>Ga0172379_10000007_pt1 | contig 491790 bp, 479 predicted proteins | sample GrowelOW334metaG_FD_119756 | JGI IMG/M metagenome (GOLD analysis project Ga0172379, IMG submission 119756) | Groundwater microbial communities from an aquifer near a municipal landfill in Southern Ontario, Canada - Groundwater well OW334 metaG | ecosystem: Environmental > Aquatic > Deep...
CTGGAGCCGATGGTCCCGCGGTGCGGGGCGACCTGCTGTTTATCTAGCACCTTACTGGAGCCGATGGTCCCGCGGTGCGGGGCGACCTGCTGTTTATCTAGCACCTTACTGGAGCCGATGGTCGGATTCGAACCGACGACCTGCTGTTTACAAAACAGCTGCTCTAACCAACTGAGCTACATCGGCTCGTGGTGGGCAGGGAGGGATTCGAACCCCCGAAGGCACAAGGCCAGCAGATTTACAGTCTGCCCCGTTTGACCACTTCGGTACCTACCCATGGAGCCGTTGCGCGGAATCGGACCGCGGACCTTCTCCTTACCATGGAGATGCTCTACCAACTGAGCTACAACGGCGTATATATTGTTAATCTACGCGTCGTCTGCCATCAGACGAGAACCAACTGCCTGTCCGCCGACTTGTCATACATAGCCTTGGCGGAGGATGAAGCCCGGAGGCGAAGGCGGAAGCTACAACGGCCTATGTATTCTTGAAACGTGCGACGAGAGACCTTACAACGCTTTCACTTTTTCTTCAAGCTCTTCAAGTTTTTGATTCTCAGGATTCACCTCTTTAAGTTTATCAAGGGTACGGTTCGCAATAAGGCGATCTTTGATAATCATTGCCACGTCAAGTAGTGCTGAAAGATTGCGTGGATTCTTTTCATCATACTGCACTGCGAGCGTACACGCTTCTTGTGCTGAAGACAAATCACCAACCTCCTTAAGCGCAAGACATAAGTCCAGATACGCATTCGAAAGCTCTGCTTCTTCCTCAAGCTCTGCATCAACAGATTTCTTCTTGAGCTGCACAAGGTACTCGAAGGTTTCTTTCGCTTGTTTGAACTCCTTAAGCTCCATATAGACCTCACCAAGCAGTTCATACGCATCTTCCTTCTTGGCATCCAAAGCGATCACTTCAATGCACTTCTTCTCTGCTTCTGAAAATTCTTCTTCTTCCATGAATACGCGCACTTCATCAAGGAGCTCATTGGCGTGCTTGAGCGCGCTCATATTCTTCTCAGGACGGAGAAGATTCTTCTTACGGTATTCCTTTTCCAGCTCAACAAGACGCTGATACCCGCGCGTGATTGTACCACCAAAGCGCGTAGCCGCTGGAGCCACAAACTCACGGATATGCTTCAATGCATTCTCTGTCTTCCGGCGCAGGCGCTCTTCAATCAGCAGGGTCTTTAATCGTGATTCCTGGCGCTCTTTCAGCGTATCAGGATTCAAGCGTGCGATCACCGGAAATTTCCGCACAATCATTGCGGCAATACCCATAAGGGCAAGCGCTGCAAGAATAAGAAAGATAAGATCAAAAATCATGGGTGCACCCTAAAGCGCGAGATAAGAAAATGATGTGATACGTATGTTTTCACCCATAGCAGTAACCGCTGCAGTGACAAGTTCTTCAATCGTTTTACTGTCATCCTTTACAAAGGGCTGCCGCACAAGGCATGTTTGCTCATAAAATTTCTCGAGCTTACCTGCAAGAATCTTATCCAGCATATTCTCAGGTTTACCTGCCTTTGCAAGTTGCTCCCGATAAATATCCTTTTCCTTCTCGATTTCCTCGGCAGGAACATCTTCTGGTGCAAGGTACGCCGGCTGAAGAGCGGCAACGTGCATCGCAATATCATTCGCAAGCGCTTTAAAGTCCTCTGTGCGGGCGACAAAGTCGGTTTCACAAGCAAGCGCAACCATTGCACCAATCTTACCCGTTGCGTGCACATAGGTTCCCACAAATCCTTCATGAACTTCGCGGTTGGCTTTTTTCTCAGCAAGTTGCTTGCCCTTCTTACGCAATATGGTCTTTGCCTGTTCTTGATCTCCACCAGCTTCTTCAAGCGCAGCTTTTACGTCAACAATACCTGCACCTGTTTCTGTACGAAGTTGTTTGATTTGATCGATACTACTCATGTGTGTACTATTATGCTTTTTTTACTTCGCCCTCGACGGGCACAGAGGCCTTAGCGGCCTGAGCTGCTGCTTGTTGTGTGGCCTGCTGCCCAGCGAACGCACGGCCTTCGAGCACGGCGTCTGCCATAAGGTTCACAATAAGTTCAATGGATTTTGTTGCGTCATCGTTTGCCGGGATCGGGTACGTTGCATATTCCGGATTCACGTTCGTATCCACCATCGCGACAATCGGCATACCAACCTTTTGCGCCTCAAGCACGGCAGTTTTTTCTTGGCGAAGATCAACGATAAACACTGTCTCTGGTAGCTTGGTAAGATTCGCAAATCCTCCCATAAGCTTCTCAAGGCGTTCAATTTCTTCCGTGAAAACAAGCTGTTCATGCTTCTTGTATTTCTTCTCCCATGCGCCGGAATCACGTTCTTCTTTGAGTTTCTTGAGTTTCTTGAGCTGCTTACTCACGGTCTCAAAATTAGTGAACGTTCCGCCAATCCAACGCTCCGTTACATAAGGAGAACCCGCGCGTTTTGCCGCGTCTTCAACAATGGTCTTTGCCTGACGTTTTGTCGCAACAAAAAGAATGTCTCCACCCTTGGCAACAGTGTCACGCACAAAACCGTATGCGCGCTCTAAAAGCGCCTTTGTTTGCTCAAGGTCGATGATGTAGACCCCATTCCGACTGGTAAAAATGTAGCGCTCCATCTTGGGATGCCAACGGCCTGTTTGATGGCCAAAGTGCACGCCACTCTTGAGCAGCTCGAGAAGAGAAATATCCTTCATATGATTCCTTAAAAGTTAACCGCTATTCCGCCTCGCACAGAGACCCAAAATGGGCAGGAACTGGGCGATAATAGGCAGAATATGTGTGATTGAATGCCCTGAAAACAGAGCTTCGTTACCCTACCAGAATAAAGCCCGCTACGCAAGGGTTGCTGTTGTGGGATGAGAGCTCTTGCCAAGCAAAGGCTTCCGTGTTAGTGTTCATTCCGCTTTATGAAAAAAGGCATCCATCCAGAATACTACGAAGACGCCACCATCACCTGCGCGTGTGGGAACAGCTTCGTCACCGGATCCACAGTTAAAAAGATCTCTGTGGAAATCTGTTCGAATTGTCATCCTTTCTATACAGGAAAACAGAAGTTCATTGATACTGCTGGACGACTTGACCGCTTCAAGAAAATGCAAGAACAAGCCACAGATAAAACAACGAAGAAGCTCAGCAAGCGTGAAAAAGGGCAGATCCGCAAGATCAAGAAGCAGCCAAAGGCAGAAAAGGAAGAGGTAAAGGAAGTAGCAAAGCCACGCAAAAAGCCAGTTAAGAAAGCGGTTGTCGGTAAAAGCTCTTAACTCACGTACCCTGTCCCGCTGACGCGGGAGAGGGTTTTTTGCATATGGCATCTCCACAACGCATCAAAGCGCTCCGCACGCGAAAAAATGAACTTGAGAGTGAGCTGCAGAATCCTGCGCTTGCTCAAAATCATGCTGCGCTCGCAAAACTCAATCAAGAATATCAGGAAGTCTCCTGGTATGTTGCTTTAGTTGATGAAGTTGAGAAACTGCGACAAAGCATGGAAGAAACAGAACAAGACAGTAAAAGTGATGACAAAGAGCTTGCGGAGCTTGCCCTTGCAGAACTGCTTGATCTACGGGAAAAACTTACATCCAAAGAACAGGAACTTGAACGAGCGCTGAGACCACATGATCCACTCGATAGCAAAGACACGATCATTGAGATCCGCCCAGGGGCAGGAGGTGATGAATCTTCCCTCTTTGCTGCAGACTTGGCGCGTATGTATACGCGCTTTGCTGAAGAACAAAAGTGGACCCCGCGTGTTCTTTCATCACAAAAAAGTGATGTCGGCGGCTACAAGGAAATCTTTCTTGAGGTTACCGGAAAAAATGTTTACTCAAAAATGAAATATGAAAGTGGCGTGCATCGCGTGCAGCGAATACCAGATACAGAAAAAAGCGGACGCGTACACACATCCACCGCAACGGTTGCTGTTCTTCCTGAAGCAGAAGAGGTGGATGTGAATATTAAGCCTGAAGATATTGAAGTGGAAGCAAATACATCATCTGGTCATGGTGGGCAATCGGTGAATACGACATACTCCGCCATTCGCATAACACATAAGCCCACGGGCATCGTCGTACAGTGCCAGGATGAACGTTCTCAGAAACAGAATAAGGAAAAAGCTATGGCAGTGCTGCGTGCGCGCCTTTTTGCTGCAGAGCAGGAACGCCTGCATCAAGAACGAGCAGATACGAGACGCACGCAGGTGGGCACAGGAGACCGCTCAGAAAAAATTCGGACATATAACGTGCCGCAGGATCGCGTAACGGATCATCGGATTGGTGAAAATTTTTCAAATCTCAAAGGTATACTCAATGGCGAACTTGAATCAATCATTGATGCGCTGACCGATGCAGAGTACAAACGTGCAGACGCTGCTGAGTCAGGCAACGCATAAATTCAAAACTCGCCATATTCCAGAACCATATCTCGACGCCGAGGTACTGCTTTCGTTCGTATTAGGCAAAGACCGCACGTGGTTACTTGCACATAATACCGATACGGTGCCCGCCCGGGCACACAAGCGCTTTGCTGCGCTCGTGAAACGACGCATGACCTTCGAACCAATTGCCTACCTCACGGGTGAGCAGGAATTCTATGGACGAATGTTCTCTGTGACAAAATCCGTGCTTATTCCCCGCCCAAAAACAGAGCTCCTCATTGAAGAAGCGCTTGCGCACATTCCGATAGATAAAAAAATACTTATTGCCGATGTTGGAACCGGCAGCGGAAATATTGCAGTAACCCTCGCCTGCGAGCGTCCACGTATAAGGATCATTGCAACCGATACATCAACGCGGGCAATCAACATTGCGCAAAAGAATGCAAAGCGCCATGGCGTGAACGGACGCATTCATTTTTTGCATGGCAGTCTTCTTGCGCCACTGCGCACAACAAAACCGGATATACTGCTCACGAATCTGCCCTATGTCCCTGCGTCGCGAAAGCTTTGCACGGCAGCAGAACGCGCAACAGCACATGAACCCACGCTCGCACTCTCTGGCTCCCGCAAGAATAAAAATGGGCGTGCAGTACTTTTGCACTTTCTCGGGCAACTGCACACATGGAAAAATAAACCCCACGTTGTACTTATGGAAGTAGGGAGCGACCAATACGCCGCCATACAAAAAGCGGCACAAGTGCTTGCGCCGGAGTTCTCATGGTCCTTGCACGCGCCATTAGGCGGCAAGGCTCATGTGCTTATCGGAAAAGAGTAAGGCCTTTTACTAATATTCTACAGAACGATCCCCTGGCACGACATGTACCCATGTGCTTCCGCGCACGAGGTCAATCTCCTCGCCGTCTTCGTTGAGCCAGCGCGTGCGACCTTCACGGCTTTCTTTTGCCCACGTCGCCGTATCAATGGCGTCGCCATCGCGAAAAATAAGTGCGCGGCCTGTACCAGTCACATTCATGTCGAGTCGCCCCTTTTCCGGCAAATAGCCTTCAGCGGGCACGAATTGTACGATGACATTCTTCACGCAAATCTGACTCCCTGTGAGCGCATCGGTATGCGGCTGACCCCCGTTAATGCGGTTATAGCAATTGTCTGTACGATTGTACTCATACTGACTGTCATACGTATAACTTGAAAAATGCACCGTTGGCGCGCGCGCTTCTTCTGGACGCACATCCAGATCTTTTTGATCTTTATACACCCAACCAGCAAACGCCTGATGCTCACCCCATGCCTCGGCATTATCACGCAACGCAAAGGTCAGCAATTCAGATGTCGAAAAAAGGTTATGCGGCGCAGCGATACCGGTGTCACGAAAACAATACCGCGCAGAACGGCCAATACACTCAAGATCACGCATCGCAAAACCGGAAAGATACTCAAGTCCCTTGGGGCTACCGCCTGCATGCATGACCGCAGCATCATATTCTGAAGCCCACTCAAGATAATAGTGACGCACGGAACGGACAGGACCAACTTTTTCCATATGCTCCGTGCCATCAAACAAAACCAAAAAACGCGTTGCACCGCCTTCGGCGAGCGTTTCATACACAATTTTTGCTTGGGAGAGCCCAGACTGTGGACGCACGGGAAGAAGATTCTCAATCATCACGCCAATCGGCTGTGGCATGGCCTCTTCTTCTGTTGCCTCAAGATCGCCATTGAGCCAGTTCACATATTGTACTGCCGCAGAAACAGGCAACTCATCAAGATCATCACGCACGATGTTTGTTATAACAGCGGCATCGGGCTCCTCTGCTGCTGTTTGTGCGTCAAGTATAGAAAAGAACAGCCCCCATGCAATCACGAGGCCAAAAATGAGAAGCGCTGCGCCACCAAGAACTGTCCAGGAGGTGGTGCGGCCCATTATTTTCATACACCCTCCGTGGCAATTGTCTCCTGTGGGTAATCTACTTCACGATCAGTCGGCACAATTTCAACCCACGTTTGCCCAGGAAGAAGCGCCACTTCATCACCATCAACATCTAAAAAGCGTGTACGGCCATCTTCTTTTTCCCAGGTGCCTTTTGTCACCATGCCGTTATTGAAAACAATCGCCTCACCACCATCATCCATATTCATCGCTAAGCGGCCCTCATCAATGACAGATGTTTCTGCAAACTGTACGATCACATTCTTTGGCGCAATCTGCGTATTGTTTGCCATGACATGCGGGTCTTCTGCATGAAAGCGCTTGTAGGTATTGCTCGCGCGGTCATACACATACCGCGTTTGATATGAAAAGGTTGAATAGTTGATGGTGATTTCTTGTGCATCCACGCCACGAGCTGATTCTTTTGCTTCATCTTCTGAAAAATCCCAAGGAGAAAACTCCCCACTCGCATCAAGAAGGCCTTCATCGCGTAGCGCAAATGTCAAAAGATCAGCTGAGGTATAGACATTATGTGGAGCAAAGCGATCCGTTGAGCGCCAATAATATGCGCTATTAAAAAATTGATCCAGGTCGATCACGCCCTTCGTGCCATTACGAATTTCTGCAATCGCCTGCGGACTACCGCCCACATGGCCATAAAGCGCACTATATTCACCCGCAAGAGCGACGAAGTACGGGCGTGCTGAGCGCACGGGGCCAATCTCTGGAATGGCTTCTGTAGTATCAAACAATGCCACAAAACGCGTGATACCGCCCTCCGCAAGGGCTTCATACACCACGCGCGCTTTTTCTAATCCACTCTGCGGGCGCGATGCGGTGATATTCTCAATCATCAAAGCAATGGGATATGTATTTGCGTTCTCTGCAGGCACGAGAACACCATCAAGCCGGCGCTGAATCTGCTTATTTGTTTCCTTTTTTGTTGTTGTCGTCTGCGTGAATGTTTCATCATCAGCACGAAACACCACAAAACCGATCACGCCAACAATGACGAGTACCAACGCCGACGCAACGGAAATAGTTAGCGTACGGTGTTGTCGAAGATAGATGAGTAAGGATTGCATACCCCCTTATTATTTAACTAATCCTTTCCGCCGGAGGCAGATTTTGCTTCTCCGGATTTTTCGCCTTTCTTTTCTTCCTTTGATCCCTCGGCGTCGCCTTCTGCAGTAGCTGCGCCTTCTTCCGCCTTTTCGCCACCTTCAACTGCTGCGACATCTTCTGTGATTTCCTCCTCAAGTAACTTCAATTCTTCATCTGAGCGTGGCGGTGTAACAACAACGAGTACTTCTTCCTGCTCGATCAATGGCTCAATACCCTTTGGAAGAGTGATGTCCTTCAGCTTCAAGGAAGTATTCAATGAGGCGAGCGCGGTAATATCAACCTCAATACTTGGCACAAGATCTCCTGGGAGTACGCGCACCTTCAAATGGTCATGATTTTTCACAAGAATACCACCCTCATTCTTTACCGCGGCAGATTCACCAACAAAATGCAACGGGATTTCTGTTTCCAACTTTTCATCCATTCGCACCTGATAGAAATCAACATGAATCACTTCTTCTGTTAATGGATCCCGCTGTACCTCATGGAGCAATACCTTCACGGGTGCTGCATCCGCAATCGTAAGATCAATAAGGCTTGATTCGCTCGCGGTACGCAAGAGATGGGTAAGTTCCTTCTGTCCAACCTGAATATGCGCCGTCTCAAGACCATGTCCATACAAAACAGCAGGGATCAAGCCCTGTTTGCGAAGCTTTTGCACCTTTTTTTGGACCTCGGTTCGAGGTGCTACGGTAAGTTGAATTGTTTCCATGCCCCTATGCTGTTAATTCGCGAAGGGCACCATCGTACTCGATCCACTCATAGAAGTCAAGAACATCATCCTCATGGACATCGTGACTCTCTTTAAACTTCATGACATCTTCGCTCGTCATGTCGGTGGGTAATCCTACTGCACTCATACCAAAGGCGCTATTTGTTACTAAAGCAAGGATAAATGATCCACATGTCGTACACTCGGTGTGAATGAGGTGCGCATTGTCGCGCTCCACAAGAATCCGCGATGCCATGGGATTGTAATGCCCGTGACACTGTGGACAATAAGAAACGAGCCGGACATTGCCGGTCCCTCCAGATTGGCCGAACTGGCTAAAGTAATTATTCATCTTTCCACACTTTTGTTTCTGACACACCTATTATACCACAGCGGACAGGAAAGTCAATCCATACCGCTAGAAACTCGTGGCCGTACTCCGCGTATGGCTGGCGATACTTTCAATAATTCCCACGGCGATCAATGAAGCTAATAGTGAAGATCCTCCATAGCTCACAAAGGGAAGCGGAATACCGGCAATCGGAAGAATACCAATATTCATACCAATATTCACGAACATCTGGGAGAAGAACATGACAAGAATACCCCCAATAACAAGCATGGCAAAGCCATCTCTCGTCTCGCGCAAAAGTCGTATGAAACGCCAGAAAAGCACGAGGAACAAAATAAGAATAACGCCAGAACCAATGAGCCCCATTTCTTCAGCAATGACCGCAAAGATAAAATCAGTCTCCTGTTCAGGAAGAAAGTTGAGTTGTGATTGTGAGCCAAGGCCGAGTCCCCTTCCGGCAACCTGACCGGAACCAACGGCGGTAACTGATTGGCAAAAATTCCACGCATCACCAAGACAATTTTTTTCTGGAGAAAAGAAGACCGTAAAGCGATTGCGCTGTGTTTCTGTGAGTACAAGCTGGCCAAAAAGTGCCGTCGCGATAAGGAGTACGCTCAGCAAGAGTAAGAGCTTGCGAAAACTGATCCGGGCAAAGATAAGCATCCCAAGCCAAATTGCCATGATGACGGTTGCCGATCCAAGGTCTGGCTGCAACATAACAAGCCCGATAGGAATTGCCGCTAGAAGAAAGGTGAAGCCAATAAGGCGCCAGGTGAGTGGGCGTGCAAGTTCCGGTGCAAGCACACGCGCAAGGGCAATGATCACAATAATCTTGACGAACTCCACAGGCTGCAAACTAAAACCTCCAATAGTGAACCATGCAGTAGCTCCGCGGATCGTACTCCCAAAAAGCAACACCGCAACGAGAAGAACAAGCGAGCTGATATAAAGAATGCGCGCACCTCCGCCGGATAAAAACCGGTAGTCCATGCGCGCCAAGAGCACGAGAAAAACCAGCCCAACGGCAATGAACAAAATCTGCCGCCAAAAACGGGTGAGGTCTGGCGTATCCTGATTAAGCGTAATACTAAAAATCGCCGCGAGGCCAAAGGCCACAAGCAGAAGGGACATCGCGAGGAGCGGCCAGTCAATATTCCGCAGAAATGAGCGGCTTGCAAGCGCCATAAGGCTCCTAGCCTACCGGAAGCCGATTCTCCTCGTCAAATGCATTCACGTATGGCTCCACAACGATCTCGCCGCCGGAGGGAATACGCTGAAGCCACTGTGCGGTCACTGTTTGTGTCTCAAATGGCTGCACTTGGCGCAATACTTGTTCATCAACAGCAACGGGTTCGCCGCCACGGAAAACAATGATCGTCACTGGAACCGCCCAAAAACCATAAATGGAGTTGTTTGTCACTTCAGCAGTAACCCGACTTGCGTCTGTTTGCTGTCCGCTGATAATGGTCAGCGCGGAAAATGTGGCATTGGCAACAGAAAATGACGTGTTCTCAGAATCAAAAAGTGAAGATGGCCGCTCCCATGTTGTGGATACAACTTCAGCGTCAACGCGCGAACTAGGAGCAAGCGCTCCTGTGCGGTTAAAAAAGACGTGCCGCGTTTGCCCCGGCATAAGGAAGGTGCTGAGAGTTTCATCTAATGGTGAACCATTGACCGTAAAACGAATGATGACCTCTCCCGCGTACCACTCAGTATTACTATTCGTAACAAGCGCGATAAAATCCGTGGAACCATTTGCATTGCGAACGCCCCATTGATTCTGGATTGAAACATCCGCCGGACGGTTCGTTACCTGTACGGGCTGCGCAAGCGTGGCAGCGCCTTCTGTTACCTGACGACTGAGCTGTACGCTTCCTCTTACAGTGAGAAAAACATATGCCACAACAACGACAAGAAGCAGCGCATCAAGCAATAATAAGGAAAATACCCATCGACGACGCAGTTCTAACTTGTGGTTTACCCACCAATATTGAATGCGAAGATTGAGATCTTGAGAAGTAACGGCCATAAGAGAAGAGGGCTCCACCCCATACCGTTGAAAACGGTTCATGATGGCGTGAAGACACATTGACAATATCAAAGATATTATAGCATAGCAGTGAAAAGAAGTACGCTGACCTGCCCTCACCCCCGGCAGGCAGGAGATGCAAAATGTCCATTAATCTGTTACACTATAAACCGCTATGAATATCAACGACACCCAAGACCTTTTCTTTCTCATTGCTGCAATCGCGGTTGCAGTGATCACGTTCTTTACGGCATGGATGCTCTATTACATCGTTTCTATGCTCCGCACCGCAAATCACGTTATCACCAGTGTTGATGAAAAATTGAAGCTCATTGAAGGTATTCTGCACTCACTCAAAGCTAATGTCAGTAATGGCTCTGCCACACTCGTACTCCTCACCAAGGCCGTGGCAAAAATGGTGCAGTTTGGTATAGACAAAAAAAACGAAAGAAAAGCAAAAACAGCAAAGGGGAAGGCGCCCTCTAAAGGCGGGTCCGCTTCGGGCGGAAAAAAAGAAACGACCAAAGAGAACGACGCTGAAGATTTCTTTGACGTCGAAGCTTAAGAACCGCTAGGCGAGTTTCGTGTCTTTCGTCCATCTCCACACGCATAGTCACTTCAGTCTTCTTGATGGACTCGGGAAAATTCCCGAGCTTGTTGCGCGTGCAAAAGAACTTGGCATGCCGGCATTGGCACTTACCGACCACGGCGTGCTCTACGGTGCGGTGGAATTTTACCAGGAGGCGACCAAAGCAGGCATCAAGCCGATCATCGGCGTGGAAGCCTATGTTGCGCGCAACGGATACAAAGACAAACAGTCTGGCGTGGATGACCGACCGTATCATATAACCCTTCTCGCGCGCAACCATACTGGCTACCAAAATCTCGTCAGACTCACCACCAAAGCGCATTTGGAAGGGTTTTATTACAAACCGCGTATCGATCTTGATCTGCTCGAAAAATACGGTGAAGGACTTATCATTCTTACGGGCTGCCTGAATGGCCAACTATCGCACCTTCTGCTCGCGGATAAAGAAGAACGTGCCCATGAACTCATGGAGCGCTACCGTTCTATTGTAGGGCCAGAAAACGTCTATATTGAAATCCAACATCACATCGGTGTCGAGTCACAACAAGAACACACAGAAAAAGCACTCCGCTTCGCTGATGCGCATGGCTACCCTGCGGTGCTGACCAATGATTTGCACTATGTCACGGCAGACGATGCAGAAGCACATGATGCGCTTCTTGCCATTCAAACAAAAAAACTCCTCACTGATACAGACCGCATGAGTTATATGGGAAGTGATTTTTCATTGCGCCCTGCGGAAGAAATGGCCGCGCTCTACCCAGACCGACCCGAGCTTATTGAAAATACGCTCAAAATCGCAGATGCCTGTGACATCAAGATGGAACTCGGAGGATACCAACTCCCCTACTACCCGCTGCCAGATGGCATAACGCCAGAACACGAGCTCCGCAAACTCTGCGAAAAAAATCTTTTGTGGCGCTACCCCGCAGATCAAACCAAAGCACAAGAACGATTGGAGTATGAACTCTCGGTCATTGAAAAAACAGGCTTTGCATCATACTTCCTCATCGTGCAGGATTTTGTGAACTGGGCAAAGAATCAGGACATTGTCGTTGGACCAGGACGCGGAAGCGCTGCTGGCTCTATTGTGGCCTATCTCCTAAACATCACAAACGTTGATCCGATCGCGTATGACCTTCTCTTTGAACGATTTTTGAACCCAGAGCGTATCTCCATGCCTGATATTGATCTCGACTTTGCAGACACGCGACGCGATGAGGTTATTCGCTACGTCGCTGAAAAATATGGACATGACCGCGTGGCGCAAATTATCACGTTTGGAACCATGGCAGCACGCGCTTCTGTGCGTGACGTGGGCCGCGTCATGGGGCTCCCCTACAACTACTGCGATCGCGTTGCAAAACTTATTCCGATGTTCACGAATCTGGATGATGCAATTGAAGGCGTTGCTGAACTCAAAGAAATATATGAAAACGATGAGCAGGGTAAAAAACTGCTCACCCTTGCCCGACGACTGGAGGGCGTGGCGCGTCACGCATCAACCCATGCCTGTGGCGTGGTTATTACCAAGGATCCGCTTGTAGAAATAGTGCCCACGCAACATGCAAGCGCAAGCGACCAAACGATCATAACGCAATTTTCCTTACACCCCATTGAAGATCTGGGTCTGCTCAAGATGGACTTTCTTGGTCTTTCCAACCTCACCATCCTCGAAAACACAAAAAATATCGTTTCAAAAACACGTGGCATTACTCTGGATATTGACAATCTTCCGCTTGAAGATGCAAAGACATTCAAATTACTGCAGCGTGGGCAGACCACTGGCGTCTTCCAGTTGGAATCATCAGGCATGAAACGCTATCTCAAGGAACTCAAACCTTCGTCTATTGAAGATATTATTGCCATGGTCTCACTCTACCGCCCGGGACCAATGGAACTCTTGCCAGATTATATCGCTGGTAAACTCGGAAAAAAGAAAACAACCTACCTCCACCCAAAACTGCAACCGATCCTCGAAAAAACATATGGCGTTGCTGTCTATCAGGAACAGGTGCTTCAAATGGCGCGTGATCTTGCCGGCTTCTCTTTGGGTGAAGCAGACGTGTTGCGCAAAGCGGTCGGAAAAAAGATCAAATCACTCCTGGATGAGCAACGGGTGAAATTTGTCGAAGGGTGCGTCGCAAATGGCATTGAGCAGTGGACTGCAGAAAAGATATTTGAGTTCATTGAGCCCTTTGCGCGCTATGGATTCAACCGCGCACATGCGGCATGCTACGGACTCATCGCCTACCAAACAGCATATTGCAAAGCAAATTATCCTGCTGAATTTATGGCTGCGCTGCTCACTTCTGATGAACACAACACCGACCGCGTCGCAATTGAAATTGATGAATGTCGTAGCATGCATATGGAAGTGCTACCACCAGACGTGAACGAAAGCTTTGCATCATTCACGGTTGTGGTACAAAAAGAAAAACAAGAAGACCCAAACCGCATTCGCTTTGGGCTCAATGCCATTAAGAACCTGGGAACCCATGTTGTGGAAGAAATAATCCGCGAACGAAAGGCGAACGGCCCGTTCATCAGTTTAGAGGACTTTTTGAAGCGCGTCCGGACCAAGGATCTCAATAAAAAATCGCTGGAAAGTCTTGTGAAATCCGGTGCGCTTGATTCCTTTGGCGAGCGCAAGACGCTGTTAGAAAATATCGTTGAACTCGTTGGTTTTTCAAAACAACAGGAACAAGAAACAGAAAATGGGCAAATCAATCTCTTTGGTGAATTACCTGTGACACATGCGCCGCAGATGCGTCTCCGTGAAGTAGCGCCTGCAACTGATCAAGAAAAACTCGCATGGGAAAAGGATTTTCTTGGGCTCTATCTTACTTCTCATCCGCTGCGGCAATACCAAGATCAGCTCAAAGATATTGCTGTCTCACTCGCGGAAATCCCAGAAAAACGCGACCGCTCAATGGTGATCGTCGGCGGCATGTTGATGAGCACAAAGTCGATCATCACCAAAAAGGGAGACCCGATGCTTTTTGCGCGCCTTGAGGATGCGACGGGCGCCATGGAATTGGTTGTCTTCCCGCGCGTGTATGAAGAATTCCACGGACTCCTCACAGAAAATGCACTCGTACTCGTGAAGGGGCGCGTTTCAAAGCGCGATGGTGAAGTGAAGATCCTTGCGGAAAAAGTAAAATCACTTGCAGAGCATTTAGAATCACAAGCAGCACCAAGTGATGACGCTGTACGCATTGTATTAACAAAAAGCATGCTCCAGGGTGAACGGGGTGATGCGCTGAAGGCGCTTATTAAGGAATACCCCGGAGAAAAGCCGATCGTCTTTGTATTGCGCGAAGGAGATAAAGAGCGCGCTGTACCGACAAAATTCTCGGTTACGTCATCAGAAGAATTTATGGCCGCACTTGCAACACTTACAAAAACAACTGAAACTGTATCATGACCAAACAACAGACCAAGAAAAAACCACAAGCAAAGATCTCCTCGTTCCCTGCACGAGCCGGTCTCTTCCTTTTAGTGCTCACTGTTATGCTTGGTGGCGCAATCATGTACTTCGTACTTGGCAGTACAACCATCACCGTCACCCGAGAGCCAATGACAACTTCCCGCTCATTTCCTGTTGTGATTGAAGAGGAACCTTCTCAAGAAAGCACAGGAGACAGCGCACATGTTGCTGGAATCATCGTACATGCAGAAGTGGAAGTGAGTGATACCTTCATCCCAGCATCAGAACCACAAATAACCGAACAACCAGCGACCGGCACGGTAACAATTTACAACAATTGGTCGCAGACGCAGCCGCTTGCCGCAACCACGCGACTTCTTGCGGAAGATGGAACACTCTTCCGTATTCTGGATCGCATTGATGTTCCTGCTGGTGGCAGTGTTACCTCCCCTATCTACGCGGATGTGGCAGGAGAGGCTGGCGAGATCGGTCCGACACGATTCACTATTCCGGGTCTTTGGGCCGGCCTGCAGGATATGATCTACGCTGAAAGCACAACGGCAACAACCGGTGGGACGGTGGAAATAAAGCTCCTCACAGATGCTGATCTTGCAACTGCGCAGGAGGCACTCACAGAAAAGGCAAAGGAAGCGGCAGCGGATACGCTACGTACCCAGGAAATCCCCGTTGATCTTGCTTTTGAACAAAGCTCGATTACGACGGATCTTATTGATGAAGAACGCAGCGCAGAGCTCGGTGAACAGGTGGAAACCTTCACGCTGACGCGGACGGAAAGCATCACCGCACTCGCACTGGATACGGTGGCCATCAAAACGCTCGCCCTCGCAGAGTTGGAACGAACATTAGAATCCGCCCTTGTCCTGACGGAGGATGATGTGACATTCACTGTAGAGTTACCAGAACGCATTGACGCACTCCCGCTTCAAATAACCGTTACCGCAACGGGGAATGCTTTGCTCACTGCAAACGCGGATATTCTTGACCCCGTGGAACTTGTCTCCCGCTCTGAGGCGCGCATTCAAGAATACTTCACTGACGTCCCGGGTATTGCAACAGTAGATGTGCGCTTCTCACCCTTTTGGGTAACGCGAGCGCCGAGCAACCCTGCGCAGATTACTGTTGTGGTGAAGTAGCACCTCACACAGGGCTTGACCAATACCCCACGCCATGGTAGGTGTGGGGGTGCTTACCGAACTCGCGGTGAGCCCGGCTGCGCGCAGCAGCACGGCACATATGTACCTTCCACCTATGGAGGTGTTCCGTGGGTAGCGGAATCAATCCCTGGGAGCGGCTCGTGAAGCTGCTCTATAGCATCCTCAAGCTGGTCGTGGAGCACGCCCGGACTCCGGACGAGCTAAGCAACCACCTGCAGAAGTTCGTGGACGAGCCGAGCAGGCGGCGCATGCATCGCGACGAATGGGAATGCGCCCTCCCTGAATACGGCGACCTCATCATGATGGTTCTGGAACCGTTCTACGGCTACGACCAGGACCCCTTCGCGCTCGCCTCGCCATTTCGGCGGCACCATACACGGCTCATGCAGGTTGCACTCGTATGTTTCACCAACACCGGGTATGAAGTGCACGAAGCGGATCCCATCACTCCCGATGGCTGGACCCCGGTCGTGGGGACATTGGGTGCAATACTCTCAGCCCGGTATGGCGCCCACGCTGAGGCTGAACTCAACGAGAGACGCACCATGAGCAACGGCTACGGCAGTGGCACGTGGCTCAGGGCATGTCTCGGTGAAGGTACGAACGATGAGGTTTCGGCAACCGACATCGACTTCTCAGTACGCACACGAAAAGCGCTCTATAAGAAGCATGGCGAGGCGCTAGGGGAGGTCCTCTGGCTCAATATCCGCGAAGCCGCATTCCTCACCATCGCGAGCCGCATCCTGAAGAAGCCGGAGTACGACTTCTCAGATCTGCTCGCCGAGATGCGTCTCGGCAACCCTCCTGTGGACTTCCAAGGCCACACCATCCGGTTCCTCGGCGCATTCTGACAGCGTTCCAGGGCCGTTGCTCGTCATCCGCTGACGAGCAACGGCCCGCCTTTCTTATTGGCGTAAACTTGACGGGGCACCAATTCCTCACTATACTCTTGGTGCAGCGATTGGACCGGTTACCACCCGGTCGCCCCATCTGACAGGGTCCAACATACGGCTAAGCTGCAGAATGAAGTGCCCGCCGAAGCCCAAAGGGCGAAGGCTGGGAACTTGGGTGGAACCATTCATCATAGCTCCGAGCATAGCGAGGAGCGACGATGAATCCCAAGGATAGTCATTAACGACTAGCCTTTTATGGAATTGGATCACATCAGACATTCTCTTGCCCATCTCCTCGCCAGCGCGGTGCTGGAAATTCGTCCTGACGCCAAACTTGGCGTGGGGCCTGTGATTGAAGATGGTTTTTATTATGACTTTCAACTGGAGAAGCCCATCACAGAAGAAGAGCTGCCAAAATTACAGAAACGCATGCGGGAGCTGGCCAATAAACAACTCGGCTTTGACCGCATGCCAGTGAGCGCGGCAGAGGCAAAGAAAACGCTCAAAGGCCAGCCGTTCAAGCACGAACTTATTGATGAATTCACAAAAGAAGGACAAGAACTCACGCTCTATAAAACCGGAGAATTCATTGACCTCTGTCGCGGCGGGCACGTGGAAAATACCAAGGAAATTCCCGTGGATGCATTCAAGCTCACCAAGCTTGCCGGCGCGTACTGGCGCGGCGATGAAAAAAATCCCCAACTGACGCGCATCTACGGCGTGGCATTCACATCAAAAGATGAGCTTGCGGCATACGAACAGCGCATGGTTGAAGCGGCAAAACGCGACCACCGTAAGCTCGGAACCGAATTAGATTTGTATTCCTTTCATAGCGTGGCACCTGGCGCTGTCTTCTGGCATCCGCGAGGCATGGTTATCTGGAATGAACTCGAAAATCTTCTGCGGGAAAAACTCAATCCGCGAGGATACGAAGAAATCCAAACCCCGCTCATGGTGAAGCCAGAACTCTTTGAAAAATCCGGCCACCTTGCGCACTACAAAGACAACATGTTCCGCGTAGAAAACCCGCAGAAAGAAGAATTCTACCTGAAACCGATGAACTGCCCGGAGAGTACCTTTATCTATGCGAGTCACGTACGGAGCTACCGCGACCTGCCGATCAAGCTCGCGGAAATCGGGCGCATCCACCGCAATGAGCTTTCCGGCGCGCTCGGAGGCCTCTTCCGCGTACGCCAGATCACCCAGGATGACGGCCACGTCTATTGCCGTCCGGACCAGCTCGAGCAGCAGATTACGGAAATCCTTGAACTTTCAAAGGAAATCTACGAAATCTTTAACATCACGCCGAGTTTCTTTCTTTCCACAAAACCGGACAATGCCATGGGCGATGCGAAACTCTGGGAACAGGCAGAAACTGCGCTTGCACAGGCGCTACGAAACAATCATCTGGAGTTCAAGGAAAAACCGAAGGATGGCACATTCTACGCGCCGAAGATTGATATTGATATCACGGATGCCATCGGCAGACGCTGGCAGCTCTGCACCATCCAAGCAGACCTCGTGATGGTGCCAAGCTTTGACGGCGTCGAATACACGAACGAACAGAGCAAAAAAGTGAAGCCCGTTGTGATCCATCGCGCCATCTTCGGATCGTTTGAGCGATTCATCGGCATTTTGGTTGAACACTTTGCTGGTGAGTTTCCTCTCTGGCTTAGCCCCGAGCAAATTGCACTTTTACCGGTGAGCGAGAAATTCATTGAAGCCGCAGAGAAAATCCGAGCGGAGTTTTCTGAAGCCGGCATTCGCGCCATGGTTGATCATATGGATGAAAGCGTCGGCAAGAAAACACGCAATGCTGTAAAGCGCAAGGTACCGTATGTACTGGTCATCGGCGAGAAGGAAGCGAATGGCAAAAAGGTTGCGGTGCGCAAGCGCGGCGAGCAGAAAGCCGAAGAGCAGGACCGCAAAAAGTTCATTGCGCAGCTGCAGAAAAGCATTGCCACACGCAGCAGGAAACTCTAACGCCATGCAAAAAGTTATTGCCATTGTCGGCCCCACTGCCTCAGGCAAGACCGCTTTTTCTCTTGCACTGGCAAAACACTTCAAAGGCATTGTTATCTCTGCGGACTCGCGGCAGGTGTATAAAGAGATGCAGGTCAATACTGCGACGCCTGCTGGCACATGGCGCGCGCCAAACGCATACTATCGTCACTTCCTCGGGCCAAAGAAGCGATATCACGTGCAGGACATTCCCCACTTTTTGATGGATGAAGTTGCGCCGAATGAAGCGTTCACGCTTGCGGATTATCAAAGGCGCGTGAATGACGAACTTGCGGCTCTGCGAAGACACGAGGGCGCGACGCCGGTGTTTTTGGTTGGCGGCACAGGGCTCTACATCGACGCTGTGTGTCAAGGATTTGTACTGCCGACGTTCTCTGCCCGGCGGCGCGCCAAGCTGGCAAAAAAACCACTCCCGGAGCTATTGCGCATGCTGAAAAAGCTGGATTCTGCTACCTGGCGCGTCATTGACCGCAAAAACCCGCGGCGCGTGCTGCGGGCTGTTGAGGCAAGCATGGCCGGCGTGCCATTCTCTGCACAGCGAAAAAAAGCTGCGCCAGCGTTTGACGTGCTGTATCTTGGGTTAAACCCCGCGCGTTCTGTGCTGGAAAAACACCTGCGGCTGCGGGCAAAGACAATGTTCAAAGCCGGCCTGCTTGCAGAAACCAAACGGCTCATGAAGCGCTATGCTTTTACTTTACCTGCGCTTTCCGCAATAGGCTATGCAGATGCGGCACGCGTTGCGCGCGGAGAAATGACCAAGCAAGAAGCAGTGGATCGCCGTGTGACTGCTGACATGCAGTACGCAAAACGCCAGATGACGTGGTTCAAGAGAAACACAAAAATCCACTGGAATCTTTCACCAGCAGCTGCAGTAAAATTCGTCCAACGCTTCCTGGCCTAACCGCCGAGTTTCTTCAATATCATCTCCCGTGCTGCCTGCGGATTTGCGCGGCCTTTGGTCTTTGCCATCACCTGGCCGAGCAATGCCTCGGCCGCTTTGGTGTTCCCCGCGCGAATCTCTGCCGCAACCTTCTCGTTTGCCGCGATCACCTCATCGACCACCGCATCCAGCTCCCCGGCATCATCCATCTGCACAAGGCCCCGATGCTCCATGATCTCCGTGGGGTTCTTTCGCGTTGCGATCAATTCTTCAAGGATGACCTGCGCCGCTTTTGAGTTCACCTTGTTCTGCCAGATGAGCTTCATGAGCTCGGCAAAATTCTCCGGCGTCACCCTTGCATCCTTCAGCGTCTTGCCATGGTCATCAAGCTGCTTCACAAATTTATTGATGAGCCAGTTGGCAACAAGTGCGGACAGTTTTCTGCCGTCCTTCTCCCACTGCGCCTCTTCCTTCTCCTGGCTCTGGAATTCCGACTCGAACCAGCTGCGCATTTCGGAAATGACCTGCTCAAAATAATCGCCGAGGGGCTTGCGTTCCACGAGTTCCTCCATATCCTTTTCAGGAAACCCATATTGCTCCGTGTAGCGCATGCGACGCTTTGCTGGCATCTCTGGCATCATGGCCTCAATCTCCTGCACCATTTCTTCTGGATGGTGCAAGCGTGGAATATCCGGATCCGGAAAATAGCGGTAGTCGGCAAGGGTTTCCTTCTCGCGCATCACAACGGTCTCCTGCCGTGCTTCGTTCCAACGGCGCGTATTCTGCACCATTGGCGGTTTACCGGCAAGCCACAGCTGCTTCTGTCGCTTTATTTCATACTGCAGCGCCCGCTCCACGGCACGAAAGGAATTCAGATTTTTTACTTCTGTTTTAGGATAAAGATCCCGCTCGCCTTCTGGTCGCATTGATATATTTGCATCACAACGCAAATGTCCTTTTTCCATATCCGCATCAGACACATCAAGGTATCGCATCATAAGACGCAACTCCTGCAAAAAAAGTTTTGCATCCTCTGGCGACTGAATGGTCGGCTGCGTCACAATCTCAATCAACGGCGTTCCTGCGCGGTTAAAGTCCACCAATGATGCATTATCACTCTCTCTGTGTGAGAGCTTTGCGGCATCTTCTTCAAGGTGGATGTGATCCAAAAGTACCGTACGGTCTGTCCCCGGAATTGCAACTTCCCCGCCAATGCCAATAGGCTCATCAAACTGTGAAATCTGGTACCCCTTTGGAAGGTCAGGGTAAAAATAATGCTTGCGATCGAACTTTGAATGCGACCTCACGCCGCAACCCAACGCACGGCCTGCAAGAATGCCCCAGCGGACAGCTTGCTCATTTGGCACGGGCAAAGAGCCGGGCTGGCCGGTACACACAGGGCAGATAGCCGTGTTCGGTGCTTTGTGCTCCGCATCATTGTCGCAACCGCAAAACATCTTGCTTTTTGTTTTGAGCTGCACGTGAATCTCCAGACCGATGACGGGTGTATAGTTCATACGCTATGACAACAAGGGGGAAACCTCCTGCCAAACCATTTCATGAATCACTTCTCGGCTTTTGAGTGTAGTCCCTTCCATGCATTCCAGCAAGACATAATCAGGGTAACGTTCACACAATTCTAAATATGCTTTCTCGGCATCCATGAGATGCTGCTCATCATTCTCGTGAATATCGCTTTTGTCGTCTCGCTCAAATGCGAGACGCTTGCCAATGTCCGATGCAACATGCAATACCAGTGTTTTACTTGGCTTTGGAATGCCTAAAATATTGAATTCAAAATCACGAAGCCACTCATAAAAACGCACACGTTCTGCAGGGTCGTCAATCTTGCCTCCCTGATGCGCGAGGTTCGATCCCATATAACGATTTGCAACCACAACCTTCCCCGCTTCAAGCGCTGCGGCAATCTTCTTTCCGCCATCAAAATGATCCACCGCATAGACCACCGCTGCCTGCCGCGGACCTACGTCCTTCGCAACGCCATACCCGCCGTTAAGATACACTTCGCATGGTCCGGCACTCTGAGTCCCATATTGCGGAAAATCGATCGGCATGACGTTCCACCCTATCTGCTGTATACGATCAACAAGCAACCCTGCCTGGGTCGCCTTTCCGGAACCATCTGTCCCCTCAAGAACGATAAAAGTCGCCTTTCCGGGCATACTACCCCTGCCCCTCTACCTTATACTTCTCCTTGAGCTCTGAGATCTTCCCTTGCTTGATTAATTCAACCTCCGTGTTATCCAGCTCTGGCAGGGCACCGGTTGCAATATCCTTCTTGTGGTAGCGGCTCTCTTCCATATCCGGAATCGGCTGTGCAAGTTCCTCAAAAACAACCTGACAAATGCGTTCACCGGGGTAGACACGAAATGGCCGTGCAAGTGAGTTATTGCGAACGGGAATAACAAGATTACCTTCGTACCCCGCATCAATGATGCCGGAAAGATCCACAGAAAGTCCGCGGCGGTTCACGCTCGAGCGCGGGTAAAGTACGCCCATGAGATCTTTTGGCATCTTCACCTTCTCAAGCGTCGAGATCAACACGTGCTCACCAGGAAGCACATCAAAATACTGGCCTTCCTCAAGGAGCACGACATCAAAATTATCACGCGAACTCTTGAGCGAATCGCCGGTAATTCCCACGCGTCCTTCTTCATTCGTGCGAGCGTGTCGCGCGATCAAAAAAGTGAAGCCAACGCGCAAATCAACCGCGTGCCCGCGAAGCTGGAAGGTATCCAGCGCCGGTGTGAATGTCAAATCCCCCTTTTTGACGCGTTCTTCAAGCTGTGTCCGTACAAGTATTGCCATATGCTAATGATGCCATGCTTTGAGTAGTGCAGCAATGTGCTCCTTGTACACATCCTGCTCCATAAATGCAACATGCTCATTACTCTGTGCTGCGTACCCGTCACTCACGCTATTGAGCCACTCCTGAATACTCGTCTTGGATGTAAGGTTTGCATTATTGTTTTCATCACCCTGCACATAGAGATGGAGATTATGCGCTACCACGGTCATTGCGCCAACAGGGCGATTGGTGAACTGCCCGGCCTCACGAAGCCACGCAAGGTCATGATGAAAATCTAATTGCGCGCCGCCGGCGACATCCAATGAACGATGCACATGCGATGACGCAACAGGCGCGTTCGTCGCCTCTGCGGGTAATAATTGAAAAAACTGATACGGCGGGACGCTCATTGCCGGCTTCAGCGCAAAATCAATTGCCGGATAGACAAAGGAAACCGTCACGGCACGACGGGAATATGGATTATTCTGAATCTCGTCAATGGCGTTCCGCAGTGTGTCCTGACGCATGCGCTGGAGCATATCTTCAAGCAACTGCGGCTGCTTGAGATAACGATTGATTTCATCAGGTCCCAGCCAAAAAAATACCGCGAGCACTGCCTGCAAATGCACAAAACGCGCTACTGCGGCAATTGCTTCTTGTGCGGCATGAGGGTCTTGATCAAGAGAGGTAATGCCTGCCTGCTGCAGAGCGCGCACCACAGCAAGAACATACCCCCAGCCGCCGTCCCAAAACCGGGAACGGTGCGCGTACGTGTAGGAATAAAGCAACTGACCTTCCAAAGGCAATACAGCTGGATCATTCTCGTCCCGCTTCTCAACAAAGTGCTTTTGGTACCAATCATCCGCTTCTTTGTCCCAATACCAATATGAGGATGCATCTTCTTGGGGCTTCTCCCATGTGAGCATGACATTATTGAGTGAAAAGGTGGTGCCCCGCTGGGTTTCTGTTTTTGTTCCCTGCTCGATAATGAGCGTGCGCGCATCTTCGAGAAGTTTTTTAAGGCTTGAGGAAGAAAGTATGTTCATGCTTTTTTTTGAACAGCATACTTAAGGAGAATTGACTGTGGATTCAACATCTCGGTTCCAATAAGATCCAGCTTCACATCCTGCACCGGATCAGTAAACACACTGACGCCCTCGCCAAAAATAGTAGGCTCCATGGTGAGCCAAACTTCATCAAGCAGACCCTCCTTGAGAAAAAGACTGTTGATCTTTGCGCCGCCAGTGATGGCAATCAGAGAATACCCACGACGCACGAGATCATCAAGAATTTCTTGAGGGCTCTTGCTTGTGAATTCAACCTGACCTGGAATATTCTCGCGTCCACTGACGTCTCGCGTCATGACGATATGCAATCGACCAGGCAAGGGTCGCGGAAATGTATCATACGTTTTGCTCCCCATCACCATGACACCCGCCTCTTTTGTGATACGGGTAAACATTTCCTTGTCTTCCTTTGACGTCCAGTTAATGAGCTCGCTGTTGCCGCGCGCAATGCGCCCGTCCAACGTGATGGCAGCAAGCATGATGGTCTTCACCCCTCTTCGCTCCTTCGGAGCTACGAGGGATTCGCCCGTTTTCTCATCTAGTATTTGCGGGCTCATAGTACGATGCTCAAATTTTTTATCGCCGGAAGCGGATGATATTGCTCCTTCAGTATATGAAAGACTTCTTGAACAAACTCCGGGTCCTGGCTCTCTGCGCGTTCATACGCATCATCCGGCAAATCAAGCTGAATGCGCGCATGATCATTCGTGCGTTGAAGCATCTCACGCGCACCTTCAAAATGATTCTCGTAGATATGCGCATTCGAAACGGAATGGCTATACTGACCCACGCCCACCTTCAATCGCTTTGCAAGCAAGCGCTGCAGTAATGCAAAACCGGCCACATCATGCGGAAAACCAAGCACCATATCGTTGGAACGAACAATATTGTGCAGATGGAGCTTGCCGCCGATGATGTTCACCGTAAAAGTATACGGACACGGAACATTTTTTTTCTTCACGCCACCTAAACCATCGCTGCCCGGATCCCAAGCAACCACCACGCCATGCCGTGAGCTTGGTTCTTTCTCAAGCAACGCAATGAGATCACCAATCTGATCACGATCAAAAAAATGACGCCAGCGGTACCCATATGCCGTGCTAACCACGCCGTCAACATTCATGAAGTCATCCCAAATCTTTGTATACTGCTCAAGAAATTCCTCTGGCTTACGGCTGCCAGAAAGAAACCATATCTGCTCGGCAATAAAGATCTTGATAGGGATTTTGCGCAACGTCAGCAGCGGAAAACCAGCCTCTGCAGGAAGGCTCATATGCATCCCAGGAAGCGAACGGGTTGTCACGCCTGTGCGTTCGTTCTTTTCCAAGATACCCTGTTCGAGAATCGCTTTCAGGGCGTTCTGGTACCAGGTATCAAATGCGGTCATGCGTGTAGTGCTTAAACGATGACGCGGATCCCCGGCCCCATGCTCGAGGTGAGCGTCACCGTCACAATGAAAGTTCCCTTCGCGCCATCTGGTTTTGCTCGCTTTACCGCGTCCATGAATGCCTGAAGGTTCTCGGTGAGTTTTACCGCGTCCCAACTTGCCTTTCCGATAAGCTGATGAAGGTTTGCACTTTCGTCAGAACGGAAGGTTGCCTTGCCGCCCATAAGATCCTTGATCGTTGCAGCGACATTCTTGGTGACCGTTTCGTTCTTTGGGTTTGGCATCAGGCCGCGCTGTCCCAAAAGACGAGCAATCTGCCCAAGCTTTGGCATCATTTCTGGTGTGGCAACCGCAACATCAAAATCTGTCTTCTCAGACTGTTTGATCTCTTTGATAAGCTCTTCACCGCCAACAAGCGTTGCGCCAGCCTCCTTTGCTTCTTTTTCCTGCGCCTGCGTCACAAAAGCAACAACGGTGAGTGACTTTCCTGTGCCATGCGGCAATACGGCAGAACCGCGAACAATCTGATCAGCCATCTTTGGGTCAGTCCCAAGATGCACATGCAGCTCGATACTGCTATCGAACTTTGTAGTGACCGTTTTCTTCACGAGTGCGACTGCTTCGCTTGCCTCGTAGAGCTTCCCCTCTTCTATGAGGCCTTTTGCCTCCCGATACTTTTTACCGTGCTTTGACATGAGATGTTTCCTTTCGTGGTGCGAGCGCCTCACTTGTCACCCTGAGCGTGTCGAAGGGCGGGGCTCCCACAAAATAATTAGTTAGATTGTTGGTGCTGTTGGCTTTTTATTCTCTCGCCATGCCTTTGTGAAATGATAACCGAATTGCGGGAGAGCGATGAGTACGATGGCAAGTTGACTTGCATAGCTATTGTGGCGTGAGCGGTCATTATCCTCCGCAGCATGATTTGCGTTCCATGTACTGTAATCAACAAGCCACTCTTCTGCAAGGGTAACCGTCTCTGTAGATAATCCACATGCGACTCCGCAGGTTACGAAGCTCTCCACGATCGAAGTATTTTCAGCAGTGATAGATGCAGGCTCTCGATATGATGTCGTATCTGATGCAACGCCGAATGCTCCTTTGAGCGTGGTCGTGAGTAAAAAGCCAAGCGTAACGACCGTGGCAATGAGCCAGACAAAACTCATGGCCCAAAGATAAGTAGAGCGTGTTGCGGATTCAGTCAATCCTTTTGCATCACGAAGCGCAAAGAACCAATGAACACCAAATGCAATGCCCGCGATCAAGAGAAATGAAAATGCCGTCACGAGCAACTGTGCGCGCTGCTGCTTTGGTTCGTTATTATCTTTCCAGCTCGTGTAGTCATCAGTCCACTGCGTAATCGCGAGTTTTTGATCACTCGTGAGCGTACAATCGCCTTCGCAAGTCAGCGTGGTTGCTCCTGCCACAGGAACAGCTTCTTTTGTTTCGATAAAGGGCAAATAAGGTGTGGGTGGCGGTGATTGCACGATAGAAACCGAATCCGCTTTCGTGAAGACCCATGAACGCAATCCCAGATCAACGAGAGAAATAACCGCAACACTCACAACAAGGAGTGTGATAAACGACGCGAGGTATAAATAGAGCCGCCGGACAGCATCAGACGTTGAACCGCCATGCTTGACCTCTCCAAGCGCGGAAACGCCGAGAGCAATGAATGCAACAAAACCGATGCCACCGATGAGAGGCAATGACGAAAAAAACATTTCTTGGCCCATATGATTATCCTTCTACTTTAATGCCCATGTTACGGGCGGTGCCTTCAATGATCTTCATGGCACCTTCAATATCGTGGGCGTTTAAATCTTCCATCTTACGCTCAGCAATCTCCTTCACCTGCGCGCGGGTAACTGTTCCCGCTTTATCAAGAAGCGGGTTCGCAGCTCCCTTCTGAATGCCGGCTGCCTTCTTGAGGAGCTCTGCCGCTGGTGGACTCTTCACGATGAACGTAAAGGTACGATCCTCAAAAACGGTGATCTGGACGGGAAGGATATCGTCACCCATGGTCTTCGACTTTTCATTAAACTGATTGACGAAGTCCTGAATATTAACACCATGCTGACCCAATGCCGGACCAACCGGAGGCGCCGGCGTGGCTTTGCCTGCCGGAACCTGTACTTTAACGACTGCTTTGATTGTTTTTGCCATATCTTAGAGTTTCTTTACCTGGAGTGAATCAAGTTCAATTGGTGTTTCGCGCCCGAACATGGAGACGAGCACCTTAACCTTACCGCGACCCTCATCAACTTCTGCAACCTTACCCTCATAATCCTTAAAGGGGCCATCAATAATGCGAACGGGTGTTCCGGGTTGTACATCAATCTTATACTTCGGTTCTTCAACACCCATGCGGCGCTGTAGTTCCTTCACTTCTGTATCAGAAATAGGCGTTGGCGTTGTTCCGGAACCCACAAAACCAGTCACGTTTGGCGTATTACGCACAACGTACCAGGAATCATCCGTCACGATCATTTCTACCATCACATATCCGGGGAAGATCTTTTCTGTAACAATCCGTCGCTTTCCATTGCGAATCTTGATCTTTTTTTCTGTTGGAACAAGCACGGTAAAGATCTTATCCTGCATGTCCATAGACTCGATACGCTGGCGGAGATTCCGTGAAACGTTATCTTCATAGCCGGAATAGGTATGCAACACATACCAGCGGCGTCCTTGTTGGAGGTTCTGCTTTGGCATTTTAGAATCTGTCTATCAGTTGTTCAAAAGCGATGTTAAGCACATAATCCGCTGCGCCAAGAAAAGCGGCGACCACAACAGAGAACACGACCACCATAATGGTGCCGTTCATGGTCTCCTTGCGCGTGGGCCAAACCACCTTACGGAGCTCGTCTTTTGATTCTGAAAAGTAAGAAAGTAAACTCATTGTTGGTCTTTAAAACCGCCCGGATAAGAGGGCGGAATCAATTTGCAGCATGACTATAGCAGAAGCATAAAAAACGCGCAAGGCCTTTAAACATCAAGATTCTTCACTTCCTTCGCCCGATTCTGAATAAAGTGCTTGCGAGGTGCTACTTCGCTACCCATGAGGATATCAAAAACCTCGCTGGCCTTTTCTGCGTCGTCTACGGTCACCTGCCACATACGGCGATTTTCTGGATCCATGGTGGTATCCCAAAGCTGTTCAGGGTTCATTTCACCAAGACCTTTATAACGCTGGATGGTAATGCCGCTCTTCTTTGCTTCAGCAGCAAGCTCTTCTTCGACAGTGCCAACAACGTCCCCGGCGGAACCGGATCCGGATTCGCCAGATGCTTCCTGCGCCGCTATCACTTCTTCGTTTTGTTCCTCTTCGGTCTGCTTTCCCTTACCCTTTTGCGCTTTTGCCGCAGCGGTCTTCTCGATCTCTGCCTTCACTTTATCAAGGTCGGAAGCTTTATAAACGTATTCAACCGTACTCCCTTTTTGTAAACGGTAGAGCGGTGGTTGCGCAATATAAAGATGACCAGTACTCACAAGCTCCGGAAAGTGTCGGTAGAATAGTGTCAGCAACAGTGTGCGAATATGCGCGCCGTCAACATCAGCGTCCGTCATGATGACGATGCGATCATAGCGCAATCCTGAAAGGTCAAACTGCTCGCCGATATTCGTACCAAGGGCAATCACGAGTGACTTCACTTCAGTGTTTGCAAGCATTTTATCAAGCCGCGCCTTCTCAACATTCAAGATCTTTCCGCGAAGCGGCAAAATCGCTTGAAACTTCCGGTCGCGCCCCTGCTTGGCGGAACCACCGGCAGAATCCCCCTCAACAATGAAGAGTTCCGAGTTCTCCGCGTCGCCGGAGGTGCAGTCTGCGAGCTTCCCTGGCAGGGTCATGCCATCGAGCGCACCTTTGCGGAGCACGCTCTCGCGAGCGGCGCGGGCAGCCTCACGTGCGCGGGCAGCAAGTATCACTTTGCCAAAAATCTGTTCCGCGTCGCGCGGGTGCTCTTCAAGCCAGGTGGTGAATTCATCACCAAAAACCTTCTCAACAACCGTGCGGACTTCTGCATTCCCCAACTTCGCCTTTGTCTGTCCCTCAAACTGCGGCTCCTTCACCTTCACGGAAACAATAGCTGTCAGCCCTTCGCGAACATCATCGCCGGTAAGATTCTCGTCCTTCTCTTTGAGGAAGCCCTGTTTGCGTCCATAGTTATTAATCACGCGGGTCAACGCGGTGCGAAAACCAGAAAGGTGCATGCCGCCTTCAACGGTATGGATGTTATTTGCGAAGGTATAGAGAGTATCTTTGTAATCCTCGGTGTACTGCAATCCTATCTCAACCTGCGTGTCATCCTGCTCCTTGATCGTATAAAAAACGTTCGGATGCTTGGCAGTCTTTGTGTGATTCAAATGACGAATGTAGCTTTCAATGCCTCCTTCAAACTGGAACCCATATGAGCGAACTTCTGAGCCGCGTTCATCATGAATCATGATGCGGATACCCTTGGTGAGATATGCCTGCTGACGCAAGTGATCCACAATAACCCGCTCATCCATATCCAGAACCGTGAATATCTCATGGTCTGGCTTAAAGCGAACGATGGTACCCGTCCCCTTGGCAGAACCAATCGCTTTGACCATTTTTTTTGGCTTGCCGCGTTCAAATTCCTGCATCCAGAGCTTGCCTTCGCGCTTTACTTCAACGCGCACATATTCAGAAAGCGCATTCACCACAGAAATACCAACACCATGGAGACCGCCAGAAACTTTGTACCCGCCATCACCAAACTTTCCGCCAGCGTGGAGCTTGGTCATGATGGTTTCGAGTGTTGATTTCTTCGTAACGGGATGTCTTTCAACAGGAATACCGCGACCGTTATCTGTCACCTCAACCTGGCGGTCCGGAAGCAACCGAACAATCACTGTATCAGCAAAACCACCCATTGCCTCATCAATGCCGTTGTCAACGACTTCCCACAACAAATGATGCAAACCTTCTTTTGCAGTGTTTCCAATATACATTCCCGGTCGTCTGCGGACCGGCTCGAGACCCTCAAGAACGGTGATCTGCTTTGCACCGTATTCGCTTGTTGGGGCTTTTGCTGCTTTACCCTTTATTGGTTTATTGCTTGCTTTTTTTGCTACTGGCTTCGCTTTCTTCGGCATAGATTCATTAACAGGAAGACATTTCCTTCCCCTGTATAGTAGCAAAAATTTCCCCTTCAAACAAGAGGGATATGAGTCATTTTAATGGCGAATACTAGCGCAAAATCAGATCTCTTTTTTCTACCGTATTTCCGCCTTGAATTTTACCTTCAAATCACCCTTGAGCTGCTCAAAAACCTTCTCAACTTCTGCGGATGCAAGGGTGCGCTTTTCATCAGAAAACGTCAGATGAAGCGCATAGCTCACGAGGTTTTCTTTGTGAAAAACGTCAAAAAGTTCAATGGAAGTGAGCAATGGATGTGTTTTTGAAATGAATGAAGCAAGAGCATCATACGTCACGCTCTCCGGCACCCACAGCGCGAGGTCGCGCTTCACAGGGGGAAATTGTGGAATAGGTTCTGCAATTGTTCTCCCCATCTCTCCGACATTTTCAAGCACAGAAGCAAGATCAAGCACAACCAGAACGATATTCTTTGGCAATTTGAATTGCAGATGATAATCTGCGCTTGGGATGCTTACTTTGCCCACTTTTATACCGTTCATGAATATGGGCTGCTGTGTTACCTGTGTATCGCCAAAAGTGACTGCTGCACCCAACGCGCTACCCATCGCCTCTACCATCCCCTTTGCAACACGAACGGCATTTCCGGCAGAGCCGGATCCCGCTCCGCGGGGCTTCTCAACAACCAACATACCAAGCTTCTCTTTCTCGATGAACCCCTTGTCCGCGCGGCAATATGTCTTGCCGAACTCAAACATACGAAACGCATCAAAGCGCTTTGCGTTCTTCTCTGCAACGGCAAGAAGGCCTGGCGTCATGCAGGTACGCATGAATTCCTGATCCTTGGAAAGCGGATTCGCTATCTGCACCGCCTTCTCTTTGTGGCAAGTGATATAGCTCTCCGGAACATACGCATACCCAACATGCTCATGCGCTCCCAGGCGTACAAGCGTTTCGCGCATCATCCTCACAAGTTGCGTGCTCTTTGGAAGGCCTTGCGGAATCCCCGACGCATTCGGAATCGTACGGATGATATTGTCATAACCATACAGACGCGCAACCTCCTCATGCACATCCTCTGCAATAAGAATGTCATGCCGCCAGCTTGGCGGTGTGACCTTGATGCTGTCACCGGACCCGCTCACGCCGCAACCAAGAACCTTGAGACTCTTCGCTGCTTCTTGCCGGGTGATGCGAGTGCCAAGATGTGCATTCAAATTCTTAAGGCTTACGTTGACCGCTGCGTGCTTCTCTTTTTGCTCGCCAACAATCACCGGATCGCCAACTGGCTTTGCGTCTGCACATTCCATCAGGAGTTCTGTTGCGCGCGTAAGACCCGTGAGCGTCATATCGCGGTCCACGCCTTTTGCAAAGCGTTGTGAGCTTTCTGAAACAAGCTTCAGCTCATGCGATGTATCATAAATCATTTGCTTATCCCAGACCGCTGCTTCAAGCAACACCTCCGTGGTCTGCTGTGTGATTTCACTCTCTTTGCCGCCCATCACTCCCGCAAGAGAAAGTACGCCGTTCGTATCTGCAACCACATGCATGTCTTTGGTGAGTTTGTGCATCTTCCCATCAAGCGTCATAAGCTTCTCACCCGGCTTTGCATAACGAACTGTGAATGCATGATTCGCGATCTTTGCCGCATCAAAAGAGTGCAACGGCCGACCAAGTTCCAATAATATATAATTCGTAATATCAACAACATTATTAATAGGCCGCTCCCCTGCTGCGCGCAAACGCTCCTGCATCCATTGTGGCGATGGCTTGATCTTCACGTTCGTGAGGTACTGCATCATAAAGAGCGGGCAAGCCTTTTTATCTTCTACCTTTACCTTCACATCGCTTTTGCCGCCCTCAGCCGTAGACCGGCCACGGGCGAGGCTCCACTTCTTTGTTCGCTTCACGACTGGCAGTGCATGGCCTTCTGCAGCGGCAATCTCGCGCGCAAGGCCGATCACAGAAAGACAATCAGGGCGGTTTGGCATGACATCCACGGTATACACCGTATCCTTCCCTTTCAAGAACTGCGCTGCGGGCTTCCCCACGATTGCATCCTGCGCAAGTTCAATAATACCGTTGTGATCGCTGCCCAAGCCAAGCTCATCTTCAGCACAGAGCATTCCTTGGGATACCTCGCCGCGAATTTTTGCCTTTTCAATTGTTGTACCATTGGGCAAAACAGTGCCAACTTGCGCAACCGCGACCTTGAGCCCTGCTTTGCAATTTGCTGCGCCGCACACAATGGGCTGCGGCTCGCCCGTGCCAATATCAACGGTTGTCACTTTAAGACGGTCCGCATTCGGATGCTTTGCAGCGGTGATCACTTCACCAACAATCACACTGTCAGGAATGGCCACGCCAGCATGGACTGCATCAACGGGCAAACCAGCGTTGTTAAAAATTTCCACAACACGCTTTGCTGGCGGCATTTTTACGTAGTCTCCTGCCCAGGAGTGCGAGAGTTCCATATTAAAATTGCTTCAAAAAACGAAGATCGCCTTGGTAACTTGAACGGATATCACGAACATCATTGTAATACATCATGAGACGATCAATACCCATGCCAAAAGCAAAACCGGAATATTCCTTTGGATCCACGCCCATGTTCTTCAAGACTTTTGGATGCACCATTCCGCAACCGAGCATTTCCATCCAACCCTTGCTGCCCTTCATAAGCACTTCCGCGCCTGGTTCCACAAATGGGAAGAAGCTCGGCTGTGCGCGCGTTTCAACATCATCGCCAAACAACGCCTTAAAGAAAACATCCAAGGTACCGAGCATATCGCCAAAGCTGATGCCTTTTTCAATCACAAGACCTTCATTGTAGAAATAATTCGCCTCATGCGTTGCGTCCGTCGCTTCATGGCGAAACACGCGGCCTGGTGAGATAAAACGAATAGGCGGTTTGCGCTCCTCCATGACCCGAATCTGCATGGGCGAAATATGCGTACGGAGCAGGGGGGTTTCTGGTCCACTTTTTTTTGCAGCACCTTGTCCGCCGGAGCCCGAAGGGGCGGGGGCGGAAACATAAAATGTATCCCACACGTCGCGTGAAGGATGCTTTTCTGGAATATTCAGCAGATCAAAGTTGTACTTTGCCTTTTCTATCTCCGGGCCGTACAGGATCTCATACCCCATCTGCAAAAAAATATCCTCGATGCGCTGCTGCATGGCCATAAGCGGATGCACAGAACCTTTTTCTTGTTTCAGGGCTGGCAAAGAGAGATCGGCAGCTGCACCACTGCCTTCTGCGAGTACGCGACGCTGTACGCTCAAAAGCTGCTCCAGTTCCTTTTGCAGCTCATTCGCCTGCTTGCCCATGGTTCGCTTTTCCTCAGCAGAAAGATCCTTCACTTGCTTGAGTACCAGTGTGAGTTCACCTTTGCGGCCAAGATATTTCTTTTCGACGTTAAAAAGCTGCTGCGCATCTTTTGCGGCGCTGATATCTTTTTGCGCGCGTAGTTTTATATCTTCAAGGGATTTCATTGTGTACTTGCTGCGAGGAAAAAATATTCAATAGCCCCGGTAAAGAGAAGCAAGAGCGGCACGTGCCACCAGGCGAAGAAGCCGGTGCCGAGCAGCAGGAAGAGTACCACCACCAGCAGGCCAAAGAGTACGGCTTGCCGCGCTGCCACGCCGATCTGGCGCACCGGAAGTGTTTCCCGGTCGATCAAGCGCCGTATGCCAAAACCCACGAGCGTGAGCGTTGTGACGCTTGCAAGGAACAATGACGCATAAAACAGAAACAGCGCAATGCTTCCTCCGGTATCCGGGTTCATGCGGAAGAGCACAAGTACCAAGCCGACCCATGCAAGCAGCCCGGCGATTGCGATTACGGTAAGATACTGCGAAAGGGTCATAAGGTGTGCTTACGGTACCACTTTTGCTGGTGATTTTCAAGCGAATATTTTTTCGTCACAAAGCGAAAACGGGCGATATCCTCCTGGATATGTCGCCCGTTCTACCCCACGATGTGGGGGAAAAAGATCGGTCAGCCAACACCCGGGATGGGGGTGTCGCCGAGGTAGAGATACCCCGGCGGGATGACTAGGTATTGGCGCTCGCTGCGAGACAGCTGCGTCGGGATGCGGATGCGCATACCCTGATGCAGGAGCCCCACAACGGAAGCCACGGAAGGAAAGTGCGCATTGCTTGCCCAATTCATGACGTTCCACTGCTGGGAGCTCATCGCACATGTTGTTGGAATCTCCGCATCGTCAGCGACCACGACGCGGACGGTGTCTCCCTCGGTGCTGTAGACCACCATCAGGAGTTTACCCTTTGGGATCACGGTGATTGCCGAGGCGACTTTTCCGTCATCAGCTCCGGCGATCGCCCCAATGGCAGCACCGGGCCATCCGAAGAAGAGCCCACCAATGATGGCGCCACCGGCGGCACCATCTGACCCACCGCCGCCTTGAGACTGGGCTGTGAACAAGGTGTCGGCGCCAGGCATGTAGGCAAAGCCCAGCAAGGTGGCGTCGATGGTGTTCTCCGCCATCAAAACACTTCCTTGCTCCCTTCCCTCCCCAACCGAGAGAATCACCACCACAAACGCCGCGAGGAGTACAAAGATCACCAGAGAAGCAACCAAACGACTCATGACAAAACCCTCCTGTGTATGAGACGCGTCAGCTCTCGCATCGGGACTATCCCGTTGTAAAGAGCGACAGCATACCCTACGCCAAAACTACCCTTTTGTCAAGGATACGCTGACCGCACTGCGTTATTTACTCCGACTTTTTTCCCCAAATACTGATCCAATCAACTCCCTTGCGTCCAAGCTCATCTTCATACCGTTCTGAACGCTCAATCGTAAATCCTGCCTCCTGTAATTCTGCCTCAAGTTCTTCCTGTGTTATATAAGAAAAGAACCGATTCTCACCGCTTGAGAGCGCATCGCTCTTTGTGTCGCTTCCTTGTCCCTCTTTCATGCGGACATGAAGCAAGCCTCCGGCGAGCATGACGCGAAAACATTCTCTCAAAACCTTCTTTCGATCGTCTTTCTCAAGATGGAGCAATACTGCATTCGCCCATATGGCATTGAAGCTTGCATCCGCAAAAGAAAGCTTCCGCGCATCCATAGTGAGAAAGTCTCCCTTTGGAACGCGCTTTCTTGCCTCATCAATAAATTCTTCAACGAGATCAATGCCGGTTACACGATGTCCATGGGCAATAAAATAAGCGCTGTCACGTCCACCCGCGCAACCTATATCAAGAATGTGTGAACCTGGTGCAAGTCGCTTTTCAAATTCCTCCCGTTCCTCGACGATAATATCTGCTATATCTTCAATATATTTCGCGCCAATGCGCCTATAGACGTTGAGTGTTTCTTGAAACTTTTTTTCGCTGTCGTCCATATTATGCGTTCACATCCGCAAAATCGCAGATGTCTTTATATTCGCAGAACCTGCACATGCGGCCGGGCGTTGGCGTGAAGTCGCCGGATTCAATGTGTGCCGCAGTTTCCCCCACCCACTCCGTCACGTCTTCATAATCCTCCGGCTGCGGTTCCAAAGAAAGCATGGAACCGTCTTCCAAATAATAATAAGTGACCTTTGCCACATCTGCATCCAACACGTGCGGATCGCGCGCAGCCGCGGCATAGAGCATCAATTGCCGCTTGTCTTCTTTCTCAAGCTTGTCTTTTGATTTTCCGGTTTTGTAATCAATGATATGCACCTTCTCCCCTTCCTTGTCGATACGGTCCATGCTGCCGCCAACGATTCGCTCCGCGATCTTCACGGTGAACCGCTGCTCCAATGCGAGGTGCCCCACCGGCATCTTTGCATACTGCTCATAAAAATCCTTCAGCGCATGCTTTCCTTTTTGAAAGTATTCCATGCGCTGCTTTTTGCTCACATACCAATCGTCAATGAAATTTTTTTCGTACATCGCAATCAGTTCATCAAAGCTCACTGGCAGACCCTCTTGCTGCTTTTCTTCCTGCGTGCCAAAGAGATCACCCTGCTGCGCACTGCGCCGCTCCTGCACCTGCGTGAGAAACTGATACAGCGTGTGGTGCACAGAATTCCCAAACGAAAAATGATGGCTTCCGCGCGCCGGCACCTTGAGCACGAACGCAAACTTGTACTTCAAGGGGCAGTCATCATACTTTGCGAGCGATGAGAAGCTGTGCTTTTTGACCGCAGTGGTAAGCGGCTGCCCGGCATAGCCGGGTTCGGCTTTGCCGGAAGGCACCACATCAATTTTCTTTGCCGGTTTCTTCTGCGTTTTCTTCTTTGCAACAGCTTCCTCCTTCTCCACAAGCCCAAGCTCATGCAAGAATTGCGATGGCCGCTTCATGCGGCTTCCGCCGTAATCCTTTGCTGATGTGAAGAACACTCCCTCCTGTGCGCGCGTGATACCAACATAGAACAACCGCCGTTCTTCTTCTGTGTGAATGTCCCCTTTTGGCACGGTCTCCCGCACCAGCGCATCCGGCACAGCAATGGCGTCGCGCCGTTCCATGGTCGGGAAACGCTGCTCAACGAGGTTTACTAAAAAGACGAACGGGAACTCCAACCCCTTTGCGGTGTGCACGGTCATCACGCGCACGGCATCCGGACCGGTCTCCAGGTCCACGGCCATCTTGCCGCTCTCGCCGGCGTTCTTCTCCAGCTCGATCTGCCGCATGAAGCTCCTCACGGACGTGTCTTCGCTGCCGCGCTCAAAATCCTGAATGACACGGCAGAACTGGTTGATGGCGTCTATTTTTGCCTGCGTCGCCTGATCTTTAACTCGGCCGCCCTGCGTCAGCACGTTCATATACCCGGAGTCCTCAAGAAACCCGATGGCCACCTCATGCGCGCTGCCGCGGCGGGCAAGAGCCGTATGTTTCTCCACCAAACTCACGAACCGCGCAAGCGCTGTCTTTGCTGTTTCTGAAACGTTGTAGACTCCCGCAAGCCGGGCGGTCTCATAGAGCGACTGGCTCTTGCGCTTGGCGACTTCGTTCAAGGTGATGAGGTCGCTGTCCGGAATGGCGAATGCCCGGGATGTGAGCACGCGCCACACGGCCGTGCTCTCATGATAATTGTCCACCAGCTTCAGATAATTCAAGATGTCCAAGACCTCCGGCTTGCGGTACAAACCGCGGCTCGTGACGGATTGGTACGGCACGCCTGCGCGTTCCAGCGCCAGAATGAACGCCTGCGCATGGTCATTGGCGCGCACAAGGATCGCAAAATCCGACCAGACGCGCCCGGTCTTTTTTTCCTTCAGCTCGATGATCTTCTTCACCACCGCACTCGCCTCTCCTGCCTCTGTTTTTTCTTCAATGTGTTCAATAATGCCAACGCCCTTTTTAGCGGCCTGCAGTTTTTTGGAAACACTGCTTTCTGCACTTCCATTTGTCAGTTGTACTTCTAGACGATTTGGATTATTGAGCTGAATGAATCGGTATGCCAGATCCAAAATGTTCTGCTTGGAACGGTAATTTTCCGTGAGCACCACCTGCTCCGCATTCGGGTAATCTTTCTTGAACGCAAGAATGTTGGAAATGCTTGCTCCACGGAACTTATAGATTGACTGGTCATCATCGCCAACAACGGTAAGGTTATTTTTTGGCGCGGAGAGCATCTTCACCATTTCATATTGCGCCCAGTTGGTATCCTGAAACTCATCCACCAAGATGAATTTGAACTGCTCCCGATATTTTTTAAGCAAGTTCGGGCGCTGCGTGAAAAGGTCCAGCGTAGCGGTGATGAGGCTCCCAAAGTCCAACGCGCCCTCCCCGGCAGAGCCGGGTCCGGCTCCGCCGGATTTTGCCAAGAGTTGTTCATAGACATGATAGGCATTCGCCACTTCTTCAATGCGCTTGGCCTCAATCAGCTCCGGGTCGTTCTCCGCTTCCCGCTTGGTGAATTCCTGCTGGTCGCGGTTCAGGCGCAGGCTTTCCGCATATGCCAGGTACTCTGCCGGCGTGATGTGTTCATCTTTGAGGCGCGAAAAATGCGTGATCAATGCATGGATGAACTTGGTGGGATTGCCGAGCGGACGGTAATAATCCAGATCAAAATCATCAAGATGCTCGTGGATGAACATCCATTGTTCGGTTTGCGTGAGGAGGCGGAACTCCGTTGGTAGGCCGATGTCTATGCCATGCGTCTGCAAAATGCGCTCGCCAAAACTGTGGAATGTTGAGATCCACATGTCCAAGTATCCATACGGCAGAAGCTGGTCCACGCGCTCCTGCATTTCGCCAGCTGCTTTGTCCGTGAACGTGAGCGCCAGAATTTCATGCGGCTCGGCCAGGCCTTCTTTGATAAGCCAGCCGATGCGCTCCGTGATGACGGTGGTCTTACCCGTGCCGGCTCCGGCCACGATCAAAAGCGGCCCTTCGCGGTGCTGGACTGCTTGTTTTTGAGCTGAGTTGAGGACGTCAGTGAAGGGCATGAGGACTTCAGTATACCACGCCTTACCTACCCAAAGCGCTCTTTGAGTACTTCTAAAAGCTTATCAAATTCCTGTCCATGAGGCGGCAGTGAATCTCTATTATTCTGAAGCAGATCAACGAATGCTGTATAAGGAATAAATCTAATCGCCGAAATCTCCTCCTCAGGAAAAGTAATATCATGCCTCGTGATATCTCGTTGAAAAAGATACACATCACTCACACTTACCTCTCGCCAGCCGTTATTCCCTATTGGAATATCTTCATGGTAAGTCAATAGATGCTCAAGATCTTTTGGCCCAATACGCAGGCCGAGTTCCTCCTGCACTTCACGCATCGCCGCCGTCTGAGTATTCTCCCCTGCATCAATATGTCCGGCACAAGAAATATCCCAATACCCAGGATATGAATAACATGATGCACTCCGCTTTTGCATAAGAACTTCACCTTTTGGGGTCACGGCCCACACATGCACATTCCGATGCAAAAGCCCCTTGCGGTGTACCGTATCCTTGTCCGCGGTTTTTCCCGTTGGATTCCCTTGCTCATCAATGATATCAACCTTATTCTCCATAAAATCATCTCTGCCATTGCACTCAGTATAGCATCCGCCTTCGTTAGAATCTACGGCAGATTATTTTTTATATGTCATGCCCGCCCCGGGTATTGGGCGTCAAGAAAAATCCGAGATTACCAGCCAAGGGACTTTCCGGCATCAATATTCTCTTGACAAAATGACACATGTGGGGTAACGTCGTTCGTTGCTCTTTTAATGCCAAAGTGGCGAGAGAAGGGCAACGCGGCACTCCAAAGAAAGGACGGCGATGGCACTGGAAGTTGTTTTGAGGGAGGGAACCTACATGGTAAATGTAGAGTTCCGCCTTCGCACACGATTGCATGGTCGATGGGACCGGAGGCAAGTCAGAGCCTATACTCTATCGGAGAAGCTGGACTTCCCCTGCATACTGAGGGGCGATCTGGTGATCCACCCCCGCGGCTCGCTGCGGTCCCTGCGCCACCGCGGACAGGAAAAGCTCCTCCCGCTTCTGCAGGAACTCGTGAAACGGCTGGATGTGCAGCTCGCCACGTTGCCGGAGCAGAAGGATCCCCGCTGGTGGGAAATCTTCTACCTCTGTGTGCGCTTCCCTGAGGAACTGCCGATGATGAGCGAACCGTGGGTGGTGCACTACCCCAAGGACGGTGTGATGGATCTTACCATCGCATCATTCGGGCCCCTGGTTCCGCAGTTTGCGCCGCACCTTTCGGCGATGGCGCAGACCATGGAGGCGTGCATCCTCGCAAGAGGGTACGCATCTGTGGCGGATGCGCGCGATACGATCATCCGGGCGATAGACGCCGCTCCGCATGGGCGTCCACAGAAAGCGCTTCGGATGTTCTTTGGCATCGAGCCAGAGGGCAGAAACAGCACTCGCTGGATCGGCGACGTCATCGGTGTGCGCGAGGCGACGATTCGCATCTATATTCACGACGCGCTCCGTCCGCTGAACCTCACCCTGAACGAGGCCAAGTACGCGCTCGGCCTCGTCGTGTGACCACATGTGCACACCCCATTGTCCTCACGGACCGCCACGAAGCGCGCGAAGCCGCTTCCGCAGACCCTATTTGTCCATGACAAATGCGATACCGGGGTCTTTTTTTATACCAAAAACCACCGCGAGGGCGCGATAGGTATACTAAAAAATGAGTGAGTGGTCCGCCGCGCGTTCGCAACGGACCACTCGCATACTCTCAGAGAAGTCCGGGGAACGCACTCCGCGCCTCCGCACACCAGCGCGTCACGAGTGACGCATCGGCGGCAGGATACTGATCCTTGCCACCGGCAAGCGCGAAGATGCGGCTTCCGCGCAGTTCCTTCGGGACGTCGGGCGTCACCGGAATGACGTGCCAGTGCACGTGGTGGAAGCCCTTGGCGGCGTTGAGAGACAGCACATACTGGCTCTCGCAGCTAAACACGTACTCCTTCACCAGCCGAACCGCGGCCGGGAGCAGCACACCGAACTCCGCCCATTCCGGCGGCGTCAACTCGGCAATGGTCTCCTTGTGCTCCTTGAGCACGAGAACGACCCAACCGACGAGAGCCACTGGATAGGCGTGTTCCAACGCCCAGTGCTTGCCCGTGTAAATGGGCGGCCCGGGCGAGATACGATCCTCACCTGAAATCGACTTGCACGAACGACACGCGTCCATGCGGTACCTCCCTTGAAAGAGCCTACGGCTTTCCGGCCGCCCGGGTCGGTCCTTCCTGTATCAAAAACCAACAGCGCAATCTATCAGAAAAACGGTCGCCTGTCAATGAGACAGCTCAAAGAACCCCCATTTTCTAACAACAAGATTCCCGCCTTCGCGGGAATGACAGGTGAAGTGCGCGAAGCTTTACCGGCCTATCGCTTCTTCCGCTTCCTCGCCACCCTGAGCCGCGCCATATGCTTCTGAAGGTCAAGCTGTGCCGCAATATAGCGCTCTTCTGATTCCACTTCCTTGCTCATCACTTCTTCTGCGCGCTTCCGTGCTTCTTCTGCTTTTGCTTCGTCAATCTCATCCGCATGCTCTGCGGCATCTGCCAGCACCGTGACACCTTGTTCAGACACCTCAATGAACCCGCCGGCAACGGCATAGAGTTCTTCTTTACCGTTGCGGATAACGCGCATCTCGCCAGGCCGCAAAAGCGAAACTAGCGGAATGTGGTGCGGCAATATGGTGATCTCGCCCATTTCCGTAGGCAAAGAAACCTGCTCAATCTCTTCCGAGAGGAGCGTTCTTTCTGGCGTGGTGATGGTGAATTTGAATGTTTTCATTCGTGCTTTTGTGATGTGAGGAAAATATTGGAACAGGCTGATCCCTCTGCTGCAGACTTCTCAATCTCTGATGTATCATCTGTCCATTTCAGTTCCGTGTACTGTGTCATTCCGAGAACATCCTGCGGAACAGTGGGTTGGCCTTCGATAATCTTTACTTCGTAATCCCGTAACGTGAGCTCATATTCCCCGCGATCCTTTGTCTCCTCACCGAGGAGCTTTAGAATCTCAACCTCCACGCCGAGCTTCTCTTTTGCAGCGCGTGCAACAGTGGCTTCCCACGGCTCATCCTCCGTCTTCTTGGTTGCTGCCGGGAATCCCCAGTAACCAGGGAAACGATCGTCATCCATTGGTCGCTTCACCAACAGAAACTGTGTCCGTTCCAGATTGTAAATGACAAGTGCCGCTGAATGCTTCTGCGGTTTCATTCGCCGTCTATTCCTTCACCTGGTCTATCCCGCCCTTCATATAGAAAGCCTGCTCCGGCTTGTCATCATGCTTGCCGTCCAGGATCTCCTTGAAGCCGCGGATGGTCTCTTTGAGCGGCACATATTCTCCGGCACGGCCGGTGAATACTTCTGCAACGTGGAACGGCTGGGAGAGGAAGCGCTGGATCTTGCGCGCACGGGAGACCGTGAGCTTGTCTTCTTCCGAGAGTTCCTCAATGCCGAGAATCGCGATGATATCCTGCAGATCTTTATACCGCTGCAGCACCTTCTGCACGCCGCGGGCAACCTGATAATGTTCCTCGCCCACAAGATTCGGATCAAGAACGGCGGAGTTGGAATCCAGCGGATCCACTGCCGGGTAAATGGCGAGTTCTGCCAGCTGACGGGAAAGCACCACAGTGGAATCAAGGTGCGCAAACGTCGTTGCCGGCGCCGGGTCCGTGAGGTCGTCTGCCGGCACATACACCGCCTGCATGGAGGTGATGGAACCCTTGGTGGTTGAGGTAATACGTTCTTGCAGCTTACCCATGTCTTCTGCAAGGGTCGGCTGGTAGCCTACTGCGGAAGGGATACGCCCGAGCAACGCACTCATCTCTGAACCTGCCTGCGTGAATCGGAAGATGTTATCAACAAACAGCAACACGTCACGACCTTGGTCGCGGAAGTATTCCGCGATTGCGAGGCCAGTGAGACCAACGCGAGCGCGGGCGCCCGGCGGTTCGTTCATCTGCCCGAACACAAGCGATGTTTTATCCAACACGCCGCTTTCTTCCATTTCGCGGTACAGGTCGTTCCCTTCACGGGTACGTTCACCGACGCCCGCAAAAACAGATTGGCCGCCATGTTCCTGCGCAATGTTGCGGATGAGCTCCGTGATGATAACGGTCTTGCCCACGCCAGCCCCGCCAAACAAACCGACCTTCCCACCTTTGACGATCGGGGCGATGAGGTCAATGACCTTAATACCCGTCTCAAGCACTTCTGTCTTCACGGACTGCTCTGTGAAGGTTGGAGCTTCACGGTGGATCGGGTAACGTTCTTTGCTCTTCACTTCTCCCTTACCATCAATGGGGTTCCCAACAACATCAAGCATGCGGCCAAGTGTTGCTTCACCAACAGGTACGCTGATCGGCGCACCAGTGTCAGTGACTTCTGTTCCACGCGCGATGCCGTCTGTTGAGCTCATGGAGATGGTGCGCACCACGTTATTGCCAAGATGTTGCTGCACTTCAAGCACGAGGTCGTCTTCGCCTTTGCGCGGAAGCGTTAAAGCGTTCAGAATCGGTGGAAGCGTGCCGCCGGCAAACTCCACGTCAATGACTGGTCCGATAATTTGAGATACTTTTCCTTTTTCCATAGTTGTTGCGTTAGTCGCCGAGGGCGATGCGGCTCGCTGAGATCTCTGCGAGATCCTGCGTGATGCCTGCCTGGCGTGCCTTATTAAAGGCGAGCGTTAATGCTTCAATTAAATCTTCTGCCGCGTCTGTAGCGTTGCGCATGGCCATCATGCGGGCCGAGTGTTCTGAGGCAACGGCCTCAAGCAGCATGTCATAGAGCTGCATCTCGGTCAGGCGCATGAGCATTGCTTCAAGCACGACGTCTGGGTTTGGTTCAAAGAGCAAATCATCCGGAAGGTTCTCATCTTCAAGGGCAAAGGTTTCATCCTTCCCGGTTGCCTCGATCACTTCTTTTAATCCTTCGCGCGTAATCGGAAGGAGCTGGCGCGTCATCGGCTTTTGTACGAGCACGGAAATAAAGTTCGCGTACGTTACGAGCACTTCATCCACTTCACCTGCAGCAAACTGCTGGATCGCGGCATGCGCAATAGGGAGTATATCCGCAATTTTCGGGTCTGCACTGAGGTTAGGATAACTTGCAACGATCGTTTTCCCCATGCGGCGCATTGCCTGCTCCCCTTTTTTGCCGATGCTCACCACGGAAATGTTGCGACCGCCACGTTCTGCTATTGCCTGTGATGTTTCTTTGAGAATGTTCGTGTTTAAGCCACCGGTGAGTCCTTTGTCTGGCGTGATGAGAATGAGTATGGTGTTCTTCTTTTCTGTTGGCCTGCGGAGCAACGGATGCGTTTTTTCATCCACCACAGCAGCAAGGTGCGTCATCAATTGCCACGCACGAAGCGCATACGTACGCGTTGCCACGGCTGCTTCTTGCGCTTTGCGCATCTTTGAAGCCGCAACAAGCTCCATTGCCTTGGTCACCTTCTTGGTGTTCCCAACGGATTTGATGCGTCGCTTAATTTCTCGTGTTGCTGCTGGCATGGGGAATGTTACGCTCGGGTCTTCCCGAAGTCTTCAATAATCTTTTTGATCTTTGCTTCAAGCTCCTCAGTGAGTTCACCGGACGTATTCAATGCGGTCACCCAATCACGCTCGCTTGCGAGCATGTATTGCTCAAATGATTCCTTCCATGCGTTGATGTCATCCACCTTGATCTCATCAAGAAAGCCGTTGATTCCTGCGTAGATCACCGCGACCTGTACGGCAACGTCCATCGGGCGGTACTGCGGCTGCTTCAAGAGTTCTGACATGCGCTTCCCGCGTTCGATCTGCGTGCGGGTTGCTTCATCAAGATCGCTCCCGAACTGCGCGAATGCGGCCAAGTCGCGGTACTGGGAAAGGTCCAAGCGGAGTTTGCCCGCGACCTTCTTCATGGCCTTGATCTGCGCGCTGGAGCCCACGCGTGAAACAGAGAGTCCAACATTCAAGGCTGGACGCTGACCCTGGTTGAAGAGGTCTGCTTCCAAGAAGATCTGCCCGTCCGTAATGGAGATAACGTTTGTTGGAATGTACGCAGAGATGTCACCAGCCTGCGTCTCGATCACCGGCAATGCCGTGAGAGAACCGCCGCCGTTGGCGTCGCTCATCTTTGCTGCGCGTTCCAGCAGGCGTGAGTGAAGATAAAAAATGTCTCCAGGGTATGCTTCGCGGCCTGGCGGACGCTTGAGTAAGAGCGAAACCTGACGATATGCCCATGCGTGCTTTGAAAGGTCATCATAAATCAGCAAGGAATGCTTGCCCGCATCGCGGAAAAATTCACCCATCGCGCAACCTGCGTATGGAGCGATGAACGAAAGCGCTGCTGGGTCAGACGCGCCAGCAACCACCACAATGGTGTGCTCCATGGCGCCGTTCTTCTCCAGTTCAGCAACGATCTTTGCAACCTTACTTTCTTTTTGCCCAATGGCAACATAAATACAGATAAGGTCTTTGCCTTTCTGGTTGATAATCGTATCGATGGCGATAGCGGTCTTCCCTGTCTGGCGGTCGCCGATGATGAGTTCGCGCTGACCGCGGCCGATCGGGATCATCGCATCAATAGCGACGATGCCGGTCTGTACCGGCTCTTTCACGCCTTGACGCTCGATAACGCCAGGGGCGATTTTTTCGACAGGAGAAAACGTCTTCGTATGTAAAGGACCCTTGCCATCAATCGGTTCTCCAAGCGGGCTGACCACGCGGCCCACGAGCTCTTCTCCAACCGGCACCTGGAGAATATTACCTGTGGCTTCCACTTCGTCGCCTTCTTGAATACCTTTGTCTGCGCCAAGAATCATGGCACCAATGGAGTCATCCTCCAGGTTCAATACCACGCCGAACACGCCGTTCGGAAACTTCACCATTTCTTGTGAGCGCACCTGAGAAAGCCCAGAGATACGCGCGACACCGTCCCCGATCTCCATCACGCGACCAACATGCTTCTCCGTTGTATCTTTTGTGAAGCCTTCAAGTCGTTTTTTGAGATCTTGGACGAATGTTTCTGATTGTTCTGCCATAGTTGCCGGTTTACTTCGTAAGTGTTTCCTGAATCTGCTTCAGGGTTTCGCGCGCAGTTGCGTTCACGCTTGTATCTGCGTAGCGGAGTTTTGCGCCTCCGAGGACTGCTGCATCAACATCCACGGTCAGCGCAATTTTTTTGCCAAGGGTATCTGCAAGCTCTTTTTTGATATGGGTCTCTGCGCTTTCAGAAAGATGTTTACCTGTGCTCATGCGCACGCGGATCACGCCATGCGCTTCATCATCCAACTTTTGCATCTTTTCAAGAATGCGCGGGAGCTCACGCATCTTGCGCGCTTTACGGAGCTCCGCTACAAAATGCGTGAGTACGGCGCCTTCTTCCGCTTTTTTTTCTTTAAGGGCGGCGTAGAGTGCTGTCGCGTACTGTGCATTCGTATACTTCATACCTATTTCTTTGCCAATGCTTCGAGCGTGTGCTCAATGAGCTTGGCGTTCTCTTTCTCGTCTACTTCATGTTCCAGCACCTTGCTCGCACACGCGATGACAAGAGCGGATATCTCTTCACGTGCCTGCGCAAGCATTTGGTCGCGCGCTGCGTTGATCTGCTCATGCGCGTCTGAAACGATCTTTTCGACGTCCTTGCGCGCCTGCGCGGTCATTTCTTCCTGCAGCTTCTTGCCCTGTTCAGTTGCCTTCACAATAAGCGCCTGGGCTTCTGTTCGCGTTTCTGCGAGAAGCTGCTCCCGCTGCTGCTGGCTCTGCGCGAGATTCTTTTCTACCTGCTCCGCATTTTTTTCTGCCTGAACAATGCGGTCCTTGCGCTTATGCAACGCTTCGAGAATCGGACCGTACGCGAACTTCTTCAAAATCAAAAGGAGAATGAAGAAGTTCACTATTTGCGCCAGCAAGAGGCGCCAGTCCAGCCCAAGTTGTTCAATGAGTTCCACTAAACAAACTTAATGATGAGCGCAACGACAAGTGCATAGATTGCGATGGCTTCTGCAAATGCGATTGCGAGAAGCATCGGAACCTGGATCTTGCCTGCAGCTTCTGGATTGCGGCCAATGGATTCCATTGCCTTAGAAGCGAGCATGCCGATTGCGATTGATGGTGCAATACCACCGATAGCGATCGTCATTGCGGTTGCGAGAAGTTTGATTCCTTCTGCGTCCATATAGGTACCTTTCTTAATGAATAATTAACTGATAAGTGAAATTAATGAGCCTCTGCCAGCGTTGCAACCTTGAAAAACACGAGGGTCAGAAGGGCAAAGACAAATGCCTGAATGAATCCAACGAACAATTCCAAAAAGAAGAAAGGAAGCGGTGCGATGTATGGCACCAAAAACGCGACCACCACGAGCAGGACTTCTCCGGCAAAAACGTTGCCAAACAACCGGAACGAGAATGAGATGAACTTTGCGAATTCAGAAATGAGTTCCAGGATGCCGACAAAGGTGTTGACCGGATTCTTGCTTGGGTTAAAGAACTTCTTCGCATACTTCCAACCACCAACGGCCATAATGCCCACAACCTGCGTTGCAAGGACTGCAACAATGGCGAGTGCGAGCGTGGTATTCAAATCCGCGTTGATGGGACGGAAGATAGGAACAAAAACATGTTCACCATGCTCCACCACCTCCAGACCAATAGTACCAATACCCGGCAGTAAACCAAAATAGTTGCCGAAGAGTATGAAGAAGAAGAGTGTTGCGACGATCGGGAAGAACTGCTCGCTCTGCTTGCGGCTGCCGGTGACTGAATCAGCGATCGAAAGCATGCCCTCAAAAAAGGCTTCGGTGACATTTTGAATACCTGTTGGGATCGTGGCCATGCCGCGCTTGATAAGGAAGGCGACCACAATCAAGATGACCACAACGATCCAACTCGTAAAAAGAGCATTCGTGACGTGTACTCCGAAGATCGTGAAGAGTTCTTCTGCTGCGAGTGATATATGCAAGGTCTGTGTGTTAGAGAGTTAGAGATGTTTGATTATTTTTTTTCTCCATCGCCCCTTTTATCTTTCTCTGAATCCTGATTCGATGTCACATCCTTCATCAACTTGAATGCCTTCCAAACAACAAGGATGGAGCTTACCACCATGGAAACAACAATGCCGGTAATGAGGAGCCATGGATGCGTATCAAAACGATTGTCCAAAACTCTGCCGAGCAAGGCCAACGCCACTAATGGTACAGAAATCGTGAACCCGAGTTGCATGGCCATCTGGAATGCCGAAAGCTGTTGTTCTCTTTCATTCATATGCGTCTGCCGTATCCCATGTATTCTATCAGAAAATAGCGTGTTCCATTTTTGGAGCGGCTACATACTAGGCTCTTTTAAGAAAAAAAGCAAGGGTGGTGGTTTTCAAAAGGGGTATCATGGATAATCAGACGAAAAATGGGCTTTTTAGGCAATATTTTGTAGCAAACATATAAACCTATGCATTTCCCAGTGGAAAACCAAGGTTTGCATATTTTTATTGCGAGAGGTAGGCTCCAAGCTAGTTCACGGCTCACTTCCCGCTTGTGGGGAAGGAAGGCCCCTGCGCACCTGGAAATGCGCTTGTATCGGCCAAAGGCTGGCGTTCTCTATGGAGGAATCCTCTATGAACGCTCTCAGCATCACCATGAAGAAGACGGAGGCCAACAAGGCGTGACCCGACAAGCAGGACTACCCGCATGGACGGGACTGTTAACCCCGTAATCCACGCACACCGCCCACTTCTCCTGCGAAGGTCGCAGGGAACGAAGGCACCGTGCGTCATATACGTACGGAAATCAACTGCGTCTGCGTGTGACTGCAACCGCCGGCCACCCCGCGTGGAAGACGGGTCGTAGGACATACATACCATGGCGAGGCAGAACGTTCGTTAGACACCGCGGACAACCCTAGCCGGTCCGGGGGTTCCGTTGCGGGAATCCCTGTAAAGGCTCTTACGAGAGCTGACCGCGGCCACATGGCCAATGCCACATCCGTGGCAGGAGGGCGCATGGTCTTCTTCCTCGATCTGCTAGTGCCGGACCTCTCCGGCACATCGACGATCGCGGTGGAACCATCGTTTCACCGGAAATTCCCCTCTTACCGTCGGCGGACGTAAAGACGCAAACGTCGGCGGACGTACAAACACGCATGCTCCTAGTCCCATTTGGTGGGCACTCCACTGATGCATCACACGCTACCGGTATTCCCGGTCTATCCTCCGCGTGCTGACACGCATCCTGGAAACCCACAACAACGGGGCGCGCCGGTAAACGGCAGGCAAGGCTCCGCAGGAGAACCCACGATCTCATTCGATTGACAGTAAGCGGCCTACGAGATCACTCCTGCGGAGCCGCTTTACTATTGGGCTTTTCTCTCTACAACCTTCTTCTCACTCCCACTCTATCGTGCCCGGCGGCTTGTCCGTAATATCGTAGAAAATCCCGGCAATGGGCAGTGACGCTGCCTCAATTGTCTGTACGAGCTCTTCTGCCATTTTCTGCGTGAGCTTGAATGGCGTGACCGTCATTGCCTCGCGTGACACCACAGGGCGAATCACCACACTCGGACGTAAGCCAAACCCAAAAGGAATAAGTACGACCGGCGTCTGCCAAATCTCTGCGGCAACGCCATTGGTGATAAAAAAATCTTGCACAATCGCATCCACGTTGCGCAACAAATCCAAACGCTCTTCACTCACATCCAATGATACCGGCTCGCCTTTTTCCAACACACCGCTCTGTGGATTCAATAAAACAACTACGCGATTGATTGCTTTGAAAGAGGTAAGGAGTTTGCGCGAGACAGCGCGTAATGGTTCCCAATCGATCATTGTGGAAATCGCAAGCGGATGCGCATACGTGCGCTGATCCCCTTGCACGCCCACGCTTTGCACGGGAAGGATCGCAAACTGTGCATTCTCTGTAAAAAACGCGTCAATATCTTTTGCGGTAATACGCATGCGCTCCTCAAGATCGCGGAGTGGCTTTGCTTGTTGCGTGATAATGCGGATGGCAAGTCCCGGTCCTGGGAATGGTTGGCGGTGAATGAGCTCATCTGGAAGCCCAAGCCGTTCGCCGAGTTCACGCACTTCGTCTTTATACAAATCAACAACTGGCTCAATAAGCTCTTTGTTTGCGATCATCTCTTGCGCTTCTCCCACGCGATTGTGATGGGTCTTGATCACCTCAGCCTGCTGCGTGCCACCGGATTCTATGGTGTCCGGATAAATGGTGCCCTGTGCCAAAACCCACTCCGGCGCAACATAACCGCGTTCTGTACGGATACGCTCTGCAACATCCAAAAACATCTTGCCAATGCGTTTTCTTTTCTCTTCCGGGTCATGAATACCGCGCACCGCGTCGACAAAATCTTTCTGCGCATCAATGATCTCAATATTGTCATAACCCATTTCCTTAAACTGCCCGGCGATCTCTTCCACTTCATTCAGCCGCATGAAGCCAGTATCAATAAACAGACCGCGGACGCGCTCTTTGCCGAGCACGCGGGTGAGAAAGGCAAATGCCACCGTGGAATCCACTCCACCAGAAACAAGAAGAAACACCTTGCGCTCACCCACTTCCGCCTTCACCTTTTCTGTCAGAATATGTTCGCGCTCTGCTGCGTTCCAGCTGGGTTGGGCTCCGCAAATACCAAACACAAAATTCTGCAGCATGTGCATACCGTGTTCCGTATGCGTCACTTCCGGGTGGAACTGCAGACCATAGATCTGCTCCGCAAAATTCTCCATGACGGCAACAGGGCATGTTGGGGTATGTGCAAGCACGCGGAATCCGTCTGGCACGCGTTCAACAGAATCACCGTGACTCATCCAAACAATCTCCTCCGCATCTAAGCCCTCAAGCAACGGTGATGTTTTTCTGCTGTCTAGTGAAAGCGCAAGTGCGGCCTCGCCATATTCCCGTTCCTTACTTTGATGAAGCTTGCCGCCAAAATGCTGCGCAAGGAGCTGATGACCAAAACACAGTCCAAGTATCGGGATAGCGAGCGTATATATCTTTTCATCAGGGCGAAGGTTGCTCTCCGCGACGCTTTGCGGACCACCAGAAAGAATGATCCCTTTTGCGGTTTTGAGATCCGTTGCGGAAACGTCATGCGGAAGGATTTCTGAATACACCCCAAGCTCTCGCACGCGGCGTGCAATGAGATGTGTATATTGTGAGCCAAAATCCAGAATGGCAATCCAATCGCGTTGTTGCATGAATGTAGTATAGCAGGCTCTTGCACCTGCGTTCCAGTTTGCTATGCTACCTTTTACTATGAAGCAACCAATGAACGAGGCTCTCACCTATGATGACGTCCTCGTGGTGCCTGCATACTCGGAAGTCCGCCCGAAGCAGGTGGACACGAGCACGCGCCTCACTCGCAATATTATTCTGCAGGTTCCTCTTCTTTCCGCACCCATGGACACGGTGACGGAACATCGCCTTGCCATTGCCATCGCATTACACGGCGGTTTTGGATTTATCCATAAGAACATGTCTCCGGAAGCACAGGCAGAAGAAGTGCGCTTGGTGAAGCGGTATGAAAACGGCTTCATTGAAGACCCCGTGACAGTGCAACCAGAAGACAAGATTAGTGACGTAAATGAGATTCGCGAAACAAAGGGTTATAAGAAAGTACCGGTGGTGGATGCAAACGGCGTGCTTGTTGGACTTGTTACCGAGCAGGATTACTTTTTGCCGGATGATCTGGATGTACCCGTGAAGTTCAAAATGAAGCCGGTGGACGAGATCACCATTGAACACCACGGCATTGACCTCAAACAGGCAAACAGGATCATCCGTGAAAAAAAGCTTTCGGTACTCCCGATTGTTGATGGGCAAGGTCGGCTCATGGCGTTGGTGACGCGCAAAGACTTAGAGAAGAATGAGCTCTTCCCGCTTGCGACAAAAGACGAACATAAATCACTGCGCGTCGGCGGGGCGATCTCCGTTGGTGAAGCAGCAGTTGAACGGGCAATGCTCCTTGCGGAAGCAGGGGTGGACGCATTGGTTGTGGATGTTGCACATGGCCATTCAAAAGGCGTGCTCCAGACGATTCACGTGCTTAAAAAAGAACTCCCGAACGTGGATGTGATCGGCGGCAACATTGCAACCGTCGAAGGTGCCAAAGCTCTTATTCAGGCAGGAGCGGACGCGGTGAAGGTAGGCGTAGGTCCAGGTTCCATCTGCACGACGCGCATTGTGGCAGGCATCGGCATGCCACAGCTCACCGCAGTTATGGAAGCGGTGAAAGGCCGCAGCAAGAAGGACGTGCCGATCATCGCAGACGGCGGCATTCGCTATTCCGGAGATATTGTGAAGGCATTGGTTGCCGGTGCAGAAACCGTTATGCTTGGCGGCTTATTTGCAGGAACCGATGAGGCTCCCGGCGATGTGGCACATGAGGACGGCAAAATGTTCAAAAGCTACCGCGGCATGGGTTCTGCAGAAGCCATGAAGGCTGGCAGCAAAGATCGCTACGGTCAAGGTGACGTGGAAGACGAAAACGATTTTATCCCAGAAGGCGTCCCTGCTCGCGTACCATACCGCGGCCCCGTAGAGCGGCAAATGCATCAGTTGGTTGGCGGTCTCCGCGCTGGCATGGCATACATTGGCGCCGAGACAATTCCTGAGCTTGCTGTGAAGGGTGAATTCGTCCGCATCACGAGTGCGGGTATTACGGAAAGCCACCCACACTCACTCGGGGGGTTCACCGCAACGTCAAACTACAAGGGCTAACGTTACGTTGCGCGTTTGCGCAAATCTTCATGCACTTCCTGAATATTCTCCAGGAGGCTGCTTTCGTCAATGTAGTTGTGCATGCGGTTGGAAATCACAAACTTCCCCCCGACCATAAGGTCGCGGATGTTGCGGCCGCCATGCGTGATCATATTCGCGATGAGCGTTGACGGGTCCTTGCGGTCAAACGGTAGAAAACCGCGGTCTTTGAGCTTCCAGAATGCAAGATCAGCTTTGAACCCTACGGCAACACGGCCAACGTCCGCATAGCCCAAAAGGCGCGCACCCTGACTTGTCATCATCTTGAAAAGATTTGCATACGAGACTTCAAACGTCTCTTGATGCAATGTTTTCATTTGCAACGCTTCTGTGAGCATATCCAAACGGTTCTTACTCACCACGCTGTCTGTTCCCAATGCGATCTGCTGCTCTGCGCCAAGCTCCACAAACAATGGATATTTAAAGTGGCCGGAACGATGGAGTAAATTGGATGTTGGCAAATGTACCACGGCGGTTTTTGTATCGCGCAGAAGTTCAATTTCTTCACGGTCCAGATGCACTGCATGTGAAAGAATAAGCTGCGGGCCAAGCACGCCAAAAGCCTTCAATGCGTAAATCGGACGCTTGCCATGCACGCGCATGCAATCATCAACGCTTTGTTGGTTCTCTGACGTATGCATGGTGAACCTCACGCCATACTCATCCATCATCTTGCGCAGCTTTGCAAAAACAACGGCATCGGCCTTATGCGGATAATGAATGGCAATTGCCGGCTCCGTGAAATAGCCCCCTTGCTTCACAATCCTTTCAACGAACTCCGGCGTATTCTCCGGATGTGAATTTGAAACAGCGGACACCGCATTGATCACGCGCATCTGTGCGTCCTTTGCTGCGCGTTCAATTGGGTCAAAAACACCATAATGTGAAAGCGCCGTGGTAATACCAGCGCGCTGCTGTTCAGTGAGGTCACCCACGGCACCAAGATAAAATTCTTCATCCGTCATCTTCCCCTCAATGGCTGCCATACCCGCGAGTGAGTGCGAAAGGTCTGCCTCACGATCCACCAATGTCCCGCGCAACATATACATGGGCGGGTGCGCATGGGCATTGACGAACCCCGGCGTGATCACGATACCGCCGCGCTGTTCTGCGTCGTAGATGAGATCAAACTCGTCAAAATTCAGCTTGCGCGCCTCCTCCTTTGGGAATAAACCGGTGATAACGCCGTCTTCAATAACAATACTCTGCCCTTGAACGGCCTCAATGTCTCCGTGATTGTTCTCTGTGAGGGTATATGGACTACCATGAATAAGAATCTTCTTTGGTTGCTTTTCATTCCGCAGGACGGAATAGCGCGAGCGATTCTTGCGTCGCGGCTCATACGCGCTGCCTTTGAGGATAATACTTTTGATCATAAAATCTGCTGGCCAAATACTGCTTCATCAAAGAAAATAAGAAATAACAGAAGGAAAACAAACGCAAAAATCATCCAGAATGCGATGATGCCCCTGCCCACGGCCTTTATCTTGCGCTCAATGGGGTTGGCCGGATTTCCGGTCATGTGTTTGACGTATTCCTGATAGCGCTTGCGGTCGTCGTCCATTAGTCGTCTTTTTTGGGAGCTTCAAGCGCGATCGTCTCATGTTCGCCGCCGCTGCCGGTGATCTTGTACAGATCCTTGTCAATCTTCGCGAATTCTTTGTTGGAGGAATTGTACGTGTTCACCACGGTACCGATCTGATTGCCGAGCTTTTCCTGATAGCTTTGGTAATTGAGTAGGCGTCGCTGCAACTGCTCCACGTTCTTGCGGATCTCCTTTGCACTCTCTTCGATCTGCAATGCGCGCAATCCCTGCAGCACGGTCTGCAAATATGCATGGAAAGACGTTGGCGATACGATAATAACGCGCCGCTCCTTGAATGCGTATTCGATGAGATCCCGCGTGGAGATCTTGATGGCGCCGACCTTGTTCACGAGCAAGTCATAATAAATCGCTTCTGCCGGAATGAACATGAACGCGAAGTCCAAGGTCCCCTCCTTCGGCCGGATATACTTGGACGTTTCATCAATGCGGTTCTTGAGGTCTTGCTTGAACGCCTTTTCCAATTCCAAACGTCGCACATCATCCCGCTCATCCAGAATGCGCTCATAATTCTCCAGTGAGAACTTGGCGTCGATCGGGACGATCTGGTCCTTCAAGAAGATGACCGCATCAACGATCTCCCCATCCTTGAACTTGTACTGCATCTGGTATGATGACGGCGGCAAAATATTCTTCAGGATCTCCTCAAGATAAAATTCACCGAGAATACCCCGCTGCTTCGGGTTCTTCAGAATGTCCTGCAAGTCCTTGAGCTGGTCCGCAAACCCCACAACCTGGCGGTTGGTCTCATCCAGCTTGGTGAGTTTCTCCGTGACGCCTTCAATGATCTTGATGCTGTCTCTCATTTGATTTTGTACGCTTTCCCGCGTTTCTTTGTTCGCAGAATCCAAGCGCTGCTGAATGGCCTGCACGTTCTGGTTCAAAAGCTGCATGCCGGCGCCGTCTTCCTGCGTTTTCTTGGGACGGGAAACCAGCCAAGCAATGATGCCTATGCCGGCGATAAGGATGATAGCGATGATGATGGTGTCGGAACTCATGTAGGGAGTTTAAAAAACGCGATGGCATTATCAATAGTCTGCTTTCTAACCTCATCGTATTCTATCCCCCGCAGTTCGGCAACCTTTCTGCCCACAAACTCCACCCACAGCGGCTCATTGCGCTCGCCGCGGTGCGGAACGGACGCAAGGTATGGCGCATCGGTTTCAATCATCAGCCGCTCCATGGGCATCTTTTGAATAACCTCATGCATGTGCTCCGCCTTCTGATATGTGATATTGCCGGTGAAGGAAATGGAACCGCCGAGCTCCAAGAATTGCCCGGCTTCTTCCCAGCGTCCGGAAAAACAATGGCACACGAATTTTGGCCGCTCCTTTTTATAGATTTCCAGCACGCGCTGGTACGCATCATACTTCCCTTTTTCATCCCGGATATGCGTGATGATAGGCAGGTCCAATTCCTTTGCAAGCTTGATGTGCTGCAGAAATACTTCTTCCTGCGCCGCAAGGTCGGTTGTGCGATCCCCCTGAATGCGAAAGTAATCAATGCCGCATTCACCGATTGCAACGGTCTCCGGTTCTTTTGCAAGCCGCTCAAAAACATCATATGCAAAACCGAACTCCTGCGCATGCGTCGGGTGCACCGCAACGGCGGCAAACAATTTTCCTTTGTGCTCCTTTGCGAGTTGCACGGCAAACTCGCTCGTTGGCTGTTGCGAAGACGGCACGATCATCCACATGCCTGCATCCAGCGACCGCTTGATGACATCCTCGCGGTCTTCATCAAAACCCTGGAACTGCAGGTGGCTGTGGATGTCGATGAGGGAAGGCAACATTAGAGCACCGCGTCCTTCAGTTTCTCAATGGCCTCCGGAAACAGCGGCGTAAGCCAGCTCGATGCTGCACCGAGCCAATCTGCTGCCCAGGAATTTTCCAATGCATTGACCCCGTCGGGTGTGAGCGGAAGGTATCCGGCAAAGTTTGATGCAATGCCGAGAATCAACACCGCCTGAATTGCTCCGAATCCTGCGCCGCCGATTCGGTTCAACAATTTAAGGCCCGGCACGATGGCGATGATGTTAAAGACCTTGTTGATGGCCCACAGGATGATGCCAAAGCCTTTGCTCACCACGATGAGGATGAGCACGAATCCGACGATGTCCTGCGCGTTCTCGTTCTGTATCATCCATGCCAATGCATTTCCTGCCTGCGCGTAGTAATGCGTTGCAAGGAAAATGGCAACGAAGAAACCGAGCAAACCGCCGACTGCCATGATGAGCCCCTCACGGAAGCCGGAAAAAACGAATAGTGCAAAGAAGATGATGATGACCCAATCGATGATGTTCATAAGAGAGGAGTGTTAGAGAGTTTAGAGATATTAGAGAGCTGGGGTTAAGAAACTAGGCGGCCAATTTTAATAATTGAGAAACAGTAAAAACAAGAAGAAAGTTTAGAAAAAGAAGGCTCAAAAAACCGATAAGCCATCGTTTCGGTTTTGCCAAAAATCCAAGCAAGAGACTTAGCAGGCCGTTGCCGTATGTTAAAAATATGAATCCATAAAGAGCAAACAGACCTACGCCCAAAAATTCGAAGTCATCCAGTACAGAAATTTCAGTGAGTGTACTTTGTACGATAATACCAGCGAATCCAAAACCAACAATGAGCATAAGGAGCGGTGCATAGACAAAGCGAAACACGCGTAAGAGTCTTCCATCATCCCTCTTTGGCAACATCCACCATAATAAAAGAAGTGCAATGAATGCAGGGACGGCAAAATAGAGAGCAACCGGGTAAAACTGCAACGGGCTGAGAAAGATTGAAAGAAAGAAATCACCCATACTAGAGTTTCATTCTTGGAAAAAGCGGCTCGGCTTTTTCAATTTTCTCTGCAGTGACTGCTGCAACGATCTTCTCCCCTTTCTCCGGCATGAAGGGCGTGACGGAAGCCCCGATCTCCTCAACGCGCGCACGAAGATCCGCAAGAACGTCTGCGATTTTTTTCTTTGCCTCATCACTGCCTTCTTTTGCAAGCACCCATGGTTTCTCAACATCAATAATGCCGTTCGCTTCCGCGATCGCGGACCAAATCGCCAATAGCGCCTCATCAAGCGCAATGCGTTCCATGCATGCGCCAATCGATTTTTGTAGATTGCCAGATGGCACTCTGCGCTCAACCTCGCCGTTGCAATACTGGGCGATCATATTGGTCGTCCTGCTCACCAAGTTCCCCAGTCCATTCGCCAGATCCGCATTATATTTTTCTGCAAACCGCTCTTCCTGGATGTCGCCATCATTGCCGAAAGGGAATTGCGAGAGCAACAGATAGCGCGTGGCGTCTGCGCCGTATTGCTCCACCATTGCCAAGGGGTCGATCACGTTGCCAAGCGACTTGCTCATCTTCTTGCCGTTGAGCGAGAAGAAACCGTGTGCAAAGACCTTCTTGGGGAGCGGGACGCCTGCAGCAAGCAACATCGCCGGCCAATGCACCGCATGAAACTTGATGATGTCCTTTGCCATGAGCTGCACATCTGCCGGCCAGAATTTCTTGAAGCGCTCACCGTCCGGATACCCCAATGCGGAAATGTAATTCTGCAACGCTTCCACCCACACATAGACCTTCTGCGACGGGTCAACCACAAAATCCACGCCCCAGGTCGCGCGCTCACGCGTCACGGAAAAATCCGCCTTGCTGCCGATCTTCCGCAGCTCTTTGATGAGCCCAAGCGTTTCATTGCGACGCGAGTCCGGCCCCACCTGCAGCGTTCCATCCGTGATCGCCTGTTCCACTTTGTCCAAATACGCCGTGAGCTTGAAGAACCAGTTCTTCTCTTTCAATACTTCCGGCTTGGTCCCATGAATGGGGCACAAGCCATCCTGCAAATCTTTCTCTGTATAAAAATCCTCGCATCCTTTGCAATAAAGGCCCTCATAAGACCCTTCATACAGCGCACCGGCGTCATACAGTTTTTGCATGAACACATCCACGCTCTTCTTATGGAACGGTGCTGTAGTGCGCATGAAGATATCGTTGGAGATATTGAGCGCCGCGAATGCCTTCTGAAAATTCGCTGCATTCAGGTCGATGAACTCCTGCGTCTCCATGCCGTGTTCCTTGGCGCTGTCCACGTTCTTCTGCGCGTGCTCATCCGTGCCCGTCAAAAAAAAGACGTTCTCTGCGCCGATCTCCTTGCGCCAATACCGCGCCAAAACATCCGCTGCGATGGTCGTGTACGCATGGCCGATATGCGGCTTGTCGTTCACGTAATAGATCGGTGTCGTGATGTAGAACCGTTGCGCCATATGTTCAAATAAAGAAGCCGGCGGCCCGTTCGCCAAAATACGAACGAGACTCGCAAAGATCAGCGGCCTCCGAGGTAGTACTGTATACGAAACACGCTAGTCAACGTTAGGTTCCACCACGCCGCCATTGGCATACACCTTGAAGATGGTGTCAGCAATAATCACCATAGGAATCGCAAGAATAATTCCTGCGAGACCTCCCAGCTTTGCGCCCGCGAGCATGACGATGATGATGATGACCGCATTAAGACCGGTGACGCGCGCCATAATCTTCGGCTGGATGATGGTGTTCTCAAGCTGCTGGATGACGATGTAGAGAATGATGACGAACAATGCCTTGAGCGGCGAATCCGCAAACGCGAGGAGTACGGCGGGAACGGCGCCGATGATGGGCCCTGCATACGGAATGAATTCCGTGAGCCCGGCGATGAGCGCGAGCAAAAGCGCATATTTCACGCCGAGGATGGAAAGCCCGATGAACGAGAGCGCGCCAATAATCACACCGAGCAAAAGCTGGCCACGCAACCAATTGCCAAGCCTGCTCTGAATGCGTGAAAGAAGCTGACCGAGCATGTCATGGTACTGCGCAGGGCTCACCGCGCGAATGAACCGGCGGAGCCCGCGCTCTTCAAGAGCAAAATAGAAGGTCAGCACGAGAATACCAACAAAGGAGAAAAGTCCGCCAAAGGCAGCGGCAAGTCCACTAAACACCCCATTGGTGATTTTGCCGAGTGAAGAATTGACGGTGTTAAGGAATTCCTGAATGCTCTGCGTGAGACCCGTATCGTTCGTATCAATACCCGCGACAATGCGGTCATATAAATTTGGTAGTGAACTTGAAAACTGCTGGATCTGATCGGTGAGGAGCGGAACAAGCAAAGCAACAACAAGACTCACGACGCTGATCAATGCTGCATAAATGATGAGGATGGCAAAAACGCGAGGAATCTTGCGCTTCTGCAGTGAATCCACCATTGGATCAATAGCCGAGGCAAGAACGAGGGCAATAAAAACAATGCCAACGACCTGCACAAGCTGAATAATCAGCCAGATAAGAAAAAGGACGACAACGATTTTCGCTATCGTGCGTAAACTGATTGTCAGCTCGAATTTTCCGTTTTCTGAAGCCACTAAAGCCATAAATGATGACTGTAGTATACTGAAAAACCGTTTCTGTGGCTAGCGCGAGAGAAGTTTAATGAAATGCGCCTTATCTTTGTATGGTCCAATGATCGCAAGCGTCAGCCTACTCATCTTCATGATATCTTTTGCCACGCGCAGCACATCTGCGCGGGTCACGCGTTCCACCTCACGCTCACGTTCATGTGGAGTTTTGATTGAGGGTTGGAACAATGCTTGCTGACCATAATAATTCGCCGCATTACGGGAATCCTCCATCTGCAGCACCAACTGACCCTTCAGGAACTCTTTTGCGCGGCCGAGCTCGATGGCGGTGATACCCTTCTGCTGGATGAGCTTTAATTCCTGAAAAATAACCTTCAAGGCTTCATCCACGCGGTCATGCGCTAAACCGGACTGAACCATGAAATTGCCAGTATCCTCATACATAGAAACACCCGCACGCACGGAATACGCGAGGCCGCGCCGCTCGCGCACCTGGATGAACAGGCGTGAGCTCATGTTGCCCCCAAGAACTGCCGCAAGGACATGAAGCGCAATAAGATTCTTGTGATTATACGGGTACGCAGGATACCCAAGCGCCATCTGCACCTGCTCGGTTTCTTTGTACGACAACGCGATAGTCGGCTTCTTCTGCGTGATGGTCTTCTTCTTTGGTTTTGGCAATGCCTTTGATTTCTTGTTCGTCTCAAATGCAAAACGAATCTGGTCAAAGATTGTTTTCTCATTCACGCGGCCGGCAACAATCACATTTGTGTTATTTGGCTGGTAAAAGGTATTTTTGTATGCAACGAGTTTGGCGCGAGAAACGGTGCGGATGATCTTTCGCGGGCCGGCAATATCCCAACCAAGCGGATGGTCGCCATACATCGCGCCCTCAAAAACGTCATCAATATACATGAGCGGGTTGTCGCGATACATATTGATCTCTTCAATAATCACGCCCCGCTCGCGTTCGATTTCCTTGGGATCAAACTTGGAGTTGTAGAGCATGTCAGAGAGAATATCCAAAAGTAACGGCAGCTTCTCCGCATTCGCTTTGATGTAATAACCGGTGTAGTCCTTGCTTGTGAACGCGTTATATTCCGCGCCAATGCCGTCCAACTCTTTTGAGATGGAAAGCGTTGTTGGGCGCTTCTTTGTCCCCTTGAACATCAAGTGCTCAATGAAGTGCGAAACGCCATTGATGTCCTTTGTCTCGTTGCGCGAGCCGACTTTGAATAACACGAGTGCGGTGACCGCTTCTGTCTCATGCCGCGGGGCGACGATCATGCGGAGTCCGTTCTTGAGCTTTGCTTGTTGTATCATGAAAATTTTTCTGTGAAGTAATGAATGAGATCATCAATAGGAATGCGCTCCTGCTCCATGGTATCCCGGTCGCGCACCGTCACCTGGCTGTCCGTGAGCGTGTCAAAATCCACGGTCACGCAATAGGGCGTTCCCGCTTCATCTTGACGGCGGTACCTGCGGCCGATGGATGCCGTCTCGTCATAGCTTGTTGTCCAGTGCTTCTGTAATTTTGTTTGCAGCTCTTTTGCCGGACCTGCAAGTTCCTCTTTTTTCGAAAGTGGCAAAATCGCTATTTGGATTGGCGCAAGATGTTTGGGGAACTGCAATACCAACTCTTCATCCTTTGTTGCCTCGGTTGTTTTGGTACGGCCACCTTCGATCATGCGGTAACTCTCGAGCATCACGGCAAGAAAAAGCCGTCCAATGCCACCCGTTGGCTCAATCACATAAGGAAGATATTCCTCATTCGTCTTTGGATCGCGATACATAAAATTTTTGCCAGAAGCTTCCATGTGCCGCTTCAAATCATAGTCGGTTCGGTTTGCGAGACCCCACAGCTCATCCCATCCCCATGGAAACTTATAATGAATATCAACCGTGCGCTTACTGTAATGCGCGAGCTCATCCTTTGGAGTCTCATAGCGCTTGAGATTTTCCTTCTTCAAACCGAAGCGTTCAATAAGCGCGTTTTCCATGAAGACCAGCCAGTCATCAAAAGCTTTTTCATCCTCACCTGGTTTCACAAAGTATTCCAACTCGGCAATATCAAACTCACGGACGCGAAAAATGAAGTTGCGATAGGTGATCTCGTTGCGAAAACTCTTTCCGATCTGCGCGATACCAAACGGCACCTTTGCGCGCATGGAATCCATCACATTCATATAATTCGTGAACATCCCCTGTGCTGTTTCCGGGCGCAGATATGCAACGTTCGCATCTTCCTCAACGGGACCGGCAAATGTTTTGAACATTGTGTTAAACTGCTTCACTTCTGTGAAGTCCTGATGCTTGTGCTCTTTGATGTCATCTTCTTTATCTGCGCGTATACGCTCATTGCACACTTTGCATTCCACCATCGGGTCAGTGAAATGTGCTAAGTGTCCACTCGCCGCAAAGACGGCCGGTGGCGCAATAATACTACTCTCAATGCCATAGACATCATCACGCTCTTCAACGAATACCTTCCACCAGAGCGCTTCAAGATTCCGCTTGAGCTGCACACCCAAGGGGCCAAAATCATAAAAACCTCCAAGTCCACCATAGAGCTCAGCGGATGGGTGCACAAACCCGCGTCGCTTTGCGAGGGAGACTATCGCTTCCATTGTTTTTACGTCTGTGGCTGGCTTTGCCATAACAAATGGAAGTATAGCGGGGAATGCTGCTTTGGCGCAAGAACTCTCTACAGCTCTTCCGCGTGCTTCACGCTTACCTGTCCGCCTTTTTCTAGCACCGCAATATCGCGGCGACCAAGATTCCCGGTGAGTAAAAATTTTGCAAGCGCATCATCCACCTCATCTTGAATCAAACGCCGCAACGGACGTGCTCCAAACGCAGGATCAAAACCGCGTTCAGCAAGATCGACAAGCGCTTCATCGGTCACTTCTAATGTTATTCCACGATCAGCAAGCTGAGCCTGCACCTTGCCAATAAGCAATCGAGCAACCTGCACAATATGCTCCGGTGAAAGCGGCGTGAAAACAACGATATTATCAAAACGGTTGAGGAATTCCGGTCGGTAATACTTGCCGAGCACAACATTCATGAGCTCTTCTTTAATTGCATCAGCTCCAATACCCTCTTTTACCCGTTGCTGGATCACCGGCGTGCCGGCATTTGACGTTGCAATAATAATCACATTGGTAAAATCCACGGTACGCCCAGTTCCGTCAGTAAGGCGACCATCATCCATCACCTGCAGGAAAAGATTCAAAATATCTGGATGTGCCTTCTCAAGTTCATCAAGCAATACGAGTGAAAATGGTTTTGCGCGCACCGCCTGTGTGAGTTGGCCTTCCCCCGCTCCGGCATACCCCGTTGGGGCACCAAGCAACCGCGCAATGCTGCTCACGTCCTGATACTCCGACATATCCAATCGCGTCATGTTTTCTTCTGAACCAAAGTACACCTCGGCGAGTGTCTTTGCGAGTTCTGTTTTCCCGACACCGGTTGGTCCAAGAAAAAGCAGGGATGCGATGGGGCGTTTTTCATCACGCAGCTCTGTGCGTGCGCGGCGGAGCGCTTTTGCAACTGCGCTCACCGCTTCTTCCTGATTAATTAAGCGGCTGTGAATTTCATCTTCTAAATGCAGCAGCTTCTCGCGCTCATCCTTCGTCACCTCGGCAACCTGTACCTTTGTCTTTTTTGAAATAACCTTTGCGACGTCCTCGCCAGAAACGATCATATCCTGACCACGCTCACGGCGAACGAATTGCGCAACATCCTCCGTGAGACGGATGGCCTTTTCCGGCATAAGATGATCATGAATGTAACGAATAGAGAGTTCAACGATTTTTTCAACGGCGTCATAGGAAAAGAACACCCGATACTTCGCTTCGATGGGAAGAGTGCGCGCCTGCACGATACGAATAGCAAGGTCAGTATCCGGCTCACCGACAAGAATCCGCTCAAAGACGCCTTCGAGCGCGTGGCCTTCGATCACGCGACGGTAATCTGTTGGCGTTGTCGTTCCAATAACAATCTGCCCATACCGCTGCACATGATTAGAAAGCAGTTCAGCCACATCCAAACTTGAGCCGCCCGCAGAAGAAAGCCCGACGATATTCTGCATGTTCTCAATGATCAGTATGATGTTCCCTGAGCGCGTTGCTTCAAAAAGAATGGACTCCATGCGTTGTTCAAGTTCACCCATGGCGGCAGCGCCTGAAACAAGTTTTGCAACCGAAAGTGAAATAAGCCGCATGTCCCGCAAAAACTCCGGAACTTCCTCCGCGGCCATGCGCTGCGCAAGTCCTTCAAGAATCGCCTGTTTGCCCACGCCAGGGTCGCCAACAAGCAGTGGCATGGCTTGTCTCTGCGAAAGAACTTCGAAGATATGCTGAAATTCATCATCGCGACCAACCATGGCACTCAGCATGCCGCGACGCGCGAGGTCGGTCATGTCATTGCCAAAGCGGTCAAGAAGCGGCGTGGCGATTGCGGTCATCGCTTTGTTCATGCCGCTTTTGGAGCGATGAGATGCCTTAAGTCGTGAAGAACTCAAATGACTTGTATGCCTATGCGCAAGATACATCCATTCAATGACATTATGCAGCTTACGCGTATCAACGCTCAGATCAAAGAGTACTTCACTCGCAATGGATTCTGTTTCTGATATGGCGAGGATGATTTCTTCGGTCTGCACGTGATCCTGACGGAACATCAGCGTTTCCAAAAAGGAGTGCACCAACAAACGCTGCGTAATCACGCTCAACACAGGCCGATGCTCTCCACGTGGAAACTTCTCAAGTTGGCGACCAATCTTTTCAACAAGTTGTTGCTGGGAGATGCCAAGTCGGGTCATGACAAAACTGCCATTCTTTGTTTGCAATGATGCCGCAAGAAGATGTAATGGCATGACCTCCACATGATGAAAACGCTTTGCCAAAAGCCATGCCTCCTCCACCATATCATGAGCGGGCTGTGAGAAATACTGTTCAATATGAATCAAATTCTTATCTTTTGCGATCTCCTCACGCGTCAGCGGTTCGCCAACCGTAAACTGCGCGTATGAAAAGGCATCAAGCCGTTTGATGCGATGCATCTCTCTATCAAAGCGGTAGATCAAATAGAGATCGGTAAAAAGTGAAAGCCAGAACACGCTCATCGGTCCATTCTTAAGGTCAAACCACTCTTGAAGCGTGCCGCCTATATTGACGCTCTCATAGAACTGCCAAAACCCTAAACCAAGTCCCACAATACCAAAAGCGAGCAATGTACCGTTCACGACGGTCAGTACCATGCGTTCTAACTTTGCCTCGTGACGAGAGCGGTCACTGGGAACACGGCCCCAGAGCAAACCATTGCCGTGTTTACCAACAACAACTGTTATGCCATGAGCGTCTTTTCGCTCCATGACAGAAGGATGGGCAAGATGTTTTTCAAAATTAGCCAACGTGAAATACTGAACGAATAAAAAGATACGCAGTGCCAATAGGCAACGCGAGCCACAGAAGAACGAAAAGTACTAAAATCAGAAGCCACAACACATACATCACAATACGAACGCCAAACAATATCAAACGCAGCACCAGGGAAATGGCACGGCCAGATTTTGTATAATCGCCGTACATCGGCTTCAAGAGATTCTTGAAAAGTACGACAATGGAAAGATTCCGAATCCCCTGCAATGCTTCTTGCCCAAAAAACTGCAAGGCACGCCATGTACCAGTGGTATACCACCAGACAGGAAAACGTAATACATCAAAGAGCAGTGTCGTCAGCAGAAAAATAATTGCCCGTTTAGTAACAGATGTTGCCATAAAGGTATTACAACAGAAAAATGCTTTTGCAGCAACGTAAAAGCACCTCCAGCATACCGAGGAACCGCGCAAATAACGTATTCGAGATTATTCCCTTATTCTTCAAGAATCACAATGCCCTGGCCTGCTGCGCGTGTATCATGCAACAAATCTGTGGTCATTGTCGCGATAGATGATGAAAGTGCTTCACCCGTATGCACGTCAGTTGCGGTAACAGTGGCGGCATCGACCAACACTGGTGTACTACCAATCTGATTTGTGGTTGGGGTAATACGCACGGTAAACTGGGCTGAAAGGATTGCCGAAAGCGTCCCAGTGCCTGCGGGGATGGTATTCACCTCCCAGCGCACCTCGCGGGTTACAGAATCAAAAGCAATCGTACCGGCGGTTGCGTTAAAATCCATTCCAGGCCAAAAAACATCTCGCGGTATGGTCGCAACAACAGAAAACGTGTCTGCATTGTTCGTGGTATTTGATGCAAACCATTGAATGACATACGTTGTTGATTGCCCTGCTTCTGGCGGAATAGGACCATCACCGATCGGGATCCCCTCTTCATCGTAGTACCGCGCTTCTCCGGTAACATTCAAAGTAGTGGCGACAGGAAGCACCAATGTGCGTTCTGTTCCTGCGAGTGTGGGATCATCCAGACCACTGATACTACCAACATTCGAACGCGCAGTAAGAGAAACATTCTGCAAAAAATCATCTTCGCTTGCCGGCGTAAGTGGCTGCTGCACGGTCAATGAAAGCGTCACATCTCCCTTTGCTCCAGGTTTCAATTGTTCGAGACTCGAAATTTCATCCTTCGTCCATATAAACGTCAAGCCATCAACGCGTGCCTCAGGAATCGTTGAAAGATTCGATGCCACAAGCGGACTCTTGTCATCCACGACCATCGTGAGCGTCACATCAGTGAGTGCAAGTTCAGAGGTATTCTCATACGAGAGCTTCACGGGAATGCGATCCCCTGGTTTGATGGGAATCGTTGTGTCTTCATCCGCGCGTTCAAGCGTAAGAAAAAGTTCAGGCTTCACAAGTAAGATAAGCACGCTTGCCCTTCCTTGCGTGTCCTCAATGCCGTTGCGATTCAACGAAGAGACAATGCTCAATTCAACGAACTCCTGCTCACTTGCCGCAAACACTCCAGAAAACGTCAACTCCTTTTCTTCATCGGGTGCGATAGAATCAATGCTCCACCGTTGTCCATCTGAAATTTCTGGGGTACTGCTTGTAAGCGTAAAGTCCTCTGGTGTGCCTATGGTCAGGCGCAAGGCAGAAAGCGCATCGCTACTCGTATTCGTTACCACAACCTTCCAGGTTCCCTCGCTCCCCGGTGCGATCTCCTGCGGACCCTCGATATCCATCATAAGCGCCGAGGCCCCAATACGAACATTGACGCGATCCGTTTCATGAAACTGATAATTAAAATTCTCTGGTTGAAAGGTAAAGGTAAAGCCAAATTCCTTTTCCTCACCCACGGCACCAATGAGATTACCAGTCAACGTTAGACTATTTTCTTCACCCGGAGAAAGCGTGCCGAGGGTATATGCGTTCTTTGCTTCATTATCCGCAGAACGGCTTGCGTTCTTTACGGTATACCCCGAAGGAAATTGAATGGTCATCACAAAATCCTTCAACGCGACATCCTCCACATTCGTCATTGTCAACGTAATGGAAAAATCCTCACCAGCAGCAACGCGTTCTGGTATCTGGGCCTCTACACGTACGCTCTTGCCGCTATATTCCGCATCCTGCGCAATAAAAAGGAAAAAACCTGCTGTTGCGGCACCAAGAAGAACGACCGTAACAATGAGAACGATGTAAAATATCTTCCGAGGATTCCGCTTCTTGCGCTCAAAACGCGTCATGTCCACACGCCGTCCCTCTTCTTTGAATATTTCAGAAAGCTGCGACTTCGGTTTGCGAATGCCAGAGGTTCTACGGATGCTTTCTGTTGTTCTATTTTCCATACATACAGTATATCACGCTTCGCTCTGAAGCACGGAGGTCAGAAAAGCATCAGAGCGCAATGGATGGTCTAATTTACTATAAATAAAGGTGCGCAAAGCACGATAGAGTTCCGGCGCAAAGCCCGGATCGCTCGCTGGCGGTTCATCGGATGCGAGCAATGCTTCAAGCGTTCCACGCTCCTGCCGTGTTATGCGCGGGAGGTCGCTTATACTCGCCTCTTCCGCAAGAACAAAACCGCCATGAGAAGGATCAAACACGCCATCATCTGCATCGCGACCGCTGACGACACTCTGCACAAAAGCTGCCTCATAACCTAACGCGGCAAGTAACTGCAGATGGACAAGATCCACAAAGCCGCGAAAAATGGGTTGTGGATTCTCCAGGCGTTCCAATGCCTTCTCAACAAGAGTAAAAATACGCTCATCAGGATGATACGGCTTCACAAGTTGATCCAATAACTCTGTGATACTATGCGCAGCACCAAAGCGAGGCAGACTTTCTGTTAACGTGCGGAATCGCTTCTCCACAACAGCACCAATAACCTGATCATTCCGCGGACCATGCGCAATGGAAAGCTTAATGATGAGAAGCGGCTCAAGGGAGCCCGCGAGCTTGGACGTAATGCGCTGGGTGCCCCGCGCCATGCCATCCACCTTGCCAAGATCGCGCGTATAAAAAATAACCCTCCGGTCAAATGACCGATACGGGTACCACCGGAGTACGATTGCGTCTGTGGTACGCGAATTCATGTTTTTTTGAGCGTGAAGCGCACTGTCATCTCACCAAGCTTCACCTCAACATCTCCTTCGCTCCCCTTTTTGATTGCCGTTGCCCGCGTTGTCTCCATGATCTGCTTGCCATACGTCGCAAAGAAGGCATCCGCATCATCGCCCGCATACGTTATGTGTACGGTATCCTCTGGAGTGAATTGCTGCTTTTTGCGCTCAGCATTCACGGCACGCGTGAATTCACGGACCCAGCCGAATTCCTTCAGCTCATCAGTGAGGGTTATATCGAGACCAACGTGAATCTCACCTTCGGAAACGCGCACCCAATCATCGCCATGCGGCACAGGCGCAACCAGCACTTCCTGCACATTCATCTCTGCGGCAAGGATCCCTTTCATCTTCTCATCCAGCTTCACACCGGCAATCGCAAGTTGCGCAAGCGGCTGACGCACCTTCATTTTTGCCTGTTCACGCGCGGCATGCCCCATCACGACAATTCTTCGCACGGCAGCCATCTGCGTGAGAAGCTCCTCATCGCTTTTCTCTCCTTTTGGCCAATCCTCAAGATGCACAGAATCCTTCTCACCGCCGACCGCCGCATACATATGCTCAGCAAAAAATGGTGCAAAGGGCGCCATGAGTTTTGCAAGCGTGCCAAGCGCCATACCGAGCGTCTGAGTTGCCGCGGCATTCCCTGCACGGAAGCGGTCTCGCGAACGACGCACATACCACGTTGAAAGATCCTGAATATACTCATCAATGGCCCGCACTGCGCGTGTAATATTCAATTCGTCCAGCTCCTTTGTCACATAGATGACAAGCGCATTTGTACGCGCAATAAGCCATTCATCAAGGATATGCTTTTCATCACTGCCCACAGCGCTATCTTTATTGAGCACATAAAACTTCACAACATTATCAAGGATAAGGAATGTCTTTTTAATAACCGTCTGCACAGCTTGCGGGTCCATGTTCTTCCCCTCACCCGGATCATTCACAATATAAAAATACCAACGTACGGCATCGGCGGAGCTTTCTTGAATGACGTCCCAGGGGCTCACCACGTTCCCAATATGCTTGGACATTTTCTTACCATGCTTGTCATTCACGTGCCCGAGTGAGATCACATTTTTGAACGGCGGTTCCTTATACCCCATGGCCGTTGCGACCGCGAGCAACGTATAAAACCAGCCGCGGGTCTGATCAATCGCCTCACAAATGAAATCCGCAGGGAAGTTTATGCCCTTCTCAATGCGCTCCGTATTTTCAAATGGATAATGCCATTGTGCAAACGGCATGGATCCGGAATCGAACCACGTATCCATCACTTCTGGAACGCGGCGCATTACTCCATCACATTTCCCACATTTCCATGCGAGTTCATCCACGAACGGCTTGTGCGGATCGAATTGCACATTATCCGCTCGAATGCTGGAATCCCCGGTTTTCTCCGCAAGCTCGCTGAAACTGCCGATGCATTCCTGGTTCCCGCACTTTTCGCACTGCCAGATGGGTATGGGCGTTCCCCAATACCGGCTGCGGGAAATTGCCCAGTCCACCACGTTATTCAGCCATTCACCAAAACGACCGTCCTTGAGATGCGCGGGGATCCAGTTGATCTGGCTGTTGTTTGCCAGCAACTCTTTCTTCACCTTGCTCATGGCAATGAACCACGAGGATTTTGCATAATAGAGGAGCGCAGTATCGCAACGCCAACAGAACGGATAGGTATGCGTGTAATTCTCCTGTTTGTACAGTTTGCCATGCGCATCAAGCCACTGAATAATCTCTCCATCCGTTTCCTTCACGCGCTTTCCAGTGAACGGGCCGGCGTCCTGCGTGAAGAATCCGCGTTCATCAACGGTATGATATTTTGGCAGATCCAACTGCTCACCAAGCGCATAGTCATCCGCGCCGTACATCACGGCGGTATGCACCACGCCTGTGCCGTCTGCCGTTGTTACAAAATCTGCAGCCGCAACATAATACGCATCCTTGCCGGTCTTTTCTTTGAGGTTCACGCCTTCCACAAGTGGAGCGTACCGTTTGCCAACCAGATCACTGCCCGAAAGTTTTTCGACTACTTCATACTCACCATCCAGTGCAACAAGTCGTGCTTTTGCAAGATAATAGAAATCATTTCCCTGCTTCGCTTTCACATACTCAATATCTTCTCCAACAGCAAGCGCAACATTTCCCGGCAGCGTCCACGGCGTTGTGGTCCACGCAAGGATGTATGTGTTCTCTTCGTCTTCTACTTTGAACTTCACATACACCGCCGGCTCGGTCACCTCTTCATACCCCTGCGCAACCTCGTGATCAGAAAGCGTGGTGCCGCAGCGCGGGCAATACGGCAGCACTTTGTGTCCGGTGATGAACAACCCGCGGTCATAGATCTTTTTCACGATGGCCCACAATGATTCGATGTACGGATTCTCATACGTCACATACGGATGCTCCATGTCCAGCCAGAACCCCACGCGCTCAGTGAGCTGCTCCCATTCCTCTTTGTACTTCCACACGCTCTTGCGGCACTCGGCATTGAACTTTTCCACGCCAAATTTCTCGATATCTTGTTTTCCAGACACGCCGATCTGTTTTTCTACCTCAAGTTCCACGGGCAAGCCTTGCGTGTCCCAACCCGCTTTGCGCTCAACAAAAAAACCCTGCATGGTCTTGTAACGCGGGATGACATCTTTATACGCACGCGTAATCACGTGGCCGATGTGCGGCTTGCCATTAGCGGTCGGTGGGCCCTCAAAAAACACGTACGGCGTACCGTCCTTGGTCTTTTCTAGTGTCTGCTCAAAAATATGCTGCTTTTTCCAGCGCGCGAGAACCTCTTCTTCACGTTCCTGCAAGGATTTTTCACCCATACTGTGGAGCCAGTGTACTGGTTTTTCTGTTCTTTTTCAAGATGATTCGTACGCCTTTCAAGCGTCCGCAGCAGTTGTGAACTTCTTGAGCCTGCTCTTCTTACCCCTCACGAGCGTCAGCGTACTTGGTGCAACATCGAGCTCCTCCGCAAGGAGTTTGGTTATCGCTTCATTTGCCTTGTTCTTTTCTGAAGGCTCGGTCGTAAAAATACGGAACGTCGTGTCGTCCACTCGCTCTACTTTATTCATCTGTGCTGACGCTTTTGCAAGAACCGTAATGACTCTTCCCATTTTTTTAACTAAAGACGAAGATATGTGCGGAGCTAAGCCGACGAGGACTGTTTGACGATCCTGAGCTTGTCGAAGGGGAGGAGTTCCGCAGTCGGCGCAGCGACGCACATATCTTCGTCACCCTCATGCACCATGCTTTATGGTGCGTTCAACCCGCTGGTATACCTTGAGCGTCTCACGTGCGGTTCGCTCCCATGAAAACTGTTGCGCTTTGCGCTTTCCTCGGCGCGCGAGCTCGATGCGGAATTTTGGATTCACTAACATAGAACCCATGGCTCGAGTCATTGCGCTGACATCCTCCGCATTCACAAGCATGCCGGAACGGCCGATGATCTCTGAAAGGCTCGAGGTGTCGCTTGCAATCACTGGCGTGCCGAGCTGCATTGCTTCCAAAACGGGCAGACCAAAGCCTTCATACAGTGATGGGAAGACAAACGCAATGGCGCCTTTCATCAGTTCCACTTTTTCTTCCTGAGAAACATAACCAAGAAGTCGCACGTGCCGTTGCATCTTCTCTTGTTTGATCATCGCAGTCACATCTTCATGGCGATACCCCTTTGCCCCGACAATCAAAAACTCTGTCTCACTCGCGAGCTCGCCCTCTCGACGCACAAAACGTGCGTATGCTTGAATCGCATGCGGAAGATTCTTGCGCGGCTCCAACGTTCCCACAAAAAGAAAATAGGGTTTTGTGAGTTTGCACTTCTTCTTCACGCGCTCTGCTCCACCGCGTTTGCGCTTGAATTCTTCAACGCCTTCATAGATCACGCTGATCTTCTTACTCGGAATATTGAAGAGCATTTGAATATCATCTGCGGTTGATTCAGAAACAGCAATAATGCGATCTGCCTCCCTGAGACTGCGCGGCACTAAGACGCTCGTTGAAAGGACCTGACGCGGAAACCATGTTGGTTCCCGATAAATGGCAAGGTCATGAATGGTGATGACAGATGGTTTGTGGTATGACAGGGGCAAAATATTTGCTGGCGCGTGAAACACATCCAACTGGGCGTTTGAAAGTACCTTGGGCACCACGCCATGCGCATAGGTTATCGGAAGAAATTTCTTATACCGTGAAAACGGAAAGCGTCGAATCTCTACATTGGAATATTGCGCAAACAACTGTGTATCCTTCACCCGATGATCAAAAAAAAGTACGTACGTATTCTTCGTATCATACTGCAAAAGATGTTGCACAAGATAGGCAGTGTAATGCCCAATTCCTGCCTGCTCCCCGAGCTCGGGACTTAAAATATTGCGACAATCAATCCCAATGCGCATGTGTCTGCGTTATGCAACTGCAACGTTGCCGATTGCCCAAAACACAAACAGGAGCTCCAGAATACCAAACCCAAAACCAAAGTACGCATAGACTGCTCCGCCAACATCGGCATTATGGCGAACATGTGCTATGCCTATCGCGCCGGTGATAAGTGCAGAGAGTGCAAGGGCAATAGTGCCATAAAAATACACAACGACTGGCCCGTTTTCCTCTGGCAAAACAAATGCCATACTCATTGCACATAATGCGAGCAACGTCGAAAGCACGGCTACTTTTGAACGTCGCTGCGTTGGAATCATTGACTGTTCTTGTTGTGATACGTTTTCCATACTTCCCCTTTTAATACCTTTACATTTTTTTTGGCTTAGAAAGACCAAGAAGGTCTAAGATGCCTGTGAGTATTGTATCTGACATCTGGACGATCTCCAAACGCCGTGGATCATACGAGACATCATTCTCAATGATGCGCTCGGTGTCATAAAAAAGATGGAATGCTTCAGCATATTCCAATGCAAAGTTTGCAAGACGATGCACTTCATAGGTGCGGCCCACGTCATCCAGTATTTCAGGAAATCGAAGAGAAAGCACAACGAGCCTGCGGGCGCGCTCAGAAAGCTCCCCCGGCTTCTGCTTTTTAAGCGGTGCGGCCTTACGTTTTGAAAGTGTTGCAAATGTAGAAAGCAAACTCTGCACGCGCGTGTATGCATATTGTAAATAATACACCGGGTTCTCTTTGCTTTGTTTCTTTGCAAGATCAAGATCAAAATCCATGTGCCGGTCAGCGGTATACATAAGAAAAAAGAAACGCGCGGCATCGGGGCCAACTTCCTCCATAACTTCTTCCAATGTAATAAACGTTCCCTGACGCTTGGACATGCGCACTTCCTTGCCGTCCTGAAGAATCCGCACCAGCTGAAAAATCAATACATCAAGCGGTTGCGTGAGATCCAATGCCTGCCGGGCTGCCTGAAGCCGTGGAACAAACCCATGATGATCCGCGCCAAGTAAAAGAATTGCGCGGTCAAAGCGGCGGATCTTAAACTTCTCCCAGAGATACGCAATGTCCGCATAAAAATATGTGGTCGTACCATCGCTCTTCACAACAACACGATCTTTATCATCGCCAAAGCGCGTGGTGCGAACCCAGGTTGCGCCGTCCTTCTCATACACCATACCATTCTCTCCAAGGCGCTTGAGCATCTTTTCAAGCAGATCGCGGTCATGTAATTCTGATTCAGAAAAATAACGATCGAACACGATGCCAACCATCTTCAATGAGTGTTTGATTCGCGTCATCATCTTACGCACTGCCCGTCCGCGAATTTTATTCCGCAGTCTTTTGGTGTCATCAAGGCGTTCATGGTCCAAATCCAAATCCTCTGCAAGCTCACGGATGTACTCTCCTTGATAGAGCTCATCGGTAAAGGCAACCGGGATGCCGCGCTTCTCCAAATAGCGCCGGATAACCGACTCCGCCAGTGTATCAATTTGCTTTCCGGCATCATTGAAGTAATACTCGCGATGCACCTTTTTGCCGAGTGCAGTGAGCACGCGCGCAATCACATCACCCATAAATCCACCGCGACCATTTCCTGCGGTAAGCGGACCGGTAGGGTTCGCGGAAATATATTCAAGATGAACCCGCTCCGCGGGCTTTTCTTTCAATTCCCAAACTGCCTTTTTCTCCTTAATAGCCTTCTTGATAAAACGCGTCAGCCATTCACGATCAAGTGAAACATTGATGTACCCCGGATGCACCACATCAACACGTGCAACAAATGCGCCAGGCTTGGGGCCGGCGGCCAATTTTTGCGCAATGTCCATTGGACTCATTTTGAGAATGGGCGCGAGTTGCATTGCGATACTGAGGGCATACTCTCCATACCGCGAATCCGCAGGATACGAAACATCCGCCTTTGGAAGGTGTTCCGCATGCTCTGGAAAAAGCCGTCGCATGCGGGCGGTGAATTCTTCCTCAAGTCTATCGCGAAGTCGTTGCATAAAAGCAGTATATCCTGCCCGCACTCGTCTCCACAAGCAAATCCTGCTAGGATTGCCTCATGCCGAATCTCACCACAAACAAGCGTGTCCTCTTCGACTATACCGTTATTCAGAAGATTGAGGCGGGTATCAAGCTCACAGGCGCAGAAGTGAAGTCAGCAAAGATGGGACAAATGAAACTCCAGGGTGCGTACGTCGCGATTCGTGATGAAAAACCCTGGCTTGTTGGTGCGCGTATTGCCCACTACCATAAAGCCTCACATGACCAGCAGCATTTTGACCCAGAACGTGATAGAATCCTTCTGCTCTCAAAAAAGGAAATTAGGCAACTTATCGGTAAAATAAGTGCTGAGGGCTTGACAATTATCCCTATTTCTGCTTATACTAAGGTAGGATTAATAAAGATCGAGCTTGGACTCGCCCGCGGAAAACGCAAGGCAGACAAACGAGAATCAATTAAAAAGCGAGATGTTGAACGGCGCATTAAGCAGCGCCTACGGCAACACTAGGTGGACAACCGCCCAGCACCTTCTACAAGAATCATTCTGCATATAGTCGCAAACAGCTGATCATCGGAAGATCATCAGAGCAGAGTAGAATGAAGGTGCCGGGGGGATGTTCAAAAGTCGCAAGTTCATTACAAGACGTTAGCGCGAATCGGAGGTGCTTTATACTCCGTAACCCATAAAGCAAACAGAAGTGCAAACTTCATTACAAAGGTGAAGAATACTGTCGCGAATGCTTTCAGCGTTCCACAGCTCTCACCTATTGCTGTCGCCTAAACGCGATAGCCATCCGCTTCAGGATTCCTGATACTGAAATCCGGGTGCCATTCATCAGGATCGGTAGTCGGTTGTCTCGACTGAGTACCTAAAATTCCGAGACGATGTGAGAAGGGGCTTTTGGTTGTTTCTTACCTTTCTCACTTACTTTTAAAACAGCCTACATTCGTAGATGCAGACGTCCGAAATGAGTTTCACGCGGGTGAAAGACCCGCCATCTCCACCAGTCTTCGCCCGCTAGGGCGAAGACTGTCCGTCGAAACTTCGAGCATTGCGAGGAGTGAGGGCGGACACATCAGGCTACGACTGGCACAGCCAGTTCTCAAGATTATTATTGTCACGACAATTCGTAGATCACCGAACCGCCAGAGGCAGGCATTCAAACCCACGCAACCACAGCATCGGCTGAATGACGCTATCCGCGCACCTGAAGTCCGTGTCCAGGACAATCAAGGTGAACAACTTGGAATCATGCCAATCGCAGAAGCCCTGCGCATAGCGCAAGAGCAGGGTTTTGATTTGATTGAGATTGCTCCACAGGCACAGCCCCCTGTGGTGCGTATTGCTGATTACGGTGCCTGGAAGTTCCGTCAAGAAAAGATGGAGCGAAAACAGAAGGCCCACCAAAAAAAGTCAGAAGTAAAGGGAATTCGCCTTTCTTTCACTATTGGAGAGCATGATTTGGAGGTTCGAAGAAGCCAGGCCTTGAAATTTCTTGAACAAGGAGATAAAGTGAAGCCCGAAATTATCTTGCGCGGACGGCAGATTATCCACCAAGATAAGGCGCGAGGCTACCTCATCGCCTTTGCAAAGGATCTCGGAGAGGGCGTCTTTATTGAACAGCCCATCAGCAGGCAGGGTAAAAAATTCTTTATGGTTATCGCTAAGAAAAAATAATGGCAAAACTCAAGACACGAAAGGCAATATCAAAGCGCGTCAAAGTCACCGGCACAAAGAAGCTCCGCACCCGCCACGGCGGTCAGGATCACTTTAATGCTCGTCAGACGGGTAAGATGAAACGCAATAAGCGTATGAATAATACTATCCATAAGACGCTTCGAAAATCAGTAAAACGGCAGTTGCCGTATAACAACTAACGATATGCGCGTTAAACGAGGTACGAGTCATGTAAAGCGACGTCGAAATCTCCTGAAGAAGGCGAAAGGTTTTAGTTGGGGTCGCAAAAGTCACATCAAGAAGGCAAAGACCGCCGTTACAAAAGCAGGCGTTCATGCCTATCGCGACCGCCGACGCAAAAAGCGCGAGAAGCGTGCGCTCTGGCAGATTCGCTTGAATGCAGCCGCGCGTCAGGAAGGCATGACCTACTCACAGTTCATCCACGCACTTAAAATCAAAGAGATCGCGCTCAATCGGAAGGTTCTCTCTGAGATCGCAATGGACGAACCAGCGGTATTCGCTGAGATCGTCAAAAAAGTCAAATAAATTTTCTACAAAAAAGACCCCCCGCGTTCCGGGGGGTTTTTGGTATCTTATTTATTCCTGCCAGGGAGATTTTTCTGTACGGCCGGCAAGAAATGTTCCAAGAAGCACGCCGAGGGTATCAATCCCCAGATCAACAAAATTACCATTGCGACCTTGTACAAATGATTGATGCCACTCATCACTTGCCGCATAAAGAATACCAATCACGAGCGTTGGCCAAAGCTTATTACGAAATCCAAGTGCCTTATGAATCAGCAACGCAAGAATAACAAACTCCATAATATGCGCTCCCTTGCGCAAGATAAGATCCGCGGTTGAGGAGAGATCCGTCGCAAGATCAGGAAAGCTCGATAGCAAAAAAATCACACTGGCCCAGAGAAGTGCTGCAATGCTATAAAATAATCGAGACATAATATACTGGCGGACCCGACCGGATTCGAACCGGCGATCTCCTCCGTGACAGGGAGGCGTGTTAACCAGGCTACACCACAGGTCCACGTTTGCTTACTAAAAATGCAGAGCGCAGCATAGCATGCGAAACGAAGTCTGTCCAGAGAAGTCAAAATAAGCATATATGCATCCGTTCCCGTGGCCGGCCAATCCTGACACACAAAGATTGCCGCTGATTCTATAAAGTGTAAGCTTGCTGTGAAAACAGAAATCGCCCTTTGACATGCCTGGTAACAACTAACCCAAATCATATGAACATCGCGCCACAATATAGCGAGGTGCTCAACTTCTTGCTCGATCACGGGCCACTCATCTTCGGGGCTTTCCTCGTACTCTCGGCCACTGACGGCAAGCGGTTCGGACCAGTCCGATTTCTTGCACTCGTAGTAGGGTTAGCACTTGTTGTATCAGGTATGTCCGAATTTGTTGGCTAAGTGACAAACGTCGCTTGCCAACACACCCTACTTAAAAGGAACCGCCCTCGGGTTCCTTTTCGCTTTTACTGTATCACAATCCCGCTCGCAGAGAATGGAATGACATTTGCAATGCCAGAGAGCGGGCCGGTGACGATGTCATCCACGCCATCACCATTCACATCACCAGAAGCCACGCTTGTGCCATACCGCGTGGTTTTGCCGTAGGCAAAGAACTGCGCGTCAACATTCCCAAATGCATCAAGTGAGCGTACATGCGGACCGCCAACCGCCGCCGGTACGACAATAATCTCATCAAAACCGTCCGCATCCACGTCCCCTGCTGCCACAGAGAGCCCAATGCGGAACTCCTTGGGGTAAGCGAAGAACTGGCCTTCCAAGGTGCCACGCCCGTCAAAAATGCGTACATGCGGACCGCCAACATTCAAGGGAACAATGATGATCTTATCCCGATTCGTGTCATCAATATGCCCCACCGCAACAGAAAGCCCGAGCCGATACCAAGCGGGATATGCAAAGAATTGCCCGAGTACATTCCCATTGCCGTCGAAGACGCGCACTTGCGGACCTCCGCGCTCACGGGGCGTCACGACAATCTCGTCTTTGCCATCGCCATCCACATCGCCGGCGGCAACCGACGCCCCAACGCGAATATTTGATGCGAACGCGTAGAATTCACGCTGAAGATTTCCGCGAGAATCAAAGATACGAATAAGCGGATAGTTCCCCACTTCCGTTCCGGTGATGATTTCAGCAATACCATCACCATCAATATCGCCAGCCGCGATGGTTGTTCCACCCCGGTACGTTGAATCATATGCAAAAAATTGACCCTTCACGCTTCCCTCTTTTGAAAACACGCGAACCTGCGGGCCACCAGAACCTTTTGGCACAGTAATAAGATCATCAATGCCATCGCCGTCGACATCACCAACGGCAACATTCACACCACCCTGAAAAAAAGTGGGGTACGAAAGAAAACCATCGACCACATCAAGGGTAAAGGTTCGTGTTGGTATGCTTCCGTCTGCCTCCTGCAGCGTAAACGAAACAGGAAAGATATCTGTCTGCCCGTCCACATTTGTTACCTTCACGTCATACCACCCTGTTGGCATCTGCGCGATAGGGATCACAATCGTCGCACTGGTATCGCTCTTGATATACACCGTTGCCGGGTACGGGCCGAACTGGGCCTGCATCCCATGACGAAAGCCAGTGCCACTCATATCCAAATAGGCCTCCGAAGCGGTATGACTTGCCTTCTTGATAGTATTTGGCCCAATGCCGCTCACTTCTGGTGCGTCTTCTGCAAACGGTGCAGGACCAGTGATATCCACGCGACGAATAAGATCGCTCCATTGATCTGCAACATAAAGCGTGCGGCCAGTGTGGTCTACTGCCAGTCCAGAAAGATTATTGAACTCCGCCGTACTCGGGGCGCCGTTCTCAAAACCACGCACACCCTCACCGCTGATCAGCTTAGAAACATTTGCCGTCAAATCATACAGCCGGATACGATGCGAACCATTGTCAGTGATATAAAGGATATTGTCATCAAACTCCACATAGAGTGGAAAGGAAAAAACGGCATTGTCGCGTACGCCCTCTAAATAACCTGCACTACCACGGCCTGCAATGGTGACAACGTCCTGCGTGGCGATCTCAATACGACGAATGGTGTGATTATTGCGATCAGCAACGTAGAGATAGTTCCCGTTACGGTCGATGGTGATGCCCCACGGCGCATTAAACTTTGCATTGCTGCCCGTGGCATCCGCATTCCCCTTGCTTCCGCCTGCAACAAGTGTCGTTACGCCGGTGGAGATGCGAATCTTACGAATGCGATTGTTTGACGTGTCCGTAATATACAACCACGCATCATCTGGGCTAATGGCGATATCCGTAGGATTATCAAAACGCGCCGCTGAACCCGTACCCTCTGCATACCCATTCCCCGGACCACCGGTGTTGAAATCCCCACCTCCTGCCACAAGCGAGGTCATCTTACTCGCAATGTTTACCTTACGGATGCGATTATTCCAATGGTCAACCACATAAAGATTCTCCCCCGCTGAATCAATCGTGATACCGGATATATTTGAAAAACGGGCATCCTCGCCAGAGAATCCCTCGCCAATATAATCATCAATACTGCTGCCAACAATCCAGCTCCCATCAACGCTTCCTGTTGCGCGCGTCATCCGACGAATTTTATTATTTTCAGCAAGATAGATATACGTCCGATCCGGGCTTATCACCATATCATGTGGCCGACCAAGAAGCGCACCGGTTCCTGTGCCGCTCGTAAATCCAAAACGATCGTTGCCGGCAAAACGAACATCATCACCATCTGACGTTGCAAACTGCACAACCGTTGAGAGCCCTGCCATGGCAACGTAAAGCTTATTATTATATGCAGCAATGCCTGCAGGATAATTCACAACCCTCATTCTTGCATCACTCACAAAAAGCTCCGTTGCACCGGTGCTTGTATTCACTTTACGGATATAATCCGTGAGTCCATTACCATCACTCACATAAAGCGTACTCCCAACCTTCGCAATACCCCAGAGATTTTGAAACCGTGCCGTGCTCGCAGCGCCTTCTTTGTATCCCTTCGTGCCAGAACCAGAAAGCGTGCTCTTGATACCGCTCCGACGATCAACCTTCATGACCTTGTAGAGTCCTGCATCCGCAACATAAATAGTCACGTCAGTCACAACGAGCTTCTTTGGTTCACTAAGCCCTGTTGTGAGCGTTGTGACGGAACCACCATTCGTGCTGACGAAAAGTATCTTCCCGCTGCCGGTCTCCGCGATATACAGCGTCGTGTTGTAGACAGCAAGCCCCTCCGGCCCAGAAAGATTTGAAAGGAGCGTTGAAACAGAACCGCTTGGCGTGATCTTCCGGATGGCATTGTTGCCGGTATCCGCAACATAGATGTTGCCGGAGCTATCGCGGGCGATGCCGCGTGGCAAACCAAACTCCGCGCTGTCTGCCGCGCCGTTGCGCTCACCAAACGCGCCCGTGCCGGCATACGTGGAAATCTTTCCATTTGTCCCAACTTTACGAATAACATTATTGTAGGTATCTGCGATGTAAAAATTGCCACTGCCGTCAGAAAGCACGTCCTCAGAAAAATCCAAAAGCGCAGACGTTGCCGCCTGCCCGTCGCCGCTATATATTTTTCCAACATAGGTCTCAGCTTCACCATATGCATGCGCTGTTCCCCCAAAAACAAAAAATGCCATGAAAGTGATGGCTATGATAGGAATGATGCGCTGCGATTGAGTGAAATACACCCCCATTGCCATTACACTATAGCGCATTCTGAGACATTTTTCAAGCAAAAAAAATCGGGAGGACATTCGCTTAGCAGCGAAGCCTCCCGAGTTCAAGAATGATCTTACGGAACCTCCTCATGACGTTCGCCGTGCGTAGATGCGCAACGTCCCTTTATGCCCCCCTTGGTTCGAGATCGTCCGGCCATTGAAGATGCGGCCGGCGGACCAGTCTATCTTCATATCCTGGTCGTAGTTGGGTCCCATCATGACAGGACCCGACGCGGTTGCGATGCACCTCCCTTTTTCCCCTCTCACAGGAGAGGCGGTTTTGTTCCAGGGCTTCCCCGGTTGCTTGATGCTGAGCATCAAGAAACCGCGAGCCTCGCCTGGGTCAGGGTACCACTCGTTGCGGTACGACCCCTCCGAGTTGGGCATGAACGCCCGCGGGTCACTGGGATCGGTGGTCGGCGTGGTAGGCCAGAACATCCACCCGGCGTATCCGGGCTTTTTGAGCTGCCAGCTCTTTGCGACCTGGTGAGCCTCCCAGGGCAAGCAGAAGCCCCTATTGCCCACCCACTCGGCGACCCATCCTATCTCGATGTGTGGATACGACTGCACCCACGGTAGATCCCCGTAGTAGACCACGGGGACATCGTACTCAACCTCATCGAAGAGCACGAAGTTCGCTGCGAACAGTGAATCTGATCCCTCGAAGGACACAAACCCGGGTTCAGTGATCTCGGCCGTTCCCCTTGCGAAGAACAAGATGGCCAAGACCGTGAGCGTGATCACCCCAAAGGCGGCTGCCTTTGGGTATCTGACGAAGAGGCGCTCTCCTTTCTTCATTTTGCGCCCCTTCCTATGCTGCATGCTGCAGGACAAAGTGCCAGAGGCCGCTGCCCAACACGACCACCACGACCACCGCAGCGAGAAGCCGCAGTGGGTCCTTTGGGTTCTTCTGCGCGATGGCAATGCCTATCGCCAGAATGCCAACCGAGGCCGCCCCCACAAACGCGTTGAAGGGATTGGCCGGGTTGGGGGCTGTGGGTGCAGTGATGGTAGTACCGGTATGAAGCGCTGCATCCGTACCAGACGCAACCACTCCAGACGCGATGAGAAAAAGCAGGACGATGATCGCCGTGCAGATTCCCAGGCTGATGAGTGCAGCCCGGCGCGCGAACTGAAGGGTAAGTGCCCCCATCTTCTTGAAGGAGAGTGCTCCCGCAATGAATGAGACCCACCAAACGGTTCGCACGATCAGGTAGATCAATCCGAGGCCTGGCATCTTGAGCAGGGCGTTGTTCAACACCCAGAATTGCCCAGATGCTTCCGCGCTTGCCCGGAGGTCTTCAGACGCACCCATCGCCCCTACCTCATGCATGTAGGGATTGACGAGTTTGATCGTGAAGACGATCCCAGCAACTATCATGAGCCAGGCCATGATCTTGTACGGAACCTCGCTCGTCCAGCCTCGCAAGTAGCCGATGCCAAAACCTCCGCAGAAAGCGAGGATCGCGAACCAGAAGGCCACAGAGTTGTTCTCCGCGTTGAACAGATGGCTGATCACGTGAAAGAACAACATACCCGTCACGAACGCGACGACCAGCCGGATCACCTTATCTGCCACGTTCCTGGCATCTTCCGGAACCTTGTCCCGTAGGATGCCGTTCGCGAAATCCATGCCCTTGGCAAAGGGGATGCAGATCGCCAAAGCCAGAATGGCCAAGACAAAATGCACGCCCACGAGGCCGAGGGAGAGATTCTGCAGGCCATGGTTCACCGTGTAGAGGTTCACCATGGCGTCGATCATGAGAAGCGCGAACACGACGAAGAGCAGCCTGCCGCTCATCACCGTTCGGACGCCGTCGTAGAGCCACATAAACATGGCCTCTACGGCATCCCAGAGAATTTTCGTTACCGTAGCGCGGTCTTCGGTAACCGCAGCGTTCTCTTCTGTCATTGGACGTTCCTTTCTTGCCCACCAACGGTGGGACGCTAGCGAACCGGTGCCCGACGACGCTTTGCCGCCAGGATCCGCTGGTGGAAGGTTTCCCTTCCGCGCGTGTGACGCTCGTGGAATACCACAAGACGCTCACGGCGAACCGGAGGAGCGGAAAAGAATGAGCGAGCGGATCGAATGATTTTCATCTTGATCGAGAAGGGCACGTTCTTGCCGTGCTCCTTTGCGACCAAAACAAATTTCTCTCTTGCCGCCTTCATCTCTTCCTTGCTAATGGTGCGACCGAGTTCAGCCTCGGGAATCTCCTCGCGAACGAGGATTTCCGCCATCTTCTCGGGCATGCGGCCTATTGTCTGTTCGAGGAGGAGCTCGAGTGTTTTGCCCTCAGAAAAGAATCTACTGGACTTGACCAGTACGAAATGGAGAATGTTCTCCAATCCAACTCCTCCGAGGAGCATTTCCGTCTCAAACTCTCGTCTATCCTGGTTGGCCCTGATGGCCAGCGTGCGATACGCACCAGGCGCAAAGCCCCGGAGGAGCCCCAACAGGAACTCACTCACGGGCCTCGCAATCATTCCTGCGACCGCAGGAATACCGGCATCGAAACGCCGGAGAAACTGCGATGAAGACAACGGCATGGCCGTTTCCTTTCTCTGTGCGGTGCACAGGTTTGAGGTGTAGATAGGTAGAACGAGAACGCGTATGATCCGATTTCAATTGCTTAAGTTGTCAAACAGCGAGCAAAAACCGGACACCGGAACATACCAAAGAAATACATTTTTGTCAAGTATTGAAAGAAAAAAAGAAGAGGGGTTCGCGCGAGCCAAACCCCTCTTGCCGCATGCTGAGTACAGCAGCGGGAATGAGATGTGCAATCCCTCCCTCAACGGGAGCGGGTGGAAGAAGAGTCCTCCTGTGCGTGAAGCCAGCCCTCCTGCTGACCCAGCTTCTCCCACGCCTTCCGAAGGTCGGATGGCGCGGAATCCGCCGAAACTGCCTGGCCTCTGCCAGCCTCCATGTCCATCCGGGCAGTGCCGGGTCCGCGCTGCACGCGGAGCGTGACATGATGTCCAGTGGACTTCATGAAACCCTCACGGCGCCCGAGCTCCTCCCAGGCCTTCCGGAGATCCGTGGTCATCCCCCCCTTGCGGAAGGGATTCTCGGTTTCCTCACGTTCCCTCGTAAGACGCGCGATGTCTTCAGCGGGATCATAAGCCCCGCCGCCGACCACGCGCGCCGCGATCCATACCGATTCATCGTGGATCGCATCCTGCTTTTCCTGCGGCATCTCCGAATGGAAAACGCCGAGCAGGTGGTTCACCGGATGCGCGAGCAGAACTGCGAGCAGAGCGCACGCAGTGGCGACGGTTGACCAGCGCACGTAGCGCCGGCGCCAGAACGTGCTGGCCAGCCAGTACGTGAGGCCCACGACGACAGAACGCCAGAACGAACGCGGCAGGGGTGGATCCTCGCCTTCAGGGAGCGGACGCTCTACGGGTTCGCCGGAACCGGCGAGCCACGCGGCGCGTACGTCACCCCAAAAGGACTCCACCGGACGCGGCATGGGCTGCGGATCGAGGTCACCGAGTCCGCCAGCCAACCACTCGCGGTGGATGTGTCCGGGATAGCCCTTGAGAGAAATGATGATGTCACGTTCCCTCTCGGTCTTCGCCAGCCGGATGGTTTGGAACGGCGGTTCGCCAAAGCGATCTGTCGTTCCTTCGTGGCGATCCTCCGTCTCCGCGTTCGCGTCGACGATCTCCACCACGATCCCCTCGAGCGGCTCATTGGTCTCACTGTTGGAGACCTGAATGATCGGGACAAACCTGCGCTGTCCCTGCTCAAAGGACACCCAGAGCTTAGGGATGATGGCCTGGCGAGGCCCGATCACTCCCTTGATGTTAAGGTCCGGATCGCTCTCCAGGCTGATCATCACGGGGATGTTCATGGCCTCGGAGACCGGAACGCTCACCGAGAACATCGCCTTTCCTTCGACATCAAGGACGCTCGTGTTCCCGTACGGGAACGTCACGCCCGGATCGCGAAGGTCCATCTGCGCCGTACCACGCATAGGCTCGTCGCCCAGCATGAACGTGGCGCAGATGTCGACGAGAACCACGCCGGGGCGGTTCTCGCTTTCCGTCCTCCGCAGCACCTCAAAGTGGATGCTGGGACGGCTGGTGCGGGGGGGTGCGGGTTGGGGAGCGCGCGGAGGCGGGGTATCGCGACGATCGTCGCGAGGCTCCGCTCTCCTCGGTTGGTCGCGGCGCGGGCCACGACCTCCTCTGCGTCCTCCCTCACGGGCGGGCGCTTCTCCTCCTGCTGCGCCGGGCGTACCGGCGGGGCTGTCTTCGGGCATGCCGAACTCCTTTCGCCGGAACTCCGGCTGGGTTGGAGAGTGCGCAAAAAAGAAAGCCTTCTCTGCGCGGCTTCAGAAACTTCTTCCAAATTGTTCAAGGTGCCTGCAATGCAACAAGAACAAGACATCAAGAACATCACAACCTAACAGAAAAGGCAGGCTTTGTCAAGGTGAACAGGCTGTAATGGCGCATCGAGAAAAAAGAGAATACTTCCAAAATGATCAGTACGGAGGTATGGAATGCCCTGATGATGTAATATATCCAGCACTTCCTGATGTGGATGCCCAAAACGATTCTCTGCGCCACAGGAAATAATGGCGAGCTCAGGAGCAATGTTTTTAATAAATGCAGGGTCAGAAGATGTGTGCGAACCATGATGGCCAAGCCGCAAAATATCAGCATGTATATCTGGATTCCTTGCGAGTATCTGCTGCTCCACTGTAATCGACGCATCGCCTGTCAAAAAAAATGATGCATCACCTGTCAAAAATTGCAGAACAATACTCATCTCATTTGAGTCTTCACTATCGTTCTCCAAAGGCCACAGCACAACAATCGATGCACCATCAAAAAATTGCAATCTCCTTCCGGGTACGGGTCGCTCAATGGCAATGCCGCGTTCCTGAATGTTTTGTCTGAATGTCTCCCACGCCCCGGGTTTGTCCGATGCGATCCAAAACTGATCGAAGGTGTACCGCTCCATAAGCTCTCCAAATCCAGCATAGTGATCCGTATCCGGATGCGTCACCACGGCAAGTTCAATAGTCCGGTCAAAATAAGGAAGCACGCGATCCAACTGCTCAACAACGCTGCGGTCTGGCCCGGCATCAATGAGAATAGTCGTGTTGTCCGCAAGTTGAATAACTGTTGCGTCACCCTGCCCCACATCAAGAAAGGCAATGAAGGCCGCGGGGCGCCCAAGTTGCTTGCTACCAAGTGTGATAAAGATAGCAAGCACGATTGAAAGTGCTACAAACTTACGCATGGCGCCTCCATCGCAACAGTTGAAATGCGTACACCGGCACCACCATAGCCACAACAAGCACCCAGGCGGAAAATCCGGGAACAAGCACGAGTGCATGCGGCACATGCGCAAAGCCTTCGGCAACGCGTGTCACAAAAAAGAGCATACCCTGCGCAATGCTCCCTACGGCACTACCGAGCATAGGATGGATGAGCCCAAGCAACGCCGCCACGCCTCCAAAAAGACTTGCAAGTGGTAACAACGGAACGGTGAGAATGTTTGCAAGGAGTGCAAACAGTGGAAAGGTGCCAAACGTCCAAAGGCTGATGGGGAGTGTAAAAAGAATCGCAACGATACTTGCCGCGACGGTATCGCGAAGCTCAAAAACACTCGGTAGAAACTGTATTCGTTCTGCGAGTGGCGTGCTGGCAACAACAAGCCCGACGGTTGCCAAAACAGAAAGCTGAAACCCCACATCAAAAAGCAACCAATACGGCCGGATGACAATCATCACAAACGCCGCGCACAGCAGAATATTCATGGTATCCCCTTGCCTGCCAAACGCGCGCCCAACAACAACGAGCGCGCCCATAATCGCCGCGCGTATGACCGACCCTTCTGCACCAACAAGCAGCACATACAGCAACACACAACCCAGTACAAGTGGTAGTGCGAGGCGGCGCTTCATCACCTTCAAAAGACCGGCTTCAACAAGCACAATCACCATAGTGATATTCCAACCGGAAACCGCAACAATGTGTGAAAGACCTGTCTGAGAAAAAGATGTGCGGATACTTGTTTCCTGTGCGGATGCCCTGCCAAGCAGAATACCGGTAAGCAAACTTCCTTCCGGTTCCGGAAAAATGCGTTTGATGGATCCGAGAAACTGCTGCTTCACCGCAAAAAGAGGCGCGCGGATATCATCAACCGCACCGAGTTTTGTAAAAGCATACGGCCGCGAGCACGTTGCATGTACGTTCTGTCCAGCCAAAAACCATTGATAATAAAAAATCCGGCCGTTGTCCTCAATGGACTCAGGTTTGCGTATCGTACACGTTATTTTTATCTCATCAAAAACAACAACGCTTGGGAGCACAGGAAGCGAGAGGACAATCTGACCCTGCGCCTCCTGTCCGTTGATCTGGAGTCGCCCGAGTGTTACGCGTTGCGCATCCACGCGTTGTTCCACATCCCGTGAAATCACACCCTGCACCTCAGCACGTTCATCAAACAAAAAATGCGCGGTGACACTCTCATGTGTATGAATACAGTATTGCGTCCACATGAATCCGCCAAAAAAGGCAACCGCGCCAAAAATCAAAAACATATCCACGCGGTGGCGCATAAAAGACACTGCCAACATAAAAAAACCAACTGCAAAGGGCAGCCCTGCTTCACCAAAAGCCAGGCTCACGCCGGCAAAAAAACAAAGGATGCTAAAACGAAATCGGTGGCTCATAGAAGTGCCACCGGTTATATGTCTACACTACAGCGTCGGATTGCTGTGCGTCAAGCTATTGCTTCTCGCGCGTTGCTGCTTGTCGACGAAGCTCTGCCTCAATAAATGGCAGAAGTGCGCCATTTAAAACCGTATCCGGATCGTTGCTTTCAAACTTCGTTCGATGATCCTTCACAAGTTTATATGGATGCAATACGTAACTGCGTATCTGGTTTCCCCATGCCGCTTCGTGATATTCACCACGCAACTTTTCTTTTTCTGCCTGCTGCTTTTGCAACTCGATCTGATGAAGTTTAACACGAAGAATCTTCATCGCTGTTTCTTTATTCTGTTTTTGTGAACGTTCGTTCTGTACGCTCACCGTAATATTCGTTGGGATGTGAACGATGCGCACCGCAGAATATGTCGTGTTCACGGACTGGCCGCCATGCCCAGAGGCCATAAATGTATCAATACGAAGTTCTTTCTCATCAATGGGAATCTCAGCATCCAACTCCTCCAATTCCGGCAGTACCTCGCACAGCGCAAATGACGTGTGACGCAAATTGTCCGCGTTAAAGGGTGAGATGCGCACAAGTCGATGTACGCCGGCTTCGTTTTTTAGATACCCATAGGCATAGCGTCCCTCTACCTGCACCATCACGGACTTTATACCCGCTTCTTCACCGCGCGATTCATCCAAAATCTTTGTGCGCCACCCTTGCTGCTCGGCAAAACGCAAGAACATCCGGAGTAATATTTCTGTCCAATCCTGCGCATCCACGCCTCCTGCGCCAGCATGAAGGGCGAGGATGGCATTATGCTCATCATACGATTCAGAAAGCAACACAATGAACTCAAAAGTCTCAAAACGCTTCTCAAGATCCGTCAATTGTGCTTCCAATTCATCGATGAGTGACGCATCATGTGATTCTGCAAAGGTCACCAAATCCGCGGCATCCTTCTCAAGCGCGGTAAATGCTTCGATCTCCTTTTTGAGATCACTCAGTTGTTGCGAAACTTTTCGCGCGTGCTCTTGGTCGTTCCAAAACGCAGGCTCAGAAACCTGATCTTCCAACTCTAACAGTTTTTGCTTCTTGCCAGGAAGGTCAAAGATACCTCCCAGTCTTCTGCATTTTCTGTGTTAATTCTTTTGTACGTGTGTTGAGGTCTGCCATGAAAGAGTTATTCGGCCCGCTCAGCAAGTTCAATATCTTTGGTAAGGGTTTCACCATCGTGTATATACTGTATGGTCACCACGTCACTAGGCGCGTATTGCGCGAGGATGCTCGAAAGCGAATGCTCGTTGGTAATCTTTTCTCCGTTAATTTCAAGAATAATATCATTCTCCACAAGACCAGCGAGATCCGCTGGAGAACCCGGCACAATGGCAAGTTGATCATCGGTACGACCCTTCACGATCACGGCGCCATAATCAACAGGAAGGTCATTCAATTTTTGCACCTGTTCATCAACAACCGTATACCGCACGCCAAGGAACGGCAATATGATGCGGCCGGTCTCTTGAACACTCTCAATTGCCTGCTTTGCTTGGTTGATGGGAAAGGCAAACCCAACAAGCTGCCCTTCTGATGATACTGCGGTATTCACGCCGATCACCTGACCGGCAATATTCATCAGCGGACCACCGGAATTACCTGAATTAATGGCGGCATCAGTTTGAATGACGTCCTCGAGCGTTTCATAATTTCCTTGCCCGTCTCCCGCGGTAATGGTGCGCCCAAGCCCAGAAATAATGCCACGCGTTACCGTGTTGCGGAACTGTCCAAGCGCATTACCAATAGCAATGACCGTCTGCCCGATCTTTATGGATTCTGATTCGCCAAGTTCAAGATAAGAAAGCTCTCCTTCTGCCTCAATCTGCACAATTGCAAGATCATACACAGGATGACGCGCAAGAACCGTTGCAGTGTATTCATCGCCGGTATTCATAATAACGGTATACTCCGCTGATTCTTCTGAAACAACATGTCGGTTCGTCAAAATAAGACCATCGCTGGAAATGACAAAACCAGTACCACGCCCTGTTTCTCGACGCTGCCCGTCTTCTGTGCTTTGTGGTGTCTGCGGAACGCCAAAAAATGAATCAAATGGTGACGTGCCCCCAAAAACTTCTGGTATGGCCTGTGTTTCAATGATACTCACAACGGCTGGTGATGCTGCCTCCACCACATCAACGGTTGCTGATTCTTCTTCCAGTGCAATTGCCTGCGTATTCACGCTTTGCGCAGACTCCTGAACATCAAACCCGGGCAGTACCGCTACCCAATCTTCGAGTGTGCCATTGCCTGCGAGTACGCCAAAAACACCACCTGAGAGTGCTCCGACGATAAGACTAATGAAAATAACGATTGTGAGTGATGATTTTTGTTCTGCCATAGTCTACTACAAAGTGTAGGAGATAGGCCATAAATGGTCAAGTGCTCCTAAAAATGACATATGTTACTGCGTGGTGACGAACTGCTCCAATGATACAAAACTCTTGCCATCATCACGCAGCAGGCGAATGATCTCCGGCAACGCATTAGGCGTCGGGTCTGACCCGATGTGAATCAGAATGAGTCCGTTGGTGATCACGGCGTCGGTAACGCGAGAAATCACATCAAAACTCGTCGCGCCTGCCTGCCAATCAAGCGCATCCACGCTCCAGAGAACCGGACAATAGCCAGCGCTCACCACTGCATCAAATGTCGCATCATCAATCGCTCCGAATGGTGGACGCATGAACGGCTGCGTCGATCGGCCCGTAATGCCAGAAATAGTCTCATTCCCCTGTTCCAGTTCTTGAAGAATCGCGTCTTCAGAAAGCTCAGTAAGGTCCTCCTGTGATTGCGTCTGATTGTAGATAGGAAAACCGGCATCGGTAATCGCCTGTATGACGTCGGTGTGATCCTCTGCCCAGTTACCAGCAACAAAAAAAGCAGCCGGAACATTCTCCGTCGTCAGCGTATTGAGTACTGTCTGATACCCATCAGCATTTTGACGAAGTCCAAAGGTGAGCAAAACCTCGTTTGCACCCGGCCGGGAAATGATCTGATCACATTGTTCGCTCGGCGTGTAGTCTGCAAGGACAGCATCAATACTTTCAAAAGACGCCGCAGTGGGTTCTGCCGGTGTCTCTTCGCTACTGTTTGTATTGCTATTCGTGTTGCTGTTCGTGTTCGTCTGCTCCTCTATGGCAGTCGCTTCTGTCGTCGTATTCACTTCCGGAGCTTTTTTATCGCCACCGGTGAATAAGGTAATGATAAAAATTCCCGCAATGATAATCACGGCCCACCCGATCAATTTCTTGGGTGCGGTGTGTGATTCACGGCGGTTCACGCGATACCGTTGATAGTCCTGCATCGTCGCCATACTATTCGAGTATAGTGAAAAGCTCGCCTGAGGGCAATGTCTTCAATTGCTGACGGTAAGCGCTACGCGCTTCTTTTGCAGCGCAAAAACAAGTTCAAAAACGCCAACAAGCGCGGCAGTATAGATAAGATCGCCAGTCAGCATAGTACGGAAGAACGGCAGCGCCATTTCATACGATAACAACAACCCGCTGAAATCCTTTGTATACATGACCGTAAACTGCCACACGGCCCAGTTTGTCACGAGAAAAAATAATGTGGACCCCGCGAGCGCACCTCCAATAATCCGTGTAGAAATTTCTGTGCGGCGCAAAAAGACACCAATAAGCACTGCCGCGGCAAAAGAACCCCACGTAAAAAGCACAATGTTATGCCAGCCAAGAAACACGTCACTCACAACCATTGTCAGTACCGGCACAAGCGCCACCCACTTCCCGCGAAAGTACATTCCAGAAACGAGCGCAATCGCCGTCAGTGGCGTGAAGTTCGCTGGATGCGGAACCATTCGCATCACAACGCCAAAAACAAGAAGACTGAATGCAAGTAAGAGCGTTGTTTTAAATGAAAATCTCATATCGTTAAAAGTCTATTCCTTTTTGCGCTAGGATACCCTGATAATAGGGATGCTTGATCATCTTCATTTCTGTGACGAGGTGTGCCTGTTTTTCAAGCGTAGGATAGCGGTCATGACCGGTAATGACAAGGGTCACGCGCTCTGGACGTACGCGCATAAGCCCTGCAACGTCGCGCACGCTCAGAAGGTTTGCCTCAACAGCAGAGACAGCCTCATCACAGACCACGACATCATACATCCCAGATGTCAGAAGTTTCTTTACCTTCGTGAGGCCATGTTTTGCTGCAGTAACATGCACACGGCGTGGCTTTGTGTCATCAAGAATGCCAACAAACCCTTCACCAACAGCCTCAACCGTGATACCAGGAATCTTCACCAAGCTTTTGCGTTCGCCAGATGGCCATGTGCCCTTCATGAATTGAAAGTACAACACCTTGAGTCCATACGCGGCGGCGCGCACCGCAATGCCTATTGCTGCTGTGGTCTTTCCTTTTCCATCACCATAATAGTAAATGGCGAGGCCAGTTTTGCGATGCTTTCCTTTGGGAGCCTTTGTACGGCGACCCTTATCCGCACTTGGAGAAGCCACAGCTCATACACTTCATGCAACCCTCAGTAAAGTTCAAACGTGCACTGCAATCAGGACATACTGGTGCGTGACCAAGATCGGCAATGGAAATAGGCTTCTTTGTGTATGCAGTCGTTGGGTTCTCACTTCGTTCTGTTTTTGCAACTACCTCCTGAGAGGTGAATCCAAATTCTACCTTTGTCGCGGCTTCTGCTGTTCCTGCTGCTGACGGAGCTACCTTCTTTTGTTCTCCTACTCCGCTCTCATAGTGCAAATCAAGCTGCGGCTGATCACCCTTTATGTGACGCGCCAACACTTTTGCAATCGCGTCCGGCAAAGAGAGCACCTGTCCACCTTCATGCCAGAAGATATCTGGTCCACGAATGCCTTGCAGCTGCTTGATAATTTCCTCAGGCTTCACCCCGGTGGAGAGAGCTAATGAGATCAAACGACAAAGTGATTCGGTTTGTGTGGCAAAGAATCCTCCGGTCTTGCCGATGGTGGCAAACACTTCAAAGGGGCTGTTGTTTTCATCATTATTCACGGTGATGTAGAGGTTACCGTAGGGGGTTGGCATTTTGTATGTACGACCGACCATAACGTCTGGCCGTGTACGCGGAGTGAGTGTTGGACTTCCTGCGAGCGCGGTACTTGCTGTTGCTTTTTCTTTTACCGTCTCTTTGGTCTTCGAATCATTGAGGTTCAAAACTTGCAGATCACGAGATTTGTCACGATACACCGTGCAACCCTTACAGCGGAGTTCCCATGCAAGCAGGTACCCCTGCAGTACATCTTCTTTTGTCGCATCCTGCTTAAAATTGATGGTCTTTGAAATGGAGTTATCGACGTGGCGCTGGAATGCTGCCTGCATCCGTGTGTGATCTTCTGGAGAAATATCCATGGCGACCGTAAAAACACGCTTGATATCCTCTGGGATCTCTTTGATATCCTGCAAGCTACCCTTCTCAATGATCTTATCCATGAGTTCCTTTGAATACACTCCGGCTTCTTCCAATGCGTCCTTCAAATGCTTGTTCACATATTGGAGCTCTGTTTTACCACCAAGAATGCCTTTGTAGTGATATGCCAATGCAAAGTACGGCTCTACCCCGCCTGAAACATCAAAGAACATAGCAATGGTGCCAGTCGGCGCAATGGTCGTGCGTGCAGCATTGCGCATCTTGATGCCCTGCTCTTTGTAAATAGAAAGGTCGTAGTTTGGGAAACTGCACTTCTCTTCTGCAAGCTCCTGCGACATCTTGAAAGATTCTTCCTGAATAGTGCCCATCACTTCTTCTGCGACCTGGCGACCTTCTGGTGAGTTATAGGGAATGCGAAGCTTGAGCAACATGTCGGCAAATCCCATAATGCCAAGTCCGAAACGACGGTTCGATTTTGCGGTTTTGTTTACGCGCTCTGCTGGGAAGTTGGAGATATCGACAACATTATCGAGCAAGCGTGTCGCGGTACGCGTTACCTGGCGAAGACGATCAAAATCAATGGTGCGATCCTTTGTCACGAATTGTTCAAGGACAATGGAACCAAGGTTGCAGACATCACTGTCATGAAGAAACTGCTCACCACATGGGTTGCATGCCTCAATACGACCAAGCCCGGGAATGGGATTGGTCTTATTCACTTCATCAAGGAACACGCAGCCCGGCTCGCCATTGTTCCACGCCGCATCCACGATCTCTTCAAAGAGTTCCCGAGCGGTCATGGTTACTTCCTCGATCTCAATGGCTGTTTCTCCTCCAGCGCGCGTAATACGTCGCGGCTTTATTTTTTGATCCTTCCATTCACAAAACCACGGATTTGGATCATTATCCTTTACTGCCTGCATGAATTTGTCCGTCAGGCCTACGGAAATATTGAAGTTCTTAATATCGCCTTCTTTCTTCTTGCAATGCACGAACTCAAGTATGTCTGGATGGTCAACGCGCATCACCGCCATATTAGCGCCATGACGATTCTGTTGCTTAATCACGCCAAACGCTTGATCAAATACCCGCAGGAAGGAGATCGGGCCAGATGCCTGCCCTTTGGAACGCTTTGTGTTGGAGCCTGCCGGACGCATGAGGTGCAGGGGAAAACCCAAACCAGAACCAGCCTGCTGGAGCAGTGATGCATCTTTAAGCGTGCCAAAAATAGATTCCATGGAATCCTGCACGTTCAATACAATGCAGTTTGCAACAACTGGCGTGTCCGCGCCTGCGTTTGTGAGGGTTCGCCCAGCTGGGGTGAACTCCTTGCGCATCATCACACTATAAAACTCATCCGCAATTTCCTTCACTTCCGCTTCCGATTTGCCATAATCCTTCTCAACACCGGCCAAAGCATCGGCCACGCGACGAAGCGCTTCCTCTGGTTCTTCTATTTCACCATTTTCTTTCTCAAGCGCATAGCGACGCTTAAAAACCTCCAACGCATTATCAGTAATAGCAAAACGTTCAGGGACACTCACCTTTTCTGTATGTTTACCATTACTCCCGTTCCGAAATGAACGGGTTAAGATATCCTTCAGGCGTTCCTCAATGGATACGGAATCTACCTTCTGTGGTGCGTCGGACATAGTACCTCCAAAAAGATTAATCGGACAGAAGAAAAGCGTGAGATGCGTGCCGTGCACTCCCTCGCCCTTCCCCCGTCTTGTAAGTGATCAACGTTTACTTTTTGCCTTTCTTCCCGCTACGTGGCGGGAAACCGTCCCGCGAGTTTTTATTTTCTTTTTTGTGAGCGTTCCAAGAGCTTTACGAAACTGATCAGCATCCGTGAAGGAACGATACACTGAAGCAAATCTGATATACGCAACTTGATCGGCTTTCTTCAAGTGTCGCATCACCAGCTCACCAATAGCCGCGGATCGTATCTCCTGTTTGCCAGTGATCTGAATATCGCGCTCAATAAGGTTCACGAGCTTCCGAAAGTCATCTGCCGTCATGGGGCGCTTCTCTAAAGACCTCATCAAGCCTTTTTCAAGCTTGGCGCGGTTATATGCCTCCCGACGACCATCCTGCTTAACAACGGTCAGGTTCAGAATCTCAACTTCTTCATAGGTTGAGAACCGGAACCCACAATGGAGGCATTCCCGGCGGCGGCGAATGACAAGACCGTCTGATGCCGTCCGAGAATCTGTTACCTTTGTATCATGATAATTACAAGCTGGACACTTCATTTGGGTTTTTCGTATAAAGAGCGGCTCACGACAAGCCCCCTTGATCCTCTACAGGACCGGTTCCCGTCCTCTGACCCCTCAACCACAATATATTGTGGTTCCAATGAACAGTATAGCACAAGATATGGATCATGACAATAGCAAAGCCTTAAAAAATAGGCTATTTGGCTCAGGTTACAACACTTCCTTTTTGGGTAGACCCATATTCCTGTGGACAACCCAGCTGTCAAAAATACGTATCAATCTTTATGCTCTATGGCGGCAAAAATCCGGCAGAGCCGGATCCGGCTGTGCCGGAAACAAAGAAAAACGGTCACCTTGTTTCTAGCACGGACGTATTTTCGAGTAACAAAGGTCCCGCAACGGAGGGAACTACTACATCATCTTCTTACGGATGAAGGCTGGAATCTCCAGCTCTTCTTCTTCCTTCTCTTCTGGAGTCTTCTCTTCAATAGGCTTGCGTGAAGTTCTTATAGCAGGAACAACAGGACGGGGGGTGGCAACACGTTCTTCAGACATCGAGACCTTCTCCTGCTTTTTCTCTGAAATACCACCGAAAAACTCTTCTGCCTCTCGTATTGGTGAAAAACTGCTGTGCTGGGTTGAAATCTTCTTTGTTGGCTTTGCGTCCTTCCCAAATCCGGTTGCAATAACGGTAATCTTTACCTCATCGCCCATTGCTTCATCAATCACTGAACCAAAAATGACCTTCGCATTCGGATCTGCTTCATCTGTGATAATCTTTGCTGCTTCATTCACCTCATACATCGTGAGACTTGGGCCACCGGAAACGGTAAAGAGAATGCCCTGTGCGCCCTGGATAGAAAGCTCAAGGAGTGGCGAGTCGATCGCTGTCTTCGCTGCATCAATGGCACGATTCTCTCCGGAGCCACGACCAATACCCATAAGCGCGGATCCTTGATCCTGCATAATCGCCTTGACGTCGGCAAAGTCAACGTTAATGAGTCCGGGGACGGTGATCAATTCTGCAATCCCTTGTACACCCTGCCGAAGAATCTCATCGACAATTTGAAAGGAATCGAGAAGTGAAGTTTTCTTATCTATGACCTGCAAAAGACGATCATTCGGAATGGTAATAATCGTATCCACTCGGTCAGTGAGCTCTGCGAGTCCCTGTTCTGCCAATGCTGCACGCTGCGCGCCTTCAAAACCAAACGGCTTCGTAACAACCGCAACCGTCAACGCACCCGCATCTCGGGCAATCTCTGCAATAACTGGCGCCGCGCCTGTTCCAGTGCCTCCACCAAGTCCGCAGGTAATAAACACCATATCAGTGCCTTTAAGCATCTCCTGGAGCTCTTCCTGATTCTCCTCAGCTGCACGCTGGCCAAGTTCTGGGTCCATACCTGCGCCAAGACCGCGGGTCGTGGTCTGGCCGATATGCACTTTTTTTGATGCTTTGCTGTGATGAAGTGCCTGCGCATCCGTATTTACTGCAACAAAATCAATACCCCGGATTTTTGAGTCAATCATCCGGTTTAATGCTGATCCTCCTGAGCCCCCTACTCCGAGAACCTTGATTTTGGCAAACGTCTCGATATCAGGTTTAACCTCGACGCTTCCTCCCATACGTTTTCCCATAATCCTTTCCTATGGATGCTATTCTAGCCTCCCTGCGTTCATTTGGCAACCCCATGCCAAATGACCACCCTTCACTTAGGGCATGAGAGAGGAAATCCACTTTTTAACCTTACTTGTTGCCCCTGAAAGAGGTCTGAGCATGCCTGAGCCTCTGCCAGACTGCTCTGCACCACCACCCCACACCACAAGACCAATAGCCGTGGCATATGCTGGGTCATCCATCTTCTCAATGCTGCTTGATGCATTCTGTGGACGGCCGATGGCTGCAGGGAGACGGAAGTGTTTCTTTGCAACTTCAACAACGCCTGGTAAGCGTGCACCGCCACCGGAAAGCACCACACCAGCTGGTAATGTGCCAGAACGGTCAATATTTGTGAGCTCCTTATCAACCATCTCAAACATTTCCTCAACTCGCGCTTCAATGATTTCTGCAATCTCCAATCGCGAAACAGCTGAATTTTCATCCTGTGAAAACTCCTCAAGGCGAATTTCTTCCCGCTTGCCCACGTCAGACGGTACTGCAGTGCCATAGGTCAACTTGATCTGCTCGGCTGTATCAATAGAGGTGCGCAAGCCAATCGCAATATCATTCGTAATATGCCCTGCACCAAGTGGAAAGATTTTTGTGTGGAGAAGATCTCCCTCTTCAAAAACCAGCAGCTGCATGGTTGAGGCTCCAATATCAATAAGCGCAACACCAAGATCCTTCTGGCGCTGGGTGAGAACCGCTTCCGACGCAGCCAAACCACCGAGTACAAGATCATTGATATCCACGCCAGCCCGGTACACGCACTTCGTGAGACTCTTTACCTGCGAGGAAAGCGTTTGAATAATCTGCGCGTCCACTTCAAGGCGGATCCCGTTCATACCGATGGGATCCTTAATGCTTTGTTGATTATCCACAACAAAGGAACGTGGAATGACGTGGAGAATCTCATAATTTGGCGGGGTTGCAACCGCTTGAGCCGCTTCAACCACACGCATCACGTCATCATCACTGATTTCACCGTCTGACTTAGAAACAGCAATCACGCCGTGACTATCCTGCGAAGTAATCTGCAGGCCATTCACTGCCACATACGCCTGCTCAACAGGAACGCCTGTCATGCGCTCTGCACGCTCTAAAGCGCTAGAAATCACAGAAACAGCATCATCAATGCTGGTAATAACTCCTTTGCTCACACCTGCGGACGGAAACTCTCCAGAGCCAATGATATGAATATTTTCTTCCTCGCCTGTTTCGCTCGGGATACGCTGTCCCACCACGACTTTAACGCTTGAGGTACCAATATCAAGACCGGTAAAAAACTCTTGTGCCATAAGACTAAAAACAGATTATTCTCACTCTAGTATACGAAAAATACGGGTTTTATGCTAGGAGGCACCGCCTGCCAATGCCTCACTGACATATGGCCACATAATGAGCAGCCCAATCGCCAAAGAAAAGAGAGATGCGATAAGGACTGCCGCGGCCATAATATCCTTTACCGACCGTGCATAGATATGCACACGGGGCTTCACGAGATCAACAAAACGCTCCAACGCAGTATTCACGAGCTCAAGAATCAACACAAGCGCCATCATAAGAAAAAGAATTGCCGCATCCTTAGGACGCACCTGAAAAAGCAAGACGAAAAGGAGCACGAGAAGAGATGCGGTAATCTGCAATCGAAAATTAAGCTCTGTACGATACACTTCCTTCACGCCGCGGAACGCGTACCGAAAGCTATTAAAAATTTGTCGAGAAAGTTGCAGCATGATTATGATACAAGTGATTCATGAAGACGATCCATCTCCTCACTCGATGCATCATCTTGATGATCAAACCCTAGTAAATGAAGGAAGCCATGCACCGCAAGTGACACCGCTATGTCCTCATCCGAGAGTTTGTCAGCAAAGCCAGTGCGGAGTATGGGGTAGGCTATGAATACATCACCAAGAAGGTGTTCCCCCTCCGGCACATCCTGTACAGGAAAGCTCAAAACATTCCCTGGTGCATCTTTTTTGCGATAGTGCACATTTAAGGTACGGCTCTCATCATGCGACACAAAGCGAAGTGCAATGTCAGCATCGGGTCGCTCGCTCTTTGCAAGTGCATGCTCAAGCTTTCTTTGTATCACTCCGAAATCGAGCGTATGTGAAACAGCGGTGCTGAGCGTCCAGGCCACAGTGTTATGAGTTGGTGTTGGCGTTTGTTCCGCTGGTTTCTGTAAGACGGAAGTTCAAATACATCATCTCAAACGTCGTCCAATAATTCAGCTCCTCAAGTGCCCCCGTGCTGTAGCTCATGACGTACATGTTACTGCCTTTTGCAAGATAGACCGTTGATTCATCAGGAGAAAGCACCCCAACAAGTCCATTAATGGAAACGTCGGTAAGTTCAGAAGCGGAAATCGACGGATTCAATGAGAGATACCACTGCTCTGCTGTCATTTGTGCCGGGTTACTCTGCACGCCAATCTGGATATACTCACCGGTCGATTCTGAAGGCGTAAAGAGTACATTTGCTTCCGTGGAGTTTGTTGGCTGTGCAAGCCAGGTGTTTGGGTAAAGAATGGAATACTGCTTTTGTGTGGATGTATATGTCCGCACCAACCCCGAAACATCCAGTCGGCCCGTACCGCGAGGATTATACCCGAGATACACTTCACCAGTGCTCTCACCCGAAACGAGTACCTGCTTGCCGTCAATGAACCCATCACCATCACTATCCGGTTGATCTGCAGCAGTACCATAGAGCGACTCCTCAATATCGGTCAGGCCATCCCCGTCTCCATCAGTTGTTGATGGAAGTTTTGTAAGCGTTTGAGACGTATTTGTGTTCGTGTTTGTATTGCTATTCGCATTCAGATTCGAAACAGTGTTTGTGTTGTCATTCGTTACGGTGTTCGTGTTGCTATTCGTATTCACATTCAGTACTGCATTGGTATTGACGACAACATTGGTATTCCCCACAAGCCCATCATTCACATTGGCAACGGCATTGGTATTCGCATTCGCTGTATTGGTCACCGTGGTATTAATGACAAGATCCTCATTCGTGTTCTCATTGGTGCCATTAAAAAACTGCTGGAAAAGAACATACCCGAGCAAAATGAGTCCAAGAACAACCACAACAATAATGGCAATGATGAGAATGCGTCGCATGCGTCCGCCGCCACCACCTTCTCCGCCACCAGAGCCTTCATAAAAATTCTCCGGCATGCTTTGAATATCATTCGAACTTACTGGCGGAGGAGTACCGCCAACCTGCGGTTGCCCATCAAGGGCTTGCGGTGATTGTGGTAATTGGGATTCATCTGCCATACGGGTTGAGATTATTATTGATTACGATCATCAGTGATTGCCTGCTGCGTATTCAGCAACGGGCCAGCACCATTAGGATTAAAACCTTGCTCCACTTCATCGCCGTCAGAAAAGCCATCATCATCTGAATCGGAACGAAGCGGGTTAGTTGTGTAAATGCGAACCTCATCATAATCAGCAAGGCCGTCCGCGTCCGTATCTGGTATATCAATCTTTGTTCCAAGATCCAATTCCTCACTATCTGCAAGGCCGTCCGCGTCCGTATCTGATGGTGTTTCTACCACAATGGCTTCTGGAGCTTCAAACCCACCTGTGGGCGCCGAAATGGTGATATTCGTCGTTGTATTCGTCGTGGTATCCCCTTCACTATTACGCTGAAAAAACCACCATACGACTGCAATCAATATGAGAAGGATGAGAATGATAAGGAGAATGCGTAAGACGCGTGCCATGTTTATAGTGACGGAAGATTAAAATTGAAACAGGAGCAGGAAGAACCACCTGGCGAACCGGCGCACGGATCACCCGCGCCAATGGCCCAACCTCCTGGTTTAGTGTACTCCAGATTTGCATAGAGTGTATAGCTTGAACCATCGCTTGCCGCATCATAAAGATACACATGCGAATCAGGAACTTCTGGTGTCGGACTCGGGTTGGTATTGCACTGGAAATTCTTTGTTGTTTCATACCAGCAACTCTGTGGCTCATGCGTTGCGGGGCAATTATAAAAGCTATTCACGGGATCCACGGGCAATGTTGCGCCAAGTGCATTGCCTAGTGTTGCGTTCCAGGATTGATTCCACCGTGAAGTTGTGATGCCTGTAATAAAGGAGCCGGCGTTCAGCGCTGGATACGTGCCCTTGGCATCCCGATAATCCGTGAGCTCACGTGCGATCTTCGAAAGGTCACCCAAACGCATCATATCATGCGCAACCGCAAGTTTATCTACTGGTCCAAGACCGGGAAGTGGAGACCCATTCATGCCTGCATTGAAGCGCCATGAGTTCAAAAGTTTATTATAGATGGTTTTTGTTGCATTGCTCGCATCCTGATTATATGAAATGAGGAAAATGAAACCCTGAACCTGAGGATCATTTGGATTGCCATTATTATTTCTATCCAACGTATAACGCGATGATGCAACATAGACCGTTCGACCGTCGCGCACTGCCGGGTAACCATCCACCACGATACTTTGTGGCGACCCGGTACCGTATGGGAACTGCTGATAAAACCACACATCAGGTGCAAGAAGGCTTGTATTGGCAAGAATACGAATACCAATTGCATCGTCATCCCCTGTTGCTTTAAAGAGGTACTGTTTCAGAATATCAGACCCAGAGATACTTCCCTTGATATTTATCTGCGTGAAGTCTGGCAAAAGACTCGCCGCATTGTTCCCCAAACAATAGAAAAGCGTAAAGTCATAATCAGTGCACGACCCGGTGGCACAATTTGCGGCAGAATCAATGAAAGTGCCCTGCGGTGCAATACTCCATGGATTATGACAAGCTTCAAGCTCAACAAGGGCAGTCGCGAAGCGCGAGATATTCGGTGCCTGGTCTACGGTTGCGGTCGCGCGCAACGTCGTTTTGCCGTTGGTATTCCCGGTTTGTGCTTCCTGTTGATCTTTGTTTTCCTCGCCGGGGATGCTGAAGTCTGCGGTGTAATCCGCAACCGACGCATTGGAGGTTATCCAATGCCATTCCCACGAATAAACACCCGGTGCGGAAATAATGATATTATTATTTGCGGCGTATGTTGTTGCGACAAATGACTTTGTTTCATTGGATGTCACTGACTGCCAGAGCGTTGGAGTCATCGTGACATAATCCAAATCACAGAATGAATCACTTGTCGTAAAATCAAAAACATAATTACCCGCAAGTCCAACGCCTTCTGTGCTGAGCACCGTATCCTTCACGGTCACGGTATATGTTGTGGTTGCATTAAGCGGGAAAGGATTGGGTATGAGGTACACCGTAGTAGGCGTCACGGCACTCACGGTAACGGTACCAATATCAATAGCATAGTTTGCCGGATTCTGAAGACTCGCCTTCTGCATTGGGCGGTCAAAGGTAATGGAGATCCCCGCATTGCGGCAAACATCCGTTGCGCCGTCTGTCGGATTCGTACTCGCTACGGAAGGTCGCGCAACGCAACATCCGCTTGCACCACATGCAGGAAGGCCGGGCGTCCCTATACAATCCGTATCAATGCTGCACGTGGTTGAACCAGGACAAAGGTCTGCCGGACCAGGCGGAAGAGTCAGATTGAGAACACCTACCCCGGATTTTGAACCAGTGCCTGGTGCATCAACTGTTGCGGTTGCGCGAATATTCGTGCTCCCGCTTGTTATACCTGTTTTTACCGTCTGCGATGGGCTATCACCAGCTGCGGGGTCAAAATTCCCAACACCAATATTACTTGATACCCAAGCCCACGACCACGAATATAATCCCGGCGCCTCAACGATTGGACCTCCGGTGGTTCCAATGGGGATGGCTCCATAAGAAATGGGGATATTGGAAGCTACTTCTGCATACACAACCGGAGAAACATCAACAGCATCAAGTTCGCAGACACTGTCAGAAGTAGTGAAAGTCATAACATAGTTCGAAGCCATCGGTACGCCCAGATTACTCTGAATGTTCGCGGAAAGGGTTAACGTATGATTTACATTTGCCGTAAGAATGCTGGGTTGAACCAAAACACGGTCGCTCATGACCTGCACGCCCGTGATACTCCCCGGACTGATGGAATAGTTTGCAAGATTCCCCAAGCTGCTTGCGCTCATCGGTTGATCAAACTGAACAAGAATACCGGTATTGCGACAGACGTTTGTTGCGCCATCAATGGGGTTTGTACTGACGACGCTTGGTGCCCATGCGCAGCATCCTCCTGTTGCACAACCCTGGCCAGCAAGACAACCAACCGTACAAGTATTAAAGGTTCCGCATGCGTTTCCCGGCGGGCCAGACATATTCAACGTGATGGTTGCTGCACCACTCTTGGATCCGCTGTTTGGTGGTAATAATGATGCTGTTGCTGTTACGGTGGTTATTCCATTCTGTGATTGTGTTACCAATCTCGCCTGATCACTATTACCCGGAAGCGGAGAAAAACTCGCGACCAATGGCTTAGAGGTCGTCCAGCCCCATCTCCAATCATAGAGACCCGGCACCGGCAAAATCACTGAACCGCCTTGTTCATACGCTTGTGCTGTCAGTATCTTTGGCATGCCTGATGCAACAAAAACTGTTGACGGCGGTTGTACGTCCACGGCAGCAAGGTCGCACGTGGTTGAACCAGTTTTGAATGTAAACGTTCTATCCGCAGCCATACTCACGCCAAGCGCGCTCTGAACAGTTTGCAACACTTTGAAGGTATAATCAGTATTATCAACCATGAGCCCAGGACCGAGCGTGACGCTCGTGCTACTCACTCTCACGACAGTGAAGCTGCCAGGGCTGATGGTGTAATTCGCCGGGTCGAGGAGCGTCGCCTGATTCATTGGCTGGTCAAAGGTAATGACAATGCCCGCGTTGCGGCAAACATTCGTTGCTCCGTCCGCAGGATTCGTACTCACGACATCTGGACGCATGGCACAACAACCGCTCACGCTACAACCCTCGCCTGCAGCACAATCAGCATCAATGAGACATTGGTCAATCACCGGACATGCAGGTGGGATCACCGTGAAATTCAAACCATTCGATGTTTGGCTATTCTGCGTCACCGTCACCAGTCCTGTTTCTGCAAATGTCGGTACCGTTACGTTAATCATGTCATTTGCCCAGCTGATCACTGGAGCATCTTGTGCAACGGCAAACTCCACAAACCCACTGCCTTGAGCAGCATCAAAACCAGTACCATAAACTCCAACTTCAGCAACGCCTGGTTCGCCGCTATTTGGAACAAGTTTGCAGATGCCGGGATGCGCTTCACCAGCAACAACATCAAATGGCATTGATGACGTTGCAGAGTAGCCGGATTTTGTCTCAATGCGCACAGCCCCGTCTACTGCATCATCGCCTGGAGGTGTACTATCATCCGGCACTTCTACGATGACTTGTCTATTCGTCCATTGTGACGCACAAGAACCGCAAATCGCCGTTGGTAAACAAAGACCCACTTTATTGCTATTGAAAATGACCTTGCTCTTTGCGGAATCATATCTATCAAAATAACAACCATCCACGGTTACCCATGTACCAATATCCCCGCTCGCTGGGCTTAATGAATTAATGACAGGTTTGCATTTATTCGTAAGAAGATCGCACGTGGAACCGGGACATTCGAGTCCTGGGGTTCCCGCATCCAAGTCTTCACAATCCGTCACTTCATTGCACCAGGTAACGTCAATCGTGAGCTCACCAGTATCACTAAAACCAGAGGCGCTCGCTTCAATAGTCACATAGTCTGGATCTGGCGGAATGATGGTTTCGGTCAGTGCTTCAACTGTCTGGATGTTACCTGCATTCGTCAGCGTTGCGCCGCCGCCGCTAAACTGCGCTTCTGGCGTGGCAGCGACGCTGATATTCCAGGACCACGTATCTCCCACATCAATGGGCTGGCCGGCAGGATTGCATGTATCAGGAGACGCGAGCGCCTGCGCAATATAATTATGCGTACCGCCGACAGCGCCTATGGTTGCAACGGCAGGATTCAGATCAACACTATTGATACTGCATGCTGTCGGGTCATCCTTTGTCTTGAACGTCCAAGAATACACATCATTATTCCCATCGTTATTTTCATCAAAATTCATATTCAAGAGCTCCCCGATCGAGGAGGTGATGCCGCTGCCACCGCCAGAAAGAAGTACGCGATATGAAGTATTCGGATCAAAATTCACGGAGTTACTAAATGTGAAACGCTTATTTGTCGCGTCCCATCCTAAGGGATTGATATCCAGCGTCGTGAGTGGCGCATCAAGAAGATTCCATTCACAGCTCGTACTCTGGCACTTGCGCACGCGAATATTCGTATCAGTCAGTTTGTTGACATCAACATCTTTGTTGAAACGCGCGGAGAGCAATGTATTGATACACGCTGTACCGCATGTTGGCACTGCTTCAACAACCGCGAGTTGATCCGGCGGTACGCACATCACATCAAAATTCAAACCGTTCGATGGATTGCCACCGCTATCAACAATCTTCACGAGTCGTGGGCTGCCGCAGGCAATAACAGGAACACTCGACTTCACTTTTGTATCTGCCCATGAAACAATCGGCGCCAACATTCCACCAAAATCAACAAGGCCGGCAGTAGTACCAAACCGCTCTCCGTTTGCGTCAAATGGCGTGCTGGTGTATCCCTGATTCGGGCTTAAACTGACTAAACATGGACCCTGTGCAGCTGTCGCGCTATTCACTTCAAAGGTGATGTTGTTGTTTGAAATAAGTGTGCCAAAAGCAGGATTCGAATATGTAATACCAACCGTTACCGGATGCACAGCCTGTGGCAGTGTTTTGCTTACTGTTGTCACAATCTGTTTATTTGTTGGTGTTCCTAAAATCATTGGATCCCCATCCTGACCACCAACCTTCACTGATGTTGGTGTTGCGGGATTTGCGGTTGTTCCGGTAAAGCAATATCCCTGCACCGTGGCACACTGCCCCGGCGGACCCTGTTTAGGATCTATAGCGGTAATAAGTGGCTGACATGCGCATGTCTCTGGTGTTGATGTTGAAAAACCCCACGAGGTTTCGAGCAGGGTGTGCGCAGCATCAATTTCACGATTCGTTTTTACTTCAACGGTAAAATTGGAATTCAGCGGCAAACCACCACCACTTGTCTCAAATGGCGTGAGCTCATATTGCTTGTAGCCGCCGGGATAGGGATCAAGAACACGCAAAACACTATCCCCATCTGACCATTGCGTCAGGCCGGTCACTTCTGGTGAAGAAAGCGTGATATCAATATTGACCCCATCACTCACAATGAATTGCACATCATGCTGAAACATGGTCGTGCCAAACACGGCGGCAATTTTTGTATCCGGACACTGGTTCGCGCCCGTCGGGTACACGCTCTTGAATGACGCGATCGCGTCATTCGTTTGGAACTCCCATTCCTCCGGCGCGACAATGCCATTCCCGCAAAGATCTTCGATATTTTGTACGGTTATGCGGTACCACGTGAATGGCTCAAGCGCGAGCGGATTGAGAATGCTCAAACGGAATCCGTCGGTATCAAAGGTGACATTCCACTTGTCCGCATCCACCTTGCCATCGCCGTCAGCATCTGTTGCTGTCGCTGCGGCAATCGGCGTTCCGCCTTGCGCAGTGATCCGCGTTATGAAGACATTATCGCTGTCCAAAAGACCCGTGCCGGGATCCATCACGCTCCCCGGGTCAATCGCCTCGCTGAAGTTCACTTCAAGAATAGGCTGACGATCCACATTCGTATCCGGATATGTCGGACCTGGACGCACTGGATAGGTACTGGTGATAAATGGCGGAACAATGTCGTTCTCCACACCGGTCGTGAAGCGCCACGCAAAATAATTCGGATTCGAAGAATCACAATTGACTGTTAACGCGCATGCCAAAAGTAAATCACCGGATCTGTCCTTCAGTGCGCCAATATACGGATCGCGCGGGATCTGCAATTCATATTGTGTGCTCGGCAGGAAGGTTACAATATCGCAGGTCGTGCCAGGTGTTCCGCTACACTCTGAATCATTCAAACATTGTGTTGGCGTTCCCGTGCAGAACTTATTATGCTTAAACGTCACGGTATCGCTGAGTGTCTGCCACGTACCGGCAAAAACGATTCCGGTGCCAACCTCGCTAATGCGCAATGGGGTGAGCGGATCAATCACCGCCGCGGCAACACTCACATCATCAACGAAGTTATTGAAGTCCTGCAATACGTTGGAACAGAGCGTGACGTTATTCTGAGCATTTCCTGGTGGGAACACATAAGAAGTAGCAACCGCATCCAGACGGAAGGCGGTCGGCGGGATGCCAGTGCAGAGTGACGGCACGGGAGGCGCAGGATTAATAATCCATGTCCCGCTGGAACAAATCTCACATCCCTGGTTACGGGTGGCATTATTTTGACACGTTCCAGATCCGCCGGTTGTGACCTCGCCAAAAACGCGCGCGGCAAAAATGACGATCGCCCAGGACAGCAGCACGATCGCCAAGCCGATGACCGCATTGATGATCGTCTTCTTTGCTTTCTCGATCTTTTGTTCCTCACCATTGGAGGTCAGATACAAAAAACCGCCATAGCCAACGTACACAAGGGCGAGTAATGTGAGAATTCCGAGAAACCATCGAATGATATTCAGGATGGTCTCCTTAAGGTCTGAGGTGCCGAGCCCGATACTGGAACCAATATCTTCAATAGAAAACGGCGTCTGCGCTGAGACGCCATGCTGCACCATGAAGAAAAAGAATCCTCCGGCAAAAACCGCAAGGAGTGCGGTGAGAACGTTTGATCGACGTGGTTTGTGCAACATACCCCCAATGATGCGCACTTAGGCGCTTTGTGTATTCAAAAGCTCTTGTACGCGTGCTTTCACAACATTCCCATCAGCACGTCCTTTAACTGCGCCCATCACCACGCCCATGACCTTACCCATATCCGCAGGCGTGCTCGCACCTGTTTGTGTAATGGCATCCTGCACTGCCTTTGTGAGTTCTTCATCAGACAGCTGCTCGGGAAGATACACTTGAAGTACGTCACACTGACTTGCAAGTATCATGACCTGCTCAGTGCGGCCAGCTTTTTTAAAAGCCTCAAGTGACTCCTTGGTCTTCTTGAGTTCTGTACCGATAACTTGCACCACCTCTTCATCAGAGTAATCGTGCTGGGCGCTTATTTCCGCGTTTTTAATCGCTGCTTTCAGCGATCGGAGGCATGAAACGACATTCGCGTTCCCTTCCTTGAATACCCGTTTATAATCCTCCTCAATGCGGTCTTTCAAGCTCATAAATTCAATCGCTCAATTAGTGATGACGTTTTGAACGTCGCTCTGTTTCCTCTAATCGGCCAATCTTGCGTAAAAAGTCTTTATGTTCACGTACTCCGCGGCGCCGAATAGCATCTTCTCGTATCTCGCGCTTTGTTTTTGGTGATTCATAGTAGCGAGCTTTTTTTGCGCGAATGAGAATCCCAGTCTGCTGTACTCTTCGTGAAAATCTCCTCAGCAAGCTTTCGCCGCTCTCTCCATCTTTTTTGCGAACCTCGATCAACTGAAAACACCTCCTTAAAGTGTTGAAAAACTGTTTTGAATTCTTATGATAACTACTCGCCGTTGCGAGCATACCTGCCAATAGGCAGGTTTTCGACCGAGACGACTATACCACGAAAATCCCCGATTCGTCAAACATCGGGCGTTGTCCGAATGATGGTACGCCTAGCTAACCTGGTCTAGTGTGCTTACCTGGCTTTCTTCACCTTCAACTGTTGGGGGTGGCTCATGATGTTCAGGCTTGTTGGGCATGTGTACCTCCTGCAAGGCTCCTCGAGCCTGGAGTCGCTTACGGATTTCATGCGGAACCTTTTCAAAATCAACTGTTTCCTGTATGCCGTTTTCCATATCACGAATCAACACCGTACCATCGACAATCTCTTTCTGCCCTATAATAAGTGCATATTGGACGCCAAGTCTGTTTGCATTCTCAAGTTGCGACTTTAGGCCATCCTTTGAAAGATGTTCATACGTTGGAATACCTTCCTGCCGCAGACGCTCAAGGAGAATGATTGATTTTTTCCTCGCTTCATCGCCAAGCTGCGCCAAATAGAGCGGCTTTGTTCGACTCGGCGGGGCAAGATTCTGTTCCCGCATTTTGCGAATAATACGCTCAACGCCGCATGCAAAACCAATTGCCGAACGTTCTTCGTGGCTGCCGAGATCACTGACAAGCTTATTATACCGACCGCCGCCGCCAAGTGCAGATTGCGCACCGGTTTCATCTTCTGCGGGCCAAATTTCAAACACCGTGCGTGTGTAATAGTCAAAACCACGCACAAGCTTCCCATTCAATGTATAGGGAACCTCCATGTGATCAAGGTACCCGACAACGGACATAAAATGCTCTTTACATGGTTCACAAAGATGGTCCACCATCTGTGGCGCCATGCTCGCAAGTTCCTGAAGTTCAGGGTCTTTGCTGTCGAGAAGTCGCAGCGGGTTCGTCTTCAAACGCTCCTTTGCCTCTTCGGAAAGATGCGTTTTGCGTGAACGATAATATTCTTGCAACGCCTTAATGTATTGTGGCCGGCACTGAGCGTCTCCAAGCGAATTCACCTGAATATATGGCGTGATGCCTACTGATTCAAAAAGTTGCTTCGCAATAAGAATATGCTGCGCATCAATGACCGGATGATCATCGCCGATAGATTCAAAACCAAGTTGCGTGTGCTGACGATATCGGCCTGCTTGCGGACGATCATAGCGGAACAATGGTTCCCAATACCAGAGTCGCACCGGCTGCGGTCGCGTAAACATTCCATGCTCCACATATGCACGCACTACCGGTGCGGTCATTTCTGGCTTCAGCGCAACATGCTCCCCGCTACGATCGCGAAACTCAAACATCTCTTTACTCACGACATCAGATTCATCACCCAATGTACGTTCAAAAAGATGCTTCTGCTCCAGAATGGGCGTCTGAATACGCGTATAATCATAAATATCCGCAAAGTATTCTGTCACTTCATATATATAGCGCCAGAACGGCGCTTCCTCCGGCATGACATCGCGAAAACCGCGCAGCAATCGTGCCGGCTCTTTTTTTTCTACTTTTACCGGCTTTGCATCGCCTCCGCCCGCTGCCTTTCCAATCAAGGCGCCATGCTTACTAGAAGGCAGGGATCCCGCTCCGCGTGGCTTTGCTGGTTGTTGCTTACTGGGCACTTTCTTCTTGTCCGTTGCCATATTCAGGTGATGAGAATGTAGTAAAACTATTTAACGGCCAAGCACGAACCCACGTGCGCCCAACAATATCTTCTCTTTTTGCAGCGCCAAAGCTACGAGAATCCAAAGAAGAAGAACGATTGTCTCCAAGAACAAAATATTCATCAACTTCAAGTGTGGTCACTGAATCGCCACTTGTGGTTCTCCCGCTCGGAAGATACTCTGTTTCGTCAAGAACAAAACCTGATGGAGTCTCAGTATTAGAAATCGTCACATACCCTCCACGAATTTCTACTTTCTCGCCCGGCAAACCAATAACTCGCTTGATCAAAAATTCTTCTGTCTCTCGTGGGTCAGAAAGAACAACAACATCACCGCGCTTCACATCATGAAGACGATAAGAGAGTCGATCGATAACGAGATATTCATTGTCATGAAATGTTGGCTCCATCGATGCCCCTTTGACATAGTATGGTTGAACCAAAAAGTACCGCACCGGCACCACAATGGCCGCAGCAATAATAAGGACTTTAAGAATCTCTATGGTGAATGAACCAAATGACTTCCAAAAACTTGGAAGTACATCGCCTTCTTCGCGGTCAATGCGATGCTGCCCCGATGGCGTGAATGGGATCTCTGGCTTCTTTTGACTGTTATCGTCTTGTGGCATAGAAAGTGATTATTCTCGCGAGCGAAGACTGGTGGGCGACTCAGGACTCGAACCTGAGACCTCTGTCGTGTGAGGACAGCGCTCTAACCAGCTGAGCTAGTCGCCCGCGCATCTAACAAAATCATTAGAAAAATGCGGAAAACAGGCACAGTGTACCACGTCAGGGACACGATTTCAAGTACTGACCCATATACCACACAACACCTCCTCCCAGAGGTGCTGTGGGCTGCTGAGTACATTTTTGGTACTCTGCGGGGTTTGAGGAAGAGGAAAGGAAAAGTGGGGAGGTATCGTATGCTGGTCTTCAATAAACAAGAATAACCGAGATACGGTAGAAGGCGGTGCCGGTTCAAAAAATCACCGCCATACGGTGAAGGAATATACAGAACCTATATCTATGATGCTTTTGTTCTGTTTTTCCTTTTTCCTTCCGCCATTATTGACGGAGGCTTCCGTTGTCTTTTTTCTGTTTCAAACGTGCATTTTGTGGCCATATTTCTGGCTCACGAACACAGTATAGCGCATTTTAAGCAAAAAGTCAACCTCAAAAACACCAAACATTGCCAGTATGAGGCGTTTTCCGTATACTGCACATGTTTATGCCACTAAAAAAACTGGATCTCACGCCACGCAAGGAGCCGATGAATCTTGCAAAGAAGGTGCTCCCCCACCACCACGAAAGCCGCATCCCACGGTTCTTCTTCCGTCCGGTATTTTTTGTGCTTGCCGGACTGTTGGTGAGTGCTCTAAGTATTTTTATTTGGACCCAATACCAGCCATCGCGCATTTCTATCGGTGACAGTGAAAACCCTGGCTTTTTGACACAGCTCGGTCAGCTTATTACCAGCGGCGACCGCAAGCTCATCGGCGAGAGTGAAGACCGCGTTAATATATTACTCATGGGTATTGGTGGTGATGGGCATGATGGCGCATACCTTGCTGATACCATCATGGTTATTAGTCTGCGACCTTCCACAAAGCAAATCTCGATGCTCTCGATTCCGCGCGACCTTGCAGTACCGATCCTTGATTATGGTTACCGTAAAATAAATAATGCGCTCGCGTTCGGCCAAGCAGAGGGATACGAGGGCGGCGGTGAAAAATTACTCTCTGACGTGATCAGTGAAGTTTTTGATATTCCTATCCACTATTTTGCACGCGTTGACTTCCAGGGATTTGTTGATGTGATCGATCGTATTGGTGGTGTGACGATTGACGTGGAACGAAGCTTCACGGATTATCAATACCCCACCGATGACTACGGTTACCAAACCATACGCTTCTCTGCTGGCACACAACGCATGGATGGGGCAACAGCGCTTGAATATGTTCGGTCGCGTCACGGTAATAACGGTGAAGGTTCTGACTTTGCACGCGCGACTCGCCAACAGAACGTACTCCAAGCAGCGAAGAATAAAATTCTTACGTTTGGCACATTACTGAATCCAACAAAAATTTCCGGCTTACTTGAAGCAATCAATAAGCACTACGTCTCAAATATTGAACTCTGGGAAATGGCGCGTATAGGGAATATCGCAAAAACATACGACACGGACAATATTATTACGTACGTCCTTGATAACAGTGCTGAAGGATTCCTAAAAACAGAAATCGGCCTTAACGGCGCATATCTCCTTGTACCACGCGCTGGCGACTTTGAGGAACTCCAATTTCTTGCGAACAACATCTTTGATATCGGAGGAATCAAACAAGAAGACGCACTCGTTATGGTGCAAAATGGAACCACAACGCCCGGGCTTGCTGGTGCGGCATCAGAAGAAATTGCATCGTACGGTATTGAAACTCGCTTAATCCTTGAACGCGCGACAGACACGGGTACCACAACACTCTATGACTTCACAAATGGTGCGGCACAAGAAACGAGTGCAATCATCGTGGAACATTTTGGCGCAACAGTAAAAACAGGCACCCAAGAAATGCGTGATGCACTACTCCTCAGCGAACAGGAAGCGCCAGACTTTTTACTGATCATGGGGCAAGACCAGGTCACTCCGCAACATATCTCCTAAGGCTATGACAACGCATCCGACCCTTGCGCTGGTAGGGAAAACGAACGTCGGAAAGTCCACCTTGGTCAACCGCATTTCAGAACAGCGCAGTGCATTCACCAGTGCCACACCGCACACAACCCGAGACCGTACACGGGTATTTTTTGTATGGCGTGGCCTCGAGGCGATTATCTCTGATACTGCCGGCTTTAACCTCGAAGCCCATCATCCGCTGCAAAAATCCACGCGTATTTTAATTCAAAAAGCAATGGAAACGGCAGATGTGATAGGATTTGTCGTGGACGGACGCGAGGGTATTACTGTAGAAGATCGTTCCTTTGTGAAGGAACTCCGTAAAACAAAAAAACCCGTGATCCTTATCGTGAATAAGGTTGATAATTCACGTGTAGCAATGAAATTGGATGATTCTTTGCATCGTCTTGGTTTTAAGGACGTTGCATATGTTTCTGCTGCAAATGGCAGCGGCGTTGGCGACCTATTGGATATGTTCTTTGATAAAGTAGAAACGCCGCCGGATGCTGAAAAAAAGGGAAACGAACCGCGCGTTATTCTTGTAGGCCAAACCAACGCGGGTAAATCATCGCTCGCAAATGCCATGCTCGGCAGTGATGAAATTCTCACCAGCTCGCAGCCACATACCACGCGCGATGCGCAGCGCCACTCACTCTCAAACAAAGGAATACGACTTGAACTTATCGATACCGCCGGCCTCTCAAGAAGTAAACAGACGGGTATTGAAGAGCTCACCCAGCGAGAAAGTCGCCTCCTTCTTCGTGACGCGCAGGTAGGCTGTCTCGTTCTTGATGCAAATGCAGAAATCACTGTGGAGGATCGCCGAATCACGCGTCTCATTGAGCAGGCGAACATTGCGCGTATGCTCATCATCAATAAAATGGATCTGATCGAAGATCGCCCCAGAAAAGAAGATAGCATACTGCGCCAACTCCCTGGCTTCCGTGGCGCACCTCACATCTGGGTCTCTGCAAAGACAGGTCGTAATGTTAAAAAGATCCTTCCGATGTTCACAGAACTCTTAGAACGATATAACTTCATGCTGCCAGAAGAGGAACTTACAGAACTGAACAGCGAACTCTTCAACTCCACCACGTGGCAAAAACTCAAGTTTGAGTATATTGAACAAGATGCGAGTCGACCGCCAAAGTTTCGCATACGCTACAGAGGAAGAGTGTCGCCGCCAGAGGCAAAGCTCGATCATCTTTCCAAACAATTGCAAGAACGCTATAGCCTAGAAGGCGTACCCGTCATCATTACGACAAGTCGAAGATGAAACTCATCGTGGGACTTGGAAATCCCGGAAAGGAATACGAACATACCCGTCATAACATCGGGTTTCGCGTGGTAGATATTGTGCAAGAAAAACTCCATGCACCGGACTGGGATGAAAAGCCTATGTTCAAAGCATGGGTGTCGCGTGAAAAAGATATTCTCCTCGCAAAACCCACCACCTACATGAATAACTCCGGCGACGCAATCCGCCTTCTTACGAAGCACCATCGCCTTACCCCTGAGGATGTACTCATCGTCTACGATGAAATCGATATTGTATTCGGGAAGCTCCGCATCCGGAGTCAAGGCTCTGCGGCAGGACACAATGGCGTTGCATCCATACTGAAAGCACTAGGGACTGACGAGGTGCGTCGCTTCCGTTTTGGCATTGGTCCAAAGATGCCGGAGCAAAAGCCGGCAGAGGATTTTGTCTTAGAACGCTTTACTGATGAACAAGAGAATGTATTAAAAAAGACTCTCCCGACCGCTGCGGACGCCATTCTGAACAATCTCTCCGACGGTAGCGAAGAAACTATACATTTGCTCTAAAAAAATCCCCTGGAAAGACCTATTTACAAGCGTCAGAACGATACAGAAGCATCGTATCCAAGCTTGTAGCTACTGACGCTTGAGGAGGGGTCAGCGTTTTCGCTGCTTGTAAATAGGTCTCTCAAAGGGATTTACCTGAAAATGAACGGCTAACTACCTTAGCAAAGCCATTGCTTTTGCGTCAATATTTTGTGTAAAGACCCCGTATTCATTGACAATCACCAAAAGAAGCGCTACAATGCTTACTGTGAATAAACGCCCATCCCGGAGCGCAGGACTGCTCGGGGAGCTTGAAGGCAGTGTTTGGAATCGCCGAGTGCTCCCCTTAAAATCAGTTGGGCCAGAAACCGCGCAGGGATTTGTCATCCAAGAACTTGCTCATCGATTACCTGATGAATCGACGCTTTTTGTCGTGGCAAAAGACCCAAAGGATGCCGCAACATGGAATGAGATCCTCAGTTTGTTCAATGTACCGACCACGCTCTACCTTACGGCGGAGGAACTTTTTGCCGCACTCGCAAATAACGTAAAGCGGCGCGTGATTATTCTTCCTGCTGAAACACTGTTACAACCTCTTCCGAGAGACAAGCGCAAGGTGACCATTGAGCTCACCAAAAATACACCAATAAAGCCAGGCGACCTTTGTGCGTGGCTTGTCGAGCACGGTTATAGATTTGAAAAAGCAGCGGATCTCCCAAAAAGTTTTGCGCGGCGTGGTGGCATTGTTGATTGTTACATTCCAGGACGCCATGACACTATTCGTATTGAATTCTCAGGTAACACTATTGAAGACATCACCACCTTTGTTCCACACAATAAAACAAAACCAATAAAACTTGAACGGATAATGATCACCGCCGCGGATCTTCCGCCGGATGGTGCCGATACCCTCCTCTCATATATTTCTAAAGATGAACGCAAAAGTCTGCTGATCTTTAGGGACAGCGATGAATTCGCACATACACTGCCGGGCTGGAACAAACTTGAAAGTAAGCTCGAGGAATACACACAGATGCACTTTGAAACCATCAGCACCATGGAAAACGCCGATGCACTCAATGCAAAAGCTCTGCCTATTCTTCCAAAGCACTGGGATCAGATAGCGGAATTTCTCAAGGAACAAAAAAACAGTACGACCATCATCCTCACAAAAAACCAAAAACGCCTGAAGGGATTCCTTAAAGAATACGGGCTCGCGGGGGCTGTAAAAGAAATACATACACGAACACATTCCACATCATATCAAGGCTTCATCTCAGAGACACTCGGGGTTTTGATCGTGACTGACCGCGACCTCTTTGGGATTGAACAAACAACAGAAGAAGGCCTGCCACGAAGCGGAGCATTGGACAAGCTGTGGGTTGCAACGCTCAATGAAGGTTCTTTTGTGGTGCATCTGGATCACGGCATCGGTCGCTTTACCGGAACCACGGTGCAAAAGGTGGGAGATGTAGAACGGGAATACTTTGTTTTGGAATACGCAGAAGGCGACAAACTCTTTGTGCCGGTGGAACTTGCGGATAAACTTTCCAAATATATCGGTGTCCCAAATCCATCGATGACCCGTCTTTCTGGCGGTAATTGGAAAGAAGTCACAGAAAAAGTAAAGCAGGATACCCTCGCCATTGCGAAGGAACTTCTTTCTGTTGCAGCAGAACGTGAGCGAGCCAAAGCGCCGATCCTTAAAGGTGAAGGCGCAGAGGATGAAGCAAAACTTGAAGACAGCTTTCCGTATGAAGAAACGCCAGACCAGGGTCAAGCTATCCACGAAGTAGCATATGACCTTGAGCAGACAACACCAATGGATAGGCTTATTTGTGGCGACGTTGGTTTTGGGAAAACAGAAGTTGCCATTCGCGCAGCCTTTAAAGCCGCTGCGAACGGTTACCAGGTTGCGGTGCTCTCTCCCACTACCATTCTTGCGCAGCAACACTTTGATACATTCGTCGAACGCCTTGAAGCGTTTGATGTGAAAGTCGATCTCCTTTCGCGTTTCCGATCGGCAAAATCACAGCAACGCGTGTTGGCCAGCGTACGAAGCGGTGACGTTGATATTGTGATTGGCACGCATCGTCTTCTTTCAGACGATGTTCACTTCAAAAAAATCGGTCTCCTTATCATTGACGAGGAGCAGCGCTTTGGCGTTCAGGCAAAAGAATATCTTAAAAGATTGCGCAAAGAAGTGCATGTACTCTCACTTTCTGCAACGCCAATCCCCCGTACGCTGCATCTTTCGCTTTCTGGACTTCGTGACCTTTCCATCATCAAAACGCCTCCTGCGGGACGCAAGCCGATCACCACGCACATTGCGCCATATAGCACCGGACAAATCAAAAGGATTATTGAAAAAGAAATCGAACGCGGCGGGCAAGCGTATTATGTCTACAACAAAGTAGAGACCATCATTCCAAAAATGAAGGAGCTCAAAAAATTAGTGCCGCAGGCGCGCTTTGGTATTGCACATGGACAGCTTGCAGAAATCGATCTTGCGAAGGCAATGTCCTCTTTTGACCACGGTGACATTGATGTCCTTATTGCTTCAACGATCATTGAAAACGGACTCGACCTGCCGAATGTGAATACGATGATCGTGGAAGATGCACCGAACTTTGGGCTCGCACAACTCTATCAGCTACGCGGTCGTATTGGACGCGGTGACCGCGATGCCTTTGCATACTTCTTCTATCATGAACAAAAGCTTGCACCAGACGCGCGCAAGCGCCTTTCTGCACTTATGGAAGCAGAACGACTCGGCTCTGGCATTGACCTCGCTATGCGGGATATGGAAATTCGCGGAATCGGCAACATTCTTGGCAAGGCACAACATGGACGCGCTCAGGCGATTGGACTTGCGCTTTATTCTCGCCTCCTCAAACAAGCTATTCAAGAAATGCGCGGGCAAGACGTTACCCCGCTTTCTGAAGTGGATATAGACCTCCCAATCTCCATCGGCATTCCCAAAAATATTGTGTATGAAGAAACAGACCGTCTGCGTCTTTACCAAGAACTTGCAAATGAAGAAGAGGTTGATAGCCTTCACAAAAAAGCACAGCGTGAATTCCGTGAGCCATTTGCCGAGCCGATCACAAACCTCATCTATGCGCTGGAATGCAAAATCGTCTCCCGCACCGCGCAGATCAAATCCATCACAACAGAAAGTCCTGTCTCCGGAAAGCGTTTTGTGGTCGTTGCGCGCGACCAATTTGGCCCTGAGGCGATGGGTATCTTTATTAAACAACCAGAACTGTGGGACATCACCAATGAACGCGCAAAGATCTCTATGGAGGCGCTCGGCGACAACTGGAAGAAAAAGCTTCTTAAGATTCTGAGACAGCTAACGAATCTTTATGCTATGCAGGCAAACGCAAAGTCCGCCTCCGCTAAAGCTTCGGCGGATAAAAAGGATTGACGAAGGCTGCAGAGTCTGGTAGGTTGGGTGTAAGAGATTCATGAGTGGCGAGAAGCCGCTCATTTTTATGTAAAAAAAATTTGAGGGCCGCGGACGTACTGGACGTCTGGGCCCTCAGGAAGCATGGGGGTTGGCCTCAGAAGAGACCAAGTTGGGCGGGAGGAAGAGCCTTAGCGGGCTCCGGCGGAGTTTGGGATTTTTCCCGTTCGGCATTAAGCGCGATATTCGCCGCTCTTATCGCCGTGTCAAATACATCCTGCGGAAGGTACACGCGGCGATGCTTCTCATCCTCCGCATAACCCTTTCGCATCTGATGTCCAGCCTGTCTGGTGAACACCAGATATTGACCGACGGTGAGGATAATTTCGAATGTGTCCTCACCAATACTACCGTGCGTTTCGAGAATTTCCACTTTCATGGATCTCTCCTTTCGTGTGAGGACATTGTTGGTGGAAGGTGCGGCCTGACTCAAAATCAAAGAATCCTACCATTAATCTACCAAAATGTCAATAAAACTTACAAGAACAAACGCACAATATCCTTCAGTGCTGCATGAATTAGCAGATCCCCCTGCCCAGATCTTTGCAAAAGGGAATAAAAACCTTCTTAACGGCTCACCCGTGCTTGCCGTTATCGGTGCGCGCAATATGACGCCGTACGGACGATCTGCAATAGAAAAACTTATCCCGCCCCTCGCAAAAAGCGGGGTGATTATTCTCTCTGGACTCGCCATTGGGTGCGATGGTCTCGCGCACGAGGTCGCTCTTGCAGAAGGTGGAAAATGCATCGGCGTTTTGCCTGTGAGTCTTGACAAGATGTACCCAAGACGGCACACTCCGCTATCAGAAGCTCTTCTCAAAGCGAACGGCCTTCTCATTTCTGAATATCCTGACGGCACAGAAGGTCCCTACGCGCATCATTTTCTTGCACGAAACCGCATTATTGCCGCACTTGCAGATGTATTGCTTATCGTGGAAGCAGCTGCGCGTTCTGGAACGCTTTCCACCGCACGGCACGCGTTGGATCTCGGAAAAGACGTGGCCGCCATTCCTGGTCGCATCATGGATGAATCCTCAATAGGAACGAACCGACTGTTGCAGCGAGGCGCACACCTCATTACCACAGCGCAAGACCTTGCTGATCTGCTTGCGATAACACTGCAACAACAGCTTCCCGTGCCACAAAATCCGCATACTGAAGATGAGAAAAAAGTGCTTCAAGCGCTCACTGAAAAGTCATGCACAGTTGACCAGCTCGTTTCTATGGGTACAATGGACACCAGCGCTGTGCTCGCAGCTCTTTCGGGTCTTGAAATGTCTGGACATATTTATACAACCGACGGTTTCTATTCTATAAGCTAACACAACGCCACTCCCGTATGGGAAATGCACTCGTCATCGTTGAGTCACCAACAAAAGCAAAAACCATTACGCGGTTTCTTGGCAAAGGCTACACGGTCGTCAGCTCATATGGCCATTTTCGTGATCTCCCAAAATCGAAGTTTGGCGTGGATGTCAAAAACGACTTTACACCGGAATATGTTATCCCCAAGGACAGTAAATCTCTCGTGACCGATCTACAAAAGAAAGCCGACAAAGCAGAGATCATTTATCTCGCAACTGACCAAGACCGCGAAGGAGAAGCTATTGCGTGGCATCTCGCAACGGTTCTGGAAGACCCCAAAAAAGAGCTCAAGCGTATTGCCTTCCATGAAATTACTGACCACGCCATTAAAGAGGCAATCAAGGATCCGCATGAGCTGAACATGGATTTGGTAAATGCCCAACAAGCACGGCGTATCTTGGATCGCATTGTGGGTTATGAACTCTCCCCCTTCCTCTGGAAAAAGGTTGCACGGGGTATTTCTGCGGGGCGCGTCCAGTCCGTTGCTGTGCGTCTCATTGTTGAGCGCGAGCGAGAAATCGAGGCATTCAAGCCAAAAGAATATTGGACCGTCGATGCACTCTTTACAAAAGACAGTGATGAGTTGGCGGCGAGTCTTGCCAAGAAGGACGGCAAGACGCTTGGCAAATTCGGCATACCAGATGAAAAAACGAAACAGGAAATCGAAAAGGAGCTTGAAGGCGCCGCGTACAGCATTGCGAGCATTACAGAAAAAAAGGTAAAGCGCTCCCCATACCCTCCATATACCACCTCAACCCTGCAGCAGGATGCAAACCGTAAACTCGGCTTCTCCTCAAAAAAGACAATGGTGCTCGCACAAAAACTCTACGAAGGTTTGGACATCCCTGGCGAAGGTCAAACCGGTCTTATTACCTACATGCGTACCGACTCCCTCACGCTTTCACAAAAGTTCCTTGGCGAAGCAAAAGCTCACATAGCAAAAAGCTTTGGTGAGCACTATGCACATCAGGCGCCCCGTTTCTATAAAACGAAGTCAAAAGGCGCTCAAGAAGCGCATGAGGCCATTCGTCCGACCGATCCGGCACGTACTCCTCAGGTCGTTGCACAAGCAATGGAACATGACATGCAGCGTCTCTATGAGCTTATCTGGAACCGCGCCATGGCATCACAGATGGCAGATGCAGAACTCAACCAGACGGGTATTGATATCAACGCCGGAGCAACGGGGTATACCTTCCGTGCAAACGGCACCACGGTTATCTTTGATGGATTCTTAAAGCTCTCCCCAAACAAACCAAGCGAACAACTCCTTCCACAGCTCAAAGAAAAAGACGCGCTAGACCTCAAAAAATTAACTTCCGAGCAACACTTCACAGAACCACCGGCTCGTTATTCTGAAGCAGGGCTCGTGAAGGTATTAGAAGAACATGGTATTGGTCGCCCTTCAACGTATGCGCCAACCATCAGTACCATTGTTGATCGCGGATACGTTGAAATGAACGAACAAAAGCGTCTGCAACCAACAGACCTCGGCACGCTCGTTACTGACCTTCTTGTGGAACATTTTAAACATATTGTTGACTACGCGTTCACCGCAGAGGTGGAACAACATCTAGATGAAATTGCAGAAGGTACTCTGGAATGGCCAAAAATGCTCAAGAATTTCTACGGCCCCTTCCATAAAAATCTTGAAGAAAAAACGGAAAGTCTTTCCCGGGACGACGTGATGAAGGTACGCATTGTTGGGAAGGATCCAAAAACCGGCCTTGATATTATTGCACGCCACGGACGCTTTGGCGTGTTTGTACAGCTCGGAGAGTGGAGTGAAGAGGACAAAAAGGCAAAGAAAAACAAGCCGCGCAGTGCTTCATTGCCAAAAGGCGCAACGGTAGACTCTATTGATGTTGAAGGAGCGATGAAACTGCTCGTCTTTCCGAAGGTGCTTGGCACAGACGAAGATGGTGAAGAAATAAATGTGAATGTTGGGCGCTACGGTCCGTACTTGAACAAAGGCCGCGTGAACGCAAAACTTCCTGATGGAGTAGAACCAAACGCGGTAACCTTTGAGCAAGCAAAAGATATTCTTGTCAAAGCAAAAAAACGCAAGGAGGAACTCGCAAAACCTATCGCGGAGCTTGGTGAAGACCCACAGAGCAAACAACCTATTCTTGTGAAGAATGGTCGATTTGGCCCATACATCACCGATGGCAAAACGAATGTCTCAGTAAAGAAGGATATGGACCCGGCAAGCGTCACGCATGAAAAGGCAGTGGAAATGCTGGAATACAAGCGCAAAAATCCCGGTCGCGGACGCTTCCGCCGCAAAAAAAAGGCTTAGACCTCCTTTCAAAACCTGCTTTCAGTGGCGAGCGATGCGGTTTTTTGGCGAGGCGAAGTGGCGGACGATGAGACGGCGCAAACCCGCCGTCGAGTCGGAGCCGCAAGCCGTAGCCGAAATGAGGTTTTGAAAAAGGAGGTCACATCTGGACGAAGCAACAAAAGACCGCTACAGTACGAACAAGTACTGAACCGTTCTTATGGCTGAAACCGACAAACTTCTTAAACTTGTTGCCGCATATAATCCACAGGCGAACATGCAGCGCATTCAACGTGCGTATGATTTTGCAAAAAAAGCGCATGGCGAGGAAAAGCGTCTTTCAGGGGAACTTTACAGCACACATCCGCTTGCGGTTGCAGAAAAACTCGCAGAGATACGATTAGATGAGGATACCATCGTTGCCGCGCTACTGCATGATGTGCGTGAGGATACCGATGTGCAGCTGCAAGAAATTGAAACGAAATTTGGCAAAGACGTTGCGTTTCTTGTGGAGGGAGTGACAAAGCTTGGAAAGTTGAAGTACCGCGGTCTCACGCGATACGTTGAAAGCCTGCGCAAAATGTTCATTGCCATGGCGCAGGATATTCGCGTGATCATCATTAAATTTGCAGACCGCACGCACAATCTTGAAACGCTGCAGTACCTTCCAAAAAATAAGCAACAACGCGTTGCTCGTGAATCACTCGAAATCTATGCACCGATAGCAAGTCGACTTGGTATGGGCGCCATGAAAGGTGATATCGAGGATCTCGCATTTCAATATGTTTTTCCGAAGGAGTACAAGCACGTCTCTGCTCTCCTCTCTGAGCGCACACCGCGCCTCACGGCTTCATTAAAAAAAACGCAAAAGACGCTTGAAAGTGAACTCAAGAAGGAAGAGATCGCGATTCTCTCAATTCATGGGCGCCAGAAGCACTCATATTCTCTCTACCGCAAATTATTGCGCCCCGCATATGACCAAGACATCAATCGTATCTATGATCTTATTGCGCTTCGGATTGTTGTGAAGAATGTTGAGGATTGTTACCGCACACTTGGCATTGTTCACAAACTTTGGAAGCCTATTCAGGGCCGCTTTAAGGATTATATTGCACAACCAAAGCCAAATGGCTACCGTTCGCTCCATACAACTGTTTTTGGTGAAAATAACGAACCAATTGAAATTCAAATCCGCGATGAAGAAATGCATGAACTCGCCGAATACGGCGTGGCAGCGCACTGGCATTATGATGAGTCAGGAAAACCAAAACGCGGCAATGTGAAGCAACGCAAATTTGAATGGGTGGATAACCTGGCAAAATGGAAAGAGGAATTTAAAAATGACCAAGAATACCTCGAGGCATTAAAACTCAACGTTTTTCAGAATCAATTCTTTGTGTTCACTCCGCGCGGTGATGTTATCGAATTGCCAGAAGACTCCACGCCAATCGACTTTGCGTATCGCATTCATACGGGTCTTGGTAACACGTATACCGGCGCACGGGTTAACGATCAATTCGTTGGCTACGCAACAAAACTCAAAAGTGGCGACGTGGTTGAAATCATCACCGATAAGAACAGAAAACGACCATCGCGTGACTGGCTTGATGTAGTAAAAACACCACAGGCGCGTGAGGCTATCAAGCGAGGACTTCGACAGCATTCATTGAAAGATGAACGATAGAAATTATTCAGTCGTATCCGTTTTTATTCCCGCTGCGCGCTCCTGCTCCAGGGCATCCTGAAAGTCCTGTATATCAGGATAAAACTCAACAAGCGCTTCAAGAATCGCAAGGGCTTCTTCATGACGGCCAAGGAGTGAAAAAACCTGTGCTTGTGTGAAATCAATTCCTGGAAGGAAGGGGTTCCGCTCCTTTGCTGCTGCAAGCAGTGATTCTGCCTGCGCGAGTTGTGGGCTCGTTGCCACATCCGTTCCGTCTGCAATGAGATATTCAAGCAAAAATTGGGCATACTGCAAATAATGGGTGGCTTGATTCGGCTCTTGTGTTAAACGCAACGCAAGTGCTTCTTCCAGCACGGCGGCAGAATATGGGGACGCCGCGCCAAGAAAATTGTTTGTGCGGAACAACGCGGCAATGACGGATGGTTGCAGTGGATCCAATGCGCGGGCATCAGCAATGTGCTGCTCTGACTCCTTCGCGCGATTCGCGTCTTCGCCTTCGATATAATTACGGATAGCAAGTTGCTCACCAAGCGTTACCTGCAGCACCGCATCCCATGACGCAAGGCGTGCAGCGGTTTTGAGGCGGGATTCAATAGCTGCAAAATCATCATTTTTTTCCGCATGAGTAATGGCACTGCCAAAAGCAAGTTCTGCGCTCCAAAGACGAGTGGCGTACACCCCACCCACAAGAACAATAATGCCGATCAGGACAACTGCAAACATATGCCGTTGTTGTGTGTGCTTTGGTAATGCAATATCGCCTTGATTTTTACCGCGCAGCATCAATAATACTTCCGCCATGCCAAGAATGAAGAACCAAAATACAATAACCGTAAAATGCATCGGAAAAAAGAAACTCACAAAAAGAAGCAAAGTGAGCATAATGAAGGCAAGATCGAGACCGAGTAACCCACGCTCATCTTCTCCACGCTTCTTGGGAACAATCGCCAGAAAAACCCGAATGAGTGTCGCGATCATAAGCCCTACAAGGAGCAAACCGCCCGCACCAAGCGTTGCGAGCCATTGCCACCATTGACTCCCTGCCCGCACAAATTGAATATTTGCACCGGACTGATACAGTTCCGCAGGCGCAAAACGAAGATAATCATAAAGAAAAGTATTTGGTCCACTCCCTAGCACTGGATGTGCTTTTGTAACATCAAGAGCAATCTGCGCACTGGCGCTCTGGCCAAGTAATATATCCTGCACTAACTGCGTGTTGGTGAACGTGGTGAGATCCAGCACAAGAAAAACAATGGCAAGTGCTGCCAGGCCAATGAGCACGCCAACGCGCCTGCTCTTCTGCAAGCCTCCGCGAATGCCAAGAAGATACACCATGAGAAGAAGGCCCAAAAGCAACACGTACCATGCAATATTTAAATCCAGCACAAAAAGTAACAACCCGTGAATCACGATACCTGCTAGGGTGAACATGACGAACGCGCCTGTGCGTCCAGAGAGTATGATATAAAGCAGCGCAGTAAGCGCCAATGCCGACGCAACACTTACCATAACAAGTGAATTTGCCAGCAGTGGAAGTTCACTCACGTTACCGAGTATGGGAAAGCCAAAAAGCCCCATGAGATAGAACAGTGCCGCAAACGTCATGCCAGCTACGAGAATCCAGAAACTTACAAGGAGTAGCCGCGCATCCCGCAAATACACACGAATGAGATAGAAAAAAAGCAACAAACTGCCGAAGACGAGCAGACTTTCCGTGTATGCGCCGCGGAGTCCAAAAAGAGACGTCAGGGGATGCACGCTCAACAAAAAAGAAAGCAAATAGAGCACTACGAATGCAAGCCAGAACCAATCTCCTTTGTGTGCGATGCGCGGAAGGCGCTGTTCCCGTGAACTGATAATAATCGTGACGAGCATGACGGCGAGTACTCCTAAAACAAAAACCGTAGACTTGGTTGTCTCCCAACTATCTACCATCATTGGCATAAACAGAAGCGGGATAATGAAAAGCAGAACGCCCAGAATACCGGGTCCGAATGGAAAAAATTTTGGACTCTCTGCACCAAAGACGCGTTGACGTATACGAAATGCCATAGGTTATGTTAACTGATCCATAAGCGAGCGCAGCTCCTCTTCAGAATAATACTGCACTTTAATTTCACCTTTTGTTTTATCTCCAACAATCTCAACTTTTGTTCCTAATGCGTTCCGAAGCTGTTCTTCATATGCGCCCATCGCTGCATTGCGCTTGAGTGTTCCCTTCTTTGTTGCGCCGCCTTTTGCAGCTTGCGTGCTCTCGGCAACGGTCATGCCTTTGAGCATCTCACGGAATACTTTGTCTTGCTTAGCGACATCCTTAATAGAAAGCAAAACCTTTGCGTGCCCCTCGCTAATCTTTTCCGTTGCAAGCGCATCCTGCATATTCGCGGGTAGATTCAAAAAACGCAACGTATTCGCAACGACTTCCCTGCTCTTTCCAACGCGTTCCGCTGCCTGCACCTGGGTCAGTGAAAACTCATCGATGAGACGTTGATACGCATGCGCACGCTCCAGAGGACCAAGGTCGGTGCGTTGAATATTTTCAATCAACGCCAGCTCAAGCTGTTCCTGCGCATTTGAATCACGAATAATAACAGGTACCTTTGAAAGGCCAACCTGCTTTGCTGCGGTGAGTCGTCGTTCGCCGGCGATAAGTGCGTAGCGTCCATTCTTTTCTGGCATCACCACAAGGGACTGAAGAATACCGTGTTCCTTGATGGAAGCGGCAAGCTCACCCAGCTGCTTCTCATCAAAGTGTGTGCGAGGTTGAAACGGATTCGCATCAATCACCGCAGGATCAAGCTCGTGCACTGGCTCATTATCGCGCTCGTGCTTGCGTGCTGCTTGGGGAATCAATGATGAAAGGCCGCGGCCAAGTGCTTCTGCCATAGTTATATATAAAGAATTTCACGCGCAAGACGCTCATACGCGCGCGCGCCGGATGAATTTGGTTCATAATCTGCAATGGACTTCCCATACGATGGCGCTTCGGCAAGACGAACATTTCGCGGAATCACGGAGCGGAAGATATTGTTCGGGAAATGGCGATACAATTCTTGCATCACTTCGGCAGAGAGCTTTGCGCGGCTATCATACATCGTGAGTACGGCGCCAAGTATACGAAGATTCGGCTGCAGACCCTGCTGCACGAGCCGAATGGTCTCAAGGAGCTGTGAAAGTCCCTCCAGGGCATAATATTCCGCCTGCACGGGAATAAGCACATCATCAGCCGCGACAAGCCCGTTCAACGTTAAGAGTCCCAAGCTCGGTGGATTATCAATAATAATATAATCATAATTATTCCGCACTTCCAGAAGTGACTCGCGAAGACGATGCTCACGTTGTTCTTGATTCACGAGTTCAATCTGTGCGCCCGCGAGATCCATTGTTCCTGGAGCAATCGTGAGGCCATCGATACTCGTTTGTAATAAGACATGGGACATCTGTTTTATTCCAACGATTGCTTCATACGTTCCATGTGAAAGATCGCTCACCACATGGCCGAGTCCGCTGGTCGCATTCGCCTGCGGATCGATATCCACGAGTAACACAAACTTCCCTTCTCGGGCGAGGTATGTTGCGAGATTGATGGCCGTGGTGGTCTTTCCAACCCCGCCCTTTTGATTGACCACAGAAATAACACGTGCCATAGTCTGTAGAGTATAGCAAAAAGTACCCTTTGCTTACAGTTGACGTTCTATTACTTTTTCAATACACTGCTGGGGTTTCATACGTGCCGGAGTGGCGGAGCCCCGCACTATGCAAGCAAATGCGGGGCGGGACGATGTGAGTCTCTATTTGTCCTCCGTATCACCTATCGGTGTAAAATAAACTTCGTGCCGGAGTGGCGGAACTGGTATACGCGCGCGACTCAAAATCGCGTTCCCTTCCGGGATTGTGGGTTCGAGTCCCTCCTCCGGCACCATAGAAAGGTTTGGTTATCTCGAAGAGATGAACAAGCCTTCATATGACAGCAGACTCGAACGGGCAGAAGCGAGACAAGTCGCTTGCCGAAAGGCGCGGCGCAGGCGAGCGATCGCAGAATGCGAGTAAGCGCAGCATGCTGCGCTGCCCAGGACAACGAGCCCCGCGAGATGCGGGGCGAGGCGAAAGTCCCTCCTCCGGCACCAACTTGACGAAGAAAGACATCTCAGCTATCCTCTGCAAGCAACATCATGACGCGGGATGGAGCAATTGGTAGCTCGCCGGGCTCATAATCCGGAGGTTGTGGGTTCGAGTCCCACTCCCGCAACCAGGTCAATCTACATTGTCGACGTGCCAGGGTAGCTCAGTTGGTTAGAGCACGGGACTCATAAGCCCGGGGTCGTGGGTTCGAATCCCACCCCTGGTACCAGAAGTCAGTCCTTAAAAAAATGAGGGCTGACTTTTGGTTTCGTAGCATTCAACGCTGTCTGCTTTTATTTCTCTTTAACGCCAAAATCCGATATACTAACGAAGTATGTATCTTACCCCTCACGCCTCCGTAGGCATCCTCATTAGTCAACATGTGGACAAGCCCCTTTGGGTTTTTGTCTTTGCGTTTCTTTCTCACTTTGTCCTTGATTTCATCCCCCACGGCGACGAACCGATTGGTGAATGGATGCATAGTAGATTGCGGCGCGTCGTGTTCATTGCAACCATCGACCTCACGTTGGTTTTTTTTATGACCATGACAGTACTCGCAATAGAAACCGACCCAACAACAACGTCCCTGTACCTTGCGGGGATCTTTGGAGCAATTCTACCTGACTTTCTCTCAATGGTATTTCCAAAAATGCACGAGAAACTCAATTGGTTCTTTGTTGTTCGATGGGTTCACTCCATTCTCCACACCAGTCGCATCACACACATGGTGAGTGGCGTGAACTGGCTCCACATGAAGCTCCACAAATTCCTACTGAATCGTTACCAAGTAAAGATCTCACTCGAGCGCGGCATTATCTTTCAGAGTATCTTTCTTGTGTTCGTGCTGCTGCTCATCTCATACAGCATATAACACAACCATTACAAACGATCCGAGAGTGCGAATCGGTCTTTTGGGCTAACAAGCGTCCAGGCAGCGATCAGAAAAAGAATCACATCACGCGCAAGAATCTCCTCAAGTGTCTCATCAATACGGAAGATGCCAAAACACCCACATGCAGCCAGAATATCATCTGAGCCGCGCGCATGCTCTATGGCGATGAAAAAGGAAAGCAACAGGAGAAGAAGCGCCACAGCGGCATAACGTCGGTACAATCCAAGTACCATCATCATGCCCGCAAGCAACTCAACCCAGGGCAACAATGTTGCGTACCACACGTCGAGCGGGTTTGGCAGGAGATTAAACGCACGTACGGCACCAAGCACCTCCTCACGTGGTTCCAGAAGTTTCCCTACTGCGCTAAAAATAAAGACACCGCCAATTGCGAGTCGGAGAAAAAATGTCCCCCACCCCGCAAACGTCGCATGACGCGCAATATGCATGCTACTGCGCCAATGCCTTCTCAATCGCGGTCGTAAGGCCTGCCGCATCAGCGCCAACAACACGCTCATCACCTACGAAAAATGTTGGCGTTGAATTAATATTTTTTCGCGCCGCTTCGCGAATATCCTCATCAACGTTGTTTTGCGTTGCCTTTGAATCAATGCACGTTTGAAACGCTTCTGTATCCATCTCAAGCTGTGATGCATAGGTCATGAGGGTATCCGTAAGTTCAGTGCTCCCAAGGGCTTCCCAACTCGTCTGATTCGTGAACAAGAGATTATGAAAATCCCAATACTTTCCTTCCTGCAAATTTGCGCAATTTGCTGCGATGGCTGCGGCCTCCGCATTGCGATGAATGGATTTTAATGGAAAATCATTATATTCAAGGCGAACCTGATCCCCAAACTGCGTGAGCACACTATCAACGACAGACTCTGCGGAGCGACATGCCGGACACTGGAAGTCTGAATACTCCTGAATGACAACTGTCGCATCAGCATTACCCTTTATGGGATCCACAATAGTATCAACACTGCCTGTTGTTGTCTCAGATGAATTACCAGCAAAAGTAAGAAGCCAACCAAGTCCCACGACACCAATAACGACAATAAGTATAACGATCATCTTTTGTCGTGACTTACGCTTTGATTCTTCTGACCGAGATTCAAGTTTTTCCTGCCGCTTCAATTCGCGACGCTGCTTTCGGGTCATCTCTTCTTCCATGGGTTTGCCTTAAAAGTAAGTAACGTTGAGCGCAAGACTCTTCTGCCATGAAAAACCTTTGCGTACCTCTTCTACGCCATCAAGGAGTAACTGTATTGTCTCTCCCCCATTAGACCAGACGCTCGTACCATCATCCGCAACAGAAGAAACAATCAACACGCCGGTTTCCTGTGTCTGGCCTTCGTCTGGACGCAACGTCAGTGGACTGATGCGTTCCCAGCCAAGTACGGGATACGTGCGCCCAAGATCATCCGTGACACTTGCATAGTCTGCCACGGCAACATTACTGACATCAGCAGTTTCTGTTGTGAGAAGGACAGAAAAAGTCAGAACATCCTCATTCTCTAAGCGCGCGAGCAAGCGCGAAAGGTCGCGCTGGAAGGACGACGGCTGCGTATAGGCAAAAAGGAGCTGAGTGAGCTCTGGTGTGTACCATGTTGCCTCAGCCAAAATATTCCCTTCGATATCCGCGCGATGCATGAGTGCAAAGAGTTCGGTGTAGTTATTACGCGCAACGTCAGTTGCGTTTGTCTGTGTTGCTGTCACAGTAGCAGTATCCTCTGCAGTAAACACGACATTGATCTGCCACAAAAGAAACACCAAAAAACCTACACCGAGCACTCCCATGAGCGCTCGGCTTGTAAGTTTTTGAACCTGAGTTAACGTTTTATTGGTGAGGTGTTTTTCCATTTCCCCTACCCTGTCGCAGATGCTTAGAGAAGACCATCAATAACTTGCACGATACTCTCGTAAGGGAGTGCACCAGAAACAAGCTGTGCCGTTGAAACATCATTGCCCTGCATAATAATCGTACCTGGCGTACCAGTTACCCCTCCATTGGAACCATCAGTCGTATCTGCCTGTACTTCGGTAAGATATTCACGGTTATCATAGCAATCCGTAAATGCGCTTTCACTTACACCCAAAGCTGTTGCTTCCTGAAGATATAGGTCATCGCCAAGCGTGCTTTGATTCTCGAACATTGCGCTTGTAAAATCCCAGAATTCTTGATTGCCGGCAAGCGCGCCAACGCATTCTGCCGCAAGCGCGGCTGGTGTTGCATTCGGATGAATGGAATCAAGCGGGAAGTGACGGTAAACCCATGAAATCTGACCGTCATAGGCATCAACAACCTGCTGAAGGGTTGGATGGTGCCGTTCACAAAAGGTACACTGATAGTCTGAGTATTCAACCATCACAATATCGGCATCTTCTGGTTTTTCGCCAAGATAATAATCTGTTTCACTATTTGGCTGGGCAATATCACCAGCAACGGCCGGTGTGGGTTCTGCAGCGGCTGCAGCGGTATTTGTATTCGTTTTTGTGGTGTTCGTTGTCTTTGTTCCGTCACCGCCAACACCGAGTAAAAGCCCGATGAGCGCTGTGGCGGCTACGCCTAGGAAGAGCCCCATAAAGAATGTTGTCTTTGGGGGTGCATCCAAAATACCGCCGCCGGATTGCGAGCCTCGTCTTTCTGACGGGCCGGAATTTTTTTCTGTTGTCATTGTGTATGAAAGTTAATAGACAAGTTACGGTACCCTATTTATGGGTCAATCGTCAAATTAATAAACGCTCAAAAAAATGATGGAAGTATCAACCGGAAGTTGCAATGATGGACCAGGAATGCTTTGTAGAGTCTTCTGCACGCAGTATGGGAGTGCAGTACACATTTCACCAGTTGCGGCTTGCACTTCTGTAGACATTATGAACAACGATAAAACAGAGGCAACAACCACAAGGGCAAGGGCAAGGAGTCCGGTCTGCGCCCACAACATGAAGCGTGGAATGCCGAGCGGTTCACGAAGTAATTTCTTTACACGTAGCGAGTTTGCAGAAAACGCATGGACGGTTATGGGTACGGCCTGCGGTTCGTCGCGTAGCACCTTCACCAGCGCCGCAGCGAGCACGCGCAGGGGCATGAAACGCAATGCGGCTTTGTCTGCTTCGCGTTCTGCGAGAAAGCGAAGATACTCAACAATAGAATGCGGAAGTAAGAGCACTTTCTCTGCAATGGTCAAAATAAAAGTGAAAAGTGGATGATATGCATGCGCATGGCGCGCCTCATGTGCAAGGACTGCCGTAAGCTCCGTGGCGGAAAGCTCTCGCAATAATGCCGTACTGACAACCACCCACGGCTTCAAAAATCCCGTGGTAAATGCCTCCATGCGGTCAGATTGCACAAGCAACAGGCGAATAGCGTGAAGATGAGACTGCTCAACCAATCCATCGGTCAATGGTATGCGCTGCGCGGCAAGCGTGCGATGAAATCGCGCTTGAGTAAACAAAATATGTACAATGTGTACGAGCAGCAGCAGTAAAAAAATGGCGGCGGCGGCAGAAAGCCCCCAGCTCCACCATGGCAGCGTTGCGACTGAACATCCGCAATCCGACGATACACCCGTCAACGCGCCTATTTGATTTACAACAAGAAATATACTCCCACTGACCAGTGCGAGAAGAAGAAGGGCAAGTACGCTGATCTGCACATAATAAAAACGTGTCATGTTCATGAATCAATGAGCTTCTTCAAGCGCGCCTTAAGTTCTGGGTCTACCTTACCGATACGATCCATAAACTGCACAATGGCAACATCACCGCATTCCGCAATGAGCGTATCAATAACGTGTTTGGAAGCATCTGCGTGAAACGCTTCCTTTGACTTCGCCGCACGATATTCAAAGGCGTTTTTGTCTGGCTTACGTACAAGAATACGCTTATCAACCAAACGATTCATCACCGTCATTGCTGTGGTGTATGCAACTTTCTTCTTCATTTTCAGTGCACCAAGAACATCGCGTACGGAAACGGCACCGCGTGCCCAGATAACTTCCATGATGGCAGACTCTAACGATCCCAAGAGTACTTTCTTCATAAGCTACTACATAGTGTAGCAGACCAAAAAAGCGCGTCAAGGCTTTGCTGTGGATGATGCGTTACGCGATGATGAACACGCCTGCAGTGAAGATAAGCAGCAATGTGTAGAGTATTGTTGGCTGGTGCTGCACGCGAATGCGCACGAGAAGTTTCATTGCCAGCGCAAGCACAAGGAAGAGCATAAAAGCAATGAAGAACTGCTCAGAGAAAATAAGCGCGCGTGCGGCTGCTGTTGGAGTGAATAATGTATCCGGACGCACAATGCCAGTAAAAGGGCTTGCAATACGACCTACTGATGTTACAGAAATATTCTCTGCTGCATCGCCTGCAACAATGGCAAGATTACGCGTTGGCACTCCTCCTGCTTCTGTTTGGATCGTTCCGCGAAAGCCATTTGTCGTCTGAATAAGTGGCGTTCGCAAATCACCAAAGGCAAGCTCTGCACGCTCCACATCGCCGTTGATATCAGAGAAGACATCAACGCGACCAAGATCAGCATACTGGGGAAGAATAAGCGTACTGCCGTCTGCAACACGTGGAGCAGCGGTATCCACTCGTACGGTTACAGGAAATGCTGTTTCACTTGCAAGTTCACTTTCTGTATCAAATGTAGAAAGGGTCAATGTATGTGTACCATCAACAAGTGCTACCTCCGCGACAAACACCCCATCATCAGATGTGGTTGTGGTTGCGAGTACTTCTTCTCCCTGTACAATCCTCACATCCACGCCAGCAGGGGCTGTGCCACGTATGACTGTGGGGAATGAATTTGCAAGAAGAATACCTTCTGGAAGGCTAACAGCTGGAGGGGCGGGAGGTACTGCCGGCACTGGCTCCGGTGTTGGTTCTGGAACGGGCGTTGGTTCTGGAGTTGGAGTCGGCACTGGCTCCGGTGTTGGTTCTGGAACGGGCGTTGGTTCTGGAGTTGGAGTCGGCACTGGCTCCGGTGTTGGTTCTGGAACGGGCGTTGGTTCTGGAGCTGGGGTCGGTTCTGGAGCTGGAGTTGGCACTTCCGCAACCTGTACTGGTACGGGAGCGCCAAAATGCTGTACCACCACGATTGTTTCCAATCCTTCAAATTCTCCTTTAACAATACCTATGCCGATCTCAGTGAAGTTGCCGTTAAGAATATTCTTTCTATGTGATGCACTTGCCATCCATGCATTCATGACATCCTCTGCAACAAAAAAATCAATCGCAAGATTTTCGCCCGCATACGTATAGCTATACCCTGCTTGCTGGAACCAAAACCACGGCGAAAGGTTATCCGGACTTGTATGTGCAAAGTAGCCTTTGGCAAGCATATCATTTGCCTTTGCTGTTGCCGCAGCATTCAAAGTGTTATTCAATGCGAACTGTGAAAGTCCACTATTCAACCGTTGCTGATTTGTAAGATTCACAAGTACCTGAGTCGTAATATCAGAGACATACCCAATACCTGGCGTAAAGAGAATAAGAGCAACGCTCGCAATTTTGACTGTCACAAGAAGCGCTGCATACACTTTAAGCAACTTCTTTGAAAGCACGTGCGGAATATGTTGATTCCGTTCGTGTGGGAGAAATGTATCCCAGACATGTTGTCCTGTGGTTTTCATTGCAAACGCATTCTATTTACAATAACAATATACTTTATCAAAAAATTACCTTTTTGTCAAGGTTAGTATACAAAAAAATGAACGAGGGGCGCAATTACCGCTTTACATTCAGTGTGGCAGCAATATCCTTCAGCGTTGCAATAATGCGGGGAATATCCTGTTCCTTCGTGGTTCGTCCAAGCGTGATACGGATACTGCTATTTGCCTCTTCTTCGCTACGGCCAATTGCGCGTAAGACATGCGAAGGATCCTGCTCCACCGTGCTGCATGCGGATCCTGTGGAGAACATCAATCCTGCTTGTGACGCATAGATTACCAACGCTTCACCATCCAAACCAGGAAGAACCACATTGATATTGTTTGGTAAACGATGCTCGCGCGAGCCATTCACCTTCATATTTGCAAACGTTCGCTGCAGTTCAATAATGATTCGATCACGCATGGACGTCAGTCTCTGCGACTCATGTTCCTTCTCCTGTTGGGAAATCTCTAGAGCTCTTGCAAACCCAACAATACCCGCAACATGCTCCGTACCGGATCGCATTCCGCGTTGTTGGCCGCCACCATACATCAATGGCAGCAAAACCGTCCCCTTCTTCACATAGAGAACGCCCACTCCCTTGGGTCCGTACATCTTAGAACTCGTGAGACTCAATGCATCAACACCAAGCTTGCCGGTATCAAGGGTGAGTGCGCCCGCAGCCTGCACCGCATCTGTATGAAAAAAAATCTTTCGCTTCGCGAGCGCATGATGAATTTCTCGGATCGGCTGAATCGTTCCAATCTCATTATTCGCGTAGCCGATTGAAACAAGAATCGTGTCATTGCGCAGGGCGTCCGTAAGCTGCGCCGGATCAACGAGTCCTTCGCTGCTGACGGGAAGTTCTGTAACATCAAAGCCCTCATCAATAAGGGCACGCGCCGCATAAAGCACAGAATGGTGTTCGATTGCCGTTGTGATGATATGTTTGCCTTTATCCTGGTTTGCGCGCGCATAACCAAGAATGGCAAGGTTGTTTGACTCTGTTGCGCCGGACGTAAAAAGAATCTCGTCCGGACGACATTGCAAAAACTGCGCAACGATCTCGCGAGCTTGCTGCACAGCATGGGAAGCCTCCTCACCCATGGCATGGAGACTTGAAGGATTGCCAAACCGTTCATGAAAAAACGGCTCCACGGTTTCTCGCACCCGTGGATCAACGGGTGTGGCTGCGGCATAATCGAGATAAAGAATGTCGCGCACTAGTCTTTTGGATATATTTTATTGCCGTCTTCGTCGTAGATGACAATGGCCTTGACCGGACATGCGCGTGCCGCTTCCAAAATAGTCTCATCATCATTTCCTTTTGGATCCTTTACGCGAGCAATGCCATCTTCATCTAACTCAAAAGTAGCACCCGCAATGGCAACGCAGTCTGCAGATGAAATACAAAGGTCGCGATCGACCTCAATCTTGCCAATTTTTACCTTCTTCTCATGCATGCGCCTGCAGTATACGAAAGCTCTCGTGACGGGTCAATGCTATGTACTGCTATGTAAGGCATCGAGTGGCAGCGTCGCACATTTTTCCCGTGCTGTCGTTACCGGTGAACCAAGTAGCTTCATCATATCGTTCTTATCCATACCCTTCAGCTCTTCTATATTTTTACCCTTGGCATATTCAGTGAACAAAGAAGTTGCCGCCTGAGAAATAGTGCACCCCTGTCCTTCAAAACTTATCTCCTGCACAATACCGGCGTCATCTATTTTTATATACAGCGTTATGGAGTCCCCGCACAATGTATTATTGCGATCGAGAGTGAGATTTGCATTCTCTAGTTTCTTCCTGTTCCGTGGATTCTTGCCATGGTCCAAAACATTTGCCTGGTACATTTCAAAACTCATAGCGTTATCCCGCTCTTAAAAATATCTAATGCTTTTGTGATCGCTTCAGCGGTGCGATCAATATCTTCCTTCGTATTATAGATGAAAAAACTCGCGCGTGTCGTTGCGGCAAGGCCAAAGCGCTCATGTAATGGCTGCGTGCAATGATGGCCCGCACGAACATACACGCCCTGTTCATCCAACATCGAACCGGCATCATGAGGATGAAGTCCCTCAAAGTGCATAGAAAATACCGCACCACGGTTCTTTGCGTCGTGTGGTCCAAGAATACGCACATCGGCTAGCAAGCCGAGCGTTTCTAAACCATGCGTCGTCAGTGCCTGCTCATGCTTCCAAATTTCCTCACGCCCCAATTTTTCTATATAGTCTATCGCTGCGCCAAACGCAATAACGCCAGCGATATCCGGCGTACCTGCTTCAAACTTCCAGGGCAAATCGTTCCAGACAGATTCCTCCTTTGTTACGGAAAGAATCATATCACCGCCAAACAAAAATGGCGGGATGCTTTTTAAAAGCTCCTTCTTGGCAAAAAGAACGCCCACGCCAGAAGGGCCGCACATTTTATGACTGGACATCACCAGCGCATCACAACCGATCTCCTGCACATCGATAGGGATATGCGCTCCAGACTGTGCAGCATCAACAATAAAAAGTGCTCCGTGAGCTTTTACGACTTTTGCCGCTTCGTGAATATCATTCACGGTGCCGAGGGTATTTGACATGTGCACCATGGAAACAAGCTTTGTGCGTTCGGTAAGGAGCGCGTGCAGCGCAGAAAGCTCCAAACGGCCATCGTCTGTTACGGGCCAAAACGTCAAAACAGCCTTCTTGCGCTTGGCAAGCTGCTGCCAGGGTACAATATTCGCGTGATGCTCCATTTCCGTAACAATAATCTCATCACCTTCCTGAATCTCCTGTTCACCCCATGTGTATGCGAGGAGATTCAATGATTCTGTGGCATTGCGTGTCCATACGATTTCTTCTGTCCCACTCGCATGCAAAAAAGCGCGCACTTTTTCGCGCGCAGCCTCATACTGATTCGTTGCATCAACGCTCCACTTATAAACACCGCGATGAATATTTGCATACGTGGTGCGCTGTACATGCGCCTCAGTATCAATCACCACTGCCGGTTTCTGTGATGATGCCGTACTGTCTGCAAAGACAACACCCGCAGCTCCAGGCTGCTGAAAAATAGGAAAATCTTTTTTGATGATACTACCGTCCATAGTATGAGAATAAACTCGCAAGCTTCGCGTGCATGGCGCTCTGCACATCATCTGGCATATACCGCAGCACGCTTGTTGCAAATCCTTTCACAATATACTCCTCGGCTTCTCCTTCTGTAAAACCACGACTCATAAGAAAGAATCTCTGCAAAGGGTCCACAGGACCTGCGGTTGCTGCATGAAAAGCCTTCACGTCATCTGCCTCAATCTCCAATGCGGGAATTGCTGTAGCATGGGCGTCCTGAGAAAGAAGCAATGAATGCTGGTGCAGTTCGCCGTTGGATTTCTGCCCCGCAGGAAGAATGTGAATGTTGCCCTTAAAGACAAACTGCGATGAATCGGAAAGAATGGCGTCAATATGCACCTTACCTTCTGTGGCGCGCGCGGCATGAATAGTATTTACCTCGATAGTATTCTTTTCATCTGCGTCTCCGATAAACAACCCATAGATCTCACCGCGGGCGCCTTCTCCTTCCAATATCATCGTCATGTATCGCGGCGTTGCGTCCCCATGAAGCGGCAGAAACAATGTCAGCGCCGCGCGCGCAGGAACGCGAATATCCATATGTTCTGGTATGTCGTTCAACACGAGCTGCTTTGTTTCACCAGCGGCAATCATCCGACACTCCCTTCCATCTCTAACTCAATAAGTCTATTCAATTCAATGGCATATTCAAATGGCAATTCCTTCACGATCGGCCTGATGAAGCCATTCACGATCATCGCCTTCGCTTCTTCTTCAGTAAAACCGCGACTCATAAGAAAAAAAAGTTGCTCCGCGCCAATCCTACTCACCGATGCCTCATGTTCGATAGTGACATCATTCTGGTGAATCTTCATCTTCGGATATGTATCTGAACGCGCCTCAGGGCCAAGGAGAATAGCGTCACAGCGTACGTGTGAGCGCGAACCTGGCGCGCGTGGAGTGACACGCAACGTGCCGCGATAACTTGAGCGGCCGGTTCCCTTGCTGATGGATTTTGATGTGATAGTCGACGTCGTCTCTGGCGCCAAATGAATAGCGCGTCCGCCCGCGTCCTGATGTTGGCCATCTCCCGCAAACGCAATGGAAAGCACCTCGCCATGCGCTTTGCGTCCCGCAAGAATGACTGCCGGATACTTCATCGTGACCTTGCTGCCAAGGTTCCCGTCCACCCAGCTCATGCGTGCTTCTTCTGCAACCGTTGCGCGCTTTGTCACAAGATTATAGACATCCTTTGACCAGTTCTGAATCGTCGTGTATCGCACATTGGATCGCGGCTTACAAAAGATCTCTACGACCGCTGCATGAAGCGACGATGCGCTATACACTGGCGCCGTGCACCCTTCGACATAATGCACTTCTGCATCTTCATCAACAACGATCAGTGTACGTTCAAACTGCCCCATGTTGCGGGCATTGATGCGAAAGTATGCCTGCAATGGCATGGTCACCTTCACACCCTTCGGGACATACACAAACGATCCCCCGCTCCACACTGCGGAATTCAGCGCGGCGAATTTATTATCTGTCGGCGGGATGAGTGTGCCAATATACTCCTGCACCATCTCTGGATGTTCACGCAAGCCGCCATCCATATCCAAGAACTCCACGCCCTGCTTGGAGAGTGCTTCCTTGATATTATGATAGATCACTTCAGAGTCAAACTGCGCGCCCACGCCAGCGAGCCATGCTTTCTCTGCCTGGGGTACGCCAAGCCTGTCAAAGGTCTTCTTCATCTCCTCTGGAACATCTGCCCAGCTGCGACCTTGCTTGTCTGTTGGACGGACGTAATAATGCATGTCCTGAAAATCAAGTTCCGAAAGGTCTGCACCAAAATCCGGCATGGGAAGATCCAAAAAGATACGATAGGCCTTAAGACGGAATTCCAGCATCCATGCCGGTTCTTTTTTCTTTGCAGAGATTGCACGGATGGTTTCTTCTCCAAGTCCCTTATTGAACTTCTCAACATACGCATCCGGTGATGAAAAACCGTACTGGTACTCATCAAGTGTCTGCGTTGCCTTGCGCGCCTTCTGTGTCATGAATGCTTTTCAAGAATGGGAGCATACCCGCGCGCTTCCAGTTCTTGTGCCAACTCAGGACCACCTTCATGGATCATGCGGCCATTGGAAAGAACATGAATGCGGTCAGGCTTCACATAATCCAAAATACGCTGGTAATGTGTGATAAGTAAGACGGCAGTTCCTTGCGTATGCGCCACATTCACATTCTCTGCGACAACGCGCAGCGCATCAATATCCAAACCAGAATCGGTTTCATCAAGCACAGCGAGCTTTGGTTTGAGCAAACGCATGGCAAGCATCTCTGTACGCTTCTTTTCACCGCCGGAGAATCCCTCATTCAGACCACGCTCCACAAAATCTTCACCGAGCTTTAATTCGTGCAAGACATCAAGTAAGTCATCATGAAAATCCTGAGCGGAATATGCAGGGTTATTGGTGATTATTTTCTTCGCCTGAAAGAGATATTGATCAATGCGCACACCGGGGATCTCTGATGGATACTGAAACGACAGAAAGAGTCCTTTGCGCGCGCGCTTGTCAGCAGAAAGTCCGGTGATGTCTTCATTATTAAAAAGTATCGTTCCTTTGGTAATGGTATACGAAGGATGCCCCATCAGCGCATTTGCAAAGGTCGATTTCCCAGAACCATTTGGACCCATGATGGCATGAATGGCGCCCTGCGGTAATGCCAAATTCACACCACGAAGGATGCTTTTCTCATTTGCGGAAACATGAAGACCCTGCACGTCAAGTATGAGCTTGCTCATGGAAAAAGAGTAATGAAATCCTGTTCAGTATGCCGGAGAAAGGCGTCTGCGTCAATAAAAAAAACCGGGGCGGATCAGAGATCCGCCCCACGTGCTCGTTGACGTACGTCAACTAGCGAAGGTTCGGGTTGGGTTCGCGCCGGCTGAAACCTGGCGAGGCGATGACGATCTTGCGAAGCTCTCCATCCACGCCCTGGAGACCAAGGCGGGCAACCTCCCGCTGCGTCACCGGAATGACGTGCAGAATCGTGCCAACCTTGGGCAACGTGTCGCCCGACATAGGCTCAAGCGGCCCAAAGTCATGGATGCCGAACTGGCGCAGTAGTGACGCACCCGCTCGGCAGAAAGGAATTCCGATATACGAACGCGCTTCCCGTAGCAAAGAACAGCCCTCCTTGTATCACCGTTTCCATACGCTCATAGCAAAAGCACCGGTGCATATGAGTGCAGAGACTATCAGGGTTTCACGGTCATGTCAATACCGTACGCAAGGCGCAATGATGCTTGTTGCGTATCATGAAAAGACATACAATAAAAACATAATACACGATCATATATGAAATCACTTCCTTTCTCATCATTACTTGATCTCTCGGGGAAAACCGCACTTATAACGGGCGGCGCGCGCGGAATCGGACTCGGCATCGCAAAGCGCCTCGCAGAAGCAGGCGCGCAGGTTGCCGTGGCTGATGTGCGAGAAAGCGAAGCGCAAAATGCCGAAAAAGAAATAGAACAAGCCGGCGGCAAAGCGCTTGCTATTGCTGGTGATGTTTCGAAGGAAGCAGACGTTAAGGCCTTGCTCGACGCAACGGTCAATGCCTTCGGCGGCATCGATATCCTGGTGAACAACGCGGGTATTTACCCCAACATCCTCGTCATGAAGATGACGCAGGAGGATTTTGACAAGGTGATTGCCGTGAATCTTCGCGGTGTTTTTCTTTGTACAAAATATGCAGCAGAACAAATGATCGCCCAAGGAAGGGGCGGCAAAATCATCAATGTCACCTCCATTGATGCGCTCCATCCTTCTACTGCCGGACTCGCGCACTATGACGCATCCAAGCACGGCGCGTGGGGATTCACAAAAAACGTCGCGTTGGAACTCGCACCGCACAATATTTGGGTGAACGCAATCGCACCCGGGGGCATTACAACGCCCGGGGTCACAGAAACGCAATCGCAAGTCAAACTCCCCAAGGGCGTTGATATGGATCAGATGCTGAAGGGCTTCATGGCAAAAATCCCCATGGGTCGCATGGGTGAACCGGATGATATCGGCAAGGTTGCGCTCTTTCTCGCGTCCGACATGTCTTCCTATATGACCGGAGAACAAATCGTCGTCGACGGCGGGTACCTACTGAGCTAGGTTGAGAGAGGCATCCCCATAAGCGCCATCTGCGTCTGAAGCGGCGCAGGGCGATCGCGACGTGAAGAAAAATACATATCACGCGCACAGGCCGTGCAGGTTGAGTCGATGCGTATATGCTCCCCACGAACGCCAACGCGTTCGGCTTGTTGGTGTGCAACGTGACTCAGGTTAAGATACTGCTTTGCATTGCGCTTCTCCACCGCACCGCGATAGTGTTGAAATACTTTTGCCCGTTCATCTTCAACGTCATAGTGATCCACGCCAATACCAGGCCCCACAACCATGCGAATATCCTGCGGCTTGGTGCCAAAAGCGCGCTGCATCAGCACAACTCCCGTTGTCACAATGTCCGCATCAAGTCCGCGCCATCCCGCATGAATCAACCCGCATGCGTGCTGCTCAGGGTCATAGAGAAAAACCGGCAAACAATCTGCCATGGTGACCATGAGAAATACTCCTTGCTCATTGGTAAGCAGACCATCAGTATTGGAAATCCTCTCTCCACTGTGTTGTGCGCCCACAACGGCAACATTGCCCGTATGTCGCATTTCAGGACGCACGAGTTGCGTGCGCGCGATCCCATGACGCTTCAAAAATACTTCTCGATTTTTCCACACTGCCGTGTCATTTTCCGGCTCGTCGAGAAGACGCATGTTGCCGTCTGCCTTTGTCGAGACATCAACAATAATTGCATACTGCCGCAATGATGAAAAAATGTCAGGCATGTGTTATGCGCAGTTGCATGTGACTTCACTTCTCTTGCAAGACATGCATTGTAACTGAAGATACCCCATACCGCAGCGATGCTCCTGCGGCTTCTGTTCCATACCCTCGCCACACACAGAGCAAATATAACCAGTTACCGGGCCAAGACACTTTGTACATAATTGTTCATGAAGATCCATAGTGCATTACTATACGCGCTTAAGAAGATCAGCAACTGCCTCAATGTCTTTTATTGTAACACACCTGATCTACTCCCCATGCACATGCGGGAAAAGTCCGCCAACCCAATACAGCAAACCCAAACCAAAAAGAATCAAAGCGATGTGAAGCATGCTGCCAAGAAATTTACGTTCATGTTGGATGGTCGGAAAAAGATCCGCAAGCGCAATATAAATGAAGTTCCCGGCGGCAAAGCCAAGAAGCGGAAGCTCGATCTCAGAGAATGAATCGTGGGCATAAAAACCAACGATTGCGCCAGCTGTTGCCATGAGCGCTCCGACCATATTCCAAAAAAGTACGCGCGCGCGCGCCATCCCGGAACTCAATAATATACTAAAGTCACCTACTTCCTGTGGAATCTCATGCGCAAGCACGGCAAGTGCAGTAACCCACCCAAGGTGAGCATCAATCAGAAAAGCAACCGCAATAATAACACCATCGAGAAAATTATGGAGGCCATCACCAAAAATAATAAGCGGTCGAAGGGACTTATTGTGTGGAAGGTGAGAGGCGTGTTGTGGATCCTCCGCTTCTTCGTCGTCATGCGGGTGAGAATGATGATGCCAAACAAGCAGCTTCTCGATAACAAAAAAGACGAGCACGCCGAGTAATGTGTATGAGAGAATATGGGATGTTTCGCCGCCTTCTAATGCCTCTGGGAGCAAATCAAGAAACGCAGCACCAAGCAATCCGCCGGCAGCAAAGCTCATGAAATAATATGACCATCGTTTAACAAGATGCTGCCGCCAAAAGAGCAACACCCCGCCAACAAGACCAATAAGGCCAACGCCCGTGGTAATAAGCAGAATAAAAGGGAGTGATGACGTGTCCATAAGAGTAAAAAAAGTTAAGGTATTCTTAACTATAGACTAACTGCAAAATATTTGCAATAATGAATACAAACTCCTTGAATATGCCGATGGAAAAAACATTACTTCATGAGAAGGGTTTTCGTGCAACTCCCGCAAAAATAGCTTTGCTGGATGTATTACAGCGCGCCAAAAAGCCGCTCAGTATCGAAGCTATCCAGGAACTACTCCCTTCCTCCATTAACCAGGCGACGGTCTATCGTACGTTGCATGATTTTCATGCGCGCGGCATCGTACGGCATGTGGACCTCCATCACGGACATCAGCATTATGAAATTGCCGACGCAAAAGAACACCACCACATCATGTGCAAAAAATGCGGCAAAGTGAAGGATGTTGCTACCTGCGTCATGCAACAGCTGCAAAAAAACGTGCTGAAACAATCCGGTTTTGCGGAAATTAACGAACACACCATGGAATTCTATGGCGTGTGCGCGGTGTGCGACAAAAAACGCTAACGCGTGCGACGTGTATCGTCGCAGCTGCTATGCAGTATGACTGTTGTGCGTCTGCCTCGTAAGGTGCAACACAAGATATGCAAGAATGCCTCCCATAAGCGCCGTAATGAGCTGGGGCCAATTCATCATTGCACTGACCTGCATTGCAACGGTTTTTTGCATGAGAAGATTGATGACCAGTGAGCTTGTTGCATAGAGAAATGCAAACTTCACGGCACTTGCAACCAGCACGCCTTGCCAATAATGCTTTTTTTGCATCACGGAAAACGCAAGCACGAGGAGCGTATTCCCAATAATGATGAACGGCACCATCGGCGCGAGCACTGCCGGAAGCGTCCCGACGGTAAGCGCAATAACGCTTGGAAATAACCCAATGAGCATCGCATTCTGTGTGCCGAGATACGCGACGGCAAGAAACAAAACTGCGTTCACTATCGGTCCGGTAATGAACTGCTGGTGTATGAGCATCGGTGCAATGGTTGCGACGGCAAGCAGCCCTGCAAACATCGTCAGTGTGCGAATGCGTTGCTGTTCTGATGGGAGAACGGTCGTATGTTCCATATGATTAAAGAATCACTTCTTTCTCTTTTTTACTGTAACTCGTGATAAAAATATTCTTGTGAAGCTGTTTATCCCTCATAAACTTCTCATAGAGTTTGGTCACCTGCGGATTCATATGCGCCGTACGGATGTTCTTTGCCGCATCAATGTCATAGAGTGCAGCGGCGCGCTTCTTTCGTATCTCTTCGCTCGTGGGCACAGGCTGTCCGCCGCCGCCAATGCATCCGCCAGGGCATGACATCACCTCAAGATAATCGTACGCATGCGGATCTTTCTCAAGCTCGCCAAGAACAGCAATGGCATTCTTGATGCCATTGACCACGGCAACATTCAGTTTCTTCTTTCCCACGGTCACGGTTGCTTTTTTCACGCCATCGAACCCGCGCACAGCAGTGAGATCAAGTGAGCCTAAGTCTTTCCCCATCAACGAATGGTACGCCGTTCGTAATGCCGATTCCATGACGCCGCCGGACGCACCATAAATCACTCCTGCGCCGCTCGGTACGCCAAATGGCGTATCCGCAGGTTGTGGAATGACCTTTGCCAAATCAATATTCTTCTTTCGCAAAAGATGCGCCAGCTCACGGGTCGTGAAGACATAATCGATCGGTTTGACGCCGTCATTCGAAAGCTCCGGACGCGTGATCTCATATTTCTTTGAAACGCAGGGCATGATGGAGACCACCACGATATCCTCCGGTTTGATATTATTGCGCTCAGCCCAGAATGTCTTGATGATCTTCCCAAGAATGATCTGCGGTGAACGGACCGTGGTGAGGTGCGGAATGAGATCCGGACGATAAAATTCAACGTACTTCACCCACGCCGGACAGCATGACGTGAACATCGGCAAATCCTCATTCTTCTTTATGCGATCGATAAGTTCTTCTGCCTCTGCAAGCGTTGTAAAATCCGCACCAACACTCACATCAAATACCTTATCAGCGCCAAGCGCTTTGATGGCGCCGACGAGCTTCTCCGTCACCACGGATCCATGCGGGAGATCAAACTCCTCACCGATACTTGAGCGGATGGAGGGTGCGAACTGAAACACCACCACCTTCTTTTTATCCCTTAAAGGCCTTTCGATCTCATTGAATTCTCCAACTCCCTCAAGCGCGCCCACGGGGCAATGAACAATGCACTGCCCGCAATAAATACAATCTTTCTTCGGATCCTTGCTCGGCACGACCTGATAAAACGTATCTTTTTCTTCCAGTTCCAAAAATCCTATCCCCTGTTCCTGACAAACTTCAACGCAGTTACGGCAATCAATACACTTCGTGCCATCAAAAAGCACCGATGGGCCAAACTGATGGATAGGTTGATTGATCTTGCGATCTTCAAAACGCGCAACAGGCACTTCCATTTTGCGCGCGAGTGAAAGCAGAGGGCAGCTCGGCTGAACAATGCAGTCCTTGCAATTCTTACTGTGTTGCGAATACAGAAGCTCCAAATTGATCTTCCGCGCACGGAGTACCTTGGGTGATGCAGTGAGAATCGCTTTCCCTTCACGGACCGGGCTCGAGCACGCGGGGATGAGTCCCGGAATCCCCTCAACCTCCACAACACACATGCGACAGCTCGCTTTTACTTTCAAATCCGGATGATAGCAGAGGACTGGAATTTCAATATCATTCTCCCGCGCGACCTCAAGAATCGTCTGACCTTCCTTCGCGGTCACCGGTTTGCCGTCTATGGTTGTTGTAATGGTTTTCTCCGTCATACTTTCACTTTTTCAAGTAAACTCCGGAACGGCAAGGGAATCCCCTGACCGAGCCCGCAAAAACTCGCATTTTCCATGGCGAAGAACAAATCATCTGCCGTCTTCATGTCAAAGGCATTCTTGTCGAGCATTTCTTTGAGTCGAAAAACACCTTCGCGGCACGGGACGCATTTGTCGCAATTTGCCTGCAGGTAAAAATCCACCCATTGCTTCATGAGTGTCGTCGGGGATATTTCATTTTTATCATAGACAAGAATCGCGCCGCCGCCGGGAACCGGGCGATCCAGTTCTGTGGGGAGGAGAATCTCGCCGCTCGCGCCGCCGCCAGCCTGCACAAAATGGGAAGGTGGGAGTTGTGCGTCCATATTCTTCGTCTGCCGCAAGACTTGCGCGATGGTCAAATACTCCGGCAATTCAAACACGCCGGGATTCGGGATAAACCCGCTCACGGAGTACCAACGCGTTCGGTGGTATTCTCCGCGCGCGATCTTTGCCACGTCATAAAATGTCTCAACATTATTGATGAGCGTCGGGAACCCCCAGATGCCCGCCTGCGCTGGATACGGCGGGCGATGCCGCGGTGACGGAAACTTGTTCTCGATCACCTCACAGAGCACGGTTTCTTCTCCGCCTAAATACTTACCGCGCTTGCGCCACAACGTGATGGGTTTCTTGCCGATAAGTTTTTCCAGCTTTTCATGAAAACGATCGAAATAATCATGATTCAAATACAAAAACGCTTCGCTGTTTTCAAATGTCTGGAGGGCAATAATAATGCCTTCTATAACAATGTCCGGATGATGCTCCAAAAGATAACCATCCTTCATCACGCCCGGCTCGCCTTCAGCGCCATTGCAGACGATATATTTTTTTTCTGACTGAATTGCCTTAATGAGCGCCCATTTCTTTGCTGTGGGAAATGATGCTCCGCCCCTGCCGGTCAATTTTGCTTCTTCGAGTTTTTGTATGATGTCCACGCAGTATTTTTGTAACTCTTTTCTCCTTTTAGGATATGCTTTACAACGACAATGTCAACGCTTTCATAAAACCCTTCCCTCTTGAACTATCGGGGTGGTATGTTATTCTGTGCAAGCTGAAATAACCCTGTTCCGGGGTAGCTCAGTGGTAGAGCGGTCGGCTGTACATTTCACATCACTTTGGTATACACTTTCATGTATGCCAGAGAAACGTCGGTATCGAGATCGCGCTGAATATCTCAAGAAAGCCGTTGCAGAACGCCGTAGAAAGGTGAAAGTGATGGCGGTTGAGTATGCTGGTGGTCATTGTCAGATATGCGGATATAAGAAGACGGTTGCAGCTCTTGAGTTGCATCACCGTGACAGTAAGAAAAAGGTATTCGCAATATCTGGTCAGGGGCTTACTCGTTCTTGGGAACGCATAAAAAAAGAAGCAGACAAATGCGTTCTTCTTTGTGCAAATTGTCATCGCGAGGTTCATGCCGGCCTAGTGCAGCTTCCATGAGTAATCATGGTCGAAAAACGAGGTGAAATGCGGGAATCCTACGTCGCGAAAGCGATATGGCAATCCGCAGCCAAGCCCTTCGCAAAAGGCGAGAGGAAGGTTCAGAGACTATCCGCAAGGAGTAGTCCCGTCACGTGACGGGCCGAAGCGCCTCGCACCCATATCCGGCAAAGCCGGATGGGTGATGATATAGTCCATCCCCTTTAGAAATATTGGGATCAGATGTAACCGATTGGTCGCCGGTTCGAATCCGGCCCCCGGAGCCATGAGAGAAATCGTCGCCAGCGCGGCGATTTTTCTGTATACTGTCCGCATGCAACCGCCAAAAACGCACCCGCGCATCATCCGTGAATTTTATTTCTGGGCTGGCATCATCGCCACCTTTGCCTACCGCATTATCGTGGTGCTCAATAATTACAGCGCCATCTGGGTGAGCGTTGCTTGGTATGTGGGGACTATCGGATTTATCTTGTACTTCATGCACCGATACAGCATCTCCAATCTCCGCGCAAAGCTTATTGAGAAAAATCAGCTTATAAAGAAGATTGATGAGCGCTCCGAGCTCAATGAGGATGACCGCGCAGCCTTGGGGTATATTCTCCGCACGCTCAAAACCACAAAAGAGAAATGGAACTCCATCTTCATCTTTGTGGCATCCGGTATTGCGCTGCTCGTTGGGGTCTATTTGGATTTTTTCTCATAACGCAGAACTGACGCACAGGAAACTCACGTTTTTGCTATACTCACATCATGAATAAAGCCCAGAAAACTCTTCTCGTCATTGCTGGGTTCGTCATTCTCCTGGGTGGATTTTTTATATTTCACAAACAAGAAACAAACACGACCAATAATGACACCGCCATTCGGCAACCATGTATCGTTCGTTCGGTTGCTGAAAAAGTTGAACGTGCTGATTTAATTATTATTGGAAGAGTATTCGCCGTGATCCCAAATGACCGTACCGGCGCAACGGTACTCATTGAGCCTGATGGCATATTGAAGGGTGAGCTCCCTGAGCGTGGCATTGAAATTGCAGCGCTCGATTCACTGAATCTTCCGGAAGTCTCCCGTACACAGGATGAGATCAACTTCACAAGTACTGATGGCACCTATCTTCTCTTCCTGCGTACTCGTCCAGACGGCCAATATGATACAAGTCTCTGTGATGGATCGCGGTTGCTCGGAACCGGTCTTTTAGAAAATGAAAAAGAAGCGCTCGGCACACCTGCGCTCGTGATCTAGCGCACTACTGCTTCCACTCACGGAGCTGCTTGTCAAAATCGGTGAGCGAGGCAAGATAGCGGATATTCTTCGTACCACGCCACGTTCGCTCCCTCACGACCTTACTCCAACCGCCACCGCCATACACCAATTTCGCATGGTGCTTTTTTGTGTACGTGGCAATAGCATTCAGGTATTCAAGTGAACCGACTTCGGTGAATATTTTTGAAAGACCTACCAAGGAAGGTTGGAGTTTTTGTGCTGCTTTAATAACCTCAACAGTCGAAATATTGATACCGAGAATATGCGTGGTCCAACCATGTAACTTCATAACGAGAGCGATCATGTGCAAGGGGATCTCATGCTGCTCACCAATTACACAAGCAAGGACCGCCACATTCTTCTTATCTAGCTTCACTTCTGGAATAAGCTGTCCAATACGAAAAAGCTGCAGACGAATCAAGAAGCTCATGCGATGCTCTTCGTAAATGGAAATATGACCTTTACGCCATTCATCGCCAATGTTTTTGAGCGTTGGTGCAATGATGTGATCAAGAATAACCGGCACAGGAATATTCTGGAGATACAGCGCCTCAAGGACGCGCTCCGCAGCGGTAATATCATTACTGGCAAGTGCACGATAGTATTCCTTCCATTCATCTTTCGTTGGTTCCGGTTTCTTCTTCAAGCGACGAAGGACATACGATTTCTTCGCATTTTTTGGGTAGCGCTTCACAAAGAGTGCAAGTTCTTCTTGGGAAATCCTCCGATGTCCGCCAGCGGTAATTTGGGCTTTCAAAAAGCCTTTATCCACCCAACGCTTAATAGTTGAGACATTTACCTCAAAAAGCTTCGCGATTTCGGGAGGACTGAAATGCACGTTTTGCATGTTTTAAGTATATCCCCTATCATCTCGATACGCAAAGCGCTTATGCTCATTCATCTTATTCATTAACATCCAGTATGAAGACAGGGCTCATTCTCATCATCGCAGTCATTGTCGTCGGTGGCGGCGCGTTCCTCCTCGGAGGCGGATCAAACGACGATAGAGAAAATAGTAATGAAACATTAACTCAACAAGAAACAACCATGTCAAAAAATATCGTCGAAACGGCAATTGATGCCGGTTCATTCACCACACTCGTCTCAGCTGTCCAAGCTGCTGATCTCGTAGAAACGTTGTCTGGTGAAGGTCCCTTCACCGTATTCGCTCCAACGGACGAGGCATTTGCCAAACTCCCAAGCGGTACACTTGAAAGCCTTCTCGAAAATAAAGAAGGACTCGCGAAGATTCTCACCTACCATGTCGTTGCAGGAAAAGTGATGTCAGCGGATGTTGCAGCACTCTCAGAAGCAACAACCGTTCAAGGTGGCACACTCACATTTGATACCAACAATGGCGTCAAAGTAAACAATGCAATGGTCACTCAGGCTGACATCGAAACAAATAATGGCGTCATCCATGTGATCGACACCGTCCTCATCCCGGAAGAAAATTAACTTAGTATTGTTCTTTCAAGATTATTAATCGTACCAACATGAAAATGAACGCAAGCGAATGGATCGCATTCATCCTCCTCGTGGTCGGTGGTCTGAACTGGGGCCTCGTCGGCTTCACAGACTTTGACCTCGTTGCATCAATCTTTGGAGAAGGATCCGCACTCGCGCGCATTGTCTATGCGCTAGTCGGTATCAGCGCTGTGTACCTGCTTATTGCAGTACCATCCAAGCGCAAATCCTCATAGAAAAGGATGCCCCCATTGCAAAAGCCCGTATTCTACGGGCTTTTGTGTTTTTCGCCTTTTCTTGAGGAAGTCATGTTATACTGAAAACAAGAAAGAAGAGAATAACACTTTTTTAAGGGAGGTGAGAAATACATGAAAATGAATATATTTGACTGGATCGCCTTCGTTTTGGTGATCATCGGCGGCCTCAACTGGGGTCTCGTTGGCCTCTTTGAATACGATCTCGTTGCAGAAATCTTTGGCGCCGGGTCAACGATGGGCAACATCGTCTATGACCTCGTCGGTCTTGCAGCACTTTATACGCTCATCATGGGCATGAAGAAGGGCATGAAAAAGGAGGGAAGCGCCGCGCCGCAACAGCCGATGCAATAGTCGCTCAAAAAACCCGCGTCATTCTCCGGCCTCGCCCGTAGGTCTATGGCCGATGGCCTCGCAAGTGGCACGGCCAAGGGAGAGCGGGTTTTTTGTTTTGCGATCGTTGATGAAACACAGTATACTCATATCAGTTCTTTCTGCTCCTCATAATAAAAAACATTTCACATGGAAAAAGCAAAATATCTTATTGCAATCATTCGTATCTCCATGGGATGGATCTTCCTATGGGCATTTATCGATAAGCTCGCCGGTCTTGGCTTTGCAACAGAATCTGCAAAGAGCTGGCTCAATGGTGGGTCACCTACTTTGGGATTTTTGAAATTTGGCACGAGCGGTCCTTTTGCGGACTTCTACCAATCGCTCGCTGGTCAGGGATGGGTAGACTGGTTGTTCATGCTCGGACTCGCAGGTATCGGTCTTGCGCTTCTTTTTGGCGTCGGGCTGCACATTGCGAGTATCACCGGAACGCTTCTGCTGTTCATGATGTACACTGCCGTATTACCGCCGGAAAATAATCCCTTCATGGATGAGCACATCATCTATGCGCTCGTTCTGCTCGCACTGCCGATGTTACAGGCTGGACATACATGGGGCATAGGACAGATGTGGAACAATATTCCGTTCGTACAAAAGAACCGCTGGCTGCAATAACAAGGTACCAAAAGCCGCCTCACGTGGGGCGGCTTTTTTGTATGGTATACTCCGTGCATGATCGAAGTGGAAAAGAAATTCGAAGCAGACGAAGCGCTTGCTGCTCGAGCCGTTAAAGGGCTTGAACGCAAAAAAACGATTCACCTTGAGGACATATACTACGAGACCTCGGATTTTGCATTAACGTCAAAGGACAACTGGTTGCGGAACCGCAACGGACGCTTTGAGCTCAAGATGGCTGTGCTCCGTGGAGACCGCAATACGCGCCATCCCTATGACAACTACAAAGAAATCGAAGAGGAAAATGCAATTCGTGATGAACTGAGCCTTCCACGCGATCTCCCATTTGCAGAAACAATCTCGCAAGCGGGGTATGCGCCGTTTGGACCAATCATTACCGATCGCGCAGAGTATAAAGATGGGGCCTTCACCATTGACGTGGATCATCTGCCAGGTGGAAGAATTATTGTTGAAGTGGAAACACTGGTTGAAAAAAATAAAGACATCACCGCCGCAGAAGAACGTCTCGCCTCATTTGCAAAAAAACGCGGTCTTTCAAAAGAAGCGCACTACGGAAAAATTTTTGAATTTCTAAAAATCAACCGTCCGGAACATTACCAGGCGCTTAAGGCTGCCGGCGTGATCGACAAATATTACCCGGAGTAGCAAGATGCATCGGGCTGGAGCGGGCACTCGCCTAGGAGATTTTTTGTGTCGTTCGATGCGACGCTCTGGAGCGAGCAGCGACCGAGCCGTATTCTCATACGGCGAGAGAGCAGCACAGCGAAGAGCAAGCCGAAGGACAGCAGTATGAATAGCCCGGCTTTGCCGGGATTTCATGCTGCTGTCAGCGAACACACAGAAAATCTCCTAGTAATCCCGGAGCTTCCGCATGCCCTTATGCTGCTGAATGCGTTCCAACGCTTTTGCCTCGATCTGACGGATGCGCTCGCGCGTAACGCCGAATTCCTGCCCGACTTCTTCCAGCGTGTGCGAGATGCCGTCCGTCAAACCAAAGCGCATTTCCAGGATCTTCTGCTCGCGCGCAGAGAGCTCACGGATGACCTCTCGCACGTGATCTTTCAAAAGCTGCAACGCGGCAATGCGGTCCGGCGTGATGGTCTTGACGTCCTCAATGAAGTCGCCGAGTTTGGAATCCTCATCATCTTCACCCACGGATGTTTCAAGTGAAACCGTATCCTGTGAAATCTTGATGATATTGTGAATCTTATCAATCGGCTCACCCATCTCTGCGGCGATTTCTTCTGGTAATGGCTCACGTCCAAGATCTTGAATAAGCTGACGCTCGATCTGCTGGAACTTATTGATCGTTTCCACCATATGAACCGGAATACGGATGGTGCGGCTTTGGTCTGCAAGAGCGCGGGTAATTGCTTGGCGGATCCACCACGTTGCATAGGTTGAGAACTTATATCCCTTACGGTAATCGAACTTCTCAACCGCACGGAACAAACCGATATTGCCTTCCTGTATCAGATCCAGCAATGAAAGCGAGCGGCCGGTGAACTTCTTTGCGATGGAAACAACAAGACGAAGGTTCGCTTCCACAAGCCTGCGTTGCGCTTCTTGATCATGACGCTCTTTGCGCTTTGCAAGCTGCACTTCTTCTTCTGCGGTAAGAAGCGATACTTTTCCTATTTCACGCAGATACATCTGAATGGAGTCACCAGAAATATCACCAAGGTTGAATGGCTTATCATCCTCCTTTTTTTTCTTCAGTGGCTTTTTCTTTTTCGACTTTTTACCCGTGGGCGTTCTATCTTCTTCCTTGGGTTTGAGTGAAAGGTCTAAAGAATCAAAAATACCCGCTTTCTTCTCCACCACCGGAATGCCATAGTCCTCGAGCTTTGAAAGGAGACTTTCATACACATCCACATGCAATTCAATATCAGGCAGCGTATACATGATCTCATTTTCTGTCATAAAACCACGCTGCTGTGCCTTCTTCAGCAGTTCCTCAATAAGACCCGCATCAATCTCCTTTGCTCTGCGAGCGGTGCGACGAGTAGCTTTGACAATTTTGGATACCGTTCTTGTAGCCTTTTTTGCTTTAACAACAGCGGTCTTTTTGATGACCGGCTTCTTCTGTGCAGGAGTTTTCTTTGCTGTTTTTTTTATGGTGGTCTTTCCGGCAGAACCGGATCCGGCTTTGCCGGACTTTGCCTTTTTGGCGGTCATAGGTATTGCAAAAATTAACGCAGGGCGCGGAGTTGCTGAGAAAGGTTCTGAAACTGCTCAGTGAGCTGTTCAATACCCGACTCATCGCCTCCAGCGGTTTCCAGCGATTTCATTTCCCGCTCGATGCGGCGGAGTCCCTCTATAAGAAAGAGTTTTGTGAGCTCGCGAGCATGCGTAATCGCAGCCGGATCAAGCTCTCGTGAGGGAAACTCACTGAAATCCCGGTCAAAGCGGAGCACAAGTTGTTCAATGAGACTCCGCTGTCCTCCCTGTTCTTCCCACTTCTGCGTGAGAAGATCGGTTGAAAAAGCTTCGTGAGTATACAAAGAAATGAGGAGGGTGTAAAGCTTGCGAAGATCGCCTTCTGGGAGCTGTTCTGGTTTTATGACATCCGCAACATCTTTGGTGTCCGTTGGTTTATGAAGGAGTAATGCAAGAAGCTCCTCAAGAAGTTCTGAGGCGCGATGCTGCGCTTGCTTTTCTGGTGGAGAATTGTGTTGTTGTGAAAGGACGTGCGTGGGAGGTACCTGGGCTTTTGACAGGTCGTTCTTACCGGCCCGCTTCGTCGCGAGGCGAGCAGGCAGGCGTGCCATTAATGTCTCCACATCCACATGAACAATGTGTGCGAGTTGTTCCAAATAATGCCGCTGCTCCACCGGGTCAGCGATTTTTGCAAGCGCGGTGAGATACTGTTTGGTGATCTGTTTTTTTGCTTCCACGGTTTCTGTGCCGTGTCGCTGCACGAGCTGATCAAACAACACGGCAAAAAAAGGGCGGGCGTTTTCAACGCATTGCTTCCATGCCGCGGCATTCTCACGCACCAATTCATCTGGGTCCTTCCCTTTCGGTAAAAGAAGCGCTTTAATCTCCATCTCCATCTCCAACGCGAGGTCCAAACCCCGGGCAGTCGCCGCCTCGCCGGCCATATCCGCATCAAATGCAACAATGATGGTGTTGGTAAAGCGCTTAAGAAGTCCAAGCTGATCTTTTGTTAATGCAGTGCCAGAAACACCAACCACCTGCTGCACGCCAACGCGGTGTGACGCAATAACATCGGTATAACCTTCCACCAACACAACCGCCTTCACATCTCGAATCGCCTTCTTTGCTCGATACAAACCATAAAGCACGCGGCTCTTATCATAAATAGGCGTCTGCGGTGAGTTCAAATATTTTGCCGGGTCGTCCTTATCGAGCGTACGGCCGCCAAAACCGATCACATTCCCGTGCACATCAGCAATGGGGAACATGATGCGGTTACGGAACCGTTCATAATAGCCATCTCGCTTCTCGCTCTTCACGGTGAGACCCGCCTGAAAGATCTCTTTCTCCGTGAACTGCTTCTCTTTGAGAAAGATCATCGCGTGTTCCCATGCTTCTGGAGCAAAGCCAATGCCAAACTGTTCCTGCACATCGGTATCCATTCCGCGCTCTTCCAGATACTTCCGCGCATCTGCACCGCGTTCACCGGTGAGCTGCTTCATGAAGTATGCCGTCGCCCATTTGTGCACATCCAAAAGACGCGTCCGTTCATTGGATTCGCTCTTCCCCTCATTACTTAATTCAACGCCTGCGCGTTTGGCGAGAAGCCGCAATGCCTCAGGGAATTCAATCCCTTCCACTTCCATCACAAAAGCAAACACATCACCGCTCCGGCTACAGCCAAAGCAATGCCAATACTGCCGGTCCCGATTCACCATAAAGGACGGCGTCTTCTCTTTATGGAAGGGGCACCGCGCTTTGAAGTTGATTCCTGCCGGGGTCAAACGAACATACTCGCTGATCAAATCAACAAGGTCAACTCGCTCTTTGATACGTTCAGTGTCTTTCATATGTCCCATGCGCTGGATACGAGCTCCGCGCGCGGAGAATCTCCGCTTCGGGAATATACACCTTTCTTATATCGCCGACAAGAAACGTTGAACCGGTCACAAGAATCGTCCCTGTCTGCGGGGTTTTTCTCTTTGCGAGTGCCAATGCCGATAATGGATCAAGCTCAATCGTTGTGTGCTGCCGCTGCTTCTGAGAAAGGGTACGATACAATGCGCCAAGATCATAAACCTTACGAAACGGCGTCGCGTAGCGGGTGAGCACGATATGCGTGCACTGCGGCGCAAGTGTGCGGAGCATCTCTGGCGCATCCTTTGACGCAGTGCTGGTGAAAACAAGGGTATATGTTTTGATGTTGTTGCGTTCGAGCTTCTCTTTGAGAAAATGAATCTTCTCATTATTATGCGCGGAGTCCAACAAGACGCGCGGGTGCCGTGCAACGGTTTCAAAGCGTCCCGGCAGGCCTGGCTGAGCAAGGGCGCGCTCCTGAGCCGCGCGGCTCACGCCAAGTTTTTCTGCTGCTGCTTTTGCAAGCAAGATGTTCTGCGCGGTCTGCATCTCTTTTGTGAGCGTCAGCGATGTGAACGTTGCGCCCGCTCGTTGTGCGCGTTGGTGAAAGTATTTTACAAATCGCGGGCGTTGCTCTGCGGTAAGCACGTGCCGTGTCCCCTTTTTAATGATCCCCGCTTTTGCCCGAGCAATATCTTTAAGCGTGGGGCCGATAATAGGCGCGTGATCCCATCCAATGTTCGTAATGATTGCGGCTTCTGCCTTTGGCACGGCATTGGTTGCATCAAGTTCACCGCCAAGTCCTGTTTCAAGCACCATCCAATCCACCTTTGCGCGCTTAAAAGCAAAAAAAGCAAGCGCGGTCTTAATTTCAAAAAATGACGGAGGATCCCATCGCTCTTTTTGCATAAAACGTTGCAGCGCATCCTTCAGCTCCCAGGTGATTCCCGCATATTCTTTTGGGCTGATATAGGCATTGTTGATCAAGATGCCGTCGATCGGCGTGGTGACATACGGAGAATAGAATGAACCGACTGTCCTGCCATCTGCGCGCAGCATGTGATGCAATAAATGCGTGGTACTCCCTTTGCCGGCCGAACCGGCAACCTGCACCGCACGAATGCCGCGTTCAGGGTGCCCCAAAAACGCGAGAAACTTCTTGTAGTGCGTGAACACATGGTGCGCATTCTCGCGATACACCATATATTGGCGTTGCGTGAGATTCGTCATCCCAAGAATAAACGCAACCGCGTCATGATACTCCTGATACTTCATGCCTTCTCCTCTCCGCTGCGTAGCCAGCGCGCGCCAAGATACACAAACGGCGTATCAAGAAGTGCCATTGCAATCTTGAATAGCCAATACGGAATAATGAGCGTGTAGAGAAAACCAACATCAAACTTTTCCGTTACCTGATAGAGCGCGATCAATCCCGCGTTCACGAGCTGACGGGAATACTCCTTCCCTTTTACCTCGGAAATGATATCCGTGATCATGAACGTCAACGGATATGCAAAAATACCAATCGACACGGACACGCCGAGTAGTGTGGTAATTTTTGTACCTAAAAGATTGGCCGCAATAAGACCAGCTATGAAGATACCCGAGAGAAGCTGAAGTCTGCCCTGTTGTGTCATAAATCTTTTGTCTTAGCCTTGAATGATCTGCTCCTCAAACGCGTCTTAGTTATTTGAAGGACATTCTGATTGAAATCCATGTATAGAGTAGTCTGCTGTCTTAAAAGAGTACACAACATCAACGTCCAGTGAGACATTGTACCTTTTTATGTTCTTTTTTCAAGGATTCCCCTTGATAGGTATTCCGGAGTGTGCTAAGACACAGTCAGCTTTTTGATGCATTCTGCATCTTGTTCCCTCGATCTTTCACAGGAGGTACGGTCATGTGGCTCTGGTTGACACTGCTTGGTTTCGTCGTACTGGGCGCCAGCGCCAAGTACATCCCACTCTCCCGCGATGAGCGCAACAGCCTCCTGGTGGAGGTAGGGCGCCGCGTCGGCCAGCATTTCATGCTGCGGTATGGCAACATCCTGCTCACCTACACGCACTGCGGTCACACCATGGTCAAGGTGAAGCGTTATCTCACTGTTCCCTACTCCATCGGCGACCCCCTCAGTGGAGTCATCAGCGGGCAGGTATCCGTGAGAATGACGGACCTACGCGTTTGCCAAAGATGTCACCACATTGAGGAGCACCCAAGAAACGCGCGGCTCGCCTGCTGGATGCAAACGGTGTTGCTGTGGGTCTTCATGGGGGTCATGTACTCCATAGACCGTTGCGTCAACGTCTATGGTCACATCCGCGCGGCAAGGCATGTTCTACTCTTCGGCGCGGAGATCGGCAGCATCTTTGGTGTCGCATTCGGCATCGGCGTCGTCACGGCACCGGCGACCGGAGGCTGGGTTGCGGCGATCCTGGGCATCATCGTGCTCATGCATCGATCCGCGGTAGACACCAAAGAGACCCTTGCCACGATCATCTCGACCTATATGTTCGCACCGCATGTGGGAGGCATCTGCTTCGGAATCACGTGGCTCGGCGTTTCTCTTGCGCGCGGCGGCGTGGGACTCAGTGCCACCATCATGACGGTGGTGCTCATGGGGATCGTTGCGCTCAAGGACAGCAGACTTGGACTCCTGCTCGGCATGTGGCTTGCCATCATGCTGCCCGCCGGTGTCCTTGCGATGCTCTTCCGAGACGACGTAAGCGTCTACACGATTCTCGCCGGGCTTGCGGGAATCGTAATTGTCCCACTTCTGCACCACTCATACACCGCAAAACCCCTGAAGCTGGATGCTCCGGGGGCACACACGGCGCAAGCGTAGTGGTCGTACGCGTCTCCTGTTCTCGCCGCCCGGTTCCCCATAAAGGAACCGGGCGTGCTTCTTTATATGACGATACGAAATACGATGAAAGCCACATAGAGCGCCAAAAATGCCCCACCTTGCCATCGGTCAATCGTATGTCTGCGCCCCGTGAACATCGCAAGAAACAAGAGAAGCGTTGCAACAATGGCCACGACGGCATCACCCTGCGCATCACCGGAAAATGGAAGCGGCCTGATAACGCTTGAAAGCCCTAAAATCCAGAATACATTGAAGATATTTGACCCCACCACGTTGCCAACGGCAATGTCATCTTGTTTATGCAATGCCGCAACAACTGAGGTTGCAAGCTCGGGCAGCGATGTGCCGATTGCCACGACCGTAAGGCCGATGATGCTCTCTGCAACGCCAAGGAGATTGGCAAGTTCCACGGCATTATCAACAAGAACCTTGCCGCCGATGAAGAGCAAAAAAATTCCTCCTAAGGTCATTATGATTGCAATGGGCGTGCGATATATTCTGATCCCATCATCAGTATTCTTCTCTACTTTTGCGATACCGACGGTGTAATACAAAAAGATAAAAAAGATGCCTATCAGCGCGACCCCGTCCGTACGCGTCAATGCGTCATTCGGGATACCGTCAAAAAGATGATCGCTCCCCATGACAAACACCAGAAACCCCGCAAGCAGCGCAAACGGGATCTCCTTCCATGTGGTAGAACGCTGGACAGCAAGCGGCGTGATGAGCGCGGCAATGCCAAGAATCATCAAAATATTGACAATATTGCTTCCCAGAATATTACTGATAGCGATGTCAGTATTGCCGCCGATTGAGGCAAACAAGTTCACGATCAGCTCCGGCGCTGAAGTGCCGAATGCGACAATCGTGAGCCCAACCATGAGCGGGGAGAGCCCAAAACGGCGTGCAATGGAAGACGCACCGCGAACAAGTACCTCGGCGCCCACAATGAGCACTGCGAGGCCGATGATGATGAAAAGAATTGGGAGAAACATAAGGTTATTGTTCTATTTTTTTGATTCGATCTTTTGCGGTCGTGGATCTTTATTACTCTCGTGATGTATTCCGAAACTGGCCGCAAGCCCAATCATCACTGCGATGATCGATCGTTTGATAAAACGGATAACCGCGCGAAAACAACACATACCTATCGCTTCTTCTTAAGAATGCCTAAAGGAACCAGCGAGAGATTATTTACAAGTGTATAGAGAATAGCAGGTAATGCAACAAGCGGCGTAAACAGCGTCAAAGCAACCACCGTTGCAAGCGTATAGTTCTTATAACTCGCCGTTATTCCATAAGTGATCCGTTCGGAATGATTGCCGCCAAACATGAATCCAACAATAAAATTGACCCCCACAAGACCGAATATGACAAGACCAAGAATAAATGATTGATTTGGGTTAGCGATAATATCATCACGTACGGGAGAAATAATCCCACAAATAATCACCATAAGGAGTATGGCGGACAACTGGCTGCTGTATGCATCTAAAGGATTATTCAAGGGCGTGCGTCGAACAATAGCAGCGAGCACGAGAGGGATAATGATGAGTTTCACCATCGTCCAACTCATTGCAAGCGGATCAATGGCAATATCTACCCGCGCAAAAAGGAGAACGAGCAACGGAACAACAATGGGGCTTAAGATGTTTGAAAAGGTTGTAATAACAAGTGCTTCTGATGGCGTGCCCCCATACAACTTTGAAAGAAAAACGACTGCGAGCCCAGAGCTCATAACGCCGGCAAGAATTAACCCCAAAAAAAGTTCATCAGAAAAGAACGGCTTCAAAAATAAAACAATAGCTGGCGAGAGGAGATGAATAATTGCGTAGATCCCGAGATGCTTCTTCCAGTTCGCGAGCTGACCTATCACCTTCTGCATATCAACGCGCAGCAAACTGAAGAACATCAGCGCCATAAGAAGGTAAATGACATAGGCGCTAAATGGCTTACCGATCTGCGGAAATACAAATGCTGCGACGATCGCAACAAGAATGAGAACCCAACTTTCTTCAGTAATAAACCGTTTCATTATTCAATCCTTCCTTTCCACTCTTTCAAAAACTGCCGCACATACTCCTTAAGATAATGATGGCGCTTCTCGGCCATCTTTTTCCCGGTGCGCGTCTGCATCCTATCCTTCAGCAACAACGATTTTTCATGAAGGTGATTGATGGTCGAACTGTCGCGCTTCTGGTATTGCTCCCAGCTCGCATGAAGTAATGGTTTTTGCGAAGGATCATGAAGCGCACGTCCTTTCTTTCCACCGTACGCAAAGGCCCGTGCAATGCCGATAGCGCCATTGGCATCGAGCCTGTCCGCATCCTGCACCGCCTTCGCCTCCATGGTCTTTGCCGGCGTTTTGACCTTTGCCCCGCGGAAGCTCACGGATCGCACCGCATCGGCAACCCGCATGATCGTTGCTGCATCCGCACCTGCCTTGCGCAGAACGGCGATGGCGCGCTTTGGCTTGTCCGGATGCCCTCCTTTCACAAGCTTTGCATCATCAAGCTCATGCGTTAGCGCGGCAAGTTCAACGATGTATGAGTCGGCCTTCTCAACGCGTGCAATGCGGAGTGCCATGGTCCGCACGCGCTCAATATGCCAAAAATCATGTCCCGTGCTTTCGTGACCGAACCGGCGGCGCACTTCCCGCTCAACCGCGGTGCGCACGCTGTGCTTACTGGGCTTTGTGTGCGGCATGTTCCACTGCGTCAATGATCTGCTTGGCAACGGTGACGGAATGCCCTGGCGTATCGCTCACGCCGGTTTCCTTGGCGAGCATGATATACTCCGCCCCATCAAGCACGATATTCGTAAGATCCAGCACATCAGAGCGTGACGGCATATAATTAGTGAGCAGACTCTCCAGAATCTGCGTTGAGACGATCACCGGCTTGCCGGCCTTCTTTGCCGCCTGCACGATGCGCTTCTGGTACACGCCGAGCAGTTCAACCGGCGCCGTAACCGCCAGATCCCCTCGCGCCACCATCACAATGTCGCTTTCTGCAGCAATATCATCGATCTGCGCCACGCCTTTTGGTGTCTCCACCTTGGAAACAACTGGCGGTACTTTTCCTCTGCCAAAGCGTTCTGCGAGCAATGCTTTTGTCCGGCGCATGTAGTCTCCGGAGTTTGCGAATGATACGGCAACCCAATCCGGTTGAATGGCCGGCAATACATCCATGCACGCGAGGGTCTTCTCCGTGATATGCATCAGCGCATCCATACCAGACCCGATATTGAATCCCTTCATCCTGCCGATCTTGCCGCTGTTGATCGCCTCAGCAATGAAGGTCTCTTTGTCCTGTATTTGCAACACGCGAAATCCGACTTCGCCGTCTCCAATAGTCACTTCCTGGCTTTCCCGTACGTACGTCGCAATATCCGGCACATTGACCGGGAGATACACCGCGGGATCCTCTGTGCCTTGCGCAGTCTTAAAAACCACGCGCTGACACGCCTGCACTTCATAATACAACTCGGGGAAATCGCCCAACCGCAACTTATTGCCTGGCAAGTCCGCCAAGATACGCGCGTCGCTGCCGAGTTTTTTTATAACATCGCGCGCAACCTGCATTTTCCCTAGAGACTCCTCTGGCGTGCCATGCGACATATTGAACCGAAGCACGGATGCTCCTGCGCGGAGAATCTCTTCGATCTTCTCCGGGGCGTAGGACTTCTGGGAAATGGTGGCGATGATCTGCATAAGCTACTCCACCGGCTCACACCATGTGAAGGAATCACTACATCGCATCATACTACTCTGAAAACCTTCGGGACAACCTGCTATGGACTGAAGCACAAAACCATTCTGCTCCATATAGTGTACAGAACTTATACAGCAACCAAAACTACTTTTTTCCAAACATTGTTTTGCGAGTTCCTTATACGCAGAAGAAATATGCGATACTTCAACTCTCTCGCTGAGATACATATCAGCATTAAACCCAGCAATAAAGACAATAAGAATTGCCAACGTGAATAAAACTATTTTGATAATCTTATGCATATCACTATGCTAGTCTTTTTTTCGGTTGTCTGCTTTTGAGAGTAAAAAAATCATGAGTCCAACAAGCGCCAAAAAAATTCCGGTGCCTATCGGCGAACCCCAGCCAAATATGGAATAGAGACTATCCATACAACATACTTAAGGATAAACAGTATTAGTGTAGCAAAATATCATACACCAAAACAGTTGCACTTTAAGGATGTTGTGCTACTATGCCCGCTGCTGAATACGGAGAGGTGCCTGAGTGGTCGAAAGGGCTTGCTTGGAAAGCAAGTGTACGAGCAATCGTACCGGGGGTTCGAATCCCTTCCTCTCCGCCAGGCCTTCGCCCCAAAGGGGCTACGGCCTGCAGACGGCACATAAATACCCAAAAGCAATACTATGAAAAAAATCATCGTCACAGGAGCAACAGGGCAAATTGGCTCTGAGTTGGTTGTGGAGCTACGAAAAAAATACGGTAATGAAAACGTCGTTGCAGTGGGGTATTCTGCACCACAGCACGGTGAAGAACATGCGGGACCTTTTGCAACGGTTGATGTTACAGATGCGGCAGCGGTTACCGAACTGTTACAGCAACATAAACCAGACACTCTTTTTCATCTTGTGGGTATCCTTTCTGCAACAGGTGAAAAAGATCCTGAACTTGCCTGGAATGTGAACATAGGCGGTCTCAAAAATATATTGGATGCCGCGCGAGAACATGGAGTGAAACAGATCTTCTGGCCAAGCTCAATTGCCGCCTTTGGACCAACAACACCGCGAGACGACACGCCACAACAAACCGTGCTCGAACCCACAACCATGTATGGCGTCACAAAAGTTACCGGGGAACTGCTTTGCCAATACTACTGGAAAAAGTATGGTCTAGATATTCGGAGTCTGCGCTACCCCGGCCTTATCAGCTACAAAACGCCGCCAGGCGGCGGCACGACAGATTATGCAGTGGCGATCTACTTTGATGCAAAACACAAGGGTTCGTATGAATGCTTTGTTGGACCAGAGACCGTGCTGCCAATGATGTATATGCCGGATGGCGTGCGTGCGACGATTGAGCTCATGGAAGCTCCGCAAGAAAAAATCAGCATACGCACGAGCTACAATCTCGCAGCGATATCCTTTTCCGCGTCAGAACTCGCTGCCTCTGTTGCGCGCCAGGTGCCGGGATTCACCTGTACATATGCCCCTGATGAACGACAAAAGATCGCAGACTCATGGCCTCGCTCCATTGATGATAGTGCCGCAAGAAAAGACTGGAATTGGAATCATGCCTTTGATCTGGATGCCATGACGGCTGACATGCTCGCAAACATTCCGTCATAACACCCATAGAGTAGGATACTTGCCTCTGCGCATCATGCGCGCTACACTACGACCGAAGGCATTACACAGCTAACAATCCGATCCAAAGGAGGGGCATCGTGATTGTTCGTACATGGAGACGTGTCGTGCGGATCATCGCTGCAGACACGATCGCGCTCGTTCTGTTCAACTGTAGCATGGGGGTGTTCAACTTCTTTGTTGAACGATACTTCGTGGGTTACCACATGGCGCAATGGGCGGGCATTCACCTGCTCTACAACATCGCGAAGTACGCGGGTGCGGGAATCTGTGGATGGATGAAACGGCGTCTCCGCCGAGCTCTTGGTGCAACGGCACCGAGCGCAACAAAGAAAGGCCGCGTGTGGTGTGCGGCCGTCGACACCGTTGCACTTGCGTGCTATCAGATCCCACTCTACATCGTGTTCGCGTTTCTCTTTGGCGCCGAATGGAGCCAGATCAGACTCGCAGTGTACTACGCGATCGCCGAGCACATCATCGGCGGCTGGTGGTATGGAGTGCTCTCTGACTGGTGCGCGCATCGGTACGTGAACCACAAACCCGCCTCCACTGAGGCCGTTGTTCTCAAACCAGCCGCCTGCGACTAACCCTCGCCGGCGGCTGCTTCCTCTACAAAAAACCCCTTGCGGGGGTAGTTGTGGGGTTCGGTCGCGAAGCGTCCGAACCCCACATTTCATGGCGAAGTTCTGCCCGTCAGACGACGAGTTGGCTCCGGATCAGACGCCCGTTGGCGATGATGTCGGAGACGATCCCGTCGAAGCTCAACTTGTGCTTTTCCAGCACATCGGCGAACGGCTCGGCCTTCCTGCGACCGGTGTTCAACACCCTGCGCATCCGGGAATCGGAGACGCCATCATGGACGGCCACGACGAGCGGGATGAACGGCGCCCTGGCCTGCGCGGGAACGCCGTGCCTCTTCAGGAATGCCTGCGGATTGAAGACCTTTGTCTTCGGAACCTCCCGAGCCTTCTGAGCCTTCGGAACCTTCCGGTGGGACACTTTCCTTGCCATGTTGTGCTTGTCCTTCTCTGTAGATCGGACTTCTAGGAACAATGTGCGCCAATGACAACCAGACGCACGGTTGGATAACTGCGAGGCTACACCCAAAGAGCGGGTGTTGTCAAGAAGAGGGCCGGTACACAAAATCTTTCCGCAGACCGGCTCGGCCCTCCTGCGGGGCCTCGCCTACGCTGCACACCCGCGGTCGTCAACCTATAGGATTGACAAACCAAGCCCGCGAGTGTTCGCGAGTCTGCGTCAGATTTTATACCGACCTGAAGGGGTAACGTGATTGCCTAACGGCGCTTTCTCTTCATCGTTTGCTTACGCGACTTCCCTTTTTTCTCCGTCTTCACAACATCGATCGTGGTCTTGATGACGGTGTCTGGATTGAGTGACATGGAATCAATGCCTTCTTCCGTGATGAAACGCGCGATCTCCGGGTAATCACTCGGCGCCTGGCCGCAAATGCCCACCTTGCGATGCGCCTTCTTTGCGCCGCGAATGATCATGGAGAGCATCGCCTTCACCGCAGGATTACGCTCGTCATAGATGTGCGAAACGAGCGCGCTATCGCGATCCACGCCGAGCGTGGTCTGTGTGAGGTCATTTGAGCCGATAGAGAAGCCGTCGAAAATCTTCGCGAAGTCCTCAACAAGGATGGCATTAACCGGAAGTTCTGCCATCACATAGACTTCCAAACCATTCACGTGCTGCGTCAGGCCGTTTGCTGCGAGTGTCTTGAGGACAAGCTTCCCTTCTTCAATCGTACGGCAGATAGGAATCATCAACTTGACGTTCGTGAGGCCAAATTCTTCGCGCACGCGCTTGAGCGCCTTACACTCCATGGCAAACGCGGGGGCAAACTTCTCCGAATAATACCGTGACGCACCGCGCCAACCGAGCATCGGGTTTTCTTCTACTGGTTCGTATGCCTTACCGCCAATGAGGTTCGCGTACTCATTTGATTTGAAATCCGAGAGCCGCACGATCACATCCTTGGGGTAAAACGCCGCGGCAATCATGCCCACGCCCTCTGCGAGCTTGTCCACAAAGAACTGCTTCTTGTTTGGGTAGCCCGCCGTGATCTTTTCAATCTGACGCTTCGCCTTCGCGTCCTTCAGCCTGCTGAAATTCACCAACGCGAGCGGATGTGCCTGAATGTATGCATTGATAACGAATTCAATGCGTGCAAGACCCACACCATCATTGGGAATAAAACTTGCGGAGAACGCCTGTTCCGGACTGCCGATGTTCATCATGATCTTTGTTTTGGGGCGCGCAAGATTCTTGATGCTCGTTCTGATGATCTTATATGGCAACTCGCCCGCATACACCTTACCCACATCTCCCTCGGAACAGGATACCGTCACTGCCTGGCCGGTCTTCACCTTCTTTGTGGCGTTGTCGGTTCCGACGATCGCCGGAATCCCAAGTTCACGGGAGACGATAGCCGCGTGACTTGTGCGGCCGCCCTTATTGGTCACGATCGCAGAAGCGATCTTCATGATGGGTTCCCAATCCGGATCCGTCATGTCGGTAATAAGCACTTCACCTTTCTTGAACTCATGAATTTTCTTTGCGGAAAGAATGATGCGCGCTTTGCCTGCGCCGATCTTTGTGCCGACAGGCGAACCCGTGGTAAGAACCTTACCCTTCTTTTGGAGCATGTAGTCCTCCAATACGCTCGTATCCCGCTGGCTCTGCACGGTCTCCGGCCGGGCCTGCACAATAAAGAGCTCGCCGGAAATGTCCTTTGCCCATTCCATATCCATGGCCTTGCCATAATGCTGTTCGATCTGCATGGCCCACGTTGCCAAATGGAGCACTTCTTTGTCTGTGAGGCAGAACTGATAACGCTGAGCAACTGGCACGCTCACGTTCTTTGTGGGGCCGCTCTTGCCTGTGGCGTAAATCATTTTGATCTGCTTGGAACCGAGCTTCTTCTTCAGAATCGGCTTCATACTGCGCCCGCCAGTACCTTTCTTACCGAGCGTCGGCTTGAACACATAAAACTCATCCGGGTTCACCTTGCCCTGCACAATGTTCTCGCCAAGACCGTATGCGGCGTTGATGAGTACCGCGTTCTCAAAACCCGTTTCCGTATCAATAGAGAACATGACGCCAGAAACTTCAGAATGCACCATCTTCTGCACACCAATGGATAAAGCAATGGAAAAATGGTCAAAACCTTTGTCTTCGCGATAGCTAATGGCACGATCGGTAAACAAAGATGCCATGGCCTTGCGGCACGCATCAAGAAGCGCGGTATTCCCTTGAATATTCAGGTAGGTATCCTGCTGGCCAGCAAACGACGCATCGGGAAGGTCTTCTGCGGTTGCGCTCGAGCGCACAGCTACCGCGAGATTCTTGCCATATTCCTTCTGAAGCTGAACATACGCGCCGATGATTTCCTGCTTGAGGTCATCCGGAAACTCTTGCCTCAAAATTGCTTCACGAACAGCCACGCCATGCGCATGCAAATTCCGCACATCATGCGTGTCGAGTGTTTTTAATATGCGGCGAATTTCCTTTTTGAGTCCTGTTTTTTACAAAAAATAACGGTAGGCCGTTGAGGTAACCGCGTAACCATCTGGAACCTTGACGCCTTTCTTCGTGAGATTGGCGTACATCTCACCCAACGATGCGTTCTTTCCGCCGACAAGCGGTACATCTTTATTACGAAGTTCTTTAAAAAAGAGAATGAGTTTCTTTGAACGTGACGTTGGCATGTGTCTCCTTATATACGCAGCACACCCCCTTATAACCAAGGAGGCAATACCAGCTTAGATGTTGAACTTTTCTGAGAGATCAGCGATGAGGGGAAGCCGATAGAACTTACCGGTGAACGCCTGCACAAACCCTATGATGCAGAAGATGAGCAGTGCCATGCTGTAAAGCCAGCCGATGACGAAGATCCACCACACAAATATGGCGATCAACCAGCCGATAAAAAGCACCAGGCCCTGTTTTGCATGGAACTGGGCAAACTTTGAGTCGCGCTTGAGGAGCATGGGAAGAAGAAAGAGGATACCGACATAGGAGAGCGCGGCGATAACGCGATTCTCGTCAATGTCCTTGCTGTTATTGAGTTCTGGCATATGTATTTTATTAATTATTTCCCTCCTTTGGAGGATTGTTGTGATTGTTGTTTGGCTATGCGCTTTTCTTTTCGTTGCTTGATGAGCTGAACGGCAACGGCAGTGATAAGTGCGCCAAGGAGTGCGGTGATGACTGGTTCTGCAATGAGATTGAGAATGAAGTATGCGGCACGTTCATAGACCAGACGGAAAATGGCCATGCCGAGTCCAGCAAGAAACCCTGCCACGGCTCCCAATGCTACTGCGCGCTGTGCCGTCAGGTCCTTCACTGTCCCGACAAGATAGAGAAAGAGCGCAATGTGGAACAACCAGACAACCGCATTAAGTCCAATGAGAATATAGAGCACCATCTCCGCAATGACAGCTGCGAGCACGGGAATACGCACAAGCTGAAAGTATCGCGAGAGCGTCCAGCCGGAGATGACGGCCTCGTTCTGCTCTTGCGCTTTCTGCTCTCGCGCCTCGTGCTCAAGATCACGCATTGGTTCCATGTGCATAGTATACCAAAAACTGAGGCACTGTGCATTGTCCCCCCGCACACAACCAAAAACCCCCACCGTGAGGTGGGGGTTTTCTTAAACACGTTTATTCGCGATTAGTCGCGACGTGGTCTGTCGGTTTGTGGGCGTGCCTCGTTTACGACGAGCGCGCGACCATCAAATTCCTTACCGTTCAGCTTTTCTACAGCTGCCTGCGCTTCTTCTTCAGTTGCCATTTCCACGAAGCCGAATCCGCGTGAGCGGCCGGACATGCGGTCCTGGACAACCTGCGCAGATTCTACGGTGCCTGCTTCGGCAAAGAATTGCCCAAGCGTAGCATCATCCGCAGAATACGGAAGGTTACCGACGTAGAGCTTCTTAGCCATACGTCCATTTTGACTTACCTTGTTAAACTGCACTCTACTTTCGGGAGACCACTCCTCTAACTAGACTGCGCGGCTATACTAGCAGAATACCCAAAATAAAGCAAGGGGGTGGGTAGTAGGGCATATTCCTTGACGCCGCTCTTGCCTTCCGCTACAGTGACGCCGCTCTTTCTCTCTCACGCTGGAGGTGATTCGTGGGAACGGCTCTCATCGTCCTGCTTTCCCTGATCCAGATCGCGTTCGGATGCGTCATCATCCGCGCATACAAGAATGCACGCAACGAGAACATCATCCTTGCATTCGAGAGGCGCGTGGGCTACGGCAGGACGGACGAGATGCGTTACGATGCGCTCTACGGCCTGGCGTGCGCCTCGTTCTACGCGCTCGTATCCTGTCTCGTTGCAGGAGCCTTGTACCTCATCTTCGGAAAACCCGAATTCTGGTACATGGCGTGCAGTATCGGATGGTGGTTCGCTGTCTGGGTGACCTGCCTCATCCTGCGCATGCGCGGCAGGGACCTCTACCAGTACGTGATCTACGGGCCTGAGGGCTCATTCGCGGAACGTCTCTGCGAGATCCAATAGTAGCGCAACGTGCGCTGCACTCCCCAACTCCTTCGCCGACCCGACTCCGGGTCGGCCTTTATATGTATTAAAAATCTTTGCTGCCGCGCCTTTTCACAAGAGCCAATGGCACTGTTTTTTATATCGCGTCATACGTATACTGAGCATATGAATCCAACGCTCGGACTCCTTGCAGCATTCGGCGCATTCCTTTCTTGGGGAATCGGTGATTTCGCCATCCAGCGTTCTGCGCGCGCCGTCGGCTCTATGGCGGCATTGTTTGGCATCACTGCATTCGGTGCCATCGTGCTCTTTCCTTTTGCAGCACCGCATCTTTCCGCGGTCTTCCATAGCGCATACCTGCTCGGGCTGCTATTGTTGACCGTACTCGTCACACTCTTTGCCGCCGTGTTCGAATTTGAAGCGCTCAAAAAGGGAAAAATAGCCGTCATTGAGCCCATTATGTGTCTTGAACTTGTTGTGACCGTCGGCATCAGCGTCGTTCTGCTCCAAGAGAAGGTCACTACCGTGCAGTTTCTTTTAATGGCACTGATTTTCTCCGGCATTCTCCTCACTGTCATCCGTCACGAGCCGCGTCACTGGTGGGGCTGGTGGAGAAAAAAACGCCGCTTGGAGCGCGGCGTGCTTCTTGTGCTGCTCGGTGCCTTTACCATGGGTATAACGAACGTCGTCACGGGACGTTCCAGTCAGGAAACTGACCCCGTAACCGCAATCTGGTTCATCCATACCAGTCTTGCTCTCATCTGTCTCATTTGGTTCATCATGAACCGCAACACGCACACTGTAATGCGCGAAATTCGCATCCATTGGCGCCCCGTGCTTGCGGAGGGCGTGTTTGACAATGCTGCCTGGCTTTCCTATGCCGCGGCAGTCACCTACTTCCCCATCTCCATCACGAACGCCCTCACGGAGGGCTATATCGTGCTCGCATCGGTGCTCGGGATCATCTTCAATAAAGAACGCGTGCAAAAGCATCAAGCGATGGGGATGGTGATCACCATCATCAGCGCCATCGTGCTGGCAGCGATCTCGGGGTAAGCCTAAACATTCATGCATCACCGGCGCATTGACAAATGCTGCGTTGTGATGTAATTTCTCCTGTCCCTCACTTCCGGTAATTGTCCAAAACGAGAGGAGTCTCAAATATGATCCTTCGAGGGAAGTCCAAGGAGACAAAAGCCAGGGATTACCTGGCAACGCTTGCCGAGATGATGGCGCTCGCACGGGAGTTTATGCCGGAAGCATCGGAGGATGCAATCCGTACCGTGGCACTCAAGCTCTCCGATGTTGCGTCGCGTCTCGATGAGGAGAAGTTCCGTCTCACGCAGCAGCGCATGGGAGTGCAGCTGATCGGCCAGCTCGCGCCGCTCGCGATCGCCCTGGCGGCGATCCTCAAGTCGTGAGCGGCACGCGCCCGCCCTTGTACCTCTTTCCGCCCCGGTGCCAACCCCGGGGCGTGTCTTTTTTATTACGCACGATGTTGTCATCCATTACACTGCTTGACGTGCCGTTTTGATATTGCTAATGTCGCAGCGCCATACTTCCGTGGCAGAACAAGGAGGAACGCATGAAACGTGCGTCTCGCACTCTGGTGCTCTTTCTTTCCCTGGCTATGGTGATCTGCGTCGCCGGGTTCTCCGGTTGCGGCAGGGGCGACGTCCACGTGGCCTCCGCCGCACAGGACTCGTCGCAGGTCCGATTCTTCCAAGGGGAACACCAGCTGGTTCCCTTCAACAACGACCCGAACTGCGGGTACGTCTCCTTCGACGGAAGCACATACCGGTTCTACTGGCGGAACAACAACACGGGTTCGGATTTCGCCGCGAGTTTCGCCCCACACGAAGTCTCCTTCGTCACCAACGAAATGATTCCGGCTCCCTTGTGCGAATTCCGTTGGAACAAGAGCTCCGACTTCAAGGAGTATGACTGGCGCATCTACGCCACGAGGGTGTTCATCAGCGGCAAGGCGGAGCACATCATCGTCGAGCCGAAGATGCAATTCGCACCCTTGGGAGCGCTCTAGGCATAGTTCGCGCACGAAGCAATCCAGGACGTCTGGACTGCAGACAAACACGAGACACGCTGAGGAGGATCGCTGAATGCAACGGGAAACGCTCATTGAGGCCATTCTGAAGGAGATGCGGGGACGCATCACGGCGGAGGCCAATCTCTTCAATCTCTCGCTTGGGCTCGACGACGAGCTGATCGATCTGGGCAGGACGGTCTGCCCCGAAGGCACCACGATGCCCGGCATGGAAGATCTCGATGATGTTGGCTCTCCCGAGGAGCTCGCGGACGCCATCATCGCGGCCAACCCGCAGTGGGCCGAGGAGGAGGTTACAGAGAACCTCGATGAGACCCACGTCGTCTCCGCATCCAATGGTGGGGAGGAGCCGGCTCCGGACGAAAGCCTGAAGTAGGCCGCCACTCCGCAGTGGCCACATTGCACATACCGCATCGCTCGCCGCCGCGCCTTCTCACGAGGGCCGGCGGCGCAACTTTTTTATACCACAAAATTATCGCCTTCCAGACATTGCCTGCTTACTGCACGTTCTTCATCCCGCCGAGAAACAGCCGGATCCCCAAGCGAAGCAGGAGATAATAACAAAAATACGCAGCAGCCCAGGCCATGACCGTATACAGCACGGTCAAAAAAATCACGGCAACTACTTCCCGAGCAGTGGGGCCGCCGTTGCTGTATCCAAGTCCATCAAACGCGATGATGATCGGAATAGCGAGCGTGATCAACCACACTACAAACCACCCGACGATGCGGTACGCGCGGTATCCCATTTTCTTCATGAGTTTTTCGTGGACCTGCTTATTAAGAAAAAGTGTCATACCTCTTGTATCGTACGTTAGGCTGTCATATTACGACAGCTTTCATTTTAACATAAAACCGGGGCGAGGCCTTCGATTCCGGAATGATTTTTGTACCCCATGCATTGACAGTACATACCCGGCATGATAAGAGAACCACGGTCCTTTGAGAGAAAGGTGGACACATGACCACACGCAACAAGCGTACCAGAAGGGGCGTGCCACGGCCTGGCGCGTTCACCCTTCCACGTCGGGTGTACGTATCAGAACGGGAAGAAGGGCTAGCGCTGGCACTCAAAGCTGCAAGTTGCTACGTGCCACTCATCGGCCGACCTCCCGACGAGCACACCACGTTTGGAGAACTCGGGATGTCCACGGCTTCGAAAAGGGCGCTCGCGCTGGAAATAGCGGAGCACCTCAGAAAGAAGTCATCTGTGGAGGTGACCCTCAACGTCCCCATGGGGGATGCAGTGTCCCTCGGCCAGTTCGTGGACACGATCATAGCGCTGCCCTGAAACGCAGGGCCGCATGTGCATCCGCAGAAAGGAGAGACGATGAACGACGAACTTGTACGGCACATGAGAGTGGTCATCTCGCACCTGCTCAGCGATGTGGCGACCGGAGTGCGGCAGTGGGAGCGCCTGTTTGTCACACAACTCCGGGCTGCGGAGGGAAACATCGATACCTCCGCATCGGACGAGGGCCCTTCTGACCCCTCCAACGCGGAGATGGCGCGCATCGGTGCTGAGTTTGAACAGAAGGGGGCAATGCCGCGCTCCACCCGCCGCGATCTGCTGCAGATCCGCGCAAGCGCCATGGTCAGCGAGGTGCTGCGGGAGATTCCGCGCCCGTCGCGCGACATTCCACCTGGTGACACGGCACAGCGGGAGCGATTCCTGCGCTTCCGTGTCCTGCGCGTGATCCTTATCACGGCACTCACGTTCATTCTGGAGGATGCGGAAACGCCGCCTCCCACAGAAGGTGGCAGCCCGGAAGCCTAGTGCTTCTGGAATGCCCAAAAAACACGCGCCCCGAGGTTCTCCATGAGGACCCGGGGCGTGACTTTTTATTACGCGAGGGATATTGACATACAAGCATTCCTGTGCTAGAAAGACCGGTCGTATTTTGCAGGCTCATGTTCCCCTGCATATGCGACGGCTCTCTTGAAAAGGAGTGTTCCATGCGACATCGTGATGGGAAGCGCTACGTCCGCCACGGGCGAATCGAGGGGCTCGACGAGCTCCTCAAACAGATTGCTGGCTGGCCCGAGGTGAAAAAGGTCATCTCCGGGCAGATCCGCAACACCGGCGGAAGCGGCGGCGGCCATGGGCTCGTCATTCGCGTCCAGCGCGAAGAGCAGGGCAGGCTCAAGTGCGTGGCAAGCCACAACAGCCAGCACCAGGACCTCACCATCATCACCGGCTGCCCCGGCCGCATCGCGGAGCGCATCCGCGCCCAGGCCTGGGGAAAGTAACCCCAAAACCCGCCGGCAGAACGTCGGCACAAACCTCCAAAAAAAGGAGCGTGTCGTGCGAAGACACTAACTACGGTCGAGCCCTCGGGCCCGGCCGTTTTCCCTTACACAAAAACTCCACACCCTGCCCGCCTACGCCTTGCGGAGATGGGTGCACTCCACTTTGAAACACACCGAGCTACTTTCAACGCTAATTGTGAATTAAATCCGCAAAATCAATAATCGCCTTAACAATCTGAGCTATATCCGTTGCGCCGGACATAAAATCTCGAAGTTTTTCCAACTTACCTTTTCGCACTGGATCATCTGTCGTTGCAATCTGCTTATCAATCTCACCTACTAACAATGCAACATTTACAGTTGCCTCCGCATGAGCAATATTTGTGATAAAAGAATTACCTTGAACCTCTTGAGGAATGGGCTCCCGTATATCTTCCATAAGAATTATTAGGCTATCAAGATTACCATTAATTTCATGAAAGCCTTCACCAAGAGAATACACTGTATACTCAATTCTTGTCAGCAATTTTCCCTTATCACATTCCTGAACAAATTGATTATTTGCAGCTCCAATAGCCGCGGATTGATAGGACTTAAATCCTCTTTCCTGTGTCTTTTCAAACTCAGATGCTCTGCTGCGAACGTCACGAAGTCGCGCAAGTGCAGCACGATGGTTTTTCTTCGCAGCGCGATACTTCATTTCTGTTGCTGTTTTTTTGGGAAATCGGGCGTAAGGAATGTTACGTATCATATATTTGTGTGTGAATAACTCATTTAATGATAAGTGTTATAGTTTATCCGTAGTCCATTGGGACTCCCTCAACGCCTTTACTTGTCAGCGATTAGTGCCGGGTTCTATCCTCAAGCACGTAACGCTGGCCTGGTTTTGGGGTGGGCGGTAAACGCTCACCCTGAACGGAGGTAACCTCATCCCGCGTACCAACTAAACGGTACTGGCCGGAAACGGGCACTCGCTCCCCAGGGCGAAAAGTCTGCTTTGCCATATGGCTTTGCATTCTTATCTGAATTGACGCGGTCGACGACTTCGCGCGCTGCTTAATGCAGCCGTGTCGTCAAGCTGCACAGAGAACGAAGAGGTCGCGAGGGAGCCCAAATGGCTCACGGATGGAAAGAGCATCTACACAAAACACGCCATGCACCCCCTTTCATGCTGGCGTTGTTACTCCTGGGTTCATTGGTTTGTCATTCTGACTCGCCCTCCGGACCACCGAAGCAAACAAGCATCAATCGCTTCTGAAAAAGAACATTTTATACTTATATTTTCCCGCTGTCGTTTTTTGCTGTCAAGCCGGCTAACGAGCGAGCGGATATGTTGTATGCCGAGGAGTAAAAGCGTAGTGCAGGGCCAGTGGCCCGTAACGCTCCGAGGCAGACAACATATCCCGAGCGAGTTCCAAAAAGGGAGCCCTTTCGAGCTCCCTTTCTTAATTCGTTACATCCCCATACCCATGCCGCCCATGCCTGGCATGCCGCCGCCCATTCCTTGGGCGCCAGCTGGGTCTTCCTTCTGTGGAAGGTCAGTGACGACCGCTTCCGTTACGAGGAAGAGACCTGCGATGGACGCAGCGTTCTGCAACGCGGAGCGCGTGACCTTTGTCGGGTCCACCACGCCTGCTGCCATGAGATCTTCATAGACATCGGTCTTTGCATTGTATCCATACGCGCCTTTGCCGTTCTTCACGGTCTCAACAACCACATCTGGCTTCTTGCCTGCGTTGGATGCGATCTGCGCGAGAGGCGCTTCGAGCGCGCGCTTCAAGATATCCAATCCCGCTTTTTCTTCTGCATTTGATGCTTCAACGCCATCGATCGCCGCAAGCGCGCGGATCAATGCAACGCCGCCGCCGGGGACGATGCCTTCTTCAATAGCAGCTTTGGTTGCGTTCAATGCGTCCTCTATCTTGAATTTCTTTTCCTTCATTTCTGTCTCGGTAGCCGCACCCACCTTGATGATGGCAACGCCGCCGGTGAGCTTGGCAAGACGTTCTTGCAACTTTTCTTTGTCAAAATCTGAGTCAGAAGTTTCAAGTTCCTTTTTGATTCCACCAATACGCGCATCAATCGCTGCTTTGTCACCCTTGCCATCAACGATGGTGGTGGTTTCTTTCTTTGCAATCACCTTGCGTGCGGAACCGAGCATTTTTGGTTCTGCGGTTTCGAGCTTCATGCCGGTTTCTTCGGAGATCACTTGTCCGCCAGTAACGGCTGCGATATCCGCGAGCATCTCCTTGCGGCGGTCGCCAAAACCCGGGGCCTTCACGGCCAGCACGCTGAAGGTTCCGCGGAGCTTGTTCACCACAAACGTGGCAAGTGCTTCACCTTCTACTTCTTCTGCGATTACCACGAGTTCCTTCTTACCGCTCTGTGCGACCTTCTCAAGCAACGGAAGAATATCCTGCACGGACGTGATCTTCTGGTCGGTGATCAGAATCTGCGCATCTTCATAGACTGCTTCCATCGCGTCCGGATTGGTGATCATGTATGGAGAGACATAGCCTTTATCAAACTGCATGCCTTCCACCACTTCTTTGTCCAAGCCGAACTTCTGTGATTCTTCAACGGTCACAACTCCGTCCTTGCCAACCTTGTCCATGACTTCTGCAATGAGCTTGCCCACAACGTCATCCGCGGCAGAAATAGACGCAACATGCGCCACGTCATCGTTTGTTTCTACCTTCTTGCTCATTTCCTGCAATGCTTCAACTGCCTTTGCAACGCCTTTTTCAATTCCACGTCGGATATCTGCAGGGTTTGCGCCAGCGGCAACCATCTTGAAGCCTTCGCTCACGATGGCCTGTGTCAAAACCGTTGCGGTGGTGGTGCCGTCTCCGGCAACATCATTGGTCTTGTTGGCGACTTCTGCCACCAACTGCGCGCCAAGGTTCTCGAACTTATCTTCCAGCTCGATTTCTTTTGCAATGGTCACGCCATCATTCGTGATGGTCGGTGAACCATATCCCTTATCCAGCACCACGTTGCGTCCGCGGGGACCGAGCGTTACCTTCACGGCATTCGCCAATTGGTCCACGCCGCGCTTCAGGGCCTGGCGGGCTTTTTCATCAAAGAGTATCTGCTTAGCCATAATGCTTCAGTGTGTTACTTATTGGATCTTTGCGAGAATGTCTTCTTCAGAGAGAATGAGATATTCTTCTCCGTCGATCTTCACTTCGTCCGGGCCGTACTTCTTAAAGACGACCTTTTCTCCCACGGCAACGCTCAGCGGAGCGCGCTGGCCGTTTTCGAGGAGCTTGCCTGAGCCAACGGCGATAACTTCGCCCTGTTCCGGCTTTTCTTTCTCTGCGGTGTCCGGAAGTACGATACCGGACTTCGTGACCTCTTCTTTTGAGAGGCCTTTTACGACGATACGATCGCCTAATGGTTCAAGCTTCATAGCGAGACTTTACGTCAATAATACTAGGAAATAAATTGATTTTCCCTCCTTCGCGAGTCTAGCACTCAAAGGGTCTGAGTGCTAAGCGCAGAGAACACTGTACCATACGCAGAAGGCTTGTCAACCCAAACAGACCCCTGGTGTAAAGGGGGGGGTGTGGGAGGGGTCCGTGCGGGTTGGCATGGACCCCTCCCTGGTGAAGAAACGGGCGCTACGAGCCGCCCATCTCGTTGATCGCCTGCGCGTAGAAGGCGTGGAGGAAATGGATGTCCGTCTTCATCGCCGCGTCAGGATCCGTGATGCGATCCTCAATGGCCAGCATGTTGGCGTCCACCGTGAGCTGGGTGAGCATCGCATTCATGTTGTTCAGATCCATGGTGCCAAGCAGCGTGTTGATGAGCTGCACATCACCCGGCACCTCGCCGAGGATGTATGAGGTGGGATCCTGCCCGTCCTCTTTGGCAACGCGCTTGCGTGCCGCGATGCTCTCCTGAACGAGCGTCAACCATCCACCCTTCGTGTACTCGTTGAGGACGCGGCTGGTGATGGAGTGGGCACGGTACTCGCCGTAGAGCCATTCCGGTGTCAGCGGTTCGCTCAACGGCTCATTGCCGGAAAGCCAGTCCGCTGCGTGCACCAGCTCGTGCGCGAAGTACAAACCCTTCACCAGCGGGCTGAAGCGCGTCTCATGCAACAGCATCCGGCTGCTATCCATATCAAACGACACCGCGACGTATGTCTCATTGGCGCCGTGTTCCCGGGGTTGGGGCTCGGCGACAATGAAGAAGGGCGTGCTGGACGTGGGCACCTCCATCACCGAGAACGTCTGGTTGTCGATGAAGTGAGCCTTCATGGCGTTCTGCTGATAGAATTCCAGCAGGCCCTTTGCCGTAGGGCTCTTGGTTGCGAGCTGCGCCAGCGCGTCCTCCATGGACGTGATGATACGCAGCTCCTCGGATGTGATGGACGTGGAGGTGTCCGGTTCCACCGGGCCGGCCTTCTGGAGCTCGCTCAAGATATTGTCGGACAGGGGCTGCGCCTTGGCAGTGGTGTCCGCCTTATGGCAGCCGACGAAACAGGCGGCGACGAACAGCGCGAGAACGAGAATCGTGCGCGGGAGTTTCACGGGAATGCCCTCCTGTGGGTATGTGAAGGTGCAGCGCTCGCAACTGCAACCTTCAGAAATGAATGCAGGATGGTTGTTATGCGAGACTAGCCACCCTAATGCAAAATTGCCTTTTTGTCAATAGAAAGGCTTGTCAAGAAGCCCGGGGGATGCTATAAGTGCTTCAACCACACTCGGTGGTTGGTCTTTTAGGATCTTTCATGCACAGGAGGGTACACGCATGATTGAGCACGCTCCGGAAGCACCAGTTGTACTGGATTACACCGCATTCGCGGAGTTTGCCCGCAGCAACGGCTGCGGCGTCACGCTGCTGGGCGACCTTATCGTGGAGGTCTTTGGCCTCAAGGATGTGCCGGGCACCTGCCGGGCAATCCGCCAGAAGATCCACCGGGGTCACCGCTACCTCGTAAGTGTCTCGCCGGAGGGTCGGCCTACGGGCTATGCCAGCTGGCATCCGCACATCACCCGTCGGGAGAACTTCTGCATGGAAGTCGCCGAAATCGGCGTGCATCCGGACTTCCGGAACGCGGGCCTCGGCGCTTTGCTCCTCCAAGCGGCGGAAAACGAAGCGCTCGCCCAAGCGAAGGCAGACGGTAAAGGCAAACCCATCGTGGTCTACGCCTACGTCCGTGAGGACAACCCCGATGCTCTGCGCTTCTGGAAGAGGCATGGCTTCGCCATCGCAGGGACGGAACCCTTCCCGCTCATTCCTGAGGTCAACATCAGTATGTGCGTCAAGACGCTCTTCTAGGCATCGCCGCCTACATGTTTTCCTTAACCCGGGGGTCGTCCACGACGATCTCCGGCTTCCCTTTTTATTCCACAAACTCCCGCAAGCGCGAAAGATGCCGCTCACGGAATTCATCTCTGCGATCCGTCTCGTGAAACTTCAATATCGTATCAGAAATAACAACGGCACTTCCCTCTTCTTGTGAACGGGATTGCGTGTTTTGGTCAAAACGCTGCATCTGCTGCTTCTGTGCATGTGCCTCAAGCACATGGCCAAACCACGTCTTGCCAAAAAGTTTTTCCAGCAAGCGCTTCTTCAACGTCATAAGGCCCCCGAGCTCCATAAGCCGAACGCGCTTATCTTCTGTGAACGCATTGGGCAGGTGATGCTTCACCCAACGGTTCGCAAAATAAAAAAGTTCCAGTGTTTGATGGTCGCTGTAGAGCGGCGTGAGCCATTCATGCCAATACGTGAGATATGGGTCTTCACCGGGAATCTTCAAATGCTCAAGTGAAAGCTGTTTATCGCTGATGTAAAAAGAGAGACAGGCACGGTCTTGCACATGGATACCATGCCGACGAAGATGAAAAAGGTCGAGGATCATCGTAATGAACCAGCGCGCGAGAAACATGCGTCCATGCTCAATAACAATAAAGAGGTCAATGTCACTGTCCTCTTTCGCGTTGTGGTAACTCACCGTGTTCACCACGGCAACCATGCGCACGAATGGCAGCCACGAAATAAGCCTCGTGGCTTTTTCCGCGATCATCCACTTGGGCGAGGTAACCGCAAAACGATGACGGCGGGTCGCGACGATATCTTCTCTTCCCCGAACATGCCAGAACACATCGGTCTTCACGATATGTGGCGCAAGTGTACCGCTCATCAGCACGCGTTCAATATCCTGCACGGTAGCATCCTGCTGCAACGGCTCCCGCACATATAAAAAACGGCTAATTTCCCGCGGTGTGAGCGGGTAACTTACCACATCAAACCATGCGATGGTGTTCACAATTGCCTGTTCAAGTGGGGTTCTCATAGCACGTTACTGTAGCAGGAGTGTGCAAAACAGGGCAAGTGTTTTACCCTTCGAGACCCTTCAACTTGTCACTCCGCTCCTCGCTCAGGACACCTCAGCGTGACATCACTTCATCAGCGGCTTCAAATACTGCCCGGTATAGCTTTCCTTCACCTTCGCAATATCACGCGGGGTGCCCTTTGCAACCACGGTTCCGCCAGCATTGCCGCCCTCTGGACCCATGTCGATGATCCAATCTGCGGACTTAATCACGTCCAAGTTGTGCTCAATAATGAGCAGCGTGTTGCCTTTATCTACGAGCTGATTGATGACATGCAACAAACGCTTCACATCATCAAAGTGCAAACCAGTGGTGGGTTCATCCAATATATAGAGCGTCTTGCCGGTTGCGCGGCGGGAGAGTTCCGTTGCCAGCTTCACGCGCTGCGCCTCACCGCCAGAAAGCGTCGTTGCGGATTGGCCAAGATGGATATACCCAAGACCAACATCGTTCAGTGTTTTAAGTTTTTGCTTGACCGGAGGAATGTGCGAAAAAAAATGCAATGCTTCTTCTACGGTCATGTCCAAAACATCAGCGATGGTCTTCCCTTTATAATGGATCTCCAAGGCCTGCGGGTTATAGCGTCGGCCCTTGCACTCCTCGCATTCCACATACACATCGGGCAAGAAGTGCATCTCGATCTTCACGAGGCCATCGCCTTCACAGGTTTCACAGCGTCCGCCTTTGACGTTAAAGGAGAAGCGCCCGGGGCCATAGCCGCGCATCTTCGCTTCCGGCACCCGCGCGAACAGATCCCGGATATACGTGAACACGCCGGTGTACGTTGCCGGATTTGAACGCGGCGTGCGCCCTATGGGAGACTGATCGATCGTGATGACTTTATCAAGATGTTCCAATCCTTTAATTTCTTCGTGCTTGCCTGGCGCGTCTTTTGCGTTATGAAAGTGCTGCGCGAGCGCCTTCGCAAGGATGTCGGTCATGAGTGTTGATTTTCCGGAACCGGAAACGCCGGTGATGCAGTTAAAAAGGCCGAGCGGAATATCCACGTCTACTTTTTTAAGATTGAACTCTTCCGCACCTTTGATGGTAAGCATCTTGCCATTCCCCTTGCGGTACTGCTTGGGCGTTGGAATGGATTTTCTGCCAGAAAGATACTGTCCGGTGATGGAATCCTTCACCTTTGCAATTTCCTCCGCAGTGCCCTGCGCCACAACGCAGCCGCCGTGTTCCCCAGCACCAGGGCCGATATCAATAACCTGATCAGCGGCATGCATGGTATTTTCATCATGCTCAACCACCAACACCGTGTTGCCGAGGTCCCGGAGATTCTCAAGCGTCTTGATGAGCTTGTCGTTATCGCGCTGGTGCAGGCCGATGGACGGTTCATCAAGAATATACACAACGCCCACAAGCGAGGAGCCGATCTGCGTGGCCAAACGGATACGCTGCGCTTCCCCGCCGGCAAGCGTGGAGGCGGTACGATCCAGCGTCAGATAATCCAAACCGACGTTGTGCAAAAATTCCAGGCGCGCGCGGATCTCCTTCAAAATCTGCTCGGCGATCTTGTGTTCTGTCTTCGTCAGTTTTTTCTCACCCTTACCTTCAGAGAGTTCTGCGAAGAAAACGCGTGCATTATCAATGCTGAAGTTGGCAACATCCGCAATATTCTTGCCCGCAACGGTCACGCCCAGCGCTTCTGGCTTGAGGCGTCGTCCTGCGCAGGTCGGGCACGGCTTCACGCGCATATAGCGCTCGATCTCCGCGCGGACGTAATCTGATTCCGTTTCATTATAGCGACGGAGAAGATTGGGAAGCACGCCTTCATACTTTGCCGTGTAATCGCCGGAAAATCGCTCACCGTCCATCGACATGGTGTATTCATTCTCAGATCCGTTCAGCACGATATCCAACTGCGCCTTGGTGTACTCCTTCACGGGGGTATTCAAATCAAAACCCTCAGACGCGCCAACCGCTTCCAGCATCCGCATATACCACGATTGGTTTGAAGAAGAACGGCTCCAGGGACGGATGGCGCCTTCTGCAATAGTGAGCTTCCTATTGGGAATCACTAATGCATCATCCACCTCGAGCTTGGTGCCAATTCCCGTACAGTCAGGGCATGCTCCATGCGGCGTATTAAAAGAAAAATTGCGGGGCTCGATATCCTCCAATGAAACACCATCAACCGGGCAAGAAAACTTCTCAGAAAAAAGATGGTCTTTCTTGTTGTCTGTCTCGGTGATGATAACGAGGCCGTCGCCATAATCCAACGCGGTCTCAAGTGAATCAATAATGCGCGGCTTGTCGTTCTCGCTCTTTTCCTGATCGTCCACACCGATAGTGACGCGGTCAACCACTACTTCAATATTGTGCTTCCGCTTTTTGTCGAGCTCCTTATCGAGCGCTTCCTCGATGGAAATGATATCTTCATCAATGCGCACGCGCACATAACCGGCCTTTTGCGCTTCTTCCAAGAGCTTGCGATGCTCCCCTTTTTTGTCCCGGATCATTGGAGACAAAATGGCGACGCGCGTTTTTGCGGGAAGCTTCAAGATATGCCCAGCCATCTGCTGGACGCTCTGTTTTTCTACTGACCGACCGCACACGGGGCAATGCGGCGTGCCAACGCGTGCAAATAACAGACGGAGATAATCATAAATCTCCGTGACCGTGCCCACTGTTGAACGCGGGTTATGTGAAGTGGACTTCTGGTCGATGGAAATAGCCGGGGAAAGCCCGTCGATCTGGTCCACGTCCGGCTTGTCCATGAGACCCAAAAACTGCCGCGCGTATGCGGAGAGCGATTCTACATATCGACGCTGGCCTTCTGCATAAATGGTGTCGAAGGCGAGCGAAGACTTGCCGGAACCGGAAAGGCCGGTAAGCACCACCAATTTATCCCGCGGAATATCAATGTTGATGTTCTTCAGATTGTGTACGCGCGCACCGCGAACCGAGATCACGTTTGCGGGGGCCACGCCCGCAACGCCATGCAAACCCGGCTTGCGTAGCGGGCGGGTGGCCAGGGCATTTTTATGAGAAGATGGGGAAATTTTTTTCTTTGACATCAGATTTTATATACTCCACCAAAGGCGGATTGCCTTAAAAAATAGTAGGTGGGCAAAAAGGCCGAACCAGTCTATCACGCGTGTCAAGATGCGTCAATGCGTAAGGCACGGAAAGGGAAGTTCGGGCGGCATCTCGCAGGAGACGCCGCCCGAAGGAACTTGGCCAGAACGGACATATCACGCCGACGGCATGTCGTTTTCCATCCGTCGACGCTCCGCCAGACACATGAGTCGCAGGGCAAGTGCCGACAGCAGCATGCCAAGGGCAATGCCGATGAGCTCACAGGTCTCTTTGTTCATACTACCTCCTCACGTGATCTCGAGGCTCTACGCCTTGACGTGCTCAGGGAGCGCGAAGACGGTGACCACCCCTACGGCATCCACCGCGCACTCGTGCGTGATGGGGTGTTTGCCCACCTGGTGAGCCCCCATGAGGGTCACCGCCGAGGTGAACGCTGCATCGTCGCCGCTGTCGGTGACGATGTAGCCCAGGCCGGTGAGCCCGCTGATGAGGCTCAGGGCCTGCTCGAGGTTCTCCGGCGGAAGTCCCACGGGAACGCCACCCTGCTCGAAGTGTACGAAGATCTGCGGATAGGAACCGCAAGCGGTATCATGATCGTTGCGCCACGCCTCCGTCACCGCATACCCGCTGTGCAGAAGCTGGCTGATCACCTGGGAAATCCCCAGGCCGTACACCGGCTCGTTCCTCTGGAGGCTCGGCCGCTCCTGAGGCGACTTGGCTGAGGTGTGCGTGTGCTTGGGAAGCAAAGCGAAGAGACCCGGCGGGACAGCCCCCATTGAGGCGAACAGAGCGCGCAGGTCCACGGACACGGGGAGTTGAGGCATAAAGCCCTCCTTCTGTCGCACGCGTGCGACGGCTGTTCTGGCAACTTGGGGAAGAACGATTGAACTACACTCTCCTTACCGGATATCCCTCATGGTGTCAATAAGCGCGCTATACCCAGAACCGCTTTTGTATGAATAAGTGGCGCTGGGTATACTGCACGTATGGAAATCCTCCAGAAAGACCATAAAACTCTGCCCACCACCCCCGGCGTCTACCTAATGAAGGATGACAAACAGAAAATCCTCTACGTGGGCAAGGCGATCAACCTCCGGTCGCGCATTTCTTCATATTTCCAAAAACGCGCAAGCCTTGATCCAGCAAAGGCGATGATGGTGGGTCTCGTGAAGTACATTGAAGTGATGCTTGTATCAACAGAACAAGAAGCCTTGCTCCTAGAGGCAACGTTGATAAAAAAATATCTGCCGCCATACAACGTGGTGATGCGGGACGACAAATACTACCTATACATCGCGATCGACGAGCGCGAGGAATTCCCCACGCTTCAAGAAGTACGGCGGCTGCCAAAGCACCGCATGACGGTCTATGGCCCATATGCTTCTGCTGGCGTGGTGCACCAAACACTGAAGCTGCTCAAGAATATCTTTGGCTACCGCACCTGCGAGCCGAACCAAAGCAAGGCCTGTTTTGATTATCACCTTGGGCGCTGCCGCGGCGTCTGCATCGGAAAGATCACCCCCGCGCAGTACCGCGCAGAAGTGATTCAGCCCATCAAGCGTTTTCTCTCCGGCAGGCTCTCATGGATAGAAAAGAAATTGGAAAACGACATGGCGGAGGCGGCGCACGCAAAAGAATACGAGCGTGCAGGGATGCTCCGCGACCAGCTTCACTCCGTGCAAAAGCTTACCTCCCGCCAGGTCGCCGTGAGCGCGCAGCATATTGACGTTGATGTACTCTCGCTCGCACGTGATAAATACTGGACGGTGCTGCATCTCTTCCGCGTCCGTGAGGGCAAGATGATCGATCAAAAAGCGTTTCTCCTGAAAAACCCGGCAGAAACAGCAAGTGAAGAGATCTTTGCCGCATTCATGGAACAATATTATGCCGGCACCGCAGACCGCCCGAAGCGCGTGCTCATGCCTGTGCTGCCAGCGAGCGCAAAAGAACTTGAAAAACTCCTTGGCATGAAGCTTACCTCTCCGCGACGCGGTGCGCTCAAACGCTTACTTGAGCAAGGCACGCTCAATGCAGACGCAGAACTTGCCCGTCGCAAATTGAACTGGGCTGGCGATGCAGAAAAGGCGCGCAAGGCGCTTGAAGAGATCTCCCGCGCGCTGAAGCTCGTCAAGCATCCCAAGCGCATTGAGACATATGATATCTCCAACAACCAGGGGGCGCACCCCGTGGGTTCAATGATCGTCTTTGAGGACGGGCAGGCGAAGAAGGACGCATACAAAAAATTCACCATCAAAACCATCAAGGGCCCGAACGACCCGCACATGATGGCGGAGATGCTGAGGAGACGACTCCAGCATCTTCCTGCACACGATTCCAATGCGCCGTGGCCTGCGCCGGACCTCATCATTCTTGACGGCGGCAAGAGCCAACTCGGCGTGGTGGGACCGGTCATAAAAAAACTCGCACCAAATATCCCATACGTCGGCCTCGCAAAAAAAGAAGAGGAATTGATCGTGCCGGGACGAAGGGGAAGCATCCGCCTGCCAGAAACAAGCGAGGGGCTGTATCTCCTGCAGCGCATGCGCGATGAAGCGCATCGCTTTGCCATCACCTTTTACCGCGGCAAGCACCGCAAGGCTGAAGAAAGGAGCATATTGGATGACATTCCCGGCATCGGGCCAAAACTCAAGAAGGGATTGCTGTTGGCGTTCGGGTCAGTGGATGGCATTCGCAAGGCGAGTTTTGCAGAGCGCGTGCGGGTTGTTGGCAAGGCAAAAGCAGAACTGCTGGAAAAGCATCTATAAAAAATGGACGACAGCGCGGGGGAAGGATTGCGCTGTCGTCCGGGGAACACCGCGGGCTTTCCGCGGAATTCATTGCGGGCTGGCCAGTGACGGCCAAGGGACAAGAATCACATCTGGCACGTGGTGTCCGCGTCCTCCGCCCAGCCGAACCACGTCGTTCCCCTGTCGTCCTCAATGGGGATGAGCTCGGGGAATGCCTCTTCCTGAGGTCTGGGGATGATGAGGCTATCCACAACCGGAACGCTAAAGTACGTTCTAGTGGCGCGGTCGAGAAGAGTGACCCTCCTCATGTTGAGGCCCTGAGCAACCTCAATGACCTGAAACGGCCTCTTGGGCAGGAGGATCCAGAACACCTCCCTTTCCCCATTTGCGTCGTGGTCATGGCAGAGCATGGGACGCTCCACATCCCACGGTCGAACGCAAACGAGCGAATCAGGGATAACCGACGAGTGCATCTCCTCGCCCAGAGCCAGGTGGTACGTCCCACTTGGGACGCCATGCTCCCTGAACTCCTGGATGATGACGTAGTCCTCCCCGAACGGAAGTTCGCTCCCGGGCCGGCTGGGCCCGAACGAGCTCTGCCCGTCCATGATGGAACCACCCCGAGGATTGAAGGCCTGCGCCCCGATGAGGCACAGGACGATGGCCACGAGAGACAAGGTGCCTACGTGCGACTGCAAACGTGACTTTCTCAAAGGTACTCCCTCCGTTTACCGTATGCCCTCCATGAGACAAACGGTCGCAACAAGCTACCGCAAAATCGCCCTTTTGTCAAGTCTTGTGTTGACGAAAAGCCCTATGAATGGTAGAGTTGCTTCCGCAAGTTTTTACCGATTACAACGCTATGGAACTTCTCATCAGTATCTCACTCATTATTGTTTCAGCATTGCTCGTAACGACCATCTTGCTCCAGCAACGGGGCTCAGGTCTTGGCGGTGCTTTTGGCGGTGACAGCTCTGCATACCACACCAAGCGTGGACCAGAAAAGGTCATTTACATTGCAAGTATCATACTCTCAGTTGTCTTTATGCTTCTGGGTGTTGCAAACATTCTGCTCAACGGCTAATCCTCAATGTCCGCATTCCGCGATCGGTTCTCAAAAATATTCAAACGCACCTCCCATTCAAGGAAGGACGCGGATTTTCATGAACTCCAGCAAGAGCGCGAAGACCGCCACAAGGAACTCATGAGCCGTCTTGGTGCCGCAAGGACGATTCCCACTCCTGCGCAGATCAGTATGGTTGGCCGTGTACTCTCTCCGCGTGAACTCACAATCATTCGCTTCCTTGTGGGACTTTTTTTTGTTTCCATCATCGTCCTTGGCGTGCGCTTTGTTGGACGTCATATTGAAACCGTTCCGAAGCCAGGCGGCAGCTACACCGAAGCTTTGGTCGGAATCCCGCAATACATCAACCCTATCTTCTCCCCGGCAAATGATGTTGATGAAGATTTGGAAACACTCATCTATTCCAGCCTCTTCACCTTTGATGAAAACTTCGGGCTTATCTCAGACCTCGTGAGCACATGGGAGGTTTCTGAGGATCAAAAAACATACACCATCAACCTTCGTGAAGATGTTCGCTTCCATGACGGTGAGCAGCTCACAGCCGACGATGTTATCTTCACATTAGAAATGATCCAGGATGAACAGGTGAACTCCCCGCTCCATACGACCTTCCGCGGACTCAACATTGAGCGACTCGGCGACTTCCAAATTCGTATCACGTTGAATGAAGTCTTTGCGCCATTCCTCTCTTCACTGACTTTTGGAATTTTGCCGGAACATCTTTGGGTACAAGTTCCTATCTCAAACCTCACCTTGGTAGAATTCAACCTGAAGCCGATCGGCTCTGGCCCGTATCAATTTGATCAACTCACGCGCGATCAGCAAGGAAACGTTCTTTCCTATGGCCTCATCCGCAATGAAGATTACCACGGCATGTCGCCATATATTGAAAAACTGACATTCCGTTTTTACCCAGACTTTACAACGGCCATTGAAGCGGCAAGGCAAAAAAAAGTGCAGGGCATATCCTTTATTCCAAGCGATCTCCGCAATGAAGTGGAAGATATTGACCGCATGCGCGTTGAATCGCTGCATTTACCCCAATACACCGCACTCTTTTTCAACCAAAAGAAACAGTCAATACTTGCAGATGATACCGTTCGTATTGCGTTAGCGTTGGGTATTGATCGCGAAAGACTTATCCGCGAGGTGGTCGGTGGCGATGGTGAGATCATTGACTCTCCGATCCTACCAGGATTTCTCGGGTATAATCCTGAAATCAAAAAACGTCTCTACGAACCAGATGAAGCGCGGCGCATTCTCACTGACACTGGCTGGCTCCCAGACCCAGAAACGGACATCCGCTTCAAGGGAGACAAAGAACTCAAATTGGTCATCACGACAGTTGACCAATCATCAACAATGCTCGCCGCGGAGATTGTTGCAGAAAACTGGCGCAACATTGGAGTGAATGTTGAGATCCGAAAAGTAGAGACGCGACGCATCCAAAAAGATGCTATTGAGAGCCGCGACTACGAGGTGCTGCTTTTTGGAGAAATTATCGGCGCGGATCCGGACCCCTATGCCTTTTGGCACTCATCACAACAGACGCACCCGGGCCTGAACCTCGCTATCTCCTTTAATAAACAGATTGATAAAGTTATTGAACAGGCGCGCACCACGACCAGTGCGGATGAGAGAAACCTGAAATATCTTGAATTCCAGAACTTGCTCGCGGAAGATCTGCCTGCTATCTTCCTCTATTCACCAAACTATCTTTATGGGATATCCAAGAGCGTTCATGGATTCCCGTTACAGAGTATTATCGTGCCGCAGGATCGCTTCCGCGGTATCGAAGAATGGTACGTGAAGACCCAATTAGAGTGGGTCTAAAAGCACGGCCATCGTTCATTCTTAATCACGAACACAAATAACAGCGACCCCCAAGTGAGGGGCGAGTGGCGGAATTGGTATACGCGCACGGTTCAGAGCCGTGTTCCCTCACGGGATTGGAGGTTCGAGTCCTCTCTCGCCCACCACATGTGGGTCGCACAAAGGAAAAAAATACATGACCCAACAAAAACAATCCCGCGAACCGGGATCCCGCCCTGTGGGACAACCACATCGAGGACCGCGACATCATGGCTCTGCGCAACAAGGCGGCCGTCATCGCGGACGACACGGCCAAAAACCATCCTACGCACCACGAGGATTCAAGCCTACATCACAAAAAAATACCCCCGCACAGAATGCAGGAAAGCTTCGTATTATCCCGCTCGGTGGTATGGAAGAAGTCGGGCGCAACAGCATCTTACTGGAATACGGCAACGACATCATCATGATTGACTGCGGATTGCAGTTCCCTGAAGAAGACATGCCGGGCATTGATTATGTTATCCCAAACATCTCGTATCTAAAGGGCAAGGAAAAAAATGTACGCGGGGTATTGATCACGCATGGCCACTATGACCACATCGGCGGCATCCCGCACATTGTTCCAAAAATCGGCAACCCTATTGTCTACGGAACAGACCTCACGCTCGGCATCATTAAAAAGCGCCAGGATGACTTCCAGGCGCTCGGCACGCCGCGTCTTCAGATCGTCACCAACAAGACCAAACTCAAGCTTGGCGTGTTTAAGGTTGAATTCTTCGGCGTCTCACACAACATCCCCGGCTCACTCGGTATCATCATCGACACGCCAGTTGGCAAAATTGTACACACCGGCGATTTCAAGCTCGACCGCAACCCGGTTGGTGACCGCCCAATGGACTTTGCACGCATCAATCAACTTGGCAACGAAAACGTCGTCTTCTGCATGGCAGACTCAACCAACGCATCCCGGCCCGGCCGACAATTCAGCGAGCAGGAAATTCAAGGAAATCTCGAAGACCTCTTTAAGCAGGCAAAAGGGCGCATGATCATCGGTACGTTTGCTTCGCTCATTGCGCGTTTGCAACAGATCATCTGGTTTGCAGAGAAGTACAACCGCAAGGTGGTGGTAGAGGGCTATTCCATGAAAACGAATATTGAGATCGCCAAAGAACTCGGCTACATCAAAGCGAAGAAGGATACGCTCATTGACGTCAAAGCAATGAAGAACTACCCGGCAAACCGTATCACCATTATCTGTACCGGTGCGCAGGGTGAAGGCCGTGCCGTGCTCATGCGTATCGCGAACCGCGAACATAAATTCATCAAGATCGAAAAGGGCGATACCGTCATCTTCTCGTCATCCGTCGTGCCAGGTAATGAGCGCTCCGTACAGCGACTCACTGACTCGCTGTATCGTGAAGGCGCAGAAGTGATCAATTACCGCTTGATGGACATTCATGCCGGCGGACACGCGTTGCAAGAGGACCTCATAGAATTCAACAAGATGGTACGGCCAAAATGGCTCATGCCTGTTGAGGGAAATCATTCATTCCACCATCATCACAAAAAAGCAGTCGTACAAGCAGGATTCCCCGAAAAAAATGTTCTCATTGTTGATAACGGGCAAGTGGTCACTCTCGACAAAGGCGGCAACGCGCTCATCACCAAAGAACGCGTGGACGCAGACTACGTCTTTATTGACGGGCTCGGCATAGAGAATCTTGATGCGGTGGTCGTTCGTGACCGTCGCGAACTGGCAGACGAAGGTATGGTCGTTATCATCGTGCGTATCCAGGGGAAGACCGGAAAACTCATCGGCCGCCCAGACATCATCACGCGTGGATTCATCTATGTAAAAGAAAGTCGCAAGCTCATGGATGAAACCATCAAAGAAGTGAAAAGGATTACGAGCGACCGCGAACCGCGATCCAGTGCCAATGACCGCTATATCCGCGACAATCTTCGCGACGAACTTGGCAAATTCTTCTTCAAAAAGACCGAACGCCGGCCAATGATACTTCCGGTGGTAATTGAGGTATAATAGACATATGGCAAAAGTATTCTCCGGCGTACAGCCCAGCGGCAAGCTCCATCTCGGTAATTACCTTGGCGCCTTCCGTCAATGGATTGATCTGCAAAGTACCCATGAGGCGATGTATTGCATCGTGGATCTGCATGCGGTCACCGTGCCCTATGATCCCAAAACACTGCCGCAGCGAACCTTTGAAACCGCCGTGGATCTTCTTTCAATCGGCCTGGATCCAAAAAAGATAACGCTCTTCGTGCAATCACAGGTACACGAGCACGCGGAGCTGGCATGGCTTCTTGGGACCATCACGCCGCTGGGGGAACTGGAACGCATGACGCAATTCAAAGACAAAAGCCATGGTAAAGCGAAAGGAACGGCACTCACCGGCCTGCTCACATACCCTGTGCTGATGGCGGCAGATATCTTGCTCTACAAAGCGGATGTGGTGCCTGTAGGCGAAGACCAACTCCAGCACATTGAGCTCGCCCGCAAGATCGCGCGAAAGTTCAACAATCAATTTGGGATGACCTTCCCTGAGCCACGGCCGCACCTCATGAAGCCATTGCGCATCATGTCATTGGAGGATCCTGAAAAGAAAATGTCGAAGAGCGACAGCGAAAAGGGCTACATTGCGCTCTCTGATGAACCGAGCATGATCGAAAAAAAGATCAAGGCGATGCCATCAGCAACGGCTGGCGGCGGAAGCGTTATGACGCCGGGCGTAGAGAATATTTTTGCGCTTATGCGAGAGTTTATTGATGTCGCGACTGTTGAACAATATATTGAACAAGAAAGAAAAGGCACTATTCAATACGGCGAAGTCAAACGTGTGCTTGCAGAAGCGATCGCCGATTCACTTGCGCCATTCCGCGAAAAACGCGCAAAGCTGCTTAAGAGAAAAGGTACAGTTGCGGACATCCTTGGTGACGGTGCAAAAAAAGCACGCAAGCAGGCGGAAGAAACACTTGCCGAGGTAAAGGAAAAAATGGGGATTGTATAGGAAAGTTCGTAGTTCGTAGGAAGAGCGCAGGGAACCGTGGGGGTTTAAGTTCTCTGCTCGCCTCTATGCCTGCTCTATCATGAAGATGTTTCTCTTGTTGAAGAGAATGGTTTTTGTATCCCCTTCTTCCTGCGCCTCAAGCATCAGATTTCTTTCATTCACATCTGTAACGATTCCCTTTCTGTGCGTACCCGTGCTTGAATAGACCTTCACCTTCTGTCCGATGAAGCTCTGCATATTTTCTATCTCACTCATGTTTTTTTGTTTTACTTTTTATCGCAAAAAAGTATAGCACCAAAATCGGCCATCGTCAATCTCCTTACACTCTCTCGCTGCTCGCCTCTTCAAAATTCACCTTCTGCCCCAAAAACCGCGCGGCGGTTTCTTTTGCGTGTGGTGTGATATCTGAAAGGAAGAAACGTGACGCACCTTTGCACTTCTGCGCATGTTCCGGGTGCGCTTTGAAATGCTCCGCAACAACACGCGCAGTCTCAACGGCTGGATCAACGAGCTGCACGCGCTTGCCTGCCTTCTGTTGAATCACATCATGCAATAATGGGTAATGCGTGCAACCGAGAATCATGGTATCCACTTGCTCCTGTTGAAAGGGTAATAAATACTTCTTCACAATCTGCTTGGTCTCTGGCTTGCCCGCCCAGCCTTCTTCAACGAGAGAAACCAAAAGCGGTGTTGCTTTTGTCTGCACAAAAAGCTTCTTATCTTCTTGCTTTAAAAGGCGCTCATAAATTCCGCTTCCAATGGTCGTACGCGTACCAATCACGCCGATTTTTTTGTTCTGCGATGTTGCGGCTGCCGCGTGAATCACTGGCGTGATCACGTCAAAGATGGGCACAGCAGGAAATTCCTTCTTTAAGGCATCCACCGCGATAGACGAAGCAGTATTACAACCAATCACAATCACTGTGGCACCATGCTCCAACAAAAAATGCGTGTTTTCGATTGCATACCGCGTCACTGTCTCTGCACTTTTGTCGCCGTATGGGTATCGCGCTGTATCGCCAAAATACACAATGCCAAAATCCGGCAATTCACGCATCAACTGCTTCACCACGGTGAACCCCCCAATGCCTGAATCAAAGACGCCGATCATGCTTCTCCTTGTGCGTTGTTATATGCGAGTATCTCTTTTACCATCCGATCTACCTCGGCGTCAATTCGCGCACGCGTTTCCTCCAATGTTCCCTCAATAGAAGAAAAATACTGGAAGTAACATTTGACCATAGGCTCTGTACCGGAAGGTCGGACCGTTACGCGATTCCGTCCATCCTCACTCAAAACAAAAGCAATTTGATCGCCAGTGCGCCCCACATTATATTTCTCTTTGGTACGTTGTTCTTCTGGCAGACGATCCACAATCTTCAATACCGGGTATCCTGCAATCTTTTTGGGAGGATTTGCACGCAGGCCAAGCATAATTTTCTCCTTGCGCTTGAATCCCTCTTTCCCCTTCATTTCCATATACTTCAAAACTGTTTTGTAATATCCATATTCCTGATAAATCTCATCCAAATATTGTGCGAGTGTTTTGCCCTGATCCCGTAATACCGAGACGAGTTCACAAAGCAACAGCGCGGCGATAGATGCGTCTTTATCTCGCACAAACGTCCCCACCAAATACCCGAGGCTTTCCTCTGCACCAATGACAAACGTATCCTTGTTCTCCAACTTCTCAATAATCTCCCCGATAAATTTAAAACCAACAAGCAAGTCATCCTCTATACGCACGTTAAATGCCTTTGCAATATCACTAATCAGCGTTGAGGTGACATTGGTCTCCACTACGAGATGTGCAGGCGTAAGCATTCCCTTCTGCTTCAACTCCGTAAGAAGATAATGGACCAACGCGGTGCCGACTTCATTACCATTGAGGTGCAGCATAGCAGTGCCATCCATCGTCATCTTCGTGGCAACGCCTAACCGGTCGGCATCCGGGTCTGAGACAATCGCAATATCTGAGCCTTGCTGCTCTGCCTGCTGCAATGCCATGGCAATCACTTCATCAAACTCCGGGTTAATGAGATCACTTGTAGCAGTAGAAAAGTTTTCATCCGGCTCGCGCTGTGCTTCAACAACAGAAAGGTGAAAACCCTCTTGCGTCAACACCGGGAGTACATTTGTGGAACCAGCGCCATGCATCGGACTATAGACGATATGCGCTGAGCGGCTGGAATTCATGGAAAGTCCCCGTACTGCAACGATGTAAGCTTCATCAGTCTCCGTAGAGACGTCGTGCAAAAGCCCCTTATCTCGCGCATCTGCGGCCGTCATATGAGTGATACGTTCCACGTTATTCACCAAATCCATGAACTTCAAATCCAGTGGCGGAACAACCTGGCCACCGTCCGCCCAATAAAATTTGAAGCCGTTGTCTGTGCGTGGATTATGCGACGCGGTAATCATTACGCCAGCTGTTGTGCTGAGATGACGAATAGCAAATGATACTTCCGGTGTAGAACACAAATGAGGAAAGAGATATGCTCGAATGCCATTTGCAGCAAAAACTTCAGCACTGAGCTCGGCAAACTCCCGTGCTTGCCTGCGGACTTCATATCCGATCACGACTCCCTTCGCCACCGCATCCTCTCCAAAATCATGAATAAACTGCGAGAGGCCCTGTGCCGCCTCACTAATAGTGCGGCGGTTCATGCGGTTCGGACCAACACCAAGCGTTCCGCGGATTCCACCCGTACCAACCATAATATGCATATAGAAATGATCCTCAATCGCTTTCCAGTCACCCTCAGCAATAAGCTCCTTAATAGCAGGAACAAACTCTGCAAATGCAGGATCCGTAAGCCAGCGCTCTAAATTTACAAGCGCTTCAGAAGAGAGGTGCTCGCGAGCTCCCCCTAAAATTTGTAGTTCTTCTGCCATTATACGTACCCCTTTCTCATTGCTTCCTGCTTCACGCGCAACACTGCGCCTGCGGCCCAGAGCACAAAGAAAATCTTCACGAGAAGCGTGAGGCCAAGAACAACAGCATGCACGTTGCCAGTAAAAAAATCCGGGAGCCAATCAAGGGTAACAACCCAAAGCGTCCCGCCAATGACGAGTTGCCAGAACTGCGGAATATTCTTATTGGGAAGAAGACGCTCATTGAGTGCGCGGCCGACCCACAATGCTGCAAAAACCAGTGAACTGAGCAACAGCATCCCCCATGCGGCACCGAGAAACAATGCCAATGGAATGCCAATGAATGTCAGGCCAATCGCAACCAAACCAAAGGGTGCCAGGAAGACGCCAAGAAGCCCCCAAGAAAAATTGCGGAGCACGTCAGTATCCATTGCTGCGATTGTTTTCTGTGAAAAACCGGACGTGAAGAAAAAGAGCACTGCACCAAGCGCAAACAACCCAAAGAGTTCAATCACCCGTTCCAGCCAAATACCAGAAACCGTTTCGCTGAATAGGCGGTCAAAATCTTGTAAGCTTGCATCAACTCCGCCGTCAAAAAGACTATCAGGGAGAGACGCGCCCGCTGGAGTTGCGATAGAAAAGGTTAGTATTACTGCGAAAATGAAGATAGTGAGTGCCTTCATACGCTCCAGTATACCCGAGAAATCCCTTTTTTCAAAGGTGAAAAGCGCGTGGTACACTAAGGAGCGCCTTATGACATTTCTTGCAACTGCAACGCCGCCTGAGGTTCTCTTAACCCTCGGCGGGCTCACTATTCATTGGTATGCCTTCTGGATCACCCTCGGTGCGATTGCTGGTTTTTTGCTCCTCAAAAATCGTGCACGTGTGGCCGGCATCACAAACGAACAAACACTTGATATCACACTCCTCGTCCTCATCTTTGGATTCATTGGTGCACGACTGTATCATGTATTCAATGAACCAATATACTATCTTGAACATCTCAGCGAAATTCCGGCCATATGGAACGGCGGCATGGCCATCCACGGCGGCATACTTGCCGGCGCGGTCGCGCTGTGGTGGTATGCACGCAAAAAAGGCCATGCCCTGAACCCGACGAGCTCCGTGAGGAGTGGTGCGGGGTTGTCATTCCTCTCACTCCTTGATACCGTAGCTCCAGCATTACTCCTCGGCCAGGCCATCGGCCGCTGGGGAAATTACTTCAACCAGGAACTTTTTGGTGGCCCCACTGAACTCCCGTGGAAGCTTTTCATCGCCGCGGAACATCGACCCGAGGGCTATGAAAACACATTGTTCTTTCACCCAACATTTCTCTATGAATCACTTGGCCTGTTCGTGATTGCTGCTGCGCTTCTCTTCTTCTGGAAGCGCTTCCGTGCACCTGGCATGATGGCCTTCAGTGCGCTGGCGGCATCGCAAATTCTCCGTTTTGGCACAGAAACGCTCCGCATCGACCGAACGCCTGAGATTCTTGGGGCACGGCTACCGCTGCTCATGAGCATCATCCTCTTCATTGTTTCACTTATCGCGCTATTATACATTCATCGCCATGCAACACCTTCAACAAACAGATCCTGAACTCTACACATCATTAGAGAAAGAACTCTCCCGCCAGCGGGATGGTTTAGAGATGATCCCGTCTGAAAACTTCGTTTCTCCGGCAGTATTGGAAGCGCTCGGCTCTACGCTCACGAATAAATATTCCGAAGGATTCCCCGGTAAACGATACTATGGCGGAAACGAGTTCATTGATGAGGTGGAAACGCTTGCGCAAGAACGCGCAAAAAAACTTTTTGGATTCAGCCATGCAAACGTGCAGCCATATTCTGGCTCGCCTGCAAACCAGGCGATCTGTTTTGCGCTGCTGGAACCTGGCGAGAAGCTCATGGGAATGAACTTGCTCTATGGCGGCCACCTCACGCACGGCTGGAAGGTGAACTTCTCGGGCGTATATTACAACGCGGTGCAATACCCCACGGGTAAGGATGGGTACCTTGATTATGATGTCATAGAAAAAATGGCACTCGCGGAAAAGCCAAAATTACTTTTTGTGGGCGCAACGGCATACCCGCGTCTCTTTGATTTTGAGCGGCTTAGTAAAATCGCAAAAAAAGTTGATGCCTTCCTCGTTGCCGATGTCTCGCACATCTCCGGGCTCATTGTTGCCGGTGCGCATCCCTCGCCAGCCGGTTATGCCGACGTGATGATGACCACCACGCACAAGACACTCCGCGGACCGCGCGGCGCCATCATCCTCACCAACGGCAATCCATCAACGCCACTGAAAGCTGTGGAACGCACACGGGAAAATCTGCCGACCCTTATTGACCGCGCCGTATTCCCGGGGCTGCAGGGCGGGCCGCACAACCACCAAACCGCCGCCATCGCCGTAGCACTCAAAGAAGCAGCAACGGAAGAATTCAAAGCATACGGAAAGCAGATCGTGAAGAATACGAAAGTACTTGAAGGCATCTTTGCGGAGAATGATATCGCCATGGTCACGGGCGGTTCTGATAATCATCTGCTACTACTCGACCTCACAAATCTTGGCATCGGTGGTAAGGACGCAGAGAAGGCTTTGGAACGCGCAGGTATCACGGTGAATAAGAATGCAATTCCTTTTGACACGCGTAAACCGTATGACCCGTCCGGCATCCGGCTCGGCACGCCTGCGCTCACCACGCGCGGATTCACGGAAGCGGACATGCAAACCGTTGGTGAAATCTTTGTGCAGGTGCTTAAAAACCCGGAAGATGAAATCACTATCACAGAGGTGAAAAAGAAAGTCGCAGAACTCACAGCACAACATCCACTCTATTCTGATCTCGCATGAATCTTATTGATGGCAAAACACTTGCCGAAGAAATCCAACAGGATGTCAGAAAACGCATAGAAAAAGCTGGCATCACGCCCGGCCTTGCAATTATTCTGGTGGGCGATAATGAAGCGAGCAAACTCTACGTGCGCCTCAAGGAACGCGCGGCACATGCCGTGGGTATTGCCTGTCATACGTATCGCTTCAATGAAAACACCGCCGCGAATGAAATACTGACGGCAATTGATTTTTTGAACAAAGATGAAGATGTTCATGGCATTATCGTGCAGCTGCCACTTCCGCGCCATCTTTCTGAAGATGCCATTATCAAAGCAATGGACTTCCGCAAAGATGTTGATGGATTTCATCCCAAGAATGTCGAAGCGATGCTGAAGGGGCTGAAGGTCCCGGAACCAACACTCATCAAAGCCATCTTGCGGTTACTCAAAAACGTGAAGGTGAATATCAAAGGAAAAAAAGTGGTTGTGCTGGCAAACTCACCGGTATTCCTGAATCCATTCATTCATCTGCTCACAAAAAAAGGTGCGGACGCAAGAGCATTCCGCAAAGGCGAACGCTTTGAGGCGGCACTCGCGGAGGCGGATATTCTTATTACCGCGTACGGCAAACCTGAAAGCATCACCGGACGTATGCTCAAAGAAGGCGTGACCATTATTGATGTGGGCATTACAAAACTGGAAGACGGCAGCGTTGTTGGCGATGTGGATGTAGAAAGCCTCAAAGATAAAGCTGAGTGGATCACTCCTGTTCCCGGCGGCGTGGGGCCAGTGACGGTTGCCACGCTGCTGGAAAATACGCTGGAGAGTGCACTAAGGTTCAAAAATGAATAAACATCCCAACGACTTCTACAAATTTTGCCCGAAGTGCGGGGGAGCGCTCAAAAAGATGCAGCACGACAGGCTGGAACGCCTCGTCTGTGGTACGTGTAATTTTATCTTCTATCAGAACCCCAAAGCGGCGGTCTGCGCGATCATTGAGAATGACCGGGGCGAGGTTCTCCTTGTAAAACGCGCCGAGGAACCACATAAGGGCATGTTGGATATTCCCGGCGGATTTGTGAACTTTGGCGAGGAGCCCCGTACTGCGCTGATACGAGAAATGGCAGAAGAACTGCACGTTGCGTTTACGCCACAACAATGCACCGGAACATATCATTGTTGGTATGAAGCGCAGGGCCTGAAAGAATCCATCGCCAATATCTACTATACCGGAACCATCATCGGCGAGCTGCGGCCGGACGATGACATTACCGATGCGCAATGGTTTCCGCTCACTTCGCTGCCAGATGATATTGCTGATGACCACATCCGCCGCGCACTGGAAGATTATAAAAAAGAGGAAAACCTATGAGCTTCATGCTCGGCATCGTCGGCCTTCCGAACGTGGGCAAATCCACGCTGTTTACCGCGCTCACAAAAAAGCAGGTGGACGTGGCGAATTATCCTTTTGCGACCATTGATCCGAACGTGGGTGTGGTTTCCGTACCGGACGAACGGCTGAATGTGCTCACCCAGCTTTCCAAATCCAAAGAGACCATCCCTACGACAATAGAGTTCCGGGATATCGCAGGTCTGGTGAAAGGCGCGGCGCAGGGCGAGGGGCTTGGAAACAAATTCCTCTCGCACATCCGGGAAGTGGATGCCATTGTGCATGTAGTGCGGCACTTTGCAGACGACGACATCATCCACGTTGCAAACAAAGTGGATCCGGAAAGCGACAAAAGCATCATTGAAGCGGAACTCGCGCTGGCAGACCTGGAAACCGCCACGCAGCGGCTCAAGAAACTGCGCGGCGATGCAAAGGGCGGGCTTTCCAAGGACGACGAGAAGCTCCTGCCGCTGCTGGAAATGGTTGAGAAAGCTTTGGCGGCCGGCAGCCCTGCGCGCACGCTTGAGCTCACCGATGAAGAACATGCACTCATCCGCCCCTTAATGCTCCTCACCATGAAACCGGAACTCATTGTGGCGAATGTGGATGAAGACATGCTTGCAAAGGGCGCGTCCGTCCCCAACGCCATCACGCTTAATGCAAAGCTAGAAATGGAAATTGCTGCATTGCCACCGGAGGAGGCGCAAACATTCCTTGCAGAATACCACCTCAAACAATCTGGACTCGAACGGCTTATCGTAGAAAGTTATGCGCTTTTGAAACTTATCACCTTTTTTACGACCGGAGAGAAAGAAACTCGCGCATGGACGGTGGAAGAAGGCGCAACCGCTCCACGGGCTGCCGGCCGCATCCATACGGACTTTGAAGAAGGCTTCATCCGCGCGGAAGTCATCAGTTACGATGATTTTGTCACCTATAAAGGCGAGCTCGGCTGCCGTGAAGCGGGCAAGATGCGCATGGAAGGCAAAGAATACATCATGCAAGACGGCGATATTGTGCATTTCCACTTCCAGACGCATTGACATCCAAAAGCGTCCGCAGCACGCGAGGGAACCTACGACGGCACACTCTCAAGAATGAGGATCTCCCGCGCAATGCGCTGCCCAGGCCGGGCATAAAGCAGACTGTTGCGCTTTGAAAGTACGGGGCGATATGTTGCCACCGCCTCTTTTGACAATGGCTGATGAATGCGAAAACCATTCTCGAGCAGCAACTCATCAAGAAATGGATACAGCGCCGTATCACCCTTACCCTGAATCGCTGGAAAAACGAATACAACGCGTCCGCCAGTCGGGAGGAGCTGTGCGAATGTTGTAAAAGCATTTCGATAAAGCTGCTGCAGCTTGTTAAAGAAATTCTCCTGCGCCCGCTCACCAAGCGCTTGGCGTTGCGGAGAACCAAGAAATGGCTCGGTGACGATCGCGTCAACCGTTGCGGGAAGATTCTTGCGCAAAAACGCCACATCAGATCGCATGAGACGCCACCGCATGGAACTCTCTTGCGCCTCAAGATTCTTCTCCGCGTCGCTGATTGCCTTCGCGCTGTTATCAGAACCAATGACATGAAGATTCATGTCCCGTGCTTCCGTGAGGACGGTTCCCGAACCGCAAAACGGATCAAGGATCGTGCTCCCCTCGCGCACACCAGCAAGATTCACCATAAGACGCGCAAGTTGCGGTGGCAGCATTCCTGACTTTGCATCAAGATGTGTACGTGCGCGATCGCGAGACGCAAATGCTTCAAAATGCTGCACGGTCTTGGTAACGGCAATCGTGTACCCCTTGGGACCTTTAAGCACCATGAACTCCGTGCCGCTACCCAAAAGATCATTCTTGACCACTGCGGCACTTGAAAGCGCGGCATCCTTTGAGACGACATAACGAGCCTTGTAGCCATCTGCAATGAGCTCCTTCTTGCGCTGCATGCCGAGCTTGCGGAGCGTGGTGCCGAATGCTTTCTCCTCAGGATACCCAGAAAAAGCAAACTCCATGCGCGGGTCTGCTTCGACGTGCGCATAGATCAACGCCAGCGAGAGTACCTGCTCAAGGTCTGCACCTTCGGCAATGACCTGCCCTATCTTCACGGTGCCGGCAAGCTGGCGCTGTAAGGCACCGATCTGTTGTTCTGGTATATCAGCTTCTACCCAGCCCGGAGCATACACAAACGCGTCGGTCGGCAGGTGCTGCGTCTCCGCAACAGCAACAAGCTCTGCGGCGGAAAGTGCGGGCATTCGCCCAAAAAGGAATATGTATCGCATAGAGTATCCATCCTAGCATAGCCCTTGCATAAAAGAGAACCCTGTGATAACCTCTGTGAGCTTAATAACTTATCTGCATCGCTACTCCCCCGCCAAAGGCGGGCAGAGAGTAGCGCTTCCCGCCAGTCGGGACTGTCCAGCTGCAGCGCATTTCCCCGCTTTTTGTGGGTAGACGACGCAGCTGGAAACAGCTGTTTTTTCTTCTATGACCCAAACATACGAAATGCTCTATATCATCCCTCAAGATATTACCGAGGAGAAAGTCCCCGAGGTAACAAATAAGATGGGTGAATTACTCCAGCGTCACGGCGCGCATATTACCCGCGAAGAAACCTGGGGGCGACGCAAATTTGCGTACGCAATCAAAAATCAGAAGTACGGCACCTACCAGCTTCTCTACTTCACGCTGGAAAGTGAAAAACTCCCAAAACTTGAAAAAGAGCTCCAGTTGCAGCAGGAAGTGTTGCGCTCTCTTATTGTGAAGTACCGCGAACGCACCGCAAAGGAAATTGAAGACCACGAGCAGCATCTTGCAAAAATGTCAGAGAAGAACAAGCAACGCGAAGCAGAAAAAGAGGCTATAGCACATCCAGAAAAAAGCGCACAACCTGCGTTGGAAGAAGTATCCGGACCTGTTGATGCGGCTGAGCTCGAGAAAAAACTCAACGAACTTCTCGACGATAAAGTATCTGATCAATAACACCCATACATATGGATCTCAACAAAGCAATGATCATCGGGAATGTGACCCGCGACCCAGAATCCCGCAACACGCCAAGCGGCCAAACTGTCTGTTCATTCAGTATCGCAACGAACCGCAAATGGCGCGACAAACAGACAAACGAATTACAATCTCAGCCTGAATTCCATAATATCGTCGCATGGGCGCGTCTCGCTGAGACCTGTTCACAATACCTCAAAAAGGGCAGCCGCGTGTACCTGGAAGGTCGTCTGCAGACTCGCTCATGGGAAGACCAAACCGGGGTAAAAAAATATCGTACAGAAATTGTTGCTGACAATATGATCATGTTGGATCGCAAAGGCGATGCGCCCGCAACCGGCGGCATAGCAAAGAACCCTGCCCCAGACTCTGATTCAGGGGACGGCGCACAACCTGAACCGCCAAAGGAAGAAGAGGAAATCCAAGTTGAAGATATCCCATTCTAATTATGAAACCCACATCGAATCGTCCATACAATAAAACGTCCCAGCGTAATAATCCGCGCAATCCTCAGAAAACAACGCAGAGCGTCAATCTGCAATCCCTTATCGAATCGCAGATCGACATCGACTACAAAAATATCGATCTTTTGCGTCGCTTTACAACGGGCTACGCAAAGGTCGTCCCGCGTCGCCGCAGTGGCATCCAAATGCACCAACAACGCAAAATTGCTCAGGCAATCAAACGCGCGCGTTACATGGGACTTCTTCCCTACGAAAACCGCTAGACCAATATGTCATCAATGAATGATCTCAAAATAGGGAGCGTGCTTCTGTATGAAGATGAACCCTATACCGTACTCTCGACGCAACACGTACAGATGGGACGCGGAAGCGCCATTCTTCGTACAAAAATGAAGAACCTCATCACTGGTAATGTGCTCGAACGCACGTTTAAGCATGGCGATAAATTCGGCGACGCTGAACTGCTTCACGTCAAAGCGACCTACCTCTACAGTGACGACAGCAACGCATACTTCATGGACAGCGAAACATTCGACCAGTTCCCTATTGGTATCGATGTCATCGGTGATCGTACCAACTTTCTCAAAGAAGGACAGGAAGTGGACTCGCTACAGTTCAATGGCAAGGCGGTGAATATAGAACTTGCGGCAAAGGTGGAGCTTATTGTGACGGAGACGGTTGACGCCGTCCGCGGGGACAGCGCGCAGGGTAAGGTGACGAAGGATGCAACGCTAGAAAATGGCCACACTATTCGTGTGCCATTGTTCATCAAACAAGGTGACAAAATTCGCATCAACACCGACACAGGCGAATATGTCGAACGGGTAACTGAGTAATACGCGTAAGGCGCTTACGACATATGCATAGCGCAATCAATTACAAAAGAACCATCTTCCACGTCTGCGGGGGCATGTTTGGTATGTTGGTTGCGCTGACGTTTCCCTTCCCGGAAATCCTTGTCATTTCAAGCACCTTTTTTGGAATTGCGTTGATCATTGAAGTGATGCGCAATCGCAGCCTTTCTTTTCATGATGAATTCGTGAGTAAGTTCGGGATGCTCATGAAGCCGACCGAGCGGGGTACCGTACTCGGATTCACCTGGACCGTCGGCGCGACGTTGCTCCTCTCATTCTTGCAGGACTTCCGCCCAATGGCCGTTGGTATGCTTGTGTGGACCTTTGCAGACCCTATGGCGATGCTTGCAGGACGTTTGCTCCCGAACACAAGGCGTCTTGCCGAGGGAAAAACGCTTGAGGGAACGATTGCCTTCTTCCTCACTGCAACACTCGTTGCGGCATTATTCCTGATCACCGTAACAACAAAACATCCTGTCTACGTCATGGCGCCGGTCATTGGCGCTGCAGGAGCCTTTGTAGAACTCATCTCACGTCAAATCAAGATCGATGATAACTTCTCGATCCCACTTGTGGCAGGGCTTGTCACCTACTTCTTGGTGATCTAGCCTTCCTTCGGTTCGTCGGCCTTCGGGTTATCTTCCTTGGCGATGCTTTCTTTTACGGCGATGAGTACTCCCGCCCGAAGATTCTTCAATAACTCCTTGTTACCGCGCAAGGTATCTTTTGCTGCCTCGCGGCCAACGCCGAGCCGTTGTTCACCAAAGGAATAGGTATTCCCGTTCTTCTGAATCACGCCATACTGCACGCCTGTATCAAGCATATCGCCGGCAATGGAAATACCTTCATTATACATGATGTCGAATTCCGTACGCTTGAATGGTGCGGCAACTTTGTTCTTCACGACCTTTGCTTTCACGCGGTTCCCAATGATGCGTTCACCTTGCTTGATCTGTGCGGCGCGACGAACCTCGATACGAACAGAAGCATAGAACTTCAGTGCGGTACCGCCGGTGGTTGTTTCTGGATTCCCATAAAACACCCCTATCTTGAGACGTATTTGATTGATGAAAATCACAACAGTGCGCGATTTTGCAACAACACCTGCAAGTTTGCGCAGCGCCTGACTCATGAGTCGTGCTTGCAAACCGACATGATGATCTCCCATCTCGCCTTCGATCTCCGCCTTGGGCGTGAGTGCGGCAACAGAATCAACCACAATGACATCAAATGAATTCGAGCGTACGAGCGTTTCCAAAATCTCCAATGCCTGCTCCCCATTATCCGGCTGAGAGATATAGAGTGAATTGATATCCACGCCGATCTTCTTCGCATACTCTGGGTCCAGGGCATGTTCGGCATCAATGAATGCCGCGGTGCCTCCCAATTGCTGTGCGGACGAAACGATATGCTGCGCAAGGGTTGTCTTGCCTGATGCCTCTGGGCCATAAATCTCGGCAATGCGCCCGCGTGGCATCCCCATCACCCCAAGGGCAATATCAAGCGAGAGGCATTGTGTGGGGATAGTTTCCACCTCCATCTGTTTTGCCTCCCCCATTCGCATAATGGAACCTTCGCCAAAACGCTCCTGAATCTGCTGGATTGCAGCGAGTGCTTCGCTTTTTTCTTTGTTTACTTTCGATTTTGCAGTCATAAAATTCCTTTCGACCGCCACGTATATATGGGTCTTGCCTGAGTAGCTTACTATAGGCACTAGACCTATGCAAGTTAGGGCGCTAGCGCCTCCTCCACAAACACCAAACGCTGATCAACGGCAGTGGTGCTCCGCCCACGTTTTGCGGTAATGCGTATGGTATTCAATCCCTCACGAAGGTTTACGCGCTCACGGAATACCCCTTCGCGATCGACCGGAATCTCTTGGTCATTCACCCGAACCTCTGCCTCTGGTTCGCTTTTGCCTTCAACTAAGATACTCCGTTCCGTTGTTGTGATGTTATTTTGTGGACTACTCACCAGCAATTCCGGTGCCTGAAATACCTGCTGTAACTGCCAGACAAGATATGCCGCAACGGCTAATGTTGCAATGCTAAAAAGGACAATGCGCACAATGCGCGGGGAAAGAGAAAAACCTTCGCGCACTGCTTGTGGTGGAATGACCTCCCCCATGCCGCCTTCACGCGTACCCGCAACAATACTTCGTTCACGCTCGTACCATGTAAGAACGCGTTGTGTATCAACATGCAACGCTGGCGCAATTTTTCTAAGAAAATTTTTCACATACACATCCCCAGGAAGTGACGCATAATCACCAGCTTCGAGTGCTTTAAGGTGCTTCGCGGAAATGACAAGAGACGCCGCAAGCTGTTCCAGCGTTATTCCTTCTTCCTCTCGTAATTCACGAAGCCGTTCACCGAGTAACTTGCTCCCTTCTAATTTCCTCCGAGAGAATGTACTCATAGAATATTAGAGGTTCGCATGAGCCTGCCCGACGAAGCCCTGAGGCTGCTGAAGGGCAAAGGCGGGGTCATGATCGTGTCCAGTTCTCATACCGTTCTTTTTCATCCTCAACATCATCCTCAACTTCTTCTGTTGCTTCATTATCAACGGGCTCTTCTTCGCCATCATCTCCTTGGACATCTTCATTGTGGGTATCATCCTTTTCTACATCCTCATCATCTTCAGGTTCTTCTTCCTCAAAAGATTCACCAAACTCCTCATCTTCTAAATCACGCAAAACCTCTCTGGGCTTTGCACCATCGGCAGGACCAATAAACCCTTGCTCCTCAAGAATATCCAGAATGCGCGCAGCGCGCGCATAGCCGATAGAAAGCCTGCGCTGGAGCAGGGACGCAGACCCCTTGCCTGCCCGCAAAATCACCTGCTTTGCGTCTGCCAACATCGGATCTTCATCTTCATCATCACCAGAACCCATCACGCCATTCTTCATCATCGTATGCGGAGCCTGCGCTTTTTCAATAACATCCATGTCATAATCTGCATCTGCACCCTTGCGCAACGCTGCCGTCACGCGCTCAATTTCTTCTTCAGTCACCAATGCTCCCTGCAAGCGTTTTGGTTTTGAAAGCTCTGCAGTGACAAGAAGAAAATCACCCTTGCCCAGCAACTTCTCTGCGCCGGACATATCAAGAATGGTGCGCGAATCTATGCTTGAAGCAACATTAAAGGCCATACGCGCCGTAATATTCGCCTTGATAAGGCCTGTAATAACATTGACGCTTGGCCGCTGTGTGGCAACCACCAAATGAATGCCGACCGCACGCGCCATCTGCGCAAGACGGACGATCGCGCCTTCCACTTCGTTAGCGGCAACTACCATAAGATCAGCAAGCTCATCAATCACGACAACAATATACGGCATGTCATATCCCGCGGCACGAAAGCCGGCAATATTGCGCTTCTTTGCTTCAGAAAGATGAATATACCGACGATCCATTTCTGAAACCACCCAACGCAATGCATTAATTGTCTTGTTGCTTTCTGTAATGACCGGTGTGAGTAAATGAGGAACATTATTATAAAGAGAAAGCTCCACGCGCTTCGGATCCACCAGAATAAGTTTCAGATCATCGGGCGAATTGCGCTGTAAGAGATTGAGAATAACGGTATTAATCATGACGCTCTTTCCAGAACCTGTTGCGCCGGCAATCAAGAGATGCGGCAAAGAATCCAAATCGAGAACCCACGGGCTCCCTGCAACATCGCGGCCAACGGCCAGCGCGAGCTGTGATTTGTGCTTCCGTGATTCGTCAGTCTCCAATACGTCGCGCAAGGTAACCAATGCGCTTTGTTTATTTGGCACTTCAATACCAACCAGCGAACGTCCTGGAATAGGTGCCTCAATACGAATAGGATGCGCGGCCAAAGCAAGAGCGAGATCATTGGAAAGCGTTGTGATCTGCGAAACCTTCACGCCGACTGACGGCTTCAATGTATATTGTGTGACTGTCGGCCCTATAGAGACCTCGCCCAACTCTACCTCGATACCAAAATTCTGCAGTGTGTCCAAAATGATTGTCTTGTTGCGTTCAACATTGCCTGCCGCCGGCTGTTCAGTCGTACGATTCAAAAGATTCAATGGAAAAGCAATATGGCTGCTCGCCTTGCGCTTCTTAAGTGTGAGCGCCATGCGTCCTTGTTCTGGCTCATCATCTTCATGTTCTTCTACCGCAGCATCGGGTTCCGCATCATCAGGTTCATTTTCCTCGCCATCTTCCTCTTCCGTATCTTCAGCATCTTCATCGTCATCGCCTTGAAGATCACTCGGGTCTATGCGACGACGTTTAAAATCTGCTTCCTGCTCTTTGTCCATTACGCGTCGCGTACGGTAATCCTGCATCCGAATCTTCAGTTCACTCACTGCATCAGAAACAGATGCAAAAATACCCCACACGCGAGAACCATGCCCTGCAAGCTCGCGAAGCGTCGTATTAAAAAAGAGAAGAAGTGCAATCAAAAAGACAGCAACAAGCACCACCAATGAAGCCCAGGAGCCAAAAAGTGTCACTAATGGCCAAGCAAGAATATATCCTACTGCGCCACCGCCCTCTCCGCTTGCAATATCACCAAGAAGGTCAGCATCGAGAAAAATGGAAAGAAGCGCTGTAGAAGACAAAATGAAAAAAACCAGCCCGAGCCATGCGCGAACCGTCCATGGAAACTGCTCCTCCTTGTATACTGCGTACGCAATAAAAACCACAACAACGGGGAGTGCATACTGCCACCAACCAAAAGTTAACGAGGTAAAACCCTCAATGGCTTCGCCGATGTCGCCAGCAATGCCAAAAAAACTTAATATTGTGAGAACTGCAACGAGACCGAGTATCACGATGATGATGCCACGCCGGCTCTCCGGTGAAAGTTCCGGGCTGGCTTCCTCGCGTTCTTCCTCCTCGTCACGTCGTCTTCGAAGCGTGCGTCGTGCTGCCATACTCGTTCTATGGTACCACACGTAACGGTGCACTGGAATGCACCGTGGTGTGTATATTTTTATATCTCTTACGCCTTTTCAGGTGTGGAATCAGCTGCCTTTTCTGTTGCCTCTTCTGCTAGGGGTACAAGCTTTTCATCTTCAGCCATCATTTTTTGCGCCTTCTCCGCTTGCTCTGCTTGAAGAAGTGCTTCCTGAACGTGCGGGGCAAGAGGTTCATCTTCAATGACACGTTCTGGAAGAATGATTCTTTCAGGGTGAAGACCTGTACCGGCTGGAATCAACTTACCAATAATGACATTTTCCTTAAGGCCACGGAGGTCATCAACACGACCAGAGACCGCAGCATCAATGAGCACGCGTGCTGTTTCTTGGAATGATGCGGCAGAGAGGAAGCTTTCAACGGACAGCGATGATTTGGTGATACCAAGCAAAAGCTGCGTAAAGACGATCTCCTTCTTGCCTTCCTTCTTCAGGCGCTTGTTTTCTTCAATAACGCGAGCCTTCTCAAGCACTTCACCAGCAAGGAACGTTGAATCACCCGGATCTTCAACGCTGATACGTGAGAACATTTGACGCACAATGATCTCCAAATGCTTTGCATTCACTTTTTGACCCTGTGATGAATAGATGTAATGAATTTCCTTAATAATGTAGCGCGCAACAGCTTCTTGGCCTTTCAAACGATAGAGATCAAAAAGATTCACAGAACCCTCGGTGAGAAGATCGCCCGCATTGACGAGATCTCCGTTCTTTACGTAGAGCGAAAGCCCTGATGCTACTTCATATTCCTTGCCCATTCCTTCGGGATTGAGAATGATCATCTGTGGCTTGATTTCAATCGTGCCTGGTTCTTCAGAACGGAGCTTTTCAGTACCGCGGGCAGCCAAAACCTGCTTGGCCTTCACGGATTGTCCTGTTTCAACCTTCACCACCCATGCACCTTTTCCGGCAGAGCCGGATCCGGCTTCGCCGGATTTCTTGCCATCAGTAAGTGGATATTCCAATGGCTTCACCATAGGATCAAAAACGCGAAGCGTGTAACCATGCGGCTTTTCTTCTACAGTGACGCGGCCATTATTTTCTGCAAGGATTGCTGCGCGCTTCACTGGACGTGCTTCAAAGAGTTCTTCAACGCGTGGGAGACCCTGTGTAATATCCTGCCCAGCAACACCACCCGTGTGGAAGGTGCGCATGGTCAGCTGTGTTCCCGGTTCTCCGATAGATTGTGCCGCCATAATACCGATTGCAACACCACTCTCAACAAGACGATTGTTGGAAAGGTCTGCTCCATAACACGTGGCGCAAATACCACGTACGGCCTGACAGGTGAGTGTGGAGCGAATACGAAGTTCATCAAGATCAAGGTCTTCGATAATCGCCTCTTTTTCATCATCAATAAGTTCACCAGCCTTGATCAATGTCTTGCTGCCCTTTTTAATATCTTCCATAATCACGCGGCCCCAAGCGCGGGTCGCAACAGTTTCATCCATCCCTTGACTTTCTTCCTTTGTAAGCAAGAAACCGTCTTTATTCTTGCAATCCGCCTCGCGAACAACAACATCCTGAGCAACATCAATCAAACGACGGGTAAGGTACCCGGCACTTGCCGTACGGAGCGCGGTATCGGAAAGACCTTTACGGGCACCATGTGTTGAAATGAAATACTCCAATACATCAAAACCTTCTTTGAAGCTTCCTTTTACTGGAAGTTCAATGGTATCACCGCCTGGGTTCGTCACGAGTCCCTTCATACCCATCATCTGTGTGATCTGTCCCCATGAACCACGGGCACCAGAACCGATCATTGCATACACCGGACCATAACGATCAAGTGCCTTCTTGCTTGATTCTGTGACATCATCTTTTACCTTTGCCCAAATCTCAATGGTCTTTACATGGCGCTCTTCATCAGTGAGCAAACCCGCTTCATAATGATTACGCACTTCATCTACCTTCTTTTCTCCTTCAGCAAGTAATGCATCTTTATCTGCAGGAACAGGAAGATCCGCCATGCCCCACGATATGCCAGAAATAGTGAGGTAACGGAACGCGCGATTTTTGATGTTATCCAAGAGAAGAACGGTCTCTTCAAGACCATCGTTATTCAAACTGTCTGCAATAATCTGTGCGAGTGCTTTTTTATCAAGCGTCTTATTAAGAAATGCCGCCTTCTTTGGCATCAATTCCTGAAAAAGCAAACGGCCAGCGCATGTTTCAACGATCTTTCCTTTTAAGCGCACATTAATCTTGTCTTGCACGCCAATATGGCCGAGGCGATACGACATGACGGCTTCATCCGCATCAATAAATGATGCCCGCGGTTCCATGTTTTCTCGCATGTTTGTGAGATAGAAACAACCGAGCACAATATCCTGCGTTGGGGTTGCTACTGGCTTACCTGTTGCAGGCTTCAAAATATTTCGGCTTGAAACCATCAGGTTCTCCGCTTCCCATTTTGCCTGCTCGGTGAGCGGAACATGCACGGCCATCTGGTCACCATCAAAGTCTGCATTGAATGCTGCACATACCATTGGGTGAACCTGAATAGCCTTACCTTCAATCAGTACTGGCTGGAAAGCTTGAATACCGAGACGATGCAACGTTGGGGCGCGGTTCAAGAGAACGTGTGAGCCCTTGGTTACTTCTTCAAGAATATCCCACACGACATCATGACTTGCTTCAATAAAACGGCTTGCAGAACGAACGTTATGGACGTATTCGCGCTTGATGAGCTTGGAAATAACAAACGGACGGAAGAGCTCGAGCGCCATCTGCTTTGGCAAACCACACTGGTTCAATTTCAGGTGAGGTCCAATGACAATAACTGAGCGGCCACTGTAATCAACGCGCTTTCCAAGAAGATTCTGACGGAAGCGTCCCTGCTTCCCCTTCAGCATGTCGGCGATAGATTTGAGCATGCGCTTCTGGCCTGTACTCGCAGTAACCGTCTTGCCGTGTCGAGCACTATTATCAATAAGCGCGTCGACTGCTTCCTGCAACATGCGCTTTTCGTTACGCTGAATGACTTCCGGCGCATTCAGTTCAATAAGCCGCTTCAAGCGATTGTTGCGGTTGATGACGCGACGGTAAAGGTCATTAAGGTCAGATGTTGCAAAACGACCACCATCAAGCTGCACCATCGGGCGCAAATCTGGTGGAATCACCGGAACCGCAGTGGTGATCATCCATTCAGGACTGATCTTGTTGCGCAAAAGATTTTCCAAAAGTCGAATGCGGCGGTTCAGGCGCTTCTTCTTGTTCTCTGTGCTTTCTGCGGCCTCTTCGCGCAGCGCCTGCACGGTCTTTTCCATATCAACCTGCGCAAGTAATGCACGGATCGCTTCCGCGCCAATACTTGCCTCAAAGACATGACCATACTTGAGTGAAAGGTCTTGATACTGATTCTCAGTAAGAATAGAAAGTGGCGCCAAATCTTTGAGCTCACGCTTTGCTTCTGTTACCGCTTCCTCCAGTGTTGTAAGTTTTTCTTCCTTCAATCGCTCAAGACTTGCCAGCTCATCAATGAGTTGCTTCTCGAGTTTCTTCAATGTCACTTCACCATTTGTCTTCTGCTTCTCCGCCTCGTTGTGTTGGCGAAGTTCATTCGCCTCGCGCTGAAATTCATGCTGGAGCTGTTGATGCTTTTGCTCTGCTTCAGAATCAATTTGTGAAAGCGTATCTTTTCGGAGATTGTCATCAACCTTCGTAACAATAAAATTCGCAAAATAAATGACTTTTTCTAATTCTCCAACAGAGAGATCAAGTACCAAACCAATCTTTGACGGTACGCCGCGAAGGAACCAAATATGTGAAACCGGCGCAGAAAGGTCAATGTGACCCATGCGTTCACGACGAACAGATGCGCGCGTTACTTCAACGCCGCACTTATCACAAACGATCCCTTTATAACGGATGCGTTTGTACTTCCCGCAATAACATTCCCAATCCTTCGTTGGCCCAAAAATCTCTTCTGCAAAGAGGCCGCCTTTTTCTGGCTTCTGTGTTCGATAATTAATGGTCTCCGGTTTGGTGATCTCGCCGTGTGACCATTCGTGAATATCATCCGGAGAAGCAATCTTTAAACGAATTGCTTGAAAATCTGCCGGCTGTTGTTCCTGATGATTGTTCATGCTTTTCCCTCTCCGGCCTTACCGGACTTATCTTCCTTCTCGTCCCTTTTTGTTGGCTTCCGATGCATGGCATCTCTGCCTGGTCGATCATGTTTATCCTTCTTCTCTTTTGGTGCACCAATAAGCTCCACATCAAGCCCGAGTCCCTGCAATTCACGAACGAGAACGTAAAATGATTCCGGAATATTGAGACGCGTAATAGGTTCACCCTTAATGACGGCTTCATACGCCTTTGAACGGCCAATCACGTCGTCAGATTTAATGGTGAGAATTTCCTGCAATGTGTGTGCGGCGCCATAAGCCTCCAATGCCCACACTTCCATTTCTCCAAAACGCTGTCCGCCAAACTGTGCCTTACCTCCAAGCGGCTGCTGCGTGACCAAGGAATATGGGCCGATGGAGCGCTGATGGATCTTGTCTTCCACCATGTGATTGAGCTTCAGCATGTAGACCACGCCGACATTCACCTTCTGATCAAATGGCTCACCGGTGCGCCCATCAAGAAGAAGGGTCTTACCATCTTCTGAAAATCCTGCCTTCTTTAATTCCCGACGGATGATATCCTCATCCACGCCATCCAATGCCGGAGATGCTACCGTGTACCCAAGTGAATGCGCGGCCAAGCCAAGATGCGTTTCAAGAATCTGACCAAGGTTCATGCGGGATGCCACGCCAAGAGGATTCAAAATGATATCCACCGGCGTACCATCGGGGAGGAACGGGAGATCTTCTTGCGCGACGATGCGGGAAATAACGCCTTTGTTTCCATGCCGACCGGCCATCTTGTCACCAACCTGAATCTTACGCAGCTGCGCAATAGAAACCTGAATGGACTTCGTCACACCAGATGGGAGTTTATCACCGTTCTGGCGTGAGAAGATCTTAATATCCACGACCTTACCGTGTTCGCCATGTTCAAGATACAGCGAGCTATCCTTCACGTCTTTTGCCTTCTCGCCAAAAATCGCGCGGAGGAGCTTTTCTTCTGCTGAGAGTTCGGTTTCACCTTTTGGCGTGATCTTTCCGACGAGAATATCGCCGGACTTCACGCTGGCGCCAATACGAACAACGCCTTCTTCATCAAGATCTTTCAGTTTCTCTTCAGAAACATTCGGGATATCCCTGGTGACGGTCTCAGGACCAAGTTTGGTGTCTCGTACGTCGATCGTATATTCATCGATGTGGACGGAAGAGTAGCGGTCTTCTTTAACGAGATTCTCAGAAATGAGAATAGCGTCTTCGAAGTTTCCACCCTCCCAAGGCAAGAAGGCCACAAGAATGTTTTGACCGAGAGCGAGTTCACCGTTATCAGTCGCGGGACCGTCGGCAAGGACATCACCCTTTTTAACTTTTTGATTAATATCAACAATTGGTTGCTGGTTGATCGCGGTTGATGCGTTGGAACGAACGAACTTGCGCAACACATGCTTCTCTATTTTTCCGTCTGACCCAGTAATATGAATCTCTTGCCCATCCACGCGAGTAATCTCACCGTCCTGGCCGGCAATGGCGACGGCGCCGGAATCATATGCCGCACGACGTTCAACGCCCGTACCAACAACTGGCGCCTGCGGCTTCACGAGCGCCACGGCCTGACGTTGCATATTTGTTCCCATTAATGCGCGAACAGCATCATCATGTTCAAGGAAGGGAATAAGCGACGTTGTCACAGAAACAATCTGCTTTGGTGAAACGTCAATATAATCAACTTCCGTCACATCTGCCGTTGTTGGTTCGCCATGGCGTCGCACTTCAACGCGCTCTTTCAGTATGTAACCCTTTTCATCAACGGGCGTGGTTGCCGCAGTGGTAACAAATTTCTCTTCTGTAAATGCATCAAGGAATTCAATTTGGCCAGAAACGCGCGGCTTGATCTTTACCGTCTCAATGCGTGATGCGGCGATTTTCTTTGCAGCATCCGCCGTAATCTCTTCACCATCTTTAACGAGAACCGTCTCGCCATCCTTCACATCACCGCGTGCGATTTCGCCAATGAGATGCTCATCATTCTTTTTCAGCTCTCGAATGATTTTTACAAACGGCGTTTCAATGAAGCCATAGTCATTGATCTGCGCGTAGGAAGCCAAATGACCAACAAGCCCGATGTTCGGACCTTCTGGCGTGGCGATCGGGCAGATGCGTCCATAATGCGTGCGGTGCACATCGCGAACATCAAATCCTGCACGCTCACGAGAAAGACCACCGGGACCCATGGCGGAGAGGCGACGCTTGTGTTCGAGTTCTGCGAGCGGATTGGTCTGATCCATGAACTGTGAAAGTTGCGAGCTCATGAAGAACTCCTTGATTGAGCCAATGACCGGACGCGCGTTAATCAGCTGGTTCGGAGTAATCGTTGCAATATCTTGCGTGGACATGCGATCGCGCACAATGCGCTCCATGCGAGCAAGGCCAACACGGAACTTATTCTGCACGAGTTCGCCAATTGCTCTCACGCGACGGTTGCCAAGATGATCAATATCATCTGCGTCTGCCTGGCTGTTGTTGAGCTTGATGATCTCTTTCACAATCATCACCAAGTCTTCCTTCTGGAATACGCGGTGTTCTTTGTTGTTTGGCTTGTTGGTATTAAAACGAGAATTCAGCTTGTAGCGACCAACGCGTCCAAAATCATAACGGTCAAAACTGAAGAACATCTTATGAATGAGTTCGCGTGCATTCTCAGTTGTTGCGAGATCGCCTGGACGAATACGCTTGTATACTTCTTTTAATCCCTCTGCTTCAGAACGAGAAGGATCCTTTTCTATCGTCGCTTCGATATGACGTCGTTCTGGGTGGTTGTCAGTATCCTGAAAAAGTCCAAGGATCTCTTCATCACTCGTGTATCCAAATGCACGCATGAGTGCGGTCACAGGCACTTTACGTTTGCGATCGATCTTAACAGAGATCACATTATTCGCGTCGGTCTCCAGCTCAAGCCATGCACCGCGGTTTGGGATGATCTTTGCGCCATAGTATTTGCGGCCGCGTACGAATTCTGAAGTGAAGAATACACCGCTTGAACGGATCAATTGAGAAACAACGACGCGTTCAATACCATTAACAATAAACGTCCCGCGATCGGTCATCAGCGGGAAGTCTCCAAGATAAATTTCCTGTTCCTTGATTTCTCCGGTCTTCTTGTTCACCAAGCGAACCTGCACGCGCAATGGCGCTTCAAACGTTACGTTCTTTTCCTTCGCGGTAACCTCGTCAAACTTCGGATCGTCGAGATAGTAATCAACAAAATACAATTCAAGGTCGCGACCAATGAAGTCCTGAATGGGGGAAATCTCATCAAAAAGTTCCTTGAGGCCATCGCGGAAAAACCAGTCATATGACCGTTTCTGTATCTCTATAAGGTCCGGCAATGGGACCGCTTCATTGATAGTCGTAAAGAAACGACGTTCAGTCTTGTGTTCAGGCATACAAAGACACAGAGCCACCCTTCCCCGCGTTGGGCTGCTCGGGGTTACTTCTGTTTACTTGTGTACGAATGTAATAAAATTCGCTCGAAACCTCAATAAATGCAAGGAGGCGAATATGAATAGTTGCGGAAGCTACAAAACACTATACCTTCGTCAAGCCCTATGTGTCAAGTCAAGAACACTAAATCGAAATTTGGCAAGTATAGCCCAAAAAATAGCTTATATCAGCAAAATTACTAAAAGGACAAAAAGTGTGCCCTCACGCTTGCTGAAATCTTGTCCTCATGTTTTCCACACCTACGGCGCAAAATGCCCCATGGTGATAGAAAGACCGCCACGAAAACTTGGCGCATACGCATAATAAGAAAGAATGCGTTGCAGTGTTGTCTCATTTTTCTTCACAAACACAAACACGCCAGGTGCGCCATCTTTATACGTGCTGGTGAGTATTTCTGCCGTGTTATCAAAGCCATAAAGATCCCCTGCGGTAACGTTCGCGCCACCACGGAATCCCTCAGATGCGGCAAAGAAATTGCGTAAAAAAGTTCCTGTGGGGCTAAAGATCTTTACTTCTGCCGGGTAACCGCCTGTCGTGGGGCTCAAAATAATCTCTGGAATACCATCATCACCTATAATGTCTCCTGTAGTGATGGACATACCGCCGCGTCGTGTGGATGAATACGCAAAGAACTGCGCAGAAACACGTGCACCAGAACGAGAAAGGGTAAACACGCGTATGTGAGGGCCGCCACGATCCGCAGGCGCGACCACCACGGAATCACGTCCATCGTTATCAAAGTCTGCTGTAGTGAGATTCACGCCACCTCGAAAACCCTCATCATACGCCCAAAACTGGGCTTCCAACTTTCCGCGTCCATTAAACACCCGCACAACCGGTCCCCCGCCACTTGCGGGCGTCACAAGAATTTCATCCTTGCCATCACCATCCACATCACCTGTTGCAACGTTCACTCCGCCACGAAAAGTTTCTGGAAGCGCGAAGAATTGACCGAGCACAACGCCGCGTCTATTAAAAATGCGAATATGAGGACCGCCGCCGCGTCCCGGTGCAGTAATAATCTCATCATAGCCGTCACCATCCACATCACCTGTTGCAACGCTTACTCCGCCACGGAAGTTTGGATTGTATGCAAAGAACTGACCCGTGAGATTCCCAAGATAATCAAAGATGCGGACATGAGGGCCGCCACCAGCTCCGGCGCCAGCAACAACCTGTAATACTTTTTTCATGGTGAATGTTGTTGTTGCGGGAACAGGGTCGTCATTGCCAGCCTCATCAACAGCGCTCACGGCAAATGTATGTTCTCCGTTCGTAAGATCAGAAAAAATATGCTCCGTACGATTTGTATACAGCGTCCAGTTCCCATCATCAATCTTATAACGAAAACGAATATCCTTCTTGGCGGTGATATCATCGTTTCCTGACCATTGCATCACAACATTCCCTGTATAAAAAATGGAGACGTGTGAAGCGATGGCTGTATCCGGCGGATTGGGATCCTCAGGCCCTCCAACGGGATCCGCATTGATTTTTGGTGGCGGCACGCTATCGCACTGGCGCGCAATGAGTGATGACGGCGGGTTCACGTCACAAGATTTTGTGTCTGTACAAGTACGTATCTGTTCATTATTGAGACATTCAGACCAGTCGCCACAATTCCATTTTGGCGAACAAGAAATTTGTGGTGGAGTACAAACCTGTGCAAGCGCAGGCCGATTCATGATGGTCCCGCAATCATGAGCATCGGTGCAGGTGCGGGACTGCACTCCTGCAGTACTACACGTGCTCCATGTGCCACAACCCCAATCTTCCACGCATACCGTTGGCACGTCTGGCGCCACGGGGATCAACACTGCCGCCTCATTATTCTCAAGTGCAATGCTGGTAAGAATCGTACTATCCAATATTCCGTCCGCGCCCAAACGGCGATACTCCCCGCCAAGATCGTGAGTGGTACGCGAAGCAACTCCAAGATAACCCCCATATTCCCGATACTTCACCAGTACCAATGCATTGGAATATTGCCGAGCAAAAAGATGATAATTTCTTGTGGTGCCGCTGGTAATCTGACTTGGCGTGCTGGGATCAATGCCCGTTGCAAGTTCAAAGTGTTCTATGGTACCGCTATTGCCAAAGACATCCTGCTTCCCGAACGTATTGGCGATCGGCGTTCCGATGTCATAATCGATCGCTGGGATCCAAAGATAATCCTCAACCGGCCCTGTCGGCCAAAAATTCCCATCCTTGTTCCATCCCGTAAAATCGAGATAGGCAAAGGAGAGGTTCTTGTTGTTCACAAGATAAAAGTTCGCGAGAACGAACATCTGCGCCTTTGATGTGTTGACGGTAGATTCATTGACCCCTTTCAGATAGAACTTCTGCCCGGCAAGTGAATCACTCAACATCTTCTTGGTGTCTTGATAATCCGAATTATACGTCAGCGCGCGCGGAACGCCGCCGCTCGGCTGGTTCAAGTCATTCCATGTGAGCCATGCTTCAATTTCAACCGGGTTGTTCAGGCTCTGATACCCGGCATAAAAATATGGATGAAAATACCAGTAGAGTGCGCGGGCATTCGGGATGACCTGCTTTTCTTTTCCAAAATAATTCGAGACGTACGTTGCCATGTTCCGCTGCGCATCGAATGCCTCCTGAATGCGGGGGTGATTGCCATCCAATGGAATGCCGTAATACTCGACTGATTTGTCGAACGCCGAACCGCCCGGATAAAAATCCCCGTTGTCTGAAAGCACATTATCCGCCTCTGCGCCGCCAGACTCCATTGTGGTCGCAACTGCCTCATTGTTAAATGCGACCCAGTTCTGATTGCTGAATTTCACGTCTGACCATATCAATAACCAAGCATTCGGCGCTCTGGATTCTGCGCGGCTTGCTGCCGTTGCGGCAGGCGTACAGTTCGGTGAACACGATGCATTCCACCCCTTAAATGACTGACAGTTCCTAAAGTAATCGCATCGCGTACCGACATCATCACGAAAATGAATGATCAGATCCTGCGGATCACATGCCGGCGACTGCGCCGCACACCAACTCGTGACACTCCCTGCAAATTCGCTATCGGTAAATGCGCTATAATTCCGATAATTTCCCAGCGTCACCTGGGGATTCAAAGCCTTATATGCCGCCTTGAATGCAGTGTGAGAAAATACTTGGTCAAAATGAAGTGCTTTGAATGTGGTATCAACAAGCCCCGCATCATCATACCGAAGGTCATGCGTGTGTGTTTTGATATGCGGACGGAGCGTACAGGAACCATCGCCCCATACATAATACCCCGTAGGGCAGCCGCAGGAAGCACTGTCTTTGATAAGTATTCCATCTTCGCAATACCACGGACGATCTGCGGAATCGCCGGTGCGTTGCACAACGCATTGCCCATGAGCGGTACCATCACTGCACCCGACCGTTGCCGCTGCAAATGATGCCCCAAGTTCATCAACACTCAGCCCATCTGGCTGCAAATCAATAATTCCAGCAACAGAAAAAAGTGCTCCAAAAAATACAATAAAAAGAAGCACTCCCGTCGAAATCTGAACACCAAAACCAAGCCGCGCGGCAGTACTGGTCTGCTGCGCAATCCCGATGTGTACCTGTAATCTCTTATGTAGTGACTTTTTGATCATGAAGTAGTTCGCGGATCACGGTACGGTCATCCCACGGAACCTTTCTCCCTCCAGCAACAACCATTGCCTGCTCTGAACCCTTGCCGGTTACCAGAACAAGATCACCCAGCGCGGCCAATGAAAGTGCTTTGGCAATGCCTTCACGTCTATCAAGAATCAGGAAAAGATCCTTCCCTTCTATCTTACCAGCTTCCTGCGCTCCCTGCGATACGTCCTTGATAATCTGCATCGGATCATCATCATACGGATCCTCATTCGTCACAATGACCATTGCGGCATTCTCTGCTGCAAGCTTTCCCAAAATTGGCCGCCGAGATATATCGCGACCGCCGCCCGTTGAACCCAGCACATGCACAATACGCTTATAGGGAAGCTTCTTTAAGAAGACATACAGTTGTGTGAGTGATGCGGGTTCTGGGGCATAATCTACCATCACGGCAAAAGGCTTTTTCTGTACAAACTCAAAACGTCCGGGCACGCCTTCTATCTTTGCAATTGCGCGTATTCCTGTTTCAAGAGAAATGCCGAGTGGCTCAACTGCTGCGAGAGCCGCAAGTGCATTTTGCACGTTCACCTCACCAAGGAGTTTTAACGACGCGCGCTGTCCATTCACGGTGAACCTGCTCCCCTCAGCGAGCACAGCAACATCTTTTGCCGCAAACACAGCATCAAAACGCTCCCGCCCAAAAGCACCATGCCGTGTCTCATCAACAAAGCCAACATAATGCTCTGCCATAAAAGTACGGAAGAATGTTGCCTCAGGGTCGCCAATATTCACTACGCTCGTTTTTAAAATCTTTTTGCCGTTCAGCCTTTTCTTTTTTGTGTGCTTCAATGTGGCAAAGAGTTCTCCCTTCGCAGACCGATACGCCGCGTAAGATCCATGGGACTGAATATGCTCCGGCGTGAGATTCGTAAACACCGCGACATCGTATGCGATATGCGTATGACGATACTGCATGATGCCCTCTGATGATGTTTCAATCACGGCAATCTCACACATACGACGCACCATGTTATGCAACATCCGCTGCAAACCAAAACGGCCGAGCATTGTCATTTTGGTGTTGTTGAGCTTCTGCTCTTTGCCAACCTGAAACTCCACTGTTGACGTTACGCCGACGGTATAGCCCGCTTCCTCGCAAATACGCGCGATCAAATGCACAACCGTCGACTTGCCGTTTGTTCCTGTTACGCCAATCACAATGAGTCGGTCACCGGGAAATCGAAAAAGAAGCGCGGCCATCCACGCCATGATGCGGTGATACAGCTGCAACAACACGTGCGGCAGAAAACCTCTGAGCAGAGAACGCATACTAATAATTTTTAATGTCTTCTGTGTCGTCGTCCTCAATGACATTCACAGAATATGTCAGATTCTTGTTACGAACCAATTCGTGTTTACGATCCTTGAACTCAAACGGCGCAACGCCAAACATCTTTGCCTGAAAAAATAATCCTTCAACAAATTCTTTATCCGCATTGCGAAGGAACTCAATGGCATCTTCATCACCAACAACCTGGTGGACATTAATAAGAACGGGTCTTTTGATTGGTTTCATTAGTGAAATGTCCCCTCTGATTCCCCCACAAGTACCTGAAATGTATAATCCGGATTCGCTCGCAAACGATACGGCTCATCTTTATTGCCATGAAAAACAATTTCGCCAGCTTCGGCGGCTTGCGTAAACAACATACGGGAAACCATTTCATCTTTGTGCTTCAAAACTGCAATGCCTTCTGCGTCGCCTTCTGCTTTAAATCCATTGATATTCACAGGATGTGACATAGTATTGCGCTGTTGGATTGTACCAGAGCAGTCATGCTTTTTCAATAAGAAACGTGCCCGATCCTCCTCCTGGGGGATCGGGCACTGTGAACGAATCCGTTGGGCACGCCAGACTCAAAGTCCGGGAACGAACAAGGAAACGAGATCCCGATGCAGAGCGCTCAGAGACCCGGCACCATGCTGAACACGGAAGGCCGCCCGGTGCAGGCGCAGGTCCACTGAGAGGCATCATGCCCCTGCAGCGAGCCCATCACGCGCAGGAACGAGCGTGCAAGCGGTTCCTGGCGCGTTGCCATCACCGCAGCGACCTCATCGCCGCTCACCGCCTTCTGCCTTTCGGGGATGTCCGTGACCACGCAGACGCTCTGGTAGTGCACGTCCTCACCCTGACGGCAGAGCACGGCCTCAGGCGCCGTAGTCGGCATGCCGAGCAGATCCGCCCCAAAGACCCTGTCCAGTATGCGGACCTCGGCAGGCGTCTCGTAGCGATCCCGAACCGCAACGGCGAGCAGTCCGCCGTCCGTGATCCCCGGGTCCACTGCGAGCAGATGCCGGAGATGCGGACAGAAGAAATCGTTGCAGGGACGGAAGTACGCCAACGGATCATGATGCCCCGGCCGATCGAACGTCCACTTCCCCGCGGTGAGGTCGAAGAAGTCGTGCGGAGCGATGAGCGACCCGAGCTCCATGCCCGGGATTCGGGTGGCGATGCCGCCCGTTGCGGACGTCGCGAGAACGAAGTTCACACCCATCGTATCCAGCAGAGGGCGCATGTAGCGCTCGTGCTCGAGATCGGGCGGCGGGCAGTACGCACCGAATGCGTAATGCCGCTTCAGAAACACGAACTCAATGTCCCCGCACTGAACGATGCTGTAGCGCAGGACGTCATGGTACCTGGTGTCCATGGTGTGGTCGGTGACCTCACCAAACTCCCGGAACACGTCCTCCATCCCGGTACCTGCGATGACGGCGATCTTGGGAAAGGGCATGCGTATCCTCCTCAGTTGCGTCGCGCAATGCACGACAAAGAAAGAGCCTTCCTCCTCAAAAAGACGCCGTGAGCTTACGTATAATAGTGGTTGTTGTCAATACAAAAATGCCGAATAGTGTACGGCGTAGCGTCCCTCGACCACTGACCAGAGGCCAGCTAGTGGCTGATGGTGTCCCCAAGAGGAGTCGAACCTCTGTCTTAGCCTCCGGAGGGCTACGCTCTATCCACTTAGCTATGGGGACGCACCTTGTTGTCTCCATTCTGCACGAACTCACGGGCAGTATTCATGTCATCAGGATTCGAAAGATGAAGGCACGGTTCTGCAAGCTCCATAACCTTCACTTTCTTTTTTCCTGCAAGTATAGTAATGGCATCCGTAAGCTCGTATTCTCCGCGCTCGGATTCTTTTACCTGTTTGATTGTATCAAAAATTTCGGGGAGAAAACGATATAAACTCATATTCGCCAAATTCCCCGGAGGATTTTCTGATTTTTCCGCTATCTCCTGCAGCATATTGTTCTCTCCAAGAACCGCAATACCAAAATCCTTCGGGTGATCACTTGAAATGACACTCATAACATGTAACTCCTCATCAAAGTGTCGTATGCGCTGAAGATCAGATAAAGAATAGAGCTGGTCGCCTGCAAGTGCGATGAACGTCTCTCCTTTGGTTGCTGCTTCTGCCGCAAGAATTGCCATTGCCGTTCCATAATGATTCTCTGGTGTCACTGCATACTGATTAACCGTCTGTACCTCCAGCCCTGACGGTGTCTGCTGCAGCACGACATCAAACTGCTCGCGCATGTGTCCCGTTACTACCACCACGCGAGTGAATCCTGCGGCTGCAAGTCGTTCAAGTGCATACAGTAAAAAGGGCCTCCCTTCAACAGGGAGAAGTGGCTTTGGTGTTGTTGCCGTGAGCTCCTTCATCCGCGTGCCTCGTCCCGCAGCCATAATGACTGCGGTATCCACGGGAACGCCCTGCGTATTGTGCTGTTCCATACTTCAGATACAAATGTGGTGAACGTGGCGCCATATGATCCGCGCCTGACGCATCTTTCGGGCTAGAGTCTACCAGACCCGATGGTGTTTGAGAAGCGCACCGATCCGATATGCTGGATACAACAGATACCGGTACGGAAAATCCGAGCTGCGCGGCCAGGCAACGCGCGCACCGCCAAATCCTTCCTTAAAACGTGTAATGCCGGCCCAAGGGTGAACAGCACCTGCATCTGCTGGGGCGACACCGCGAAAATCATACCGCCGGTATCCATGTGCCTTTGCATACTGCAGCCCCTCCCAATGGAGAAGAAATGGCGCCATAACATTCTTATGCTCATCAGATGATGCGCCATGGGCATACGTCATGGTCGTACCAAAAAAAAGAGCAAGGCTAATTGCGACGGGCGTGCCTTCATAGCGGGCAACAAAAATCTTTAGGCTGCACTTTTCTGGTATGGGAGTGCCTGATTCCGCGAGAACAACGAACATCTTCTTAAAGTACTCCAATGGTTCACTCTGAATCTCATGCCGCGTGGCTGTTCGTTCAGTAAGGTCAAGAAAGGCTGCCAAGCCTTTATCGTTCGTCTCGTCAGCAACAACAACGCCCTTCTTTTGCGCGAGGCGAATGTTGTATCGCGTCTTCTGATGCATTGCCGCGAGTAATTCCTCTTCATTCTGCGTGACATCGACAACAACGGTATCCTGTGGTTGTGTTGCGGAAACAGGAAAGCCAGGTTCGATCATGTGTACCGGATCAACGCGAACAAAAAGACGTCCATCAGCGCGCTGTTGGAGTTCTTTGCGAAAATCCTGCCACTGCGCCATCTTCGCATCATCATGAAAAAGCGGGCCACGGGGAATATAAAAGTAACCCATACCGCGCGGCAGTGGCATGGTGATGATCTGTGCCTGAACGTTGCCGTTCGTAAGCCGTACGACGCTACGGCCAGTTGCTTCTTGAAATGTTCCCCATTCCCATGACTGCGTAAAAGGATCATGCGCTCCTGTAAGGAGTGCGCGATTCCATTCTTCTGCTGTGCCTTCCAAGAAACTCATGCAAGTTGTCGCAACGCTTCACGAATCTGCTCTGTGGTGTCTGCAACTTCATCAGGGACCTTGGCGAGTGCTTCGCGCGCTTCCTGTGCCCGGTACCCCAAGCCGATCAATGCTTCAAATGCGTCCGTGCGTTCCGGCGTCAAACTTTGTGCAAGTTCTTTGCCGCCGAACTTCTCCTTGAGTTCAACGATAATCCGCTCCGCAGTCTTCTTCCCGATGCCAGAAACTTTTGTGAGCATGCCTGTATCCGCAGAACGAACGGATTTTTGGATATCCTGCGCAGATGCCAATGACAGAATGCCAAGCGCCGTTTTTGGGCCAACGCCGCTCACGGTAATTAATGCAAGAAAAATTTCGCGTTCAAAAAGAGAAGCAAAGCCATAAAGCTCCATCGCGTTCTCACGGAGATGCGTATGCACAAAAAGGGCAATTGCTGCGCCTTTCCTCTTTCCCTGCTTCACGCGGGCACTCACTGCGAGTTCATAGCCAACGCCCTGCACATTCAGAATAAGAGTGCGTTCGGTAACTTCCTGCAGTGTGCCTTCAAGATAGCCAATCATCGTGCCTCCACCCTACCAATGTCAGAGAAAATTGAAAAGGCCTGCCCCCATTCTCCAGGTGGGGGTAGGCCTCGCTTGGCAAGATGATGCGCTATACCACGCATCTAGATTCGACCGAAGTCATCTTCGAAACGAACGACGTCGGCGAGCTGGGGCGTTGAAACCTCCAGCAAGATAGCGACGCCATCTCGCGCATGGACGCGGTGCACCGTTCCCGGCGCCAGAATGAACACATCGTCCTTGTAAAGAGTCATCTCCGTGAGTTCCTCCGGAGAGGGCCCCACGAAAACCTGCACGGGACCATTCAGCACCACCCAGGCCTCCTCCTTCTCGTCGTGGCGCTGAAGAGAAAACCGTGCTCCTCGGTTGATGACGAGGGTCTTGAGGGCGAATCCCTGTCCGAACACGATCCATTCCTCGCGACCCCAAGGCTTGATCACCCGGACGGTCTCCACTCGCCCAGTGAACCCCTCCGGAACCTGCAGCGCCATCGGATTGAACTGACCATCACGAACGACCCTCATACCGCGTACCCTCCTTCCTTGTGTTTGCGGTGCGCCCCACTTTACCAAAAAGAAGATTTTCGTCAATGGAAAATCCGACAGCACTCCTCCCTATGTACTGTTGGATTCGAGGGGGATGCCCCCTGTTGTACGAATGGACGGACGGACGACTCTTGATACGATCCGGTAGAGGGGGCATGGCAGCGGCTCCTAAAAGCCTGACCGCTCGCCGATATCGGCCGGCGACTTCATGGGGGACCCCGGCGAATCAAGTCCCGCGAGCTCCGGAACGTCGCGACAACTCTCTCGTTGTTCAAACAGATCCGCAAGCTCAAGAGAGGCGAGCAACATCGAGATCTTGGTCCCGATGATCCACACTACCCGAGGCGCGGGATTGCGTTTTTCGAGCTCGTCCATCAACGCGCCCATGCCGTCCACGATGCTATGGGTGGCAACCCGCAGGCCGCTCAGGTCGACGATGACGAGAGTGGCCTCCAGAGCAATGACCCCAGTCGCTCCGGACAGAACGGCGCTATCGCGAGAGGTGATACATATCCCTTCAGCCGTCACAAGATGGCCGCTCTGGCCTTCTCCGTAACCGAAGGGTTGGTGTTTCAGCTTCATGAATGCTCCTTCTTGTACGACGAGTACCACGCCTCAAACAAAGTCACGCATCGCACTCTCCCGTACGCTGCTCACGCGACTGCCACGTGAGGGCGACCGCCTCGTCCTCAACAATCTCGAAGACCTCGTCGAGGCCGAGAGTATGCAGCATGTGCATGAACCGACGCGATACACCGCAGAAGATGAGTGGCGTGTTCCGGTTCATGCAGTGCGCGTGGAGTGTGACGAGCTTGCCGACGAAGATCGAGTTGATAAGTGTGAGCTCGGCACAGTCCACGATGACGCGGTTCACGTCCCGTGTCACGTCCTTCACGCTACATACGAAGTCCTCGTGATCGCCATCGGACACAAAGGGTCCGAAAAGCTGCACAACGCGTGCGTGGACCCCGCCCGGTATGGGAAGGGTTCTGACGATGATGGTCATCGCAAACCTCCATGATCCCTTGCGGAATCGATGAGTGGCACGTTCCGCCCTTTGGATTTCAAAGAGCCAATCACCGTAACGTAAAGACTGGTGATTGTCAACGCGTTGTGCACTTTATGATGAAGCACTTGCCGGCCACGCATAAGTCCGCGAGGGACGAAGGCGAATCAATGAAAAGAGGGGGCCGTCCGGCTTTGCCGGACGGCCCCACACAGCATCACCTACTCCGCAACGCAGAGAAAGAGCTGTTGCGCTTCACGGGCAATCGCCCGCGTAGTCTCCTCCTCGCTCGAATGCAGGAAGATACGCGGCGTCACGAACGTAAGCGGCGAACTGGTCACAAGAGCAAGGCAAGAGAAACGCCCGCCGTCTGCGAGCAGATCCATAGGCAGCGCATTCACGGGTATCGTTGCGCGGTGATCGCGCGTTTGCCCGCCTTCGTAGTACGCCGCGATCCGGCGGTCGCCTTCGCCAAGGTCATACGCAAAGAACCAGCCCTCGTATGTTGCAAGCGTTTCCGCTCGTGAGCGCGAGAACCATGTGGTCTCTGCAAACCCCAGAACCGTCGCCGTCTTGAGTGCCCCGTTCCGGAACAGGGCAACGAGCATGCGAATCTCGTCCTCCGCTTCCACGGGAATCAGCAACGCTTCCGTGCCGTCACCATACGCCACGTGCCATGCGCGGTCGTACTCTACCAATCCCAGATTCTCGGAAAGTGGAAGCTGCCTCACGTCCGAGAGCAACGCGTGCTCGGCTCCCACAACAGAAGCCTCCAACAACATAGACTCCGGCGCAACAATATCCTCGGCGCATCCGCACATCACGAATACGCACGCCAGCATCAGCAGTTTCATCGTCTTTTCCTCCATACGAAAAAAAGCCCGCGCCACTGCACGAGCCACCAGAATTAAAAAAGGGCGGTACTTCCGCCACTGCACACAGGATACTCCGGAACGAAAAATGTGTCAAAAAAATGGAAACCCGAGAACAACCCTCTCTCTGTATTGAGATCAACAGTCGGGAAAACTCATTTCTTCATTCTTCTCTACTCCCAACAACCTACAACCTACCACCTATTTCCTGCTACAATGAATGAATATGGATTTCAAACTACACGCCGACTTCAAACCAACAGGTGACCAACCGCAGGCAATCCGCGGTTTGATTAATGGTGTAAAAAAGGGGGCGCGCGACCAAACGCTTCTCGGTGTGACCGGCTCAGGAAAAACCTTCACCATGGCGAACGTCATTGCAGAACTACAGCGTCCCACACTTATCATCTCCCACAACAAGACCCTCGCCGCGCAGCTTGCGAGCGAATTCCGGGAATTCTTCCCCAAAAGCGCCGTACACTACTTTGTCTCATACTACGACTACTACCAACCAGAAGCGTACGTCGCACGCAGTGACACCTTCATTGAAAAAGAAACGGACATCAATGAAGAGATCGAGCGTCTGCGCCATGCGGCAACACAGGCACTGCTGACGCGCAAAGATGTCATCATCGTTGCCTCTGTCTCCTGCATTTATGGTTTGGGTTCGCCAGCAAAGTATGGTGCACAACGGCTCACACTGCATGCGGGCCAGCGCGTTTCCCTGCGCGATGTGTTGAAGGACCTCACGCAAATACAATTCACACGCAATGACATTGATTTCACTCGCGGTTCCTTCCGCGTGAAAGGCGATGTACTCGATATCTTCCCGACCTTCGCGGACGAAGAAGTAATCCGCGTTGAATTCTACGGAGATGAAATCGACACCATCAGCACCATCAACGCCATCACGGGAAAAACCGTGCGTAAAGAAAAAGACGTGCAGGTCTTTCCCGCTTCGCTTTATATTGCAGAACAGAATGACATCCCAGACATGGTGAAAACGATCCGCAAGGAAATGGCCGCGCGCGTTGCCTGGTTCAAAAAAGCGGGCAAACTCATTGAGGCGCAACGCATTGAGGAACGCGTGAACTTTGATACGGAAATGCTCCTAGCAACAGGCTTCACCTCTGGCATTGAGAACTATTCGCGATACATGGATGGCCGCAAGCCAGGCGAAGCATCATACACGCTCATTAATTACTTCCAAGAAGCGGCAAAGGCAGCAACGGGTAACCCAAAAGATTTTCTCCTCTTTATTGATGAATCACACATGACCGTTCCGCAAATTGGTGCGATGCATGAGGGGGACAAAAGCCGTAAAGTAACTCTTGTAGATTATGGATTCCGCCTGCCCTCTGCGCTTGATAATCGTCCGCTGACCTTCAAAGAATTTCGCGAGCGCACCGGCCAGACGATCTATGTCTCGGCCACGCCGGGTCCATATGAAAAAAAAGTCTCCACAAAGACCGTGCAGCAACTCATTCGTCCTACGGGTCTTCTGGACCCCTCTATTGAGGTGAAGCCAACGGAACATCAGGTTGATGACTTAGTCGAACAGATTCAGGCGCGGCTCAAAAAGAAACAACGCGTGCTCGTCACCACACTCACAAAAAAGATGTCCGAGGATTTATCTGAATACATCGCCAATCTTGGAATCAAGGTCACATATCTTCATTCTGATATTGACACGCTTGATCGCATCGACATTTTGCGTGACCTGCGGCTTGGGAAGGTCGATGTTCTCATTGGCATCAACCTCCTGCGCGAGGGGCTCGACCTGCCGGAGGTTTCCCTTGTTGCGATCCTTGATGCCGATAAAGAAGGCTTCCTCCGTTCTGAGACGTCACTCGTGCAAACAATCGGTCGCGTGGCGCGCCATAGAGAAGGTCATGCTATTCTCTATGCAGACCGAATCACCGGAAGTATGAAACGCGCAATCGATGAGACAGAACGCCGGAGGGCATCACAACAAGCATATAATGATCAACACGGTATCACTCCCGCATCGATCAAGAAGGCAGTACGCGATGACCGCTTTGCCGGCAAAAAACATGAAGAAGCGGATGTGCTGCTTCCGAAGATAAAAGACATACCTCCGGAAGAACTCCCGCATATCACACATCAACTGGAAGAAAAAATGGAACTTGCCGCACAGAACCTGGATTTTGAAGAAGCCGCCAGATTGCGCGATCTTATCGCAAAACTTTCTCCAAAAAAAACCATACGCAGTAAACGAGGCAAGCGATGAAAACCGTACTCACCTTTGGCACCTTCGACCTCTTTCATGAAGGGCATAAAAAATATCTTGAACAAGCACGCGCATATGGCGACAAGCTTGTTGTTGTTGTGGCACGAGACGAAACGGTATTCGTTATGAAAGGTCATTATCCTGACGAACGCGAAGAGCAACGCATCAAGCGCGTTCTTGCCTCAGGGCTCGCTGATGAGGTGGTACTTGGCTCAAACCATGAATACTTCCAAATACTCGACCTCTACCCGCCGAATGTCGTGGTCCTGGGGTATGATCAATCAAATGAACTGACCGAGCAGCTTGAAGATGAACTTCAAAAACGCGGCATTGAAGCTGAGATTTTGCGCGCTGAACCATACAAGCCAGAACAATTCCATAGCTCCCTGCTACGAAAAAAGCCCCGGGAAAAATCCTAGGGCTTGCCTACACAGATCCTTAGTCTGTGAGGCGGAAAGAGCTAGCGGCGCTCTGCCGCAACCAGGTCGTCGTACATGCGCTGCCCGGCAGGCGTCGGATACCGGCCGGTGATGCAGCCTTCGCAGAAGCTTCTCGGATTCACACCGAGCTTCTTCAGCACGGCACGCTGCATTGCGACAGTTCCGTAGAACACGTCGTTCACGCCAAGATCTCGTGCCATCGCAGCCGTATCCACATGAACGCCCTGTTTGAGATATCGTCGTGCAGCGAGCTTGTCAAAGCTCTTGAGATCGATGCCGTAGTAGCAGGAGCCGATGACCGGCGGATAACCGAACACCAGACTCAAACCCGAAGGCACACCGTCTCTCTTGAGCATGGCCACAAGCTCCCTCATGGTCAGGCCGCGTACCTTGGAGTCATCCACGATGGTGGCATGCTTCCCGCGCATCCGCATCCTGCTGACCGCGTACTTCTCGCCTGCACTGCGCTTGCGGCGCCCGACGGACGTGATGAACGTTCTGCCGGTATGCATGCGCCGGATGCCGAACACAACAGGCACACCCAGCCCCTCTGCCACCCCTTCCGCAAGCGGAATGGATGAGTCGGGTACTGGGACGACCATCTCTGTGGCATACCCCTGCAATGCAAGCATGCTACCGATGCGCTCACCAAGGTAGAACCGAAACTCCTCCACGGAAACACCGAAGATTGTGGAAGAGACTCCGGCGAAGTAGTGGAGTTCAAACCCACACTGTGCAAGACGCACTGCCGGCTTCCCTGCAACCGTCAAGGCACCGCGGTCAGAAAGCTCCACGATCTCACCGGGACCGATCTCGCGCATGGTGTGAACGCCGATCTTCTCCAGAGCCCAGCTCTCACTGGCAACGGCATAGAAGACCTTTGCGTCTTCTCCGATGCCTTCACCCACCCATAGCGGACGGAAGCCGAACCGATCCCGGAACGCAAACAACCGCTTGCCGTCCATGATGATGGCAGAACAAGCGCCGTCATACGTCTCCAGGAATCGTTCAATGGCTCGCACCGGGAGCGACCCTTCGTTGGTACCGACGATGTGTTTGAGAATGGCCTCTGCTTCCGTACTGGAACGCCGGTACGGCACCCCTTCCTGCAGTTCCGCGAGTGACGGCGTATCACCGTTCTCAACGATCCACAGTCGGCGGCCGGGACGATCCGCATACGTCGGCTGCGCATCTTCATTGCCGTTGCCGCCGCTCGTCTGGTACCGTCCGTGCGCAATACAGCAGAACCCTTCCAGTTTCCGAACCACCTCGGGGTGATCCAGTGGCAAGCGCCCTTCTCCCTCGATGTAGGGATAGGTCCGGATGCCATTCCACACAACGGCTCCACGCGTATCGTCGCCTCGATTGCGGACCGCGCGCAGGGCGCGGATCGCAAGCCTCGCGGCCTCCACATGGCCCTGAACGCCAACGATTCCGCACATAGGCGTGCTTTCCTTTCTCCGCAAACGCGGAAATCCCCTGGACCGTATTGTCCAAAGAGCAACGCTCTCCCCACGATTGAGGAGTGCTTTACCTTATCACTCAGGTACCGGCAGCGTCAAAGTCTTGCGTGGATTTAAAGCTTGTGGTACCGTCTGTTTTGCTATGCCAATCAAAAAAGCATCAATCAAAGACCTCAAACAGTCAAAAGCACGACAGGATAAAAACCGTCGTGTGAAGACGAGTATCCGCCGCCAGATCAAGGAACTGCGCAGTGCGGCAAAAGAGCAGGACAAAAAAAAGGCCAGCGATATTCTTGCCAAAACAATTAAGGCAATGGATACGGCTGTGAGTAACGGTGTGCTTAAAAAAAACACCGCCGCGCGCAACATATCGCGCCTGACCAAACTCGTGAACGGTCTCAAAAAAATCTAAATAGCGAGTGGGATAAGGAGTCGTTCGAGTAATATCCGGGGATCCACCCGGCTGGTTTTCATTGTGTATTCAGCACCGAGAAGATTGTGATGGAGTGTAATGAGCGCCGCAAGTGAAAAACGGCTGCTTTGTTCTAATACCTTCCGCGCAACAAAAGGGTGCACGCCAAGATCGCGCACAAGGACATCGGCCGTGGGCCGCTCCATTGCCTTTGCGCCAAGTAACAGCCGAACATGCCGGCCGAGCATCGCAAAGAGATATGCAGGCGTCTCCCCGTTCGCAAAATGATCTTCAAGAATCGCAAGCGCGCGCTTGCCCCTTCCTTCGCCCAGTGCATCGGTAAGCGCAAATATGTTGACGTCAAGCTGCCCAACAGTCATCTCACCAACCATCTCTTCTGTAATGGGCGCCCCGGCAGCCCGGGCGGCAAGTTTATCAAGCTCATGTGCGAGCATCCACGTGTCATCTCCGCATGCTGCAAGTAAGCGTATCATCGCAGCTTCTTCACAGCTCGCATCGGCATCATCAAGGCGGCGCTTTGCCCAGATTTTACGTTCTCGCGGCGTGAAAGGGGGAAACGGTTCATGCTTCACGCTTTTGTTTTTGGTAAGCGCGGCAAGATATTTTGTGATACCTACGGGAATGCGGTCCTTTGTTTTTTCTGTCGTCAATTCCGGCTCAACAAGAAGCAACACGACTTCTTCTGGTAATGTCACATGCGCAAAAAATTCCGTAAGCTGCTTGAGCACTGCAGCCTTTGCCTTACTCGCGCGATCCAATACGATCATTCGGTTAGACGTAAAAAGCCCTGCCGTGCGCGTCTGGCCGATCACTTCATCTATTGTCGCTTCTGAACCAGAAAGCACGGCAATGTTATTCCCATGCTCGTCGTATTTTTTACGAAAGGCCTCAATAAGTTGGCGCTTTCTTTCAAAAACGCGGTAACTATCCGGACCGGTAAGTAACAGTATCATAGGGCTTGTATCTTGACATGCTGGCGTGCGTCTGTAAATGTTGCGGTAGATTCACCCGATCTTTCCACCCTGCGAGCTGGAGGGCTCTGCAATGCGCTACTGTCCATCATGTCAGCAGCCGCTCCCGGAAAGCGGCACATGCCAGACCCTAAAATGCCAACAGGCCACAGCCCTTGGCAAGGGTCAATGCTCTCTTTGCGACTCCGCACTCCACGAAGGCCACTGTCCCGCATGCGAACACGTATCGGCAGTAACAACGTCGCGCGTGTGCGCCACACACCACGTCCAGCTCGCGCCGGACGGAACCTGCCCCCACTGCGAAGGGGTCTGCCTCAGCGCACTGCTGGGGACAGCCTGAAAGGAATGACGATGGATTCTTTGCTCTTCTACCGCGGACGGCTTCTGTGCATCGAAGTGGACGAAAGTGGCATGCCGGAAGCGATCCCAATGGGATTCAACCCCGGTCAGCGCCTCCTCCGGCGTCGGAGGGCATCACGGCACCTCAAACCCTCTCGACTCGAGGAAGGACTCGCCATATCCACATTGGATGAGGAAACAACCGGACTCCTGGATCTCGCAGAAGGTCCGCCGATTGCTACGCCTCCTCCTCGCATGAAGTGACAGATCACAACCTCGTTCTCTCCGCACTCCGCGCCGACCCCTGGGCTTCTCCCTTGGGTCGGCGCTTCTTTTAATCCTCTTCTTTACTGAAAATGATGATCCGCCGAAGTCTACACTGTGAATAAACAGATTACAGTGGGCTCATCTCACCCCAATTCTTCCCCACCTCTGCATCCACAATGATCGGCACAGGGAGCTTCATCGCCTTCTCCATTTTTTCTTCAACAAAAGCCGCGACCTTCTTCACATCACCTTCTGGCACTTCAAGAACAAGTTCGTCATGCACCTGCAAAATCATGCGCGCCTTCTGAGAAACATTATGAAGCTCTGCATACACATCCACCATCGCCTTCTTCATGAGATCCGCAGCCGTACCCTGGAGCGGCATATTCACCGCCATGCGCTCTGCGGCGGAGCGGAGCATGCCATTGGAACTATCAATTTCCGGCAACGGCCTGCGACGCCCAAAAAGCGTCTCTGCATACTTGTTCCGCTTCGCGAATCGTTTTGCATCCTCCAGCCACTTTGCAAGCCCCGTGTACACGGCAAAGTACTGCTCAATGAAATCCCGCGCCTCATTCAGCGGAATACCCGCGCCCTTTGCGAGGCCGAACATTCCCTGTCCATAGAGCACGCCGAAGTTCACCGCCTTGGCAGCATAGCGCTGCTCTTTTGTGACCTCATCAAGCGGAACGTTCCACACGCGCGCTGCGGTTGCCGCATGAATATCTTCGCCCTTCTTAAAACTTTCCAACATCGCTGCATCCTGAGAAACCGCGGCCGCAAGACGCAATTCAATTTGTGAATAATCACAAGAAAGAAGGCGCATACCTTGCGGAGCAATAAAGGCATTACGAATCTCACGCCCAAGTTCCGTGCGCACCGGAATATTCTGCAAGTTTGGATTCTGGGAAGAAAGCCGCCCCGTTGCTGCCACGACCTGATTATAACTGGTGTGAATGCGTTTTGTTCGTTTGTGCACCAACTCGGGCAAGGCATCAAGATACGTGGAAACGAGCTTTGAAAGCTCCCGAAACTCCATGATCATATCAATGATCGGGTGCTTGCCTTGAAGCTTTTCAAGTTCACTTGCTCGCGTCGAAATGCCGGTCTTTGTATGCCCTAAACCGCTGATAGGAATCTGCATCTTTTGAAAAAGCACTTCCTGAAGCTGTGACGGCGAATTGATATTGAATTCCACGCCTGCTGCCGTATAAATATCCTGCTCAATCGCCTTGAGGCGCTTTGTGTGTTTTGCGGAGAGTTTTTTTAAAAAAGTTACATCAACATCCACACCGTTCCGTTCCATATGCGCAAGAACCAGAATCAGCGGCATTTCTATCTCATGAAAAAGTTTCATGAGTCCTTTTTCTTCCAGTTGCGGCGCGAACTTCTGATACAAACGGAAGGTGTAATCCGCATCTTCCGCCGCATACGGTCCAACCTTCTCAAGTGGCACATCTAGCATCGTGAGCTGATCCTTCCCCTTCTTGCCGATCAGATCTTCTATCGGTTGCATCTCATATCCGAATTCGCCGAAGACAAGAGTATCCAGCTTGTGCGACCGCGAACCGGGATTCAAAAGATATGAAGCGACCATGGTATCAAACGCAACGCCTTTCATGCTGCTGCAGTATCCGTACAGCACTTTAATATCAAACTTGAGGTTATGTCCGACCTTTTGGATTCGCTCATTCTCAAAAAATGCTTGCAATAATTTAAGCCAATTCGGGTGCTTACGCACGTGCACAAAATATGCTTCCCCGGCCTTCCATGCGAGGCTAATGCCGATAAGGTCTGCATCGATCGTTTCAAGGCTGTCTGTTTCGGTATCAATCGCCACGACCTTCTGCTTCATGAGCTCGCCATACATCTTCTGGAACGTTGCATCATCATCGACAAGAATGTAGTTGTGCGTGCCCGTACCCGGCTTTGCGCGCGGTGTCGCTGCTATTGCCGCTGCGTCACCGTTTGAACCGGGAAGCTGGCCAACCAAACTGCGGAACTCAAGCTCTTGCAAAAGGCTCACTACCTTCGCGCGGTCATATTCTGCAAGCTCCGCATCCTGCAGCGTGAAATCGATCTTCATGTCCGTAATGATCGTCGCGAGTTTGTATGACTCGAATGCATCCTTCTTGGAGTCAAGAAGCAGGCGCTGAACGCGCTCGGGGAACGATGCAAATTTTTTTGATTTTTTCTCAAGTGCATCATACATCTTCTCCACTGTGCCAAATGCGGCAAGCAGCTCCGTTGCTGTTTTATCACCAATACCTTTTACGCCCGGAATGTTATCTGAGCTATCACCCTTGAGCGCCTTATAATCAATGACCTGCTCAGGCTTAAAACCATATTTTTCAATGAACGCCTTGCCATCCATCACGGATGACTCCGTTGGGTGGCGACGTGCTTTAAAGATCGTGATCTTGGGATCAATCAACTGAAATGCATCCATGTCCGATGTGACGATAACCGTCTCGTCTGCAAGATGTCTCTTTGCTATCGTGCCGATGATGTCATCTGCCTCAAAGCCCTTCTGTTCAAGAATAGGAATATTGAGTGCCTCCACAAGTTCGCGTACGCGAGGGATCTGCTCAAACATATCGTCTGGCATCTTCTCGCGCGTGGATTTGTAATCCGCTGAAATAGCATCACGGAACGTCTCTCCCTCCACATCAAACGCCACCATAAGATACTGCGGTTTCAGTTCACGAATGACGCGGAACAGGATAGCGGCAAAACCATACACCGCATTCACCTGCTCGCCTTTTTTTGTGGTGAGCGGCGGAATAGCGTGGAATGCCTGATACATCAGGGCATGGCCGTCGATGATCGCAAGACGGGTCTTGGTTTTTTTTGCCATGACCTTATTGTACACGCACACGCGTGTCGACGGAAATCTATGCGGAGATGTTGCGCGCTCCGCGGCGGTGCAGCACAAAAAAGACGCCGCCGATGGCGAGCATGAGCGCGGAAAGCACCAATGCGAGCATGGTCGTTGGTTTAATGGTAAAGGGCTCCTCTGCATGGAGTTCTGTTGTCGTTGCGGCAACGGGTGCCGTCTCAGCAGGAGACGCCTCATCAGTTGCGGCAAGCACCGCGCCCTTCTGCTCTACGATGTCATCAATGCTGCGCGGAAGAAATTCGTCGTCCAGAAAGAATCCGGTCACGGTGATGCCATCCCCGACAAGAAGCGACGCGAGATCGATCCCCGTGCCGCTCTTCACGCGCACGGCAATTGGCCCGGCATCTGTGGCGAGCGTCATGAGCGTCCGCTGCTTCTTCTCCACCGTACCGCTCACGGTCTCCACGACAGACTCAGACGCCACTGCGTCACTCACCTCAACGCCGCCATCCCGCCCGAGATTCACCTTCACGCCACTCTGGTCCATGCCGATGACGCCGCGAACGGTCACCACATCATCAAGCGCAAGCTCCGGGAAACGATCCGTGCTGGAGTACACGCGCACCAATGCATCGCCCTCGGCAATGTACAGCGTGTGGCTTGCGATCTGGCCCGGCAAAGCAATCACCACGCCAGAAACGGCGACCTTCTCGTTACGGTCCAGAGATGCAAGGTCAGCAATGCGGCGTGAGGCAAAGCCGTCAGTCTCCGGCGTGATGGCAGCATCCTCCGTTTCCGCATCGATTTTCTCAGACTCCTCATTTTCTTCGCCGCTCCATTGCCAATGCGTGGATGCTCCATCGCGGAGAAATATCTGATCCTCCGGGGCCGTGCCGAACTCCACGCCGTTCACCTTCTTCCCGAAGGGATCAATGAGATGGACAACATCCCCGGTATTGTTGAGCATGATGCGGCTCTCTGTGCGCATGATGCGCAGCGTTGCGCCGGACTTCAGCGGGGTACTTGCTGCGAGCGTGAACGTCCTACTTCCATCACTCACGGACCATCCATAAAGGTCCACGGTCTTTGCGGCGAAATTCGTTATCTCAACATACTCGCCGGCAGTATCATCCCCCGGCGGATTCGGAAGCACGGCCGTCAACAGAACATGCGCTGACGTCATCGGTTCTTGGTTTTGGGATTGGGGTGCGGAGTCTTTTGGTGTTTTGTCGCTTGGTGAGGTATTCGTATTGCTGTTCGTGTTATCAGGCGGAGTTTCGCCGGACGGCGTCTCTCCATCATCTTGCGTAACCGGCGCATTGTTTTGCACAAAAACCTGAAGCGTCTGCGTTGCAGATGCGCGACCATCACTCACGGTGCAGGAAAGCAAAAATTCGCCTTCTCGTGCGAAGGTCCGTACAAACGTTGCTCCGGTGCCGGATGCAGAACCATCCACACTCCAGGAAATAGCCAGCACATCGTTATCCGCATCTGTGGCTTCTGCAGTAAAAGTTGCTGATGTGCCGACGATCACCTCATCCGGACCCACGCACGCCACATCCGGCGCTTGGTTGGAATTCTCTACCTTTGGCGTTGCAAAAAACCCTTCCACGTCCGCATTGGCGCTTGCTGTATGCCATGCCTCCGCCGTATCCCCCGGCAGGTCAACGCGATGCCTCTCCATGGATGCCCAATTGCTTCCGCTTGCATACTCACCGGCGAACGGAATGCCGATGCCTTCATCCGCAACATCCACCACTGCTCCACCCGCATCGTATAAGTGAAGCAGGAGCTTGGAATTTACGAGCGAGACGGCAGGATCCACCACATCCGGCTCCACCATAAGCGCGCTGTTTGCATCCCCGTTCGCATAATTCGCGATAAGGAAGAAGCCGTGCGCCGGAATGGTCTTTCCCGGCAATACGAGCATCTCCGTCTCCACGTCGTTGGAGAGCTTGGTGATGCGCCAACCGGAAAGATCGATGTCACTGTCCGTTGTATTGAGGAGCTCTATCCATTCATCCTGCGCGCTCGCAGGTGAACCCATCCACAGGAGTTCATTGATAATGACGTGAGAAGTTGTTGCCTGCGCAGGCAAAATCCAGACCAATAAAAACACCATCGCCACGAGAACAAGAATACGTACGTACATAAAACGATGGCCACCAGTGCCACCGTATGTTCCCCGTTTCGCCGGGAAGGGTCTCTCTTTATAAAGTTTTAGTGGCCCCCGAAAGGGCCACCAAAACAGGTCTCTACAGGCCAGTATAAAAAAACACCCTCGCGGTGTCAAGGGGGGAGTGAAGGCAGGTCAAGAGGAGTATTGGGGGCCCGCCAGAAATGGGGGCCCCGCAGGGGTATGAAGAAATGGCCACCGAGTCGCTAGGCGTTCAACGAACCGCACATCGCGAGGTAGGAATCCTCCTCGAACAGCGCCGAGATGGAATCCTCGTCACCGCGAATCGCCCGGATAGCAAGTGCAAGGAGCTTGGCGACGGTACAGACCTTGAACTTCTCAGGAAGTTCCTCCGGACGATGGAGATAGATGGTATCCGTCACCAGAATCTCGGTCAGTGCCGCACACTCGTCCAGACGCTTCACGGCATCGCCGATGAGCTTCGCATGCGTGACAACGACACGCACAGACAGCGCGCCGCGCTCAATCAACGCTTCAGCAGCCTTGATCAGCGAGCTTCCCGTAGCCGACTCGTCCTCCACGATGAAGCAGTGCCTGCCCTTCGGATCTCCCAGAACGCCACTGCTCGTGAGCGTGTCGCCTTCCCGTGCCTTGTGCACGATGATGAGCGGCGCGTCAAGACGCTTGGAGTACGAATTGATGATCTTGCCGCCGCCGATGTCCGCAGACGCGACCGAAAGCATGGGGAGTCCACGATTCCGAATCTCGCCAAGGAACACCGGACGAACGTAGAGGTGATCACAGCGCACTCCCGGGCCTGGGAAAGACTGCTCCTGGGCAGCGTGCAGATCGAGGAACACGAGACGGTCAACGCCAGCCGTTGCGGCGAGATCGATCATCAGTTTCGAGGTAACCGCGACGCGTGACGTGTCCTTGCGATCCATCCGTGTCCCGAGCAGGTACGGAATGACCGCAATGACGCTGCTCGCCGAAGCATCACGTGCCGCACGCGCGAGCATGAACAGCTCGCCAGCGTTATCCCAACTGGACTTCGGCGTCGCGTTCGTTGGTTGAATGAGTACCACATCGCGACCACGGACATTGTCCTCGAGCCGTGCGTATGGCTCGTTGTCCTTGAACGGCCTTACGTTTGCCGCGCCAAGCGTAACGCCGAGGTACCGACACACCTCTAACGCAAGTGGCCTGTTCGCAGTTCCCGTGAAGATGCGCAGATCTGCATGGTTTTTCAAGAGCGTCCCTCCTATGGAAACGAAACACCGGTACTAGAGCGCCCCCACCTTAACAGATACGCATGCATCGTCAACCGCCGCACCAATCGGAATGGTGATGGGCAGAAAAAATTGACCAAAAAGAGAAGGGTCCGTACACTGCAGGCATGCGTCTTACAAAAATACTCCACACGTGGTCCGGATTCCCGCAGTTCCTCCTCTAGTGAACACCGAGTGGGGAGTGATGCCGCATCAACCCTCACCGGGCTGATTTTTCATTTATTATCATCTCTAATTCCCATGAATACCCGCATTGCCATTGCCCTCACCATATACCTCACGGCGCTCATCGCCTCCAACACGCTCGGCATCAAACTCATGCCATTCATCTTCGGGACGCATCTTTCCATCGCCATCTTTGCCTTCCCCATCGTCTTTCTCATGACCGATGTCATCGGCGAAGTCTACGGGAAACAGACTGCACGCCTGTTTGTCCGCATGGGCCTTCTTACAACCGTCATCTTTCTGCTCTTGAACCTCCTTGCAAACATCATGCCGGCATCAAAGGAATTCACCCTCAACTCCTCCTATAACCAGATCTTCGGGCTCTCATTCCGCTTCGCCCTTGCATCATTTGCCGCTTTCCTTGTCGGCGAATTCCAGGATGTCTTCGCCTTCTTCGCGCTCCGTAAAATGTTCCACGGCCGGTGGTTCGGGATCCGCTCGATACTCTCCAACCTTTGGAGCCAGCTGCTGGATAGCGTGATCTGGTTCAGCATCGCATTCGCCGGCGTGTACTCCGTAAAAATCATTATTCTCACGCTGATCCCATGGTGGCTGTTCAAGGTGGGTATGGGAGTGCTTTACCTTCCTTTCAGCTATATCGGCATCAAGCTCCTGCGCCGCGGTGAGAAAATTGACCAGCAAACGAATTCGCGGTAGCGTCAACCATGTGCCGGGGTGGCGAAATTGGTACACGCGCCAGGTTTAGGACCTGGTGGCCGCAAGGCCTTGGAGGTTCGAGTCCTCTCCCCGGCACCACGCCTGCGCAAGAGCTACGGTAAACACTTTTCATGCCAGAGGCAGGGTATTTTTCGTTATTATATTTCCCAAACATAATTCAAAAGCAGACGCCCGTCGCACTTCGTAGTGGACGGGCGGTTGGAGGAGCTGTTGACTGTCGGGCGCGGGCGGGGTTCTGGCTCCCTAGAGTCGGAAAGCTTCCGGAAGCAAGTCGCGCAGACGGTAGATCCCGGACCCTGTCTTGCCGAGACTGATGATGACCTGAGAGTCATCATCCATGAACTCGGCCATCACCTGACGGCACGCCCCGCACGGCATGAGTGTACGTGGCTCGTTCGGGTCGCCGTTGATGCAGGCGCAGGCCAGCATCGCGATGCGCCGCTCGCCGGACGATATGGCCTTGAAGATAGCGACGCGTTCCGCGCAGATCGTGAGCCCAAGGCTCGCGTTCTCGACATTGCATCCCGTGTAGACGGTTCCGCTTTCCCCGACGGCCGCGGCGCCTACGGGAAAGTGCGAATAGGGCGAGTGCGTATTTTCCGCGGCCTGAATCGCAATGAGCAGAAGTTCTTTCGGGTCCATATGTCCTCCTTCAGCTGATAGTGACACCATGGGAACGGGAAGACCTTAGCACAAACTGATGAAAAAAAACAAGCTGCTGAAGCCGAGGGCATGTTTGAAAAATAATGAAGTTTCCGCTGTCCCGCTTAGGGCTTTCAAGGGCTTGTTTATGCGCATGCTACAATAGCACTATGAATTCCTGGAACATCCGTGGAGACCTCCATGTCCACGCACATCATACGAATTGCGACCACCACAAGCCGGGCGATCCGGTTGACTACCACGACGCCTTTTGCGGCCGTGGCGCTATAAGAGAAATGCGCGAATACCTCAAAAACGAAAATTTCTTCTACGCCGCAATCGTGAACCACGCCACAGACCCAAAAGAGCCTGTGCCGGTTTCTCCTGAATCAGAAGAAAAGATCGCACATCATATAAAATATGTTGCCGAAGCAAATGAAGAACGTACGCCGGATGCACCGTTGCTGCTCGCTGGCATTGAAGTGAGCGTCCTCCCCGACGGAGGTCTTGATGTCTCTCATGAAAAACTCTGCCAATTGGATATCAACATCCTCTCACGACACGCAGGGACTACATCATGGGATATTCCAAAAACCATTGCGGTACTGGAACCTCTTTTTGCAAAGCACCCCATCCACGTTCTGGGTCACCCGACACGGTATTCTCCCCCAGAAACACTCGTGGGGATTGAAAACCTGCTTGCACTCTGCAAAAAATATGAAGTAGCGTTTGAATTAAATGCCTATCATCCATTTGGCGTTGAACAGGTACAGCGCGTTTTGCAAAGTGAGGTGCTCATCACATTAGGCTCAGATATTCATCTCAACGCGCTCGGTGATCCAAAGAGTAAAAAATCCATACGCGACATCAAAGAGATCGTACAACTTCAAGATGCTGGTTTCCCAAAAAACCGCTTGATAAACACCTGGCCATTCCAAAAAGTAGATAAGTGGCTTCTCTCGCGTAAGAAAATGTGCAACGTGTGAACGCCCTGCGTCACACATCATAAGGGAAAACGCCGCAAACGATTGTATCATTCGTCTGCGGCGTCCTTGCGGTTCCAGGGTCTCCGGATCGTCCAGGCCTGTGGCAGATGCGGCGCCGGCGGGCGATGTTCTTCCGCCCACCGCCTCCATGCGGCAAGATCAGGCGCGCGGGGCTCACGCCGCGACGGCGTGGGGCTCACAATGCTCTGCCAAAGCGCATGCCGCGCCAGAATGACGGCAAACCGCGCATTCCATATCGCATGCTCCCGGCTATTGAGCTTTTCAAGCTCGGCAAGAAGCTGCCGACATGTTTGCCGCAGGAGCGCCATGCGGCACGGTATGCTCATCCCGCACTCCCGCGCATACTGCGCACGGAACTGCTCTGCCTGAGGGCCTGCAATCCATAACCCTGATTCCACAATAACGAGCTGTTCCAACTCACTCAGTACTGCACTGAGTGTATTCAGGGTTTTTTGCACGGTACAAACCCCCTTTCGTATTGGCATCCTGCGCGGGTTAACCTCCACGCGTCAAGTATAGCCATTGACAGCATGGCGCTTTTTGCGTTAGCGTGGGCGCACATTCAAGCGTATCCCTTGCTCTCCCGCACTTCCTGGAGGTACGACGATGATCTTTATGCATCCCAGTCCCGTGACCCCGCTTACACCGGGGAACATGAACGCGATGGGCCTCGAGCCCATCAACCCCGATCACGTGCGTGGCTTCCTTCCCACGGAACCCACGAACACCTTTCGTCCTCTATGCAGCGGCGTCGCGCACATCTCGTGCGACCCCAACGCTGGGCTGGACATGAGGCGCAGCATCGCCGCCGGCGAGACCTTCGCGGTCGAATCCGGGGACGTGATCTGTGTCGGGGACTTCAAAATCAAGGTCGCATGAGCGACGCGGACACACGCCCTTAACCCGCCGGCCCTACTTGTGAGGCCGGCGGCTCTTCCTTTTTATCCCTTATCGAACCGGAACAAACATGCACACTTCCCAAAATACAGCTCCATTTCACTCACCCACGCAATGAAAGGTGGAACTTCTTGTACTGCATGCTTGGGATTATCCGCGTCACGATGCGCAACAGAATAAAACCAACGAGAAGCACTATAGGCGCAGCTGCGCCAATTATCGCAAGGAAAAATCCTATAAGCGCCATGAGCGCATTCACAATATTGATCTGCATCCATGAACGAACAAACGTCGCATCTGTTCCTTTTGGCTTATATTCCTTTTGTGAACTCAAGAGCCAAAGATAATCAAGGATGCTAAGTACCGCGAATGCCACGAAGAAATACGCAATGCTATTGAGCTGTGTGACATAAATATAGAAGAAGAGGGAAAAAATGATGAAAATATCGAGAAAAACATCGATCTCGCGTTTTGGCGGAAACTTTTTCAATGATGGGCCGTAATCGATCCAATAATCAATGGTATCCAAATACGCAAAAATGAACGCGACATACTGCCACGCACCATGCAGCGCAGGCCACCATTGTAGACCGAGCCCCAAAATAACGCCCACCATCACATCAATGAACTTGAGGCTGAAATTTTGCATGCCTATAGTATAAAGATGCTACGCAAAATGCGCTATGGGGAGAAAAATTCGGATGATACGAACGACTATACCTTATCGAACCGGAACGTCCGCCATGCAAGGAAGAATGCAACGACGATCCAGCCGCCGATCACGGCGAACTCGAACGGGTACTGCATAAAGGTGTTCCCGTCGATTGCGATGCCGCGCAGGATCTTAAGCAGCGGCGTGAGCGGGAGAAAATCCACGATGCGTGCCACGATGTTCGGCAGCATGTCCGGCGAAAAGAACACGCCGGAGAGGAACATCATGGGCGTGGTAACGGCATTGGACATGGACCCGGCGGAATCCGCGCTCTTTGCAAGCCCGCCAACAAAGAATCCTAGCATCAAGAATGGCAGCGAACCGATGACGGTCGCCAGCACGAGCAGTCCCAAATTACCGAACAAATGGATGTGGAAAAACCCCATGCCGATGCCGAGGATCAATGCGATCTCCAGCAGCACGATGAAGATGCGGCCGCCGACCTCTGCGATAAGATATGTCTTTGCGGAAATAGGCGTTGCGCGGAGTCGCCGGAGGATCTTCCGCTCCTTTGCCTGCGCAACGGAGATGGCCACGCCGATCACGGACGCGAACATGATGCCCATGCCCAGAATGCCGGGCATCAGAAAATCAAGATACTTCGTTTCCTTGCCCACGATCCCTTCCGTCTCCAGCGCGTACAGTTGCGGCGTCTGCGTCTGTGCAAAGGTGAGCTGATCCAAAAATTGAGTCAAAACCGAGACCACAACGCCGCTCTGCTGATTCCCTTCATTGATGATGACGTGTATCACCAACGGCTCCCCGGCGACCGGAGCGGTTCCAAAGGACTGCGGCAGCGTCACAATGGCATCAAGCTTGCCTTCTTTGAGCAATGCCTTTGCATCATCGAATGTTACAACATCGGTGTTCCGCGTGAAGGCCTTCACCTCGGCAACCTGTTGTACGAATTGTTCCGATGCCTGGTTCTGCGCATCATCAAAGATCGCGAGCTTGAATTCCACGGGCTGATCGAACCGGAACAAGCCGAAGACCAACAGGAACATCGCGGGAAAGAACACGTTCCAGAACAATGCCTGCCGATCCCTCAGCATCATCTTGATATTCGCGGTGAAAAGTGAAAGTGTCGGGTTAGTCACGGAGTTCGCTTCCGGTTAATGAGAGGAACACGTCTTCCAAACTCGCACGATGCACTTCCAGTTCATGCAGCCGCATGCCCTTGCTTTCCGACCACTGCATGAGCGGCGGTATCACGATGGATGCATGAGAAATGTGCAGTTCGTAATGCTCGTTGGGTTTTGTTGCTTCAAGTACGCCGGCGATGCTCTTGAATTCTTCCGGGTCAATCGCAGTATCCAGGCGGAACGTGAGGCGTGCAGTGGATTCCAGGTTGTTGATCAAGTTGCGCGGCGTGTCCAGCGCGATGATCTTGCCGTGATCAATGACACCCACGCGGTTGCAGAGCTCCTGCGCTTCATCCATATAGTGCGTGGTGAGAATGATGGTCTTCCCTTCGGTGTTGATCTTGCGGATGAACTGCCAAAGATGTCGGCGCGCCTGCGGGTCCAAGCCCGTTGTGGGCTCATCAAGGAACACCACGTCCGGGTCGTTCACCAACGCGGCGGCAATGGAGAACCGATGCTGCTGCCCGCCGGACAATTCCTTCACCAGCGCTTTCTTCTTTTCCGTCAGGTCAACGATGTGCAGGAGTTCATCCGCATTGACCTTCTTCTTATAGAACGTTCCAAAAAGCTTGAGCGTCTCATCAAGATGCAGCTCGTTATAATATGAGGACGCCTGCAGTTCTATGCCGATGCGGTACTTCACCTTATTGGTATCTTTATGAGAATCAAATCCCAATACGGTGGTGTGGCCGCTCGTCGGTTTGTTCAGACCTTCAATGATCTCCAGCGTGGTGGTCTTGCCTGCGCCGTTGGGCCCGAGCAAGCCGAATATCTCGCCTTTTTCAACGACAAAGGAAACATCATCCACGGCGCGGAAGGTGCCTTTTGCCTTCCCCGGCAGCGGATATTCTTTGACGAGATTTTTTACTTCAATGACTGGCATAAAGCAAAAAAGAGTATAGAAGAAATAGAGAGAGTTGTCGAGGGTGACCCCGGCCGTTTCTTATAGAAACAAGCCTCGTCTCGCCGAAGGCGGACAGGTCTCCTTTTTTATGCGCGTGGATTGACACGCACCATCACATCGTCTACGATGCCCCCAATGAATACGCGAACGCATAATCAGAACCCACAGCCGACCAACGTTTCCCGTTGGCGGTAGCTTCGTGTATTCATAAAAAGAAAACGACGTTCACCAAACCCGCCAACGGCGGGTGTTTTTTTGTTCCTTTCAAGTATACAAACCTGAATCCGCCAAAGCCTTGCTGCGTGGCGCTCAGCGACATGAGCGGGGCGACGGCGAATCGTTCATTCCCAACACAGGAAAGGTACGGTGCATATGAAGAATCTCTGCATCATCGGCCCGGGCAACATCGGTTCCCGGATGATCACCAGGCTCATGGAGTCCGGATACCAAGGCACACTCACGGCATACGCCAGAAGGAACATGCACCCCATCGCCGGAGTCACAGTCAGCACGGATCTTGCACAGGCCATGGATGGCGCCGACGCGGTACTGGTCTGCGTGAAGCCCGGAGATGTGCCGGACGTGGCTGTGGCATGTGCGGACATGTTGGCGGAACGCGTTCTCATATCTGTGGCTGCGGGCATCACCACGACGCGGCTCGCGGAGCTGTTCCGGACGCAACACATCATCCGCGCCATGCCCAACACGCCGCTCTCGGTGGGCAAGGGTGTCACGGCATGGTATGCGCACAAGGAGTGCCCGGAGGATGCCGCGCTGTTCGCAAATGAGCTCTTCATGCACTTTGGCATGAGCCATCGCGTGGCAAAGGAGCCGCTGCTTGATGCGTGCACTGCGCTCTTCGGCAGCGGGCCGGCGTTCATCGTGTTCCTTATGGAAGCGGTTCATGCGCAGGCCATCCGTCACGGCATCGGTCATGATGATGCGCGCCTGCTGGTTCCGCAGCTCTTTGAGGGAACGCTCGCGTGGTTCGCTGCCAGCTCCAATGGCACGCGGCCGCCGCACTACGTGGAGCTCCGTGATGCAGTGACGTCGCCTGCAGGCACTACTGCGGAAGGGCTGTACATTCTTGAGAAGGGTGGCGTCCGTACTGCCATTGCAGACGCCATCCATGCCGCATACGAGCGCTGCAAGGAGCTCTCTTCCTGACCCCACGGCCGGACTGCACAACGAGGATCAACACAATGATCCTCCGCGTGCAGCCCGGCTGCTTTTTTTGAAGCATCGCTTCAAGAAGCGTTATGCGCGCTCCTTTTTGACAAGCCACATACCGCCTGCTAAGGTGGCGGTGGTTTTTGTACCCGCTCTCCTCTCCGCCAGGCACACGGTGCCGGAAAGAAAAAGCCATGCACATTCGCATCCTCCAATTCCTCCAGGCCATCACCGGGATGCTTGAGAACCCGGTGAAGGAAGCCTTTGAGCGCGGCGAGTTCCACGATGACTGCAGGGTCATCACGCTCGTCTGCGTGAACCCCACAACTGGTCACGTCTACGTGCACCCGCTCGTGAACCACGACGCAACCAGGCACATTATGCGCGGGGTCATCAAGGAGGGCATCAACCGCATCTACGATCGCCGCGAGATGCTCAACGGAATCAACCCGTCCAGTGCCATTGACCGCGCCGTGGTCCATGGCAACGGCGTCGCAACCTTCCGCTTCCAGGACCCGGACGAGGTAACCCCGAACCAGACGCTCTGGGTGTGCCTCATCGCGAACACCACGCAGGAGATGCAGAGCGACGCAGAGGCATACGACTGCGTGAATCGCCTGCTCCACGCCCTGCACCAGCAGGTACACTCGCAGCTGGCACCCGCTGCCTGACGATCAGGCGGTTATTCCGCATCACGATTCTGTGCTCGGGGCCCCCACTGTGGAGCCCCGAGCACAATTCTCCTAGTGTATGGGGAATCTTGACGTAATAGACCCTTTCCCGTATACTATTCCCACGCAGTGAATCCAGTGGATTTCCTGTGGAAAATCAAAAAGCTGAGCATTCAACACGTCTATGACTCAATTAACAAGTAACTTCACGCACGGCGGCTAATACCACACGCTTTCTGCTGTATTGTGGCCGCCGAAAAGGCGGTTTTTTGAACCTCCGACTCCCAATAGAAACCATTCATCCGCCTCTGGCGGATAGTCCCAACCTCCTCCCTAGATGTGTTTCCTCTCTCTATAAGAGATGCGTCATCTGCGGAGAAGCATGAACCGGATGAACCTCATGATCGTTGACAACTGAATAACTAGCAAAAAGAATTAAACGAAAGAATTCGTCGATGTCATGTATCGTCCGGTACATGATGTCACAAAAACGCTATCGTGTGTCTTCAAGACACGGTAGCGAGTAGAGCTTTACCGAAGTCAGTGAGTCCAACAAATTATGCTGTTGGATTCCTCACTGGAGCTTCGGTGAGACCAATAAAGCGTAGAGTGGATGCCTTGGTACTATGTGGCGATGAAGGACGTTGGAGCTTGCGAAAAGTCTCGGGGAGGTAGCAACCAACCTTTGATCCGGGAATGTCCGAATGGGGAAACCCTCTGCGAGTCATGTCGCAGAATGCAGCACTGAATACATAGGTGTTGTAAGCGCACCTCGCGAACTGAAACATCTAAGTAGCGAGAGGAAAAGAGAGAAACATTGCCTTCATCACAAGGCGGCTTCGGCCGTCATGTGATGACGGTTTCAATTCCCTTAGTAGCGGCCAGCGAACGGGGAAACTGTCTAAACTTCTACTGTTGCTTCCTTCGGGGAGTACGGGCCCTATGCCCTTATGCAGAAGAGGTGTTGTGAGATCAGAACATTCGAAACGTAGGGTTACGAGAGGTTGAATGTGGTTATGGGTGCTCTCGGGGTTTCCCGAGAGCGTTCATGACGCGTCGATAGCAGAACAGCCTGGAACGGCTGGCCATAGAAAGCGATCGCCTTGTATGCAAAATCGACACGCACACCTTGTTTTGATTCTCGAGTACCACGGGGCTCGTGAAACCCTGTGGGAATCCGGGACGACTATCGTCCCAAGACTAAATACACATAGTGACCGATAGTGAACCAGTACCGTGAGGGAAAGGTGAAAAGCACCCCGTTAAGGGGGATGAAAAAGTATCTGAAACCCTACGCTGACAAGCAGTCGGAGCCCCGATTTATCGGGGTCACGGCGTGCCTATTGAAGAATGAGCCAACGAGTTCGTATCTACTGCGTTGCTTAAGCGCGAAAAGCGCGAAGGCGTAGTGAAAGCGAGGGGTAACCCCCGTCTGTAGTAGAAACGAGACCCGAAACCGAGTGAGCTACCCATGGGCAGGGTGAAGCGTCTGTAAGAAGACGTGGAGGCCCGAACCGCAGAGCCGTACAACACTCTCGGATGACCTGTGGGTAGAGGAGAAATTCCAATCGAACTCGGCTATAGCTGGTTCTCCTCGAAACAGTTTTAGGACTGGCCCCGTTGCGTTCCCCTTGAGGGGTAGAGCACTGAATGGAGGCAGGTGGCTTCGGCCTACTGTCACCAACCAAACTCCGAATACTCAAGGATAAAAGCACGGGAGTTAGACGATGGGGTCTAAGCTCCGTTCGTCGAAAGGGAAACAGCCCAGACCGCAAGTTAAGGTCCCTAACTGACTTCTCAGTGTGAAGGTGGTGGCAAGACAGGAACAACTAGGAGGTTGGCTTAGAAGCAGCCATCCTTTAAAGAAAGCGTAACAGCTCACTAGTCCAGTCTCGCTGCGCCGAAAATGATCGGGACTCAAGAAGTCGACCGAATCTGCGGATACCATGTATTCTTCGGAATATATGGTGTGGTAGAGGAGCGTTCTGTATGCGCTGAAGTCGTTACCGTGAGGTGCGGTGGAGCGTACAGAAGTGAGAATGTTGGCATAAGTAGCATAAAGGCGGGTGAGAACCCCGCCCACCGAAAGCGCAAGGTTTCCTGGGCAACGCAAATCGACCCAGGGTTAGGCGGACCTAAGGCGAGGCCGAAAGGCGTAGTCGATGGTCAGCAGGTTAATATTCCTGCCCTCCTCGTAACGGGAAGGTGCTGACGCTTCACGGACATGTGAGCAAGGTTTGGTTACACTTGTTGCCGCCCGCAAGGGTGGCAGAAGGGGAAGCCGCAAGGCTGAACCGACTCATGTGAATGTGGAGCCTAGAAAAGGCACTAACTATCAACGTTACGTGGATCCGTACCGCAAACCGACACAGGTGCGCAGGCGTAAGTGTGCTAAGGTGGACGAGCGAACCATCGTTAAGGAACTCGGCAAAACAGTGTCCGTAACTTCGGAAGATGGACCGCCTTTTTAACTTCGGTTAAAAAGGCCACAGTAAAAGATCTCAAGCGACTGTTTACCAAAAACTTAGGTCCCTGCGAACCCGTAAGGGGATGTATAGGGGCTGATGCCTGGCCAGTGTCAGAACGTCAAGGTGAGGGGTGCAAGCCTCGATCCTAAGCGCTGATGAACGCCGGCGGTAACTATAACCGTCCTAAGGTAGCGAAATTCCTTGTCGTGTAAGTTACGACCTGCACGAATGGCATAACGACTTGAGAACTCTCTCAACGATGGACTCGGCGAAATTACAATACCGGTAAAGATGCAGGTTACGCGCAGCCGGACGAAAAGACCCCGTGAAGCTTTACTACAGCTTGGCATTGTTTACAGACGCACAGTATTCAGTATACGTGGGAGACTATGAAGCTTTGGCGTTAGCCGAAGTGGAGTCGCCAGTGAGATACCACGTTCCCTGTGTTTGTAGACTCACCTCGCACCCTGAATCGGGTACGAGAGACAGTGTCTGGTAGGTAGTTTGACTGGGGCGGTGGCCTCCTAAAAAGTAACGGAGGCGTTTACAAAGGTTGGCTAGGTCGGGATGGAAATCCGACCGATAGGGCAATGCCACAAGCCAGCTTTACTGCAAGGCCTACTAGCCGCGCAGTTGCGAAAGCAGAACATAGTGATCCGACCGTACGAGATAGGACGGCGGAAGCTCAACGGATAAAAGTTACTCCGGGGATAACAGGCTGATCGCGCCCAAGCGTCCACAGCGACGGCGCGGTTTGGCACCTTAACATTATCGGGGTGCTATGAGAGTAATCTCATACCAAAAAATCAGCTTATAACGGTGAACTCCTCCTCACTCCGTGGATAGCGAGTGAAAGGACGATACCGTGGGAAGTCTTCTTCGTCGCCATATGGCACGAAGGATGACCCCGTAACGACTGAACCGAAAGGTGAGGCTCTTCACAGTACAAAACTGAAGGGCAAAACGCTGACTCCTGCATACAAACTCCACGCTATGGCGAAAGCCTACGGCGGGACGCAGGAAGAAGATATAGTCTATCCCACGAGAAATCGTGGAACCAGATACGATGTCGGCTCGTCGCATCCTGGGGCTGAAGAAGGTCCCAAGGGTTTGGCTGTTCGCCAATTAAAGCGGCACGCGAGCTGGGTTCAGAACGTCGTGAGACAGTTTGGTCTCCTATCCGCTGCGCGCGTTGATTCTTGCGGGAATCCTTCTCTAGTACGAGAGGACCGAGAAGGACGAAGCTCTCGTGTACCGGTTGTCATACCAATGGCATTGCCGGGTAGCGACCTTTGGTCGGGATAAACGCTGAAAGCATCTAAGTGTGAAGCCCATCCCAAGATTAGGAATCGTTTAGTCACCTCAGAGACTATGAGGTTGATAGGCGGCAGGTGTACGCACCGTAAGGTGTTTAGCCAAGCCGTACTAACCAGACGAGGTCTCACCGAAGCTCTGGTGAGTTCATTCGGCATTTTTCTTTTGCTAGTACCGTTTCAGTTCAGTATTCTGGGTGTCACAAGTGAAGTGGATACACCCGATCCCATTTCGAACTCGGAAGTTAAGCACTCCAACGCCGATGATACTGCGGGGCAAACCGTTGGGAAAGTAGGCCGATGCCCGGAATACTGTACTGAAACAAAATAACGAAAGACGTCCTTGTGACGTCTTTTTGTGTATCGATAAACCATCGTCTCGCCCCGCAAAGCCCAAAGGGCGACATTTTTTTCTCTCGTCATGCTTCGAGGCTCCTTCGGAGCACCTCAGCATGACAGATACACAATGCCCCAATGGCCAATACAAAAATTTCCAAAGGGAATCAGGGGGTACTCGAGCGAGTATCCCCCTGAACAAAGCACCAGGCGTTGAGGCGTGTTATGCCTACCCCAAGACCAAGCTCGTACTCGCCTGCCAGACGAGCCGGCAGACTGCACTATCCCCGTCCCACTGCTCGGTGGTGATGGCCCCCTGCTGCTCAAAGAACTGGCGACGGATGAGCGCCGGGAGATTAACATCGTTCCTCCCGAAGACCACCTGCGGCTGGGCGTCCACCTCCGTCAGGATGGACCCGACGATCACCATACCCAGGGGCGCATAGATGAACATCGCGACCACGGGACCGGTTGCGTCAGGCGGCGGCACGAGCTTCATCGCCTCACACAGCTCCTCGAAACTATCGATCATCTTCTGTATCATGGGTTACCTCTCTTGTGAAGGAAGGTGCGGGTGTTGCTTCAGCCTCGGCGTAGAAGTCGGCAGAAACTTATAACAAAACCAGCGCGGCGTCAATCCTTGCCCGCACATAGTTAAGTTGAGGGGTGCTTCGCGCAGGACAGCACCCCTCGCGGTTTCGTGGGGAGCCAAGATGCGCTACCCAGGTGCGAGACCAGGAAGCCGCGGACGCGGCTTCAGCTTCCCACCCAACCAGATGAGGTATTCAACGAGTTTGCGCATAACGCCTCCTCTGTGGATGGACGTCATAACCATACAACAAAAAACGCGGTTCGCGAATCCCATTACAAAGAGTACACTTGCTCCCTTGTTGCGGGTGTACGCGGACATACACACACCGCAACAATATATCGCATTGGGGCTTCCGCATAACTTCTCATCGTGCCGGAAGCCCCTCTTATTCTTCTTCCTATATAAAAATCGCGCCGCGGATCAATATAGACGTCAAAAGAAAGGGGCGTCAGGAAATTTTCCCCAAATACCTCTGCACGCCCTCCAGATTCCCGCCGGTAAAATATTCTTCTAAGGGCAGCCCCTCAAGCTTCACCCATTGCGCGTCCGTATGCTCATTGCTTATGCGCACATCTTTTGTATTTGTCTTCCCCTCAAACAAAAGATAAAACACATGAATATCCTTACCATCCTTGGTAACGCGGCCGGGAATGAGATGCCGTGCATAAGTAACCGGCTTCGGCTGCACAATAATATCACTAATATCGGTTTCTTCCTGCGCTTCCCGCTTCACAATCTCCAAAAGATCCGCGCCAAACTCATCGGTATTGATGCGCCCGCCGGGAAAATCCCAATAACCTTCATAGCTGCCGCCATCCACAACGCGGAGAATAAGCACCTTGCCATCAGAACTGCGCAGGATGAGTTTAAGTGAAATCTGATAGTAATCGCGCTGCGCCATGGAACACAGTATACCATTAAAAGAAACCGCGCCGCACACCTATAGAGAGGGGCGGCGCGTATGGGAACCTTGCGCGTGTGCGTCGTCATACGGGGTTGACCCGCGCATCGGGATTGTTCCAGTCCGGATCCCGGCTCCCTTCATCGTTGACGATGCCGTTCACCAAGCCGTCCACCCAGCTATACGGAAACGTGCGAGACCCGAGCCGGACCATGGCGGACGCAACCGCCGCACCAACAGGACTTATCCAACGAACATGCGTCCAGAGGCGGCCACAACCGTCAGTGACCGTCTGGCCCTCCTTCATTCCGAGGAAGGCTTCTTTGCTGATGGCCATTATGGCCTCCTCCTTACCGCCTCGTCACGACGAGGCTCCAGATGAGACAGTATCCGCCTTCGCGGGTACCATACCGGACCACGAACTTCTGGCTCATGCCGAGAAGCATGCGGATGCAGGGGCCGAGGAATACGACGTCAAATGCCGGCGGCGACTCGATGATGACAGCAACGTTGTCGTTCGGGTTGATGCGCTCGCCGAGGATCGTTCGTCCATCGGTCAGCGCGAGAGAAACGGAATGCATGCTGGCTGGATCCTCCAGACCGGCGGCAATCGCCATGTCGAGCTCTGCAAGCGTCAAAAGAACGGTCATGTACCCTCCCTTTCTGCCCTTGCAACACGCACAGGCAGCAACTGACCTTAGCGTGTTGCTGCTCATCCGTCAATATCTGCTATACTTCACGTCTATGAAACATTTTCTCCTTCAGCTCATAAAGCTCATTCTCGGCGCATTCCTCGTTGCAAGCCCCTGGCTTTTCAACGCATCGGACAATGCCGGTATCACCATCGCCAATATCGTGGTTGGCCTGCTCCTGATGTTCATGGCCTTTGCCAACTTCTGGAAACTCATGCGCAAAAAGCCGCTCGTGGGTGCGCGGGAAGAATAAAGCCAAGAGACAGAACGCTCGTGTGTGGTAAATGAAGCATCACCTCACATGCCATTTTTAGGCTAACAAAAAACACTATTCTTTGTGAAAAGCAAAGTGGAGGCATTTTTCCACTTTTTTTTGTGCGAATATTAGCAAAATAATGATAAATTTACATTGACGAAAATTATCATACTATGTATGATGATTTTGATTTCATGAGGAAGTGGGTGGTTCAACAACCTTTCACTTTTTCTAATACCTTATCGGTATTGTTCATTACCAAATGCTTCTTAAGCAAACTCTGTGTAGAAGTGCAATACGAATGGAGGGCGTATTGCTGCTTACATGCAGAACGGCTTAAGAAGCACCAGGCGCATGGCGCGCCAATCAACCAAACGAACACTCCAAGGGGAAGGGTTTACCATGCCGAGAAAGCACCTCGAAAGCATGCGGGGTCGTCATGTTGTTGTTCTCGGAGATGTCATCCTCGATGTCTTCACCACAGTGCGGAAGGAGCGTCCTAGCTCCGAACACCGCAAGGCCGACGGGGGGGAGGGATGGTGTCTCCAGCAGATCGGAGATTCGTCACGGATTCCTGGTGGCGCAGGCAATACCGCCCGCAACATCGCTTGCCTCGAAGGCAAGGTGACGCTCATCTCGGTGGTGGGCGTCGGTGATTCCGCTGAAACGCTCCAGAACATTCTGGAGTCCCATGGCATCACCGTGGGCCTTCTGAACGATCGGGAGCGTCGGACGTCGGCCAAGTTCCGCACGATCTTCGAGAACGGAGAATACGCCGCCGACGTGCTGAATCGGGATACTGTGGACACTCACGGAAATCCGGTTCCCATCACGGAAGCGACGGAACTCCGGGTCATTGAGCGCCTCGCCGAAACTCCGGGCAACACCGTGGTCATCACTGACAACGGGAGGGGATTCATCACCCCGGGATTGATCCGACAGGTCGTCCAGTTCTGCCAACACGAACGCCGGAAGCTCATCTACGACATCCGGCCGCGCGGGGAGAACTTCGACTTCTCGGGACTCACCGACGCCCACCTCATCACTCCCAACCGCAAGGAAGCGGCAGCACTCCTCGGTCTCCCCCCAATCAAGAACGGGACGGACTCTGTGGAGGCCTGCCGCCAACTGGCGCTCAGGTTCAACGCCAACGTCCTGCTCACGCAAGACGGCGACGGGATGATGCTCTACATCCGCGACAGTGGAGAGTACTTCCACTATCCTGCCATCGGGCAAAAGGTGGTGTGCGTCTCCGGAGCAGGAGACACCGTCACTGCGGTCGTCGCCCTCGCGACGGAAGCAGGGGCAACGCTCCCTGAAGCGGCCGAGTGGGCTTCCCACGGCGCCGCAATCGCCATCGCGAAGCACGGCACCGCAGTCGTCCAGTTCAACGAACTCGCCGCCGCAGTACTGGAAGGCGCGGATCAAATCGCGCCGGCCAGCCACGGTGGACACGCCGAAGCCATGCCGCACTGATGCATACTGCATCGGTGCACAGAACCATCTACCGCCGGGGTCCCCCTTTATGAGGGATCCCGGCGCAATTTCTATTAAACCAATTATCGTAAAAACGTCAGTGGCATTGACGCAAAACATGCATGTTGCTAAAGTGCAATGCTCATTTTGAGCATCCATCGAACCTTTCACCCCCACCGTAGCGAGGTATCCATGTCGCACAAAACTCCGAGTTCCCTTCTCAGTGCTGAAGTGCTTCGTGGGCTCCACTCGCTGTGGTCCCACGCACTCATGGCGCTCCTGCGTCGCGACACTATCGCGACGTCTACCATGAACGACACAGAACTCGCGCAGGAACTCCAGCGGGTTTCACGGCTCGCACTCGGCAGTGCCATCGCAGCTCCATACGGCTTCGTTATTCTCTCAGCCCCCTCCGGCGGAGGTAAGGGAACCATCGGCAAGGAACTGCAAACCCATGGCTTCTCTCGACTTCCAAGAGTAACGACGCGTGCACCGCGTCCGGGAGAGGTCGACGGAATCGACTACATCTTCCTATCGCGGAAGCGCTTCACGGCCCTTGCGGATGCGGGAGCATTCCTGCAAACCGCAGAAACGCATGAGGAACTCCGAGGAACGCTCCGGGAAGAATTCCGCCGTCTCGTTCGCTCTGAAAAACCCTTCTACGTTGAGGGGAGTCTGGGCGGGTACGAACAATTCCTCAGTCATGAGGAAGTCCGTGCGGCGCATCCACTGTCCGTGTTCCTGCTGCCTCCCTCATTCGATGTACTCGCACAACGTCTCGGTGCGCGCTCGGATGACGACATGACCCCGCGTGAATTCGAAGGCCGCCTCAACAAGGCCATCGAGCACCTCAGACGCGCCAACGACCTCCCCTATGACGTCTTCTACGTCAATGACATCATCCCTGATGTCACCGGGAGAATCCTGGCAGACTTCAACCCGCGGCGCTAAGACGGGCGTCGACGCATCGCACTACGCGCACCCCTCAGCTTCTGGGGGGTGCGTTTCACATACCTTAACTTTTCCCATACTACCTTTGTATTGCCCGCACGCCAAGTATGCGCAACTCCTTAAGTGCGGCCGCATGAAGCTTTGGATTTGCCGCAACAATACGATGCACATCCTGAGAAAACGCGGGAATCTCCTTGCCGCGGTGATCTGTTAACCGCCCACCAGCTTCCGTGATAACACGAGAGGCAGCGGCAATATCCAAAAAGGACGTGTCGCACGTCTCAATATCAAAATTACCACTCGCAACGCGCGTGAGATTCCATACAGTACCGCTGATGTAACGAATTTTTGATGAGGCTTTTGCAAAATGGGAAAAAATGCGTATTCCTTGACGCTCAAACTGCGGAGTGCGGGACCACCACTCACAACAAACAAAGGCCTTCTCAATGGTCTTTTTTGAACCAACGTGAATCTTCTTGCCGTTGCGCGTCGCTCCTTTATGAAACTCACCAACATACACTTCATTCGTGATGGGGTTTGAAATAACGCCAAGAATGACGCGCTTGCGATGCACAAGCGCAATGGAAACGCTCACGCATGGGATTTCGCGCGAGAAGTTTGTTGTCCCGTCAATCGGATCAATGACCCATGTATATTCACTCGTACCCTGATGTATTCCAGCCTCCTCGGAATGCACATTGTATGAGGGAAAATGTTTGCGGAGAATCTGCAGAATTCTTTTTTCTGATGCGAGATCGGTATCAGTCACCACATCCTTCGGATTACCATTCTTTGCCATCACTCGCTGAACCATTCCAAACTTGCTCCGGACGATTCTACTTGCGGCCTCCGCCGCCTGAAGTGCAATTGGAATTTCGCGCATAATGTTAGGGGTTAGTCTTTCTCAAAATCACTTATAATCGCACTCGCAGCGCGCGCTGCGGTATCGTTCACGTAATACGTATGATAAGGATAGTGCTGGGTCTTCTGTAAATGTGCAATGGCCATTGTGAGTCGTTCAATCATCTCCTCTTCTGTGATTGAGTCTGCGCGCCCTCGTAATCGCTCCTCAAGTACAATAAACGAAGGCGGCAAAAGGAAAACAGAAAGGTAGCGGGATGCTTTTACATCAGGATGTGCTAAAAATTCAAGATATGCTCCCGCGCTTCCCTCAATGTAAAACCTCTTCCCTTCCTGAATATATTTCTGAAAAAGCTCCCGTGAAGCCCCGCGAAATTCCCCATGTGTCGTTGCTGTCTGCAGGAACTTTCCATCCTCCTTCATTTTAAGAAACGTTTCCCGGTCTACAAAAATATAATCAACTCCGTCCACTTCTCCCGGGCGTGGTTCGCGAGTCGTCACCCTTGGCATGCGTATAAAATGTTGCTCACCAAGTAGCGCGCCAATGGTTCCCTTCCCGCCACCCGAGGGAGCAGACACGATAACAAACTGTCGCTGCCCTTGTTCTGGGGTCAATGCCTTCCGCGTAATCTGCTCCAAAATTTCCGGAGCTTCCTGAAGAAGCTTTTCATGTGGGGCATCGGGTATATGCACTCCAAGCTCCTTTGCCTTGCGCTTGAGAATTTCAACAAGTGTCTCATCCCACTGTTCGTGTAATGCGATGATCTCATCCTTGTGTTGCTCCCCGGAATGTGTGCTCATAATGATGTGTAGCAGAAAGCAGTGTATCATCTGCGCAGATGCCAAAGCAACATTGCAGAACAGGCACTTTCACGATACAGTGAGGTTGCATATGCCTGATTCCCGCCGACAACGCATCACCATCACCATTCGAGAGGATCTCCTCCCGCTCGTTGACGGGCTCGTTGACGGGCGCAAGATCCGCAACCGTTCACATGCCATTGAATCCGTTTTGGATAAAGAACTCAGTTCACGGGTAAAATCTGCGTTGGTTCTGGCTGGCGGAGAGGGCGTAAAAATGCGCCCCTTTACGTACGAAATGCCAAAAACCATGATTCCGCTCAATGGCAAGCCCATACTCGAATATGTTGTTTTACAACTGCAAGAAAACGGTTTCAAAAATATATCAATTGTGATCGGTAAGCTTGGTGAACAGATTGAAAAACATTTTGGAAATGGCGAAAAATTCGGTGTGCAGATCAACTATATAAAAGAAAAGGAGCCCAAAGGAACAGGCGCCGCAATTCGCCTTGCAAAGGGTCAGTTTGAGGGAACCTTTCTTGTGATGTATGGCGATGTGCTCATTAATATGAACCTCCGCGAGTTTGTGAACTTTCATCTCAAACACAGCGCTGTCGCTTCTGCTGCCGTCACCACGACGGATGATCCCACGGAATATGGCGCGCTACGCCTTCATGGTTCATACATAGTGGAATACAAAGAAAAACCAAAAAAAGGAAAAGGGCTTTCGCATATGGTGAGTGCAGGTGTCTACGTTATGGAGCCTGCTATTTTTGCTGAAATGGATGCACATACGAGAAGCCTGGAACGTGATATCTTCCCAAAACTCGTGCAAGAAAAAACACTTCTCGGGTATCCTTTTGACGGCGCGTGGTTCGATATTAGCACCCCAGAAAATTACGAACGGGCGCGAGAAGAGTGGAAATAATGAAATACGGCTATGGCCGGTCACGCCTGACGCTTTACCCCTTTGCCAAGTGCACGGGGATTTGCTTCAATGAGTGAATCATGAAAAGAAAAGAAGGCGCTCATGAATAACCCAAAGAGCGTTTTGCATTATACATACCATCAATGAATAGCACACTTCAGAAAATTGTCAGTGAGACGCTCCACGAGATCGATGCAAAGGGACTCATGAAACGGGAGAAGGAATTCACGTCACCCCAAGGTGCAGAAATTATTATCGATGGTAAAACGGTCATCAGTTTTTGTGCAAACAATTATCTTGGCCTCGCCAACGACCCTGTTGTAAAGAACGCTATCCGCGAATCATTGGATACCGTTGGATTCGGACTCTCCTCTGTGCGATTCATCGTGGGCACACAAGAACAGCATCGCGCGTTAGAAAAGGAACTTGCCGCGTTTGTAGGGCAGCCGGAAGTAATCCTTTATTCTTCATGCTTTGATGCGAACGGCGGTCTGTTTGAAACACTTCTCGGCCCTGATGACGCCATCATCTCCGATGCCCTGAATCATGCCAGCATCATCGACGGCACGCGGCTTTGCAAGGCAGAACGCCTCATCTACGCACACAGCGATATGGCGAATCTGGAAGAAAAACTCAAAAGTGCACAGGGCAAGCGTGTGCGCATGATCGCAACGGACGGCGTCTTCAGTATGGACGGCGAAATCGCAAAGCTCAAAGAAATTTGTGATCTCGCTGAACGTTATGATGCTGCGGTCATGGTGGATGACTCCCATGGAACCGGCCTCATCGGAGCAAGCGGCAAAGGCTCATTGGAAGTGACTGACACCATACACCGGATCGATATCCTCACTTCCACCCTTGGCAAAGCGCTTGGCGGCGCATCCGGCGGCTTCACCGCTGCGAGCCCTGATGTGGTGCACCTGCTCCGACAACGTTCCCGGCCGTATCTCTTTTCCAACTCCGTGGCGCCGCTTGTGGTTGCGGCAACACGCGCCGTACTCACAAACACCGTGCTGCTCCAAGAACGCCGGGAAATGCTCAAAAAGAATACGGAGATCTTCCGCGCAAGGATGACAGCACTCGGCTTCACTATTCCTCAAGGCGTGCACCCCATTGTCCCGGTGATGCTTGGTGATGCGCACATTGCACGCGCAATGGCAGAAGGGCTTCTTGAGCATGGAATCTTTGCCGTTGGCTTCTGGTATCCCGTGGTGCCGGAGGGCAAAGCGCGCATCCGCGTGCAGCTCTCGGCGCTCCATACGCCGAAACACATTGCACGCGCAGTAGCGGCATTTGAATCCGTCGGAAAACAATTACACATCATCTCATAAATCTATGTGCGGCATCATCGGATACACCGGGCCACAAAAAGCAATGCCCATCCTCTTGGACGGCTTACATCGCATGGAATATCGGGGATATGACTCAGCGGGTATTGCGATCACAGAACCGGAAAGCGTCTTTCTAAAAAAGAAAGCCGGCAAACTTGCCGTTCTCAAAGAATCGCTCGCAGGAATCGATCACGCGGGAACCACGGGCATCGGCCATATTCGTTGGGCAACGCATGGCGAACCGAATGATGCCAACGCGCACCCGCAAACTGACGCCGATCATGAAATTTTTGTTGTACATGACGGTATTATTGAAAACTCCAAAGAACTCCGCGCGCAGTTACAGGAATCCGGGCACGTCTTCACTTCGCAGACGGATACAGAAATATTTGCGCATCTCATCAAAGATGCATTAGGCGACAAACCGCTCGAACAGGCCGTGATAAAGGCTTTGCAACACGTACGCGGCGCGTATGGCATTGCTGTTATCAGGCGCAGCGAACCGGAAAAAATCGTCGCTGCACGTTTTGGCAGCCCTCTCCTGCTCGGGGTTGTCGGTGAAGGGGAATATATCGTTGCATCAGATGTCACGGCGATACTGCGTCATACGAGAAAAGTGGTGTACTTGGAAGACAACGACGTGGTCACTCTCACGCCGGAACGATACATCATCACGCGCCGAAGCGGGGAACAAGTTTCCCGCGACACAGAGCATATTGACTGGGATATTGACGCGGCAGAAAAAGGCAACCATCCGCACTTCATGAAGAAGGAGATCTTCGAACAGCCGGCAACCGTGCAAATCAGCATGCAGGGTCGCATGCTTCCGGACGAAGGCGCCGCGCGCTTGGGCGGACTCACGGAAGTGCGCGACAAGTTACGAGATATCAAGCGACTCTCCATCATCGCCTGCGGCACCGCATACCATGCGGGGCTCGTTGGTGAATACATGATAGAAGAATACGCGCGCATCCCGGTTGATGTGACGCACGCATCAGAATTCCGCTACCGCCAATTACTGCCGGATCAGGGTACCGCCTACCTCGCCATTAGCCAATCCGGAGAAACCGCTGATACCATTGCCGCGCTCAAAGAAACAGAACGCCAGGGCGGGCTCATGCTCGGGTTGGTCAATGTGGTGGGTTCAACGATTGCACGAGAAACACATGCCGGCGTATATAATCATATCGGACCAGAAATTGCCGTGGCTTCAACAAAAGCTTTCACCTCGCAATTGACAGTGCTGGCGTTGCTCTCGCTCCTCCTGGGGAGAGACCGCGAACTTTCCATTGCGCAAGGCCAGCGCATTGTGAAAGAACTTTCCTTGCTGCCGGAAAAGATCGAGACCATCCTCAAAAATGAGAGTAAAAAAATTCAGGACATCGCAACCGCCATCGCGGAGAGCAAGGGGATCCTCTATCTCGGCAGAAAATATAACTACCCCATTGCGCTTGAGGGCGCACTGAAAATGAAAGAGATCGCTTATATCCATGCGGAGGGCTACCCTGCGGGGGAAATGAAGCATGGCCCGCTTGCGCTGATCGATGAAACCTTTCCGACCGTTGCTATTATTCCGCAGGACAGCGTATATGAAAAAAACCTTTCCAACCTTGAAGAAATCCGCGCTCGCAAAGGACCAATCATCGCAATTGCCACGGAAGGCGATCGTCGTATCACAGAGATCGCTCAGCACGTCATCTTCGTCCCAAAGACGCTGGAAATGCTCACTCCCATCTTAAGCGTCATACCGCTGCAATTGCTGGCGTACGACGTGGGTGTGGCGCGCGGACGAGACATTGACCAACCGCGCAACCTTGCAAAAAGCGTTACCGTAGAATAATCCATGCCACAACACGCACTCTGTTTATTTGAAGACGATCAGGTCCACGGCCTGGAGCCGTTGCATTTCTTTCATGCGTCCTGGGATCTGCTTTGCGGAACGGGAACACTCGCGGAGCTCCTGCCAAAAGCCTACGACGCGGACAGCATTCTCTTTTCAGCGAGAAAAGAGCTGACTCCGCTCTATGCAGAGACACCATATCAACTCACCAATGAGCTCCCGGCAGGATCATATCTCTTCATCAATGGCAGGGTCATGGATCCGTGGAGTCTTGCCGACATGATCCCTCGTGATGGTGGCAAGATGCTCTATTATTCCGGTAACACACTTGTTGCCGCCCGTCTTGAAGTAAAAGAAACGATCTCCGAAGATCTTTATATGTTCCTTACCAGCCAACGCGGCAATATCCCCACGCAGGACGTTACCGTACCGCTCGCAGCACACCTCTGGGATTACATGAAAGAAAATGGCAATCGCGTGACGCGGGATGCTGCAAAGCAGCCAAGAAACAATAGCGGGATCGTGCATGCAACCGCGGTACAGGAAAACCCTTCACAGATCTTCATTGAAAAAGGGAGCATCATTGGCCCGCTTGTGGTGCTGGACGCAACAGAAGGCCCGATCATCATTGAATCCGGCGCCCGCATCGGCGCGCAGAGTGTGCTCTTGGGTCCTGTATACATCGGTCAGGATGTGATAGTAAACCCACATTCGCTCATCCGGAAAACAAGCATAGGCCGCACATGCAAAGTCGGCGGAGAGATCGCAGAAACCATCATGATGCCATTTTCCAATAAGCAGCATGACGGCCACCTTGGCGATGCCTATATCGGCTCATGGGTGAACCTTGGCGCAGGGACAACGAACAGCAACCTAAAAAACACCTATAGCACCGTTAACGTCGAAATCCACGGGAAAAAAATTGATACTGGGTTGCAATTCGCCGGCTGTTTTCTCGGAGATCATGTAAAGACCGGCATAGGAACATTGCTGCCCACGGGAACGGTCATTGGTCCGCTCACCAGTATCTTTGGCGGAGGCAGCGTGCCAAAAACACTCCCCGCACTCCGCTGGTTTGATGTCCACACCGGAAAAAATACCCCCTATGATATGGAAAAGGCTCTTGTCACCATAGAACACACCATGGCGAGGAGAAGCCAGACACTCACAGATGGTATTCGCAGCTATATCAGGACATTTGGGACATCTGAGGGTACAAAAAAATAAAGAGGAAGTGTCAGACATTTCTTGACAAATACCCTGCAGGGCGTAGGATAGCGGGGTGAATTACCAAACACTTATCCAACAATTCGGCCTTTCAGAAAAGACCGCACGAGTATACCTCGCGCTTCTTGAACGTGGACCATCTTCCATACGTCAGGTTGCGGAGGCATCAGGGATCAATCGCCAGACAACACATGAACTCCTCCGACAGCTAACAGATAAAGGTCTGGTGACCTTTTATCAGGAACGCTCGCGAGAAGCATTTCTTGCTGAAGACCCCTCAACGCTCATGCATATTGCGAACGAAGAAGTAAAAAAACTCGAACAATCGCGCGATGATCTTGCGCAGGCGCTCCCTCAATTAAAAGCACTCCGTGAACGTGCGCGTGGGCTTGCAACGGTACATTTTTACGCCAATCTCAAAGGCGTTCGCACCGTCCTTGAGGATGTGCTCGCAACCAGCGAACAAACAAAGAACCAACTCTACCGTGTCTACTCCTCGGCAATCATTGCACCATTCCTCTACGAAGCATATCCGAACTTCACAAAAGATCGCATTCATCGCAAGGTAAACGTCCGCGTAATGAGTCTTGGAGGTAAGGGGAAACCACGCGGGCTCGACGAACGCAAGCAGCTCACAGAAAACACCGCCTCGCCATCATATATTTTCATCTATGGCCCAAAAGTGGCCATGATTTCTCTTGATGAGCACCGACGCCCACGCACCGTTCTCATTGAAGACAGAGCAATCGCAGAATCGCTCGCGCTCATTTTTGATACCGAGTGGAAAAATCTCAAAGAATAAAGGTCACGCCTTAGGTGTCACCTCAAAAAAATACAACGGGTACGCGCCTATGCTCCGATGACGCGGTGTGCTTCTGCTATCAACATCTGCGCGCGCTTTTTTTCTGAAGCTTCAGCAATATAACGAATAATAGGTTCGGTGCCAGAAGGGCGTATGTGTATCCATTCGCCGTCTTTTGAAAAACGCACTCCGTCTTCAGTGTTTCTCGTGTACCCAGCAAAGGCAGTCGTAAGTGCATCAAGAAACGGCGCAATGGCAAAGCCTTCCGGCGCTGGTGTGCGCTCTTTGATCATCTCAAGCTGCGGAAGCTCCTGTGCCAATTGCGAAAGCGGTTTGCCAGTCTCTGTCATAAGGGCAAGGATCAATGCAACACCCAATGGTGCATCACGTCCCGCATGCACTTCCGGAAGAATCACTCCACCGTGTCCTTCTCCACCAATAGAAGCCTTTTCTGCTAACATGCGCCCAACCACATTTGCTTCACCAACCGGCGTACGAAACAACGGCACCTTGTAGTCAGCTGCTACCGCCTCGATCATCGCCGAGGTAGAAAGGTTCGTCACAACCGCGCCAGGGCGATGCGCGAGCACAAAGCGAGCAGCAAGTGCGAGCGTCATTTCCTCACCAAGTGGTGTACCATTTTCATCAAGTAATGCGAGTCGATCCACATCAGGATCAAACGCAAACCCCACATTATATGAACCACGCTGCATCTGTTCCTGCAGGGCTGTGAGATGTTCCGGTGTCGGTTCTGGATTATGTGGGAACGCACCCGTAGGCTCTTCATACAATATGTCAGCAGTACAACCGAGTTGTGCAAGCAATGTCTTGCCAATCGCACCCCCTGCGCCGTGTACCGCATCGAGGGCAACGCGAAATCCCTTCTGTTTGATAGCTTCTACGGGAAGGTAGGAAATCGCAAGAATATCTTGTATATGTACATCCAGCGCACCTTCTTGTTGTACTACCTCCCCACCACCAGGACTGCTGTGCTCAGTCTCCTCTTTAGCCAAAGCATGAAAACGTTTTCCTTCTTCAGCGGAAAGAAAAAGACCTTGGGCATTAAGCAGCTTCAGCGCATTCCATTCGGCAGGGTTATGGCTTGCACTAATAATAATGCCACCGACCGCCTGAAGATGCTTAACCATAATCTCAACCGTTGGCGTAGGAACAATCCCAATGTCATACACTTTTCTCCCTGCTGCAATAAGTTCTGCGCATACTGCCTCCTGTAACATGGGGCCGGACGTGCGTGAATCTCTACCAATAACAATAGTGCCCTCGGGAAGAAACGCCGAAAAAGTACGTGCATACATTGCAGCAATTTCAGGCGTTAATGTCTCACCAACAATACCGCGGATACCGGCAACACTGATCATGAGTCGTGACATGCAAATATATTTACTATTCTTGCTCGTAGTATACAGGAGAATGACAAACGTAGTAACCTTCTCCAACAACGCGGTATCACCTATACTGCCCATATGCGCATCATCACTGATCCACATATTCACTCACATTATTCCCGGGCGTGTTCAAGGGAGCTTACGCCAGAAAATTTGGCAACATGGGGAAAACGCAAGGGGATAGAGCTCATTGCAACAGGTGACTTTGTACATCCCGGTTGGCGCAAAGAGCTTGCGAGCACCCTGAAGGAAGAAGACGGCGGTTTTCTTGTTCATCACGCGCATCCAGAAATAAAATTCTTCCTCTCTGTGGAGCTCTCGGTTATATATAGTGAAGGCGGTGCAACGCGGAGGCTGCATATCGTGATCGCTATGCCAGACATGGCGACCGCGGAACGCCTCGCAAAGGCGCTCGCAGACCGCGGCATGAACATTACAGCAGACGGGCGACCTATTCTCGGCATGACCGCGCATGACCTCGCGGCGCTTGCACTAGAAACTTCTGCAAAGGCAATGATTATCCCGGCACACATCTGGACACCGTGGTTCGCGCTCTACGGCTCTAAATCCGGATACAACTCCATCACGGAATGCTTCCGCGATCTCACTCCGCACATCACTGCGGTGGAAACGGGCCTTTCTTCCGACCCGCCCATGAATTGGCGCATCGCCGAATTGGACGGCATAAGAATCGTTTCTTCATCTGACGCGCACTCGTGCGAGAACCTCGGACGCGAGGCAACCGTGCTGGAGTTGGAACACATGGACTATGCCTCGCTTTTTGCGGCGCTCAAAAAACCGAACGAAAAGAACCACATCATTGAGACGATCGAATTCTATCCGGAAGAAGGAAAGTACCATTACGACGGCCACAGGGACTGCGCCGTACGGCTCACGCCGAAAGAAACGCAGAAGCAGAAGGGGATCTGCAAAGTGTGCGGCAAGCCGCTAACGGTGGGGGTACTGGCGCGCGTGGAGGAACTTGCAGACCGTCCGGAAGGATACAAAGATGCAGACCGGCCGGAATACAAAACGCTCATTCCTCTGCAAGAGATCATTGCGAACAGCCTTGGCCTGAGAAAGCAGTCAAAGAAAGTGCAGGCGGAATATATGGCGCTCACTGATCAAAAAAATGAATTCGACCTGTTGGTATATGCGCCGGAAGATGAAGTGAAAGCGATCGCAAACCCGCTCATCGCAGAAGGCATCCGCAAGATGCGGGCGGGAGAAGTACATATCGCCCCCGGCTATGACGGCGTGTTCGGCACCATTGAACTATTCACCGAAGAAGAGCGCAAGGGGGCTGTGCAGCCACGCCTCTTGTGAGTTCTCAGTGCTTCTGCTATACACACAAAACGCGGAGAGGTGCCTGAGTGGTTGAAAGGGCCGCTCTCGAAAAGCGGTAGGCCTTCACGGGCCTCGTGAGTTCGAATCTCACCCTCTCCGCCAATTCATTTTTGATCACCGTATGATGAAGGCCGTCATTTACGACATGGATGATCTGATGGTTAACTCGAATCCGTTACACGCAAAGGCGTGGGAGTTGCTGTTAAAACGATATGGCCATAGTTTCAAAGAATTGCCAGAAAGCATGCGATCGCGATTTATCGGAATGCGTATCACGGACATCCTGAATGAAATTGCCCAATATTTTCACCTTGATGAAGATATAAATACCCTCTATAAGGCGCGCGCGGAGGTATTCCTCGAAATGGTAAAAAGGGAGCTGGACGCTATGCCCGGACTCATTGAATCCCTTACCCTTTTGAAGAAGCGATCATACCCGCTCGCGCTCGCTTCATCTGGAACCAGGGAATATATTCAGATCGTACTTACCCGCTTTCATATTGAAGACTACTTTGACGTCATTATATCCGGAGATGATGTCGTAAGGGGTAAGCCAGATCCGGAAACATACCGTATTGCCGCACAAAAACTCAAGATCGATCCATCACATTGTATTGTATTGGAAGATGCGACAAATGGGATCACCTCCGCAAAAGCAGCGGGCTGCAAGTGTATCGCCGTTCGAAACCCATATACCCCGCAACAGGATCTCTCACGTGCAGATGCAATCATTGACTCGTTACGAGTACTATCACCTACCACACTGGAGTCAATATAAGTTTATTGCGCAATCCACCGCGCCCCGCATCCATACTTCCCACCCTCTCCGCCAATAAAATATCAGATAAATAAACGCCTATGCTCGACATCAGCAAACTTCAAAAAGAAATCTTTGAAAACAAAGTGGCAAAAGGTTTTAATGTTACCGACGTTGGCTATGAATTCAGCTTAACCTATGGCGAGCTTGCGGAGGCCTTTGATGCATACCGCAAGAAGAAGCCGGACCTTGGCGAAGAGCTTGCAGATGTAGCGATTTACCTTCTCGGGCTTGCGGCAATGCTCAAGATCAATTTGGAAGATGAAATCGTGAAGAAGGTGGAGAAAAACAAAAAACGCGAATACAAAACGATCAACGGCGTCCGCATGCGAACGAAGGGGGCATAAGCGCCATATGGTGTGCATCGTTGATTGCGGGTCAGAATATATCGGGAAGCTCACAGAGCTCGTTTGCGGATTTGGCTATACATGCACAACCATTCCTGACACTGACATCGCCAATGCGGATATGTCGGGTTTTTCACATGTCATCATCTCTGGCGCTCCAACGATGCTCACGGAGATGGACACAAAAGAATATGTCAGCCGATTCTCCTTTATCAAAACTGCCCACATCCCGATCCTCGGCATCTGCAACGGCCATCAGGTGATGGGATTGCTCTTTGGCGCCACCATCTCGCGCGGGGATATGATCCACCGCATGGAGCCAATTTCCATTATTCAGAATGACCTGCTGTTTGCCGGCATCTCCGACAGGACGGCGTTCCAAGAAGAACACCGGGAATTCATCACATTGCCAGAGGGATTCACACTCCTTGCCAGCTCACCATCATGCAGCAACGAGGCTATGCGACATACCTCCAAACCCCTCTATGGCGTTCAATTCCATCCAGAGGCATCAGGACAACCAGGTAATACGGTGATCCGGAATTTCCTTACCACAACTGAATAGTCTCAGTAATGATTCACCATACTCCGCCGCCAAACTTCTCTCCCCGCTTCCATGTGGTGAGCTGTTTTGTGGAACATGAAGGAAAAATCCTCCTGCTGCTCCGTCAGCACGGAAAAAGCGCAGGAAATATTTGGGGCGCTCCGGGAGGAAAAATCGACGCGGGGGAAAAACCGAAACAAAGCATGCATCGCGAACTCAAGGAGGAAACCGGCATCATGATACCGCCGCAGGATTTTCAACACCGATACACCGTGTACGTCCGTTATCCTGACTACGATTTTGTTTACCATATCTTTCAGGCTCGCATTCCGCAAAAACCGGCCATTGCTATCCGTACCGAGGAACACCAAGAATACCAGTGGCTCACGCCACAAGATGCGCTCACGCTCTCCTTGGTGCCCGATGAAGATGCGTGCATACGTCTTATCTATCAATCAGAACATTAGAAGGTTACACGCGTAATAAATGGACGAAACGTCCATTTTTTGTTATAATGAACAATACTATGGAGGAAAACCAACCGCTCACGAGTGATAGTATCCAAGCAAAGGTCCTTGAGGGTGAAATAAACGAAGCGCAAGAACGGTTCATCACGGCAGTAGAAGAATCACAGAATATAAAGGAAGTCACGACAACATACGAGCAGATCCTTTTTGCGCTTGCAAAGCAATTGCGAGCAGATCTAGAAGAAATTGACCGTGAGCAAAGCGTCGATCTCAATGAAGACACCCTGAGTATTTTGGCTGCTGAAAAGCAAGAACGCATTGATGCATATAATAAAACTGTGGTTGCGCTTGCACAAACAGCTGATGACACCCTCCTTGCGCGCGGTCTAATAGAAAAATAGTGGTAAAGGAAGGGGTTAAAAAATATCTCAAAGAAAACGGCGGGCGCATTGCCCAGTCAGCTTTTGATGGATACGCCGGCTCTGGCACAGAGGGTTTAAAAGGCGCACTCGGCAAAGAAGCCGGTCATGCTGGTAATGCTGCGATGGGGGGTGCACGTGGTGCTATCCAAAAAAATGTAAGCGACTTCCAACGCGGTTCCGCAGAAAAACCTGGGGCAGAAAGAACGCGAAACATGATGAATCGATTGCGACGTGCGCGCATGCTCGCACAAACAGAAGGAGCAAATCGCTCACCAGAAACAAATACCTCTACTGCAACACAAAACACAACGCAAGCTGGTATGTCAGCGGCTTTTCGCAATAGGCAGGCAGCCGACAGTGAAAATTCAGAGCCAGATCAGGATGAAGACGAAGAAACAGAAAATGAAAACATCAAGCTCGCAGAAGAAACAGCGCAGCGCACGTATAAGGCAGGCAAGGCGATTGCATCAGGGAATGGGGTCAAGGCCATAGCAACTGCACTGAATGAATCGATTCGTCTAGGAAACACTCTTCGCAAACGAATACAAGCCGGGAGTCTTTTTGCGATGTTCATTGCACTCCTTTTTTCAGCTGCACTCGATATCATAGATATTGTTGGCCTGGGACTGAGCGGATTTGTCACTTTTCTCATTAAGGTATTCATTGGCCTTGTGCTCATGATGAGCATGAACGGAACAGGAAGATTCATGCGTAAAGTGGCCCTACGCTACGTCCTTATACCAATCATTCTTGAAATGATTCCATTGATAAATGTCTTACCAATTGAAACCTTCGCAACAGCCTGGGCAATGTCCGATTTTGAGAAACACCGGATGGAAACAAGAGAAAAACTCAAAAAAGTCGAAGAGGCGCAAAAGAAAATTCAATCACTTTATGGTAAAGTCATGAGTGAAGCGGCAAATGAAGAAAGCGAAGAACAGCTTCCTCAGGCGGCATAATCCTTCCTTCTATCAATTACCATCCATATTATCCCTATGAATAAGGTCCGCAAAGCAATCATCCCCGCAGCCGGATACGGCACGCGTTTTCTCCCCGCGACAAAGGCACAACCGAAGGAGATGTTGCCTATTGTTGATAAGCCGATTATTCAATACGTTGTTGAAGAATGTGTCGCCTCCGGTATTGAAGACATTATTATCGTCGGCGGATGGCACAAGCGTTCTATTGAAGATCACTTTGATGACCCATACGAACTTGAAAAGAAACTGGAGGAATCCGGAAAAACAAAGGAGCTCAAAATGGTCCGCGACATCGCGCGCATGGCAAACTTTGTCTACGTGCGCCAAAAGGGAGAACACTATGGCAACGGCGTACCGCTCCTGAATGTGGCGCATCTTGTGGGTGATGAGCCATTCGCGGTGATCTGGGGAGATGAATTTATTCATGCAACTCCTCCACGGCTCAAACAATGCATCTCCTTCTTCGAAAAGCAAAAAAATATCGGCGGCGTAATCTCCGCTATTCGCGTCAATGATGATGAAGTTTCGCGCTATGGCATTGCCGAAGGAAAGGAAGTGAAACCTGGACTCATAAAAATAAAGAGCATTATTGAGAAACCGCAGCCACATGAAACACCTTCGCGCCTTGCCGCGCATGGTGCCTATGTCTTCACTCCGGAACTCATCGATGAGTTAAAAAAGGTAAAGCCAGGGAAAGGAAACGAAATCTGGCTCGTTGATGCGATTACCGCGCTCGCAAAAAAGAAAGATGTGTATGCACTGGAAGTAAAAAACGCTACGTATTACGATACAGGTAACAAACTTTCCTTTATCAAAGCAAACATCGCCTTCGGACTTGAACACCCAGAAACCAAAAAAGGGTTGCGCGAATATCTGAAGGGTCTGAATCTATGAACAGTCGAAAACTTCTCATCATTGGTATCCTCATCGGGATAATCATCATCCCATTTATTATTTTTGCCGTTGGTGTGCTGCGGAGACCGCCACAGAGCCTTCCGAGCGTGACGCTATCAGTATGGATGGTTGAAGACGAAGAAGAAGCGCTTGCGCCAATCATGAATGCATATGCGAATGTGCACCGGAATGTGAAGTTTTCTGTAACCGTCCAACGCGCTGAAACATACAGCCAAGAACTCCGCGATGCGTGGGCAAAGGGTGCCGGACCGGACATCTTCACTATTCCTGCAACATGGGCAGGCCAGTATGAAGACTTTATAACGCCATTACCGGCGGTCATGCGTGTACCGTACTATGAAGACCGTAAGTTCCTCTGGAAGACGGATTCAGTCATTGAGTTCCGCAATGATGCCGGGCTCACGGTACGTAATGTGCAAGAACAATTTGTTGATGCCGTGGCAAAAATGGTTGTGCGGCAGGAAGAAATCTATGGCTTGCCGCTTGCTATGGACACGCTCGTTCTCTATTACAACAGAGACCTCCTCAACAGTGCACAGATCCCAACACCTGCGACAACGTGGCAGGGTCTTGTGAGCCAAATTGAACAAACACAGCAACTTTCTGTCATTGACCAAACCGGTGCGCTTATCCAAAGCGCCGTAGCGCTGGGCACCGCAGAAAACATCCCAAACGCAACTGATATCCTTGCGCTCCTCATGATGCAAAATGGAACGCTCATGACAGATGAAACGGAACGCACGATCACCTTCAACAAGACACTCAGCGAGGGCTTCAGCCCAGGAGCAGAAGCATCACGGTTTTATACGGACTTTGCGCGTATCGGAAAGTCCGCTTTTTCGTGGAATGATGATCAAGCAAATGCGCTTGATGCATTTATTAATGGTAATCTTGTATACTTCATTGGCTATGGCGCACATGCCGCTGAAATTGAAAGGCGAGCTGGTACGCTCAACTGGGGTATGAGTGAAATGCTGCACGTACACGATGATGGAACGGACAACTTCCAACAACGACAACGCTTACAAATAAATATGCCGAACTACTGGATGTGGTCTGTGGCAAAACAATCAGAAGAACCGGCACTTGCATGGAGCTTCATCCAATATGCAGCAAACGCAGGGCGCGTTCCTTCCTATCTTGAAAAAACAGGAAAGATCTCCGCACTTCGCACGGTGCTTGAACAACAGGTGAATGACCCGAATCTTTCTATTCTCGCGCGACAAGCACTTTCTGCCCGTCACTGGTATTATGGTGAAAACGCCGTACAAACAGAAACACTCCTTAAAGATTTTATTGATAACATTAATAAGGGAATCGACATACAGACCGCACTCACCACAACGGCAAAACAAATACAATTGACCTTTGAGCGTCGATGAAAAAATATCTACTCATTCTGAGCCTCTTTCTGACACTAGGGATCTTTGCCCCATCACCTGCCGCTGCGCAGATCCTTCCTGCATGTGACAAAACCATCTACATCGTAGCCCAGGGTGGCTGGGTGCAGGTCACAAAAGGAGCAGAGGAAATGAATCTCGGGTATTTTACGGGGAAAATCGAACTACCCGCAGTCTACCAACATGTAACGACTCCGGAGCGTTATACTGCGAATCCGCTTTTTTACGAAACAGAAGCCACAGCAAAAAATCCAAGTGTTACCACAAGCCGTCCATGCGGATTCAATGACTTCGTGCAGCTTTTTGTAAATCTCATTAACTGGGGATTGTCCATTCTCACGATTGTCGCGCTGTTCTTCTTTATCTGGGGTGGTTTCACGCTCCTGATCTCCGGAGGCAGATCAACGCACATTGAAGAAGGGAAAAAAATTCTTGAGGGAACAGTTATTGGTATCCTGGTAGTCCTTACGGCGTACGTTATGGTCAATTTTTATATCTCTGCGCTTATTGGTGATAACACAGCAAGCTTCCTGGGGACGACGGTCACCAATCCGCTTTCTCCTATTTCATGCGTTAAGACCTTTGAAGAAAAAAACGCGAGAGAAGCCCCGGGAGAAAGTTGTTCATCTTCAAGCACTTTGGGGTTTGGATGCACAGATGCGGGTAATGATGGACCGGTGCATGAGGCACAGCGCATCTTAAATGAAAAATGCTCAGGCATCTGCGGAACAGTGACCGGATGCTACGGCAATGAAACAGCACATTGCGTCCGTATGTTCCAGGCAGCGCAGGGTTTGAACCCAACCGGAAAAATCGACAGTGACACCTGGATTGCAATTCGCGACGCGAATAAAAAGGATTGCTTCACAGAAAAAACCATAGGGGAACCTCCCCAGCAGCGTACGATAAAAAACTCCTACGACAACCCTCTTGGGTATCCTGAGTATGAAAATGTATTCCCGCCAAATGTATTGGCCAACAAGCAGTTCGGGGGATGTATGACCGCAACGTCAGGGTATGCCTGTATTCCGGCACATGGACCAGAAGAATGCCCAACGCAGACATTTTATAGTACCGGCACTCCTGTAACTGTAGAATATGAATATAGTGCCACATCGTGCAGTTGGATCCCTGCGCCTTAACTTCCTTTTTTTGCACTGACCCATTACACTGTCCCTATGAAATACATCATCGTCATGACACTGCTTCTCATCATACCAATAGCTGTTTTTGCTCAAAGCGCGCCTTCGCCTACTATTCAAAATCCCATTTCATGTAATGACCTGCTCTGTGTTTTTCTGCAGGTTATTCGTCTTTTTCTTGGAGCGCTAGCTGCTTTTGCAACTTTTATGTTCACTTATGGGGGGTTTCTCTTCCTTTCATCCGGAGGCAACGAAGAGCGCGTTAAAAAAGGTAAAGATACCCTTGCATGGGCGGCCATCGGCATGGTTACCGTTCTTGGCAGTTGGGTCGTCATACGCTTCATTCTAGAAAGTACCACAGGCGCACTGATGTAGTTCGTGGACGTATTGCATTCAAAAGGTCGCAGCAATGCGGCTTTTTTGTTATATGGAAAGTGAGTTGACGAAAGAGTAGGAAATCGGTATGCTCAACTGAGGAAGAGGACATTTGGGAAATGCCCTTTGTGTCTTAACAAAATTAAGTAAGATATCTTATGAAAAAGCGCAACGTGTTATCCACAGTTGCTCTCGGGGTACTTGCCCTGGCGCTCGTGCCAACAATGGCATCAGCATCGGCTTTTTCAATTGAAGACATTGGTACTTCAATTGGACTCGGTACGGCTGACCTCAAGGACACCGTGGTCAATATCATACAGTGGATTCTCGGAATCCTCGCGCTACTCGCAGTCGTCTTCATTATCTGGGGCGGCTTTAAATGGCTTACCTCGAGTGGTGACGAAACTCGCATTGATTCCGCAAAGAAAACCATCTCTGCGGCAGTTATCGGTCTTATCATCATATTGCTCGCATGGGCAATTGTCATCTTCGTTGCCGGCACAACTGCAAACGTAACAACGTAGTCTTGTCGAGCTTTGAACGAAAGGGGGTGAAGGAAATTATGAAGTCACTACAACGAACAGGATTAGTTCTTGGTGTCCTGGCCCTGGCACTCGTACCGACAATGGCATCAGCATCGGCATTCTCAATCGAGGATATCGGTACCACCATTGGTCTTGGTACGGCTGACCTCAAGGACACCGTTGTGAACATTATTCAGTGGGTACTCGGTATTCTTGCACTTGTTGCTGTTGTTATGATCATCATTGGTGGATTCCAGTGGATGACCGCGGCTGGTTCTGAAGAGCGCATTGAAAAGGCAAAAAAGATTATCTCATCTGCAGTTATTGGTTTGATAATCGTATTGCTCGCATGGGCAATTGTCATCTTTGTTGCTGGTACCACTGCAAACGTCACAGTATAGTTTCTGTTACATCTACAAACCCCCCGCATAGCGGGGGGTTTTGTTTTGAATAAAATACTCCGGTATACTTCCTCGTACACATGAAGCAACGTGCTCTACAACTCGAAGCCTGGATTCATTCACTGCCAGATTGGCTGGCGTCCAAAACGCGCATCCTTCTCATCACAATGAGTGTAACAATTTTTGTGCTGCTCACAGGTGCCGTCATGATGAAATGGATGGCTCTTGACTACCCGGGCCTTGATCTTGCTATCTATAATCAAGTTTTCTGGAACACCGTGCATGGCGCGCCATTTCATCTCTCTATTCATCCACATCTCTACCTTGGTGACCACATGGAACTCTTCTTGGTACTCCTTGCGCCTTTCTACGCACTCTTTCAACATCCGATAACATTACTCGTCTTACAAAACATCGCCCTCGCAAGCTCTCTATTCCCCGCATATCTCCTCTTTAAACGACTACTGCCACGCTGGCTTGCTACGCTACTCGCGCTTGGCTTTCTTTTGACTCCTTTTCTTTGGAACACAGCACTGTATGAATTCCACGCAGTAAGTTTTGCGCTACCAATTTTGCTTTGGGCGCTCTTTGCATATGAAACACGACGTTATGTCTGGTTTTTGGTGTTGAGTATGCTCGCAATCACCGTCCGGGAGGATATTGCGCTTATTATCGCTGGCATTGGTATTGTTGCGATTATTGAACGGCGCTCAATCCGCTGGTTCTTACCACCAATGCTTCTTGGACTTATTTGGTTCGTGGTTGCCACGCAACTTTCTGGCATTATCAATCAATACGGACAATATAAATATCTCGTGTACTACGGGCACCTTGGTGACAGCTTTGGTGCTATTCTTCGCAACGTCTTCACAAACCCCGGGCCGTTCCTTACGTCACTGTTTGGACCGCAATCGTTGCTTTTTGTTCTTGGTCTTTTTTTGCCTGTATTATACGTCAGTCTTCTGCGGCCAAAATGGCTCATTCCATTACTCCCGACATTATTTGCATTTCTGCTTTCAAAGGAAACCGGTGAAATTGTATTGCGTATTCATTATCCGATTGCCATGTTGCCGTTTCTTTTTCTTGCGCTGCGTGACGTTCTGCGAGCGCTCTTTGATAAGCAGACGCCTGCGGGTCTACTACAAAAACTCCACCCATATCGTGGCCTCATCGTGGTGAGCCTGCTTGTGACATTTATGTACAGCCTTATTGTGATGTCGCCGGTAGTAGGTCTTGTGCGTGACCTTCCCGCTCAATTACGCAGTGAACGAACGCGTCTTTTTTCCGTACTGACAAAAAACACACCTGACGGCGGACGCGCAGCGGGGTATTCATTTCTTCCTGTATTGTCATCACATGAAACCGTTGTTGCAATGCATTACGTCTTTTCTGGCAAGCAACAATTCTCCGCAAAGCCATACGAACCGCCAATCGTCTCGTCAATACTTCTCGACACAAATGACGTGCTCTTCTATCACTCAACAAATGATGTTGCGGGTGAAAAATATCAAAACGGCCCTGAACGCATTGCAGCATATGTTGAAAAAAACGATCTGCATGTAGAAAGTGCATATGACGGCGTAGTGCAATGGACAAAAAGTCCTGAACCAGTCGCCGTGCTAACAGAAAAATACACCGCACTCCCAAAAACAGCAAAAACTGTCCAAGATACGAGTACGGCAACAGGAATACAGCTCCGCGGTTGGGAAACGCCTTCGGGTTCACTCGTCAGTGAAACACACAACATTCACGAAGAAGTGTTCCATACGCTGCCGCTAACCCTATACTGGGAACGGACGGGCGAGGTAAGTGAACAACGTTTCTTTACACTCCAACTCAAAGATGATTCCCGCATTCTCTTGGAACAGCGCTATACCATTGCATACGGCCTTGAGCCACCCTACACCTGGGAAAAAAGTTCTATCATGGGAACGCGGTGGGTATTTCTGTTACCAAAAACACTCCCAGCAGGGGCAACAATAACAATCATTGCAGAAAAACTCGAGAGTGACCTCACGCTCTCTAGTACAAATGGTATTGAAGCATTCATAAAAAACCGAGAAACAAACGCCCCCATCGAACTCGGTACACTTCAGATCCCCCCGGCTGCATCCACGGAATAAATCCGTGCCGCTGCATTTGCAAAGACCTCAGTAACGCCTGGGGTTGTTTCTGGTATATGTGCGTAAGAAAACTCCTCAACGCGAAGAATAATCCATTGAATATCTTCCTGTGCAAGAAATGCCGCGCGTATTTCTGGAGTATCTTCATCAAAGAAACGTTTCACGCGTACCACCTTCGTATCAAACGAAAGCGTCTCAACCGTATGCCCAATAAACGCGTGGCGACCCGTTTGTGCTGCGACAAAATTACCAGTGAGCGTCCCCGAAAGGAAACGATCCGTTGGTTCGCTCATATCTCTAAATGCCTCATACGCATCCCTCTCAGTAATGGGTCGATAAAAAATCTGCTCATAATTTGTGCGACCGATAATGAGTGAGAGATCCTGTCCAAGCACATACAGCGGGGAGAGACAAAAGAGGATCAGGCCGGCAACCCCCCATGAAATAAAAAGTGTACGCGGGCTGCGGTTTGGATTGCGTTTTTTCCACCAATCAACGAGCACAATAATTCCTGCAGTTGCAAGCATCGCAAGAGGAATAACAAGACCTTGCGATAGCCTACGATTAAAAAAAAGTGGCGCAAACAAGACAGCCATGTGCCCTGCTGCCCACCAAACAATGAACCGATAGCGAAAAGAACGCCGCAACCAATATGCGGCGCCGATCACTGCAAGTGGCAAAAGAAGGCCATAACTAAGAAGCGTAGGAATGACAGGGGGAATGAGATTGATATTTTGATCGGCACGCAGTTGGCTGAAGGTATCGGTAAGGGTTGCGATAATATGATAAGCCGCTGCAGGAGCTGCAATGATAAGTGGCAGCGCTAAAAGGAACAAACGGCGAATGGAAAGTCTCCGCAAGAAAAACTCTCCCGCAAGAGTCACGATCAAAATAAGACCGAGGGTCGGCACATGAAACGGATGAAACGCAAAAAGAAAAAAAAGGATCACGCCTGAAAAAATTGAATCCCGCCAGAAACCGCGCTCACATGCGCGAATCATCAGCCATAATGCACCGACAAGAAGACCAGTGCCGATAATGAAGTGTGGGGAATGTAGAATTGAAAAAAAAGTGAACGCCTCAGAAACCCAAAGATCCATGGGCCTGGTGTAGGGATCAATAAACGCGCTTGGCGCAAAAAGAATGGCAAATGCCCCAACGCCCGCGCCAAAAACAAGAAGCAGTGTTGCGATACGCTGCCCAACATATTCCTTGAAAAAGTACTGAGCAAACTTCCAAAGTAAAAATACCAATGCCGCACCACTCAGTAAACGAAGGATATGAAAGGTCCAAGCCACAGAAAGCTGCAATACGCCGCCAATACGCCCAAGAAACACCCAGAGCGGATTGACGATAATTGCATCGGTTGTTTCTGTGGTAAAAACATCGCGAAAAAGAAAAGCACCATCATGTGCTTGATTCAAATATCCGTAATACACGTTTATGTCGCCGACCGCAAAGGAATGAATGCCGGTAAAATATTCATCGTTTTCCGCCCGCAGCATACCACCAACAAAGGGTGCACTCGCATAGGCCACCACCACAACAAGCAACATAATCAAAAACATGCGTTGCGACATCATCGTCTCCTAAAAAATAACTCCATCAACATGCGCCCATATTCAGTGGCAATCGTGCCAGAGATTTTGCTCTTGCCATGTTCACGATCATGAAAAACAAATCCAATCTCGCGTGTTGTGAGGGGTCTCGCGCGCACTAATATTTCTAAAAGTATCTTATACCCGCGAGGCCTTAATCTTGAATGTACTCTTTCAAAAACCTCTCGCCGAAGCCCAAAATATCCGCTCATGGGATCCTTTTCTTTCACATTCAGGAGTATTTTTGCTACCCATGTCGCAAATGTACTCATCATCTGTCGTCTCAGTGGCCAACCTATCACGCCACCTTCTTCTATATACCGCGAACCAATAACAACATCCACGCCGGCGCGCAACTGAATGAGCATGGCTGGAAGAATAGCAGTGTCATGTGACAGATCCGCATCCATAACAATACAATAGGTGCCGCGCGCCTCAGACAATCCACGAATGACCGCGGTTGCAAGACCCATTTTTTTTGGCCTGCGAATAACTCGAACCGAATGTTTGCCGTTGTATGTTTCAGCAGCCTCTGGAGTGCCATCGGTCGACGCATCATCAACGAGCACTATCTCAATATCTCCCTCAATGGCATCAAGCATACCAAGAAGTGTGGTGATATTCTGGTATTCATTCAGTGTGGGGAGGATGATGCTTACTTCAGGCATGTGATTGTACGGATTCTTTCTCATAATAGAGAATGTACCCAACAATAACCATCTGCAAAAGAAAAGCAAGATGGCTATCATTAAAATACCGCGCCATAACCCAGATAAACGCAGTAAACACCGTTGAAAGTGACACCAACATCCATGCGCTTGAATGCTTTCGAATCACAAAGATCATTGCCACAAACAGTGGGAGTGCAACCGCTGCCTGAAGCAACCAAAAAGGATACACGTCCCGATCTCCCGCAATGATGCCCATTTCTAACAACACACGAGAAATGCCTACGCCGCTTATGGGGTACCCCGCCAGACCGCCCGCGGATGGAAAACGAAGAAGGTCATCAATGAGCGCACCCGCATTTATGAAAAGAAATGATCCATACAGAAGCAGCGGAGAGATAAGAAACGCTGCGAGTGCCTTGCAAAGAAAACGCCGATGAAAAAAGAATAGCGCAATAAGAAATGCAGGCACAAACAACACCGCAGATTGTTTGACCGTCACTGCAATACCAAGGAGAAAGAACGCCAGAACGATCCTCTTTTGATTCCAAAACACTGCCGCCCCGGTGAGTGCTGCTACAACGGCAATATCATTATACCCAGAAATATAGAACCAGAGAAAAACGGGGTTCAACCCAAAAAGAATCCATGCGCGTGCGCGATTCGCTTTTCGCACCCCGTAGGAAAGAATACCCAATGCAGCGGCAAAAAAGAACAGCTGCGCTATGCGCTGATCATAAAAAATATGCATCGTGCGCGCATACGCCGCAAATGGCAAAGAAGCAATGAGATACCCGGGTGGGTAGACATAATGCTCCCACGCGGGGTTTGGTAATGCTCCTTGTGAAAAAAAGTCACCATGCCGTCCAAAAGGAGTTTCTTGATAATTGGCACTATACGGATTCTCTCCATCCAAAAGAAATGTCAGCGCCGCCTCTGTTTGTACTGCACCGTCGTGCGTGCCGGCTGCAGGATCCCCCGCAGCAATACGAAGCCATGTCTGCTGAAAAACCGCCATAACCGGTATGGCAAGAATCAACATCAAGACAAACAATAACCTGGAGTGTGTGTGTGTTGATGCTGAAGGCATGCGCCGCTCTCGCGTCTCCCACAGTAACCACGCCACCAAAATCACCGCCGCAGGCAAAAACACGAGCCAGTCCATGGTGGATAGCTTAATAAGATATTCCGCAGGCGCGAGAATCGAAAAAATAAAAAAACTCCCGCCACTCACTGCGGCAAGCGGCAAGAGAAACCGATTCATAGACTCCTTTGTTCCGAAAAACGCGCGTCGTAAATCTTCGTGTCCTCATCCTCATAGACCAACGGAAAATCAGTTTCGCGCTGAATGAGACGATCCATGGCAGTGTGGTCCTTGGTCAAAAACACCCACGAAGCCTGCAAGTCATTGCGAATGACTTCAGAAGGATCCCCCTCAAAAGTCCCGGTGGTTATGGCCACCCAGTCCGCATGTTTTTCTTTATCTGCAAGATAGAAGAAGGTTGCATCTAATCCAGCGATATATCTCCCGTCAGGATTGTAGTAAAACAACATAGGGAACTCATCCCAATCACTGTGAAAAACAATATCCCCGGGTGCGCTGATCACCTTCAGTGCCTGCATACTGCGCTCGTATGTTGAAAGGCGAAAACCGCTCGTAAAGTCAGCCCGTTCGGTGATGATGTCGCGTATAAGAACTGTGGGAAACAAAATACCGATGACGGTCATGACCGCAACAAGGAACGCTCGCGCCATTCCTCCTTTCTTCCAAGAGGGAAGAAACGGCAGGTGCTTTGTCAATGCATCACGGCCTAAGGTGTCGGCAATTGCAAAGGCGGCAAAGGCCATACCGAGCGGCACATAATATTCCACATAGCGACGCGACTTCAGTGTAAAAAGAAAAAGGAACGCGGTCAGGAGAAAGAGTGCCCAGCTTTGCTTGGATTGTCGTTTCAGTGTCATGAAAAAAGCTGGCAACGCAATGACCAAAACAATGGTAAGAAGAATGGTATTGAGGAGAAGCTCTTTTGCGGCGTAAGGATACCATTCACCGCCCACACCAATTTCTTTTTGTGCATTCAGAACACCAATCTGCACAAACTGATCCCAGAGAAATCGTACATTCTCCGGAAAATAGGGATTCAATACGATACCAAACACAAAACCAATAAGTACCGCAAGGATAAGCTTTATGTGCAAATGCTGCTGAGAGCGAAAACGCAAATGGCGGCCCATGCCCGCAAACATCTTTCCGACCGCACCACGATGATCAGCACCCCGCGCGGTATTTACGATGATGCTCATGGTAAAAAAGAAAAGGAGTGCCACCCCAAGAAGAGGGAATCCGCCATGAATAAAGGTATACAAAAATGCGAAGAAAAAAAGCCATCGCGAGCGGAAGTGCATGAGCGCCCATAATGCAAGAAAAAATATAATGAGCGCAGGTGCGGTTGCTTTTGCAAGGCCGAGTCGAAAGGTAAACGGGTTAATGAGAAGCAGGGCAAATGAAAAAAGGAGTGGCCAGCGCACCGCGAACGACTTGAGAAAAAAATAGAAAACAAGAATAAACACCAATGCCAATACGACCGTGGCAATCTTAATACCAATAAGTGGATCAAACGCTGTTACAAAGGGGATAAGAAAAAGGTGGTACCCAAAGTGTTGGTCTGCAAACGCGTTTGCGAGTGTTGTGTGCGGAAGCCAGGGGAAATTCTGAACCAACCCGTCTGTTGCCATGCGCTGAGCAATGCCCGCATGGTAAAACGAATCTGGATCAGGAAAATAGAATGTCGCCTCATAAAAAAGAAAGAGTGCAACAGTGGCAATCACGAGAATGAGCGGCGCCATCCAGAACCACTCTCTGCGGATACTTTGTACGATGTGCTTCATAGGTCGCGTAATGTAACCCTTTTAGTATAGCAAAAAGACGCTTCTCCACAGGCATGGACTGGAGAAGCGTCTCCCTGCCCCAACGTACTATTTCTTAAGCTGCGCCTTGAAATAATCCACCCACGGCACGGTTGTTGGGTTCACACCGTGCTGCAAAGCAAGCCCAAGTGAAAAAGTTGAGGCCCACGCAAGGAGTTCTGCGGTGGCCAAAACAACATCTTTTGTATCAGACGCGACTGTTTCAACCTTGATATGGTTGCGCGTAAGCACCTCTTTTGTTACTGCCATACGCTTTTGGATCTTCGCTATATCGCCAGAAAAAGGAAGCATGAGCGCCAACATTGGCCGCTTGCTCACTGGGGGAAACTTCAATCCTTCTAAAAGATGGTGGTTGCTTTCGGGAATCTCATGCCAGTGCGCGGTCACTTTGCCTGTTTCATTACATTGATTCTGCAATGCATGCGCAACACCGGCAGCGCGAGGAGAACTAAAAATAAGCAACTCATGCTTTGCATACTTCTTTGCAACACCAAAAGGTCCCTTCTTTCTGTCTCGCATCCATGTGCGAATTTTTTTCCGTAAAAGCGGGGTCACCTTCTCTACTCTCCCTTTGGTAATAATGCTCATGCCCATGCCATGAAACAGTCCCAAGAGCGTCCCGAGCATCATGGGGAGTCCAAGACGAGGCTGACCAGAGGGGTTTGTCTCAACGGGTAATGCCACAAACGGTGTACGCTGCTTTTTTGCAAGACGTTCTAATGCATCACCCATAGCAATCGCAGCGGTCATGGCACCTTTTGCTTTTGCATCGGTAAGCGCAGAAACCGCTTCCTCTGTTCCTCCAGAATATGAAAGCACCACAACAAGTGTCGTACGGTCGACCCATGAGGGAAGAGTGTAATTGCGAACGCGCGTTGTGGGAACAGGAAGCCCAAAAACGGAATCAAAAATGTGCGCGGCAAGGTGAGAACCACCCATGCCGGCGAATACAACTGCTTTTGGTGTGCGTTTCATTTTTTTTGCTGCTGCCGCCCCGACACGAAATCCTTCCGTGAGTTGCTCCGGGTATGAGAGGATCGTTTCCTCAACAGAGATCGCTGCCTTTAAAAATGTTCTTGGCATGCGCTTATGCTATCGAACCTTTTGTATTTACACAAGAGGAAATCAATTCGCGTGTTGACGAAAGACCAAAAAATCAGTACACTCCTGATGCTGTGATGCGTTTTTCCTTTCGCGGAAGTCACAGAAAAAATATGTCCGGACATAGTAAGTGGTCTACAATCAAACGCCAGAAAGGTGCCGCGGATAATAAGCGCGGCAATCTTTTTACAAAACTTGCGCGCGTCATCACTCTTGCGGTTCAGGAGAGTGGCAAGGATCCAGAAATGAACTTTCGTTTGCGCATTGCGCTTGACCAGGCGCGTCAGGCAAACATGCCAAAGGATACCATTGAACGCGCTATCCAACGCGGAGCCGGTGAAGACAACGATGCGCCTATCCACCCTGTTCTGTATGAGGGTTTTAGCCCTGGTGGTATTGCTATTCTTATTGCAGGCGCAACAGACAACCCAAATCGCGCTGTTGCAGATGTGCGCCATGCGGTAACAAAAAGCGGCGGGCGCCTCGGTGAACAGGGTTCAGTGCAATGGATGTTTGAACAAGTTGGCTTTATTCGTATCTCAGCGGTTGAAGGAACAGAACGAGACGCCCTCGAATTGGCAGTGATCGACGCGGGCGCAGAAGACATACAAGAAGAAGACGGCACGCTTGATATCATAACGAATCCAGATAAACTCTCCGCGGTTCTTGCTGTGTTAAAAAAACAACACATTGAACCAAGGTCTGCAGAAATAACCTTTCTCCCAAGCAACCCGACAGAGGCAGATGACGCGGCGCGCGAAAAACTCGAAAAGCTAACCGATACCTTGCTTGATCTTGATGATGTTCAGCAAGTGTACGCTGCGGCATGATTATTCTTGGCATTGATCCGGGATATGGACGCACAGGGTATGCGGTACTCCGCGTTCGGGGTCCACAACGCATTGATCTTATAACCTATGGCTGCATAGAGACGGCAAAAACACTCGAACACCATAAACGCCTCACGCAACTTGATAAAGAAGTTCGAAACATTATCGTTCGCTACAAGCCGGACCTTCTCGCCATTGAAAAACTCTTCTTCGTAAAAAATGTCACAACAGCGCTCCGTGTTGGGGAAGCGAGGGGGGTTGTTCTCGCTGCTGTAGGCACATGGAAGATGCATGTTGTCGAATTTTCCCCTGCAGAAGTGAAACAAGCGGTCACTGGGTATGGCAACGCAACAAAAATGCAAATTCAAAGGATGACACAAAAACTTTTCAACCTCAAAAAAATGATAACGCCGGATGATGCAGCAGACGCCGTTGCTATTGCCTGGGCCGCATCATCGCAAAAACACGCTCTATGAGTCTCAATATTGCAACAATTGCATCTGAAGTTGCTCCATTCTCAAAATCTGGAGGCTTAGGCGATGTGACGCGTTCCTTGCCGAAGGCATTGAATACACTGGGGCATAACGTGATAACCATCACACCATTTTATCTTGAAACATCCCAGCAGGGCTTTCCGCGTCAAGAAATTGGAACAACAAGTTACACCATCCAAGGTAAAAAATACAACATTCGCTTCCTGCTTGCGCATGTGAACGCGCAGATGCCGATCGTATTTGTTCATTGCGAGGATCTTTTCTTTCGCCATCGCATGTATGGCTTCCCGGATGACAACCTACGATTTTATATCTTCAGTCTTGCGGCATTTGAGGCAATGCGTCAATTGAAGTTTCGTCCTGATGTATTGCATTGCCACGATTGGCACGCTGGTCTTATGCCAAACCTTCTCGTAAAAAAATTTGCAAAGGAAGGCCTCTTCAAAAAAACACGTACACTCTTTACTATTCACAACCTGCTTTTCCAGATGCAAGGTGATTGGTGGAGTGTTGCCCCAAAAAACCATGACCGCGGAAATGGATTGCCTCCGACAACCGCTGATCAACTCAAGCGCGTGAATTTCACACGGCGGGGCATTATCTTTGCTGACGTCATCAATACCGTCTCAGAGCGCTACGCATGGGAAATTCTTACGCCAGAATTTGGCCAGGGTCTAGAGCATAAACTGCAGCAGCGTAAAGATGATGTCTACGGCATTATTAATGGCATTGATTACACCGTCTATAACCCGGTATATGATGAGAATATCTGGTATAAATACGATTGGAATGCTTTGGACAAAAAAAGAAAAAACAAATACAAACTACAAAAACTTCTGAAGCTAGAACCAAATACCGATATCCCAATGCTTGGCGTGGTGCATCGTCTCACGGAACAAAAAGGATTCCATTTAATCCAAAAATTACTTCCCGTGCTCATGAAAATTCCGCTGCAGATCGTTATTGTGGGGAGCGGAAGTAAAGACATGGTGCGCGACTTCAAAAAATGGGCGAAGAAATACCCAAGGCGTATCGCCATTGTTTCTCCATTTACCGAAGAAACCGGCTCGCGCGTTTATGCAGGATCAGATATCTTCCTCATGCCTTCTCGCTATGAGCCGTGCGGCATCTCACAACTCATCAGCCTTCGTTATGGTTCTGTTCCTATTGTGCATGAAACAGGTGGTCTTTCTGATACCATCACCAACTACAACCCAAAAACAGGTCGTGGAAATGGCTTTGTTTTCTCCACCTACATGCCAGAAAACTTCCTTGTTTCTATTGTTCGTGCGCTGGAAACATTCAAATACCCGCGTGTGTGGGAAAACCTCACATGGCAGGCAATGCGCACCTCATTCTCTTGGGAACTCCCCGCAAAAAAGTACGTTCAATTATATCGCCTCGCACTGAAAGATGACAAAAAGAAGCGATGAAGCTTACCTGGGCAAACTTTTTTCACATCTACCAGCCACCGGACTGGGATCCAAAAATCATACGAAAGGTCTCGCGTGAAAGCTATGAGCCATTTTTTGCTTTTTTGATCGAAAACGATCACGTCCGTGTCACGCTCAACATGACGGGCTCGCTGCTCGTTCAGCTTTTGCAGCACAACATCACGGAACCTCTTGGGCTCCTCAAGCGTCTCCTGATGCGTGGACAAATACAAATTACCGGTACGCCAAAGTACCACCCCCTTGCGCCACTCCTGCCTTTTCATCATGTGCGGCGACAAATAACCCAACACCATGACCTGCTCCGTGAATACTTCAACATGCAACTACCGCTTGCTGGATTCTACCCGCCAGAGATGGCTATTTCACCTGATCTTCTCACGCATATCGCCAGAGAAGGATTTACGTGGGTTATCACTGATGATTTCCTTATCCCAAAAGGACAAACACTGCGCCCACAGGATGGCGCCATATTTGAACATACCAACTTGCGCATCGTTTTCCGAAATCATGTGGTTTCTGATTACCTTGGTTTTTTTGGTAAGCCAGGGGAAACAGGCAAACATCTTCAAGAGGTTATTACAAAAGAAACAGGACAAGACACATTAATCCTCACAGCGATGGACGGTGAAAATCTTGGTCATCATCGCCCAGAGTCTCTGCCGATGTGGAAAACGCTGGTCAGCGACCAAGGAATAGAAACCATTACTGTCTCCGAATATCTTGAACGACAACAGAGCGTAACGGAACTTATTCCGGCAAGTGGTTCCTGGTCAACCCTCCCTGAAGATATCGAGCGTCATATTGCCTTTCCGCTCTGGAAGGATCCCGAAAATCCCATCCATATGTTGCAATGGCGCCTTACGGATGCAGTGCTCGCCGTGGCAGACCGTTGTGCGGAAAATGATCATGCAACCTTTGATGCGATCGACCGCGCAGTCATCTCTGACCAATATTGGTGGGCAAGCGCAAAACCGTGGTGGGATCGCGATCTTGTCATCCGACTTGCAGATCGAATGGCGGATTCTGTTGAACGCTTAGACCTCAATGCAGCAGAACGCGAAGAAATCCGCGAGACGGTTCGTGAGATACACTCAATGGCCAATGAGTGGCAAGAAAAAGGTATTGCCCAAAAACACCGAGCTGCATTCCTTGCAAAGGAGAGTGGAGTCCGGTATTTTGGTGGAGAACGTATTACAAACACCTGGGGATCCCAGGAACACTAAGCTGCTTTTCATATGTTGTGGGCAAACTTCCTTCACTTCTATCAACCACCGACTCAAAAAGCATTTTGGGTTATTAAAATCGCCAACGAAAGTTATCGTGTTCTTGTGCGTCGTTTCAAAGAAAACCCGAAGGCGCGGGCAACGATCAATATCAATGCCGGCCTTACTGAGCTCTTTATAGAGCATGGCTGTGAGGATGTTGTTGCCGGCCTCCGCGAGCTCGCTGAACGTGGGCAAATCGAATTCACTGCAAGCGCAAAATATCATCCGTTCCTGCCGTTAATGCCGGAAGAAGAGATACGGCGTCAAATTGAACTCAATACAGAAACAAACAAAAAATACTTTGGCGATGCATACTCCCCAAAAGGATTCTTCCCGCCAGAGATGGGATACAATCGTACCGTCGCGGATGTTGTACATAACATGGGTTTCAAATGGCTCATTATCGATGAACTGGCAATGAGTGGAAAAATGGACGAACTGAAGGGCGACACGGTCTACACGCTTAAAGGGGCAGAAGATTTTTCCATTTTCTTCCGTGACCGTAACACGAGCTTCCGTATTCTTTCTGCTGAAGTCGGCGTGAGTATCTTCTCCAAAGGCCAACTCCTCGCTTTGCTTGGAGATCGCGTGAATACCAATGAGTACATGATCACGGCAATGGATGGAGAAACATTCGGCCATCACCGCCCCGGGCTTGATGATTTACTTTTTGAACTCTACGAGGCAAAAGAGCTTGAATCTGTGACGATCTCAGAAATAAACGACCGCATAACAAAGCGCAAACCAGTAGACCCGCGTCCCTCAAGTTGGGCGCTGATGAAGAAGGATCTTGAACGCGATACTCCGTATTCACGTTGGAATGACTCAGAAAATGAAATCCACCAGATGCAATGGGAGCTCACTGAAATGGCGATTGCTGCCGTGCATAATCTCTCTCCTGATGATGCTGGCTTCCCAAAAATCCGCATGGCATTGGATCGTTCGCTCCACTCAGATCAATACTGGTGGGCAAGTGCATCACCATGGTGGAGTATTGAAATGATGGAAGCGGGCGCAAAGGAGTTAAAGGATGTAGTGTACGCGAGTCCCGCATCAACGGAAAAACAAAGAATGCGCGCACTAGAACTCTACCAAGGCATCGTCTTTACGGCGTTCGAATGGCAACGCGCTGGTAAGGTAGATGAAATGGTAAAAGATGCAGATGAAGATGTAACGCAACGCATTACAAAGGAACTGCCGCATATTCCAAAGGAAGAATTTGATAGCATGGTCAAAAATCTTGACAGACAAATGCTGACCGCGGCAAAGAACAAAGAATACGAACGCGCAGCGCAACTTCGTGACCGTATCAGTGAACTTGAGGGTAAACGAGAAGAAATTACCGGAATCAAAACATGAAAGAAAGAAAATATCCCGTCCCCGCGTCGGCACAAAAACTGATCGATCGCATTGTTGCCCGTGAAAATCTTACTATCATACAGGTTTTTCGTACCGGTCCTCGTTTTTACGTAGCCGAAGTGCTTTACAATAAAAAGCGCGCCCTTCTTAAGGTATGTATCCATACGAAATCGGATGACTACTGGACGAATCTCAAGTTTGGAAAGGAAGTGCTTTTTCTCCAATATCTTAAAAAATCCAAACACCCCGGCAGCCGCTCACTTGCTCCGCATATTTATGCTGGAGGAACTGGTTCACGTTCATGGTACATCCGCGAATATATAACCGGAACGCAATACAATATCCGGCAAGGCAATATACGTTTTAGGGATACGTTCTTCACAACAAAAAACAGAAAAGATATTGTCGCCTCTTTTCAGGACTTGCAAAGCATTCGGTCATCGCACCTTCCACAAACATTCAGGAAGCTGCTTGGTCGCTACGATACCATTGAGCAGGAAGAAAAATTACTCGCGCCGTATTGGGCGCGTATTGCCGGCTTCATTCACGACCCAAAAGCAAAGCGGGATCTCCCGCGAATGCTTGCCGAACAAAGTGTTGTGTATGACCATACGCCAAGCGTTCTCTCCCACCAAGAGCCCTATGCGAGTCACTTTATTCGTACGGGCAACAAACTGCGTCTTATTGATTGGGAAAATATTAACTGGACAAACCCGGTTCATGATCTCTCAAAACTCTGGATGCGGGCAGCAAAACATCCCCGTTGGCAAGAAGCAATAAAAAAGGATGCACAACGAATCACAAAGCCGCTTCTTGGTGACCATTTTGATGCGGTGTGGGAAACATCGCTCCTAATAAAAAGCCTGTTCAATGTGGTTAGCTTCCCGTATTATAAAGACCAGGCGGACTTTCGCCCGCTTCACGCAGTTTCACAGCGCATGATAAAAGAACGGCTTCATGTGTGGCGTCATAAGCGTGCATCCTCATGAATAAACCAAATATACTCTTTGTCAGTGCAGAACTTACGCCGGTCGCAAAGGTCGGCGGTCTTGCTGATGTTGCCGCGGCACTCCCAAAAGCACTCAACCGCACTGGACTTGCTGATGCGCGTCTTGTACTTCCATTCTACGATGTTATCCGTGAAACGGATCCGGCCGTTACCGTCGTACTAGAGGATCTTGTTGTCCCTACGCCACAAAAAAAAGAGCATGTGCGCGTTCTGCTCGCGGATATTGCCGGAAATAACGTGTATCTTCTGGATCATGAACGTTTTGCGCACGGCGGCGTGTATATGCAGAAGGAGCAAAAACAAGACCCTTTTGCAGAGACAAGTCGTTTTGTCTTCTTTTCTCAAGTCATTACGCGCCTTATGATGACGCTTCCGGACTTTATGCCTGATGTACTCCACTGTCATGACTGGCACACGGGCCTTGTGCCGGCGCTCGCAAAACACTCGCTTGGCGACAACTGCCCGGCTACGGTCTTTACGATTCATAATCTTGCAATGCAAGGACGATGGAACCGCGAGGAACTCCTTGCAGCGCTTGGACTTGAGGTGGATGCGATAGAAACCTTCTCCCGCACTGACACGCACGGTAATCTCTCCATTATTGAACAGGGCATTTTGAATGCCGATATCGTGAACACCGTCAGTAAAACCTACGCAAAAGAAATTCTCACCGAAGAATACGGCGCTGGTTTAGAAAAAACACTGCAAGAACGAAAAAGTGACCTCTACGGAATAGTCAATGGTATTGATGTTGAACACTTTAATCCAGCATCAGACACTGCCCTCGCTGCAATGTATACAGCGGATAATGTAACGACAGAAAAACTGAAAAACAAAGTGGCGTTGCAGAAAGAATTGGGCCTCACAGAAAACCCATCGATACCGCTCTTTGGATTTGTGAGTCGCCTCACGGATCAAAAAGGAATGGAACTCATTCTTAAAGCGCTTCCCCCGCTTCTTGAAGCCGGGAGAACGCAGTTGGTTATTCTCGGAACAGGGGACCCGACAATTGAAGCGGCAACGACTGCGCTAGGAAAAAAATACTCGAGTGCCGCCGGTATTAAGATCATGTTTGATGCAGCGCTTGCGCAGCGCGTCTATGCGGGATCTGATTTCTTCCTTATGCCATCAAAATTTGAGCCTTGCGGCCTTGGGCAACAAATCGCGCTCCGCTATGGTGCGGTGCCTATCGCTCGTTCAACAGGTGGCTTGGTAGACACCGTTCCAGATTACACAGAAAATAGCACACTGGGAGTTGGTTTTCGTTTTGATGCATTCACAAGTGAAGCCCTTACAGAGGCTCTTGAAAGGGCAATAGCGCTCTTTACGGAATGGCCTGAGGTATTCCATGAGCTGCAAAAACGCGGCATGAAGCAGGACCTTTCTTGGAACCGTTCTGCACCGGAATATGCTACACTATATGCGAAAGCACTAACCAAACGGGGGTAATGGCTAAAAAACTTACACATTCAGAAATCCGGCAGAGTTACGTACACAACCGGATGGTCATTATTGCGCCAAAGCGTGGCGCGCGGCCCCATAACCTCGCAGACAAACCAGAAAAACCTGCGCCACAACTCCCTCGAGACGCGAAGGATCCTTTTTCTCCTGAAAATCTTAAGAATGTTAAGGCTCTCCTGACGCTTAAGGGACCCGTAAAGCCGTGGACGGTGAAAGTGATCAAAAACATCTTCCCCGCAGTGTCATTAGACAATGATGATGCATATGGCACGCAGGAAGTGGTGGTTGAAACACCGGATAACTATGTAGACCTTGAAGAGCTCTCCGTTGAGCATATCGATACTGTTCTTGAAGCATACCAAAAACGCACCAAGGTGCTTGCTCAAAATAATCGCCTCCAATATATACTCATCTTTAAAAATGAAGGTGGACGGGCCGGATCATCCATAGAGCACTCACACTCACAAATTTTTTCATCTGGTTTTGTCCCGCCGCATGTATTAGAAAAACTTCGTCGGGCAGAGGAATACAAAATCCACCACGGCATCTCATATTACATGGACCTGCTTAAGCGTGAAAAAAACGGTCCGCGTTGGGTCATGGAAGAAGATGGCATTGCCGCACTGACGCCATACGCTTCGTACTACAATTATGAAGTCTGGATCATGCCGACGCGTCCGGTGGACAACATTACCCAGCTCACCAATAAGGAACGTAGGGCAATGGCCAATATCATTAAAAAACTTTTGCATAAAATTGACGGGCTGGGACTACCATATAACTTCTACCTCCACCAGGTTGTAAAATACGACCAAGAGCATTTGTACATCCGTCTTGCGCCCCGCAAGGCGATATGGGCCGGCGTGGAACTTGGCACGCGACTTATTATCAACAGTGTCCCCCCTGAAGAAGCTGCCGCATTCTACCGCGAAACACCAAAGAAAAACCGTCTCACAAAAAAGCAACCAAAACACAGCCGTTGACGCCTTGAACCCTGAGCGCTATCCTGTGTGAGGGGAAAAAGAATCACTACTAGGAACAAGCTGTGGGGAAGACGAATCACAACATCTTGAATCTGTCTCATAGACCGCGCCCGGCGTTCACCGTCGGGTATTTTGTATGACAAAACCCGCAACCACATCGCGTTTTCTCGGAAGAAGCATCATCTCTATGCGCAATCTTGATGCCAAGGATATTGGCATCGTCTTGAAGCACTCAAAGGCGATGATACAAGGAAAACACAAAGGTCTCTTTGAGGGGAAAATCCTCGGAAGTATGTTCTTTGAACCCTCGACACGCACAAGGCTTTCATTTGAATCGGCAATGGAACGGCTCGGGGGAAAGGTCATTACTGCCGCAGAAGCAGGTGTAACATCTTCAACAAAAGGAGAGACGCTTTCGGACAGTATCAAGGTTATTTCACGTTACTGCGATATCATCGCCATGCGTCATCCATATGAAGGTGCAGCGCGTCTTGCCGCTGATGCTGCAAAAATTCCGATCCTTAATGGTGGGGATGGAGCAAATCAACACCCGACGCAAACATTACTCGATCTCTTTTCAATTCAAGAAACACAAAAAAAGATTGACGGTCTTTCCATCGCAATGGTTGGAGATCTTAAATATGGCCGTACCATACACTCACTTGCGCAAGGACTCTCCCTGTTTAAAGTGCGAATGTTCTTTGTTGCTCCGGATATACTGCAAATGCCGAAAGAATTGCTTGCGGAACTGAAAGCCAAAGGGGTGCGCTATTCATTACACGAAAAATTAGAACCCATCATCCCAAAGGTGGATATCCTTTACGATACCCGCATCCAAAAAGAACGTTTCCCGGATCCGCTCGAATACGAAAAAGTGAAGAATATCTATCAGATTGTGCCGGAGATGCTCGCCCGCGCAAAAAAGAATATGCGCCTTATGCACCCGCTGCCACGCGTTACAGAAATACACCCAAGTGTTGATGCAACGCCGTACGCATATTACTTTCAGCAGGCTGAAAATGGCGTGTATGTGCGTCAAGCACTCATTGCCCTTACTCTTGGCTTACTACCGTCATGAAAGCCTATAAAGTCTACGCCCTCAAAGACGGAACCGTCATCGACCACATTCCGCGATGGAAGGGCATGATTATCCTTGAGCTGCTTGGATTCAACGAACAAAAACAATTCGTCACACTTGGTATTGGCCTCAAGAGCAAGCGCGCCGGGTGGAAAGATGTGGTGAAGATTGAACACCGCGAAATCTCAGCCGAGGACGCACAAAAAATCGCGCTCATCGCTCCGGAGGCAACGCTGAATATCATTCGCAACCATGTTGTTCACAAAAAGATACAACTCAGCGTACCCGATGAAGTAAACGATATCGTTGAATGCAAGAATCCAAAATGCATCACAAACAACGAGCTGGTAGCAACGCGTTTCCTAAAAATCGCTGACAAGCCGCTTGCGCTGCGCTGCTACTACTGCGAACGCGTCTTCACTGATAACGATATTACTCTCCGCTAACATGGCAAAGCTTTCCTGTGAGATCAGTGGCATTGCCCTCCGCAACCCCCTGATTCTCGCATCAGGTATTCTGGGGGTCACAAAAGCCTCACTTGGTTTTGTGGTGCGCAATGGTGCGGGAGCGGTAACGATCAAATCCATCAGCTACGAAGAACGCGAAGGGCATCCTGGGCCAAACATGATCATGTATGAAGGGGGGATGATAAACGCAGTCGGGTATTCAAACCCCGGCGTTCTCAATGCTGCAAAAGAATTCACCGATCTCTCTTCTGTTGGCGCACCTGTCATTGCGAGCATTATCGGGACGGAAGCTGATGATTTTGTGCGTGTGGCAGAACAACTTTTGCCTGGTGATTTTGCCGCTGTTGAATTGCCGCTTTCCTGCCCACACACTCCGGGATATGGCACCATGGCAGGCCAGCAAACACCCGAGGCAACGAGCAAGATCACCAAGGCGGTCAAAGCAGTCACCGACCTGCCGATATGGGTCAAGCTTTCCCCGATGTCGGAATCCATTGGGGAAGTTGCGAAGGCCGCTGAAGATGCGGGGGCATCCGCGCTCACCGCGGTAAACACCATGGGGCCTGGGATGATCATTGATCCGGCAACATGCAAGCCCGTCATGGGTTTTGGCAGGGGTGGGGTTTCTGGGGCTGCCCTGCGACCCATCGCGATACAAACTGTTTTTGATGTCTATCGTGCAGTAAAGATCCCGATTGTTGGTACGGGAGGTGTTGAGACGGGACGGCACGCCATAGAGATGCTCCTCGCAGGCGCAAGCGCTTTGGGAGTAGGAACAGCCGTGCTGACGCGTGGCGTGGACGCATTCCAAAAAATTGCAGATGAACTTTCTGAGCTTATGGATGAATACGGATACACATCAATAAAGGATATTATTGGAAAAGCACATGAAGCGGTATGACCAACCAAAAACCCTAAAGATCGCGGAGATACGTGATGAAGGTCGCAATCTCAAAACATTCTTTTTTGCGCACCCTATTGAATCACAACCGGGGCAATTCATTATGCTTTGGATTCCGGGAGTAAACCTAAAGCCGTTTGGCGTTGCATATCATGAACCAGAGCGATTTGGCATAACCGTTTCAATGGTCGGACCTACCACAGAGGCGCTTTTCAAAAAAAAGAAAGGAGACTGGCTGGGATTCACGGGGCCATATGGAACTTCCTTTCAGCCAAATAATGCACAGCATCTCGTTTTGGTTGGGGGTGGGTATGGGGCGGCAATACTCGCGCCGCTTGCGGATAAGGCAGCAGCTGAAGGCGCTACTGTTGATTTTATCGTTGGTGCGCATGAAGGAGACCGTATTCTCTATGAACAACGATATGCAAAGTCTTCGGTGAACTTTTATGTAACCACCAACGATGGGAGTCGCGGTGAAAAGGGACGCGCCACGAACATATTGGAACGCCTGGTGGATGCGGGAGGCGTCGACTACATCACTACATGTGGTCCAGAGCGCATGCTCCACGCAATAGCAACATTTGCAGAAGAAAAAAACATTCGTTGCGAGGTAAGCGTTGAACGCTATATGAAGTGCGGCTTTGGAGTATGCGGTGCTTGCGCGCTTGATGGAACAGGAGAACGCGTTTGTGTCGAAGGGACGGTCTTCCCCGCAAAACGCGCTTTGGCGTTTTCAGAATTCGGGCAATACCATCGCGCAAGATCGGGCAAAAAAATAGGCCTCTAATAATGATCATCTCCGGCGCAACACACTGGAAGACAGGCATGCAGGTTGATCTTTTTATTCATGACGGCCGCATTGTAGAAAAACAAACCAACAACACAACCGAGGAAACACTCGATGCGCGGGGCTTGATTGCCTTTCCTGGGTTCATCGACGCACATGTACACTTGCGAGAACCCGGCAATAGTGAAAAGGAAACTTGGACAACCGGTACGCGCGCGGCTGCGCGGGGTGGCTACACCGCTGTCTTTGATATGCCAAACACAAATCCTCCGCTTACCAGCAAAACACTCCTGGAAGAAAAACGTATTCTATCGCGGCACTCCCTGGTGAACTACGGCCTTCACTTTGCACTCACTGCCGAAAATCTCAGTGAACTGGAGCGCATAAAACCGCGCTCAGTGAAAATCTTCCTTGGCAGATCAACCGGCAACCTCTTTGTGGATGATGCATTATTGCAAAAAGCGTTCGAACGCCTCCCAGGGACGCTTTTTCTCTTCCATGCTGAAGCAGAAGCCTGCCTAAAGCGCTTTGAGGGGCAGTACGCGGGCGCTGACGACCCGGCAATACATTCTGCCATCCGAGACCGCTCATGCGCGCTTGAGGCCATAGAGCGCGTGCTAGAGCTCCTACGCAAACACCCACGTCCTGTCTATTTTTGTCATATCTCCACCAAAGAAGAGGTGGCGCTCATAAAAAAAGCGAAGGCTGACGGCTTACCGGTGTATGCTGAAGTCACCCCGCATCATGTATTTCTGGACGAAAGTGCCTATGCGACGCTGGGAACCCTCGCAAAGGTGAACCCTCCACTCCGCACCGCAGAGGATCGTGCGGCATTACTTGAGGCAATAAACGACGGCACTATTGATGTGCTTGGAACAGACCATGCACCGCATCTTCTTCAGGAAAAAAAGCTGCCATACCCAGAAGCGCCTGCCGGCATGCCGGGGTTAGAAACCGCAGCAGCACTGCTTTTTCATGCGGCAAAGAATGATTTGATCACCCACGAAATTATTGGTCGGATTATGAGTGCCCGCCCCGCAGAAATACTTGGCTTACGGCAAAAGGGTGACATATCCGTGGGGAAGGATGCCGACATCACGCTCGTTGACCCGTCACTCTCTCAACGTGTTTGCCATGAGGATCTGCAAACAAAATGCCGCTGGAGCCCGTGGCATGGCATAACGCTCACTGGTTGGCCGGTAACGACTATCGTGGCCGGTGTCATCGTTTTTCACAAAGGAACATTTTATCCACATCAAGGAAAGGAGCTTTACTATGCATGAATACCAAAAGCAATTCATCAATTTTCTCGTAGAAAGTGATGCGCTCCAATTTGGAGAGTTCACGCTCAAGAGTGGCCGCGTTTCACCATACTTTATCAACACGGGAAAGTTTGATACCGGCAAAACGATCGGCAAGCTTGGATACTTCTACGCCGCCGCTATCAATGAACAATGCGGCAGCGAGGTGGACGCGATCTTTGGGCCAGCATACAAAGGCATACCACTCGCGGTTGCTGCGGCAACTGCGTTACACGCAAATTTTGAACAGAACGTCGGCTATGTTTTTGACCGCAAAGAGACGAAAGAGCACGGCGACAAAGGCGCGACAGTCGGTTACGCATTGCAGGATGGCAGTCGCGTCGTAATTGTTGATGATGTCTTCACAACAGGCGCCACAAAAGAAGAAGCGGTGATGCTTCTTAAGGGTGTTGCACGGGTAGAAATCAAAGCCTTAGTCATTGCGGTGGACCGCAAAGAGCGGGGCAAAAATGGTGAAAACGCTATTGCGGAGTTTGCATCTGCCTTTGGCATACCGGTCATCTCAATTGTAACCATTCATGACATTGTGGAGCATCTCAAGGATCATGTCGTTGATGATTCCACTGCTCAAAAAATAACTGCCTACCTTTCAGAGCACGGTATAACATAATATCGTATGACGTACACGCAAAAAGCAGAAAAAACAATGAACCCCGCGGCAAAAAAGCTGCTGTTGCTCATGGAAGAAAAACGAACGAATCTCTGTGTTGCGGCAGACATGACAACACGTGCAGAGTTGCTTACCCTCGCAGAAGCCGTGGGTCCGTATATTGTTATGCTCAAAACACACATAGATATTATCGAAGATTTCTCGTCAGATCTCCTGGTGCACCTTCGCACACTCGCAAAACAACATCACTTCATGCTCTTTGAGGATAGGAAGTTTGCGGACATCGGAAACACGCTCAAACTGCAATATGCAAAAGGCGTCCACCGCATTGTTGAGTGGGCGGACTTTGTGAATGCACATGCCCTCCCTGGGCCTGGTGTGATCGAAGCACTCAAAGAAACCGCAGCAGCATCCGGAGAAGAGCGCGGCTTAATTCTTCTCGCCCAGATGACGCCCAAAGGGAATCTCTTCACCGAGGAATACACAAAACAAACCGTGGAATTCGCTGCGGCATACCCGGATTTTGTCATCGGATTCATTGCCAACGGGGGAGATGTTACAAAACTTGCGCAACTTGCGGCAATCGCATCGCCAGAACACATCCTTTTCGCTCCAGGGGTGAAGATTGGTGGAGGGGGCGACCGTTTGGGTCAGCAATACACCACGCCCGCAGACGTCATTGCTGCAGGAGCGGACATTATTATTTCTGGCCGAGGCGTCTACACATCAAAAAACCCCGCACAAGCCGCGCGTGAATATCGCGAAGCTGGGTGGAACGCATATCATGCACGCACATGAGTACCCTAAAAAACATTGAAGTAGAGCTAATGTTTCCACTCAACGATGTGAACATCCTTCAAGAAAAACTCGATGCTATTGCGAAAAAAGAGAAACACAATGAATACCAAAAAGATACATACTACAACCCACCTCATCGGAACTTCTTGGATGAAAACCCAGTGAACGAGTGGCTGCGCATACGAGAAACAAAAAAGGGTGTGTCAATCAATTATAAAAACTTTCACGCCGCAGTCGGAGAAAAAGTGATTTCATGTGATGAATATGAAACCAGTGTTGGGGATGCCGAGTCGCTAAAAAAGATTTTCCTGTCTCTCGCCTTCAAAGAATTAATCGTTGTTGAAAAATCCAGGAGCACATGGCTCTATAAAAAAACAGAAATAGCAATTGACCATGTCACTGGTCTTTATGACACAATCGAACTTGAGGCAAAGGGACAGTTTTCTTCAATTGAAGATGCCAAGAAGCATTTATATGCTGTCCTCGCTGAACTTGGAGCACGTGTTGGTGAACAAGATTATAAAGGTTACCCCTACCTTCTCCTCGAAAAAAAGAGGCTTTTATAAATACATCATTTATTCCCATTCAAATGAAACATCTTCTCTACCTCAAAGAACAATCAGCCGACGAACTCCGCGCAATTCTTGAGCTTGCGATGAAAATCAAGGCAGATCCAACGCGTTATGCAAATGCCTTGAAAAACGAAACTATGGTCATGCTCTTCCAAAAGACCTCAACGCGCACGCGCCTTTCTTTTGAGGCGGGAATGACAGAACTCGGCGGACACGCCATCTTCTTAGACAGCAGAACATCACAGCTTTCCCTCACGGACTTTCGGGATGAAATTCAAGCAATCATGCGCTACTGCGCTGTCTTAATGTTCCGACCAAAAAAACATGCCGATGCGGCAACCGCCGCCTCTTTCAATGCGGTACCGGTTATTGACGCTTGTTCAGAAAAATACCACCCCTGCCAGGCGCTCGCTGATCTCCTCACGATGGCAGAAAAAGCCGGCGGGTTGGAGCACATCAAAAAGATCGCGTGGCTGGGCCCGGAGAATAATGTAAGTAATACATTGAAACTCGCCTGCGCAAAGCTTGGCATCATGGTTGCAGTCGCGTCGCCAGAAAAAGATCCGAATGGGGAGGATGCCGAGCTCGATGCAACGGCAGACGCAACAGGAAACACGATATATACCAAGAACGTAGATGAAGCGCTCGCTGGCGCGCAATTCATTCACACTGACACATGGATGAATATGGAATATTTTGGCGAGGATGGAAAAGTGAAACCAGAATTCCAAGACGAATATGAACGTCGCAAAAAACTCTACGCACCATACCAGGTGAATGCCGCGTTGGTAGAACAACACGCGCCAGACGCAAAAATCATGCACTGCATGCCGTGCCATGTTGGGTATGAAATCTCCCGAGATGCGATTGATCACCCCAACAGCGTCATCTTTGACCAGGCAGAAAACCGTCTGCATGCGCAGAAAGGCATTATTCTTTGGTTACTCGGGAAGGACTAGCTACTGTATTCGCGCGAAGTGCCGTTTGCCAACCTGAAGCACATCACCTTTTTTTAGGGTAATCTTTTTCTTCCAATCTTTTATTGCTTTATCGCCCACTTTTACCGCGCCTTGTTCAACTAGACGCTGTGCTTCGCTTTTTGATTTGGCAAACCCTGCGGTGACTATAAGATCGCGCACATCCATGGACTTCTTTGTTTTTATTTCACTCATCTCTGCGGGCTGTCCTTTTTTTGTAAACACGCGCTCAAAATGTTCTGCCGCTGCCTTTGCATTCTTCTCGTGGTGGTATGTTTTCACAATTTCATAGGCAAGCGCCGCTTTTGCGTTGCGTGGGTTGCCGCCTTTCTTGAGATCCGAGGCAATTTCGTCAATTTCTTTTTTTGTCTTGCGCGTCACGAGCGTGAAATATGTCAAAATCTGCTCATCGGCTATGGACATGACTTTTCCATACATATCCTCCGGCGCATCGTCAAAACCAATGTGGTTACCAAGACTTTGACTCATTTTACGTACGCCGTCTGTGCCCACAAGAAGCGGCATGATCATGAGATCTTGCGGCGCTTGTCTTTCCTGCTGCTGCAACTCGCGCCCCATAAGCTCATTAAATGTCTGGTCGCTCCCAATAACCGTCGCGTCGCTCTTGAGTTCAACAGAATCCCATCCTTGTAGAAGGGGATAGGCTAATTCATGAAGGCGCACTTCCTTGCCTTCTTTTATACGCTCTTGAAACATATCGCGCTCCATCATGCGCGAGGTTGTGGTGCGGCTCATGAGCTGCAAGAGGTCCTCTGCGCGCATCGTGTCATACCACTCACCATTCTCGCGCAACTCAACAAGCGAGGTGTCCAGAATCTTCCCAAGTTGGCGTTTATATGAAACGGCAGCTTCAAGCACCTCGTGTTTTGAACGCATCGCGCGCGTTTCGCTCTTATCAGTAGGATCGCCAAACCGCCCGGTAAAACTCCCGATGAGAAAAACGATCGTATGCCCCATCTCCTGAAGGATGCGAAGCTTTTCATACACCACTGCATAACCAAGATGCAGGTCTTGTGTTGTGGGGTCCACTCCATGCTTAATACGGAGCTTCTTCTTGCCTTTTAGCTTCGCTTCAAACTTTGCGCGCACAATGACATCTTGGACGCCGAGGAAAAGTCGTTCAAATGCTGAGTCGTTTTTCATCGCTATTTCTCTGGTAAATTCGCTTGTCCACCGAAGTCCAAAGGTCGAAGGTGGGATTGAAAATATACCATACTTTCAGTACACTTGAAACAAATATGGCACAAAAGCATTATGTTATTGGCGTGGATGTCGGCGGCACGAAGATTGCCGCCGGTGTTGTATCGCCAACAGGAAAGATTCTCTATTCTGTGCGCGTGGCAACGGAACAACGACGCTCCGCAAAGCGCGTGCGCGACAATATCTTTGAAGCAATAGCATCGTGTGTTGAGGAATATAAACCCTCAGCGATTGGCATAGGTATTACTGGTCCTGTGAATGCTTCACAAGGTGTTTCTCTCTTTAGCCCAAACCTTCCAGGCGACTGGAAGAATATCCCCCTTGGCACATTAATACACAAACGCTTCCATGTTCCGACATTTATTGATAACGATGCTAATGCCATTGGCCTTGCAGAGATGCTCTGGGGAAAGGCACGACACATGCCGAGCGCGTTGATGATCACTTTGGGGACGGGTATCGGGGGAGTCTATCTTCTTAATGATTGTATTGTGCATGGAAAAACTGGCGGGGGGTCTGAGTTGGGACACATAACAATTAGCCAACAAAAAATACGTTGCAGTTGTGGGCAGTATGGCCATTTTGAATCTTTTGTTTCTGGCCCCGCACTTATTCGTTATTACCAACAACGAACGGGTAAAAAGGGAACGACGTATGATATTGTCGCAGAAGCGCGTCGTGGAAAGCGAGATGCGCGCGCTGCCATCGAGGAGATGCGCACCTATCTTGGTATTGGTCTTGCGAGTCTTATGCATGCGTTTAGCCCGCACATTATTGTACTTGGTGGTGGGTTAGCAAACATTCCTTTTCTTACGCGCGATCTTCAAGGTCTTGTACGCCCCCACCTTATGTCATCAATTGCTTTTGGGAAGATTAAAATCGTAAAATCTTCCATTCAACATACTGCAGGAATTCTTGGAGGCGCTGCCTTGACAATGAATACAAAAACCCCATAATAGGGTCTCTCTTGCCATGCCTATACCTCAATTACGACCAACAAAGAAGCACTTCCAGCGTGGCTGGCGCGATCCCAATACACGTGGGACGCGGCCACCCTCCCGTTTTATCCCAAAGCGCGTTCGCTCTTTGTGGAATAAGTTCTTCTCCCGCAAGGGATGGAAATCATATATCCTCCCCGGCATGCTTGCCCTGGCGGTGTTGTTTGGTTTCTTTTTGATTGGTGCATACGCGTGGATCGGGCGCGAACTCCCTGACCCTGATCGTATCGCTGATCGCGATGTTGCCGAATCAACAAAGATCTATGCACGGGATGAAAAGACCTTACTCTACGAAATCCATGGCGAAGAAAAACGCACGATTATTTCGCTTGATGAAATCACCTCGGATATGCGCTGGGCCACCATTGCAATCGAGGATCAAGATTTTTATCAACATGGTGGTTTTGATGTGAATGGTCTTATCCGCTCGGTTTTCAAAAATATATTCACAGGATCAAGGGTGGGGGGCTCGACCATCACTCAACAATTAGTGAAAAACGCTATTCTTTCCCCGGAAAAAACCTACACGCGTAAGTTTAAAGAGCTCATTCTCTCGTTTCAAATTGAGCGCCGCTTCTCTAAGGATGAAATATTACAACTGTACTTCAACGAAATCCCCTACGGCGCAAACGCATACGGCGTTGAAGCCGCTGCACTCACATATTTTGGTATCTCCGCAAAAGACCTCACGCTTGCCCAATCGGCAATACTCGCTGCTCTTCCGCAGGCACCATCATATTATTCTCCTTTTGGCAACAACACTGATGCGCTTCTTGGGCGCGCACATCACATTATTGATCGCATGCTTGAGGAAGGGTTTATCAGTGACGAAAACGCCATCAAAGCAAAAGAGGAGGATGTGCTTGCACAAATTGAACCAAGAAAGGATACCATCCGCGCCCCTCATTTTGTTATTTGGGTGCGTGAGAAACTCGCGGAAGAATATGGTGATGCAGTCTTGGAGCGGGGCGGTCTGCGCGTGACAACAACGCTTGACGCAAGGATGCAAGAAGCAATGGAAAGTGCTGTTGCAGAATATGCAGAACGAAACGCAACAAACTACAATGCAAACAATGCCGCTGCGGTCGGAATCGATCCACGGACTGGCCAAGTGCTCGCAATGGTCGGCTCCAAAGATTATTTTGATACTGAAAATGATGGCAATGTTAATGTCGCGCTGCGAACGCGCAATCCCGGCTCCTCTTTTAAGCCGTTTGTCTATGCAGCAGCATTTGCGCGCGGCTATACGCCAGAAACCACACTTTTTGATCTTGTCACAAACTTCGGTGCCGATGGCTCTGGTAAGATATACGAACCAAAAAACTATGACCTTTCAGAGCATGGTCCGATTTCTATGCGTCAGGCACTTGCGGGTTCATTGAACATCCCAGCTGTAAAGGCGCTCTATCTTGCAGGGATTCCAAACACGCTCGATCTCGCGGAGCGCGCGGGCTACACAACGCTCGGTGATCGTGATAATTATGGGCTCGCATTGGCACTCGGTGGGGGAGGGGTTCAGCTCCTTGAGCATGTATCCGCATTTTCTTCTTTTATCAATGATGGAGGTCGCCAGCCGGTACAAACCATTCTCAAAATAGAAGACCCGAAAGGGAAGATCCTTAAAGAATACACAGAACAAGAGAATATCGAGGTGATGAGTAAAGAGGTCGCACACACGGTTGCCTCAATTTTATCGGACAATAATGCACGCGCGTTTATCTTTGGGGGAAGCAATCATCTCACCCTGGGTGGTCGCCCGGTTGGCGCAAAAACAGGCACCACAAATGACTTCCGTGATGCGTGGACCATCGGCTTTACCCCGTCTCTTGCTGCCGGTGTATGGGTCGGCAACAATGATAATTCAGAGATGGGACGCGGCGCTGACGGATCCATTGTGGCTGCGCCCATCTGGAACAGCTTTATGCGCACCGCGCTCGAGGGAACGGATTTTGAATCATTCCCTTCTCCGCCGCGCACCCCGGATAATCTGAAGCCGATCCTCTCGGGGAGTATTTCTGGCGCAGAGCCGGTAAAAGTGGACACAGTGACAAAAAAACGCATACCGGAAGCATGCCTGAATGATTGGCCAGAGAATTTTGTTTCCACCATTGAAGTGAGCGAGGCACACACCATCCTTTACTACGTTAATAAAGAGGATCCCCGTGGTGATCCACCGAGCGATCCCGCAAAAGACCCACAATACAATAGGTGGGAAGAACCAGTGCGCGCATGGGCGGAAAAGAACGGTTATGTGGCCACTCTCCCAGACGAGGAATCCTGCGACCTGCGCTCAAGCGATGCAGTGCCACAAATCGACATCACCTCACCAAAGAAAAATACCACTCTTGAACCAGGTGATATTGATGTGAATGCCACTATCTCAACACAACACGGAATCAAATCCGTATCACTCTATCTTGATGATGTTGTTGTAGATGAACAAAAGCCAAAAATACAAAAAGATTCTACCCTCAAGGTCGTCTTATCATTTGATGCATCAAAAACACCTTCCGGATTCCACACGCTTCGTGTTGAGGGAAATGACATTTATGATAATGTGGCGTCCTCAAGCGTTTTAATAAATATTCTTGACGCAAGCGGCGTCGCACTCTACTTTACCTCACCACAAAATGACATCACTGTTGATGCCGCTGACTTTCCATTTTCTGTTAGTGGATTTGCTTCTGCACCTAACACAATTGAAAAAGTTGAACTCCTCTACCGCGTGGCGGGTAAGGACACCATCCTCGCAACCGCTCTCGCACCAAAGAAAAACGACCTTACGTTGGTTTGGAAAACAAAGCCCACGTCTGATGGGGACCTCTTTTTGAAAATCACAACAAAAGAAGGAGTATCACTCTCCGACTTCATCACTGTCACGGTCAAGTGATCCGAGACGATAGCTAAATCGGCGAATGTCTTCTTTTGGGTGTTTTTCTTGTACTTTTTTTAGAATCAAATCCGCATACAGGCGAAACTCCTGCGCTGCAGCCTGATTTTTTGTACACATAAAAATAACCCCGTGCTTATAACTTATGGGGCGCACGTTCTGTATAATGATCTTTGGAGTGTTTGTTGAAATCACCTCCGCGCAGCTTTCGAGGATCATATTTGCAATATAATGATCATCAAGCCCATGTCGCTGTAATGATCTCCCAATGAGGTCCTTGAGGTCTTCGAGCATGCTACTGGCGAATTGGCATGACAAGATACCGATAATCCCCTTTGTCTGATTCCGTAAAAAGCCCCGGATTCTTTTGGTCGTTTGCAAGAAGGGTTATTGTGTCACTCTGAAAATTTGTTAAACCGTCAAGAAGGTAACGGTAATTAAAAACTAACTCAACGCCCCGCCCTGTCATTTCGCTTTCGATTTCTCCCGACTGTTCACCTACTTGTGTGTTTGCCGCGCGGAATAAGATTTTCTTGCTTTCTGGATTCAATTCAATCGTGAGGTCATTGATTCCTGGTTTAACAAAAAGACTTGCTGCCTTCACATTGTTTAAAAACTCCTGCCTTCCAAATGTTGCTGTTGTGGTACTTTCTTGCGGAATAATCTGCTGGTAGTCTGGGTATTGTCCTTCGATAACGCGACTAACAAGCTCAAGGTCGTCCACAACAATACCAAACTGATTTTCCTCAAGAAATATTTCAACCATCTCGCTTGTGTCGCCAAGAATCCGCAATATCTCTGAGAGTGTTTTTACGGGTAATATTGTTTTGTGTACGACATCCTTCCCTTCATCCAAAACCACGCGCCGCTCTGCGAGCCTATAGCTATCCGTTGCGGCTACAGTGAGAATGCCATTTTCAAAAACAAAATATATGCCAGATATCTCTGGGCGAGATTCATCGTTTGCAGCCGCAAAGATCGTTTGTTGTAATGCTTCCCGAAGCACCCCGGCTTTTATAGCAACCCGTTTTTCTTTGTTAATATTTGGAATAACTGGGAATTCATCGGCGGGAATACCCTTGATGATGCTTTCGTGTTTTCCTGCAGCAATATGCAGTGCGCCGTCTACAACCTCAATATCAACCTGTTCTTTGGGAAGTAAATTAATAAATTCCAAAAAGACACGCCCTTGGATGGTGTATGTTCCTTCGCGTTCAACCTTTGCTCTGATTTTTTTTGTTATACCAACTTCGAGGTTTGTCGATGCGAGCGTTACAGATCCTTGTTCTGCGCGGAGAAGAATATTACTCAGAATTGGCAACGATAAATTTTTCCCCGTGAGGTGTCCCACGGCGTTTACCCCCCGAACAAGATTTTCCTGCGTACATGATAACTTCATAAGGATATATATACTAATAGTGATAATAGAGGGAAGAAAATCTGTGGGTAAACATTTTCTCTTCTTTGTTTTCAGTACTTTTTCAGTGTTTGTGGTGTGGAGATCTTCATGAGAACTCTGTTCTTATTTGGCGTATAACCAGACGGATATCCCCATTTTCTGCCGCACTCTTTTTTGTGCACTTTTTATGAAGAGTTTATACACGACCTTCCTAACATACTTATACTCACCAAAGCCACATACTTACACACACAACATACACACCTATGCGTAGAGCCGTTGCAGAATAAGTTCTACATCGCTGCGAATTTTTTCGTCGGAATTAAGAGCGTTGGTTATTTTTGAATATGCGTGCATGGCCGTTGTGTGGTCGCGACCACCAAGTTCTTGTCCAATAGCAGGGAATGAACTCTTTAATTCTTCTCGCAGTATATACATACCAATCTGTCTTGGCACCACAAGACCCTTTTTTCTGCTTTGCCCAATAAGGTCTTCACGAGCAACATCAAAAAAACTACATATTTCCTGAATGATCTGTTTTGGCGTGAGTGAACGACGCCTTGAACCATGGATAGTTCCCTCGAGAATTTGTTTTGTTCCCTCAAGAGAGGGTTCCGCGTTATGAATCTGATGATGAGCAACGACGCGGTTTAATGCACCTTCAAGTTCGCGTATATTGGATTGAATGTTTTCTCCTATGTAAGAAATAACTTCATCAGGAAGCAGTAAACCGCGCTCCTTTACCTTAGAACGGAGAATAGCAATACGCGTTTCAAGATCTGGGAGTGAAATATCCGCAATCATTCCCCACTCAAAGCGCGAAAGGAGGCGATGTTCCAAGGAAGTAATGGATTTTGGTGGACGGTCAGAGCTTATAACGATCTGTTTGTTTTCTTGGTGGAGCGCATTAAATGTGTGGAAGAATTCTTCTTGCGTGCGTTCGCGTCCAGAAAGGAATTGGATATCATCAATCAGTAAAACATCGGCTGTTCGATAGAGGGCTTTGAATTTTTCACCCCTTCCACTTGAAATTCCCTGAATAAAGTCATTTGTGAATTTTTCACTCGTAACATACACCACCTTTGCCCCAGGACGCATTTCGAGAACCCTATTTCCAATGGCTTGCATAAGGTGAGTCTTTCCAAGACCCGTTCCTCCATAAAGGAAAAGGGGGTTGTAGGCCATACCGGGCTTTTCTGCCGCTGCCTGCGCCGCTGCCTGCGCTAATTCATTACCTTTTCCAACAACATATGCATCAAATGTGTATTGTGCATTAAGGCCGGTGTATTTACGGGCGGCATCTGAACCACTCTCCGTTGCTGCGTCTACAGCCTTAACAACAATATCACCAGCAGGACGTGCCTGTTGTTTTATATTTTGTAATACCTGATAACGGATTTCTTGAACAGATCCATTAGAAATACGATCCAGCACTTTCTGGATTGAAGGATGGTATTTATTCTCCAACCACGTTTTTGTGAATGTGTTTGGAACACCTACGGTGATACGTCCTTCCTCAAAGGCCGTAATCGCTGTATTTTTGAACCATGTGGTGAAATTTGCCTTAGAAATGGTGAGTTCAAGCTCCCCCAAGGCGGCTTCCCACAACTGGTCATTAGTCATAGTTTAGCCAAAAACTAAGCTCTTTTCCTTTCCGCTAAAGGACTATAGCACAAACAAAACCCTTTAAAAATAGGCACAAAAACAAATTTTGTGGAGAGCCTGGGGATTACATGGGGATAAGGGGGATAAGTTATTACGCGTCCATTGACCCCGGTTCCGCTCTTCTGTTAGACTTCCGAAGCATCAGCGACCCATTTCCATGCCAAAACGAACGTACCAACCAAAAAAGCGACGCCGTGCTCGACGCCATGGCTATCTGAAGCGATCACGCACGACCGCAGGAAAGCGCGTGCTTGCAAGTCGCCGACGGAAGAAACGCGCACGCGTTTCAGTTTAGCCTATGCTTCCGCGCGCTCAGCGCATAACACAGCCAGGGGAGTTTCGACAACTCTACCGTTCTGGGAAGCGCGCAGGTTCATCATTGGTGACGATATATTTTCTCAAAGGTGAGAAAAAAACTCGCGCGGGGTTCGTTGTGAGCACAAAGGTGGCAAAGCAAAGCGTACACCGTAACCGCATGAAAAGGGTATTACGTGAGACATTTCGGGATGCAATAAAAGAAATGCCCACAGGTGATTATGCTATTGTTGTGAAGCCACGCGCACATGGACAAACAAGCAGTGTACTGCGCGAAGATTTTATTCGCATTCTCCAATCCATACAGAAAAGATTTTCTTCATGAAACGCACTCTCATTTTTCTCATCACGCTGTATCAACACACATTGTCGCCGGACCATGGTTTTGGTCGTGTGCTCGCGCCATATGCTGGGTGCCGTTTTCAGCCGACATGTTCGATGTATGCAAAAGATGCCATAAACCATTATGGTGTTTGGCAAGGGATACTATTAAGCATTAAACGTATCGGTCGCTGCCACCCGTTCACTCGTGGTGGGTATGACCCCATTCCAAAGGAAGCACACCATGGTTGAACTTTTTAATACGATTATTTATGAGCCGCTCTTTAATGCATTGATTTGGCTCTATAACACTCTTCCTTTTCAGGATTTGGGTGTTGCGATAATTCTTTTAACGATAGCAATTAAACTTCTACTCTACCGGCCAACATATTCTTCCATTAAGGCGCAACGTGAACTGCAGGAAATTCAACCTAAACTTGATGCGCTTCGCGCAAAGTATAAAAACGAAAAAGAAAAACTTTCCCAAGAGCTCATTAAGTTCTACAAACACAACAAAGTAAACCCTTTTTCTTCTTGTCTTCCATTACTTATTCAACTACCCATACTTTTTGCGCTTTATAGGGTATTTTTTGCGGGGATTCAATCAGATTCGGGAACGGGATTATTGGTGCAAGAACAAATTGACCACCTCTATCCTTCACTGCGGGCAATCTATGAAAGCACACCGATTCACGCAACCTTTTTTGGGCTCATTGACCTTGCAAAGAACCATAATATTATCCTTGCGCTTCTCGCGGGGGGCTTTCAGTTCTTGCAATCTCGCATGCTTATTGCAAAAAGGCCGCCAAATATTGAAGGCGCAAAAGATGAGAACATGGCCGCACAGGTTAGTCGCTCCACCGCATATCTTTTTCCAGTGATCACTGTTTTCTTTGGGTATAATTTTCCTGCGGGGTTGGCGCTGTATTGGGTTGTGAGTACAATGTTTACCGTTGGGCAACAATACCTTATTTTCAAACAGCTCGACAAAAAGAAGAACGAAGAGCCCAAAGACCCTAATACTCCCATTGACGTTGAGGCCAAAGCATAAGACGTATGGCGGTCATCGACAAAAAACATCTTTTTTCACTGCCGGTAGAAACCGTTTCAGGAACACAACTTGGGAAGATCGTTGATATTGAGATCGATGTTGATACGCATGTTGTTCGCTGCTATTGTATTCGACGGCATGGTTTATCAAATCCACTCGCAGGAAGGACTAATACACTTCAAATACACCCACGCCAAGTACAAGCACTCACCGCTGAAAAGATGGTGGTAGATGATGCATCAATCCCCGTTGGGAGCAGCGTGGCCACCGAGGCTCCATCCGCAAGCGCCTAGATTATTTCTTGAGCAACGTCAGCATACGCTGACGTTGTTTTGCAAATACCCAGAAGCGGAGATTCTCCTTCCCCCTATCAATGAGAATGTATTCAATGTTTTTTGGAGTGATACCCGCTACCCGCTCTGGCCACTCTATGATTGTCGCAGTATCTGGTCGACCCCAGGTATCAATAACATCAGTTGCGAGCAACTCCTCTGGTTTTTCTAGACGGTATGCGTCTATATGCACCACAGAACGAATGCGTTTGTGTTTTGTTGTGTATGATTTTGCGAGCGTAAATGTTGGACTCGTTACAGGTGATTGCACGCCAAGCGCATGAAGCAAACCCCGCACAAACACGGTTTTTCCGGCACCCAGCGCGCCCTGTAATCCAATAACCTCACCTCCCTGCAATGTGCGCGACATGCGAGCTCCAAGAATCTCCGTTTCTTCGGGGGAATGGGTTGTGATGTGTGACATAGGGAGAAAAGCGTTGACAGGGTACCCCTGCTTGGATATACTAGCGCATTACCTTTATGAACGAAAAGGAGTATACAAACGCAATACGAGAACTGGAGCAGAGCGACCGCATCGGTATCATTCTCCCAGAGAGTCCCAGTACAGACGCCATCGGTGCTGGAATAGGACTCTATCTTTTTTTGGAAAAGCGCGGCAAGCGCCCGCGTGTTATTGCACCCAAATTTGAACTGCCAAAGAATCACGCTTTTCTTCCGAGGGCGGATGTTATTTCTTCACACCTTGGCGGTGCAGAGGAATATCTTATCCAACTTGATGTAAGTAAAACGCAAGTTGATACATTATCGTATGATGTTGAGGGGAATAAGCTCAATATACGCATTAAACCAAAGAGTGGTAGTTTTCGCGAGCAGGATGTTCAGCACAAAGGATCTCAGTATAGTTTTGACACCATCATTACCTTAGATGCGGCAAACCTTGAATCATTGGGGAGTATCTTTGAGGAACACCCCAGCCTTTTTTATGGAACGCCACTTATTGTGTTTGGGCATGATCCAGAGAATGAACATTTTGGCCAGATAAATCTTGTGGATATTTCGGCAACAAGTATTTCAGAGATTGTTTATGAGCTTATCAATCGCTGGGAAGAAAAATTACTCGACGAGCACATCGCCACCAACCTTCTTACTGGCATTATTACGAAAACAAAGATTTTTCGTTCCTCGCAAGTGACCCCTCGCTCGCTTGCCATTGCATCATTACTTGTTGAGCAGGGGGCACGACGCGCAGATATTGTAAAACATCTTTATCAGACAAAAACGATCCCCATGTTGAAGCTTTGGGGACGAGCACTTGCGCGCCTCCAAGAAGATTCACGGGGCTGGTTTGTTTGGACGGTGCTTACAAAAGGAGATTTTGAAAAGACCGGTGCAAAAGAGGAGGATATTTCCGGAGTGATTGATGAGCTTATTGTGAACACGCCAAAAGCAAAAGTGGTCGCCATTGTGTATGAATCAACAAGCGGAGTACAGGGTATTATTGCCAGCCACAAACAGATTAATAATACCGAACTTCTCGCACCTTTTGACCCCAAAGGTACGGGGGGTTTCACTCACGTGCGCTTTTTAGTAAAAGACGTTCGCGAGGCGGAAAAAACACTGCGCGAGCGGGTTACCACAGAACTTCAGCAACTTTTTAGCAGCGGGGAATAAATTATATATAAGAGGGGCGCGGTATGGTATACTGCACGCGTTATGGAAGATGAACAACAACGCGGCCATCTTGATATATCCTCGGATGATACCGAGCAGCGTTTTCAGGAAAAAATGGGCGCTATTGATATCAAACAAAAAGAACAACTCGTTGCCTTGCACGCGGATGAGCTCGGCATGTCCTATATCAATCTTCTGAACTTTCCCATTGAGCAGGAGACGCTCGTGCTTGTGCCAGAAACACTTGCCCGGGATCTTGAGATAATGCCGTTTTTGTATAGCGGAAAGGAAATCCGTATTGGCGTGGTTGACCCAAGAAAGCCAGGCCTCGAAAAAGCACTTGAGGATATAAAGATACAAAATCGAGGGAATGTGCAGACGTATCTCATTTCTCCACATTCTTTTGCGCATGCCATAAAGAATTATGAGCGCCTGCCAAAACGAAAAAAAGTTATCCGCGGCGTTGAGATTTCTTCGGAGAATATAACAAAGTATCGTACCAAAGTTCCATTACAGGATTTTGCTCTACGACTTCAAAATGCGCCAATTACAGAAATATTCACCATCATTCTTGCTGGAGCCATTGATGTGCGCGCATCAGACATACACATCGAACCAGGAGAGGGCGATGCGCAGATTCGTTATCGTATTGATGGTGTGTTGAAGGACGTGGCAACATTACCAAAAGAACTTTGGCCGCGCGTGCTTTCACGCCTGAAGCTGCTTGCCAAACTCAAATTGAATATTTCTAGCCGCCCTCAAGATGGCCGCATAACGCTTTTTCTTGATAGCGATACCCTTGATGTTCGTGTTTCCACACTACCAACACAATATGGAGAAACCATCGTGATGCGTATTCTTCTTAGTTCTGCGGCGCAACTCGACCTGGAAGATCTTGGACTCAGAGGGGATACTTTTGAACGACTCAAAAAGCAAATACATCGCCCGAACGGATTACTGGTAACAACAGGGCCAACTGGTTCGGGTAAAACAACCACTCTGTATGCGGCGCTGAATCGTATCAATACACATGAAACAAAGATTGTGACCCTTGAGGATCCAATTGAATATAAGCTGGGAGATATTTCACAGAGTCAGGTGGATCCCTCAAAAGATTATACGTTTGCAAAAGGATTGCGCTCCATTCTTCGTCAGGATCCGGATGTCATCATGGTTGGAGAAATTCGGGATTTAGAAACAGCTGAGATTGCCATTCAAGCGACGCTCACGGGCCACCTTGTCCTTTCGACCATTCACACAAATAGCGCCGCTGCAGGTATCCCGCGATTTATCGCCATGGGCGTGAAGCCTTTTTTGCTTGCCCCTGCTTTAAACAGCATCATGTCTCAACGTCTTGTCCGCCGTGTGTGTCAGGAGTGCAAAGAGGAGGCGCCGCTCTCAATAGAAGATCTTCGTCGCGTGGAAGAAATTTTCAAGAATCTTCCAGACAATGTGGTGGGGTATTCTATTTCACCCAAGACACCAGAACCGAAGTTTTATAAAGGTAAGGGATGTGATGTGTGCGGTGGGTCTGGCTACAAGGGGCGTATTGGTATTTATGAATTGCTTGAGATGAATGAAGAGATTGAGGAGATGGTGAGTGATGGCCACGTTGCAGAATCTCGCATTCATAAAAGCGCCGTCGCACACGGGATGATCACCATGGTGCAGGATGGGCTCCTCAAAGCGCTTGAAGGAATTACCACTATTGAAGAAGTGTTCCGCGTGGCTGCTGAAGATTAAGGAGCGTCGGAGTATGGAGGTTTTTAGGAAAATAGCGATTTTAATTCCTCAGCAGTTTGTGTGTACTGCCCCTGTTTTGCTTTCAGTTCAGCAACAATCTCTTTAGGGGCACGTTCAACAAACGTCTTATTTTGTAGTTGCCCAGCAATACGGTCAAGTTGCCTTTGGATATTTTCCAGCTCTTTTTGTATGCGTGATTGATCAATTGTTGTACCAAAGTTGCCGTAAATATTCGTTGGTTCGAGTAGGCGATCATTCTTCGTTTTACTACCCGTGCGCCATTCAAGTTTTGCGAGTCGTTGCAAAATATCTGCCATATCGCTAGAGCTATCCCCCGAACTAACCACAAAGGAGAGAGGGACGCTTTCTGGGAGGCCAGCATACTTTTTGTAGCGCCGTAATACGGTGATGGTTTTTACAAGCGATGCAAATTGATTTTCTGATGCAAGATCGCGTTTTTTTACCTTTGGCCATTCCGCGATAATGAGTTGTTTTGGTTCTTGGAGCTCCTTTGGCAAATAGTGCCAGATTGTTTCAGTAACAAATGGCATGTAGGGGTGGAGGAGCTTGAGCGATGTCACAAGCACTTCACGAAGCAGCGCAGGGTTCGGCTGGAATTTTTCGATTTCTAGGTACCAATCTGCAAATTCATGCCAAACAAATTCATAGAGCATGTCTCCGGCGCGACCGAATTGCAAAATATCCATTGCGGTCGTTGTTGTTTCAATAATTTCCTGCAAGCGCGAGAATAGCGCCTTTTCTGGCACAGTATTCAGGGTGAGTGTGTCTTTTGGGGATGCCGCAATTTTTGGGATGCTGTATCGCGCGATGTTCCAAAGTTTATTGACGAAGTTGCGGTAGCCGCGGATCTTCTCCTCGTAGACCTGTTGGTCCTGCCCGGGGGTGGTGCCGAGCGCGAGGGCGAGCCGCACGGCATCCGCGCCATAGCGCTCGATCATGGCAAGCGGATCGATGCCGTTGCCAAGTGACTTGGACATCTTGCGGTTCTGCCGGTCCCGCAGCAGGCCGGAGAGATACACAGTTTCAAACGGTTTATTATCAAGGCAAAAGCTCGTCATGAGCAGCATGCGCGCCACCCAGAAGAAGAGGATGTCGTATGCGGTCTCCATGACGGTGGTGGGGTGAAAGCGCTTCAAGTCCGCGGTGTTCTTTGGCCAGCCGAGCGTGGAGAATGTCCAGAGCGCACTTGAGAACCAGGTGTCCAGCACATCGGGGTCCTTCTTCCAACCGGCACCCTTAGGCGCTTTCTCACCGACGTATATTTCCACTGCTTCGTCCGGAAGTGTTGCCACGAAGCGATAATCATATATCCATGCCGTGGTATTCTCGGTCACATGACGATTTGGGTTCAAGCGCTGGAAGGCCGCAAGTAATTCCGCGGTGGTGTGATATTTGTTGCCGTGTTTTACATCCGGCAGCACGATGCTTTTAACGGTTTTTTTGATGGCCGCCTCAATGATTGCATAGCCGAAGATCTTTTCCGTTGTACTGTTCTTGAATGCCACGATGTCACCTTTGTGCAGCTTGTGATCGCGGATTCGGTACGTGCGTGTTTTTCCGCGGAAGACCTCTGGGGCAATGTCACCATCCCAGCCCATGTGAAGGATTTTTTTTTCTTTGTACCATACCGGGATTGCATGCCCGTACCAGATCTGGCGCGAGATGTTCCAATCATGCAGATTCTCCATCCAGTGGAAGTATGTCTTTTTGAAGCGCTCCGGGAGGATCTGTACACTGTCGCCTTGTACGAGCTTCAGCGCTTGCGCTTTGAGGCTCGGGTGTTTTTTTCCATTCTTCACATACGGTTTGTCCACGGCAACGAACCACTGTTTTGAGGGCAGCGGTTCAATGGGAGTGTTGCAGCGGTAGCAAAGAGAAAGGTTGTGCTGCAATGACTCCTCTTTTTTAATGAGCTTCTTGTCCCGAAGCTCTTCAACGAGTTTCTCTCTGGCGTCTCGCGCGGAGAGACCGGCATACGCTCCTGCCGCGTCGGTCATGCGGCCGTCTTCGCCGATCACGGTGATGAAGGGCAATCCCTCCCGCTGTGCGATCGCTTCATCGGTCTGGGAATGGGCAGGGGTGACACCAAGCGCACCGGTACCGTATTCCATATCCACGCCGCGGTCGGCCACAACTTTTATCTCTCGCTTCACGCCGCCGAGGGATATGGCGAATGTTTTTCCGATATATTTTTTATATCGCGCGTCCTTTGGGTTCACTGCCACGCCGGTGTCGCCGAGTTTGGTCTCCGGACGCGTGGTGGCGATTGCGAACGGAAAATTCTTGTCATAGCGAAAAGTGTACAGTGTCGCTTGCTCGTCCCGATACGTCACCTCGTCATCTGCAAGGGTAGAGCCGCAGTGTGGGCACCAGTTGACCACGCGATGGCCGCGATAGATGAGCCCGGCGTTGTACATATCTGTGAAGGCGCGTGCAACCGCTTTGGAAAGCTCCGGAGACAGCGTGAACTGCTCTCGTGACCAATCACACGATGCACCCATTGCGCGGATCTGGTTGCGGATGGTCCCTTTTGATTCCTCAACGTACCGCTCCACGCGCTTCAAAAATGCTTCGCGGCCGATGTCCTGCCGGGTCGTACCTTCTTGCGCGAGCAACTGTTCCACCTTTGCATTCGTGGCAATGGCCGCATGGTCCGTGCCCGGAACCCACAGCGTATCTTTGCCGTTCATGCGGTGGAAGCGTACCAAAATGTCCTCCACGGTGATGCGCGCCGCATGGCCCAAGTGCAGTACGCCTGTTGCGTTTGGCGGCGGCATGGAAATGACGAATCGACCCACCTTTTTTCTCTTCACGAGGTTCGGCAGATTGTCAGGATTAAAATACCCTGCCTTGGGTTTTGCCGTTTCCCAGGCTTTTTCGATACCCTTTTCTTTACTGTGGTCGTAATTCTTTTCCATGCTTGTTATAACCTACCATCTACAACCTACGCCCTACAACCTTTCTCATACCAATTCCCAATTGGGATCCGCAAACAGGCGCTTGGAATTTTTTCCGCCATGCGGCGTAAGCGCGACCCGCTTTCGGCGAGGCTCGCCAAGGGCGGCAGCTGCAGCAATCATTGCTGCGTTGTCTGTGGCAAATTCAAGCTTCGGTTGGAAGTATTTTGCAGAGGTTTCCTTCTTGACCGCAGCTTCAAGTTCCTTGCGGAGCCTTTTGTTTGCCGCAACACCTCCACCAATTAATACGCTTTTTGCCTTGTACTTTTTTGCTGCGCGAACGGTTTTTTTGACCAACACATCAACAACCGCTTGTTCAAAACTCGCCGCAAGATCCTTTTTGTAGTGCATATTCTTTTTCCACCCCGGCTTTTTATCCGTGGCATAGAGCACTGCGGTTTTTAAACCTGAGAATGAAAAAGAAAAATCATCACGATCCAACATGGGCCGCGGGAGCTTTATTGCTTCAACATTTCCCTGAGCAGCGAGTTTGGAGATTTGTGGCCCACCAGGGTATGGGAGTCCCATATGCTTTGCCACTTTATCAAATGCCTCACCTGCCGCGTCATCAACCGTGCGGCCAAGGAGGCGGTACTTTCCAAAACCCGTCATTAAAATAAGCTCCGTGTGTCCACCAGAGACCGTAAGTACTACTGCGGGGAAGGGAATTTTCGGAACAGTTTTTCCTTTATTGGGGATCCAGTTTGCTACGATATGCCCTTCCATGTGGTTCATGGGGAGGAAGGCGGCATGATGGAACCCAGCAAGCATTTTTGCCGTCTCTACGCCCACCATGAGCGCAGGAGAAAGACCAGGACCGGCTGTAACCGCAAAGATATCAATATCCTTTAGGGTGGCTTTGGATTGCGTGAGCGCTTCTTCGATCACTGGCGCAAGTGTCATCGCATGTTCGCGTGCTGCAACTTCTGGCACCACGCCGCCCGTTTTGCGGTGAATATCCACTTGCGAGGCAACAACATGACTTTTCAAATCAAACATGCCTTTGCTTGCTCGAGCGATTGCAACAGCAGTTTCATCACATGATGTCTCTATGGCGAGTATCCACGTTCCGGATTTTTTGACACGAGTCCGCCTCTGGCGGTCGAGTATGGTTTTCATAGGAGCATTGTAGCAGAAGGTTGACAAAAACGTACATTTTGCTATGGTGTTTTGTCCTTCTGCAGTGGAACCATACAACTCAACGGAGCGCATGCAGGCATGCGCACTCTCTGAAGGAGAATCCCATGCGTTTCGTATCCCTTCTCGTGCTCGTTGTCCTGGCGTTGTGTGCGCAGTCCGCTGATGCCGGAATGGTGGCCAATACCAAATTGGCTGTTCACGAAACAGCGCCGGTTTCGCCCGACTCCAGTTGGCAGGTTGCGGCGTGGATGCTTCTACCAGACATGGACAGCAACCCGACTACGATGGTTGCAGTTGTTGGGCCCCGCTACCAGGCGAAGACCTGGTGGCTCGAGTTCAACCTCGGCGCTTTCGTTGCCGATCAGCATGCTCGCGGCGTCATCGACATTCGTGCCGCGTTCAGTGGGTGGGATCCGCTCTTCACGTGTGCCAATGTGCAAAGTACGCCAGAACTCGGCTCCTGGTATTTCTACGCCGATCTGGATCGGAAACTTCCCTACGGTCGCATCGGCATTGAGACCGAGGATCGCCTCCCTCAAGGGAAAGACGATTACAGCGCGGGCGTGCACGTGGTCCTTCCCTTTAAAGGAATGTGCATGTATGTCGCATACCAGCGGCACTTCCTCAGGCGGGGCGACGAGCAACTATGGATTCGGGCAATCCTCCTGACTCCATGACATGTTTTCTGGCCTTGGTTCTTGCCCGGGTAACCTCTGATGAGGCCCCGGGCGTTTTTTATATTCCTTGCCCTCGCGACGTAGCTCGCGTATTATAAGGGTATGAATACTCGTGGTCTTATTTATACCCTTAGTTTCGCTGTTGTTGTTGTTGCCGGGTTATTGTATTCGTTGTGGGCAGATCCATTTGGCCTTCTCAATAAGAATGAGAATGCGAACACTGCTGTGAATCTGAACACGAATACCTCAACGTTTACCGAAGACGGCATTCAGGCGTTTACTTCTGCCGAAGAGTTTCGGTCCTATCTCGCAAGCGCCCCAAGCACATCAACAACATATTCTCTTGCCGCGCCGCGCGCCGCGCTTGATGGCGATTTTGTCGTTGAAGATATCGGGACCACTGTTGGTTTAGGAACGAGTGAGCTTGCCGCACCAGATACACAGACCGTTGAGCGCGTTTCCGAAACGAATGTTCAAGTGCAAGGCATTGATGAGCCGGACATTGTGAAGACTGATGGTACCACCTTGTTCCTCTCGCAGGAGGATTATTTTTCCCAACCGTTTTTTGGGTTTGAGCGTCAGGTTGCGCCTCTTGAGGGCGACGCCATTGCTCCGGAATTCGCCAGGATTGCTGAAACGAAATCCGTGACCGTATTCCCCATTGAGGATCTCGAAGAAGCAGGCAGCGTTGAGGATGCCGGCGATCTTCTCCTCATCGGCAGTAACCTCATGGTGCTGAAGCAGACCGGCATCACCGCATACGATGTTTCTGACCCGACAACATTTGAAAAACAATGGACGCTTGAATACGATAATGGACAATATCTCGAAACAGCACGCATGTTTGATGGGAAGCTCTATCTTATAACGCGTCAGTATGTGGACAGGATAACGCCATGCCCCCTTGAGCCATTCATACTTGATGGGGAAGCATTTGTTGTTCCCTGCGATACTATTTTTCATCCCGTGACCCCTGTGACCGTTGATGCCACCTATACCGCAGCGATTATCGATCCGGCAACGGGTGCTGTTCAGGAGAGTATTTCGTTCGTGGGGGAGCAGAGTTCGAGCACGATCTATATGTCACCGAATGCTCTGTATGTTTTTTTCACCCAGTATCAGAGCCAGGCGAACCTTCTTCTGGACTTTGTGCTCGGAGAAGGCGCTTCGGTCTTCCCGCAGTCCGTACGAACAGACCTCGAGCGGGTGCAAGGGTATGATATTAGTGATCAGGCAAAAGAGATTGAGTTCTCATTGATCCTTGAGGACTATTTTACATCACTCACCCCGGAAGAAGAGGCAACGTTGCAGAATACCTATCAGGATCTTTTTGAAGCGTATCTTGAAAAGCGAGCACGCGAATTTGTTACCAGTGGCATTGTGAAGATCTCTCTCGATTCATTCACCGTGGCAGGAACCGGTGAGGTGCCTGGCTATCTTTTGAACCAATTTTCTGTTGATGAATACAATGGCAATCTTCGTGTTGCAACAACAAGTGATGCAAACCTTGGCGGAGCGAGCGTGAATGATGTTTATATTTTAGATAAGGACTTAAAGACCATAGGCTCCGTACTTGATCTTGGCGTTGGTGAACGAATCTACAGCGCACGATTCATTGGCGACAAGGGGTATGTTGTGACATTCCGGCAAATCGATCCATTCTACGTGCTTGATCTTTCTATACCGACCGATCCAAAAAAAACCGGGGAGTTAAAAATTCCTGGATTTTCATCCTATCTTGATCCGCTAACGGAGAATCTTGTTCTTGGCGTGGGAGAAGCAAGCGGTCAGACGAAGCTCTCTCTTTTTAATGTTGCAGATCCAGAAAACCCCATTGAGGCGGCCAATTTTAATCTTGATGCATATTGGTCAGGCGTCAGCGAGTCACATCACGCATTCCTCCACGATGCAACATTTTCGGCATTCTTTCTTCCCGCGGGCGAGGATGGATATATCTTCTCATACACAGACGATGGCCTCACCCTGGAGAAGGTTGTTGAGGATGTAGGCGCACAACGCGCGATCTATGTGAATGAGAACTTGTATGTTGTTGGCAGTTCCAAAATTGTGGTTCTGGATGAGAAGACGTGGGAAGAAGTAGCGTCTCTTTCGCTGTAACCTTATTGCCGGGTTGATTTTCTCGACCATTGGCACCCTTGTTGCCATACCGATTCTGTACAATCTGTTCCACAAATCAAAGCGGAAGGTGCTTTTGTTTATGCTACAATGGCGCAATGGACTTTCTTTTGCTCTCAGTAATTTTTTTTGCATCGGGCGTCTTGGCGTTGGCGTATTATCATTTTGTTCCATCCGCAGATGCGCTGCGCAGACGCCTTCCCAATAAAGTAAGCCCGGCAGCGTTATTACTTACCGCCGTACTCGCCGGCGCATTGTGGTATTTGTTTTCCAACTATGCCGGATTTTCACGGTATTACATTTTATTTGCATTACTGTTTGCGCTCCTTATCTTTGAAACGGTTTTTTTGCTGCTCATCCGCTGGGTACGGTCCGATACGCTATTAGTCACCGTTAGTCTTGTTTCTGCCGGTGGGATTTTTGCCGTGGAGATTGCAGCACCCTCATTCGTATTACTGAACAGCATTGTTATTATTGCAACCTTTGGCGCGGCAACGCTGCTCGTACGTCTGAACATGCTGCGCACGTGGATGTTTCACGCGTTAGCAATACTTTGGACGTTCTATGACATCTGGCTCGTGCGCGAGGTGCTCCCGCGCGTCTTCAAGCCCAGCGAACCCACGGCAGAACCGCGCTACTTTTTCTTTCCCGTGATCACCGCCGGCCGCCTTTCTCTTGGCAGCGGGGATGTCATGTTTCTGGTTCTCATGGCGCTCGTGCTCTTCCGCGAGTACGGCAAGACCGCCGCGTTCACGCTTGTGGTCGCAGAAACAGCGGGTCTTTTGGCAACCGGCTTATTTCTCCCGGAGGACGGATTCCAGATCCCATTCCTGGTGGTGATGACGCCGATTTTCTTTTTGGTGTATGGCGTGGCGTGGTGGCAGCGACGCAGAATTACTTCCCGCTCTTCCCCGCGGCTATAGCCCTCGGCCTTTGGCCTACGGACAAGGCCTTACGGGCGAGGTGACCAGCTATAGTTTTTTCAAATCAGCAATAAGTTGTGTGTTGTTTGTATAGTGAATGGCCATCATACCAGCAGATGACGCCGCCGAGAGATTTTTTTGTTTATCATCAACATAACAAACGTGCCCTGGCTGCTCATTTATTTTTTCCGATACGATGCGGTAGAGCTCCGGATCCGTTTTCTTTTTACCAATCCGCAAGGCTGAATATATATTGAGAAATAGATGGCCAATATGTTTTTGGACTGCCGGATCATCCTGAATGACTTTTGATGAGAGGATATGCACCGTCCAGGCGTCTTGGTGTGATTCAAGATATGTAATGAGCTCATCATTAAAGGTAAAGTAGTCCGTAAAGACAAAATTGGGTTTTTCTTTTACCTCGGCGTAACGTTTATTGAGACCCCCGGTGTATGTGGTGTCTTTTGGGAAAAGTAGTGTTCTGGAGAAATCAAAGATGATAGCGTTTAGTTTCATAGGACTATTTTCCTGACTTTTTTCCGCTCTTGAGTTTATTAAGTGTTTCCCTGCGTGCGATTGCGGGGAGGTCGTTCTCGTATTTCTCCACGAAGGTTCGCACGGCCGGTGCATGATAGTGGATGAGTGCTCGCAGAATCCATGAGACTGCTTTTGTCATAATAACGTCGCGTTCGTGCATGGTTTTGCGCACAAAACTGAACGCGAGATTTTTCCAACGCGGACTCTTATTATAGCGCACGACCCACGTAAGCGCGACAATAGCAACGCGCCGCGCCCAGATGTTCTTGGAAGCGATGAGTTTTTTGAGATAGTGCTCTCCGCGTGCAGGATCAGCAAGCACCCACGTACCCAAAGGCACACCACAGATGTTGTCAGAGACCGCCCAGTTGTCGATACGCGCGATCCATCGGTTCCATTGTGCCTCGGTGATGCTTGGGATGACGCGGACGTTCTGTGCAAGGACGTAGCTTGCGATCAAACGCTCATCAAATGAAGGTGCGCAGTACAACGCGTTCACGAGCGAAAGAACCTCGCGCGCTGAAGCCTGCTGATGCTCCCGCGTCCACTGGCGTGCAATGCTTCTTTGTGCAGGCGTGGATGCGCCATACATCCTGAGCTTCGTGTGGTTGAAGTAATAGCGGATCGGTTCGCACTTTTTTGGATCGCCGCGCAGTGTGAGTTCGCGGCGGATATCGGCGAGGGTCATAGGTTCATCATATCAGACGCATACATGGTATGTCAGTGGCTCTGAAACGGAAAATTCCGTATAGTACGGAGTATCCATGAGCATTTTCCAATCATTCAATACCCCGCACCATCGCACGTCCTTGCTCTTGTTTGGTGCAGGCATTGTGGTTGCCGTGCTCTTTCTTCTTATTCCCGGGCTTCATGATACGCTCTTGCGCATCGATCGCCTGGGATACCTGGGAATGTTCATTGCCGGTATTCTGTATTCCAGCGCGTTCACGTCCGCAACCGCCACCGTGCTGCTCACGCAGGACGCGGTGTCTTTGAACCCTATTTTTGTGGGGTTGATCGGCGCACTCGGCGCGATGAGTTATGACGCGGCAGTGTTTCTTTCCGCCCGGGAAGGCTCCCATCACGGACGGATGTTCCAGCTCATGGAGCAGATCCGTTTGCATTTCCACATACCCAGCCATGTTTCATTGATGGTCGGCGGGCTCATCCTTGCCTCGCCGCTCCCGGACGAACTTGCTGCGGGTTTTCTGGGCGCGATGAGCGGCAGGATCGTTCCGTTCCTTGTTCTCTCTTTTGCCTGTAATGCCATCGGGATCATGCTGCTCAGCCTTTTGTGAACCCCAGAGCTGTTTGCGGTTTTATTCTTGCCGCGAATAGAGCCCGATGAGCTGCGCATCAGCAATAACATGCGGGGCAATACGCTCCGCGTAGTTTTCTTTTGTGAGTTTCTCAATGGATTCGGTATCCAAGGCGTAGATTTTGAAGAAGTAGTTATGTTCTCCTGATGGCGGGCATGGTCCTCCCCAAGATGTTTTGCCGAAAGTGTTTTCAATTTCCATGCCCGGCACAGGGACACCTTCGGGGATCTCGGTCACTGTTGGTGGAATATCTTTTATGATCCAATGAATAAAGTCTCCGCCTGGCGCATCTGGATCTACCACCACAAGCACGTAGCTTTTGGTTTCTGTTGGTGTATCTCCCCAATGGAGTTGCGGGGCACCCCCTTCGCCATCGCAGGTGTACTTTGATGGGATGCGTTGGCCATCTTCAAAACTTTGACTCGCAAGAAACATAATGTTGTTGGTTATAGAATCTTCTACCCGAACGTATCTATCATAGCAAACATTCCCTGTCTGCTTACAGGCGGATGACACTGGGGTTGGCGAGCCCTTCTTTGCGCGGTTTACGGATTGGGATGCATCACAATCATCACACGGCGGCCGTTTGCTGGGTCGCCGTTGTTCCAATCGTGAACGGCATTCATAAGCACGTCAGGATCATAGCGGTATTCATGTCCTTTGCGCGTGCCAGGGTCGTTGGTGATGATTTCTGTTTCGGTCCAACCCTTCACGACAAGTGCGTGGTAGAGCGGACCGCTACCAGTGAAGTTTGGGTTGCCAAGCTCACGTCCAGCGGCAAGGAGTAACACTGGCCTGCCCTGTGCCACTTCGCGCTTCACATCATTCATCGTGATGTCATAAACAACAGCAACATTCGTGTAACCGTAGTATTCTCGGATCATCGTTGCTGTGTCCTCTGCGTTGGTACTTTTGTAATCACCAAAGCGTTCGTTTTCAAAATCAACCAGCGCAAGCAGTTCAGCATCTGCGTCCTGCGCATTGGCAAATGGTTTGTTCTCATAGAACCGGTGGATCATAAGCAGTGACGCTTCTTCACATGTATCTTCATGCACTTCATCCCAGTTGGCAGATGGCGCTTGCGAGGTGAACGGCACATCCAGGTTCATGGTCGCCGGAATCGTTACGGGCGCAGTTTCTGCTGCCTCTTCACCAAGCACGTCGCCTTCCTGGGTATTCGGAAGGGTATCCAGTGGCTGTTGTTCCTGTATTGCGTCATAGGTAACCGCTTCTGGAACGGCTTCTTCGCCCAGACTATCCAGTGTGTCACGAATCGGTCCACGGAAAGAAAACGCGGTAATGCCGAGTGCAAAAATAACGAGGCTTGCGATAAAGAATTTTTTCATGAGATATATAAAAGTGGACTGCGTAGACTATCGTAGAATAGTCATTTTGTCAACCCTTAACGCCCTGGCAGGAACCGGCGCAGTACCGCCATATTTTCGTTTTTCATGGCGAATCCAGTGATGAGATAGACGATGGCACCCGTAGGAATCCCAAGGATCATCGTGGCTATAGCGCCACTGTTCGGGTATTCGATATTTGCCAATGCCGTGCCACGCATAAAGGACGTCAGCAGTCCCATCATTACTGCCATGATCAGGGTTCCAAGAAGTGTTTTCCCCATAGCACGCTTCATGATACTGAGATTGAGCTGTGGTATGCGTGAATGGAGGATACCGTAGAGAAGGCAAACTTGCACCGCACTCGCGATGGCAAAACCGAGCGGCAAGCCTGCCACGCCCATGGAGCGCACGAGAAACATGCCCGTACCAATATTTATCACGCCCATGACGATAGAAACGACCACGGGCGTTTTGGTATCCAGCTGCGCGTAGAACGCGCGGGTGAAGAGGTGTACGAGGCTTTCGAACGGCACCACGAGGCAGAATGCGCCAAGCGCAAAGGCGGTTTTTTGCACATCCTCTGCTGTAAAGTCGCCAGTACCGAGCAATACCTGCACAATCTCCCTGCGTAATAAGAAGATGCCAACGCTTGCCGGTAGTACAAAGAAAAAGATTCGCGAGGACGTTTGTTGGATATTTTCTGTGAAGCTTTTCCAATCCTTCTTCGCGAACATTTCAGAAAGCGTGGGGAAGACAGCCGTTGCCAAGGCAATACCAAAGAGGCTCACCGGCAAGCTCTGGAGGTTGCGGGAGAACGAGAAGATGGCAATACTGCCCGCTGCGAGAGTTGAGGCGATCGCCGTCCATGCCCAGAGGTTTGCTTGCCAGGCAACGAGCCCGATCATTCTTGGGATCATCAGCCCAACAATTTTACGAATGGCCGGCTGGAACACATCCAGTATCGGCATGTACCGGAACGGTGTGTGGATCAGTTCAAACACACGGATAAGCAGGTGCAGGAGAGCACCAAAGAGCGTGCCGAGCACCGCGGCGTAGATCCCGATCGCGTCCGCAAAGAAAAACGTGCCGGCAACAATGCCAATATTGTAAAACACTGGCGAGAAAGCATAGCCCACGAAGCGCTTCATGGAAACAAGAATGGACCCCAATGCGTTGGAAAGCATGAAGAGCATGGGGGAGAGCAACATCAGGCGCGAGAGTTGTACCGCGAGCGCGGTTTGTTCCGCGTCAAAACCTGGCGCAATGAGCTGCATGAGCCACGGCATGAGCACGAACGCGATGGCCGCAAGCACGAGCATGAGCAATGCCGCGAGGTTCAAGATGGTGCTAGCAAGACGGAATGCTTTCTCCGGTTTTTCCCGCGCAGCAATGTCCGCAAGTACGGGCATGAGCACGGCTAGCGACACGCCAGCGAACAAGAGGTTCGCAATGAGGTCTGGGATCAAAAAAGCGCTGTTGTATGCGTCCAGCGTTTCACCTGCGCCAAAGTTTCCGGCAAAGAGCCTGTCACGCCAGAGCCCGAGTAGGTAGCTCAAAAATGACGCAGCGCTCAGGACGAGCGCGCCGCTGGTGATGGATTGTTTCTTGAGGAACATGCGCGTATTATCTCACGACCACGCCAGCGTTACCAAAGATGCCCCAGTCACTTTCAAACCGCGCGCGCGACCAGTAAATTTGTCCGGCAACCGGGTCGTTGATGATGATTTGCGAAGGGTTGTCTTTGCTGCCCATATACCCGATGGCCGTGCGTGCATGTTCGCCCTTCCATGCATAGATACTTTTTCCTTCAGGCGTGCTCCAGGAATCTTCATACCCACTGCCGTAAATGCCCCACACCACCACGGGGTTGCCTTGTGCGAGTTCTTGTGTCAGTTGTGTAATGTTCCAGCCCGTGAAGGCCTCAGATGACCCGCGCCAGTGCTTTGCCGCTTTTGCGATCGGGTCCCAATACACGCCATAGCCTGTGGTGTTTTGTCTGCCGGCAATGTTGCCCACATACGCAAGGTATGGGTCGCCCCAGGTGCTGCCGCTGTGCGGCGTGGAATCATATCCCACGATGTTCATAATATCGGTTTCAGAAACGGACACGCCTTTGCCCGCCAGCGCCATTTTCAGTGCTGCTGCTTCACAAGAAAGGGATTGGTCTTGGAAGTCTATTGCAATGGGAATTTTGTACACCTCTGGCTCGGTGGCAAAGCGCACACTGTTATCATTTGCCAACGGTTGACCATGCACGCTCGTGACGCCTGCAGCCATATGTGCGGTATATGTGACGTTCCGCGTGAGCGCAGGAGAGGGTTGGTATCGGAGTGTATTGCCGTCCCATGAGAAGGCCCCTGGTGCAGACGGTTTAATGGAAAAATGTGATTCTGCGGACGCATGGTCCACGTCCTGGTCAAACGTAAAAGTGATGGTATTGTTCACGCCCACGCCGCTATTGCCGTCTTGCGGCGATGTACGCGTTATTCTTGCAGCACCAATAGTGGTAAAGGAATATACCACGTCTTCTTCCAAAGATCCGCCTACTGCTGTCTCTGCGCCTTTGCTTACTGTGGCATCATATGCCGTTGCATACGCAAGGTTTTTTGTTGGCGCAAAGTTCAGTGTCGTACCGTCATCGGAGAGCGTTGTTTCACCCGCAATATCCGGCGTTATGGAAAAATGTTTCTCCACAGACGCTGCATCCATTGCTGTGCTGAAAATGATAACAATAGCACTGTCCACATGCGCCTGATCGCCATTCGGTTTTACGCTTTTAATGTTCGGAGGTGGGGCGGTGGCGAAGTCCACACGTGAGACTTCTTTTGGGTCTTCCCGGTGCACCACTTCATTCGTCTCAATGTGCCGCACCACGCCTGCGCGGAACGCCGTCAGCGTGTATTCAGTTCCTTGTGCCAGTGGTTTTTTGAACGCGAGCGTGTATGCATCACCCGCTTCATTCATGGTTGTGGTGAATGTCACATCCGGCTGCATGGCAAAGGTGAATTCTGCAATGTCCGGGTTCGGGATGTTTAAGGAAACCGTAACCGTGGTTTCTGGGGAGATGTCTTTTGCCCCGTCTTCTGGCGTGATGCTGGCAATATCTGGCAAGGGCTGCGTGGTAAAGCGGTACGCTGTCTCATACACATTTCCTATATGCGCCGCGCTTTGGATGTTGGCAAGTCTTACCGTGTATTCTGTTTCCGGTGCAAGCGTATGCTGCGGCACAAAGCGCACTGCGCGGAACAGGTGCTTGCCGTACACTGGTTTTTCATAGACCCATACGCCCTCTACATCTGGCGTCATGCTGGGTATGAGTATTTTGCGATCTACCGGCCTAGAGAAGGTGAAGAAAATGTCTGGTGTGAGTTCCACCTGTGCACCATTTTCCGTGGAGGCCATACGTACCTGTGGCGTGAAAAGAAAATCAATTTGCCATGCGAATACAAAAACGAGCACCGCAATAAGTGCGGCTGGGATGAGAAATACTTTGCGATGGAGAAACGCAGGGAGCTTCATATATATTTTTATTTTACAACACTATTATAGCACGAAAGAAGGGATGTTTGTCATCCTAAAACGGATCATTTACGAGGTCCTAGTTTTCCGTCGTGTGCTGGGCTTTACTGTTTGTGGTATGCGATGTATGTATTGAGGACGGAGAAACGGTTATTCGCGCTGCTTCCCTGCATCGTGTCATAGCCGGCTGGGTAGTGCGCCTGGAAGCCGTGCCCAAAGAGAAGGGTGGTGTCGGTGATCTGGTAGATGTCAAAAATGGTCTCGCCAAGGTCTAGGTTAAACAGATTGATCTGGCCAGCTTGAGGGATGGTGTACTGGTAGTCGGTCACCGTGGTATCCCCGGCGCCGCAGGTGTGATCATAACTTGCCCATCGGGTATGTGTGGCCGTGCCGTCAGTCTGGATGACAAATTGATGTCGCTCCGACCAGGCGCTTCCTTCATCCGGCACCAGGCAATCAGAAATCCACGTACCAGCCAAGGTATTATTAGTAGCAACACTAGTGTTCGTTCCCTCGTTCGTATTGGCGTTGCCCGCAATGCCGCTGTTGGTGTTCGTGTTTTTGGCAACACCTTCTCCGGCGGCGGTGATGGCATTTTCCAATTGTGGGCTCATCTCATCATTTTCTCCATCAGAGAAGGAGCGCCAGGTCAGCCATACACCTGCGGCGGCTGCTAGCACAACAACCACGACAATAATCGTCGCCACAGGGGAAAGTCCTTGGGCGTTTTTTTCTTCGTTTCTCATATTGGTTGAATAAATTATTCCTCTACGTAACTATAGCATATCCTTGTGTATTTTGGCGGTGTTCCCCCTTTTCTGCGTACACTACTTTTTATCGCAAAACCTTACTCTGTAATGTGTGCAAGTACTTTTTTATTAATATCTTCCAAAGAGTTCAACACGAGGTCGGCCAGGGAAAGGTCTTGCGTTGGGCATCTTTGCGTTATCTGAATATAATATTGTAACGTGGTTGTACCCAGTCACGTGGACCGCTGCGAACGTACTGTTTGCTCTATTGTTGATTGTGCGGCGTAAGGCTATGAAGGATATGCATTTGGAGTAGGTCGGTATTTTGGCAAAGACAAAATCGAGCCATCCACGAGGCCCGGGCGTTTGAGTAAGTGATTGGGTTTTTAGAATCCGTACGTATCCAAAAACTCTCCGATGTATTCATTTGCCTGGGCTATCGCTTCTGGTGAGCGGCGGTAATTATGCTCGGCATCGAGCTCGCGTAATTCTTTTGGTGCTGCGGAAGTAGCGTATGCCGCGTGTACCTTTTCCGGTTTCACGATTGTATCCTTGGTACCAAAAAGAAAGAGTTTTGGTTTGGTGCAGGTTGCAAGTGCATCACGCACGTTATACTGTGCAGCATCTTTGAAGTAGCTCATAGGCAGATCAAAGCGCTTTTGATGTTCCGTATCATTTGGTGGTGTGTCTCGGTATGAGACCTCTACCTCGTTTTCTTGCCGACCTTCGCCCTTTTTACTCCCACCGGTGTTGGACATCATGGCGATGAAGTGGGTGACGAGCGGATTGCGTGTACCCACGAGCATGGCCATCGTGCCGCCGCGGCTGTGGCCAAGCAACAACGTTGGTTTGTTTCCGAAGTATACGATGAGTTCATTGATGGCCGCGAGATAATTCGTCATGGTGTACAACTCGATGCCGCCCGGGCTTTCCCACGTGCCCGGCGGGTCAAAAGAAAGCGCAAAGAATCCTCGGTGCGCCAAGAAGTCCACGTGACTTCGCATGTGTGGGTAGTCTTTGGTATCCAGCCGTCCGGGGAGCACCAGCGCAAGTTTTTCTGCATCAGGGTCGCCCAGTGTGTAGACAGCGAGTGCGTGGTGTGGAGTTTGGATGATGTTCATGTATGGAGTATAACATTAGGATACACATGGGACGCAAAGCAACCCGAGTGAGCGGGGAGGGACTGGTAGCCTCAAGGGGAATGTCGCGTTGCCCCGCGTCTAGCGGGGCTCCTTGTCCTGGGCAGCGCAGAACACTGCGCAGTCTCGTGTTCTGCGATCGCTCGACTGCGCCGCGCCTGCGGCAAGCGGCTTGTCTCGCTTCTGCCCGTTCGATTCCATTTCAAATAACCAAAGCCCTGCCGACCACTGCGTGGCCGTCATGACTTTGGTAGCCTCAAGGGGAATCGAACCCCTATTACCAGGATGAAAACCTGGCGTCCTAACCATTAGACGATGAGGCCACGCATTTGTAACAGGGCAGAGCGTATCATTTGAAAGAGCCCGCGTCAACCTTCACCGTTGACACTATACCTGGCGAGTGCTAGGTTGCAGCCATGGTACAACAAATGAACATCACTATTTGGAACACGACCCGTCTTGCCGGGTAGTGTGTTGTTGTACGCATAAAGAACACGAAGCACTCCCCGACAACGGGGATATTTTTTTATGGCTTATTTTGTTTTTCAGAATCGTTGCACGGAACGTTGGCGAAAAGCTCTCTGATCGCAGTTCTTCTTTTATTCTTCATTATCATTCCAATGACACACATTCATCACAACACATCACTTCCGGACACTGAGGGAAACTTTGGACTCTACGGCGGACAACACGTTCCGCCACCGCTCATTCCGGTACTGCAGGACGTTGCAACGGCATATAAGGAGGCACAGAACGATCCTGCGTTCAGACAGGAGTATGAACTGCTTCTGCGTGATTATGTCGGCAGGCCGTCCCCGTTGTACTTTGCACGCCGGCTCACCGAACATCTTGGAGGCGCGCGGATCTATCTGAAGCGCGAAGACCTGAACCATACCGGCGCACATAAAATAAACCACACGCTTGGCGAAGCGCTTCTTGCAAAGCGCATGGGCAAGAAGAAACTTCTCGCGGAAACCGGTGCCGGGCAGCACGGCGTTGCGCTTGCAACTGCAGCCGCACTTGTGGGGCTTGAATGTGAGATTCACATGGGTGAAATTGACGTCGCGAAGCAGAAGCCGAATGTCGTACGCATGCAACTCCTTGGTGCAAAGGTCGTGACGGTTACCGCGGGAGGCCGCAGCCTTAAAGAGGCGGTGGATAGTGCCTTTGCAACCTACGTGCAAGAGGCAGACACGACATTCTTCGGCATCGGCTCGGTGGTTGGACCGCACCCATACCCTATGATGGTTCGCGACTTTCAGGCCGTGGTGGGCCGTGAAGCGCGCACGCAGATTCTTGCGCAGGAGGGCAAGCTTCCGGACTGCCTTATTGCCTGCGTCGGTGGTGGATCAAACGCCATCGGTTTGTTCACGGCATTTTTGGACGACGACGTAAAAATTGTGGGCGTTGAACCGAGCGGCAAAAGCTTCAAACCGGGCGAGCACGCTGCAACGCTCACGCTCGGGAAGCCTGGCGTCATTCATGGCATGTTCACGTATCTGTTGCAGGACAGCGCAGGGAACCCGTCACCGGTGCACTCCATCGCGTCCGGGCTTGATTACCCGGGCGTCGGTCCGCAGCATGCATACCTGAAGGATGCACAACGTGTTGAATATGTGACAGCGAGCGACACAGAGGCGCTTTCCGCATTCCAGACGCTCGCAACACTGGAAGGTATCCTTCCTGCGTTGGAAAGCAGCCATGCAATTGCTGAGGCGATAAAGCGTGCGCCGCATATGCCGCAGTCATCGAGCATCATCGTGAACCTGTCTGGTCGGGGTGACAAGGACATCGACTTCGTTACAGAGCGACTCGTTTCATAACCGGCATGCCACCGGGCGCCGCAGCTGGTGTCCGGTGGCTTTTGCCGAACCGTTGTGTCAAGGAATTCCCCAGGGCATCGCCGCATGCTATGCTTCGCGTGTTATGAAGCTTCTCGACCGCTACACACATTTTTCTTTTGATCTGGACGGGACACTAGTGCATACTATTCCGGAGTATCGTTTTTTTGTTGTCCCAAAGGTCGTGGAAGAACTTGGCGGGCGTATCATTGAAAACAGGGACGTCGATCGCTTTTGGTTTGAAAGCGGACGAGATCGCATCATCAAGCAGCGGTTTGGTATTGACCCGGAAAAGTTCTGGGATTGCTTCCACAAGCATGACAACCCAGAAGAGCGCGCGCGTCACACATTTGCATATGATGATGCCGTGCCGACACTGGATGCACTGCGTGCTGCTGGCAAAGCGGTATCGATCATCACCGGCGCACCGCATTATGTGGCTTCATTAGAAATGGAGAAGCTCACCGATGCCCCGTATGATTATTTTTTTTCGGTGTATGATAGCGGCTTTCCTGCAAAACCTCATCCAGGAAGTATGCAGGTCGCGTTACAAAAAATAGGGAAAACGCAGGAGGAAACCGTCTATATTGGTAATAGCAATGAGGATGTGTATTATGCGCAGAATGCCGAAGTGGGGTTTATCTTTCTTGAGCGCAAAGAGCATGAAGTTGCCTTTACCGGAAATCTCGTTGCACATATTCATTCTTTGAATGCTCTCCTGACAGAGAATATATAGCCGGTCTTAGCGACGCTCTTATTCGCGTACGGGTTAATATTATGGTATAGTGTGCATGAGGAATATGGCAAAAACGAAGGAAAAGAATACAGAAGTCGAAGAGGAGCATTTGGATCCGGTCTTTAATCCTGCAACCGGAGCTGTTGAATTGGTGGAAAAGGCAGCTGATCAAGACACGCAGGATGAGTGGCTTGATGAAAGCTATGAAGGACAGCTCGCTGTTGATGTGTATCAAGCTGGAGAGGAAATCGTGATCAAATCCACCATTGCGGGCGTCCGGGCGCAGGATATCGATGTGGACGTGAATAATGACATGGTCACTATTAAGGGTATTCGGCACGAAGAAACGGAACAAGACAGCGAGTACTTTTATCGGGAGTGTTATTGGGGAGGTTTTTCACGCTCCATCATTCTCCCCGTGGATGTGCGTCAGGATAATGTGAAGGCAACGCTCAAGAGCGGCGTACTGACCGTTCGATTGATGGTTTCAAAACCGCAACAGGTGAATGTTGAAGAAATAGAAGACGAAGATAAGTAGCATTCTATCGTATGCCGGAGAAAACGGCGCAAAAGCCCGGCAGAGCCGGGTCCGGCTCTGCCGGAAAGACTACCCAGGGGAAACAGGGCCGATTTAGTAAAAACGAGCCTCGCCCAGAGGCGGGCCGCTTTCTGCAACTTGCAGTGTCGGGCTATGCCAAGGTGCTTGGTTTAGGAGTGCTCTTGCTTATTGCAGGCGTCCTTGCTGGCATTGCAACGCTTACGCATGTGTATGCGCAGCGGGTGTACCCGGGCGTGGTGCTGGGCGCTATGGATACGGCTGGTAAAACAGCAGATGAGCTACACACAGAGCTCACAAAATATTCTGATGCGCTCGCAACGCGTGGCGTGACGTTTATGTATGGCGACAATACCGTTGCGCTTTCTCCAGTGGTACTTCCAGAAGGTGGTACGGATTTTGCATATGAAATGTTTGGAATTGACGTTGATGCATCGGTCGCAGAGGCGCTGGCGGTTGGGCGTACTGGTTCAGTGCTTGGGCAACGGATCGCGCTTGCCGACGCCGTGCTGACAAAAGAAGAGCTTCCTTTACACTATTCCTTTGACCGCGAGTCGCTGATGAATATTTTGAGACAGGAATTCAGTGACGTATTGGTGCCAGCACAGGATGCTGAGTTTCGCTTGGATGACGAAGGCACTCTTTTTGTATTGCCAAATGTTGATGGCATAACCCTGAGTTTTGATACTGCGCTTGCAACATTGGAGGCAGCCCTTGCCGACGGGCGAGTCCCAGAGCCGTTCATACTCACGCAAGAGATTGCACGAGCAACCGCGAAGGAGCAAGATTTGCTTGGCGCAGTTGCCGCTGTGCAGGAAGTGTTGGATCAAGGCACCATTGTTCTTACTGGTCCAGATGAAAAACGATGGGAATATGCGCCAGCACAGTATGCGCCGTTTATGAGCGTGGGGACGCAGGGTGAGCTGATACTGAATCGTCGTACCGCAAAAACAGCGCTTGATGTGATCGGCAATGAGGTGGTTATTGAGCCGAAGAACGGCAAGTTCGAGCGGCAGGGCGATAAGGTTATTGAGTTTCAGGTAGCAGATAACGGCCGCAAGTTAAATATGGACGCGACGCAGGATGTGCTTGCGACGCTTCTTCTTACCAAGCAGAAGGAAGGGGCGATCGTTTTGGAAACGCTTGAGCCGGAGGTGACCTCTGAGGAAATCACCACACTCGGCCTCGCGGATCTTATTGGCGTTGGGCATTCCAACTTTGCCGGTTCACCAACAAACCGGCGCCACAATATTGCCGTGGGTGCCGCAGCAGTCCATGGCTCGCTCATTGCACCAGGAGAAGAGTTCTCCTTAGTCAAGACGCTCGGTCGTATTGATGGTACCACTGGTTATCGGCAGGAACTGGTCATTAAGGGTAACAAAACCATTCCTGAATATGGCGGGGGCTTATGCCAGATCGGCACCACCACATTCCGTGGCGCGCTTGCATCAGGCCTACCCATTACCGCGAGGACGAATCATTCATACGCAGTGAGTTATTATAATGACGAGAATGGTCTTCCTGGAACAGATGCAACGATCTACGACCCCGCGCCTGACTTCCGCTTCATGAATGACACCGGACACTACGTACTCATTCAAACACGCATCGATGGGAATAACCTCTATTTTGAATATTGGGGTACGGACGATGGCCGCGTTGTGCAGCAGACAAAACCAGTTGTCTTTGGACGCGTGGCGCCGCCGCCAACAAAATATATTGAAACAACTGACCTCGCGCCCGGCCAGGAGAAGTGCACCGAGAGCGCGCATGCTGGCATCAACGCGCAGTTCACCTATACCGTGACCTATCCAGACGGCGAAGTGAAGGAAGAAGTTTTTACGAGCCATTACCGGCCGTGGCAGGCGGTGTGTCTTCGCGGTGTTGCACCAGAAGATAAAATAGAGACACCGGAAGAAAGTACGCCATAACAAAACACCCCCGCAGTGCGGGGGTGTTCTTCGTTTGCTCTATAACAATCTGCGCTCAAGAAGACGAGAGGAGGGCGATGAGAAGGAGGGGGGACCTGCTCAAACCAAACTTTCGTCTCCATGCTTGTCGTGAGCGCAGGTTGTTATAGATCACCTGTTCCTTTTCCAGGCGGAACCAAGCACACTATCACAGGAATGGTCACTTGTCAAGGCTAGTGCCGCAGTGTAGCATAAAAAGGCCGTAAATATTAGAAAAATCAGCAAATCCTATGCAGATAACCGTCGCAAAGCGACCGGGGACAGTAGGCCTCGCCTTGAGTCTTTTTCTCAATGAAAAGCCCGCAACGCACCCATTGTGGAAGAATCTTTCTCCTGCAGCGCGCAAATGTATTGCGGACGTTATAAAAAAGAAAGGCTTTTCTGGCGCATTTGGTGAGATAAAAATAGTGGAGGCAGGAAGTGGAAAAATACAACAGGTGTTGCTCCTTGGGCTTGGGAAGAAAAGTGCGTACCACCATCGCCGCATGGCGCGTGGCATGCAGCTTCTCATCAAAACAGCGCGTGATCAAAAAATACATGAACTTTCTTTTGCGCCAACGCCGATGCAGATTGGTGACTGGGAAGTGGAACGAAACACAGAAGCGCTTGGCGTTGCCGTCTACATGGCAAACTATGCCTTTGATCTCCATAAGAAGGCGCCGGCTGGCGGCCATCATAGAGTAAAAAAAGTGGAGTTTGTCGTTGAGGCAGAACAGAGCGCAGAAGTTCGGCGCGGCCTTGCAAGCGCAAAGGTGATTGGAGAAGCAATGAACGAAGAGCGCGATCTCGCCAACACGCCGGGCGGCACCATGACGCCAAAACTTCTTGTTGCCGCGGCAAAGAACATGCTCGCTGGGTTGCCAGTGAAGATGACCGTTCTTGGTGAAAAGGATATGGAGAAGAAGGGCATGGGAGCTGTGTTGAGCGTGGGCAAGGGCTCCCGCGAGGAATCCCAGTTTCTTATTATGGAATACCTGCCGCTTAAAAATGAGCGGCCACTTGTGTTTGCTGGCAAGGGCGTGACCTTTGATTCCGGTGGACTCAACCTCAAACCAGAGCAGGGTATCACGGATATGCATCATGACATGGCTGGAGCAGGAGCAGTGATTGCGGCAATCAAGTCAATTGCGGCACTGAAGGTGCAACGTAATGTTGTTGGGCTGTGTCCAATGGTTGAAAACATGCCAGGCGGATCAGGGTATCGGCCGGGGGACATCATCACATCGCTTTCTGGCAAGACAATTGAAATCGCAAACACCGATGCTGAAGGCCGTGTGATCCTTGCGGATGCGCTCACATTCGCAAAAGAATATAACCCCCTTTTTGTGGTTGATGTTGCAACGCTGACAGGTGCGGTGATTGTGGCCCTCGGAAAACGACTTATTGCCGGGCTTTCACCAAACGAAGGATTAGCATTGAACATTCGTACCTTCTCAGAGCCTTCTGGTGATTATGTGTGGCCTCTGCCTCTTTGGGAGGAATTTGAAGATGATATTAAGGGAACATTTGCTGACGTCAGCAATATGGGCAAGGTTCGCGGTGCAGGCGGCGTGATCACGGCGGCAATGTTTCTCAAGCAATTCGCGGAAGGCTATGAATGGCTTCACCTTGATATTGCGTCAACAATGGTCGCCACAGAGGGTCAACACTTAAGTCCCGGCGCAACCGGCACTGGTGTGCGATTTCTCGTTGATATTGCGCGTCGTTTTGAAGAATTAGCACCATATTTGAAGAAAGCATGAAGAAGGATCCGGACGTTCTTGGGAGCACCGATAAAGAGGAAGAAGAACTTCTTACCGTGAAGCTGCGCCCGCAGCGCATGGATGAATACGTTGGACAAGAGGGTATTAAAGAGAATCTCCGAATTTTTGTTGAAGCAGCAAAACAGCGCAATGAACCTTTGGATCATGTTTTACTCCATGGCGCTCCCGGGCTTGGCAAAACGACACTCGCGCACATTATTGCTGGTGAGCGAGGTTCTGCGCTCCGCATCACGAGCGGCCCTGCGCTGGAGCGTGCTGGTGATCTTGCCGCGATTCTCAGCAACCTTGAAGAAGGCGACGTACTGTTTATTGATGAGATTCACCGTCTTTCCAAGACCGTTGAAGAAGTATTGTATCCGGCAATGGAGGAGTATCAAATTGATATGGTCGTGGGCAAAGGCCCAAGTGCGCGCACCATACGGATGGATTTGCCGAAGTTCACCATTATTGGTGCGACAACACGCGTACATCTCCTTTCCTCGCCGCTTCGCGACCGCTTTGGGACCACTTTCCGCCTGGACTATTATTCTGACGAGGAGATTGCAAAGATCATCTCACGTTCAGCAAGCATCCTTGGAATCAAAGTGTTTGAGAATGCAGAAGCGTCCATTGCCCGGCGGTCTCGCCGCACTCCGCGCGTTGCGAACAGACTCTTAAAGCGCGTACGCGACTTTGCAGAGGTGGAGGGTGAAGGTACCATTACCCCGGGCATTACTGAGATCGCGTTGAACAATCTCCGCATTGATTCCCTTGGACTTGAGCACGCAGACCGCGAGATTCTCCTCACGATCATAGAAAAATTTCGTGGCGGTCCCGTGGGCCTTTCGACGCTTGCGGCTTCAACTGCGGAGGATCTGGATACCATATCAGATATTTATGAACCATTTTTGATGCAGGTTGGCTTGCTCCAACGCACTCCACGCGGTCGCATCGCAACGCCCGCAGCGTACAAGCATTTGGAAATTCCATTGCCAGCGGATTACACATTATTTTCAACATGATCATCCCTCTCTTTATACCTATTGTCCTTACTTTTCTTTTTGCGGCTGCCATAGCTGTGATTTCGGGATTTCAGATGTATCATGTGTATTCTTTTGGAGTGTGGGATAAGACCAACATCGGCGTCGCCGCCATTTTTCTTATTTTCAGTGTTACCCTCATCGCTGTGATGATTATGTTGATTGTGGCAACAGATTGGTCACAGCCCATCACGCAAATGACTTTGCCATTTTTTTCACAGTCCAATGCTCAATAAGATCCTTCCAAGGCCATTTACAGACGAAAAGCCGGTTCTCCTTCTCCGACGCCATTGGTTCGTGCTGACACAGCATATTGCACAAGCAATACTCCTATTGCTCGTACCGTTTCTCGTGCTCGCACTTCTCAATATTCTTGACGTACATCTAGCTATTGAGTTGGGCGATCCGTTGTTTGCGATTATTGTTATGTTCATCATCATTTATTCTGGTATCATTCTTCTTTTTCTCTTCACGTCATGGCTGGATTATTCGCTTGATATTTGGCTTGTAACAAATTATCGCATTGTCAGTGTGGAGCAAATGGGGCTTTTTAATCGCACTATCTCTGAGTATCGCCTGGATCGCATGCAAGATATCACAAGCGAGGTGAAAGGCTTCATAAAAACAATGGTGCAATTCGGGGATGTGAGAATCCAAACCGCCAGCGAACAACAGCAATTTATCTTGAAGGATATTCCGGATCCAAATGCGGTGACGCGGCGAATCATCGAATTGCAAAATGACGCGCTTTTACGTTCGATGCATGATACGCAGGATGGTCTTTCAGGTGGGCAGCGCATACGGCCAATTCCCAAGCAAACGGATACGCAAAATCCCGCTCAGAAAAATTAAGGAGAGCGGAATTCTGCGCGAAAGAGCGCGGTTAATTATTAGCGTTCATCACAAAAACCTCATTTCGGCTCCGAGTCGCGGTTTTTGGCTGCGGCTTGCGGCTCCGACTCGACGGAGCATTTACTCCGACTCGTCGTCCGCCGCTTCGCCTCGCCAGGAAAACCACGTCTCTCGCCAAGAAAGCAGGTTTTGTAATGAACGCTAGTAGAGCTTCATGAGCTCCGTATCTTTGTAATAGTAAGAAAGAATTTTTTCTGCGCTCCAGCCTTCCTCGTATGCAAAATGCAGCGCACCGAGGGCAGACATGCCAACGCCGTGACCAAAGAGCGGTTTGTCAGTGCAGTATGGGTCAGGGACGCTTTGCAGCCATGGGTACGGGCCGCCGTACCATACTTCTTCCCACGCACGCGTGCGGCCATCAGAATGAGAGAAGTATGGCGTGATGACGGGCACGCCTTCATAGGAAACAACGAGTCCGCGTGTTGCTTGTACAGACTTTGCGATATCACCTGCGCGGAGTTCCCATTCGTAACCACGATATACCTGGTCATACGTTGTGTGGACATGAAAACCACGACCGCCATGCTTTGTGCTCTCGAGAGTGCTATTGAGAAATTGCACGCCACGGTTGTAATGGTAATAAGCATAACTTCGGGAGGCGATCGCAAGCGATTTAAGGTACTCCATGGGATTTCCGTTTGAGGTCTCTGCAATACCCGCAAGGTAGTGTTCCATTGGGAGTTCATTAATGACCCAATACTTGCTATCCTTTGTGCTCCAACGTACTTCTATGACGCCGCGAAAGGTATTGTCATTAAGCGCAGTGTTCCAGCCCGGCCGGTTTTCATAACTCAAAACAGATATCACGCCATTATTCGTTGCCACCATGCGCACCGTCTCTTTTGTTGTTGTTGTTTTTTTATCAATACTAACAGTGAGTTCTTGACCACGAGGTTCGAGAGTTATTTTTGCATCTGCAGCGGCTTGCATGAATTTTTTCTTTCCAATATATACATCAGTTGCCGAGGATCCCGCAACAACAATAGGATCAAGAGTACTGGTAAGGCCGACGCGGATCTTTGGGTCACCTATTGCCTCGATGTCGATCTTTGGGTCACCCACCTGGAAGGAGTATGTTGCGTTGCCTCCCTCGATCCATGCGTAGTCTTCTGCAACAAGACCAAAAGACTCCGTGTAGAGGCCTTCTGTTTCTGGCGCGAGCACGGCAAAGCGGAACGTACCCGTTTCTCCTGGTGCGACGCTTGGTTCCATAAGGCGCGTCGGGCGGTATGAATGTTCATTCCAGAACTCATGCCGAAACGCCGAGTTACGGCCAGCAGGGTCAGTGACATTCATGGCAACAAACCGATTTCCGTTTCGTGTCCAGGTCTTTGTGCCGGTATTTTGGAATTGAAGTTCCAGCGTCATTGCCTTGCCCGGATCAATCTGTACAACCCTGGTCGTACTTGAAAGCTTTTTCGCTTTGTATGGATTATTGACCACCATGGTGAATGTTACTTCACCACCAGATATCCATTCCAAATTCTCTGCGACCAACGCAAAGGATTCTGTATATCGGCCCGGTGCGTCTGGCGCGAGCACGGCAAAGCGGAACGTACCCGTTTCTCCTGGTGCTACGCTTGGTTCCATAAGGCGTGTTGGACGATAAGCGTATTCACGCCAAAATGAGTGGCGGAATTGTGAAGTACGCCCAGCAGGTTCGGCGACATTCAAGGCAACAAAATGTTCACCGGCATTCTGCCAGGTTGCGGTTCCGGTATTTTTGAATTTCACCTCAAGAGTGAATGCGCGTCCAGGTTCAAGTCGAACAACTTCTGCTGTTTGGCTCTTTAATGATGCTGCATACGTGGATGTCTTTGCAGAAGCGAGCCATGCATCGACAATTGGCTGCTCCTCGCTTGTCAGCTGAATGGAGCGACTATGATTTGGGGGCAGCAGGATATCGCTGGATTCTTCACTATCCCGTGCAGGAGCAACAACAGGTACTTCCTGTGCCTGTACCTTGTTTTCTTGGTAGTGTATTTCTACACGCTGCATGGCAAAAGCAGTTACGGCAACAATGACCACGGCAAAACCGAGTACACAGAATGTACTGATGATATTATGAGAGAGACCCTCGGTCGTAGACCTACGGGTGAGACCTGTTTTGGTAGCTTTTTGGGGCGTAGGATGCCCTAAGGCAAGAGCAAGTTTCATAAGCAACGTCAAGAAACAAAGAGAGAGAACCCAGATACAAAATGCCCCCCGCTAGGCCAGTGGCCTACGGAGGCAAAATTGTCGATTCTCTCAGACACGCTGGTTCGCGTATCTAGGTATCATGATAGCATATGAAACGGCTTCATGTCAATGGAGAACGTTGCGAGGGTGGAACTGCGATGCTACTATGGAGAGCGCTTTTATGTCATTCACCCGGGCGGTCGCCCACAATACAATTGTCCAGACCATAGGTAAAGCAATTTCCACATTATTAGGATTGATTACCTTTGCTTTACTCGCGCGTTATCTTGGGCAGGAAGGGTATGGTCATTATTATACGGTTTTGTCTTATCTTGGGTTTTTCTCCGTTCTTGCGGATTTTGGACTGTACATTATTGTTGCTCGCGAGCTTGGGAGAAAGGAAAAACCGGAGGGCGAGATTCTTGGGAATCTTCTCGCATTGCGGTTGGTGCTCGCCTTTATTATTCTGAGTATCGGCATTGTTCTTTCACTATTCTTTCCATACCCTGGCGTTGTGAAGATAAGTATTCTTGTGGGAGCAGCGAACTTTCTTTTTATCGCGGTCATACAATTATTGGTTGGGTTGTTTCAGGCGCACCTTAACACGTTCTGGGTTGTGTTCGGTGAGATCATCGGGCGCTTGGTGGTTATCGGTCTTGTGTTACTCATTATTTCGAACGCAGGTGCACTCCCCTGGATCATTGCCGCTGTGGTACTGGGAAGTTTTTCCAATTTTGTGATTATGCTTCTTGCCACGCGTCGTTTTGTGCGCCTTTCGCTTAAATTCGATATGGTGTACTGGCGGTATATTCTACGGGAAACATTCCCCATCGCGGTATCCGTTATTCTTAATCTTATTTATTTCCGTCTCGACACGATATTACTTTCCATCTTTCAACCTGCTTCTGAAGTCGGGTTGTATGGCGCAGCGTATAAGATTTTAGAAATTCTGGTCACATTCCCCAATATGTTTATTGGGCTGATACTCCCGGTGCTCTCGTATTGGGCATTGCATGATACTGATCGCTTCCGCCGTATCTTTCAGCGAGCGTTTGACCTCTTAATTGCAGGAGGACTCCCATTGGTTATTGGCGGTTTGTGGCTCGCGGAGCCGATTATTGTTCTCATCTCCGGTCAAGAATTCGCCGCAGCAGCGCCAGTGTTTCAACTCCTCCTTTTTGCCGTCTTTTCATTGTTTTTGGGCTCACTTTCTGGGCATGCCATTGTGGCTATTGGCAAGCAACGGGTGATGGTTTGGGTGTATCTCTGTATTGCAGTACTTGGTATTGGTGTGTATTTGCTATTAATTCCGATATTTTCGTTTTATGGTGCGGCGTTTGGTACCATTCTTACAGAGACGCTGAGTATGAGCGTTGGGTACTTCATCATTTTGCGTAACAAACGTTTTACACTCAACATTTGGGGCGTAGGGAGAGCGCTGCTTGCAAGCGCGTGTATGTCACTTGTGCTCTGGGCATTGCATCCGTATGGTCTCTTTATTAATCTTATTGCTGGCGGGTTCGTGTATGTTGGTGCACTCCTTGCGTTTGGAGGGATTCGACGTGATGAATTACTTGAAATAGTTCGTGGAAGAAAAAAGGAGACTGAAGCATGAAGTGTTCTGTTGTTATTCCAACACTGAATCGCCCGGAGGCGGTCACGGGACTTGTCGAACAGATATTACGACAAGATTTTCATGATAAGGAGATTATTATTGTTGACCAAAGTCCAGAGGTGAATATCGATTTGGAAAGACTTGATGCAACACGTAATGATGTCCGTTATCTCCGTCGAGAGAAGCCCTCAACAACAGCAGCGCGCAATATGGGATGGAAGACCGCGCAGGGAGAGATTATTGTTTTTTTTGATGATGATACGGATCTTCTTGATGCGCATGTGCTGTCTCAACACATCAAAAATTATGAGAATGAGAATATTGGTGGAGTTGGTGGGCGCGTAAAGGATGATCAGGCCCTGAACAAAATTGATGGAGGTCCCGTATGCGCAGTAACATGGACTGGAGTGATCCATCCCAATGCCGATTCGGATATGCGGCAGCCTATTTCAGCGCCGCGTGGGGGGAATATGTCCTTCAGGCGAAAGGTTATAGAAGAGGTTGGTGGCTTTGATGAACGCTTTCGTGGCAACGCAATGCGCGAGGAAACAGATTTTTCATTACGCGTTGTTCGCGCGGGACACATCATTATGTTTGACCCACTTGCCGCCGTTGCGCACCGCACCCTTCTTTATGGTGGGTCACGCGATAAAGATCGTATTTCTTGGTATGAGGATTTCTTTTTTAATGAAACGCTCTTTTTTGTGAAACATTTTCCCTTAACATTGTTTCCTCTGCTATTATTGCGCAAGACGCGACCGATTATTGCGTGCATGGTGTATTATGGAAAGGGGAGACCCCGCGCACTTCGCGCGCCTTGGAAAGGAATTACCCACGGATGGAAAGCAGCCAGAATACCACTACAAAAAGATTAATTCCATCACCACTTCTTCTTGTGTTGTTTGGTGGTATTTTTGCAGTGTTGACTGGTGCAGGGGCTGCCCTGTTTGGGTTTATCGGCGCGCTACTGGGAATTGCCGTCTCTCTTGGTATTTTTTTGGCGCTCGCGGTGTTCAAAAATCCATGGCTCGGCGTTCTTCTTGTTACGCTTACCATTCCTTTTGAGCGTTTTGGATCCCTTGAAGTGGCAGGGCTTACATTGCGCCTTTCTCAAGTGTTTGGTGCATTGACCGTGGTGGCATTTATTGCAGCCGTGCTGGTTGCCCGCCGTGTGCGCTTGCAGCCTCATCCAGGAGCCGTGCCAATCATTCTTTTTCTTGTCGTTACGCTGCTTTCTTTACTCATGGCCGAAAATCTCATGCGTGGCGTGATGGTCTTTCTTTTTGTATTCTTCACCGTTCTCGTGCATTTTCTGATTTCGAGCCTCGTGACAACCAAAGAACGCCTGCAGCGAATCATTAAGACGCTACTGATCATCACAGGAGTTATCGCGGTATTTGGCCTCTTTCAGTTTTTTGGGGATGTCATTGGTTTGCCCACAAGTATCACTGGTTTGCGTGATCTCTACACCAGCGATGTATTTGGTTTTCCACGCGTACAATCTACGTTTCTTGAACCGCTCTACTTTGCGAACTTCCTCCTCATCCCCATCGGCCTTTTGCTTTCATATTTATTTTCTCCACAGCGCGTGATGCGACCACTCTTTCTCTTTCTTTTACTTGGCCTTGCAGTATTAAATCTTGTGCTTACGCTTTCTCGCGGGGGATACATTGGGTTGTTTATAACGGCGTTGGTCGTTGTTGTGTATTCTTTTCGCAAAGTATTCACCCCGAGCAGAATATTGTTTGGCGCATTGCTGATCATTATTATTGGGTATGCCTTCACTCAGATTTTTGCTTTTACCGGACAAGAAGACATATTTCTCGGTCGTTTTGTGACGCAGGCGACAGATATTTTTTCTGGCGCATCCTTTTTTGATAGGGCTGATACTTTTTCACAAGCGCTGGATCTCTTTAAACAACACCCATGGCTTGGAGTTGGCATAGGGAATTTTGGTCCGGCCATTGCAGCACACCCGTTGCAGCAACCAGAGGGTGGTTGGCTTATTGTGAATAATGAATTTTTGGAGATTCTTGCTGAAACGGGCATTCTGGGGTTCACTGCATTCGTTGCTTTTCTCTCAGTACTCTTTTTTCGTTCCCTAAGGCTGCTGCGTGCAGCTCAAGATTCCTTCACAAAAAGGACGCTCATTGGTCTTTTTGCAGCTTTTCTTGGCGTCCTTGCGCAGTACCAGACATTCTCTATTCTTTTCATCATGCATATTTGGTTTCTTTTTGGTCTCTTAGTGGCCGTGCAAAATCTTGTAGAGAAGGAGACGCGCAATGTTTGAAGGCATCACCATTGCTGTTTTTGCCCTGCTTTTTCTTTACCTTGTTTGGGAAAGGCTCGAGTGGGCAATCACACTGACGCTTATATTATTGCCGGCCTATCAGCTGCGTTTTCAGCTATGGTTTGTGCCTATGACCATGCTCGAAGTTATGTTGTTGCTGGTATTTTTTGGGTGGGCACTTAAATGTTTATATGAAAGACGCAGTTTTTCATCTCTTCGTTTTCCAGGAAAGTGGCCGGTGGTACTCTTTCTTCTCGCAGGAGTTGTTGCGGTAGTTATTTCACCTGATACGCGTCAAGCACTCGGACTTTGGAAAGCCTATCTTCTTGAACCGATCATGTTTTATGTTGTACTTGTGAACACCATGAAGACTGAGCAGCAGCTTCGCATGCTTCTTTTTGGGTTTGGCGTGGCAATACTTGCCATTGGTTATGTTGTGGTTCTTCAGATGCTCGACATCGTGCAAATTCCAAACAACTATGGCGTAGAGTCACCTCGGCGCGCAACATCATTCTTTGCATTTCCGACTGCAGTGGGCAAGTTTGTTGGTCCGCTTGTTGGACTTTTTCTCGGGCTACTCTTTATGAGCGCAAAGGACTCTCTGCGCACGCTGCTGCGGACCAAAGGGTTCCTGGTTGGTGTTATCCTTTTTGGACTTTTTGGTTTAGTGTTCTCGGTTACACGCGGTGCACTGCTTGGGGTTTTTGTGAGTATGATGTTCGTTGCATTTTTTTCTCCATGGAAGAAGGTGCTTTGGATCACAATAAGCACGGTACTATTTGTGGCGCTGTGTATTCCACAAACACGACAAAATATCGTGGGCGTATTTGAAACAACAGACACATCAACCGATGTTCATCTGATCATGTGGAAAGGCGCGTGGCGTATTATTCAGGATCACCCTATAGCAGGGACAGGTCTTGCGAGTTTTCCTATTGTGTATGATGACTATCGCGACATTGCACATATAGAATTTTTTCCCAATCCGGATCACCTCATTCTCACGCTATGGATAGAGATGGGACTCGCAGGGTTGCTGCTTTTTGCCTGGCTCATGGTGCGATATTTCACTGCTGGCGTGCGCCTTCTTCGTACAAATAGACCCCTTGCCGTAGGGCTCATGGCGGCCATGATTGTTCTTCTTGTTCATGGCTTTCTCGATACACCATACTTCAAGAATGATCTTGCCGTTATCTTTTGGGCACTATTTGCAATGGTGCATATAAGATTCGCTCGGGGAGTAGTAAAGAAATAAATACAAAAACTCCTCGCAGGATCCTTGGCGAGGAGTTTATGGAGCGCTTAACGCTTCTTGCGACGTGCCTTGCGCTTCGCTGGTTTCTTTTTTGCTACCTTTCGCTTGGTCGTGCGCTTCTTTGCTACCTTTCGCTTTTTCACTACCTTCTTTGCCTTCGCTTTTTTTTTGCGTGCCATGTGTTATCACACCCCCTTTCGTTTTTTCAAAACGTTTTCAAAACGTTTTGACATTTGATTATGAAAATCAATTAAAGTATAGAACAAAAGTTATACACAGTACAAGAAGAGAAAATATATTTACACACACTATGCACGATATTTGTTTCTTTGAGAAAGAAGAACAACAACAAATGATGTATCAAGTAGCACAATTGCGATTGGGTAGAGTAGCGTGGTAAAGGTTTTTGTTTCTATAGCAATAATACCAAGGAGCAGCGCAAAGGAATCAAGCGCAAAGGTTATTGCCATGTCATCATATGGCTTATAAAAGCCCTTACGCAGCGTGGGGAGAAAACCAAAAATATCCGCTAATGTCACAAGCAACACGGCGGTCAATGGGTTGTTGGTTATTTGCCAGCCTATGAGAGCACTTATACCACCAAGAAAACTTATCCAGTCAAAAAGAGATAAGGATACGTTTTGTTTTTTGAGGCTGTAGAGACCAATGGTAGTGCAGCTTAGCGCAATTGCACCCGTTGCAATGGCTCCGATACCGGCTCCGCCTGCAATCTGAGCAGCAAATGCGATTGCATTTAATAGCCCCCAGATAAGCCATGAAAGGGGATGTGGTTTTGTGGTTCCGCGACGAATGCCCTGAAAATAAAAAACAAAACTTATCGCAATCAGTATTGGCGCGATGTATCCAAGGAGGGTGATCCAGTACATATGCAGAGTGTAACTTTTTTCTATCAATAAAACAACGAACAACGTTCGCAATACTCCCCATCTCAAATACTTTTGGTGGACCCTACCGGGCTCGAACCGGTCACCTCCGCGTTGCAAACGCGGCGCTCTACCAAATGAGCTAAGGGCCCATCAAAAGTTTTCGATTATGGCGTAGTCTCTCCACTGAAGAGTCCGAACAGCGGTCCTATGGTCGCATTTAAGATTCCTTCCCAAAAACCAAATAAGGCAAGGAATGCTCCAATGATAATAGCAATACCAAGCATGTTGTAAAAGAATCGGGAACCACCGTATTCAACGAATTTTCTCTCAGCAAAATCGACGCGGCCGAACGCGGCCAGTATTGTATCTGTTTTGATGACCATGAAAGCGCCAATAACGATGACGACAAGAGAAATGAGATATTTCATTTCTTCAGTATAGCAGATGTGCTTCCAATGCCACCATTTTCTACTATCTGAGCCCGTATCAGCTCGCCTACGCTTTTTATGAAGCTTGGAGCTTTGTCGGGGTAGCCGTCTTTCACTCGGGCGGAAGCTCTGGTGGGCGAAATAGGATTCGAACCTATGACCTCCTCGGTGTAAACGAGGCGCTCTAACCAGCTGAGCTATTCGCCCTGGTGGGCGAGAGAGGACTCGAACCTCCAACCCCATTATGGGGACTAGCCCCTCAAGCTAGCGCGTATACCAATTCCGCCACTCGCCCGTATATGAGCTTAGTTTGTGATTTTAAGACGCCGCGCCTTTGCTTCGCGCAGGTGATAGAGGGTTGCCTGCCGTGTCTTGGAATTCTTTCTTACTTCAATTTTTTCGATGAGCGGAGATGCAAGCGGAAAAATCTTTTCAACACCGATACCTTCAGAAATTTTACGAACAGTAATAGTGCCATTAATGCCCGCGCCATGCTTTGCAGTGAGGATGATGCCTTCAAAAATCTGAATACGTTCCTTTTCACCCTCTTGAATACGCAGGTGAACACGAACAGTCTGTCCGGCACGGAGTTTTGGATGTTTTGGCTTTGCAGATTTTTTCTCCTGAGCATCAACAACATCGTTGACTTTGTCACCCTTTTCGTCAGAGGAAGATTCCTTTATTGGAGCCTCATCCTGTGGTGTTTTTTCTTTCATTTCGTCCTTGGTTGTTTCTTCGTTTGTCATACAAAAATATCGTCAAAAGCTAAATCACACTACCGTACATCCTTTTTCCTGTCAACTCTTTTGCTTCCCCTTACTAAGGAGTGCCATAAGGCGTGAGAATGCTTCCGGAAGCGGGGAGGTGTATGGGCCCATAAGAGTGCCAAAGAAAGGAAATGATAGCTCCACAGCATGTAAATACAGTCGTTCTGCGGGGATGCCACTTATTCCCTTTGGGTGGTACACCATATCTCCAATCACAGGGTGCCCCAAGGCATAGAAGTGGACGCGGATCTGGTGAGATCGCCCCGTGATGATATGGATAGACGCTTGCGTTGCGTGTGTGAATACGCGCATGACCTCGTAGTGTGTTTCTGCGCTCCGCGCTTCAGGGTCATTTTCTGGCACCGCGGCCATGCGGCCCGTTGTTTTGGAGCGTCGTATGTGGAAGGTGATAACCCCACTTTCTTTTTGTATAACACCATGGAGTAAGGCTATGTATGATTTTTTTACGCGACGCTCGTGGAATGCGGCGTGTAATTCATCAAAACCCTCCTGCGTCTTTGCAACAACGAGCAAGCCTGATACTTCACGGTCAAGGCGGTGTACGATACCAGGACGCGTTGCAGTGCCAACATGGGCGCTTTCTGGCACATGTTCTGCGAGCCAATCGAGCAGTGTTTTTTCGTTCGTGCCTTTTGCGGGGTGTACGAGTACGCCAGTGGGTTTTTCTATCACTGCGAAGTGTTCGTCGTTATGGACTAAGCGAATATCTTTGAAGTGCGGTGGCGTTGTTGGTGGAACCGGAGCATTTTCTTGGATCGTGATTATTTCTCCCCCTTTAAGAAAGTGATGCGGAGGCACTGGTTTTTCATCAACCGTTATTTCACCACGCGCAATGGTTCTTTGTAATTGCGTACGACTTCCTACAAAACCCTGAGCGACCAAAAAGCGATCCAGCCGTTCGCCCCTTGCTGATTCCGGAACATTAATGCTTTGCATGGTGCGTGCCTTTTTCCTTTACAAACGCACGTGCGTCGCCTGGCGTTGTCAGTTCGCCGTTAAGTTGTTTTGCGCGGAGTTCAGCGAGCAGCACACCCAACTGTTCCCCTGGCTGCATACCAAAATCACGCATGATCTCTTTGCCAGAAATGAGAAAAAGAGGCTTACCTTTTTTGTATGCACGCCGTTCAATATTCTGTAGTCGTTCCTCGAGCGTCATGAATTCTTTGCGGTGTATCGCACGTTTTTTTGGATCACCCGCCTCCCAGTTTGCGAGCAATAATCGCTTGAGCACCTTTCCTTGTTCTGGCTGTGCTAAAAAGTATGCATCAAGTGTTTGATCAGTGATGGTGCTGAGCGCACCGCGGGAAAGCACCATATGATGTGCAATAGCCGCAAGCATAGGAGTTCGTCTTGCGCCACCCTGCGCAAGCTGTAGTCGCTCCCAAATAACCTGTGCAAGGTCTGCACTTCTTTCAGCATGTCGATGGAAGGTAACGATTGTTTTTCCGCCTACCTTGCGCGCCTGACGTGTTTTTTTCTTTCCAATGTCGTGCAGAAGTATTGCCCAAAGTACCGTGGGATCCTTTTCAGGACCACCAAAGATTTTGCAATATTTTTTGTCTCGCGTTGCCTCAAGTGCAAGATGTGTGTGCGACCATGCATCTCCATCATATGCCTCCTTTATTTCATGCAATGCCATAAGTTCTGGGAAGAGAATTTTCCCGATGCCCGTTTCATTGAGGAGTTCAAGAAGCAGCGATGGGTGCGCAACGAGCGCCTTGGTAAGCTCTTGTGCAATCATTTCTTTTGGTATCACGCGTTCGCTGAGCTTCAGAGAGAGGGTTTTAAGGGCTTTGCGCGTATCAGTTGCGATGGTGGCATCAAGCTCACAGGTGAACCGAATGGCGCGTAGCATGCGCGTATAGTCTTCAGAGAAGCGCTCTGTGGGGTCTCCCACTGTTTGAATAATGCGTTCAGCAATATCCTTTTGGCCTTCAAATGGATCAATAAGTTTTTTAGAAATGAGATCCAGCGCCATTGCGTTGATGGTAAAATCACGCCGACCGAGGTCTTCCTCAATAGGGAGCGTTTCATCAAAGCGAACACGGAATCCTGTGCGAGAACCAGGTTCTGCTGAGCGTTCCGTACGGGGGAGTGCGATATCAATCGGACTATGCTCGCCATTTGCTAAAAATTTGATGGTGCCAAAATCTCCAACCGCATTCACCGTGCCATGTTTTGAGAGGAACGCCCCGAGTTTTTTGTATGAGATTCCTGTGACGACCACATCAATATCCGCGAGTGCTTTGCCGCGCAAAAGGTCGCGAACGGCACCGCCGACAAGATAGACGTGCGTTCCTTGTTCGACGGCGAGTTGTATGAGAATACGTACCGCAGTATGTCGCAGTAGTTTCTTTGGAAGTGTAGTAAGTGGCATACGGCCAAAGTGTAGCAGGATTGACGCCTTTTCGCATCTGACGCGCGATGGTACAGTAAGCATATATGATTATAAGAGATAGCAGCAATCTGCAGGAATTCATCGGAGGTGATCAGACGATTTTGTGCGAGTTTTTCAATGCCAACACCGAAAAACTTCCGCTTCGCTATAGTCTTGCGCATGCCATTGTGAAGCCCGGCAATCGTTCTACGCGCCACCGCATGAAAACCTCGGAGGTGTATTACATACTTAGCGGAACCGGGCGCATACACATTGATAATGAGGTAGCTGTTGTTCACGAAGGGCAGGCGGTGATCGTTCCTCCCAGGGCAACGCAATGGGTTGAGAATACCGGTACGGATGATCTGGAATTCCTTTGCATCGTTGATCCCGCATGGAAGCAGGAGGATGAAGAGATTTTGTAGCTCTCCCGTCGGTACATCTTGCTTTTTTGAGGATGTTGCGTATACTGAGCCGTGTTTCTTATGTGATTTTTTGAGACCCTTAAGGGGCCCCCGCAAACGGGGTGCGCAGGCCGAGTAGGCGCGAACGAGTGTAGCGAGTGAGCGCCGTGAAGCGAGGTCGAGCACACGTTTGTGGGGTAGAAGGAGAATGCGAGGTTGAGGGCGGAGTCCCGCTCGGCGGGACGAAGGCCGAAACTCGCATTGGACGTGGGCGGTTAGCTCAGTTGGTTAGAGCGCTACCTTGACATGGTAGAGGTCAGAGGTTCGAATCCTCTATCGCCCACCAGAAAAACACACGCCCCATGAGCAGGGGCGTTCTGTTTTGTAGTAGATCTTGGTCGGTCCGCCTGGACTCGAACCAGGAACCGGTCGGATATAAGCCGACTGCTCTAACCGATTGAGCTACGGACCGTTTTTGTGCGCACCGAGCATAACAAAGACCGTCTTTGTGGGCAAGTCAGGGTCGCAGGCTCCGCGACGACTAGAGTTTTGTATTGCGCGATGCGGCTTCCTTTGAAGGTACCCAGCCGCGTTCAGCCATGAAGCGAGTGAGCTTTGAAAAGCTTTTCCCCTCAATGAGACGCAGAAATAACAGCGTCCATGAGGAGAATTGGAATGTTGCGAGCAATGCGCCGATAAAGACAACAATATATGTGAGTATAAGGGTTCCGGTGAAGGTGAATGGAAGACCAAGGAACGAAAGTATGACAATAACAAGGAAACTAAGCACAAAATTTATAAGGAAGAGCAGGAGGGCCATTTCTAGACTTACGAGCCAGTTCTTGAAAAAGAGTTTCCATGCAGCTATGAATGCCTCACGTGCCTTCATGTCTTGAATGACAATAAAAGATGCGGCGAATTTTGTTATAAAAGAGAAGATAATACTTACGGGCACGAGCATAATAAACGCAATCAAACTGAGCGTGACTGCGTAGCTGAGCGAGTTCGTGTTGAGAAAAAGTATTGCAAGCGGAATACCGGGAATGAGTATTATGCCCCAAAGGATTATTTTTGCGTATACATTCACAATAAAGATGCGCCAGAAGTAATGGTGTCCATTCCAGAAGAGATCAAGGAAGTTTACGGACTTCTTTTTTTCGTGACGTGCTGCGGCAGATATAATTGCTGCCTGAGATACGGTAACAATCCAAATAATAAGGAGCAGTACAGCAAGAATGGCCAGCGCAAGTAAAAACGCTGTAAAGAGGTTTTCTGAGATGTATGAACTTATATTTTCCCAGCCAGTCGCAAGCGTGCCATTTTCTTTGAAGCCAGAGAGGCGTTCCAGATTTTTTTGCATGTCCCCAACGGTGTTGAGGTTGCGGGCGAGAATGTCGTATTCTTCGCCGTTTGCCGTGAAGGAAGCGAAGATACCAAAGAACCAAAGGTACTTGTACCTCAAGGTTATTTCGATTGCCTTATGTATTATGCTTCGATAGAAACCTTGCATACCCCCTATATAGTGACTTTAGTGTACCCAAACTGCACGTAAGCTGCAACTCATGCCTTGGGCGGAGCACTGGTTGTGGTAGTGTCTTTTATGGTTGACTCTTTTTTTACTTCTGGTTCTTTCCCCTCAAATATGCCCTCAAAGGCTTCTTTTTCAAGTGTCTCGTGTTTGATAAGTGTATTGGCAATAGTGTCCAGCATTTTTCGCTGGCCGGTGATGACTTTTGTAGCCTGCATTTTTGCATCATGAATGAGCGCATCTACTTCTGCATCAATTACCTGCGCAATTTTTTCTGAGTAGTTGCGCTGTTCGTGAATTTCTCTACCGAGGAAGACCATTTCCTCCGTATTGCCAAAGACGCGCGGACCGAGTTTTTCGCTCATACCAAATTGTGTGACAAGTTTACGCGCAAGTTTCGTGGCTTGCTGCAGATCGTTCGATGGCCCCGTGGTGATGTCACCAAATACTTCTTGTTCCGCAACCCAACCACCAAGCATAACAGCGAGTTCTGCTTTGAATTCTTTTTTCTGTTTGAGGCTCTTGTCTGATGTCGGAAGCTTCATGGTGTATCCGCCAGCCATGCCGCGGGAGATGATAGAAACTTTACGTACAGGGTCTGCGCCAGGCGTTTCATGTGCAACAAGCGCATGACCAGCCTCATGGTATGCCGTAATCTTTTTTTCTTCCTTGCTATAGTGGCGGCTTTTGCGTTCTGGTCCGAGGAGTACCTTTTCGATTGCCTCGAGCAATTCGGCTCGTTCGACGTGCTGTTTATTGCGGCGCGCAGTAAGAATGGCAGCTTCATTGAGGAGGTTTGAGAGATCTGCACCAGAGAAGCCCGGAGTACGCTCAGCAACTTCTTGCAGGTCATCAGTATTTGTGAGCGGCTTGCCCTTTGCGTGTACGTTAAGAATCTCGCGACGAGCATCAATATCAGGCATGTCGACGGTTACGCGGCGGTCAAAGCGTCCTGGCCGGAGCAAGGCAGGATCCAGAATATCTGGGCGGTTTGTTGCAGCAATGACAATAACGTTTGTGTCAGTATCAAAACCATCCATCTCAACAAGAATTTGGTTTAGGGTTTGTTCGCGTTCGTCATGGCTTCCACCAAGACCAGCGCCCCGTTGCCGACCAACGGCATCAATTTCATCGATAAAGATAATGCATGGTGCTGATTTTTTTGCTCGATTAAAGAGGTCACGAACACGACTCGCGCCAACACCGACGAACATCTCAACAAATTCAGAACCAGAGATACTAAAGAATGGCACGCTTGCTTCACCTGCAACTGCCTTTGCCATAAGCGTTTTTCCCGTTCCCGGTGCGCCAATAAGGAGCACGCCCTTTGGGATTCTGGCGCCAACAGCAGTGAACTTGCGGGGGTTCTTAAGAAAGTCCACAACTTCACGGAGTTCTTCTTTTGCTTCTTTTGCACCCGCAACATCATGGAAGGTCGTATTTGGCCGTTTCACTTGCTGTTGATCCTTTGCCTTGCTTTGACCAAATGACATTGCTCGGTTGTTTTGCCCTTGTACCTGCCGGAAGATAAACCAGAAGATGAATGCAATAAAGAGGAATGGGAGACCAAACGAAAGTAACGGACCGACCCATGAAAGCGTGGTGGTATCCTTTACTTCAATAATAACGCTGTTGAGCTGCTCTGGAGAGAGACCATAGGTAATGGCGAGCTCTGCAAACGAAACAATAGGTTCTTTGGTTGATTCTCGCTCTGTGCCGTCCTTGAGCGTGACAGTGAGCTTGTCGCCATCGACGAAGATTTTTTCAACTTCATTATTTGTAATATGTTCCATGACGTCATTGATCGGCACAACCTCTGGTTCTGCCAGTGGGGACGTGAAAAGCGACATCGCTCCCGCGATGACGAGGAAGAGAACAAGAAAGAGAATAGCGTTGCGGACGACTCTATTCATTTTCATCTGTGGGCTCCTTTTTTTCTTCACGCTTCGTTTCTTCTGCGTCATCTTTTTTAACCGGAGCATCTTCAGCCTTTACTTCTTCCGTGTCCTTTTTCGCCTTTGCAGCAGCCTTTGTGGCATTTTCAGGAGTATGTTCTGTTTCGCTGGACGGTTTCTCCTTCAGGGAGAGACCAAGACGGTGTTGCGCTGGTTCAATGGAGACGACACGGAATTTTACTTCATCACCCTCTTTGAGTACCTCGCTGGGGTGGTGAATGATTTTGTCAGAAAGTTCAGAAATGTGCGCGAGTCCGTGAATATCTTTGTCGAGTTCAACAAACGCACCAAACGCATTGAGTTTCAGAACGGTACCCTTCACCTTTGAGCCGAGAGGGTATTGCTTCTCGACATCTTTCCAGGGGTCATCCATAAGACGCTTCATAGAAAGTGAGATCTTTGTACCTTCAATAGCAATGATCTGTGCCTTCACGGTCTGCCCAACATGCACAATATCACGCGGGTCTTCAATGCGCTGCCACGCAAGTTCTGAGATATGAATGAGACCTTCAAGGTTTTCACCAAATTCGAAGAAGGCGCCAAAATGAACCACACCAGTGATTTTGCCTTCCACCACATCGCCAACTTTGTAGGTTTCAAGCATCTTCTTCTGCTCGTTTTCCCATGCGGCGCGTTCAGAAACGATCAGTTTTTCTTCTTGCTCATCGAGGTCGATAACGCGAACTTTGAATTCCTGGCCGATGAAGCTTTTCAGTTTTTCGAGGATCTTATTTTTGTCTCCGCCATCAACGCGCGGGTAATGTTCTGGAATCAATTGTGAAACAGGAAGGAAGCCGTCAATGCGTCCAACACGAACCATGAGTCCGCCGCGGTTTGCGTCTGTAATTGGTGCGTCAATGACCTTTGCATTTTTTTTGAGCTCTTCGAGGTTACTCCATGCTTTGAGGTGACCAGCGGCGCGGAAGGAAAGCTCCATAACTCCCTGCTCGTTTTCCATCTCCATCACCGTGGTAAAGACTTCATGCCCGACAGTGAGTTCTGAATATTCACCACTTTCATCAAAAAGTTCGTAGCCACGGACAATGCCGGTGGTAATACCGGCGACATCAATCACTACTTCATTTTTCCCAATCGCAAGAACGCGCCCTGCAACCAGGTCGCCAACTTTTGGAAACTGGAATTCCGCCCCTTCTTTTTCGAGCAGCTCGCCCATTGCTGAGGATTGCTCGGCGGTCTTTGTGTCTGTCATGTAAGAATAGAGAACTATTATCCCTCCTTGGCTTGCCAAGGAAAGACCTGCCGGTGCTTTTTACCCTTTATATATAGGGTCAGCCGACTGGTTAAGAATTTAAGCCATTTGAGTATAGGGAAGGGTCCTAAAAATTGCAACCCCAGCACCACTATGATGATGTGCTGGGAAGATCCTGCGGGTAAACGCGTATTCTGGTAAGATATGAGTATATGGCACTTCGTGAACGATTAACTCCACAACGCCGGCCGACTTATTCAAGTCGGGTGAATATTAAGGATGTGAAGGCACTCGCTGAGCGTTCCGTGAAGCATCTTTACGGGAATCGGAAGCTGACAAATGAGGAGTGGCGTCAGTATGTTCGCGAGAATCCAGAGCTGCAGTCGGAGGTATTTAGGAGGATTGGCTTGGGGCATAATTATGGCAGTGGGACCATAGAGGGCGCTCGCGCGAAGCGTATTATAAAAGTGATCGGGGAGACCGTGCGGAATTCGCAAAAGACAGCCGTAGCTTCCCGTGCAAAGAAAGATCTTTTTCAGGCAAAGAAGCTTGAGCAACAAGCCGCACACATAGAGCAAGAGGCACAACAGATGGAAGCCCCTACGATGGCAGCAAGGAAGCTACGTGAAGCAGAGAAGCTACAAAGTGAAGCAGCGGAATTACACAGTGCCGCAGAGCAAGAACAAGCAAAAATGAAAGTACGCATGTCCCTTGAGGCGAGGGAGGAGACTTTTAAAAAACCAAAAGCGACGCTTTCATCACTCAGAAAGATGCGCGTTAATGAACTCACGCCAAAAGGACCTTCAAAAGCAGACATCGCACAAAAAGAAAACACACTCGCGTTGCGGCGGCGCATGCGTTTGTATGATAATACAAGAGATGCTATCTATGCACGCTTTGGCAAGAAGGGCGGCGGCGTAACCTCTATTAATGACAACGACAACGAAATTGTTGATTTTCATAAAGAAGCAAGGACGACAAGTACAGATTACCAATCCATCCCAACATCTGTTTCTGAGGTGGCAAAAAACGCGCATGCGCCTTTGGCGTCTGCTTCTGAGGTGCAGAAAGAAGTTGCAGAAGACGCTCCAAATCCAGGAGTGGGCGGAGAGAATGAGGATGAAAATACTCTTGATGACGACCTGCCATTGGCAGCGTAAATGCGCTTGAAAAGCAGGGCGTAACATGGTACGATGCGTAGTGCAATCGGGGGCTTTGTGGTTGCTTGAATACCCCATTTTTACACGGTATGTACATCACCTGGCACGGCCAGTCTGCAATAAAAATTCAAACAGAAACCGGCACGGTTTTTATCGATCCGCAGAATAGTGCGTCAGGAATCAAACCAACACGCATCACAACGGATTTGCTTCTTATTGGCGATCCTGATGCGCCAAAAGGGGGTAATGCTGAGACGACTTTTGTCGTTGATCACCCAGGGGAATATGAATCCAAGGGTGTTTTTGTCTACAGTGTAGAAACAACACCGGAACAGATGGTGAGCGGGAAGCGCGGTATGATTTTTCTTGTACAAGCAGAGGATCTCCGCGTTGCGCATCTTGGTTTTTTGAAGGCACCGCTGACCGATGTTCAGAAAGAACTTTTAGATGAGGCAGACGTTCTGATCATTCCCGTCGGTGGCAATGCCGTTTGTACGCCAAAACTTGCTGCGGACATTGTGAGTGAAATGGAACCCCGCATTATTCTTCCCATCCATTATAAAATTGCAGGCAGCAAAGAGAAGTTGGATGATGTGCAGCCCTTCTTGAAGGAGATCGGGGTAAAGGAAGAGCGCATGGAGAAGTTACGTATTAAGAAAAAAGATTTGCCGCAAGAAGATGCGCAACTCGTTCTTTTGGATGTTTATGGCAAGCATTGATGGCATTCAGCGACCCGCGGATAGCGAGGTTCGCCTTGGCAAAGCCGGGCGACCAGTGCGGCGCCGCGTGGCTCCAAAGCAACCAGTAGCCAAAAAGGTACGCACACAAAAAACAGCGCCAACACGTGAACCGCAGTATACCGAAATAAAAGTACAGCAGCGCAAGCAGACACTTTATATTTTTGTTGCCGTTGCATTTCTTGGCGTTATTGGTCTCTGGTATCTCGGCGTACAGCGTACGTTTTCAGAGAGCGGTACTGATGGCGGCTTCTTCAGTGGCATTATCGCGCAGATTCAGAATGTCTTTTCTGGTGTTGGTGAAGATTTGAAAGACATAACGGTAAACGCAGACACAATAACCAATAGTGAAGTAGAGCGTTTGGAAGCGGAAGTGTTTCCTGACATCCCCACGTTGAACGATTAGTATATGGCAAAGAAAAAAGTTTTAGCAAAAAAATCCAGCAAGCCAGCACCAAAGCAATCACCACAACCTCAGCAGGAGGAAGAGCAGCAGCTGGTTGCGAAGGCAAAAGATAGCGCCATTGGCGTTATTGAGCCACGACGCATTGTTGAAGAAATGCAGGAGTCATACTTGGACTATGCCATGTCTGTCATTGTTTCGCGCGCGCTTCCGGATGTTCGTGACGGCTTGAAACCAGTGCACCGTCGCGTGCTCTATGCAATGTGGTCTCTTGGTCTGCGTTCAGGTGCAAAGTTCCGAAAATCCGCGACCGTCGTTGGAGAAGTGCTTGGTAAATATCATCCCCACAGTGATACGGCGGTATATGACACGCTTGTGCGTCTTGCACAGGATTTTTCACTGCGCTATCCATTGGTGAACGGCCAGGGAAACTTTGGGTCCATTGATGGTGATACCGCTGCCGCAATGCGGTATACAGAATCCAAACTGCAACGCATTGCAGACGAGATCCTTTTTGATATTGAGAAAGAGACCGTTCCCTTTGTGCCAAACTATGACGGCGCGCATAAAGAGCCGACGGTCTTCCCTGCAAAACTTCCAAACCTGCTGCTTAATGGTTCCACGGGTATTGCCGTTGGTATGGCAACGAATATCCCGCCGCACAACCTTAATGAAGTAGTGGATGGCACAATACACCTTATTGACCATCCAACTGCGACCGTTGAGGATCTTATGGAATTTGTGAAGGGTCCGGACTTCCCAACGGGGGGTGCTATCTTTGACCGCAAAGAAATTGCACAGGCTTACGGCACGGGTAAGGGTTCTATTGTGACCCGCGGGAAGGCTGAAATTGTTGAGAAGAAGGACGGTCAGTTCCAGATCATCATTTCCGAGATCCCATACATGGTGAACAAGTCTCGTTTGATCGAGAAGATGGCTGACTTGGTTCGCGAGAAACGCTTAGAGGGTATTCGGGACATTCGCGATGGCTCTGACCGCAATGGCATTCACGTGGTGATCGATTTGAAGAAGGATAGTTATCCAAAGAAGGTTTTGAATCGTCTGTATCAGACCACGCAGCTGCAAGAAACATTCCACGTGAATATGCTCGCGTTGGTTGATGGCATTCAGCCGCGTATTTTGAACCTCAAGATGATTCTTGAGGAATATATTAAGCATCGTGAGGATGTTGTTCGGAAGCGCACGGCGTATGATCTTGGCGTGGCCAAAGAACGCGCCCACATTCTTGAAGGTCTGAAGAAGGCACTGGATAATATTGACGCGGTTATCAAGCTTATTAAGGCGTCGAAGGATAAAGAGGTTGCGAAGGTGGCGCTGATGAAGCGGTTCAAGTTTTCTGAACGGCAGACCATTGCTATTCTTGAAATGCGCCTTCAACAGCTCGCAAACCTTGAGCGAAAGAAGATCGAAGATGAATTGAAAGAAAAGAAGATACTTATCAAAGAACTGGAAACACTCCTCGCATCACGCAAGATGATCTTGAATGTTATTAAAGATGAACTGAAGGAGTTAAAGGAGAAGCACGGCGACGAGCGCCGCACGGAAGTATTTGTGAATCCTATTGGCAAGTTCACCCAAGAAGATCTGATCCCGAACGAGCCGTGTGTCATCATTACTACCCGCGATGGTTATATCAAGCGCATGCCGGAGGACACCTTTAAGTCACAGGGCCGGGGCGGTAAGGGTGTTATTGGTCTTACAACAAAAGAGGAAGACCAAGTGGATCATATGTTTGCCGCGAATACGCATGCGGATTTGCTCTTCTTCACCACGCGCGGTCGTGTATTCCAACTCAAGGCATATGATGTGCCATTGGCAGGGCGCCAGGCAAAGGGGCAAGCATTGGTGAACTTCCTCCAGCTTACGGGAGAAGAAAAGGTAACGGTGATCCTCTCGCTTGAAGAAATGGAGCAGGCAAAGGATATTCAATTTTTTGTGATGGTCACCAGCAAGGGGACCATCAAACGCGTGAAGCTCGAAGATTTTAAGAATGTACGCCGTTCCGGACTCATCGCTATCAAACTCAAAGACGGCGATTATCTAAAATGGGTGAAGCCGTCAGGCGGGAAGGATCATATTCTTCTTGCCGCAACGAATGGTCAGTCGATTCGCTTCCCAGAAGGTCAAATCCGCGTGATGGGTCGCTCTGCTGCAGGAGTACGCGGCATTCGATTGAAAGATTCTGCATCTGTTGCGGGCATGGCGATCATTGCTGGAGGAAAAACAGAACAAGGAGAACAACTGCTCGTCATTATGGATAATGGATACGGCAAGCGCACGCCGCTCGCGCAGTATCGTGTGCAGGGTCGCGGTGGTTCTGGTATTAAAGCGGCGAATGTCAGTACGAAGACAGGCTCTATCACCTCTGCTTTTACAGTGAATGCAAAGCGAGCGGGTGAGGATATCATCGTCATCTCAGATAAAGGCCAGGTCATCCGTATGCCGCTGAAGAGCGTTTCTGTGCTGGGTCGTGCCACACAGGGCGTGCGTATTATGCGTTTTAGTGAAGCAAAAGACTCAGTTTCGAGCGTGACCTTTGTGGAAGCGGTCGTTTCTGAGAGTTCTGCAAGCTAGGCCTTGCAAAACAAAGCCTTTTCCCGTACACTGCCCGTTGCATTTGAAAAGCTATGAGTGTTCCAAAAAAGCGACAATCAAAATCAAGGACAGCTCGCCGCCGCAATAATATTCGGGCTAGCCGTGTGCAGCTTGTGGCGTGCACACATTGCCAGCAGCCTCGGGCGCCACACCGCGTTTGTACGAATTGCGGGTATTACCGTGGCCGTAAGGTTGTTGATGTGAGTAAGCGCGCAAAACGCATCAAGAAACCGGGCGAAGAGTCATAACCCAACGTACGCTTCACCATGTCCAATCGTCACCTCGCGCGAACCATTGCCATGCAGACCCTCTTTGAATGGGACTTCCGTGGTCAGCACGAGGACGCAAGAGCAATGACCCAGGCCAACCTGGATGATTTTGCACCGGATTTTACCGACGCGCCGTTCACCCTTGGTCTTATTGATGGCGTTCTTGAACATCAAAAGGATATCGATACGACCATCACGAAATACGCACCGGAATGGCCGTTGGATCAGATCACGATTGTTGATCGTAATATCCTCCGTATCGGAGTGTTTGAACTCAAATTTAATGCTGACATTCCTCCAAAGGTTGCCATCAATGAAGCCATTGAACTTGCCAAGTCATTTGGCGGGGAATCATCAGGTAAGTTCGTGAATGGCGTTCTTGGTGCCATTTTCCGTGACATGCAAGAAGATGCCGAGGGCGTTCCTGCACAAGCTCCTTCCAAGCAAGAATAATTAAACTTTCCGCGCGCGCGACGAATCCGTGTGAATACTCGCACTGATCCGTTGCAAGCGTGGCATATATATGCCACAAGACTATACATCCCTTGAGGAGCGCATCGGCGCACACTTCAAGAATACTGACCTGCTCACGCAGGCCTTTGTTCATCGTTCATATTTGAACGAAAATCCAACATTCGCCCTCGGCCACAATGAACGGCTCGAATTTTTGGGTGATGCCGTTCTTGAACTGGTTGTGACCGAGTATCTTTATAATCATTATGACAACTCAGAAGGCGAGCTTACGAACTGGCGCGCGGCACTGGTGAATGCCACCATGCTGGCTCGCGTTGCAGAAGAGATGGATATGGAACCATTTCTCCTTCTTTCTCGCGGCGAGTCGCGTGACGGCAGTTCCAAGGCGCGACAGTCCATTCTTGCCAACACCGTTGAGTCGGTTATTGGTGCGTTGTATTTGGATCAGGGTTATGAACCATGCAGGCATTTTATTAGCATAGCCATTCTGAAGCATCTGGATGAGATTCTCGATAAGAAGCTCTATCGCGATCCTAAATCGAGCCTCCAAGAAGAAGCGCAGGCACGCATGGGCGCCACGCCTGCGTATCGCGTGCTCGATGAAACTGGCCCAGACCATAAACGCACCTTTGTTATTGGTGTCTATATTGGGGAACAACTTGTCGCAAAAGGGCACGGCACTTCAAAACAGGAAGCGCAGGTTGCCGCTGCAGAGGGTGCATTGAAGGAAAAAGGCTGGTAAGCTAAAGCCATGGAGCTTGCAAACCCTTTACTCTTCTGGGTTACCCTCGTCATCGTTACCGCTGGATTCGTGGGCATCTTTTTTCCTTTGGTTCCAAACATCCCGTTGATATGGCTGGGGATTCTTCTTTATGCGGCAATTTCTGGATTTGAGGAAGTAACAAATGAGTTTATTCTCTTCATTTCGTTCCTTGCGCTCATCACCATTTTTCTTGATTTTATTTCAGCCCGATGGGGCGTGCGAAAGTTCACGGCAAGTGGGAATGCTGTCATTGGCGCGGTACTTGGCGGGGTTATTGGTTCACTGTTTGGTCAACTCTGGGCGTTTTTTATGGGCCCATTGCTGGGTGCCGTACTCTTTCAACTTTTTACGGGACATGACACGATCTGGTCTATCCGCGGCGATCGTTTTCATATCATTGGGTTTATGGGAGGCAGCGTCATGAAGCTGGTGATTGCCATCACAATGATCGGCATGTTTCTTTGGGTGGTTCTTGTTTAAGTTGCCCTCCACAACAAGCTGAAAACATGATACCCTTCCCGTGCTTCCGCTCACGCGCGGGTTTTCGTATGCGCTATAGATATGTATCTCGAGAAATTTGAACTACGCGGCTTCAAGTCCTTCGCTGACCCGGTAACATTGACGTTTACCCCGGGCATTACGGCTATTGTGGGGCCTAACGGTTCTGGAAAATCAAACGTTTCAGACGCTATCCGTTGGGTGCTCGGTGAGCAGTCCATGAAGCTTCTGCGCGGGAAACGATCTGAGGATGTTATTTTTTCTGGCTCAGACCGCAAGAGCCAGCTTGGCATGGCGGAGGTCTCCATGACCATCAACAACAGCGACGGCAAGATGCCCGTTGATCACAGCGAAGTGACCATCACGCGTCGTGTGTACCGTTCTGGCGAGGGCGAGTATCTTCTGAATAAAAAAACGGCAAAGCTGCAGGACATGCTCATGCTTTTTGCCAAGGCCCACTTTGGACAGAAATCGTATTCAGTTGTTGGTCAGGGGATGATTGACGCGATTCTTGTTGCCACACCCACTGAGCGCAAGAATTTTTTTGATGAAGCAGCCGGCGTGCGACAGTATCAGATGAAGCGAGAACAAACCATTCGTCGTCTTGATGAGACGCGGGAAAACCTTGGGAAGGCAGAAATGCTGATGGGTGAGATTGAACCGCATTTGCGCTCACTCACGCGTCAGGTGAGGCGCCTAGAGCGCCGTGGAGAGGTAGAAGGTGAGCTACATGATATTCAGAGTGCATATTACGCGCGCCGTTATTGGCTTATTAAGCAGGAGGAAAGTACCTTTACCCAGAAGTGTGATGCGCATGAGCAGGAACTTGGCGGCGTGAAGCAGCGGGTCGATGAGACACAAAAAGCACTTGAGCAACTGGAAAAAGAACAAGGACGCGAGGAGCGTTTTCAAAGATTGCAGCAGGAGTATTCAGCCATGCTTGAGCAGAAGAATCGCCTCCTTCGCGAATCAGCAGAACTCAAGGGGCGTCTTGATGCGGATGCGATCAGCAAGGGAGACTTGCCTGTCGTGTGGCTTAAGAAGCGCAAGGAAGAATTGGAAAATGACCTTACGCGCTATGAGGAACAGCAGGAGCAGCTTCGCGGCAAAGCAACAAAGCTCGCACAGGAGCAGAAATCAACGGATCGTGAACTTAACGGAGTACGCGATGCGTTTAGCAAAGCAACCAGTGCATTTGATGCTATGAGGAATATATTGGAGCAGCTCGATGCTCCAGAGATGATTGTGAAAGAAGCGGAGCGCCTTGCCGGTGACCATGCCGCGTTTGTGCAAGAAGCAGAAAAAACTGAATCCCTTGAGAAATTAAAGAGTCTCTTGAAGGATGCAAGCGTTGTGCAGAAGAAGCTCACTGCCTTTGCAGAAAAGCTCGTGCGTTATACGGCGTCGGACCCACGCACCTTTTTGGACTTGCACGAGTCTATTCAGAAGACGCTCACGCGTCGCGCAGAATTAGAGCAGCGATCTGTTATGCAGGAGCAGGAGCAGGCAGGCATTGAGCGCGAATCATCCATGCAGGAACAGTTCATGAGCGGGATTCGTGAGGAACTTGAGCGTGTGCGAAAAGAGTTGAAGCGAGCAGATACCAGCGATAAAAAGGAAGCAGGCGATGCAACGAGTGAGGAACTCTCTGAGATTGAAGAAAAAATCACAGAACTGAACACCCGCCTTACGGTGCTCCGTACGACTATTGCCGAGTTTAATACACAAGAAGAAGGAAAACGCGAAGAGCTCTTTCGGCTGCAGAAGGGTTTTCGCGATGAGCAGCAAGAACTCAACAACATTACACAAAAACTCAATGCGGTGCGCGTGGAATTGGCAAAGATTCAAGCACATCGCGAAGATTTAGAACGTGAACTGCGAGGTGAACTTCCCGAAGCACGCACCACTGAAGTATTTGAAGCAAAGGAGCCAAAAGAGGTAGACATTGCGGCGAGCGAGCGTGAAATTGAAAGACTCAAACATCAACTGGAGCTTATTGGGGGTATTGATGAGGGCGTGCAGGAAGAATATTCTGAGACGAATGAACGCTTTGAAAAACTTTCTGTACAGACAGAGGATCTCATTAAAGCTATTGCGGATTTAGAGAAAGCCATCGCAGAGTTAGATATAACCATCAAGCGCGAGTTCATGCGCAGCTTTGAGAAGATTAATAAAGAGTTTGGTAAATATTTCAAAGGCCTGTTTGAAGGAGGTCGCGCTGAGCTTGTGCTTATTAAGGAAGAGCCGCGCGAAGAGAGTGATGATGCAGATGAGGACGACGACGAAGATGACGATGCAAGTGAGGACGACGTGTTACCCGAGAAGAAGCCAAGCGGTGAAAAGGTAGTGACCGGCGTGGACATTCGCGCAGTTCCGCCTGGCAAGCGTGTTTCCACCATCAATATGCTTTCTGGTGGGGAGCGCGCGCTTACCTCCATTGCGTTACTCTCAGCTATCATCGCAACCAACCCTTCACCATTTGTCTTTTTGGATGAAGTGGATGCCGCGCTTGATGAAGCAAACTCCCAGCGCTTTGCACGCATTCTCAAGGATCTTGCGAGCAAGACGCAGTTCATTGCGGTGACGCATAACCGTGCGACGATGGAGCAGGCAGACATTCTCTACGGCGTAACCATGGGGAACGACAGCGTATCAAAGATCCTCTCCGTGAAGATGGAAGAGGTAGATAAGGTTATTGCGTCACAGGGCAACCGGCGATAGCATTGAGTCATTATATTATTTAAGGGACAGCGTAGTACCGCCTCCCTATTTTTTGTGTGTTATACTGGTAGCGCTTAAAAATAATGATTTTGTATGGAATATACGCCACGTCAAAAAGCTGTTCTCGCTAACAATAAGACGAAAATGGCATGGTATGCGATTCTCGGCTTTGAAGTACTAGGGATAGTGTTTTCTATTATTGCGTTGGTATATTCCATTAACGCGAGCGCGACGATTTTTGAAGCATCGTCAGTGGCCGGCCTTATCACGCTCGGAAGTTTTACACTAAGCTTTCTCATTGTCTTGTGGATACTTTGGGGTATATGGAAACTTGAACGATGGGTGCAGGTGGTACTTTGGATTTTTGCCGTTTTTGCCCTGTTGACGTTTAATCTTATTAATTTGGTTATTGCTGTTATTGTTGTACTAGCGTATCGTTGGATTTTGAAAAAAATTGATGTCGCGTCAACGCCAAAGGCAAACATTCCGGACGCGTCCAAATAAAAAGGCGGACCCGAGCGCATTGTAGGCATAGCGCTCAGGTCCTCGACAGGCATCAGGTAGAGGGCAAGCTCGCCCATGTTGCGCCGGTTAGGAGGGCGCTCGGTGGGTGGGCTACGCATCCTGGATGCTGTCGTGAGAACATCCTAGCGGACTCTCCGCAAGGCAGCAAGTAAAAACCAAAAACCGCCCTTGCGGGCGGCCTTGGTTTTTGAAGTTGAAAGAACTCTATTCCCCGTCCGAAGCCCGTGAGGGCGAAGGCGGGGGAGAAGTCCCGTAGGACTATTTAGAGGATAGCGTCTTTCGCGGCCTTTGCCAAGCGGAATTTCAGAACCACTTTTGCTGGGATCTGAATCTGCTCACCCGTTGCTGGGTTGCGACCCATGCGAGCTGCGCGGTTCTTCTTCACCATTTTTCCCAATCCTGGGATGGTGAATTCACCATTTGCCTTTGTTTCCGCATATGCGGTTTCGACGAGCATGTCGATGAACTCTTGAACCTCTTTTTTGCTCTTTCCGGACTTTTCCGAAAGATGATTCATGAGTTGGCTTTTTGTCATTCCTGCCATACGTCTATAAAAATTAATTAGTGAACGTTTTTCCTACGAAATCTTAGCAAATACGCGAAAAATGCGCCAGCCCGTTATATTTTTAGTTATCAACACCACCTAGATGTTGATTCGGGTGGTATGTATTTCCAAAAGAGGCGACTGTTTGTGAGGTCTTTTTGTTTTTTATTTTTTGAATCGAAGAAAGGATTTTATGGGAAGAAGAAGGAGTGTGCCCATCAGTGAAAGTGCCGTTGTCATAATAATAAGCGCAGGAAAACCAATAGTAATGGCAATATACCCGCCAATAGCGGAAAAAGCAGCACTGGAGAGATCCGTGAGGGTAAAATAAACACCCCACTCCGTCCCTTCCTTATGTGTATCAATATGGCGGGTAAAGATTGCCATGTATGAAGGAAATGTCATAGCAGTGGCTAGTCCATAGAAGAATTGCACAATATAGAGATGCAGTGGTGTGGTGATCATGAGGTAGGCGAGTGGGAGGAGTGCCGTAATTATGGAAAAAGTAAGCATCACATAAAAATCATCCTTTTCGCCACGAATTTTGTCGATAAACATTGCGACCGGAATTTGACCAAGGCTTTTTGTGAGGAGGTAGATTGCGGCAGCAATACCAGCGACTGCTGCGTTACCGCCTACAATAAAATCTTCAATGAACAGCGCAAAAATAGGCCCGAGCAGGCCGCCGGCGCCCACGATAATAATATCCGAGGCGATCAAAAATTGGATCACCGCATTAATATCACGGAAGAGGTAGTGCTTAACAGGGATACTGCGTTTCATACGAGTGTTTAGTGTACGTCGATACCCGTTGTCACACGGAGCACTTCTTCGATACTTGTCATGCCAGCCATCGCCTTTGCAATACCGTCCTGGCGCAGTGTGAGCATGCCTTTTTCTTTTGCGTATTGAAGCATTTCCTGCCCAGGACTGCCCGCGATAATCATGTTACGGATATTTTTGTCTACTTTAAAGAGTTCAAAAAGACCGCTGCGTCCGCTATACCCGCCGCCTTCAGCGCGTGTCGCATCTGGTGATGGACGGTAGAGTTGTACTGGTTTTCCCGCTGGTAAACCAAGCTCTTTCACAATTTCATCAGGCGCGTCATAGCTTTCTTTTGTTTCATCATCCAGTACCCGCACAAGCCGTTGTGCCATCACGCCGATCGTTGCGGAGGCGATGAGCACCCGTTCGATTCCCATATCAACAAGCCGCGTTATCGCACCGACGGCATCGTTGGTGTGGATAGTAGTGAGCACAAGGTGGCCCGTGAGTGCTGCGCGGATGGCAATCTCTGCGGTATCACGATCGCGAATTTCACCAACAAGAATAATGTCCGGATCCTGTCGCAGCAGAGAGCGAAGGCCATTTGCAAATGAGATATCGCCACCGGCTTGCGTCTGGCGGATCATGGGGAGCTGGTATTCTACGGGGTCTTCTAATGTGACGATGGTTTTGTCCGGGCTGTTGATGGCATTGAGCGTTGCGTAGAGTGAGGTTGTCTTACCAGAACCGTTTGGTCCAGAAACAAAAAGAATGCCATATGGCTGATGGATAAGCTTTTCCCATTCTTCCAATTGATCCTGCGCAAAGCCGAGGTACTCAAGCCCCATGAGCACGCGTGATTTATCCAGCAGGCGGAGCACCATGTTCTCGCCATAGATGGTAGGGAACGTTGAAACGCGCACGTCGTATTGCTTGCCATCAAGCGAGGTATTAAAGCGGCCATCCTGCGGCTTGCGGCTTTCCGCAATATCAAGACCAGCCATCACCTTAAAGCGTGAGAGTAATGGAGAATGCATTGAGATTTCATGTGTTTCTAGCTCCCGCATGACACCATCAACGCGAAGACGAATTCGAAGAATTTTATCTTCCGGTTCCAGATGAATATCTGATGCCGCGTTGAGTGCGGCGAGGCGCAGGAGGTCGGTCGCTGTCTGGATGATGACCCCCTCTTGAGATTCGATTTTTTCCTTACGTACCATAGCCTTTATTCTACGGGTTTCAGTAAGAATTGACAACGGAATCTTGCTCTGGTACACTCCGCCATGCGCTTGAAATGGGAGCGCGCTCGAAATACTAAGAATTACTGCGACATATGTTGCGAATCCGCTTTGCCAGACACGGCAAGAAAAACCATGCAACGTACCGGATCATTGTTTCCGAACGTTCCTGGGATACAAAGGGGCGATACATAGAGTTACTAGGGCATCTTGACCCTCATACCAAACCGAAGACGGTTGTGCTTAAAGAAGACCGTTTAAAGTATTGGCTTTCTATGGGTGCACAGCCTTCCTTAACGGTGCATAATCTTCTTATTGAGCAGAAGATTATGGATGGCAAAAAAATACCAACCGGTTATGCGAAGAAGAAGAAAACAGAAGGCGAAGAAGCTGAGGCTCCTGCAGCAGCCATAAAAGAGAAGCCGGCAGTAGAAGAGAAGAAAGAAGAGCCTGCTGAAGCAAAGATCGAAGAGAAGCCTGAAGAGAAAAAGGAATAAATTGACAGGCCTCACGCCCATTCTTATAGTAGAAGTGTTCCTGCGGGGACTGGAGTATATGTCGGCCAGTATCCAGCAGTACCTTACATAATCAGAATCTTAAAGAAAATCTGCTATGGCAGAACAGTACGATGACCAACAGTTCGTCGAGTACGTCGTCAAGGCGCTCGTTGACCGCCCGGATGATGTTTCTAGCGAACGCAAAGTCGATGAAATGGGAGTGCTCATCACACTCAAGGTAAACCCAGAAGATCTGGGTCAGGTGATTGGCCGTTCAGGCCAGACCGCCAAAGCGCTCCGCACACTGCTCCGCGTTGTTGGCGCAAAGAATCACGCACGCGTGAATCTCAAGATCTACGAACCGGAAGGCTATCGCAAAGAGGATAAAGCCCCGCGACGCGAAGGATTCCGCGATGACCGAAGAGATGATCGAAGAGACGACCGCCGCGACGACCGTTCCAGCGCTCCGCGCCAGGAGATGGAAGCGCCGGAGTCAGTGGTTGACGACCTCAAACTCTAACCCGCCTACGCCCAGCGGCTTCGGCAGGCAAGTAGTGCAATAATTAAACTCCGCCTCGCAAGGGGCGGGGTTTTGGTTTATGGTACACTGTTTATTATGAGGATCGATATCATCACCATCTTCCCAGATTTCTTTGACCAATTCCTTGAGGAAAGCATTTTGGCGCGTGCGCTCAAGAAGAAGCTCATCTCCATCCGCGTATGGGATCTGCGTCTGTTCACAGAGGACAAGCACCGCACCGTGGACGACCGTCCATACAGCGGCGGGCCAGGCATGCTCATGAAGGTGGATGTGCTGGTGCGTGCGCTTCGCGAGGTTGTCGGCAGTACAAAGACCATTGGCGTCAAAGGAACGCGTGTGTTGTTTATGGACGCGGGCGGGGAGCAGTTCACACAGAAGACTGCAGTGCAATTTTCCAAATTGGATCGCTTGGTATTGCTCTGCGGCCGGTATGAAGGCGTGGATGCGCGGGTGATGGACTATGTTGATGGCCGCGTTTCCATCGGGCCATATGTGTTGAATGGCGGCGAAGTCGCGGCCATGGCCGTTGTGGAAGCAAGCATGCGTCTGCTTCCGGGAGTGCTGGGGCATGAAGATTCCGCAAAGGATGAATCACACAGTGAAGAAGGTGTGCTGGAATATCCGCAGTACACGCGACCGGAGGAATTTGAGGGGAAGAAGGTGCCGGAGATATTGCTTTCCGGCGACCATGCAAAGATCGCCGCGTGGCGGAAGCAACAAAAGCGGAAACGCACATGAAGCTCTTCGGGAAAACGATTGGCAAAGGGGAAGTTGGCCTCGTTATCGGCCTTGGGCTTGTTATTGTTTATATAGTCGTTGTGGGAAATTTGCCCGGACTTCGTTCTTGGATTGCAGATCTTTTTGCGAACGCAGAACATTGGAGCCCGGCATATGCATATTGGAGCGCGTTTCTTGTTGCCGGGCTTTCCAATTCCACCATCATCTTCCCATTTCCATACACCGCATATCTCATCCTTTTGGGGAGCGTCGGTTTTAACCCCTGGGCGCTCGGGATTTTTGCGGGGCTCGGCGCTGCACTTGGGGAGATTACCGCTTACTTCACTGGCCGGTTCGGCCGTGCGCTGCTGAATGATGAGAAGAAAAAAAATCTCGCTTTTCTCCGCGAACTCATCGCGCAGAAACATTGGCGTGTGGCCCTTTTTCTTTTCCTTCTCGGATGTACCCCAATTCCAGATGATATTTTTCTGATCCCGCTTGGGCTCCTCAAGTACCCATTTTGGCGCGCGATATGGCCCATGGCGCTTGGGAAGGTTGTGCTCACATATATCTTTGCGGCAACCGGGAGTGCTGCGGGGACGGGCTTGCAGGATGTTGCGGCAGGGGAAGAGAGCATATGGCTGCAGGTCGCGTCCCTTGTTGGTGTCGTGGTGGTTCTATACTTTGTCAGTAAGATCAACTGGGATACGTTCGTGCATAGATTTTTTGGGAAGAAGGCGGAGAAATAGTTTAAGGGAAAACAAAAAAGCAGGTTTTTGATGAGAACCTGCCATGATACGGGAAAACTATTTTTCGAACCAAACCCCGTGTCTATCCCGGGAAATTTTGACCGCGATCGCCGTTAGAAGAAGAATAAATACTATTGATGTTTCTGAGAACAAAAATCCAAATATTTGCGCCATATACAGAGTTGCGCTTAATAAGAGGATGATGAGGGATAGCACTTGGTATTTTTTGCGAAAATGACGCTCAATGATCGATACATGGCCGTATTGGTAGAACATCAGTCCGGCTAGTGTGATGATGATCGTCATTGTGCGGAGGAAGACGTCGCCGGTGATGACATTGATGACCAATGGGATCGCCACGATAAGGAAATAGACCCCAAAATACTCACTGAAGATATCTCCCGTGACCATGCTCCGTTGGAATCCCTTTTCACTATTATTGGAAATATCGATTGCGGCGTTCGTATATATGAGAGTGGAAAAAAGGAACCCGAAGATGCTCACAATAAGAAAGGCGATAGGAACCCGCACCGTTTGGTCAAAATTCTGGAAGGAAGTGAGAAGAAGGCCAGTAAAAAAAACCGTTACGGCGGTCATGAATGACGTAAAAGAGACGTTCGTCTGTACGTGAGTTTGGAAATTTTCGAGGTTGATTTTTTTCTTAAACATATTTATTTACTATCTCCTTATAGAATCATGGAAATAACATCATACGTCAAGTTGATGGGATTTCATTGAGGACGATTTGGATGAAAAAAAAGCGGCCTCGTCTGACGAATCAGACGAGGCCGGTTAGGGCGGGCGGGGGCAGCGCATGCTGACCTCCCTATAAAGGAACGACGAGCGCGATCCGGGCGAAGGAGCTTCCTTCGCGCGTTTTTCCGAGAAAGCTATAGAGCGTTCCTCGGGAAGTGGCGTACGAGAGTACTCCGCCGATCATGCGGGTGTCTGTACCGGTCTGGAGTATGCCTTCCACCTGCGCGCCGATCCCGACCATCGGGATGATGCCGTTCATCACTACATAGGTGCGGTAGGTGAACGTGGGTTTGGCGTCCGGGCTGAACGCTGCGAGATTCCAGCTTTGGCAGTCCCACGTGCTGTCCGTATAGATGAGAAATACCTCTGGCAGGACACTCCAAGTCTGGATTTCACCGCCAACGTAGTTCACCGCGGCCAAGGGCTGCACCAGTAGGTTGCCGAGCGCGAAGGTGGGGCCGATTTCAAGCCCTGCCCAGCCAGCCGTGGAAGTGATGGCGTTGAGGTTCCATCCATCCTTCTCATGAAACAGCCAGGTGGTGTATTCGCCATCATGTTCCACACGCAGGATGTTGATTTCCTCGGCATTGGCGAACGAGGGGGCCACAAGAGAAACGAGAACGAGCAGAAGCGCGAACGTGCGGGTCATGGTGACCTGTCTTTCTCAGGCCAGAGGCCTGTGTAGGTTTTCGACGAACGATCAGCTTACTTCCCACCACAATCTCTCAACAAGTGAGAGACTTTGGCGGGAGTAGGAATGTTCGGGGGGCAACATTCCTACTTGAAGAGCGGAGAGAAAGAGCGGGTCAGAGGGAGGGCTCAGGAGCGACAGGACTGTCATTTGCTTCGACGAGCCAGAGGCCGTCGATATGGGTGACGTCGGGTGGGTGACATCGATAGTTGGAGGGACTCCCCCCGGGGCTCCATTCAATGGAGTAGAAGCCCCTTGGCTCCGGGCGCAGGATGTTCACCGATGCGTATACCTTTTCACCGGGGTTGTACGCCAACCTGAATGCTTCCAGCCACGCCTGCTGATAGTCGGGCGTGACGTACCCTGCAAGTGCTTCACGCACCGCAGGGACGGACATCAGGAACCCGATGTCCACGAGCCGGAAGGCCTTTTTCCCTTCGAGCTCATCCCATCCATCAAGAACGAACACTTCTCCAACTTTCGGAAAAGGTAGCATGATGCACTCCTTATCTGGCGCTAGGCGCCGGTTTTGACTTGTGACAGAGCGGTTTTTGCAGTGTTAGGTCTCTTTGGTCTTTTAGCCTAACTGGGTATCCTACCATAAATAGAACAAGTTGTCAATATACCTGACAATAGGAAATCCATACTAAGTACGAAAATACTACAATATATTGAATATTGTTGAATCCTAGAATATTCTGCTACAATTCTTGACACTTTTCCTCTTTCGGCGTACACTGCATATATGGATATTCAGGAAGCATTGACCGAACTCAACCTCACTCCCCGCGAGGCACAGATATACCTCGCATTATTGGAAATGGGGCAAGCAACGCCTCTGAAATTGTCCACCAGGACCGGGCTCAAGCGGCCAACCGTATATTTGGATCTGGAATCACTGCGCAGGAAGAAACTTGCCGGGTTGGCATTCCAAGGGAAGAAGTCGGTTTATGTGCCGGAGTCTCCCACAACGCTGGTGCGCCTCATGGAGGAACAGGAGCGTAAGGCAAAGGAGATCCTTCCGTTGCTCAAGGCCCTGGAGAACAAAGGCGGCAAAAAGCCGCAGATCCGGTATTTTGACCAGTCGGACGACATTGCGCGCGTATGGGACACGGAACTCTTCCGCGCAAAGGAAGTCGCCTTCATAACCAGTCTTACCAAGCTGGAGGCGCAGTATCCTGTTGTGACCGACGGTACGGACAAGCTCATCACCGCAGGACGGTTCACGAAGTACCGCGAGATCCTCACGCCAACAAAAGAAGACCGCGCGTATGCAGCAAAACCGCACCCCGTCGAGCGCGGCATGCGCATCGCGCCTGCGGATTTTGATTACCACACGGACATCGAGCTCTGGGAGGACAACGTCGGGTTGTATTCCATTGACGGTCGGTATCTGTTGGTGATCACGGATGCGAGCATTGTGAAATCATTCCGCGCACTGTTTGAGCAGCTTTGGAAGGTTTCTACGGTGCCAAAGAAATCGTGATACACTACACATATGAGCGAAGAAAAGGATTTAACCCTCAAACAAGCCCAAGCAGCGGTGAAGGCCTTTGCCGAGCGGAACGGCTGGGAAGACAAGCCGAATATAGACAAACTGGATCACCTCCACGAGGAGCTGGTGGAAATTTCTCAGCACATCCGCTATAAGAGCGAGCAGGAGCGCGAGGATTTTGTGCGTCAGAACAAAGACCTTTTCACCGAAGAGATTGCTGATTTGCTGTTTGGCGTGTGCCGCGTGGCAAATCAGTTTGGCGTGGACTTGGAAGAAGGATTTGCCATGGTGCAAGAAAAGATTTTGAAGAAGTACGGCAAGGGGAAGGAGAACAACATCGCATGGAAAAAGAAAACGCAATGAAATCGCAATTTCACTTCACCCTTGGTACCCTCCTCGCATTTGCTGGCGGTCTCTTACTTCTCACCTTTGGGTTATTTCTTCTATGGCTGGTAGCAGACGATGACCGTTACATTTGGGCTATCAATGGTCCGGGATTTTTTGCACAGATTGGAGGAGTGCAGTGGTCGCTCTTTGGTTTTATTGCTCCAGTTCTTGGCCTTGGACTTATCATAACTTCACTTATGATGGCACATTCAGCATCAAAGAAATGATGAATGCGCAGATCGCTTACTTTGCAGGAGGATGTTTTTGGGGGATAGAGGAAGCCTTCCGTCACTTACCTGGTGTTGTTGATGCAGAATCCGGATATATAGGTGGGCATACGGAGAACCCGAGTTATGAAGATGTCTGCTCGCATACCACGGGCCATGCAGAGACGGTGAAGGTGACGTATGACCCGGAGAACATATCATACGAGGAACTCCTGCGCGTCTTTTTTGACATTCACAATCCCACGCACGTGAACCGCCAGGGACAGGATGTGGGCGATCAGTACCGCACGGAGATCTTTTATGCGGATGATACACAGAAGGCTGCGGCAGAAAAAGCCAAAACAGTGCTGGAGCAATCAGGGAAGCATGACAAACCCATTGCCACGGCCATCACCAAAGCGCCCGTGTTTTACCGCGCAGAGGAATATCATCAGCATTATTTGGAAAAGAATCCTGGTGCGCCGTGTCACGTACCAAGTAAGTATGTGCAGCATCGGTAGTATGATTCCTATTCGCAACAAGGGCATTGCCACACATCTCATAGAATTCCACGCATCGGATGGCATTAAGCTTTCCGGTCTGCTGTACCTGCCAAAGCAAAAGACGAGCACAGTGGTGATTTCATTACATGGAACCGGCGGCGGGTCAGTGTTCTATGCGACGGATCGCACGAATACGATGGGTGCGGCATTTGCAGAACGTGGTGTGGCATTTTTACCATTCAACAACCGGGGCGCAGGGCTCATCCAGCCGCATAAGCAACGCATCGGAAACAAGACAAAAAGAGTTTACTATGGAAGCGGATTGGAGCTCATTAAGGATGCAGTGTTGGATATTGATGGTGCAGTCGCCTATGCGCGCTCGCTTGGATATACGCGTATTTTTCTTGCTGGCGCTTCCACCGGTGCGAACAAGATCTGCGTGTACCATGCCTCGTCCATAGGCCTACGGCCGAGGGCAAAGAGCCCGCGGAATCGCGTGACCGGCTATATACTGCTCGGCGGCGGGGATGACACTGGCCTGCTCTATACTGATCTTGGCAAGCGGAAGTTTTACAAATTATTGGACGAAGTAAAAAAGAAGGTGAAAGCAGGACACGGCGATGAAGTGGTTCCGTTCACCACTGGCGTGCCAAAGTACATGACGTGGCAGGCATTGTATGACATGGCGAATCCGGACGGGTTATATAACTGCTTCCCATTCCGCGAGGCGATGCGTGGCGAGCCAAAGTCCAGAAAGCCCCTGTTCCACCTGCTCAAAAAGATCACCAAGCCGAGCCTGGTGCTGTATGGCAGTGAGGATGAATATTGCTATGGTGATGTTCCGCGCGTTGTGGAATTGTTAAAAGATGCTGTGAGGGGAAAGAAGCATTTTACGTTTATGGTGCTGCAAGGTGCTGATCACAGCTACCACAAGAAAGAGAAGCAACTCACCCGCATGATGCATGCGTGGATGCATCGCGTGTGATACAGTAGCCATATGGAACGTAAGCATGCAACATAATAGTAAGCAAATTTATGGCCATGGAAAAGAAGATCCAATATAAGTTCCCCATAGAAGATGTTGTGGTGCTTGAGCAACGCCTTCAAGACAAGGGGATTACCTTAACCGATCCCGTTGCGCACGAGTATACATATTATGAACTCCCGAAAGCAGGGGGTGCATTCACCGTGCTCCGATTGAAGGTGTCGCAGGGCAAAGCAGCAGTTGATATGAAGATACGCAACGATGCGAATGGCGAATGGCAACACTTTGAATGCGCGGTTGACGATGCAGTACAGGTAGATGCGATCCTTACGAACATCGGGTGCAAGAAGATCGTGACGTTCCACAAGACACGACGGACGAACATCGGCGACGTGCTTCGTTTGGATCTTGATTCCACACCGGAAGCGGGTACGTTCCTTGAAGTGAAATTCTCCGCAGAGAAGCAGCACGAAGCAGAGGAACAGTTGCGCGCGGTCGGCATTGATCCTGGTACGCACGACAAGAGGAGTGTGCTTGAGATTTATATGATGAAGAAGGGCAGTAGATAATGGAACGCGACCCTTCGAGGCCCGCTTCGCGGGCGCCTCAGGGTGACAAACGCCTGTCATGCTGAGGTGCGAGTTCCGGGCTTTGCCGGGACGAGCCTCGAAGCATAACGCATAGCTTTATGGAAAAAGAAGTCACAATTCCCACCCCCAAGACCAACAAGGTCATTTTTGGGAGTCTATGCGGAAGCGTGAAGTACTAGAGTTTCAACAAAAAAGAGGGGGGGCCGTTTCTCTGACGACCCCGGGTTGCATTTGACTCACTTTTTGTCGAGGCTACAGATCGATGTGATCCATGATGTATGCCCCGATTATTCCTCTCACTGCCAACCGACACTGCTTCAGGAAGTCCCTGAAGCTGATGCATCCAAGGAACGACATGGGGCGGCCTCCTGTGCTCGGTGTTTTCGTACAGCACCCATCCATAGTGAACAGAAGATGATAGCGCAGTAAGAGGCTCTTGTCAATCCTTGGATGATATGCGGGATTGAAGTAAGGTTGGCTTCCCTTGGTTTTGTTTTACGTTCCCGCAGTGTTATATCAGTATGCTACACTGCATCTATGGAACGTGAACTCTCCATCCCAATCCCAAAAACAAAGATGCGCATTTACGGAAAGTTGCGCGGGAATTTGAATAAGCCGTTGATCATTCTTGTGCATGGTTTACATTCGAGCACGCACAGTCATCGGTATTACAATGCAGAGCGATATTTTAACGCAAGGGGGTATGCGACGTTTACGATTCGGTTATGTGGGAGCAAGAGCGAACAACGGAAGTTGCATCATACGACACTGAAGATAAACGCAGAGGATTTGGATACAGCAGTGAGATACTTCAAGAAACAAGGCGTCAAAAGAATCGCAGTGGTTGGCAGTAGTTATAGCGGTCCATCCATACTTCTCAGCGACACAGCAAAATTTTTTGCAATTATTCTTCTGGATCCGTCATATAAGCTTTCATTTCTTACGCAGTATCATACTCGATTTGTAAAAGAATTGAACGCATATCTTCTTCGTGGCTCAGATGACTACGTGATCGGGAAGAAGATGGTTGAGGAATCAGAGAATCTTGATTGGGATTCTTTGACAAGTGATCTTACAACGCCGTTACTTTTACTCATGGCGAGTAATGGTGCGCTTGATGCGGGAGGGCGGCAATATCTCAAAGAAGCAAAGGGACCAAAAAAGCTCATCACTATTTCACGCTCTGATCATGGGTTTAACCGTGAGGGGAATGCAGAACGCGTGTATGCGGAGAGTGCAAAGTGGCTAAAGAAATACATATGAAGGATCTAGGAGAAAAGGCACTCTGCATTTTTTACACGCCAGACAAGCGTATTTTGTTGCAGGATAGGCGCGACAGAAGCAAGGTCGGTGAGGAGTGGGGATTCTTTGGTGGGAGCATTGAAGAAGGAGAAACACCGGAACAAGCGATGCTGCGCGAGATGCAGGAGGAGCTTGCATTTACCCCAACGGAATACACGTATATCGGTTTGTATCCGCACACCATTCCGGACTACGGATTTTTTACTGGCCATCTTTTCTTACACCAATGCCAAATGTTGGTGTAGAGGCATTCACACAGCATGAAGGTCAGGGTATGGAATTATTTTCGGTCGCAGATGCTTGGAAACTCAAAATGGTTCCGGGCGATGCAAATGAGTTAGGGATTATTGAAGCCGCGCTGAAGAAGATATAAGAAGTCAGCCGATCTTAATAATTTTACACAAGCTCTTGACAAAGAGCCGATTTTGGTATAGGTTGTGATGCTCTTTGTACTGCACATATGGCTTTGGGGGTGCCGCACGGGCATACGCGTCAAAGTGAAATGTGAGTAGAAGAGCCGGAGGTTCATTCCATGTTGCGGTTGTTGCGCTTTACGACCAACGTGCCCGTTGGGGACATTTGGCTCCCCAACCTCGAGTCTTATGTCGCGAAGCTCGAGGAGTCCCCGGAGAAGATGGGCACGTTTGCGTGCCATCTCCTGGTGCGGGAGGGAACGAAGGCCACGCTCGAGGAGATAGCTGACCAAACGGTCAGTACGCTCCAGAAGCGCTTGGAACCCTTCAACGAGAGGATTCAGGTAACGCCGAGCCGGCTGGTGCATGTCAGCCCTGTGGCTGCCGATCTCTGGATGCAGGTCTCCATCCCCCCTGAGGATGAGGACGCTGCTCCGGCCGACGCCGGCGCCCCGCCCCCGAGCGGCACCTAGTAGCCGCACGCACATCTCACGTTCGGGCCGGAACCACCTTTTAGGGGGTTCCGGCCATCGTTTTTGTTTAGAAAAATCAGCAGTATGGTAGCGGAGGACTTTGTCTACCTCCTCTTCTTGACACCCCACAGGCGAAAATGTATACTACTCCCTGTTGATAATCTATTAAAAACCTGCGCGTCCGCCCATTTGGGCGAGATACGGCAGGCGGTAAGGAGACCAGTCCACTATCGGGCAAACATACCTCTACCATTCCGTACCTTAATCCCCGCATTGCGGGGGAGAAAAGACAGTAATTCCTCATCAAGTAATCATTGGGACTTACTGTTTTTTCTTCGCTCGAAAACGCGCAGACACGATCACGCGCGTTGAGCTCGAGAGAGAAATATGTGCATTGAAAAGTGAAATCGTGATAGGAACGACTATTCCGTCGATTCCAGATTGTCCATCGTGGTCCGCCTTCGCTTCGCTTTGCGAAGCTATGGCGAGATAGTACGGACAATCGAAACATTAATGAGAGTTTGATCCTGGCTCAGGATGAACGCTGGCGGCGTGTTTTAGGCATGCAAGTCGAACGGGCACTTCGGTGTCCGTGGCAAACGGGTGCGTAACACATTGGTAACCTACCTCGAAGACGGGAACAACCTTGGGAAACTGAGGATAATTCCCGATACCTCTACTGCTCGCAGGAGCAGTAGGGAAACGGTTTACTACTTTGAGAGGGACCTATGGCTTATCAGCTTGTTGGTGAGGTAATGGCTCACCAAGGCTATGACGAGTAGCGGGTGTGAAAGCACGACCCGCCTCACTGGGACTGAGACACTGCCCAGACTCCTACGGGAGGCTGCAGTCGAGAATATTCCCCAATGGACGAAAGTCTGAGGGAGCGACGCCGCGTGATGGAAGACGCTCTTCGGAGTGTAAACATCTTTTCTTAGGGAACAAAGCAATTGAGTGTACCTGAGGAATAAGGGGCTGCTAACTTCGTGCCAGCAGCAGCGGTAATACGAAGGCCCCGAGCGTTATCCGGATTTATTGGGCGTAAAGCGTTCAAAGGTGGTTTTGTGTGTCACTGGTTAAATCTCACGGCTCAACCGTGGGACCGCTCGTGAAACTGCAAGACTTGAGAATGGGAGAGGTATGCGGAACTACCGGTGTAGTAGTAAAATGCGTTAATATCGGTAGGAACACCAATGGCGAAAGCAGCATACTGGAACATTTCTGACACTAAAGAACGAAAGCGTGGGTAGCGAATGGGATTAGATACCCCAGTAGTCCACGCCGTAAACGATGATCACTAGGTATTGGGAGTCTCGACCCTCCCAGTATCGTTAGCTAACGCGTTAAGTGATCCGCCTGGGGAGTACGGCCGCAAGGCTAAAACTCAAAGGAATTGACGGGAGCCCGCACAAGCGGTGGAGCATGTGGTTTAATTCGACAATAAGCGAGGAACCTTACCAAGGTTTGAAATCTAGCTGCATATCTTTGGAAACGAAGATAGCCTTCGAGGGTGCTAGACAGGTGATGCATGGCTGTCGTCAGCTCGTGGCGTGAGCTGTTCGGTTAAGTCCGGAAACGAGCGCAACCCCCATGAAGTGTTACATATTCACTTCAGACCGCTGCCTTGAAGGCAGAGGAAGGAGGGGACGACGTCAAGTCAGCATGTCCCTTTGATACCTTGGGCGACACACGTGCTACAATGGTCAGGACAACGGGCATAGCCAAACCGTAAGGTGGAGCGAATCCCATCAAACCTGATCTCAGTTCGGATTGGGGTCTGCAACTCGACCCCATGAAGTTGGAATCGCTAGTAAACGCGTATCAGCCACGGCGCGTTGAATACGTTCTCGGGCTTTGTACACACCGCCCGTCAAGCCAAGAGAGTCGGAAATACCCGAAGCGCCAAATTTATTTGGTTCTAAGGTAGGTCCGATGATAGGGGCTAAGTCGTAACAAGGCATCGGTAGCGGAAGCTGTCGATGGATCACCTCCTTTCTAGGGAGTCTCACGTCTCGCAAGAGATTGTGGACGCTTCAGCTCACGCGGTGTGAGTGGAGCATCTGACCTAGGAGGTCGGGCGTTGTGCAGTATCATACGATACTGACAACGTTTCAGCATTCATAAATTTTATTTATGAAGGACACGAATCAAATCTATGGTCCGACGGAATAATTGTTTCCTATCACGGTTTTACTCTTCAATGAGATAAAGCCCTCGTAAGAGGGTTTTATTGTTGATCGAAAGTAACCATAGCGTCCCGCCCCGCAAAGTCCTGAGGTTGCCGAAGGACGACGCGGGGTCACGGTTTTACTTCTCAATGACGATTGTCCTGCGAGAGCAGGATTTTTCGTGTATATAATTTGTACCTCGTCTCGCCTCGCCGAAGCCCAAAGGGTGAAGGCGGATTACGGTTTTACTTCTCAATATCGAGAATCCCTCGCAAGAGGGATTTTTGTTATACTATGGATGGTCTCATTTCCTGGAGGTACACATGACCATGCTACTGAGCGATATCTGGGCACGTGTCCAGAATACGCTGCTCCTTGTCGCCATGTATTGCGCGGAATTTCTTCTCGTCGCGCTCATCGCCTTTATCGGCTACGGGTTGACCCGTCACTGGGCGGTCGCGTTTACTGGCGGGGTCGCCACGTACTGGTTGATCGGATATCTGAGCGATGCACAGGGTCTGTTCCTGAATTCAGTGCCTTGGACGTGGGAGAAGAACACTCGCAGGGCGTGGATCTGGCCGTACTACGAGTGCAGAACGTTCTTTCGCTAGCGAGCAAGGCTCGCCTCGCTCCCACCGCGCCTCCATTATTTCTTCGGGGACGGACAACAATGCATCACGCATCTGCTGCCCGTCCCCGCCCACCCTCCCCCGCTGGGGATTTTTTGTTTATCCTTGACACAACACTTTTTTTGTAGTAGCCTTGCACGTTCCTTCACACCTATAACCCAAACCCGGAAAGGAGTGCGTGATGAACGACGAGGAACGCATAGCGATTAAAACCGCTAGCTATCATGACAATAGGCACGCCTACCGGGAGTTTCTTCTCGGCAATCGTGCAGAACGCGCCCTTTATGATGGCAAAACGGTTCTGGATCTTGGCTGCGGAATGCCGTGGCGTGCTCGTGCAGTTCGCGATGCTGGTATTCCTAGCACCGTGATCTCACTCGACCATCGGTGGCTGAATCTCTCTATCGGCCGGCGCCTTCCTGGAAGGGTGCTTGCTGAGGCCTCGGCGCTCCCATTTTCTGAAGCGACCTTCGATCTCGTATTCAGCCGTGGTGCACCGCCGTGCCTTGTTTGGACCGCTGAGGAATGCGAAGCGCAGTTTGCGGAACTGCTTCGTGTATTGAAACCGGACGGCTTCGCGATCATTCAGGCTCTGCTTGGCTTCATCGATCGGGAGTGTACCGATCAATGGCTGAGTGAGGGTTCTTCACGCAAGTCCGGCTATCGCTTCAATGACCCCAACAACCGTCGAGAGATCCTCGAGCGCTCGAATGCCTGGGTGCAGGAGCGGTTCAGTGCGGAGTATATCCGTGTTTTTCAACCGCATGCACCGAGGTGCCTCTCATGGAACTTCGGCGTCTGGATCCTTCGTAAGTAGCCCGTACCACCCTGGAGGAGTGGTGCGGGTTTTCTCATATCCTTTTTTCTTGACAGTACAACCCGAAGCAGATACCGTATCACCATTCGAAGGGTCGCACATTCCACCACGCTCATGCACGCATCACAGAAGGGAGAAGACAGTGCCAGCGAAACGTACGCCTCGCCGAAGCTTTCAGCTCCTTATCTGGAGACGTGAGGATGCTCTTGCCTGGAGGGAGCTTCCCGCGTCATCGTTGCACAAGGCCGTTGATATTGCACAGGCTCATGCCGCGCGGCACTTCCGGCGTTATCCGTTTATGCCGGTGCGCTGGACAGTTTTTCTTCTCACAGGGAAGAAAGCAGCGAAGGATGTTGCCCGCGGGATCGTACGCGCGCCTGTCCGCAAGGGAAGGCCGACGCGCGATTTTTCCGTTCGCGTTGAGACGCTCATTTACAGCCAGGATATCATGCCCCCGCGGACATGATGTCGCAGCGCGACTCGTTTGCAGGTTCACTGATGCGCGTGCAAGGGGTTCTCGCACGCGTTCTGCTCGTCGGGATAGACACACAGGAGGTGCATGTTGGTTACTCTGCTGAATCTCCACATGGAAGCTTCTGGGCTTTCATGCCTGCGCTCGATCGAGGTGGAGGGTCCGCGTACTGTTGCGGAGCTTGCGCTCGCGGCGCAGCGTTCGGTTGAGGAGCGGTTTGGGGATATCCTGACTCCGGGTTCCAGGGTTTCCTGGCGGATCCACGCACTGGACTGTCCGGACGGCACGTGCCTCGGGTGTGGCATGTCGGACTTCGGCAAGGGCCAGCGCTGCAGGCACACGTTCTACCCCGCGGCCGCCTGAAGGCACGTGGAGGAAGGAGGGGCACATGAAGAAGCTGTGTGAGGATGGGGAAGTTGTCGTCGAGGTTCGCAGCGAAGGCGGGAAGGGCCATGGGTTTCTCCTTCTTCTGAGCAAGAGGATGGGTCGTGGCAATTCCTGCAATCTCGCTGAGCATGTCGCGTGGATCATCGACAACATGCCCCGTTGGAAGACGAAGAGCTACGTGGTATGGACCATGCGCACCTCGATCGGTGGTATTCTCATCAGCGGGAAGCGGCATGTCCGCCGGAGCCCCAAGGGCAAGGTGCGTGTCACGCACAACGTCACCTCCCCGGGCGGCGGGAGCAAGCTCGGTCTCACGCCGAAGAAGCCGCTCATTTCTTGCGTCGGCAGGCAGGATCTCATCGATCCAAAGCTCTTCATCGAGCGGCGCTTGCGCCGACTGAGGGGAAACCGCTAAGCGGGAGGGAAAAGTTCTTGGGGAGGTCCGGCATTGCCAGGCCTCCCTCATTTATTATATGGGGTTATTTTGTGTATATTGACTTTTTTGACTACATATGGTATACTATAATGTTCGGCTACAAGAGCGTCTTGTGGGCATGAACGTGGTTTGGACCTTGAAAACTCAAAAACATGGGAGGTAAAAGACCATGTTGTACTGGATGCGGTTTTTGTCGCTCTCACTCGCCTTCGGTTCAATCGGTCTCACCGCGTCGAACATGCCCATCTGGGCGTGTCTCGCCGCCGTTTTGGCACTTACCCTCACCGTGGACCAGTTCTGGTTCGCGGTTCGCAAGGAAGGATTTTTCTTCACAATGTTCGGCCCTCGCGAGATGTGGAGACTCATCTGTGAGTCCGGACGCTTCAGCTTGCGCGGCTTCCATCTTCTCTCGGCCACTGCGCATGTTTCTCTCGTGGTGTGTGTTGCTGGGATCACCATCCTCAACACACTGCCCCCCGCGTTCTCCATGGTCGAACCCCTCGTTCGGCCGTGGGTTGAGAAGTCACCCTTCATCGCCGGCCTCTTCTAAAGAGCGCTGGGAAAGGAAAGAACGATGAACATCCTGCAGATTCGTGAATTACTCCGTGTGAACCTCACCTACATCACCATCATGCGGGCCGAGGTTCGCATGTTCGATTGGCAGGGGATCCTCTCCTGCCTTCTGGGCTGGTTCGCTCTGGTAAAGTGCCAGACTGCGAACGACGCCTGGGGCCTCCTCGGGGTCGCTGCTTTCCTTCTCATGCTGCGGGCGCTCTTCTCGCTCGCCGAGAAGTTCGACATCCTCGAGTACACCCGCGACCAGACACAGGAGGTTATCACTAGCCTGAAGGAAGCAGAGGGATTCAAGCCCTCTTTGTCCCTTTGGACGTCCGTACTCCCCTACGAGATGAAGGGGAACATACTCACGAGTAAGGCGAGACATAACTCCGACCTTGCTTTCTACATCATCTCCGCCTTGGCCACACTCTGGGCCAGCTATGAGGGCATCTCCTGGTTTGTCTGGTACGTGTTTTGAGCCATCCCCTCTGAGACTGTGCCGCCATTCGCACCTTCCGCCGCTCTTACGAGGGACGGACAACAGCGCATCCTGCGTCTGCTGTCCGTCCCCACTCACCTTCCCGTATCACATCGGGAATTTTTTTTATAAAAAAGGAGGATCCCATATTCTGACGGATGTAATCCTATTGCTGTGGTTCAAGCGATCAGCGCTTGCGCCACACGTGGCTTTCTGGTACATTTCCGCTGTTCTGCATCGGAACGATGCCTTTTTCAGTCAGTCAGCAGAATATTTGGGCGATTAGCTCAGGTGGTTAGAGCGCAGCACTGATAATGCTGAGGTCCCAGGTTCGAGTCCTGGATCGCCCACCATCGGTCGATGATGTATAAGACTTTAAGGGGTCCCCGCAAACGGGGTGCGCAGGGCGAGTAGCTGCTCACGAGTGTAGCGAGTGAGCAGCGTGAAGCGAGCCCGAGCACACGTTTGTGGGGTAGAGCGAGGATTCGCGCGAAAGCTGAAGTGAGCGAGATTATGAGCTCATGGAAGCTGTAGCGCGAAACGACGCGCCGCGGTAGCTCAGTGGTAGAGCGCGGGCCTGAAGAGCCCGGCGTCGACAGTTCGATTCTGTCCCGCGGCACCAGAGAGTCCATCACATATGTGGTGGGCTGTTTGGTGTGCTCACAATATGACAACTGTCTCTGATAATCCGCCGTAGCCTCCGGGCGAAGGCGGATGTTCCGCGGCACCAAAATATCACCATTCGTGGTGGTTTTTTGGTATCATATGTCTATGGATAAAAAGAAACTCACTGCACTCGTTACTCGCCGCCTTGCAAAAGAATACCCAGAGGTTCATGTAACACTCGATCGGCATACGCCATTCCAACTCGTCGTTTCTGTTATCCTTTCTGCACAGGCAACAGACAAAAAGGTGAACGAGGTAATGGCTCCGCACTACAAGACGTACAAAACCGCAAGGGATTTTGCAGCGCTCACGCAAAAGCAGCTTGAGCAGATGGTACGGCCACTCGGGTTTTATCACATGAAAGCTCGCGCGGTTCGCGAAACAGCGTTGCGCGTGTGCGATACGTATGATAACCGTGTACCGCTGGATTTTGATGCATTATTGACACTGCGGGGGATTGCACGCAAAAGTGCAAATGTGATTTATGGCGAACTTACTGGTACAGTGAAAGGAGTGGTCGTGGATACGCACGTCACGCGACTCGCGCATCGCTTGGGACTTTCAAAGAAGAAAAATGCCGTGCAGATAGAGCGTGATCTCATGAACATTGTTCCTGAGAAGGACTGGCGCATGTTTCCGCATTATCTGGTGTGGCATGGCCGCGCGGTGTGCAAGGCGCAGCGCCCTGCATGCGACGCGTGCTCCCTTAATACTTTTTGCCCGTCAGCATTTCAATTGAAACCATGGAAAAAAAAGAACCCCGCGAAGCGGAATCCGACTCTGCCGGGGAACAAGGCTATCAAAAGATAAGTCGCTGGAAGCAGTTTCAGCAGTACCAAAAAGCACAAGAGCGAGTGCTCCGTACGCTCAACCTCACAGAAGCTCTTGCTCTTCTTTCGCTTCTCGTTTTTCCGCCGGCTGCATGGTATGGACTTGCACCTCTTGCTGTCATTCTTTGGATCGTTTCCCTCTTTGGCGGTGAGAGTTTTGCGCGGCAGGTTGAAGAGCGTTTTCCGGAGGATAAAGAAATTCGCGCAGCAACACAGGACGCCGACGCGCGCAGCATGGATCCATCCCGCTGGGGGGAATTCTTACAAACAATGAACGGCCGCCTGTTTGCGTTCGCCCTTCTGCAAGCAGCAGCTATCCTTTATCTGCTGTTTTCCCGCTAGCGCTTTTGTCCGGCGATTGCTTCTCTACGCGTTCTGCAAGCTTTGCGAGCCGCGTGGTAACAAAGACAATGACGACAGTGATGACCACTGCGTAGCCGAAGAGTGAAATGATATTTCCCGCTTCGCCAAAGATCTGCTTAAAAAGCGCTTGGATGGCATTGTTCCACGCAAGCGCTGCAACAAGACCGAACCCGCTCGTGGCGAGCTGGATCATGGTTTTGACGTATTCGCGTCCGAGCATAGAGGAGAAGTTAATGGGTAATGAAGTATAGGTGATGGAGTGGCCACAGGGTATGATAGCAAGTTTTTTCATTATTCTCTATGATGAGCCACAAGGAAAAAGCCCGGTGCGCGCCATGCAACACCGGGCTCAAGGAACTCTACTAGACATTGCGGCCTCCCCCCCATCCGCGCGCGTTGCGCAGACAGGTACCGCTGGTGCAGGAACGAGATGCAGTTACCGAAGAATCACAATCCGGTCTCTGTCCGCCGGCCGGCCGTTGAAGGTCAGCAGGAGGAAGTAGACACCGGACCCGAGAGAATCAGGCACTTGGATGTTCTCGGCGTTGTAGCCGGAGAGCGTCCGTCCTTCGAATCCGAAGTCCGGCACCATCCGACCACGGACGTCGAACATCCGTAGACTTGCTTCGACTCCCTCTGGTGGCGCGCCGACTTCCACAAACAGCTGTTCACCCGGACGGACCGGACGTTGGCTGGCAGGGAAGACAGCGAGGGGTGTGGGAACCCCGGGCGGATCGTCGCCGACGCCGGTGACGTCGCCGCCAGGCTCGAAGAGCAGACCGCCCTTGAATGAGGACGCGGGCTTCTGCGCGTAGACTACCTGGCCCGTGAACTCACCACTGGTTCGCTGCGCACTCCATGTATACGACTGGTTCTCCGCGGACGACGAGACGTCCTCGAACGTCGAGGAGATGCTCATGAACACCCTCTCCGCGTCCGTGCCGTACAAGTACACGAAGTTCGTCGCCATACTGGGTTCTTCCACGTAGCTGATCGGCAGGAACTGTAAGTGCGCCATTCCGGAGGCCGTTGCGTTGGCCGGGTCGGATGACATCCAGGTTCCTTCCCAGTTGTTCCAGATGCCGGTTTCACAGTGCCCCACCGTGCCACCCCCGTTGTCGAAGGTGCGGGTGATGGTACCAGTGCCCACCGGTAGTTGGATCGTCGCGGCGACGTTGATACCCGACACGAAACACGTGGGGATGTTGAGGGAGCGCATGTATGCGCAGAGCGCCTTGGACATTGACGTGCAGTTGCCGCCATACGTCCGCACCTTTGCCATACCGCGCTGCTCAACGCCCACGTATCCCGTCACCATGTTGGTGAGCGGATTATCGCGTGCATGTACCGCGAACGCCGTGAGATCTGGGATCTCTGGGATACTGGTCGTGTAGGACGTGTAGTACGCACCCGGTTCAGGGATGTAGTCATCATCCACACCGTTGAGCGTCTGTCCACGCGTTCCACGTGCCGTCCAGCGGATCTCGAACGTCTGCGGAAACACGAAGCTCGTGTTCCGGAGATCAAATCCCACCAGCTCCCACTGTTGGGAAAAGTCCTCACTGTAGCCAGCGATCGGACTGTAGGTGTAGTTGATCGAACTCACGGAACAAAAGCTGTCCCACTCGTCCGGAAAGTCTAGACGCGGCCGTAGAACGTAGACCCAGAGGGAGGAGAGGTTGCTCGAGGAGAATCCCGAGATGGTAACCACTACCTTCCGCTCAATAGTCCAGTTCATAGACTGCGAAGAACTTCCGTAGTCGTGGTAGGTTGTGGCACTGCTGGCCTGCGGAAGCAGGAGCAGCACCAGCAGAGCCACGAGCAGGATGCGCCCGCGCATGGCTACTGCCCTCCCGTCGTAATCTCACAGATCTCCGTCTGGTTGACCGTGTCCCAGATGATGCCGACCGCGAAGTCGAGCATCGTCGTGATGACAGGGTCGCCATTGGCGGTGATTGCAAGCGTTCGGACAGGCTGTCCTTCCTGGAACGGCGAGGTAAGCGGCGCCTTAACCGGCGACGCGGACGCGGTCTGCATCAGCGTACTGGCCAGTGCCGTGACCTGGGCGTGGTCTGCTCCGGTGAGCAGAACATACCCGTTGCCATTCATGGAGATCTTCTTGTTTTCGCGGACGGACTTGTAGTCCTGGGTGAGCGGGATCGAGAATATGAGGATCGGCTTGAGCTGCACCGGATGCGGTACACTCATGTCTTCTCCCGTACTCTCATCCACACTGCCACCCGCAGCCGGCATAGTGACGGTGAACAGGTCGCCCTGCTTGCCGTTCATGACGGTATTGTCCGCGCATAGCGCGATGACGATGCCTCCGTTCATGGACTCCGCAGCGAGCGGTTCCATGACAGCGAACATCGGTGCCGGGCCAGAGATCGGCCGCGACATTTCGGGTGAGCCTGCCCCCATCGTGACGAGGAACAGGGCCGCCATCAGGCTAACGCGTTTCATGGCGTTGTCCTTTCTCACGCGTTGCGTGGGGTTGTTAACGGGTGACCTTCTTCCAGTCCTTGGCCTTGATGCCTCCCCACGTCGTCGGCTCCGCAGGCGGAGGGGGCGGAGGGGGCGGAGGGTTGGGGCCCAGGAAGAGCGAGTCCACAGGAGCGTCCGTTGACATCGTGGTATTCAGGCCGGTGATGTTGTGATCCATAGGCTGCGGCGCCAGCGTGATCGGCTGGGTTGCAGCCTGGCTCGCGGTGTCGTCGTTCGTCGGCGCAAGCACCGAATCGGTGCCGCAACCAGCAAACAACGCCACGCATACGAGCGCGGCGAGGGTGAGTAGTTGGAACCGTTTCACGGGTTCACCTCTTTCTTGTCCTTGCACGAGTTGTCAAGGATCTTCTGCGGTAAACCTCCCCCGCGTTTGGGGAAGGGCTTTTCCCGGATTCGGATGTATTCCGAGACCCTGAAAAGCACCTAACCTAATCATAAACCCGCCCAGACGTCAAGGCCAGGACCGGATATGTCATTGCGAGCCTAATTCTGCGAAGGTGTGGCAATCTTGTGGTATACAGAAGGGCGAGATAACAAGAGTACCGCGACCTCTCCTTCAGCAGACGCAGGGCAGGGTTCTCAATGATAAATTGTTATTCTCCAACTATGCCGTCAGTTGCCTCCAGGCATTGGATCAAGTTCGGTGTCAGCGTCCAGCCGCATTCGCCTGATGGCTGGCGTTCGCACGTGGCGTCTTGGTAGCAGGCATATTCCTGTTTGTACACACAGTCGGTGATGATTTCCTCATCACTACAGACTTGCCCACTGCAGCCGGTTTTGATACACGGTGCCAGCGTGGTTTCGGTTATGGGGGGTGTTTCCTCGGTTTTGAGATTATTTTCCCATATCCACCACGCGCCCCATACAACAAAAATGAGGCCAAGAATAATGAGGCATTTTGTACACCATCGTTTCATATAGAGGGAGTATAGCAGTTATGGATACTTGACAAAATTAGTATTTGTGCTTTAATAAGTGGTTATTCTGGTAGCATGTTCTTTATTATTCGTTGGTAGCGGATATGGCATGCGTATACACGCGTGCTTTATCTGCTACTGACGCTCCAACGCGGAGTTATGCAGCGGACGGTGGTCGCGTACCGATAGAGAAACGCGGCACAACCTCTCGGAGGTGGATGATGCACGTCAGTATTTCTTGGATAATCCCAACGGAGGTTTACTACCCAGAACTGATAGGCCACGTCGAATGCCATCTGCGACCCTATGTGGAAGTGGTCGCGGCGATGCTTCCCCAAAAAGGGTGGGGCGGCATCACATTCAGCGTTGAAAAATGGTCGGACGCACGTGGAGCTCTCAATTGGGTTCGCCACAACCTCGAGAAGTACTGGATGGCCGGGTCGTTCAGCATCTCGATTGAAGGGGTGGCCCTTGAGGGATACCTTGAGAATGTCTTAGACGAGCGGGATCGATACAAGATGGCCATTGCCGCGGCGATCCGCGTGATCAAGGGATCACGTTTTCAGGTTCCCAGCTCCGCTCTCAAGAAGGTCCGAAAGGACCTCGAGGCGGCTCTCTAGCAGGTTAAGACCCGGGCGCGCTCTGCCATGCAAGACCTCCAATTGCATACACGAGCGCCCCGGGCTGCTTTTTTATATACAAAAAACTAGCGCAGCACTGTGCGCCCGTACACGTTTTATTCTAGCCCTGCGCGTTCAGCTCCCGCTCCGCGCGGTCTGCGAGTTCCAGCAGCGTTCCGGTTTCTTCCAGAGAGAAGTTGCGCGGCTTGGTGTCTTTCACGCAAAAGACGCCGACCGGGAGATGCTGTTTTTCATCATGCAGTGCAACACCGGCATAAAAACGGATGTGTGGCGGTCCGGTCACCATCGGGTTATCGGAAAAGGTCGGATCCTTCTTTGTATCCTCCACGATGAAGACTTTTTTGTCTGACACCAATGCATGCCCGCAGAATGATGAAGAGCGTGGACCTTCCCAACTCTCTAGCCCGATGCAGGATTTGAACCATTCGCGGTCTTTGTCGATGATGGAGATGGTCGAGATGGGCACATGCAGGCGCTGGATTGCTTCGCGCGTGAGCCTGTCGAATCGTTCATCAGGCGGCGTATCCAAGATTTCCAAAGCGCGCACCACGGCAAGGCGCTCGTTTTCATTTTCTGGTATTGGCGCGTTTTTCATATCCTTCCTTGTTATACTCGTATGATACGAAAAACGGTGTGCATTGTCTATAAAGTCTCCTCTACAACCTATTCAATAAACCCGCCGGCTTGGAGTTCCCAAAGTTTTTTGTACAGGCCGTCTTTTTGTGCGAGAAGCCCGTCATGCGTTCCTTCTTCTTTGATGCTGCCATGATCCACAACGATGATGCGATCCATTTTATTGATGGTTGAAAGGCGATGCGCAATCACGATGGTGGTCTTGCCTTCCATAAGCCGCGCGAGTGCGTCTTGGATAAGCGCTTCAACATGTGAATCGAGCGAGCTTGTTGCTTCATCGAGCACAAGAATAGGAGCATCCTTGAGAATCGCGCGGGCGATAGCAACCCGCTGGCGCTCTCCTCCGGAAAGTTTGATGCCGCGTTCGCCGACGTAGGTTTCATAGCCGTCCGGAAGCTGGGAGATGAACTCATCACAATGCGCTGCCTGCGCGGCCGCGAGCACTTCTTCATTTGTTGCTTCTGGCTTGCCATAGCGAATATTCTCCTTGAGCGTGCGGTGAAAGAGAATAGGATCCTGCGGCACAAACGCCATAGTACTGCGGAGTGAATCCTGCGTCGCGTGCGCGATGTTCTTGCCGTCAATGGTAATAGCACCGTCCGTCACGTTGAAGAAACGGAAGAGTAATCCGACAATCGTTGTTTTGCCCGCGCCAGAGGGTCCCACGAGTCCTATCTTTTCTCCCGGACGCACGGTGAGCGAGAAGTCCTTAATAACGTCGCGCGTTTGGTGGTATGCAAAGCGCACGTGATCAAAGCGCACCTCACCGTTGGTGACGATGAGCGGTTGTGCATTTGGCGCGTCTTGCACGTCGTATGGAGTTTCAAGAATTTCCACCATTTCTTCTGCGCGCGCAAAGTCTTGGTACATGCGTTGCACCATGCGACCGAATTGCCAGATATGGACGAAGACAAGCAATAAGTATGATTGGATCAACGCGAAGTCGCCGATAGTGAACGCGCCTTTTTCCCATTGCTGAACTGCGAGATAAAAAACAGCGAATTCAAGAAAAGCCATGAGCAAGCCTTGCACCGTGTCTGACCACTGGCCAAGATCATAGATGAACGTACGGATCTTCCGTTGCTGCGTTGTCTTTTTTTCGTAGCCCTTTTTCTCGCTCGGTAACGCAGAAAAAAGCTTCACGTTTTGGTTGTTCGTGATGGTGTCTGCAAGATATGCCGTGGTTTCTGAATCGATCTCTGCCGCGCGCACGTCGTATTTCATCTTCCATATGGCAAACCAATAATTCAATGAGAGAAACACGATCGTCCACGCGAGCATGAGCAATCCGATGGTTGGCTTCCAGATAAGCAAAACACCGATGACGACGATGATACGGAGAAAAAGGGGAATGAGATCGAAGTTCAGCCGGTCTTGGATGTTCTCAAATGAATCAACGACGCGATTCGCCTTACGCACCAATGAACCCACAAATCGATTGATAAAGAAGGTGTATGAATGCCCGTGAAGGCGCGTGAAGGTTTCATTTGAAAGACCTTCAAGCGTTTTTGGTTGGAAGCGATTATAGGTGAAGCCACCCAGACGAAAAAGGGATTGCTGGATGAGGTGAATGATCAGGATCAGAACGATGGTATGAAAAAGCCGACCGGCAATATCCGTATTCTGGCCCGAGCCCTCGCCTAAAATATCGAAGAATTTTTTGTAATAGAGCGGAGCAACGAGTCCCATGATGACCGCGCTCGCAAAACCCGCATACCCAAAAAACCCGGACCACGGGTGTTTTTTTGTGTGCCGCCAATAGAGGCGGATCGTTTGCTTGGTAATTTGTTTCATTGCAGAATAAAAGAGTGCCGGAGAGTATACTATACATCCGGCTTATGAGCAAGAAAACGCCCAAAAAGAGTGGTGCGTGGAGTGAAAGTGGCACGGTTGTTTCTTGTGGTCACAAATTTTACGGAGTGAGTCCCTTGATGGTATCCGGATACTCCGGAAAGTAGTGTTCAATCTCTCGAAGGTTGAAGGAACGCAGAATGTCCGTATTCGGCTCACGTTCCAAAAGAAAACGGAACGATGCTTCGATGAACTTTTCCATGCTTATGTGCCCCGCAGTGAGCATGTCATAGTAGGGCTTATCAACCGTGACGCGGTGTTGTGTCTTTTGCTTACCATCAATATCAACGAGAAACTGGAAGCTGTTGTGATCATCAAGTATGTATGTGATTGAGATGGCATTCATTTTTGGGTTCTTTATTTTATGCTGATCTCATATTGGTATGCATTCACATGCCCGAACCCTTCTTCTCCCTCAGGCGCATAATGAAGCGTGCCGCATACCGCCACTTCGCCAAAACACGTCTGCTGGCCGAATTCCGTGAGTGTGCAATCAACGCCTGGTTCGTCATCAAGTGAAGCGCCCGTCACCCACACCCACGGTTTATTGATGATGCGATCCCCATTATCAGCAATACGAAAGTCCGGACCAATAGCTGAGAATTCAAAGCTTCCCTGATAAAAACCTTCAAGGCATATCTCTTTGTCATCGTAACTTTCTGGGTTCGCATCAATGGTGCTGATAGCGTTGGGGAGGGACGGAAGCGCTTCTCCGGTAACGGGATGTATAAAGGTTGGTTGAATGTCATCCGCTGGGGTTGTTGTGATGGCGGTATTGGTATTGATGTTTTCGGTTACCTCTCCATTGTCACGTGACGCGACAATGAAACTCACAAGAAGAATAACCACAACAGCAACACTGATGCCGATGGCCGCGCTTTTTTTATGATTCATTGGTGTGAGATTTTTACGAATAAGTGCCATGATTGATGGTGAGAACAAATGGATAATGGTCTCGGTGCCATTTCAGAATAGCGCCGGTGAGTGGCTTGGGGAAGAGCCGCACCTTTTGGAGTGATGCAATTGGGTGCCACGAGAAGACAAGATGATTTTCTTGCGAAGTTCCAGCACCCTTTGGCAGACGGCCTGCATAAAGAAGATTCACTTCATATCGTTCCGCAAAACGGTTTTCCACTGCGCCAATCGCGCGCACGGACGTGGCGCGCACCCCGAGCTCTTCGCGCATTTCCCGGCGCAGTGCCTGGGCACCTGTTTCTTCTTTCTTGATGCCACCCCCAGGAAGGAAGTACCATCGCTCGCCTTTAAGTTGCACGAGTAGGATTTCATTGCCACTCAAAAAAACACCGCGCGTGACCATTTCCTGCGGTGCGGTCCGGTGCGGGCGCTTATTCATAAAATGCGACAACGAATTCGCTGAACCCCTTGATTTCGCCTTCTTTCGGTTCGACGCGTTCCACATGCGCGCGATCCGTACCCTCATTCACCCACGCGATGAACTGCTTCATCTGTTCTTCTTTTCCTTCAGCCTCAATATAGACCGTTCCGTCGGGTTCATTGCGTATGAATCCCGCAATGCCAAGTTCCTGCGCGATCTGCTTTGCAGCGTCGCGGAAGAAGACTCCCTGCACTTTTCCATGTACTCGAATGTTGAGATGTTGCTTTGCCATAGGTATACTTAGTGTACCACTATGGCAACGGTCTTCACAAAAATATTACAGGGGGAGATTCCAGGGAGAATCATTGCACAGAACGAGCATTGTTTTGCTTTGCTTGATATCCGCCCGGCTCAGCCCGGCCACACCCTCATTATTCCAAAACAAGAAGTGGATTATTTTTTTGATTTAGATGAGGCGCTTCTCAATGAAATGATGCATTTTTCAAAGAAGGTCGCTGCGGCAATACAAAAAGCGACCGGCGCATCACGCATTGGCGTGAAGGTGGTTGGCCTTGAAGTGCCCCATGCGCATATTCATCTTATTCCCATTCACCACGAGCTGGAGATGGATTCGGCACGTGCGGTACAGATGTCCGCCACAGAGCTTGATGCGATGAAAGAAAAAATTATCGCAGCGCTTGGCGATACGGTGTAGTGTCGCCCTCTTCCTGTTATCGGTCGAGGATTTTTTGTGCTGGTGTTCGGCGGTCTTCTTGTGCTGGCGCGATGAAGCTTTGTTTCAGCAGCCAATACGTGAGTCCAAATAACCCAAGTCCGATTACAGTAAAAAGGAGAATAAAACCTTGTTGGAATATAAAGAGACTCGCGTCAATGTTATAGATGAACATATAGAATGTGAGCAGGATGAGCCACACAGACGCCACAAAGAGACGTAAGGCGGTGTGGTGGTCGTGTTGCGGTAGTGGTGCTGACATAGGATTACACCTCCAACGATTCTCCGGGGCCGAGTGGTTTCACAGTAATGCCCGCTTCCCCAAGATTCTCTGCCGCAATAATATTTTGACCTTTAATAAAAAAGTCCTTGAAATACGCATCATGAATAGGAATGACGATCTTGGGGTGGACTTTTTTGGCGTATGCAAATGCTTCAAATCGCGGTCCCCAGGGTGAGACGATCGGTAGGGCAAGTACTTGGATTTCACCGTATGGAATTTCACCAAGGAAAGAATCACCTGGATGATAGACGGTGCCATTCACAATAAAGCCAATATTGTCCGGGGATGTTTTTGTGGTATGACCATGGGCTGCTGCAACGCCGATGATGGTGAATGCACCAAGAACCTTTGTTTCTCCGGGTTGGATGATCTCCGCATGTAGTCCGTCCTTTTTTGTTTTTTCTGCGAGTTGCACATTGGTGATGATCGGTATGGCTTGCTCATGGAGGATCTGCTGTATGACATCGGGCGCATAATGGTCTGGGTGTTCATGCGTCAGTAAGATGCCATTGGGGATTGGGATATCCTTAGGATCGATAGGGTCAAGATATAAAACACCACCTGGGTCAATGAGAAGTTTCTCATCGCCCTCTTCCAGCATCAGGCAGGAATGACCATATTTGGTTATGCGCATAAAGGTATTGTAACGAAAAAGAAGGGGAAACGTCTAATGCTTTGTTATTGTCATGCGGGATTTCCACTGGTACTGTTTCATATCCACAAAAAAGTTCCCGTCGCGTTCCGTGACCTCGACGCCGTCTTTTTCAAGAAGAATTTTTTGCTCGTTTGCATTATGTTCCGGGCAGGTTGTGGAGATGTATCCTTTTGCATTGATGACGCGCCACCACGGCATGGTGTGGAGGATGGTGTCGTCAACCGCATGGAGCGCCCAGCCAACGAGCCGTGCGCCGCGCGGCATTCCGGCAAGCGCCGCGATCTGGCCATAGCTAGCAACACGGCCGCGGGGGATCTTGCGGCAGACGGCGTAGATATGTTGGTACGTTCCGTGGGGCATATCTGTACATTACAACAAAAACACCCATGAAGGGTACATCACGTCACCGTGGTGGGTGTTTATTGTTCTTGCCAGCTGTCCTGCCCGATGTTGTACGTGAGGATGATATCCGCGATCTGCTGGTAGATCGCACCAAGATCCTGTGCAGTTGGAGCCGGGAAGTACATCTTTGTCCCGCCGATATCTGATGCAATGTCCGTGAGGAGCGCAGGGTTCACGCTGTTGCCAAGTCCGATGGAAAAAATTACGATGCCGTTCGCCTTTGCCGTATGTGCGGACGTACGCGTCATTGCCGTTGCTGTCGCTTCATTGATCGGCTGATTCGGCTTTCCATCCGTGAGAAGCAACATCGCCCTCGTTCGGCCTGGCCACATCACTTCTGTCAGTTGATCTGCGGCGATATCGATGGCGGCGCTGATATTCGTGTTACCGTAAGGATCGGTGATGTTCGCAATGCGCGTCTGGACGGAGGCAAGGTCTGTTGTTGGAGCAGTATCGAGTGCGGCATTCTCGTTGTATATAACGAGGCCGATCGCATCAAAGGCTGGATCAAGATTATCCACGAATATCGATGCTGCTTCTTGCGCTGTGGCAAATGGCTCCAGGCGCGGGCCCCAGATTGCATGAGCAGCAAGACATGGATTGCGATCGACATAAAGTCCGTTGCTGCAGGAATCGTCATCCATGCTTCCGGAGCGGTCAAAGACATGCATGAGTGCCGTAGGAGTGTGGCTTGCCGCAGGTCCTGCATCGCGATAAGAAGAAACAACAGTCCTCTCATGTGCAGCAGCAGTTCCGGTTGCCTGCAAATTTCCGCTTGCCCCGGACGCCTGAATGGTGAGGACGCACGATGCATCCCCGACGATTAGCGGAGCGGAAGCGGTGTAGGTGCTCGTATATGCTGCATTCGTCCGGAGCTGCAGATAGCCTTCCTCAATACAGCCCTGCGCGGCAAAGAAAGCCTGTTCCGTGGTCGCATCTTGTTCCGTGCGGGTGTGGTCTTTGATCGCAATGGCGTTGCCGCGGAGCGCAAGCATGAGTAAGATAGCTGCGGAGAAAAAAACCACTGCGAGCGTGATGGCGCCTTTTTCGCTGTTGTATTGTGGTGTGGTGTTCATTAGCGTCCTTGTCGGTATGCAATGGTCGAATGGATGCTTTGGGATTGCGTACCCACCTGTATGGTGAGTGAGACCTGAAGCGCGGAGGAAACAGTTTGGAATGTGGCGTTTGTGACCGTTGCATCTGCGTCGATCACGGAAATAAGATTTGGCGGTGTGCCAACAGCGTTGCCGATAAGTAAGGCATTGTTTTCGTACCGCATGCGGGTAATAACGGGGTTCGTGTCCGGCTCTGCATAAAAATCGACTTGACCCGGCTGAATTTCAATGTGGTATGCGTTGCGTGCCGCATAGGTGATCGTTGAGAGGGTATTCCGCGCGATCTCCTGTGCGTGTTGCTGATCGGCAAGTAAGGTCTGTTGCCTGGTCATGTTGAGCACCATACCTCCAAAGAACGTGAGCACCATTCCGGAGAGCCCGAGGTACAGGAGAACTTCTATCATCGTTATGCCGCGTTGGTTCATCGTCGTTATTTCCAATGAGTGAGAAAGGTTTCCAACTGTTCGGTTTTGGGCAGATCTCCTTCATGCCACGATACCGTGACGGTCGCGTGGCGTACTTGGTCATCGTCCACCCCGTTCAGCGAAAGCTTTCCGAGCGCATCGCGGTGTCCCGGAGTGATCTGGAGCAAACGCGAGAACGTGCTGTCGATGGCCTCACCGTCAGGAAGGGCCGTTTCCACCTGGAGTACCAGATTCCCGCTTTGTTCCACGATGCGGTAGTATTCTTCACCTGGTGTCAGTGTGAGATTGCTCCAATCGTCATACTTCATGGCGAATACTTGCTCCATGGTTTCCTTTGCGTATGCGGCTGCCTGCCCCTTGAGCTCCGATGCTGTGGTGAGTTTGCTGTTCGCACCGATGAGCGCTCCGACGGCCAGACTGAAGATGACGCCGATGCCCAATGTGAGCAACACTTCCAGTACAAGACTGCCGCGTTGTGTGGTGTTGTTCTTCATTGGATATGTGCGTCAATGATCCCTGGCTGTGCAATGGTGAGGAGTGCGCTTTGCGTACCGCGCGTGAGCGTTAATGTTGCATTTGTATCCGGCACGCCCGTGAGCTTGGCAAATATGACGGTTCCTGGGGCGAGGTTGCAGTTCACTCCACTTGGCAATAGAGTGGCTTCTTCCACGCTCCGCACTCCGGTGCTGGTGATGCCAAACCGCGTGAATGTCGCGCCGTTGCATTCCATGCCCCATTTCAAACCACGTACGGATGTTCGCGACATGCTCTGCGTCTCTTCTATGCGCTGCTCGGCATCTGCAACTTCATTTCCAAAAGCAGTGCGCTTGTGGCTTGCCATGAGCGCCCCAACTCCAATACTAAACAGCACGGTGATCATGCTGATCACTGCAAGCACTTCGATCAATGTGGTGCCGCGCTGGTTCATATATCAGATGACGTTCACAAAGTTCCAGAGAGGGAAGAACACGGCAAAGGCAAGTCCGCCGACGACCACGCCGGCAATGATGAGTAAGATAGGCTCAAGAAGCGTTGCGACGTTTTCTGACCACTGTTCCAGATCTTCGTCGTAATACCGCGCAAGATTCGTGAACATGTCATCCAGGTGGCCGGTCTTTTCTCCGGTTCCCACCATGCGCCGGAAGACCGGCAAGTAGATGGCAGGATTCCCTTCCACGATATCGGTAAGACTCACGCCGCGCCGTACGAGGCTGCCTCCGTGTTGCAATGCTTCACGGTACAGGACGTTCGGTGCAGAATTTGCAGTGAGCAATAATGCCTGATCGAGCGATACGCCTGCCTTTGCGAGCATGGCAAGTGAACGGCTGATGAGCGCGATATTCACTTTTTGTAACACCGTTCCGATGAGCGGAAGTGCGAGTTGTATTTTGTGCAATTGTCTTTGCACGCGCGGAAGGTGGTGGACTTCCCTCTTGGCAATGAAGACAAACAGTATGAGGATCGCGAGAGCGTATGCGCCGTATGTTGCCATGAACGTGCTCGTGTCGATGAGCAGTTGCGTAAAAAACGGGAGAGATACGGAAGAATCAGCATAGATCTCTGCAACGCGCGGGATCACGAAGAGCATCATCATGATGACGATACCGATCATGGTGATGAGGATCAGGATAGGGTACAGCAATGCGTTGCGGATCTTGCGCATGATGCGCAAATTTCCTTCCTGTTGTTTTAACAGGAATTCCAGTGCCTCGATGAGTTTTCCGCTTCGTTCGCCGACGAGCACCATGGCTCGGTACAAACCGGAGAACACATGAGGGAAATGATTGAGACTCATTGACATCGGCTGCCCATGTTCAACGGTGGTTATGATATCTTGGATGATCATCTGCATGCGGGGATGGTCTGTCTGTTGTTTCATGGTTGCGAGCGATTCTGTGAGGGGGAGACCAGCGCGCAGCATCGTCATCATGTTTCGGGTGAATATGATGCGATCCATTTGTGAGACGCCGCGTCGGAACAAGCGGCGGGTCTTATGTTTTGCCGTCATTTTGTCCAGCCGAACGGTGGTGAGGCCGGTGTGGTGCATTTTTTTTGCCGCATGCGCCCGCGTCCATCCTTGGATGGTTCCTCGTTCAATGGCGTTTTCCAGCGTAAGTGCGGTGTATGTATAGGTGGTCATAAAGATGTCTTAGCGTATGACTCGGGCGATCTCTTTTGGAGTTGTCTGATGCGTGCGCACTTTCTCCAGCGCGTTATGGTGCAGAAAGCGCATTCCCAGTTGCGTTGCGCGTTCGCGCAGGCGCATGACAGGCGCACGATCGATGATCAGGCCATGGAACGATTCATCGATGACCATGGTCTCAAAGATGCCGCTGCGGCCGATGAATCCGGTATCAAGGCATTCACTGCAGCCTGTTGCTTCAGCAACCACGAGCGGCTGTCTTTGTTCTTCCGGCGTCTGTGCCGCGCGGAGCGGTTCCGGCAGGTTGGTCATTGTGTACGTTTTTTTGCAGCGTGCGCAAAGCGTGCGTACAAGGCGCTGACTCACCACTGCACGAAGTGCTGCGGTAATGAGGTATGGCTCAATGCCCATATCAATGAGGCGCGGCACTGCCCCCGCAGCATTACGCGTGTGGAGCGATGCCAGCACGAGGTGTCCGGTCAGAGCGGCGTTGATGGCGATTTCCGCTGTTTCGCGGTCGCGTATCTCACCCACAAGGATGATATCCGGATCCTGTCGGAGAATGGCTCTGAGCCCGCGCGCAAAGGTGAGGCCTGCGCGTGAGTTCGCCTGGATCTGGTTCACGCCATCAAGATGGTATTCGATTGGATCTTCGATGGTGGAGATGTTCAAGTGGCTTCGATCAAGCTCATTAAGCATGGCATACAGTGTTGTTGTCTTGCCGGAGCCGGTTGGGCCGGTGACAAGGACAAGGCCGCTTGAGCTTGTGAGTAATTTTTTAATCTGTTGGCGCTGCGCATCGTCTATGCCAAGCGCTTCAAGACTGAGCTGTTGCGGTGCCGTATCCAAAAAACGCAATGCAGCTTTTTCTCCGTGAAGCGTCGGAACGATGGAGACGCGGATGGATGCGCGAACGCCGTCGTCGTGAAATGTCACGCGGCCGTCCTGTGGCTGTTGATGTTCATCAAGACGAAGATTCGCCAGGACCTTAAGGCGTGCGAGAAGCGATGCATGCAATTCTTTTGGAAGGTGGTACTGCTCATAGAGCACGCCATCGATGCGGAATCGGACGACAACGGATTCTTCCATGGGCTCCACATGCACATCGCTTGCCTTGCGCTCCAGCGCGAGGTGGATGAGGTGGTGCATGACCTCCATACTTGCAGAGGATTCCGGATTTTGTGCGGTATCTATATTCTGTGCGGAAATTGCATCAATACGCTCGGCATGGTCCGTGTGTGATTGTCCGTATACTCGCTTAACGGCATCCAGGATATCCTGCTCTGCGGCAAGGAATGGGATGATGGACTTTCCAACTTGTGCACTCAAGTGTTTTGCAAGGTCGGTCGTTTCCGGCTTTGCAAATGCAACGTACATTTCATTGTCATCTTCGTAAAAAGGGAGTGCACACAATGTTTCTGCGATCTCTCGCGGAAGACGTGCTGTAAGGTTCGGTGCAATGGCGGTATCCTGCAAAGATACCACGGGAATGTGGTATTCATCGCGAAGGCGCTTGAGGAGCGTGCTATGCTCCACGTCTTCTTGCTGCATATAAAAATCCAACACATTGCCTTGCTTCGCTTTTTCAAAACTTCGGAAGCGTTTGGCCATGTGCTTATCCATGAGCCCCTCTTGTTTCAGCGCGTGGATGAGCTTTTTGATCGACATAGGTTTGATAAAATAACCGGACACCTTACACAAAATCCCCCTTCTTGTCAAGGAGTAGGATGATTTTTCTTGCTAATAATAGCGGTTATTTTGACCTATTCAACTGTAGCAGTCGTTCGTTTTGGAAGATGTACCTTAACCCGGGCTCTGGCCGACGCCGGAGCTCTTTTTGAGTTTGTTTATCTCTTTTTCCAATGTTCCGATGTATTTTTCCATCTTTTTTGTGCGTTCCGTGAACTTTGATTCGAGGTGATTTGTATGGCCGGCAAGCGTCTCAGCGACCATCATCATTTCTGAGACGTCTTCCATGGCCAGCAGTATGATGTGCGGCAAAAGTTTCGTAGCGGCTCCCTCTTGAAAATGGATCTGGCGGGCATTGAGGATCATGACCTTGTGTCCGATGAAAGGGAACTCATGTGAAACTTCAAAACCTTTGAAAAAGGTATTCTTCGGAAGGATGTCCTCCAGGAGTTTTTTGAGTGCAGGAATATTCCATTGGCCATTCCCAAGTTCATACACTACCTTGCCGTCGGTATCCTTTTGTTCCACCTGGAACGTCCGGTAGAAGGATTCATTGGCCGCTATGACACGAAGATCTTCATCAAGGATCAATACCGGCTCCCGCACAATATCCACCACTGTTCTGATGTATGTCCAACTTTCTTCCCGCAAGCGGTCGAAAAGATCAGACCCGATGTTCTGAAATGTCTGTTCGGTATACTTTGTTGTTTCCATGTATATAAAGACGCGTAAGAGATCAAATTCTTACAATGCACCATACGCCGCAGCAAGCTGCATCGCGGTACCACGGCATTTCTCTTTTAGTGGTATGATTGTAATGCTCCTGTCATAGGCATCATTCTTTCTGGAATGGCAATATAGTCGCAAAATGGGAGCTTTCCATCAATAACGACTGTTCTACTGTAATACTCGTGTAATAATACCCATCTTCGGGCGGCTTTATATATGTAATGAACCCTACACAGACAACCAAATTACAGGCAGTTTTGGCCACGGCACACCATGACTATCAAAAAGGGCTCACGACCCATGCTTTTTTCAAGGTGCCTGACCGCACGATGAGCGACGACCTTGTCCAAGACACCTTCATGAAAACATGGAGTTATCTGATCAAGGGAGGAAAGATCGATGTAATGAAGGCCTTTCTCTATCATGTCCTTAACCATCTGATTGTGGATGAATATCGAAAGAACAAGACGGTCTCGCTTGACGTCCTTCTTGAAAAAGGATTTGAACCGAGCATCGACCCTTCCAAGCGCTTGGTCAATTTTTTGGACGGAAAAACCGCGCTGTTGTTGATCCAGCGCCTTCCACAGAAATATCAAAAAGTGATGCGCATGCGGTATACTCAGGATCTTTCGCTGCAGGAAATGTCCCTTATTACCGGACAATCAAAGAATGCTATGGCAGTGCAAGTCCATCGAGGGCTTAAGAAATTGAAACAGCTTTATTATCCCATATAAATAAGGAAAAGAAGGAGAAAAAGTGGCGGAGCGTCGTATCGGGTACTTGTAATGGATTCTTTTACAGCACGGCATATACAGTACAGAGGCAGTACGCACTAGAGTAACTTTTAACCCATGTATCATGGGGTGCACCTTGTCCACGGTGCTCAACTCATTTTATAAGAAATTTTCTATGGCTGATCCAAATTTTTCCCCCTCGCACAGCGAGGATGAACTGACCAAGGTTTCGAATGCGAATTCCGAACAAACGATACGAAAGAGCACAGCAACGGGAACCAATCAGGTAGCCCAAACGGTCTCAACGTCGACAAAAACGCCGACAAGCCAGTCAACAAAGACCGAACACACCGTTGGCGCAACACCGGGTGCGGAGAAAACATACGGAACAAAGAAAACCCTTTTTCACGCCTACCAGGTCATCTGGTACCTTTTCGGCTTTATTGAGATCGTTCTCGCATTCCGCTTCGTCCTCAAACTGCTTGGCGCAAACCCTGAAGCCGGATTCAGCGCGTTTGTCTACAACGTCAGCGCACCGTTCGCCGGCCCATTCGCGAGTATGTTCCAGGCCTCAGCAAATGAAGGTATTGAAACGACCTCCTTCTTTGAGTGGTCAACACTTGTAGCTGCTTTTGTCTACATCGTCATCACGTGGGGCGTCATTAAGATCTTCAAACTCGGTAATCCAAAAGACCCCAAGGAGATCGTCAGATCAGTTGATAGTGAATAATACCGAAGGATACTATATGGCGGAATCAAACTCCAAAAAACCTGCAAAGAAAAAAGGTCATCCATTGCGCAAGCTCGTTGGTACGGTCGTCGTTGCTGGTGCGACCTATGCGGTGGAAAAAATGATCGAATCCCGCAGGAACAAGAAGGCACTGAAAAAAAAGAAAGAATCTTCATAACAAACTCACACATATGTTATTGATCATCGGAATAATTGTTCTTGGACTGTGGTTGCTTGGGTTCGTTTTTCACTTTTTAGGAGGATTCATTCATATACTACTGGTCATTGCTGTCATCTTCTTTTTGATACGGGTGATCCAGGGTCGCAATCCATTGAAGTAGAGGAGGAGAAGCGAAGCGGCGGGCTTCCCCGTTGCTAAGAATCAGGAAAGGAGAAACCCAAAAAACTCCCCGCATATATTGTGGGGCGTTTTTTGATTTGCCGTTATCATAAATGGCGCCATCGGCTGGTACCCTGCAAAAGCCATACAGAAGCCTCGCGCCCGCCCTGGCCGCTCGCCACATAACTCTGCTCCGTGCCGGCAGCAACATCGTAGCTTCCTTTCCACCATGGCTCAAATGCGCGACGGGTTGCCACCACGTTGCCTTGAAGCGAATAGGCCTTGAAATCCGGGCCGCCGTTGTTCGCGGGAGCAGTGAAGATTTCTGGCCCGTCGTTGGTAGAAAATTGATCTGCGACGCTCACCCGCACGCCGCCGCGGAAGCGTTCATCATATGCAAAGAACTGACTGTGTACTTTGCCGTTTATGTTGAATACCCGCACATGCGGCCCGCCGCCTGATCCTGCGCCGGTAATGATGACCGCCGGACTCACATCGGTTGCGGCATGCGCCGCAACATCAATGCCGCCGCGGAATGTTTCTGCATATGCCAGGAATTGATTCAGGAGCGTGCCGTCAGAACGAAACACGCGCACATTCGGTGATTCATTCACCGCAGGTCCGGTGATGATCTCGGCAATGCCGTCACCGGTCATGTCCGCCGCGGCAACGCGGACGCCGTGCCGCGAACTTTCGCCATATGCAAAGAATTGTTTGAGGACTTTTCCGGTGTTGTTGAATATCCGTACATGCGGCCCGCCGCCAGGGCCTGCGCCTGTGATGATCTCCTCCACGCCGTCTCCGTTCACGTCGCCGGTTGCCACGTCCAACCCGCCGTGGAAGCTTTCTGCATAGGCAAAGAACCAGGAACGCAGCTTTCCGCTCGCGCTATATATGCGGACATTGGGTCCTCCGCCAGGGCCGGTTGCAACCACAAGCTCCTCACCCGGACTTCCGGCATCCACATCCCCAACAGCAACGCTCGCCCCGCCCGTAAAATCGCCGTACGGAAGCAGTTCATTCACCAGCGCATCGCGCGGCACAGCTGCAGGGAGGTGGGTTGCCGCATGCAAACTATCATAAGGATTGATCGGCGTGCCATCCGGCATGCGAATTTCAAAATGAAGATGCGGCGGCGTTGTCTCTGCATTGCCGCTATCACCAATATAGCCTAGCATCTGTCCGGCTTTGACTTGTGCGCCGTCCATGACGCCCGGCACAAAGGCATTCCGTCCTCCGCCAAGCCCGTCGTCCGTACCCGGAGTGTCATTGTTGATATGGAGGTAGCGGTAACTCCACCCGTCTGCATTCTTTATCTCCACACCCCAGCCATATGATGCTTCAGGAAAGGTGGCCCACTGCACGCGACCGGAAACCGCCGCAAGAAGCGGACGCATCTTTTCCGCAAAGATATCATTGCCTTCATGGGTGCGGCCGCCGCTCCGCGGTGCGCCGAAGTCATTGCTGTAACTAACCGGGCCGAATACTGGAAAAACAATATTCCGTATTTCTGCCGCAGATGCCCTTGGAGCCATATTCGGTGCAAGCGCAATACAAAAAACCGCCACGAGGATGGCAACGGTCTTTTTGTGTTGGAGGAAGATTTTTGTGATTGGTTTTATTTTTCCCGGAGCTCTTTTTCCGGTGACAAAAAAGATACGTCTTCCGTATCTCTTTGCATAAAGAGTATAGCACGTTTTGACCGAACGGGCAAGCGTAGGCTCGTTCTGAATGTATTTTGGCGCGATTGACAATATAGTAAATAATCGTATATGTTTGAGATAACACGTGCCCTGGACCGTCCCGGGCGTGTGTCTCCGGTTGGAAGGCTTGCCTTCCATAACGCAGGAGGTTCCCTCATGATGAAGCAGAAGCTTCTCATGCTGGTGATGATCGCGGTCGCGCTGATCATCACCACTCCGGTGGCCATCGCTGAGATTGCTCCGCTTTCTCCGCAGATGACCATCGTCGCTACCGGCAACCAGGCCCAGGATCGGGCTCAGGTCGCCGTCGCTTCCGTCGCGCAGAACGTTCCCGTCGCGCGCATCATCGCCGTCGAGAACGTCGCTTCCGTCGAGAACACCGGCAACCAGCCCGCGATTTGGGTCCAGGTCGCCGTCGAGAACGTCGCTTCCGTCGAGAACACCATCCCGCCGAACATCGTCACCGTCGCGAACACTCACTACAAGAAGATCACGACGACCAACGACGTTCAGGACGTGTTCAACATCAGGACGACGACGCCGGCAATCGAGGACGATATCGGCAACACGGACGCTGATCTCTTCCGGAAGACGACGACGCAGGTCAACGTGACCAACATCGACGACACCGGCGGCGGCATCGCCACCAACACGAAGATGGACGAACGCTCGGGCCAGAAGATCGACGCGAACAACATGGGCGAAGGCCTCGCCACCAATACCATCAACACGACGAACGGTATGGACGAGGCGGCCTACAACACCAGCGAGAACACCGGCGGCCTGAAGACGGGCTACGGCGGGAACCACCACAAGGCGGTGACGCTGAAGTTGCCTCTCCTCTCGTCGGCGCCGACGGCCACCTGGACGACGACCCAGCTCAACGACTAGAGAGCGGAACGTCCCCGGGCCGGCCTGCCTTTCTCAGCATCCTGCATGCACCTTCGAGTTTTGACATCAGCCCGGGCCTCCTTCTTAGGGGACCCGGGCGCTGCATTGATGATGCTTTACGAAAATGCATGCGCATGGTACATTCACCCCCGCTTTTCTTCGGGGATTAGCGCAGCTGGTAGCGCGCCTGGTTTGGGACCAGGAGGTCGCCGGTTCAAATCCGGCATCCCCGACCAAGTCGTCATTGTGCGCGGGCACTGGCATTGCATGCTATGACATCAACCTTTCTCATTCTCATTCTGTTGATCGCGCTGTCTGCTTTTTTCTCAGGTGCTGAAGTCGCGTTGCTTTCCACCTCAAACGTGAAGGTGCAGACGTTTCTTGCGGAACATCGCCGCGGTGCGGGTGCGCTTGCCCGGCTCCAGAAACGGCCACGCAGAATGCTCATCACCATTCTTATCGGGAATAATGTTGCGAATCTTTCCGCGGCTTCTATGGCAACGGTCATTGCCACAGAGCGGCTTGGTTCCACGTCGCTCGGTCTTGTCACCGGAATGCTCACGCTGGTGATATTGGTATTCGGCGAAATAACGCCAAAAACCATTTCTGCCCAGTTTTCCGGACGCATTGCCCTGCTGGTTGCGCAACCGGTACTTTTGCTTGAGTATGCACTGTATCCGTTGGTGCTTATTTTTGGATGGTTTGCCGATCTTCTGAAGAGTCTTATCCATGTGCGGGATCATGATGCCATTTCTGAGGCGGAGATACGCTCCATGTTGCAGTATGGTGTTGAGAACCAGGTGATTACACCGGCAGAGCAGGCAATTATGAACCGCGCTGTGCGCTTTGCCGATACGCATGTCAGTACGGTGATGACAAAGCTCAATGATGTCGTTGCGTTGGAGGCATCGGTGGCTGTTGAGGAGGCGATCCCGCTTATTCTTACATCAGGACATTCCCGCATTCCGGTATATCATCAGCGCAAGAATCTTATGACCGGCGTCGTGCTGCTCAAGGAGCTTGTTGAGGTACCGCAAGGGGATCAGCGGAAGCCCCTGTCTGCCTTTTCCCATGAGCCGATTATTGTGCAGGAGGAAGCCGGCATTGATACGCTCATGCGGGTGTTCCAGAAAGCAAAAAAGCATCTTGCGTTGGTGCGTGATGCGCGCGGGCGTTTTGTTGGTCTTGTGACGCTGGAAGATCTGCTTGAGGAGTTGGTAGGAGAGATCGTTGACGAAACGGATCGCCTTTAGATCGAAGAACCCACGATAAAACCCATGATCGTTGCGACGATCGCAATGCCAAAGGCCCACCATGCAAGCTCGGTGCGGCGTACAGCGGCGTTGGTTCTGATACGCGCTTCCACATTGCGGAGGAAGGCGAGTTTTTCCGTGAGCGTCCAGTTGTTCTTGAGGCCTTTTTCTTTCATCCAGTTTTCCAGTTCATGCATTTCTTGAAGCGTGCTACGAAAGTGACGGTGTAGATGCGGCTCGTTCTTTTCGTTTTCAAGATCCTCCACGAGACTGAAACGAGATTCACCGATGCTCTTTTTCTTTCTTTTTTTTGCCATAAAGGTAGTATAGCATACTCAACGTAGCGGATCAGGCGACGGAGATAGGAGTGGGAAAAAATATGCTACACTAGGACTACTATGAAAAAGGGATTCAGCGTCAGTTTTTTTCTCAGCACACTCCTTTTTGCAGCGGGTTTTGCGCTGCCGGCATCGGCTGAGGTTATTCATTCATTTGTTTCGGAAGTTGTTGTTGGCGAGGATGGCACGCTGACGGTTACTGAGACTATCAGCTATGATTTTGAGGATATAGAGCGGCACGGCATTTATCGGGATATTCCCTATCAATATGAACGGAATGGTTTTAAATATAACTCCCGCATTGATGTGCAGGAGGTGTTTGCGAGTGGCACAAACGTACCCTATGAGGTGAGCAGAAGTGGCGGGGATGTTTCTGTACAAATTGGCGATGCGAACATTCTTATTTCTGGTGAGCAGGAGTATACGATTATCTACACCGTAGGGCGAGCGATGAACTGGTTTGATGGAGAACCCGAGGTGTATTGGAACGTGACGGGGGATGGATGGGATGTGTCGATCGAATATGCGCGCGTGACAGTATCAGGCGTTGCGGCGTATGACACAGAACGAGGCGATTGCTTTACTGGTTCTTTTGGTTCACAGGAACAGGCGTGCAGTCTGCAGACGGATGATGAAGGTACCGCGCTCACCGCATTCACCACAGAAGAGCTATATCCTTATGAAGGCCTGACCGTGGTCGCACGACTTCCTGCCGGGAGTATTGCCGAGCCAACTGCACTGGAACGCACCGTAGACTTTTTGCGTGATAACTGGGGGTTTGCACTTCCCATTTTTACTTTTTTTATTCTCTGGTTTCTCTATCAGCGTTTTGGTAAGGATCCAAAAGGGCGGGGAACCATTATTGCGCAGTATGGTCCACCAGAAGGCATGAGTCCCACCATGCTCGGGTATCTTGTGGATGAATCAATTGACCCGCGTGATATTTCTGCGGGCATCATTGGCTTGGCAGTGAAGGGGTATATCAAGATTCATTATGTGAAGAAGAAACGTCTTTTGAAAGACAGCCACACGTATGAACTTGAGCAGCTGAAAAAGCCAGGCAAGGAGCTTACCACTTTTGAAAATGAGTTACAAACAATCCTCTTTGCGGGAAGAAATGATAGAGTGAAGCTTGATGATCTCAAGAAAACCTTCCCACTGCGCCTGAAGAGTCTTCACAAAACACTGCACAATGAGGCTGAGACATACAACTATTTTGGGAACAATCCTCGGGTCATAAAGAGCCTTTATTATAGTCTGGGTGTTGGACTCGCATTTGTATCATTCTATCTTATCGGGGGTAATATTGGGCTGTTTATCGGTTTCTTACTTTCTGGCGGCTTCATACTTGCCTTTGCCAACGCTATGCCACGCAAGACAGAGAAGGGCGTATTAGCCCGAGAACACATTCTTGGGTTCAAGGATTTTCTTACCGTCACCGAGAAAGACAGATTGAAGTTTCATAACGCGCCCGCCGCTCTTCGGCGAGGCTCGCCCGCTGGTCGGCCAGAGGTGAAGCCGGAACAGTTCATGGAATTTTTGCCGTATGCAATGGCGCTCTCCATTGAAAAGGAATGGGCAGAGCAGTTCCGTGGCCTTACCGTTGAACAGCCGAATTGGTATGACGGGCAGGATTGGTCCACATTTAATACGATTGTGTTTGTTTCCGCGATGAGTGATTTTGATACCACAGCAAAGAGCCAAGCCTTTACCGCGCCCAATAGCGGCGGGGGAGGAGGATCATCCGGGTTCGGCGGTGGGGGATTCTCCGGTGGAGGGTTCGGCGGCGGAGGCGGCGGAAGTTGGTAGAAGAAAGGTTGTAGATGGTAGGGAGTAGGTTATAGTTTGAAGGAAGAATTTATGAAGGCAGTTTATTTTGAAAAACCCGGCGGACGTGAAGTGCTTCAGTATGGGGAATTCCCAACACCAAAACCGCAAAGCGGCGAAGCATTGCTACGAGTGAAGGCATGCGGATTGAATCATTTAGATGTTTGGGTACGACAGGGAATACCGAACATGAAATTGCCACATATTCTTGGTTCCGATGTTTCCGGGCTTGTGGAAGAGATTCATGGCGAAAGTGTATTGAGGGTAGGAGATGAAGTTGTTATTAATCCGGAACGCGCATGTGGAGAATGTGAGCGATGTATAAAAGGAAGAGCATGTGAGATGGTGATTACGCTCGGGAGGGGGCCCAATGGCGGGTATGCGGAATATGTTGCGGTACCGTTGGAACAAGTCTACCCAAAACCAAAAAAACTCTCATTTATTGAAGCCGCGGCATTTCCACTGACCTTTTTAACAGCGTGGCATGCGCTTGCAACCAGGGCAAAACTTGAAAAAGGCGAGACGATCTTTATTTGGGGAGCGTCTGGAAGTATTGGCCCCGCGCTTGTTCAAATTGCAAAAATATTGGGGGCAAAAGTTATTGCCGCAGTTCGATCCAAAGAAGTCGTTGATGTCGTGAAGAGTTGGGGCGCTGATGAGTGCGTTGTCTACACCAAGGAAGACGTTCTTGAGCGTGTAAAAGAACTCACAGACGGGAAGGGCGTTGAGGTTGTCTTTGAGAGTGTTGGAGAAAAGACGTTCAACCTGAGCCTTGCAATGCTGAAACCGTATGGTCGGGTTGTTGTGATCGGCGCGACGAGTGGCGAAAAGGCTTCTTTCAACTTGTCTGATTTCTACCCGGAGCAATTTTCGATTATTGGATCGCGCATGGGGACAAAAGAGGAATTCGAAAAAGTTCTTGCGATGATTGAAGAGGGAAAGCTGAAGCCCATTATTGATGCAACATTCCCACTTAAAGATGCTGCCGAGGCGCAGAAGAGAATGGAAGAAGGGGAACACATTGGGAAGATTGTTCTCGAGGTTTCTGGGTAAAAACTTTTTTGTGGGATTATCAAAACATACCCCATACCGCAATGATGACTGGTTTGCAATTGGCATTGCATTATTTCATGCGGCATTTACCGGAGCGTATGCCGTTCTTGTAAACCGAGGGACACAGAATATTCCGCCGTTGCACTTTGCGGCGCTTACCGCCCTTGTGGCTGCGGTGACCATGGCCTTTTTTGTGGTAGCACAAAGGGCTTTTGCGGATTTTCGCGAGCGTCGTGCGCTGAAGCCGGTCTCGATGGTAACTCTTTTTATTATTATTATTCCCTTCGTCCTGTTTTTTCTTGGTGCGCAGCGGACCTCCGGGCTCAACACATCAATGCTCCTGTTGGCAGAGGTTCCGTTCACGCTTGTTTTTACGCACTTTATTGGTGAGCGGACAGATCGATTCAAGATCGCCGGAGGCGTGGGTATTTTTCTTGGAGCCCTTTTTGTTTTATATAATGGAACCCTTCAATTCAATTGGGGAGATCTTCTGATCATCCTTTCTACGGCATGTTATCCGATAGGAAATCTTTTTACGAGGAAGGCTTTGCATCTTCTTCGCCCGGCATCATTGCTTTTCCTGCGCTCGCTCGCCGGCGGGGTGTTCTTATTTGCCTCTGCCCGAATCGTTGAACCTGACGCGCAACCTTTGATGCTCCTTCGTGACTATTGGCCGTATTTTCTCTTTACCGGCGTTGCCATGATGGGGGTGGTGAAACTGCTGTGGCATATTTCCTTTCAGCGCATGGACATCTCAAAGGCAATTTCATTGGTCCACACGTTTCCGTTGTTCAGTCTTGTCCTATTGCTCGCCATCTTCCACGAGTCCATTTCTCTCTACCAGTGGATTGGCATCGGCATGATGCTTGTTGGCGTTTTTTTCACGCTCCGCCGCCCGTCCGTAAATATCAATGCAACAAAGTACGCGGCAGAATCCTAATCAGAACCTGCATATTCATGACCTTCTTGCATTTCTTGCCCGCTTCTGGCAAACTCTGTGGGCTCTTTTGTTGATGGCCATAGGGGTCATCAGACGTCCGACAAGGAGGTTCTTCCCATGTCCTGGCGCTGGAGACTCGCTCTCGCTTTTCTTCTTGCCGCGATCGCTGTGGCATTCGGTATTGCCACGCTTGCCCATGCCGCCACTGTCACCACAACGGCCGAGCAGCTTTCGGAACTCAGGAAGCGCGTTCCGGTTACGAAGTGGGAGAGGGTTGGGATCATCATCCAGTACGGTGAAAACGAGTACGGGGTCTGGGAGCCCTTCTTGGGGCCCAGCGGCGTACTCATCCTCAAGCGTCAAGGCGGTGAGTGGTTCACCGCAACCGAACGCGACGCGGAGTTCACCACGTTCATATCCCGGATCGATCGCATCTTCTCCGCCGGCCTGCTGCTTGGCGTGCCGGATCATATGTATGCCACGCAGCACTGGTGTGGCAGGGGAGATCAAGACCGCATCCTGCGCAACAAGCAGCGGTTCCCGATTTTCTTCGCCAATCTCCGCGGAGAGTTCAACATCACTGCGGTGCAGGTGGAACTCCCGGACGGAACCAAGCTCGGCCCGCCGTTTCTGGTGGAGTAATCCGTCCTTTCGCCGCCGTTCGCTTCGAGCTCCGGGCATTCCCTGGAGCTCGCTTTTTTACGCGAACCGTGGGCGCTTTGCGCTGAGCGGCTCCGATTGTCGGCCTGGAGCGGGCAGCGGGAGTCGAACCCGCGTCATCAGCTTGGAAAGCTGAGGTAATACCGTTATACCATGCCCGCCTATTGGGCGAGGCTCGCCAGAGGCGGCCCGCGTATGAAAAGCGGTGTCTATACTACGTGGTTTTTGCCTGAATGACAAGCCCACAACAAGAACACCCCCATGCCTACATGAGAGTGCTCTTGGAAAAAGGGTAAATGTTTTTCTACTGAGTAATCGAAAAGATTACTACAGCACGTAGTAGTTTAGCACATGTAAAAACAGTGTCAAGTCACAATCTGCATACTTTGTATGACACGAGGACTTGACTCCAGACTCTCGATCTGATACTCTCCTCATCGCAAAGAGCCCATGCAGATGCATGGTTTTTTGTTGCCTGAAATTCAAAAAGGGGGGCAGGTCGTCCGGTTTTGCCGAGACGAACCTCGCCCGTAAGGGCGGGTGCTAAGCATTATGCCTATGTATGAAACGACTCCCACGGAAGATCCGTCGGAAACTCCAGAAGTTACCGTTTGCTCACGCCATCGCGCTCATTACCATCGTGAATATCATCATTCCACAGCATACAGCGATCGCTGCGGAAAGCGTTGATGTGTTACCGCAGATTCCTTCAGTGGTTATGCGGCAAGCGTTGACCCAAGCGCGTCTCGATTTGGGCACACTGCCCCAGATGGCTGATGTCCCCGTGAAGCGCACGATGCGTCTCACAGTAACCGCGTATTCTTCAACAGTTGATCAAACAGATGGAGATCCATTTACTGCCGCATCGGGTGCACGCGTTTTTGACGGTATGCTTGCGCACAACACACTCCCATTTGGGACAAAGGTGCGTATTCCGGAATATTTTGGTGATAAAGTTTTTATTGTCCTTGATCGACTCAATCCGCGGTATGGCCAATACATGGCCGATATCTGGATGGAAACACGTGAACAGGCAAAACAGTGGGGTGCGAGAATCGTTACCATAGAGATTCTCGACTAACCTCTATCCAAAAAACCGTTGCTTTCACAGCACGCGGTTTTTTTGGTATACTGTCGTTATCTTTTATCTTTTATTTTGAGGGGGATTATGAAAAAAGCGCGAACGTTATTTATCGCGTTTGTCCTTTCCGGGGTGCTTCTTCTTCCGCTCGGCGTTCGTGCGCAGGATGCGGAAGAGACCGTTGAAGTCACTGCAACACAATCACAGACGGTTGGTGTTGTTGAATACGACAATGCATCCGCAAAGGCAGACCTCGCATTGATTCTTGCTCTTGCCGCTATTGCACTACTCGGAGTCTATGCACTCTGGGATCGTGAGCACGGCGTGCGGAAATAATATATTTTTATACAAGGCTCTGTTGTGAAGACAGGGTCTTTTGTATGTAGAAGAATCTGTATTATATGATCAGCTGAAATGACACTCTCGGATTGATGGGCTCGCCGAGTTTTTCTGACCGTGTTTGCTATTCTGCTTAGAACCAGCCGGAGCCTTCTTTGCCTTCTTTCACAACCGAATACCCGCCGTTGTGGTACGTCATGGAGTAATTATATCGCGTTCCACCATCGCTGATTTCAAAGTCCGCGTTGCCATGCACTTTTGCATGTGAAAAAATAACGTCCGCTTCTTGGTTGTCCAGGTGACGCAAATATTCACGGGCGTCCTCATCATCGCAGTAGACAGGATGGCCGTGGATTTCGCTTTTAAACTGTGGCTGTTCTTCGTCTGCCATGAGGTCACTGTATGCTTTGCGGAGAAAAAAGGCAACTGTTGATGAAAGCCGAAGCGGGCGCACAAGAGCCCGTGCCTGCGTTGCATTTTATTTTTTTGGTGCCGGGGGAGGGATTCGAACCCTCAAGCCCTTTCGGGCTGCAGATTTTAAGTCTGCTGCGTAAACCAGTTCCGCCACCCCGGCATATTTTAATAGCTTACTCTCCCGTCCCAGTTTTTGAGTGATTTGAATTCCACCCATGCCCGCCGTATCCGCCGTAGTCTCCTGACGAAGGCGGAGAAGGCGGGACCGCAGCTTACGCGCTCAGTATGCGTTCGAAACCGATAAAAATCAACTTTTCGGGTTGGTAGAATACGTTTTTTTAAAATACTGGACATTTTATCGTTTTTTGCTATACTCCCCCAGTCTTTAGCAGCTTTGGGTAAGGTCACTTTTTATCACCAATCATTAATATTTTCCTATGTTTCTCGTGACCGTTTTCAGTCTCAGCGCGGCCGGGCTCATCATCGCCGGTTTTCTTGCGCGATATATCATCAACAGCGATCAGGGTAATGAAAAAATGCAGGAGATCGCGCAGGCCATCCGTCAGGGAGCCGGCGCGTTTTTGAAGCGCCAATACACGACCATTGCGATCATTTCCGCTATCGTTGCGGTACTCATCTTCGGGCTGTACGCATTCAGCGGACGGCTTGAACTTGGGTGGAAGACAGCCATTGCGTTCGTGCTCGGCGCCGCGTTTTCCGGTGCGTCCGGATACGTCGGCATGTATATTTCTGTGCGCGCCAATCTGCGCACCGCAGCAGCCGCGACCCGCAGCGTGAACGAAGCGCTCACCAAGGCGCTGCGCGGCGGTGCGGTTTCCGGCATCTTGGTCGTTGCGCTTTCCCTTTTGGGAGTCGCAGGATTGTTCGTATTGTACGGCGGCGTGCAGGATCCGGAATCAGTTCCGCTCACCTTGGTCGGTTTCGGCTTCGGCGCGTCATTGGTCGCGCTCTTTGCACAGCTCGGTGGCGGTATCTATACCAAAGCAGCTGACGTGGGCGCGGACCTTGTGGGAAAGGTGGAAGCAGGCATTCCGGAAGACGACATCCGCAATCCGGCCGTCGTTGCAGATTTGGTCGGCGATAACGTCGGCGACTGCGCAGGCCGCGGTGCGGACCTCTTTGAAAGCACGGCCGCAGAGAACATCGGCGCAATGATCCTCGGAATCGTGTTGTTCCCGGTGTTCGGCATCGGCGGAATCATCTTCCCGCTCGTTGCCCGTTCGTTCGGATTGGTCGCGTCCATCATCGGCATCTTCTCCGTGAAGGTGCGCGGCGAAGAGGATCCGATGAAAGCATTGAATCGCGGTTTCTATGTGACGGCGCTCCTGGCATTCGTCGGATTCAGTGCCGCAAGCTATATGATCTTTAAGGACCACTGGATCGCATTCTCGTTCGCCGGCTTGGTTGGCCTTGTCACAAGTTTGATCTTCTTACTCATCACGCAGTATTACACCGAATATCGCTATCGTCCGGTCAAATCCATCGCACAGGCATCATCCACCGGCGGCGCGACCAACATCATCACAGGATTCGCTGTCGGCATGGAAAGCGTTGCTGGCCCGGTAATCGTCATCGTTGCTGCATTGCTCGGAGCATACTTCATCGGTGAAGGTACGGGACTGGAGGATGGCGGTCTGTATGGAACGGCTGTTGCCACCATGGGTATGTTGGCCCCCGCGGCATATGTCCTTGCCATGGATACGTTCGGTCCCATCACGGACAACGCTGGCGGTATCGTGGAAATGTCCGGTTCTCCAGAAGATGTGCGCAAGCGCACAGACCGTCTTGATGCCGTTGGCAACACCACCAAGGCATTGACCAAGGGATATGCCGTCGGTTCCGCAGCACTCGCTGCATTCCTGTTGTTCTCTGCATTCATGACAGACGCGCATCTGGAAAGCATTGACCTTGCGAAGCCCGTTGTCTTCGTTGGTGGGTTCCTCGGCGCCATGCTGGTCTTCTTGTTCTCATCGCTTGCCATCCGCGCTGTGGGCAAAGGCGCGTACTACATCATCAATGAAGTGCGCCGCCAGTTCAAAGCGGACCCCGGCATCATGGCAGGAACATCCAAACCAAGCTACACCCAGTGTGTGGACATTGCGACCAAAGGAGCACTGCGTGAAATGGTATGGCCTGGATTGGTGGCCATCATCGGACCTACGGCCATCGGATATTTCCTTGGTGCAGAAGCTGTTGGCGCAACGCTCATGGTCGGTACTATCACCGGCGTGGTCATGGCACTTCTGTTGAATAACAGCGGCGGTGCATGGGACAACGCGAAGAAATATATTGAAATGGGAAATCTTGGCGGCAAGGGTTCCGAGGTTCATAAGGCTGCAGTCGTTGGAGACACGGTCGGCGACCCGTTCAAGGACACTGCCGGTCCGTCGCTCCACGTCTTTATCAAGTTGCTCGCAACATTGACGCTGGTGCTGGTTCCGCTCTTCCTGCGGTAATAACCATTCCAGCGATAAGAAAACCGGCTGCATCGCAAAAAGCGAGCGGCCGGTTTTCGTATCCAAACGCTCTCCATGAATGATTTCATGAAGAGCGTTTGGAGCGGGTGATCCCGCTTTGCGGGACGGCCTCTTCTGGTCGCCGCCTGCATGAACTTCTATCATCCTACAATAAAAATCTATACTGGGGCGGGTGATCCCGCTTTGCGGGACGGCCTCTTCTGGTCGCCGCCTGCATGAACTTCTATCATCCTACAATAAAAATCTATACTGGAGCGGGTGACCGGGTTCGAACCGGCGACCTCTTCCTTGGCAAGGAAGCGTTCTACCACTGAACTACACCCGCATGTTGTTTTGAGGTCGGCGTTTGCGCCGTTTGTTTGCAAGACCTGACACTGCCCCCGCTGGGTGGGGGTCCGGCTTTGCCGGAAACTACACCCGCATATTTTTGGAGGCCACGGTGGGAATTGAACCCACGATAGGGGTTTTGCAGACCCCTGCCTTACCACTTGGCTACGTGGCCATGTGAGCCGAGAAGCAAGAGCATTCCAAAACAGCAGTAGAGACAATAACAGGAAGTACTCGTCTGGTCAATATGATGTTTTAACGGCGAGAGGCCCTATAGAACAGCGCAGTAGAAATGATCCAGATCGGCCCCATGAGTAGGAGAACAAGGTATACTTGGTTAATCGTTTGGCTACTCATAACTAACACTATCCAGAGAAACGTCGTTAGTAGTGTTCCCGTGATGATGGCGCGGAGTAGCGCATGACCTCGTGAGCGACCTGTGAGACGTGCCTTCGGCAGCCTACCAGACAGCTCGTGATCTGGATGCATCGTGGGGTTGTCCTCTATTTCATGATCCAGACGCATTTCTGGTAAATGCGGAGGTGGGGGTGCTTTGTGGGGCATTATGTGATGGTAATTGATCGAATATCTTTTGGCGCATTGGTAAGCTCACGAACGCCGTGGCTTGTGACAAGATACATGTCCTCAAGACGGTATCCATCGCGACCTTTGAAGTAGAGTCCAGGTTCAATGGTTATCATATCATTTTCTGCCAGCAGATGCTCTTTTTTCTTTGGAGAAAGCCAGGGGGGCTGATGAATTCTTTTACCCACACCGTGGCCAAGCCCGTGACAAAAGATGCGGTTGTTGTATCCATTTTGTTTGAGATACGCGCGTGCAATCGTGTCTGTAGCACGTGCGGAAACACCGGCTCGCGCTTTTTTGGCCGCACGTTGCTGTGCGGTTCGGAGTAATGCATACATTCGTTTTTGCCGCGCAGATGGCGTGCCCAAAAAAAGCATGCGTGTCATATCTGCGCATATACCGCGCACTCTCACGCCAAAGTCACACACGATGCTGTGCCCTTTTTTGAGGACGGCATTGGTTGGGTGATGGTGTGGTGCTGCGGCATTGCGTCCCGAGGCAATGATGAACCGGAATGCCCACGCGTCATATCCAAGAGCGCGAAAGTACGCACGCAACGCGTTCGCAACGTCTTGTTCGGTCATTCCCGGTCTGACGTATTCGATCAAAAAACGGAAGCCATCACTTGTGACGCGCGCCGCTTCTTCTGCTGCTGCAATCTCAAGTTTATTCATCGAGAAGTACTCCCTTTACGGCTTTGAGATCTTTTTTTATCTGCGCGATACGCTCCCTTGTGTTCGTAAATTTGCGCATCGGGCGCACAAAATGCACCGGCTTTGCCGTCACCTGCTTGCCATAGAGGTTCCCCTTGAAGTTTATGAAGTAAATCTCGAGTTTTTTTACCTTCTTTTGAAAGAAGGCAGGCGCGCCAACAATGAGAATAGCCTTACGCCATTTTTTTTCCTTGCCAATGCGTCCCCACGCTGCATAGACGCCATGTTTGAGCGGCATCTTGCGCGTGGACGGCTTGCGCATATTTGCGGTTGAGTACCCAAGACGCCTTGCCCAGCCTTCACCATGAACAATTTTACCTTTGATATATTTTGTCATGCTTCGTCTTCACCCGTTGTCGCGTCATCTTCCACGCGATTGATAAAGTCCTTGAGGTACGCAATGTCTTTGCGCGCAAAGCGTTTGGCGGTTGCCGTGTAGAGATCATTCGTCGATTCCAACACAGCATCAAAATAGTCAAGCAGCTCTTCTGGCTCTAATTTTGACCAATACAGCGCATTGATGTATGAACGGTGTATGCCGAGCGGACCAATGCGTTCAATAATGTCCGCATCACTGATAATCCAGCCTTCCAGTGTTGATGGTTCTGGATCCAGCTGGTGCGTGCGAATAGCAATAATGACTTCTTCTTGTATCTCTTGCGCGATATTATTTTTTTGCAGAAACTCTCGCGCAAGCTCGGCACCTTTGAGCGCGTGATTCTTAAAATCCTTCTCATATCCGAGATCATGCAAAAGACCAGCAACATAGCAGATTTCTTCATCCGCCCCTTCTTTTTGTGCAAGATTTTCTGCAATGACTGCAACACGGAGCGAGTGTTCCACCACATGCTCCGGAAGTTTTTTTCTGAGATGTTTGAGAATTTTATCTTCCCCGCTCATGCAGGGATGATACCACGGATTCGTTTAAGAATCTCGTCGTGCAGCACGGTGCCGTTTGATGCGACAAAAATAGCATCGCGGTCGTTTTTTTGTATCGTGCCGTCAAGATTGGTAATGCGTCCGCCCGCTTCGCGAATGAGGAGCTTTCCTGCGGCAAAATCGTATACTTCGTTCTTATAATTGATTGATGCCGTGATATGTCCACTCGCAATATGTGCAAGTTCAGATGATGGCGACCACATTTCAATGAATCTCTCGTAGGGGTCGAGTGCTTTTTGGAGTGCATGTAAAAGAGCCTCTGCGCGCCGCTCTCTCACCTTCCATCCCTGCGTGTAGGAAATGACCGCATGAGGGAGATCAGCAGTCGTATTGACATGAATACGCTTGCCATTGCGCGTTGCACCCTCGCCCTTTGTGGCGATATATGTCATGCGGGGGATCGGCTCATGCACAATACCAAAGACCACTTCATTTTTTTTCATGAGCGCAAGTGATATCGCAAAAATTGGAAATCCAATACCAAACGTATGGGTGCCATCAAGCGGGTCAAGAATGAATTCATATTCACTTTCACTCTGTTGTTTGCCCGTTTCTTCTCCGAGGAAAGAAAAATTCGGGAAGCGCTTTTTGAGTTTTCCAAAGATATACGCTTCGGATTCTCTGTCTGCCTTGGTGTTGTAATCCGCTGCAATGCCCTTGACGTTCCGTTCAAGCGTCGTACAAAAATATCCCGCAAGTATCTTGCCGGCCTCTTCAATCGTTTTCGCAATAAACTTTCTGTCATCGTTCGTTAAAGAGACAACGCCAGCGCCCATAGTTCTTTATCCTTAATTCTTTCCCAGTTTCGCTTAAAGACATCACCGGGCACATGACGCTTCCCCCAGTGCGCATCGAGCAGGTAATACATACCTTGCTGATACTCATACACCACCGTGTATTGCTCACGCCGCAGCTCTGGATCGAACCAGTGTACCAACACGGGGTGTTTGTGTAGAGCTTCCTGCAGTTCCTTCTCGTTTTGTACCACTGCAATACCCGTATGCTGCTTTTTGGCAAGCTGCTCCACAGCCGCATGCGTGAGCGGTGCATTTTTTGGGAATGCGTCTCGTAATGTATTGACGCTTACATCACGACCAAGAGCGCCGAGCCAACTCGCAAGCGCCTGCGCAGCATGGTCTCTATTTGGCGTCTTTGTCTTGGGTGTCGGCGGAGTTCTTTTCAGCCGAAGGAGTTTTTTCAGCATACGACCGTAGTATACCAAATACCTTCCGGTTTCCGATAATATTTGAGAGATATTCGTCGAATTGCGGTGTTTCTATCTGTTTGCGCATTTCTTCAGAAGCGGACATGCGCTGCAGGTAGACATTTTTTTCTGTTTCCAGCTCATCCATGCCAACGGTCACATTTTCAGCCTTCGAAATCGCGCGGAGAACTAACGCGCCCTTAACGCGCTTCTCGGCATCAACGGCGAACTCCTTTTTGAGTTCATCCTCGGTTTTTTTGATGCTCGAGAGGTAGTTTTGAAAATCCATGCCCTGAGAGGTAATCACTTGTTGCAATTCTTGAAGCATCTTATCTTGTTCGCCTTCGACAAGAATATGTGGGATGTCACCGAAGGTTGAATGTTGAACAACCTCATCAACGAGTGCACCTTCATAGCGCTGGTCTTCTTTTTGCGTGCGTTCCATGCTGAGATTCTTACGGACTTGTTCCTCGACTTCCTTTATCGTTGTAAAGGCGCCGAGCGTTTTTGCGAATGCATCATTTGCTTCAGGCGTCTTCACTTCCATCACCGCATTCACTTTGACCTTTGCCTCTGCCGCTTTATCTGCAAGGTGTTTTGCGTGGTATTCCTTGGGGAAGTGTACGGGGTATGTTTTTTCGTCGCCGGCCTTCATGCCAACGATCCCATCTTCAAAACCAGGGATGAAATGTTTTTCACCGAGGGTCAGGGGGTGATTCTGTGACTTCCCGCCATCAATCGGTACTTTGTCCACGGAGATGGTAAAATCCACTTCAACCTTATCGCCGTTCTGCGCCGCACGCTCAACCTTTTTTTCTTCTGCGCGCATATTGCGGACGTCGTTTATTGCCCGTTCAATATCTTTGTCTTCCACAACGACTGGCTTTTTTTCAACATGTGAGAGATTCTTGTATTCCCCAAGCTGTACATCGGGGAGCAAAGCGACGGTTGCCGTGTATTCGATCGGGTTACCGGGTGCTGCTTTTGTGACATTGATCTTTGGTCTGCCAACTGTTTCAATATCCTCATCAACGACGGTACGCACAAAACTCCGTTGAATGATATGTTCCAGCGCATGCTCAAGAATGGATTGTTCGCCGATCTTCTTTTTGAGCACATCAAGCGGCACCTTGCCGGGTCGGAAGCCTTCTATCTTCCGCTCTTTTGAGATTTCAACGGATGCATTTTCAAGATCCTTCGTGATGTCTTCATAGGGGATCTGAATGGTGAGCTCAAGCTCACCCTTGGGGAGTTCTTTTTTTGTTACATTCATGACTGGGTTCTCAAATCAATAATACGTTTTTCTTTGAGTTCTGTTTCCATGCCCATACTTTGCAATAATGCATCCATATCTTGTTCTTCAATAATGGGAGTGATACCCGCTTCCCCGACGATCTGCTTTTTGAGCGTTTCTTCAATAGCGTTGAGCGGCGTGGCGCCCTTCATGGCGACCGCGACGACGATCTCATCAACCTCAAACGGATCGTTATTCTTTTTGCGGATCTGTACCTGCCATTCTTCGATTTCCTTCATGCCAGAGAGAATGGGATAGAAGGCGTTGAGGTTCACAAGTTCTCCCTTGACCTTTGTAAGGTTGAATTCGCGGATTTCCGTTTTGCGTTGGATATCCGGGTGAATACGGGGAACGGTTTTTCCGCAGTGTGGGCAGGCATCATAGCTTATTCCTTTCGTGATGTCACCCGTGCGGTAGCGGAGTACGGTGGTGCCATGCCACGCGAGCCCTGTGTAGACCAATTCTCCCGGCTCGCCTTCTTTGACGCGCTTGCCCTCATCATCAACCACTTCCCAGTAGTCGAGATCCGGGTAGGTGTGGTATCCGGTATTTTCAGCGCATTGGATCCACGCGGTCTTTCCTTCTGTCATGGCATACGTTGTGTAGAATTGCGGTTCCATCGCGCCCATCTCAGCAAGCATCTCGCGTGCTTTTTGTTTGAGGCCCGGAGAAACGCGTTCTCCGCCGAAGACGATATATTTAAGATTTTCAAAATTTCGTCCCTCTTCTTTTGCCTGCCGAAGCATGTGATAGAAGTATCCCGGGATGGTCGTAATAAGACTTGCCTTCATGCGCTCCGTTGCATCAAGAATTTTTGTGGAGCCCATGATCTTTCCGCCACCGGTGTGCAGAGACGTCATCATGATCTTTTGCAGCGCAAAGCTCGCGAGCCAGAAGGCGAGGTGAGGGGAATAGGGGAAGGCATTGATTGCTACCTGGTTCCGGTCGATACCAATAACATTCATAAGGCGTGAACCGCTTTCTTTGAGCAGCTCAATATCATATGAACTATAGGTAAATGGAGTTGGGAGCGCGCTGCGCCCGGTCGTAAAGTGAAGGTGAATGGGCTTGTATTGCCATTCCAACATCAGTTTTGGATCCTGACGAAGAAGCTTCATGCCGATAATTTTCATGAGCATGCGCTTTGATGCATGCTTTTTAATGAGCGCTTCATCTGGCTGAAGAATAAACTTTCGCGATTTTGCGCGGTCTTCTTCTGTTGGCGCGATATCTTCTTTTGTCACAAAAGGAATTTTCACAAGATCGTCCGTTGTTTTGAAATCATGAAACGAAAGGCCATGCTCTTCAAAGAGCTTACGATAATATGGCGAGTACGGCATTTGGTGCTTCATATATGCCGCAAAGCGTTTGTTTTGTAGATCACGCTGTTCATCTCGCGAAAGGTGGGAGATGGTATTCCAATCCATAAGGTTATGTATAAGGGTATGGCTTATGACTTATGCGACCAATGTCCACCATAAGTTCGGTTGTTAATTGGTCCAGGAGCTGTTTATCATTTTCACGTCCTTTATATTCATGATACGTTCGCGGCGTGCCAAAGAAGAAGCGAGGAGGATTTTTCCAGATATCAAGGAATGCAGCGATAGCAGAAGGATGGTTTTTGCCCTGGATGCCAACCGGTAGTATTGGGATGTTGTTTTCAAGCGCAAAGCGCACGGCTCCCACTTTGCCCTTTGCGAGCTCTTGTTCTGTATTCCGGTATCCTTCGGGGAAGATACCAATACAATCACCTTTCGTGATGCGCGTGGCTATGTCATTGGTGATCGCTTCAAGTGGTTGATCGACCTTGATCATTTTTGTATCAAATATTTGCCAGTTGCGTGTTCGTGCAAGAAAAGCAGTTTTGCGTTTTGTGGCGTGCCATACGAGTACAGCGAGGAGAAGACCATCGAGCCAGTCGATATGATTACTTGCGAGAATAACGGGTTCCTTGGGCAGATTCTGTGTTTCTGTTGCGGCAACAATATGACGGAAGAGGCGCTGAAAAAAAAATTGCCAGAGCGCGTACATATTAGTAGGGATATTTTTTTTCACATAATCCACTGATCACCTGCATAATGGTACGGGTTGTGTCTTCCAACAGTTCATGTGTCACTTCTTCTGTATGTTGGAATTGTAGTGCCTGCCCAATGTGCACTTCTAATGGAGCACGAGAGAAAAAAAATGATCTCAGTGACTCCGCAGTATTTTTACCGCCCGGGGTGATAATGCCAACGGGTACAACAGGCAGATTCGAGCGCAACGCCAGACGTGCGGCACCTGTTTTTCCTTTTGTGAGCTTTTCCGTATCGTAGTTACGCCTTCCTTCAGGGAACACGCAAACAGGGTTTCCTTTTTCTAGCCAGCGCATGGACCGCTCAAGACTTTCTGCTTTGTTCTCTGGATCAATGCCGATCATGCCAAGGTAATGGCTGAATCTGCCAAATGCCTTCGCAACGCTTGTTTTGGTAATAAATCCAATTTTCTTTTTAATGTGCGGAATAAATACCAAACCAACCATTGGTGGATCCAGGTAACTTTGATGATTCCCCACAATAAGAAATCCACCACTGCGCGGGATGTGTTCCTCGCCGGTTATCGTAAGACGCTTCCGTGCGAGCGGGAAGAGCGTGCATTGAAGAAAGAAGTAACCAGATGACATGGCTTTCAAACGAGGGCCGCCTACCGGCGGCCCTCATGAAGGTTTAGATGAAAAGTGGTGCAAGGATGAGAGAGACGACGGCCATGAGTTTGATGAGAATGTTCATGGCTGGTCCAGATGTGTCCTTGAATGGATCACCAACGGTGTCGCCGACCACTGCAGCTTTGTGTGGCTCGCTGCCTTTGCCGCCGTGCGCGCCACCTTCGATGTATTTCTTTGCGTTGTCCCAAGCGCCGCCAGCGTTTGCCATCATAAGCGCGAGGAGTACGCCAGTGATGGTTGCGCCAGCGAGCAGGCCACCAAGAGCTTCCTTACCCAAGAGGAATCCCACGAGCACAGGAGCGACTACCGCAAGCACGCCCGGAAGGATCATTTCTTTGAGTGCTGCGTTGGTGCTGATAGCAATAGTGCGAGCGGAGTCCGGTTTTGCGGTGCCTTCAAGTAGACCAGGAATTTCCCGGAATTGACGACGAACTTCTTGCACCATACTGCGCGCTGCCTTTCCGACAGATGTCATGGTAAGTGACGCAATCAGGAAGGGAAGAATGCCACCGATAAACGCACCAACAATGGTCTCTGATTTCGTAATATCAATGGATTCTAATTTCACTGCCGTAGTATATGCAGAGAAGAGGGCGAGTGATGTGAGTGCTGCGGAGCCGATGGCAAAACCTTTGCCCATTGCGGCTGTCGTGTTTCCGAGCGCGTCGAGGCGGTCGGTTATTTTACGTGTATTTTCACCAAGACCGGACATTTCTGAAATACCGCCTGCGTTGTCCGCGATGGGTCCATATGCGTCAACAGACATCACAACGCCGATGGTTGCGAGCATGCCAACGGCGGAGATGCCGATGCCGTAGAGACCGGTGAGTTTGAAGCCGATAAAGATCGCCGCAGCAATGATGAGTACGGGGAGCGCAACCGATTCCATGCCAATGGCAAGGCCAGTGATGATGTTTGTTGCCGGGCCTGTTTCAGATGCCTCAGCGATTTTGCGTATGGGGCGTCCTGCGGTGTAATACTCGGTGATGAGCCCAATAGCGATTCCCGCGAGCGTACCCGTGACAACAGACCAGAAGACAGCGGTCGGTAATTTCAGCCAAACCCCAATGACATATGCCGCGCCGAGCAATACAACAGCCGCGACGTATGTGACATAGCGGAGCACCTTTGCAGGGTCGATGTTTTTGAGAACGCGAACAGAGAGAATGCCAAGAATAGATGCGATGAGTCCGATAGCAGCAATGAGAATAGGAAATACCATGTAATCCATCTTTGCAGCAGCGTATGCAGAACCGGTTGCTCCAATCGCAATGGCTGCCACGATCGAGCTGACATTTGATTCAAAGAGGTCGGCACCAAGCCCTGCTACGTCACCGACGTTGTCGCCAACACTATCTGCGATGGATGCAGGATTACGGGGGTCATCTTCTGGGATGCCTTGTTCAACTTTTCCAACAAGGTCGCCGCCAACGTCTGCCGTTTTGGTGTAAATACCGCCGCCAACGCTAGCAAAGAGCGCAATGGACGAACCGCCCATGGCGAGTCCAGAAAGCACGATTGATGGGTCAACATCCGTTGAGAAGTATTGGAAGTACAGACCAAGGCCAATGAGTCCGAGCGATGCGACAGAGAGTCCCATCACGGCACCGCCGGAAAAAGCCGTCACAAGCGCGCGGGCTGTTCCGCCCTCACTCGCCGCTTGTGCTGTGCGTACATTTGCTTTGGTTGCTGCCTGCATACCAAAGATACCCGCAAGCATAGAGAGCACGCCGCCGGATATAAAGGCAACAGCAGTCCATGTGCCGATCTGCCACCAGAGGAGCGCAAAGACAACAACCATAAACACAGAGAGAATACTGTATTCACGCTTCAGGAAGACGAGCGCGCCTTCATGAATGGCGGCTGCGATTTCCTGCATTTTTTCGTTCCCCGGGTTTTGCCGTTTTACGAGCGCATAAAAGACCCAGGCAAAGATGAGTCCGATGGCTCCGATGCCTGCACTGATGAATCCCAGATTATCCAACATGCTAAAAGCTTAATACTTATGATTTCTTTTCTTCGTCCACCTGAGCTTCCTTATCTGCCGAAGCCTCGGCGGAGGCAGGAGCGGAGGAGGGTTCTTCTTGAGGGGGCTCTTTAGGCTGCACTTCTTCAATGGGCGCTTCTTCTTTTTTCTCTCCACCTTCACCTTCTGGAACTACGGCAGATTCGCCTTTATCCGCCGACTTGTCAGCGGAGGTGGGTTTTTTTTCGCCATCCTTGAGGCTTTCAGGAGACGCGCCATTGTCGGAAACAATATCAATTTTCCATCCGGTTAGCTTTGCCGCAAGCCGCACATTTTGTCCGTTGCGCCCAATTGCGAGCGAGAGTTGGTCTTCTTTGACCTCTGCTGTTGCAATTTTTCCTTCCTCATTAAGTTTGATAGAGAGGACTTTTGCGGGAGAGAGTGCATTGGTGAGAAATTGTACCGAATCATCACTGAATTCAATGATGTCGATCTTCTCACCGCCAATTTCTGTAATGATGGTTTGCACGCGCGTCCCACGCTGCCCAACGCAAGAACCAACAGGGTCGATGTTCTTTTGGTTGGAAGCAACAGCGATCTTCGTGCGGCTTCCTGCTTCACGGGCGATTGCTTTGATCTCAACAGCACCTGACGCGATTTCTGGAACCTCGGTTGCGAAGAGGAGCTTCACAATATCCGCATGTGCACGGGATGCAATAATTTCTGGACCGCGCGGTGTTTCACTCACAGACGCAAGATAGAATTTAAAGCGGGAACCAGGACGGTAATTTTCAGCCGGGATTTGTTCTGGCGGCGGCATGAGTGCCGTTGCACGACCAAGGTCAACCAAGACCATGCGCCCCTCCACTCGCTGCACAAAGCCAGTAATAATTTGACCCTCGAGCTGTTTGTATTCGTTGTACATATTCTCACGCTCTGCTTCGCGGAGTCGTTGAATAACAACTTGCTTTGCCGTTTGTGCTGCCATGCGTCCATATGCTGCCGGCGGGAATAGTTCTGTGCGAATCACATCCCCAACCTTCGCGCCCTTTTTGAGTTCTTGTGCTTCTTCTTCAGCAATCATGGTTTTGGGGTCGAAATGCGGTTCTTCTTCCTCTTCCGTCCCTTCTTTCTTTTCTTCAGTATTTCTTGGTCGTGGCTGTGGTTCATCTTTTTCTTCTGCTATTGTTTCACCACGCGCTTCTGCCTCAACACGTGCCTTTTCAGCTTCTTCTCTTTCTTTGACGTATTTTTTGTAAAGCGCGTTTTCAACAACGGCTTTGACGTCAAAAACGCGTGCGCCACCCGTTTGGGAGTCAAAATCTGATTCGATATTTTGGTTTTTTTCACCAAAATCCTTACGGTATGCAACCGCAAGCGCCGCCTCAATAGTATTGATGACGCTTTCGTAGCTAATGTTCTTTTCCTCACAAATCTGCCGGATGGCGGATTCGATATCGTTCTCTTTTTCGGTCATAGTATGATTATTACACAACAAATCACTAGTCTGAGACTAGCTGAGCAGGATTATAGCAAGCGAAGTACGAGCTGTAAAGTCTATTGAATATCCCTCACGTGTGTTATGTGGAGGTGGTCTTTTTGTCCGTCGAGCAGCAACGCATCCATGCGTATCGACCCATGATGTGGATGCTGCAGAAGATAGTGTACAATAGTTGCGCGAATGCGTTGCCGTTTTTGCCATGTGATACTCTCTGCAGCTGAGCCAAAACTTTCATCTCGGCGCCACTTCACCTCTACAAAGACGAGTAGCGCGTCTTTTTGTACAATGAGATCTATTTCACCGCTGCGGGTAAAAAAGTTTCTATCGACAAGCGCAAAACCTTCTTGTGTAAGATATTGTAGCGCGATGCGCTCGCCAAGCTCTCCGAGTTTTCTTTTGGACATAAAAACCCCTTGGCCACTGGCCAACGGGTCTCTGTATGTTTACCGTAGCACGCTATTTCTGGAACAGCAAGCCGTAATGCTGTTCGCTCGCCTCGAAGTCATCAGTTTTCACCAGTCCCTGTGATTCCGCTGCCCGCACCGCAGCATCCTTCCTGATGAGATTCTCTGTTGGTGGAGCAAAGGCAAGTTTAGACTCCTTCCAATCCACCACTAATACCATACCGCCCTTCTTTACCATGCGGTGCGCTTCAGCAAACATGTTGTTGTGTGCTTTTGATTGATGCAGTACGTTGACGAGTAATGCGAGATCGAGCGACTCATTTGCAATGCGCCGCGCTGCACCAACCACTTCAAGATTTGACCACACGAGTTTAATATTCTTGATGCCGAGAAATTCTGCCTTACTCTTCAGCGCGGAGAGCGCATTCTTTTGAATATCGAGCGCATAGACAATGCCATTGTTGCCCACCATTTTTGCTGCTTGAAAAGTGAAGTACCCTGAGCCGCTGCCAAGATCGCCCACAATCATTCCTTCCTTTACGCCAATGCGACCCAGAATTTCTTGTGGGTTTAAGAATTGGTTCCCAGAGGGTGTTTTTACCATGTGTCTAGTATACGCCTTCGTTGTCTCAGACTCCAGTCTTCGTGTTGCTACTTCCATTTATTCAATCTGAATGATTTGCGGTGAATAGCTGAGAGGCCATGTTCATGGATTTCCCTGCGGTGCTGCAACGTGCCATACCCCTTATGCGTGGCAAAACGGTATGCGGGGTAGTCCTGTTCTAGAGCGCGCATAATGCGGTCACGGGTTACCTTGGCAATAATTGACGCACAAGCAATGGGGAAGACATCGCGATCCCCATGAATGATTTTTTGCGATGGGTAGGGGAGTTTCAAAGCAAATCCATCTATTACGACATAGTCCGGAGCCTGCGTCAGATTTTTCACTGCCTGCGCTAGCGCCAGCAGATTTGCTTTTTGTACGCCACCGTTATCAATAACCTGTTCAGAAAGTATGGCAACAGCCCACGCCCGCGCCTTGGTGGTTATCTCTTCATATAATACTTCGCGCACCTTTTCAGCGATCTTCTTCGAATCCTGAACGCGCGGAATCTCTGCATCCATAGGCATGATGACTGCCGCGGCAACGAGTGGTCCTGCAAAGGCGCCTCGTCCCGCTTCATCCACGCCGGCGACTGCAAAAAAACCCTGCTGCGCCAGTGTTTCTTCATGTGTTCGTTTAAGCGGCTGCATTTTTTTGGTGTTCAATTCCGCGACGCACCACCATAATGCAGGAACCATCAGCCACGACGTCCAGGCCAAGTGTTTTTGCCTTGAGGCGAATTTCTTCACTCTCTGCGCCCGGCTGGAACCACACCTTTTTTATATGTGAACGTTGCACGTCGTCAAGTAATCGTAATCCAATATCAGGAGGGACAACAAAAACTGCGACATCTGGTTTTTTTGGGATGTCCGCAAGTGCGGGGTACGTGGGGTATCCTTCGATCGTCGTTTGTTTTGGATTCACGCCAACCACGTTGTAGCCGGCATCACCAAGATTACGCAACACAATATTGCCGTATTTTTCACGTTGCGGAGATGCACCAACAATCGCGTAGAGAAAGTTTTTATTTATAAAGGCACTGAAGTTGATTGCCATATCCACTGTAGGATACCGCATAAACGTTCAGTAACAAAACCTTCCCTATGTTCTTTATATAAGAGAAATTTTTCCTTGCTTTGCGTCGACGGTTACACTGTCGCCTTCCTTGACCTTCCCTTCAACAATACGGAGGGCGAGTTCATCAAGCACGAGGTTTTGGATCGCGCGTTTTAAGGGTCGCGCACCAAAAGCAGCGTCATACCCTTTTTCGATGATCAGCTTTTTTGCTGCTTCGTTAACGGTCAGGGTAATGCGTTTTTCAAGGAGGCGTTCTTTTACCCGTTCAATTTGTATGTCCGCAATACGGTCAAGAATTTTTTCATCAAGTGAGCGGAAGATGATGATGTCATCAACGCGGTTGAGGAATTCTGGACGGAAGGTCTGTTGCAACATTGGCATAACAGCTTTTTCTATTTCATGTGCGCCCTTCCCAGCGAGTTTTTGTATCTCCGAGCTGCCAATATTTGATGTCATGATGATAATGGCATTTTTGAAGCTCACGTGGCGACCCTGACCATCCGTGAGTTGACCATCATCAAGAACCTGGAGGAGTATATTAAAGACTTCCGGGTGTGCTTTTTCTATTTCATCAAAAAGAATAACGCTGTACGGACGACGGCGCACGGCCTCGGTCAGCTGGCCGCCTTCTTCATAACCAACGTATCCCGGCGGGGAGCCAATAAGACGCGCAACAGCGTGCTTCTCCATGTATTCAGACATATCAATACGCACCATGGCTTGTTCGTCGGAGAAGAGGAACGCCGCAAGTGAACGCGCGAGTTCTGTTTTTCCCACGCCAGTGGGCCCAAGAAAGATGAATGAACCAATGGGGCGGTTTTCTTCCTGAATACCCGCACGCGAGCGGCGCACCGCGTTCGAAACAGCCTTCACTGCTTCTTCTTGCCCAACGACGCGCTCTTGCAATACGTGTTCCATACGCGCCAGTTTGTCCTGTTCGCTTTCTAACATGCGCGTGACAGGGATTCCCGTCCAACGCCCAACAATGCGGGCAATGTCCTCTTCAGTAACTTCTTCACGAAGAATAGGGTTGCCCTTTTGGAGCTTCTTCAGCTTTTCGCCTAGCGTCTTCGTCTGTTTTTCGAGTTCAGGAATTTTTCCGTATTGGATTTCCGCAACTTTTTGCAATTCACCTGCGCGTTCGGCTACTTCTGCTTGTGCCTTCAATTCATCGATCGTGTTGCGGCTTGTGCGGATTTCTTGCACGACAGCTTTTTCATTCTGCCATTGCTGCTCCAGCGCTCCAGCGCGTTCTTTGAGTTCCGCAAGGACTTTTTCTGTTTCCTTCAGACGGTCTTTCTCCTTATTCTTCTTGAGCGCTTCCCGTTCCACCTCTCGGCGGCTGATCTTGCGGCGCAACTCGTCAATTTCATGGGGCACAGAATCAATGTCCATCTTTAATGCGCTCGTTGCTTCATCAACAAGGTCAATGGCCTTGTCCGGCAAAAAGCGGTCCGCAATATAGCGGGTAGAAAGTTCCACAGCAGCGCGCAGCGCATCGTCAGTGATTTTCACGCCGTGGTGCACTTCGTACTTCTCTTTAATACCGCGCAAGATCGCAAGCGTATCTTCTTCGCTTGGCTCGCCAACATAGACTGGCTGAAAGCGTCGCTCCAGAGCAGCATCCTTTTCAACATGTTGCTGATATTCTTTGAGCGTGGTTGCGCCGATCGCATGCAGCGTCCCGCGGGCAAGCGCTGGTTTGAGCATATTCGACGCATCAAGCGCGCCCTCTGCGCCGCCGGCACCAACGAGCGTATGCATTTCATCAATAAAGAGAATGATGCTGCCCGCATGTTCTTCCACTTCTTTGAGCACGGCTTTGAGGCGGTCTTCAAATTCACCGCGATACTTTGCACCAGCGAGCATGCTGCCGAGGTCAAGCGAAATAATTTTTTTCTCCTTGAGTGTTTCGGGAACATCACCAGAAATGATTCGTTGCGCCAGACCCTCCGCGATCGCTGTTTTTCCGGTGCCGGGTTCTCCGATGAGTACGGGGTTATTCTTTGTGCGGCGCGAGAGCACCTGCATGACGCGGCGGATTTCTTCATCACGACCGATGATAGGGTCGATCTTCCCGTTGCGCGCGAGCTGCGTGAGGTCTTGGCCGTATTTTTCAAGCGCATTCATGGTTGCTTCCGGGTTCTGGTCTGTAATTTTTTTATTGCCCCGGAGTGCTTTGACTGCAGCAGTGAAGTGCGCGGCATTCACGCCGTGCTGTTTTATGATATCTGCGGCGTGCCCGCCATTTTTTATAAGGGAGAGAAAAAGATGTTCCGTTGAAAGATATTCATCACCAAGATTTTTTGCTTCCAGCTCTGCCTTGGCGATCATTTTTGAAAGCTCTGCGCTCGCTCGCGGCTCTCCGCCTTCAACGCGGGGGATACGTTCAACCTCTTCAGCGATCGCCTCTTTCATTCCCACCACATCTGCTTCGAGTTTTTCCAATACCGCAATAACCAGATTGTCTGTCTGATTCAGCAATGCGAGTGCAACATGTGGAACGCCAAGCTCCTGTTGGTCTTTTTGGAGCATAAGGCGCTGCGCATCTGCAAGCACTTCCTGTGTTTTTTGGGTGTATTTCTCTGGATTCATATAAGAATATTCTTGCGATTACGCATTGTACTGAAAAACTCTTGACTTGTCAAGTCATGACCATACGTTCCTTATAGAACAATCTTATTCTTCGCCCCAGTCTACGTCATCAGGAGTGGTGGAGCGCTTTTCCTGCGCGCTCGCAACGCGACGAAGCGCAATTACGAATGCCGCTTCACGCAGCGTGATTTTCTTCTCCTGCGCCAAGTCCCATACCTGATTAAACTGCGGACGAATGATTTTTTCTACGTTTGCAAAAACTTTTTGCTCGCTCCATATCTCCCGCGTGCGTCCCTGCACCCATTCAAAGTACGAGCCGATCACGCCGCCAGAGTTTGCAAGAATATCCGGCACAACGATGATTCCTTTCTTGGAGAGTTTTGCGTCCGCGTCAGGTGTTGTTGGGCCGTTTGCCATTTCAACAATTGCTTTTGCTTTGATGCGACCGGCATTCTTTTTTGTTATGACATCTTCCAGCGCAGAGGGAATCAAGAGATCAACATCAAGCTCCAGCAGTTTTTCATTTGAAATTTTTGTGAAGTTTTTATTGTCACATACCGTGCCCACGCAATACACGCCAGAGATCATGCCGTCTTCGCGCTTTTTATGCATGACATGTTCCGGATCCATGCTTTTGCCATTCTTTGCGTAGATGGCTCCTTGTGAATCTGAGAGTGCGGCAATGTTGTATCCGGCTTCGTAGAGGTACTTCGCAATATAGTAACCAACGTTTCCAAAACCTTGCACCGCAACACGTGTTTTTTTTGGTGTGTGCTTCAGGCGCTTCATCAACTCATCAATAATATAGAATCCACCTAATGAGGTGGACGTTTTGCGTCCAGCAGAGCCATGAAGTTCAAGTGGCTTGCCTGTGAATGCCGCGGGCTCCCAATGGCCAGCGAGCTTGGAATATTCATCCACCATCCATGCCATGATTTTTGGGTTGGTATAGACGTCCGGCGCGGGTACGTCTTCATCAGGACCGATGTTTGGGAAGAGCACGCGCACGTATCCGCGAGAGAGGCGTTCAAGTTCGCCCTCAGAAAGTTTCTTCGGGTCAACAATAACACCGCCCTTGCCGCCGCCAAAAGGAATATTCGCAACAGCGCACTTCCATGTCATCCAACTCGAGAGCGCCTTCACTTCATTGAGGTTCACTTTTGGGTGAAAACGTATGCCGCCTTTGAATGGCCCGCGCGCGTTGTTGTATTGCACGCGGAATCCCTCAAATATTTTTACCCTGCCATCATCCATGCGCACTGGCACGGAAAGCATGAGAATGCGTTTGGGTGCAAGAAATCGCGCAAACGTATGTGCATCAATTTGCGCGGTCTTTTGAGCCTGTTTGAGCTGTGAAAGCGAATCCTGAAATGCAGGCATGAACGTTTTTTAAGCGCCGCCTCCGGCGAGATCCTTAGTTACCCGAGCGCCTTGGTAATTTGTTCTGCCATGGTGCTCTTTTCCTGCACACCAACAGCTTGCCAAACTATTTTGCCATCCTTGAAGAGCGCAATCGTTGGAATAGACATCACGCCATACTGTTGCGGGTGCTGCGGGTGAGCATCAACTTCAATTTTTGCGACTTTGGCTTTGCCAGCAAATTCCTCTGCCAATTCCTCAACAATAGGGCCCTGAATTCGACATGGGCCACACCATTCTGCCCAAAAATCGACCAGCACTGGCTGTGCATTCTTTAATACCTCTTCTTCAAAGTTTGCGTCAGTAAGTATTACTTCTGCCATACATTTAAACGTTTAATTAAACACTTAACAATCAAGACTCCACTGTACTCTCGCATAGTAACCCTGTCAAGCCTTTGCGTCAATCCAACTTATCCTGCCCAGTATCCGTTCACAAAAAGAAGCGTATACAGCGCAAGCAATAAGATCGAAGCAAACGCAATGCCAAGTTTTATATACGCGTTGTGAATCATCGCAACCGCAATGAAGATTGGGAACAACACCAACACAAACCGTCCTATTGAAAGGAGTGTTCCGGTTGCAAGCGCGAGTGTAAGCATCGCAAGCATGTAGATGCCATATGAAAGTCTAACCTTCCATATCACAAAAATTGCAGCCGCAATTCCGATAAGCAAAAAGAAAATATCCATCGCAAGATTTATTCCGCCTGCAGATGAGATGATCGCAAAGTGGCTTGAGTTAACCTCAAGCGCGCGTCCCCATGCATCTTCAACCTTAAAGAATGCAAAAAAGTCTCCATACCACAATGCGTGGAATGAAAAATAAATGAGCGGGGCAAAAAGAGGAAGAAACAATGCCGGGAAGGCATGCAGTGGTTTTTTTTCAGACCGCAGATATTCAATCGCAAGTGGAATCATAAGAAGAAATCCAGGCGAACGCGTAAACGCGGCGAGCACACCAATAAGTCCCGCAAGTGCAAAGCTCTGTTTGCGTGCATAATACAATGAGGCAACGCTTAAAAAAAGAAATAGCGCTTCTGTGTACACAACATTAAGAAAAAATGCCGTAGGGAATATCAACAGGAAAGCGATCACGAGCGTTGGTGAAACTCCAGGATGGAATTCATCCACGAGCTTTTTGATATAATAGAGCGCAAAAAAAAGTGAAAAAATAGAAATCAACCACCCGGCAAGCGCATAGTTCCCAAAAAGAACAGGTGCGGAAATACGCATGAGCATGGGGTAGAGTGGGAAAAAAGCGATATTTGAAAGCCCCTCACCGTTGTAGTTATATCCGTGCTCTGCAATAAAAAGATAAAAAGCACTATCCCATTGCGTGTGGAGTGAAATGGGGTCCCATGTCTGTTTTTGTGTGTAGGTTTCTGGAGTCTGCCATGTATATGCACTATCTCCTGTGAGGTAAATGCGGTTATTCGCAATGAGTGCGAATACATTTACAAAAATTAACCAAATTGCAAATATTATTATGACTTTTTTCATTGGTCTATTTTACCGCTTTCCTACTAGATAGCACAGGATTGTTCCACGTGGAACACCCTGGCTACGCTAACGTAGCCAGGGTAATTTCTTCTGGGGATAGCCGAAGAGCACTTGAAGAACCGCGCCAACCACTAGAAGGATCGGATTCCGCGTCCACCACTGTATGGACTTTCTATAGAAGCCAATCCAACCGATATCACGCCGCAAGGGCCTGAAACCTTCCTTGCGTGTAAGAGAAACGCACTTGCCGAGCTGCAGAAATGGCTGAGCCACTGGTATAACCTCTGTAACGTGCAGTTTTCTCAGGAATTCAGCAGCCTGGGCCATAACCTCGTTGCTGTCGAGGTATTTTCCAGGAATGTGATGTTCCCTTACGATGAGATCAGGTGGAAATAGCATAGCGGCCGCAACTTCCCATTGAGCAATCACAATGGGTCTCTTACCCGTAAGCATAAGCTCCTGAGCGATGATTCTCTCAGCCGCACGCGCGAGGCGCCTGTTGCAGCGATTTGGTTCTTCACTGGAAAGGGCAAAGGAAAAAACAACAATCCCTCTTCTCACGGTATCCTCCTTGTTGTTGATTCCGTGTAGACCCATCCTACTCCATTTATGAATATTGGAAAGATGCTTGAATACAAAAAACACCACAATATATGGTGTTTTTTGGTGGACCTGTGGGGACTCGAACCCCATACCTCGGCAATGCGAATGCCGCGCTCTACCAGATGAGCTACAGGCCCATAATGGGCTTCGGCCAGAGGCCGAGATCTTTGCAATACCAGTCCTTGGTTGGTGGTGGACCTGCGGGGACTCGAACCCCGTACCTCTTCCATGCCATGGAAGCGCTCTACCAGATGAGCTACAGGCCCTTGTGGTGCCCCCGCCAGGAATTGAACCTAGATCTCGACCTTAGGAGTGTCTTGCTCTATCCAATTGAGCTACGGGGGCAAGTGCCACCTTTGAATCTAGGGGCTACGGAATAAACATTGTTCCATGTAGAACATTAAATATCGCTAATATTAGCTAATTATATGCTCAATTTTGCCGCGACGTCCGTAAGAAAGCCTGAATTTTGCTCTAGAAAATAGAGCAAAACATAGGCACCTACGATAAAAAAACTAAGAATAGAGACAAGAATAAGATCCTTTTTTAAGTATTGCATATTCATAAAAAAAAATAGAGCATGCGTAGTTTACAGCATAATGTCAGCATTGACAAGAAGCTAAAAATAAAGTATAATAGAATGGCAAAAGTAGTGCAAAGCCCCTCAAAATAAAGGGATTTTGTGATATTTTTTGTAAAAATCAAAAAAATGAATTGGGCAGCAATGTTTAGACACCTTAAGGAGCAGCGCGACGCTTGCCTTGCGCGGGCTCAGGCAGGCGGACTATTTGTTAAGGCAATAGGATATATTGCCTGTTTTGTGTTGGACATTGTGCTTGTGTTCGCGCTCATTCCTTTTTCAATAACCGCATCGCCAACCGCTAGCTTTCAACGCGTTGCACGCTTTTCACCGGATAAAGGATTCATTGATTCATATGACAAGCATTTAAAGTATTACCGCGCATCCGTCGGTACGGCATTACTTGCAGGTGTTGGCGTTTCTTTGCAGATCATTTTTGCGCTCGCAACGTTCGGCATTCTTTCTTTCAGTAATCCAACGCAGGTTAACGCTGTTGATGGACGGATGCTCGCCTTTTGGGATGCCAGCGGCCCAGTACCAGCTGGATGGAGCTGTCAGTCCTGCGGTTCAGGAGATTTCTACCAGAAGTTCCCCCGTGGCGCTGCAACATATGGCGGAACAGGCGGCGGTACAACGCATACCCATGCCATGTCATATCTTTCAATGTCCGGAACCATCAGCAGCCCTCTTTCATTGATTGGTGGTGCGGTAGTACAAGCATCGAAATTGCACACGCATACCTATATCTACGACCAAACAATGAATGCGGGAACGTCATTGCCTCCATATCGGGATATGGAGGTCATCCGATATGACACCACCGGCGCTCCTGCCACTATTCCTGCCGGGGTCATTTTAATGTTTGATGCTGCACCCTCAGGATCATGGACCAGGTATACCGATCAGGACGGAAGTTTCATTTATGGAGAAAATGACGTCACAGGAACTGGCGGCTCAGAAACCCATAATCATACCAATGTTGGGTATACTGTTGATGCATCCGCCGGTAATGCAGGTATTGAACTTGGCGATGGTCTGGGCGCCGGTTCTTTTGATGCACACACCCATACCGTATCCGGAGCAACGACAAATACCGTATCTACGTTGCCGCCATATCTTGATGTGTTGCTGTATAAAGCAACAGGAGAAACCGCACTTCCTGACGGCGCCATTGCCATGTGGGATGATACGCCAGCGGATGCTGCTTGGACCGTGAACTCTGGAGCAAGCCAGCTATTCAATGAAAAATTCCTTCGCGGCAATTCCAGCTACACCGGCATTGCTGCAGGCTCCGCAACACACGGACACTCGAATCTTGCCAGTGTGACCAGTGGTCCTTCCGGCGGGGCAAACAATGCGGGTTCTGGGACAAAGTCGGGGGCGAGTTATTCTCATACACATTCCATTTCAGTCACCATCGGCGCGGCAACGAATTATCTGCCGCCGTACCGCGATGTCATCATTGCACAGTACTCGACGGACATCACTATCTCCGGCACGATTCGTCAGTCGAACGAAAGTACGGCCTACGACTGTTCGGCGAACAACTTGACAGTCAACGTGAGCGTCAATGGTGGCGCGAACTCGACCGCAACATGCACGGCAGCTGATGGGTCGTTCTCCGTAAGTGCATCGCAACCATCCTCCGCGGGTGACCCAATCGTTGTCTCGGTCGATAGTGGTGAGTCGGTGCAAGCGACGACCGTTACGCTCGCGGCAGACACGACGTCCGCCATCACCGATCTCGACCTGTACGAAAATCGACTCATCGTCCGCCACGAGGATGCGGGCCCGATAACGAACGCGAAGCTCGCAACAGGGGATAACGGCGACGCGGGAATCCGCTACGGCGTTGCGTCGAGCAACCTCACCGTGGATAACAATATTGAACTGCACGTCTGGACCGGTGATACATTCATCCCCGGTGGTATAGTGACGACGCAGGGTTCGGCGGATTTTCATATTGACGATAGCGCGACTGCGACACTTGCGACGACGGGCAATACCATCGCGGGAGATGCGGTGGTCGACACCGGAGCAACACTGAACCTTAACGCGAACACAACCATCGACGGTGGAGCCATCGCCACTGCCGGCACTGGGACGGTTGCAACGAGCGGGACACCAACCGTCACCTTGCACGGGACGGGAAGCATTGGCGGTGGGAGCGGGGCAATCGCTTTCTATAACCTCACCATCGGAGACGCATCGGCAGCCGCGACGACGATGGATAGTGACGTCAGCATTGCGAACGTCCTCAACGTCGACACGAGTGACAGTATGACGATTGCCGCAAGTAAGACCGTGACGCTCGGCGCGAGCGCCACCGTCACGCTGAACGGCTCCATCCTCGGTGACGGCCGCTTGATCTATGCGAATATCAGTACCACATTCCCAACGAGCGGCATCATCTCCTCCGTGCTGCGTTTCGACAGCAGCAGTGGCAATATCACGATTCCTGCGCGCACGTACGGCGGCGACGTTGAGCTATATAGCAATTCAGGGACGATCCGCATAGCGCCGATCGGCACTGCGCCCGGGCAGACCATTACAATCGGTGGCGACTACATCATCATTGCAGACGGCACCGCAGATATATATTCCAACAATTTGACCTACGCCCCGATAATGTTGATTACCGGCGGCATCGACTTCACGGGTATTGGGAGCGGCACAGAGCGTATTGAGGGCGGGACGAGCAACTGGACGATTACCGGCGGCATCGACTTCACAGGTGGCAGCTGCGGATGTACCACGTCGGACTTCACGTTCAATGGGGGCGGGACACTGAACTTCGCATCTAACACGGTCGATGACCTCACCATCACAGGAACATACACCGTCACCTCGGGGAGTCTCGCAGGAGTGAACGGGACGCTCGATCTCACCGGAAGTACGACAACGCTGACGAACACCACCATCTGGATGAGGGGATCTACTGGCACCATCATCGGCGCGGGCAATGCGTTCAGCACGCTGTCCATCGGCAACGGCTCGGACATCATCACCGTTGCTGATTCGGATTTTTCCGTGACGGCGAATTTAAATATATTGTTTGCGACGGATACTCTCTCTATTGGTGCTGGGCGAACCGTGACACTTTCAGGAACGCTGACTATGCCTGGGACCATTTCCGGTGAGGGGCGGCTGACATATCAGAATGCTGCCGCATTCCCGACCACCGGGACGATATCCTCCATCCTGCGCTTTGACGCGACGAACAACGACCAGACGATGAGCACCCGGGTGTATTCCGGTGCGGTGGAGATCGTGAACTCCTCGGATGCCGCGGCACGAACCGTGACCATGAGCGCTGGTGACACATACTTCCTGAGCGATCTGACGCTTGCAGCGAACGGAACGCAGAATGTGACGCTGAATGCTGCGACGAACAGCGCCACTCCATCCGTTGGGGGCAATATTGATTTCAATGGTACAGGAGCAGGGACGGAGATCATTGTGAGTGGTGCTCAGCAGTGGGTTGTTACAGGCGACGTCGATTTCACCGGAGGGACGTACACTGCGAGTGCTGGGAACACCTTCGCTATGGATGGTATTGGGAAGGTACTCACTTCAGCTGGCACGACCTTCCAGCATTTCGCGCCATACGGTGACATCACCCTCGCCGATGCGCTGGTGGTTGCCGGGGACGTGACTGCCGCAGGGAACTTTGACGCCGCGGGCAAAGCGATCACTGTGAGCGGGAGCTGGGATGGTAGCGCCGGTGCATTCACTCCTAATGGTAACATCGTCACATTTGATGCGACTGCTGCAGGTAAGACCATCATCACCGGTGGCTCGTCGTTCTACGATGTTGATTTCAACAGTGCGAGCGGCGGGTGGACCGTGCAGACCGATGACATGGTGACGCATGACCTCACACTGACTGACGCAGCGAGTTTCACGCTTGAAAGCGGCCGCACGCTCACCGTGCAAGGCAACTTCACCAACAGCGTCCCGAGCACAACAACCTGGACCGGCACCACGTTGTATTTGAACGGCAGCGGTGGGTTGCAGACCATCAACACCAAGGGCAGCGGTGACACGTACGCGACACTGCGGATCGGCGCGAGCGAAGACATTGCGATGTGGGATTCCAGCGCCGGGACAGTGACCACTGACGCCGGCGGTTGTCTGCTCTCGCAAGATGATGCAGGGACGGCCGGACGCCTGAACATCTACGGCACCTGTAACTCACGTGCGAACGAGTATTGGGCGTATGCGACGGATTTTGACGGGACGGCGCTCGGCGGCGCATCGCGGCAGGCAGACGTGCGCTTTGCAGACGGCGCGAGCTTCACCGTGGATGCAGGGGACACGCTCCAGGTTCTTGGCCAGAGCGCGAGCGCAAACCGCACGGCCATTACACGGCAAAGCACTGGCAATTATGGCGTGAGCGTTGACGGAACGCTGTCCGCGCAGTATTACGATTTTGATTATTTGAATGCAAGCGGACTGAACATCACATCCACAGCAACCGTGAGCGAACTTTCCGACGGGAGTTATGACAACAATGCTGCCGGCGCTTCGTCCGCCTATATAACGGTTACCGGTAACACATCAGCCACCACCTTCACCAATATCGTTTTTGATTCTGCTGGCGACGGCGCTGATGCGAACGTCGTCTATAACGTGAACGCTGACGGCAGCGGCATTGACTGGACCTTTCTTGCAGCAGCAGGAAATAAGAACGGCGAAAGCTTTGACCGCGAGGTCAATGGCGCCAGCGTTGTGTGGACGGAAATATTCACCGCAGTGAATGACGGCCTGACTGGCGATGCTGACTTTTCCAATGACACTGACACCCTTTCTGCCAATTGGGCCATGGATGATGAGACCGGCATCGACCACTACGAATATGCCTTTGGCACAACCCAAGGCGGAACCGATGTCGTGAACTTTACGAATGCAGGGCTTGCCACGGTTGCAACGGAAAACAACCTTGCGTTGGTGGATGGCACAACGTATTACGCGACCATCCGTGCGATCAACGCCGGGGACGACGTGATGGAAGAAGCATCCAGTAATGGCGTGGTGGTGGACACGGCAGCTGCAACATTCTCCAATATTCAAGATTCCGCAACCACAACAACCATCACCATCACCTGGGACAGCTCAGAAGGGACCACAACCCAGGTTCGTTATGGAATCACGGCCGGGTATGGCAGTGCAACGATAGCAGACCCCGCTTTGCTCACCGAGCACAGCGCGACCATCAGCGGGCTCAATGAAGACACCACATATCATTACCAGTTGGTCGGCGTTGACCGCGCAGGCAATGAAACAACATCTGCAGACCGCACCATTGTAACAGATGGCCTTGACCCCACGGTCATCACCAACACGCAATCCACTGTACTTTCATCCACATCGGTTCTCATCACGTGGGACACCAACCACCTTGCGGACTCCAAGGTGCGGTATGGGCTCACCACCGCATACGGCCTTGAGGAATACGATGCGACGCTCGTTACCAGCCACTCCATGACGCTCACCGGGCTTGAACCCGGAGTGCAGTATCATTACGAAGTGCTTTCCGTGGGCAATACCAGCACGAACGATGCCGATGCGACATTCATCACCGATGCAGAAGAACCAGAACCAGAGCCTGAACCAGAGGATGAACTGACTCCAGTTGAAAATGTTGAACTCAATGGCGAGGCAGCACAAACCGGAGATGATTTCAATCTCATCTTTATTCCCAAATCAGGAACTCTTATCTTTATCGGTACCGCAGAGTCGAATGCAACCGTTCGCATTCGTCTTGATGGATTCTACACGGCCAGCACCACATCAGATGCAGATGGAAATTGGGAGATCATCATCAGCGTAAAAAGCACTCCATTGGAATTTGGCGAACACATTGCTGAAGCCCGTGTGCTGAAGAACGGACACAGCACGTCATACGAGCGCATTGCGGAATTCCAGTTGACGTCGGAGCGGTACCTCGCCTCCCCGACTATTCTTTCACCCGAAGAAGATGAGATTGTTATCTCACTGCGACCCCTTATTACCGGGCTCGCAGAATCAGGCAGCATCATTCATTTCTATATTGATAACGTCTTTGTTGGTTCCACAACCACAACGCAGCATGCGTCAGGCACGGGCAGCTTTGCCTTCACGCCGACAGAGGAACTCACTGGCGTCCAGCATACGCTGTATGCGGTTGCCGTTAGCGGCGACAGCGCCTCCAGAAATTCACCGGATGTGCATTTTACCGTAGAGCTGCCCTTCATCGGCATCACGTTCCTGGATGCATACCTTGTACAGGCACTGCCGGAACCATATATCGCCTTTGAAGGCATCGGCGCAGGCGGATCGCGCGTCGACTTTTATCTGAACGATGAATTCCTGGATCGCATCGGCTTGCTCAACGGGCATGATTCCGTGGAGCACTTCACATACAAACTGTATGCCAATAACCTAGTGCCAAAGGATTACACATTATATGCGATCGCATACGATGATAGTGGCAAGTCTTCACGAAAATCGAACGTGGTGAGTTTCACCAAGTCCAGTGATGTTGCCGCGTCGATATTAGTGACCAGTCTGGGTAGCGCACCAGTCCCCGCAACGCCTTCTCCGCAGCCGATATCCCTGCCAACGGTCATTGGAACCGGCCCGGGTGGAACATATACCGTACAGCGCGGAGACAGCTTATGGAGCATTGCAGAGGCACAGCTTGGCGACGGCTCTCGCTACGACGAAATAATCGCATTGAACCAAGATGCGCATCCGGAGCTGCTCATGGATTCGGGGAGTATTTACAGCGGCTGGGTTCTGCGGCTGCCCTAGAGTGAGCGTACAAAATAAGTGTTCACCATCTTGCCTCATGACTCCAGTAGTCTTTTGACAGCTGGGCGCCCTTTGCTACACTGATGAACGCGGCATACGCTGCATTCCTTATTACTATTTGAGGAGGAAAGACATGGGAAAAGAAAACGCAGAGACGATCATTGGTCCATCAGTGCATGTGGAAGGGAACTTTCAAGGTGCTGGTGATATTGTCGTAGAGGGGAGTGTTGCTGGAACACTCAAGACCACGAGCAATGTACGTATTGGAGAGTCAGCAAAAGTGAAGGCTGATATCGAATGCGATACCATTTATGTTGCCGGTGAAGTTCGCGGCAACATCATTGCAAAAGGTCAGCTTGAAATTACGCAATCCGGAAAAGTACAGGGCAACGTGGCGTGTACCGTGCTTTCAATTGCGCCGGGAGCAAAGCTCCATGGTAAGTGCGCGATGAACGGTAAGATGGATTCCAAAGAGGAGGCAGAAGAGCATGCAGACGACCGGAAGAGCGAATAGCACCTACACGTACTTTTTTGATCAGTTTCTTCGCGAGAAGAAGTACGAAACAGACGTGCATCGTATTGAGTCGCGCATTCTTGAGCTTGGCTTGAATGGGAAGATAGAGAAGCTCTCTGTACTCACCAGTGCGCGCGAGATGCTGAAGACTGCTATTAGCCGTGGTGCGCAAACCATTGTGGCGGTGGGCAACGACCATACTTTGAGCAAGGTGGTGGACATTATTGCTGGTGAAAAAGTTATTTTAGGCTTTATACCCGTCGGCGATCCGCATGAGACAGCAGATATGCTTGGTATCCCAACAGGCGTCTCAGCCTGTGACGTCCTTTCGCACCGCATCATTATGGAGCTGGATATGGGGGAGGTGAATGACCTCCAACATTTCCTTTTTTCAGTAGAGATTCCGAGCAATTTAGTTGAGATCGAGTGTGACGGCAAGTACACCGTGCGCACAAAGGCAGAAGGAGGACAGTTTTCCATTCATAATTTTGGTTTGCCAGGCGGCCGCGTGCACAATCCCGCTGATGGGCTATTGGAAACAGTGATCACGAGGTCCAAGAAAGGAATGTTTTCACTCGGCAGTCGCCGGTTTGAAGAAGAAGGCGTGTTTCCCGTAAAGAAGGTGAAGGTCAGCTGCGCAGGTGATGCGCAAAATCTTCTTTTGGATGGTACGACTATTGTGAAGACTCCTGCGACGGTGAAGATTTCTGCGAAGAAGCTCAAGATTATCGTGGGGAAAGGGAGACAGTTCTGAAGAAGGTTGTAGTGAGTAGGTGGTAGGGAGTTTTTTTATATTAAAAACTTGCAATTTGGCCAAAAACGTGCTATACTACTGCAAGCTCGATCGACAAACTAGTCCGTATGGCCAATACGGACACAACATGGCCATAATAACGCGACGGCGTTAGACAATTTCGAGCAAATTCTTATGGGATCGCTCGCACAAGCGATCTCGTGCACATCCACGTACGCCCAACCCCATAGGTTGAAGTACAGGATAACAATCGTACATTCCTATTCGGTTCATCGCTGCAATGCAGCTGAACTGATCGCCGTATACCGGCGCGCCGGCTAGTTCCCGGCAACACTTTAAGGCCCTAGGGGGCCATGACGTGCCCCTGCGGGCCTTTTTCTTACCCAAAATATTGACGAAAACGTTTATTTTCCGTATCCTTTGGTAGATTCACTGGGGTTTTATCTATGGCCGAAGAAGAAGTACAAGAAAAAGAGATTAAGGGCGAGCCAATTGCCATCGGCAAAACGGTGGTGATTAAGGATTTAGCAGAAAAACTTGGTGTTGCGCCCACCAATGTGATTACCGAGCTCATGAAGAACGGCATTATGTCCGGTCAGAATGAACGGATTGATTTTGATACTGCCACGATTATAGCCGCAGAGTTCCAACGGGAGGTTCTTCAAGAAGATGAAGACGCCGGTGAGCAGGCAGAAGGTATTGCAAAGCTTGAGGAAGAACTTGCAAGTCAGGAAAAAATGATCAAGCGCGCACCGGTCGTCGTTGTGATGGGCCACGTGGATCATGGTAAAACAAAGTTGCTTGATGCGATTCGCCAGACGGACGTTGTAGCAGGAGAAGCGGGCGGAATCACGCAGCACATTGGTGCGTACCAAGTGGTGAAAAAAAATCGCGAGCTCACCTTTATTGATACACCAGGCCACGAAGCGTTTACCGCCATGCGGTCGCGCGGCGCGCGCGTCGCGGACATTGCGATTCTTGTGGTTGCCGCAGATGATGGGATTCAACCGCAGACAAAAGAAGCGTTGCAAATTATTCAGAAGGCGGGGTTGCCGATGGTGGTTGCCATCAATAAAATCGACCGCGTAGAAGCGAATATCGACCGCGTGAAAACGCAATTTGCTGAGTTGGGTATTCAGGCTGAGGATTGGGGCGGCAAGATCGTTATGGTGCCTATCTCTGCAAAAGAAGGTACGGGCATCGATGACCTATTGGAAAATCTTTTATTGGTTGCTGATGTGGAAGAGAAGCGCATCATGGCAGATCCTACTCGCCGCGCCATTGGCACTATTATTGAATCACACGTTGATGCTGGTGAAGGCGCTGCCGCGACCGTGCTTGTGCAGGCTGGTACGCTCCACGTGGGCGATAATATCATTGTTGGTAAGACTTTTGGTAAGGCGCGAACGCTCAAAGATTGGCGTGGCAAGCATGTGAAGGAAGCGCCACCATCTTTCCCTGTGCAGATTTTGGGTCTAAAAGGCAGCCCACAGGTTGGTGATGTGCTTGAGGTTGCAGTGAATGATAAAGAGTTTCGCCGTATGCGAAAGCGTTCCGCGCAGGATCGCACTGTTCATCAAGATACTAAGGCAGCGCAAGAAGCAAATGCAAGCAGCATGACAGATGAAAATGGCGATAAGAAGGAAGATGGAAAGGAAATCGCTGAACTCAATATTGTCCTGAAGGCTGACACGCTTGGTTCTTTGGAAGCAATTGAAGCACAGATCAGCAAGCTTCATCATGATGATATTCACATCAAGCTCGTTGCCAAAGGACTTGGGAATATAACAGAAGCGGACGTGCTTCGCGCAGAAACAGCAAATGGTATTTTGTTGGGGTTCAACGTGCCGGCACAACAAGCAGCAGAGGATGTGGCGGGCGGTAAGCACATGGAGATCAAGACTTTCAATATCATTTATGATCTCGTTGATGACGTGATTGCCCAGGCGGAATCGCGTCTTTCACCAGAAGTATTGGAAGATACACACGGAGAAATGACGGTCCTTGCGGTTTTCTTCACTAAAAAGAGGGAGCAGATTTTTGGTGGACGCATTACCAAGGGTACGATGAAGAATCCTTCTATGCTCAAGATCATGCGCGCTGGAGTAGAAGTGGCGCGCGGCAAACTCACTGAACTTGAATCAAATAAAGTGAAATCAAAGAGCGTTTCGGAAGGTTCTGAATGTGGCGTGAAGTATGAAGGTCCTGGCTTGGTGCAAGTGGGCGACATTGTACGATCCTACACACGCAAGGAGATTAAGAAAACACTCGAAGTACGCTAAGCCCATATGCCTGCCGGCAGAATGGAAAAGGTGAACGCATTGATTGCGCAAGAGCTTGCACAGGCATTTCAGCATGACGTGGAATTCCCCAAAGGCACTGTGGTCAGTATTATGGAAGTCATGACATCGCGTGATTTGCGCCATGCGCAGGTGCATCTTTCTATTCTCCCTGAAGCAAAAACAGAAGAGGTGCTTGATGCACTCATCGAAGCAAAAAGTGATCTTGAGGACTCGCTGCATCGGCGATTGATCATGAAGTACACCCCGAGGCTTGCCTATCGGTTGGATCATTCCATGGCCCGGCAGGAACACATTGATGTCTTACTTGACAGGCTGAAGTCTGAAGAGTAAGTTCTTCAGTTATGAAAAATCATTTTAAGGAAATCGAGCGTACGCTCCAGGGGGCTGGCCGCATTCTTCTTGCGAGCCATGAAAACCCTGATGGCGATGGGCTTGGTTCCATGCTTGCTTTTTCCTATTATCTTGATGTCCAGCAGATTCCCCATACCTGTTTTTCTACGCACCCTATCCCTCGCATGTATCATTTTCTTCCGGGAATTACACGGTTCACGGTTGGTGAAGATACCATTGCCCTGAGCGATCATGACGTTGTGGTATTTTTTGATATTGGCGATGTGAAGCGTTCGCGCTTTGCAGACAGACTCAGACAACAAAAAGAGAAAACGAAGGTCATTAATATCGATCACCACCCCACAAAGATGGATGTGGATGGCGTGAATGTGGTGGACATTGCGGTGATTGATACTGCAGCATCTGCAACAACACAAATGGTACACCAATATTTTGAACTTGTGGGCCATACTTTGAATCAGGCAGCAGCAACATGCCTTATGACCGGTCTTGCAACAGACACCGGTAACTTTTCAAACCTCGGCACCACTGAGGAATCAATGTGGCTAGGTTCCAAATTGCTATTATCTGGCGCACGGTTTAATCGTATAACACTGCAGACGCTCAAGAGTAAACCGCTTGCCGATCTCAAATTGTGGGGCCGCGCACTCGAAAGATTGAAAGAGGATCCGAAGACGAAGATGGTAACAACCGCATTATTTTTAAAGGATCTTGAGGAATGCGGAGTGAATGAAGACGCTGCAGAGGGTATTTCCAATTTTTTGAATGAACTCGAAGGCGGTAAGATTATATGCGTGTTTCGCGAAAAAGAAGGTGGCGAGGTGAAGGCGAGCATGCGCACCACGGCGCCTGATGGTGACGTGCGGAGCATTGCGGAACGTTTTGGTGGCGGCGGGCACATGAAAGCCGCGGGGTATACAGTGAAGGGGACGCTCGTGAAAGGCGAGAACGCCTGGGAGATTCAGCAAGACAAAAAGCCCTTAATCTGATAAAATAGCTTCGTTATACTATTCAACGATCCTATGCCACTTATTCCAATGGTTGTCGAAAAGTCATCGTTTGGGGAACGGGCGTACGATATTTATTCGCGTCTTTTAAAGGAGCGCATCATCTTTCACGGCGAGCCTATTGATGATACGGTTGCCAATATCGTGATCGCGCAGATGCTCTTTTTGGAGAGCGAAGATAAGAGCAAGGATATCAAGCTCTATATCAACTCGCCGGGCGGTTCCGTGACTGCCGGCATGGCCATTTATGACACCATGCAGTATGTGAAGTCTCCGGTGATGACCATCTGCATTGGCATGGCGGCAAGCATGGCAGCCGTGCTTCTTTCTGCCGGCGCCAAAGGCAAGCGACTTGGGCTGCCGAATTCTGAAATGCTCTTGCATCAGATCATGGGCGGTGCAGAAGGCCAGGCAGCGGATATCAAGATCCAGGCGGAGCACATCCTCCGCATCCGCGAACGGCTGGATAAGATCCTCGCCAAACACACCGGGCAGCCCTTGCCAAAAATTCAGAAGGATACGGATCGTGATTTTTGGATGACCGCCGAGGAAGCCAAGAAATACGGTGTCATTGATAAAATCGTTGATAAAGCGCCGTAAACCACTCGCGCATTCGCGCTCGGGTTCACGGCAAGCCATTCGTTATAAAATATTTAAGGGGATTTCTATATGAATAAAGGATTTGCTATCTTACCGGTGGTGTTTATTGTCGTTGCCGTCCTTCTTGGCGGCGTGGTTGGGTATGCAGTGTATTCTTTGCCTGGTCTCACGCAGAATGATGCAGCAGCACCAGCGCAGGTGATTGCCAATGGCAATACGAATACCGGCCTGCTCGGCGGAGATAGTGATGAACATGGGTGCATAGGGTCTGCGGGGTATTCGTGGTGCGAGGCAAAACAAAAGTGCTTACGTATTTGGGAAGAAGATTGCACAACTACGACGAACACCAATACTACTACTGACCCAATCGCAGACTGGGAGACGTATATGAATACCGCCTTTGATTATTCTCTTCAGTACCCTACGAGCTGGGAAGCGCCTTCTGCCGATGCGGAGATTGCTGAATTTGGCGTAGGGGTAAGACAGCCTTTTTGGATCAAAAAAGTAGATACAATAAGCGAAACATTGGTTGTCCCTGGGAGCAACATGAAGATTATTATTGATGGAAATGAGGCAACTCAGCAGAAAGAGGGTGGAGAAAGCACATATGTAGTGACATATTTTTCACAAATGACTGGCTATCTTCAAGTTGGTTATGATGAATCTCTCAGTGAAGGCAACGACGTTCTCTTGTCAATTGATTTTGATTCCACTGCCGACTGGGCGACATATACAAATAGCGATATGGGGTACCGTGTCCGTTACCCGGCCAATTGGACAATAACTGAAACCAATAAAACTTCAGAGATAACCACAGGTCAAACGGTTCAGTACGTCACGATAGCAAACGCAACTGATACATACTCTCTCCATCTTGGAGTGAAAAGCACCAGCCAATCAAATATTGATATCTGGTATCGCACAGGAATCGGCGCGGGCGATTTTGAAGCCGGTGAGTCGGTGGCGATGGCAGGTACAAGTATCCAAACGACAAAATTGGTCTATCAAGGAAAGACTGTTGAAGTGTTTTTCAATCCAGCGGATGCCTCACCCAGCCAGGTCGTTATCGGAACGCATGCCGTATCGGCTTACTTGCACAATAATTCAGAAAACAGCGCCGATATTTTAGGATCAGACGAATATTCGGTTGCCAAAGACATTGTGGGTACATTGGAATTTACGGACTAATACAAACACCATGCTCCAACGCGGCATCGCTCTTCTTCCCATCCTTCTCATCATCGGCGGCGTTGTATTGGCCGGCATTCTTGGATTTGTGATATGGCAACTGCCGAGCATGACCAACACCCAAACAACGAATACAGCAAATATCGTGGTCAACACGAATGCTGTTGCTTGCACACAGGAAGCGAAGCTCTGCCCGGACGGTTCTGCTGTTGGCCGCACTGGGCCAAACTGCGAGTTCGCTGCATGCCCGGGGGAGACGAATACGAATATTTCTACCGCAGACTGGAAGACATATGCGAATAATGAATTTGATTTTACATTTCAGTATCCAAATTCCTGGATCGTCGAAAATTGGAAAGATATTGGACAATTTGTCAATGGAGATGGAAGAACTTTTTCATTTATCTGGGATGAAATTATCATCCGCGAAGGAGATGTGCGGGAAAACACTACTGGTAGCAGTGCGCTTAGTTTTGGGTTCACTGATATTTCGGCGGAGTTATTTATTGGACGGTATAATAGTGATGGTGATACCGCATCTCAGGTGATAGCGCCTGTATATATTGAAACCGTTGCGGGAAGAACTGTGAAGCATGTGACTGCAGAAACTGCAATTGGATTGCCACGTGAGTACCTGTTTTTTGCTCCGTATTCCTCCGGTTTTATTATTTCTTACGATGATTTTGACAGTACACATAAACAAATTCTCTCTTCATTGACGTTTACGGAACAGGATCCAACCGCATGGTGGGGTACATATACAAATGAGCAATATGGATTTACATTGCGTTATCCATCTATGTTTAGTGTGTTTGAAGAATCAACCCTATTGAAAGGTGAGCAGGAATATCCATCTATTGTCTTTGCACCAAGCAATGACCTTGGGGTTTTCTCAATAACAATATATCCGCGAAAAAGTAATGAAACCGGACTTGCTGCATATTTGAGCGCTGTGCCGACCGATCTTCATGCGTCAGAACAGACAAGTGTGTCTGTTGGCGGCGCTGAGGGTATTAGGATTGATCCTGTTCCAGGATTGGCACCAGCAAAGGCAGTTTTTCTTGCCAAGGACAATTTCGCGTTTGAGTTAAATACAAGCAGTAGACCTGGACTTACTGATGAGGAATATAATAGCATCCTCTCTACCTTCCAATTCACAAATTAGGGTATGACCCAACGCGGATTCGCTTTTCTTCCCATCCTTCTCATCATCGGCGGCGTTGTATTGGTCGGCATTCTTGGATTTGTGATATGGCAACTGCCGAGCATGACCAACACCGGAAACACGAACACGGTGAATGTTGTGGTCAATGCGAATACTGTCGCCTGCACGGAAGAAGCAAAGCTCTGCCCGGACGGTTCTGCTGTTGGCCGCACCGGGCCAAACTGCGAGTTCGCTGCATGCCCGGGGGAGAATACCAATACCTCTGTTGATCTGACGGCCGATTGGGAAACATATACGAATGATACTTATGGGTATTCGATTCGATATCCAAAAGGGTGGGTATATGATGCTATGTTTCTTGAATCCGTGGTTTTTAATTCCGAATCTACTGGTCAATGGAGGCTTTCAATCGATATGGAACCAACCGCGAGATCTGTGCAGGAAAATATTGATACTCCGATCCACAATAGCCTAGGAGAAGCCACGCATCTTCAAGGAGATGAATGGGAAAGAAGCGCTCGCACCATCGATGGGCAACAAGCAATACGAATAGTTGTCCGTGAACTCCATCCTGGTGACTATGGGGATACAAAAACACTGGTCGTCAATGACGGCTTCCTTTATACCTTAAGCCAAGGAACAGGTTCAGATCCTATTGAATCGGCCATGGTCGATAGTTTGAGATTTACATCCCGCAAGACAATCGCAGATTGGAAGACATATACGAATGACGAATTCGGTTTTTCATTCAAATATCCTGCTGATTATCAACTTGAAACAGGCTCCGGCGATGTTCAACTCATTGCTCGCTCGTTCCACCCGCAAGGGCTCTTAGCCTTTGGAGTGTGGCGCGGAGAACAAGAGGACTGTGAGTGCGAGCTCATTACGTATAATGGAAAAACCATCACCGTAGGTGATTCCCAATATAATGATTCATGGGAAACGGATTATATGTGGTCCACCTTCCAATTCACGGACGTCACGACCACTCAAGCAACAGATGATGACTCTGTATCATTAAGTCCGGAGGATCAGCAAGCGCTGGAATCAGTCGCGTTTGCAGTGGTAGATCAAAAAACCAGTGGGCAATGGGATAAGAGAATAGATGTTGGGCGCGTAGATGCATCGCAAAATGCGGTTGTAGGGTACTGGTGGGCGCGCGACCGCTGGCAATGGATCGCTTGGAGACAAGCAGGAGGCGATTGGAATATTCTGGTAAGTCTGGACGGATTTGATTGTACAGAATTAGAAAGTCTCCCAACGCAATATGAGAGTTTTTTCCATAACGTCATATATATATCGTCTGGCGAAAAGTATTGCTTTTCACACACATCTCGCTAAAGAAATAACAGGCACGTCGGAATTCACAATGAACATATGACCCAACGCGGATTCGCTTTTCTTCCCATCCTTCTCGTCATCGTCGCGTTGATTCTCGCAGGAGTACTGAGTTTTGGTTTGTATTTGCTTTCTGGTGCTGGCAATGATAATGGTATCAACACGAACATTGGCACTACTACCGTGGTAAAAAATTTTGATGAATGTGCAGCCGCGGGGTATCCGGTTGGCGAAAGCTACCCGCGCCAGTGCTTTGCAAATAGGCAGACGTTTGTGGAGGATATTGCTAACACGAATAACAACGCCACCACAGGACCTGCTGTGTGTGGTGATGGCGTGTGCGCCGTGGGTGAGGCAGAATGTATTCCGAGCGAGTGCGGTGAGGGTTGGTGTACAGATGATTGTAGCGTGCCACTCTGTCCGGAAGATTGTACGAATGAGGTAAGATTTTCCTTGCCATTAGAAACAGCAGAAGAGGTGCAGGCCTTTCTGGAGACGAAAAATAATCCTGTCGATTGTTTAAATACTCAATTTTCAGCTGATTGGAATGAAGCGGGGTATTGGGATGTCACATGTCATAGTAACGAAATGAGTATGTCTGTTGCGGTTGAGCCAGATGGTGACTATCATGACGCGCCTCGATTTCTAGGGACAAATTAGCATATAAAATAAGAGAAAAATCGCTAACCTTGCAGACAGGGCGTCTTTGTGGTAGCATAGCGAACGCTTAACTTAACTCATTTGAATTTGGAAACCCAATGGAATTCAGCATATTATGGTTCGCGATTCTCGCGGCCTCGCTTGCTGGTGGCGTGCTTGCAGGGTATTGGTTCCGCAAAACCTGGGCCATTCGAGAAGCACAATCCATCGAAGCAAAAGCGCAAACACTCATAGAAAAGGCAAAGGCAGAGTCAAAGGAACATCTGCTCGATGCAAAAGAAAAGGCCAGTAAAGTAATTGAAGAAGCGCAACGCGAAGAAAAAGAACTTCGGGCGGAGCTTCGCAATCAACAGCAACGACTTGAACAACGCGAGTCGAAGTTTGATTCCAAGCTAATGGAGGTGGAAGGTAAGCAAGAAGAGCTTGCCAAAAAGGCCACAAAGCTTGAAGAACTCAAAGGGAAAATCCGTGAGATTCAGGAAATGCAGGAAAAGCGGTTAGAGGAAATCGCAAGTTTATCTCGGGAGGAAGCAACAGAAAAGCTCATGATCAAGGTGGAGGAGAGCAGCAAAGAAGCGCTGACATCCCGCCTTAAAAAGATGGATCAGGAGAGTTCTGATGTGATCGATAAGAAGGCCCGCGATCTTCTTTCCACCGCCATTCAGCGCGTGGTGCATAGCCACGTGACAGAAACGACCACCACCGTCGTGCAGCTTCCAAGTGAAGACATGAAGGGTCGCATCATCGGGCGCGAGGGCCGCAACATCAAAGCGCTTGAAACGCTCACCGGTGTTGAAATTGTTGTTGATGACACGCCGGATACCATCGTGATTTCTGGCTTCAATCCGATTCGTCGGCACTTAGCAAAGCGCGCATTAGAGAAACTGATGTCTGATGGTCGCATTCACCCTGCCCGCATTGAAGAGACGGTAAAGGAAGCAAAGAAGGATCTCACGCGCGATATTCAAAAAGCCGGTGAAGATGCCGTGTATGATGTTGGCGTGACGGGGCTCAACCCGCAGCTCGTGCAGGTGCTCGGTCGTTTGAAGTACCGCACAAGTTACGGTCAGAATGTTCTCTTGCACTCCATTGAAGTGGCATTACTCTCTGGGCTTATTGCCGCACAACTCGGCGCAGACAGCGCAAAAGCAAAGAAGGCCGGCTTGCTGCATGACATCGGTAAAGCAATCAACCATGAAGTCGGCGGTGCGCATACGACCGTCGGATATGAAATTTTAAAGAAGTTCGGCGTGTCGGAAGATATTGCACAAGTCGCCGTGGGTCACCACGAAGATCATGTTGAGGATCTTACCACTATTATCGTGAAGACAGCGGACGCCATCAGCGGTGGCCGCCCAGGCGCACGTAAGGATACCTATGAGAACTACGTGCAACGCTTGGATGAGATCGAAACACTTGCCAAGAACTTTGAGGGCGTAGAAAAGGTCTATGCAATTCAGGCTGGCCGCGAGGTTCGCGTGTTTGTGGAACCAACCAAGATTGATGATTGGAAGGCGCATGAACTGGCAAAGGACATTGCCAAGAGCATTGAGCAGCAGCTGCAATACCCCGGTGAAATCAAGGTGAATGTGATCCGTGAGACGCGGGCAATAGAATATGCCCGCTAACATGGTATACTCATAGAGGAGGATCTATGAACCGTGCAGAGCTTGCAGAAAAGATCGCCGAGAAGATCGGCATCACTAAAAAGCAGGCAGAAGATGTACTGCGTTCTTTTGAGTCCCACACAATCAAAGCCTTGCAGCAGGGTCAAGAAGTGACGCTTGCGGGTTTTGGTACCTTTTCAGCGCGTGTGCGAAAAGAACGCGGCGGCGTGAATCCCCGCAATCCAAAAGAGCGTATTCAGATCCCAACCGTAACGGTACCAAAGTTCAAAGCAGGCAAGAACCTGAAGGATGAGCTGAAGTCCGGCAAAGCAGGATCCGCAGGAAAGAGCGAGGATCAGGACGTGCTGCCGGTTGAAGAGGCATAATATATTATTAACCTCAACGATATATGATGGATGTGAATATTCATAAGCGCGGCGGCGGAGACGCTGTCTATGGGCTCGGTTTTATTGGCGCTGCCATTTATTATATTTCTGTGGCTACCGGTTTTTGGGTCGGTGTTTTGGGTGTTCTCAAAGCGATCATTTGGCCCATCTTTTTTGTCTACGAGGCGTTGAAGTTTTTTGCGCAATAATAAGAGGGGCGCAGCGAGGTAAACAAAAAACACTCCGCAGAGCATGCAGGGTGTTTTTGGGTATGCAAATAAAAAGAGGTGCTACCCGGAACGCGATGTCCGGATAGCACCTCGGTTGTGCATTTAGAGTCCCCAGTTTTTGGTCCGGTCCGCAATGTGCATGCAGTCCGGACCATTCACCTCCTTCATCCACCGGAGCCGAAGCTTGGTGAGTTGTATGGGAGTCAGGCCGCCAACAGGGAATGCCGAGCGCTCGTGGCTCGTGCGCAGGTCGAGATCCGGGAACACGGTCTTCAGGTATGCGTATGCGGCAGTTCCGGGGATGGCGGTATAGATGAATAACATCACATATGCCAATCCCGCTTGCTTCAGTCGCTTCGCATACCAAACCGTCCGCTCCATATCCGCGAGCGACTCCTCGAAGCCGCCGTTGTTGCCTTTGAATCCGAGCATGAACCCGCCCACCGCTTCGATCCCCTTGTGTGCAGCGTAGCGCACGATCTTCTCGGCCGCGTCCGCCTCTGCATTCACATGCGGCTTGTGGCTTTTGGCAAGGGACTGCGGATTGGCCGATTCAATTGCCAGGTAGAACCGGTAGCAGCCGCTTTCCGCGAGTGCATCAAGGATGTGCTCGTATGAAAGGCAGAAGCCCGGCTTCATGAACTTGAACATGGAGAGTCCGCCTTCCTCGAACCACGCCATGTCGTATTTCTGCAGGATCGCCGCAACTGCCAGCGCGCGCGGGATGTCAGCGAAGAACATGTCGTCCTCTACGATGACTTCGTTGACGCCGATGGCCTTCAGTAATGCAACTTCCCGCTCAAATCGCGCAAGTCCGTAGTAACGGATTTTCCCAGCCATGATATGGATATGACAGAAGTCGCACTTGAGCGGGCAGCCTTCACTGGACAGGATGTATGCATGCCGCCCCGTTGTCCGGAAACGACTGCCGCCCGTGTGCTCAGGAGTGTCATACATCGGATGGAGTGGAATTTCCAGGCGCCGTGGTGCAAGGACGTCGAGCGTGGGAATGAACAGACGGTCCGGATTGTGCACCAGAACGCCATGTTCATTCTTATAGCTCACACCCGCAACCATTGTTGTATGGTGCGAAGAAATACCCTCCTCGATGGAGCGACATAGCTCAGGGAACGTTACAAGACCTTCGCCCCGGATCACCATGTCCACACAAGGACTTTTCATCACGTCGCGACAATCACCGGTGGCGTGAGAGCCGCCCTCGGCAATGATCGCGTTGGGGTATGCACGCCTCATTATGTGAGCGACACGCTCTACATTACTTGCCTGGTTGCTGAACAGGCTCGTGATGCCGCAGACATCCGGAGTAAAGCGCTCAAGAACCTCTTCAAGTTGCGCGTCGGTCAGGCCGTAGCGAACCGTGCCGTCTTCCTGTGCAGTGTACTGGTCGTATGCGGACATACAGGCGTCGATGAAAACGACGTTGAATCCCGCAGCCACCAACTCACTTGCAATAAGTTCCGCCCCGATCGGACAGCCAGCGCGGCGCGTTTCATATGTCGGCCAGAAGCTGTAAAAGGGGGCGGCCATCATGATAGTGAGTCGCCGCATGTCCTGCCAAAAGGCAACTCCCTGCGTAAATAGCTCGACCCGCACTTTTGCACCTTCCTTTCCTATGTAGGTTGTTAAGTTGCGTGTTCAGACTGCATTCGAGTTGAACAGGGGAATATACTACATATTTTCATAAATGTCAATATTATTCGTCATTTTTGACGAGTAATAAATGCTTATAATATAAAACAATATTGACAATTATTCTTTCTTGATATATAATGACGACGAATAATTCGTCATATTGTCTATATGAAAATAGAGCAAATCCTTGAAAAATTCGGTTTTTCTACGAATGAGTCAAAAGTGTATTTGTCCTCCCTTGAAATGGGCCTGGCCTCGGCGCAAGATATTGCAAAAAAGGCTGGCCTAAAACGCACGACGACGTATTCGGTATTGTCATACTTAGTGGATCGCGGAGTGGTCGGAAAGACCATCGTCAAGAATAAAACGCGGTTCGTTGCGGAACCACCGGACAAGCTCTTAAATTTAGTGAACGAAGTCAAAGAAAGCATTACGGATGTGCTTCCGCAACTGGAGGCGATCTATAACACGAACGACGCGAAGCCGAAGATCACATTCTATGAAGGCGAAAGTGCGATCCATAATGTATATGAAGACACGCTCAAAGAGAAGCCAATGGAAATCTTGGAATGGAACACCAATGCATTTTTTGACCGTTTTCCAAAAGAGTATAACTACATTGAAAAACGGGCCGCATTAGGGATCAAGGCACGGCGTATCTCAAGTAAAGGTTCTTTATGGGATACCACGCATAAACGAATGGACAAAATGGAATTGGCAGAAACGATCGGTGTGCAAAAGGAACTTTTTGATCCGAAGATCGAAGTGAATATCTACAACAATAAGGTCGCATTCATGAATTACGCGGAAAATATGTCCATCATCATCGAGAGTAAGGCGATCGCGGATGCGATGCGACAAGCATATGAACTTTCGTGGCTTGGAGCAAAAGTGAGTTCGGCCAGGTAATAACCCTTCCTACATTCCAGCATCAACAGTCCTTTGCTCGGGCCCATCTTTTTTGTCTACGAGGCGTTGAAGTTTTTTGCGCAATAATAAGAGGGGCGCAGCGAGGTAAACAAAAAAACACTCCGCAGAACGTGGAGTGTTTTTTGTGGGTTATACGCGTCGATGAGTGACATGAGAATTGCATGTTGTCTCTCAGCGGTTTTGGTGTGTGTTTTTTTGATTTGAGATTTGAATGATGGCGTCGAAGTTGTCCGCCTCTAACGTCTTGTTTTTTCTCTCAAATCCACACACAGCGCAGCGATGGAGAATGATATATCCTCCTCGCTTCGTCTCCACTCCAACAGGTTCCATAAGCCCCTGACATGCTGCCTGACGATCGCCAGGATTCATGTCAACGTGTTTGCTCCATAGACACTGCGGACAGTGGTTGGTATAGCCGCTCCCGCGTACAAAGAAACCACATCGTTCGCAGGTGAAGTCCTCTCTGGTACGTTGGAATTTTTTTGGCTGGGTCATAGCATGAATATCCAGGTTTGGGTTATCAACGATCAGCGTATCTCGGGCTCTTTATAAACACAGTAACCCAATAAGACAAAGGGCACACATACACTGAAGCCTGCAAATATTGTTGTGGTGGGCCGTGAGGGATTTGAACCCCCGACACCCAGATTAAGAGTCTGGTGTTCTACCAGGCTGAACTAACGGCCCATATCGTTTGCGGGAACCCCATGAGATTAGCTCACAAAGTCGCTTTGCTAGTATACGTATTTTCTCTTTCTCTGCAAGCTTCTGGTGCGCCCGGAGGGATTTGAACCCCCAACCTTGTGGTCCGAAGCCACACACTCTATCCAATTGAGCTACGGGCGCCCGTCAGCGCTTTGATTTTCATCAAAGCTTCGTCGCGGGCAAGTAAAGGATATTTTATCTTTCGCTTGTCCACCGAAGCTCGAATGCCATGAGAGCAGAGGCGGAAGCCACGGGCGCATAAAAAATGAAGCGCACTGAAAGATAGCACGCGTTTGTTTTGAGGGCAAGTATTACCGAAGTATCGTGGGATCAGAGACGTGCGCCTGTGCCGTAGCTTCGTCAATTTGATCCTGTTCGTAGAGTTGCTTTACTGCCTGATCCATGGTGACCATACCGTGATCCTTGCTTGTTTGGATTGCGGTCTTGATCTGTGCGATCTTGTTTTCGCGGATAAGGTTGGCAACTGCTGGCGTGTTGAGCAATACTTCTCGTGATGCAACGCGGCCGCCGGTCTTTCTTGGCAGTAATTGTTGTGAGATGACCGCGCGTAAGAACAATGAGAGCTGCAAACGCACCTGTGGCTGTTGGTATGGAGGGAATACATCGATAATACGGTCGATCGTTTGTGCGGCATTCAGCGTGTGCAGGGTGGCCATCACAAGGTGGCCTGTTTCAGCAAGGGTAATAGTGGAAGCGATGGTTTCAAGATCCCGCATTTCTCCAACAAGGATAACGTTTGGATCCTGACGCAGCACGTGCTTCAAGCCCTGCGCAAAGGAGAGGATGTCCGTGCCGTACTGCCGTTGTTTGATGATGCTTTTTTTTGGTTCGTAGACGAATTCAATAGGATCCTCAAGTGTAATGATATGGCGCGCGCGTTCTCGATTGATAATATCAATCATTGCGGCAAGCGAGGTGGACTTTCCCGAGCCGGTCGGTCCGGTGACGAGAATCAATCCCTGGTTGAGTTTCACAAGATCATAAACGATCGGCGGCATGCCGATTTCTTCCATAGAAGGAATTTTTTGTCCAATGACGCGCGCAACGAGCCCTGCGTGTTCTTTTTCCCAGTGAAGGTTCACGCGGAAGCGCGAGAGATTCTTTATCTCATAAGAAACGTCGAGTTCACGGTCTTCAATATAGCTCGCTTTTTGTTGTTCGTTCAGGATGGAGTAGCAGAGTTTTTCTACGTCCGTAGCAGTGAGTACAGGCTGGCCGTCGATGGGCCTGAGTTCTCCGTCAATACGAAGAATAGGTTGCAGATTTGTAACCAAGTGAAGGTCTGATGCGCCTTTTTCAACGGCGATGCGAAACAGTTCGTCCATTGTTGTTCCCATATGCTCTGTAGTGTATCAGAATGTCTCCTTCTGCGGAAGCGCATTCTGTTGAGGTGTAAAATACTTCTTCAGATAGCGCTCACCAAATGCCCATACGGCATACGCCAGCAAGAGACCGCCCGCGATATCAGCAGTGTAGTGTGCACGCGTGATGATCGACCCCAGACCAAAGAGGAGAACGGCAACAGTACAGGATATACGCAGGGTACGGCTCCGTACAAGTAGTGTCAGAATAAACATTATACCCACGTGCCCTCCGGGAAAGAATGCATGCCCTGCATATGGGTAGAGTACGAATCGTTCCGCTACTTCTGGTGCATCCAGCGGCGGCCCGATAGGTAAGAGAATCAAGAATACGCCCCGACACGCATAAAAGATACCGAGCAAAGCAAGGATGTAACCAAGGTCACACCACCGGTCTCGCAAGAGGATGACGCCGAATCCCACCATAAGAACCAAAAAAAGGATTTCGCCGATACCGAAGAGATCAATAAATGGAAGTTGTCGCATCACAATATCTGTCACACCAGGAAATGATTCCACGTATGTATCTGCCACCCAGAGTGCGAGCATGTGTAGTCCGACCCCGCTGATGCCGATGGCGAACCCACCAATGATTTTTTTCATACCTTAATGATAGTTCAGTCTATCTATGTCGTAAACATGCACTGTTTTTTGTTATGAGAAAATCCTGCTGAGCGGGGTTATTGTTTTATCAAAGAAAAAGGTGGACAAAAAAGAAAACCCCCCGCAAAGGGGGAGTTTTCTTCAAGTGGAGAGAAGCTTATGCCATCTCTTCGCCACCTTCTTCTGTTGTTTCTTCGGTGGTGGGTTCCTCAGTACCTTCTGTCATTCCATCTTCTTCCATACCACCATCTTCTGACGTCGTTTCGTCGTCAAAAATCATTCTCAAGTCACCTCCTTTACGGATTATCTCAATGCTCAAAAACTACGTGGTCTCAAAGACCGGAGTCGCAGAAAAGATATCATGCAGACGATGACTGTCAAGAGAAAAATGATTCAAGTTATCCACACAAATCAACTAGCAGATGCGCGCGGGTACTGCTTTGTTCTTTAATGCGCAAAGAATATTCTGCGCGGCTTGCTCGCCCATTGTGCGTCGTGCGCGCATCGTTGCAGAACCAGTATGTGGAGTAACAATGATATTCTTTAATTTCGCGAGTCCAGGGGTCATGTGCGGTTCGTTCTCAAAGACATCGAGCCCCGCAGCCGCGATCCTTTTTTTCTTGAGCGTCGCAAGCAATGCTTTTTCGTTGATGATGGGTCCGCGCGCGATATTCACGAGAATGGCGGTTGATTTCATTGATGCAAGCTCTTTTGCTCCAATAAGGTGATGTGTCGAGGGGAGGAGCGGCACTGCGATGATGATGACATCAGCCTTTTTGATGAGCGTTGTGAGAGTAACTTTTTTTGCGGAATATTTTTTTTCGAAAGCAACGTTTCTGCTCCGATCAACATAGAGCACCGGCATACGAAAACCGCCGTTTCCGATAGTGGCAATCATTTGACCAATGCGTCCGAGGCCGATAACACCGAGTATTTTTCCTGAAAGCTCAAGCCCAAGCATTTGTCCTGGTGTCCATTGCTTGTATTTTCCTGCGCGCATGTACGCGTCTGATTCCACAATGCGTTTTGCGCAGCCAAGTGCAAGAACCCACGCATGTTCAGCCACGGCTGTTGAGACTCCACCCGGCGTGTTCGTCACGATAATACCCCGTTTTTTTGCTGCAGCAATATCAATATTATCAAAGCCCGCAGCATAGTTTGCAATAATTTTTAGCCCAGGCCCTGCGGCATCCATGATTTCACCATCGATTTTTTCTGTGAGCTGTGAAAGAATTGCGTCCGCGCCCTGCACCATTTTTTTAAGGCGTGCCCGCGAGGGAGAGAATGCATTCATGCCGCCAACGATATGCATGCTTTTGTTCGTGAGGAGCGATTCAAGACCAGCTGTGGGGAGTTTTTTTGTAAGAACGACGCGGAATTTTTTTTGGGGCATTAATTTGGGAATGAGGTTATGGTAACTTCACGAGGATCCTTTTTTGGGAAGTGCGTAAGAAGACCGTTCTTTGCCCCGATTTTTTGGATGACCGACTCTGAGCTCGCAATGCCCGTTTGCAATGCGTATGCAATATCATTTTTGTGCATATATCCTGCAACAAAACCCATGCCAAAGGAGTCTCCGGCACCCGTTGTGTCGTGCACAGTGATAGTATGCGGCTTTCCTTTATAACGATATGTATTGTCAGCAACGAGTGCGCCACGCGGACCGTCTGTCACAACCACCATGCCAGGAAGTCCGATTGCAAGTTTTTTGAACATAGCTCTTTCCTGTTCAAAAGGTATGCCCGTAAGGCGCGCTGCTTCTTCTCGGTTCAAGAGAACAACTGTTGCGCCTTTGAGCACTGGCGCGAGCGCGCGGTATCCCTTGTCCAATTCTGCCCGTCCGGGGTTCACCGCGACACTGATATGGTGCTTTGCCGCAAAGTGCACAAGCTTCTTCATGAGCGGAAGATTACCGCCGAGTGAACTCACATAGAACCATTTTGTTTTTTTGAGTTTCGTCCACTGTATGCCCGCATCGGTGAATCGAGATGATGCACCGCGATGGACAAGGATGGTGCGTTCACCTTTTGGGGAGCGCAGCAAAACAGAATACGCCGTCATATCCTTTTTATCATGCACAACAAAACGCGTATCAACCCCATTTTCTTGAAGTGTATGAAGAAGGATTTTACCGCGCGCATCATTCGCGCCGATGCGCGTAACCACGGCTGTTTTGAATCCTAGCCTCGCAAATCCAACTGCAGTATTTGTTCCCCCGCCACCCGTTTCAAAATAGACAATTGGAATATCATATTTTGCACCAAGCGCAAGACGGATAACCTTTCGTGTTTTTGCTTTTTTGTCTGCTACCCCTCGGAATTTTTCGCTTTGCAAATAGACATCGCGGGTTGCAGATCCAAAGGTGATAACGTCGTATCTTTTTTTCATGTGTTATGTGAGTTGTGTGAGTTCGCGGAATGCCGCTGCTGGGTCTGCCTGTTTGATAATTGCAGATCCCACAACGATGTTTGCGATCTTGAGTGGTTTGATGAGCGGGATCGTTTCCTTGTTCATCGCGCCATCTATCCCTATCGTAACGCCTGGGAAGTTTTTCTGAAAGTCAGCGATCTTGCGGATAACATCCGGCATGAATGGTGATCCCTGAAAGCCTGGTTTCACCGCCATAAAGAGGACAAAGGAGAGAATATCCGCAATTGGCTGCATGGCAGAAAGGGGAGTTTCTGGATTCAACGCAACGCCCACTTTTTTACCACACGCACGGATGGCTTCCACAACAGCGCGGAGATTATGCGTTGCTTCTGCATGAATGATGATGCATTCTGCGCGGAGTTTTTCGATTTTCTGCAGCACGTGCTCTGGCTGGTCATACATAAGGTGTACGCGATATGTCTTTTGCGGCTCAGCATTTTTGAGTTCATCAAGAGAGATCGTTTTGTTGGGAACGAACCGTCCATCGGCAAGATCAATATGGAGCAGATCACTGAAGGCGCTCACCGTTTCCACTGCGCGGTGAAATGCTTCGGCATCGGATTCTAAAATAGCTGGAACGATCACACTCATGTTTTTGTACCGAATCGATTCAAGCTTCGCGCACGGCGATGGTAGCGTTGTGATGTGCCGGGCGGGGTTGTGAGAAAGACATTGACCATGCGTTCTGCCTCGCGCGTACTGATGAAGTCCGCTGCAAGCGCAAGGATATTGATGAGGTCATCTCTGCGGCCAGCTTTGGCTTGTGCGACAGAATGAGCGAGCCCTGCGCGTATGCCCTGGATCTTATTCGCCGCAACAGAAATACCGATACCAGAACCGCAGATGACTATTCCCATACTGTTCGGATCCTTTGCAACAATGCGCGCAACGCGGAGGCCATACGTTGCATAATCATCTGTTGCGATCCGTTTGTGAGCGCCGAGGTCACGAACGATAAAGCCGCGCGTTGCAAGATACGCTTTAAGGCGTTCCTTAAGATGGAACCCGCGATGGTCTGCGCCAAAATAGATCGTTGTGTTTTTCATATTTACCTGAGAGTGCCAACAGCTACGAACTTAGACACGCTGTACGTGTTTTAAAATAAAGCCGTAGCGTTCTTTTAACTCTGCGATGTGTTCAGCACGATCCACAGAGATATTGCCGGAGTTCATGAGTTGAGATTCTAACATGAGGCCAAGGTGCTTCCCTGCAATATGGTGCGGGAGAATCACATATGCTGCGCCGTGTTCGTAGAGATCAAGGGCATCAAGGGGAGAAAAAGCGCTGAGGTATGTGGGGATTTTGAGTTTTAAGCGTTTGATGTTTTGCAGAAGACGTATATTGTCCTGGACGTCAGGAACCGTTGTAATAATCATACGCGCCTCGGTGATATTCACTCGGTCGAGCAGTTCAGAATCAGAAAGGTCGCCATACATAACGGGGATTTTGAGTTTTGTGAGTTCACGAACAACCTGCGGATCAAAATCAATAACAATGACCGGCACCTTTGTCCTGCGGAGAGAATCAAGAATTGCTTTTCCTATGCGGTGTACGCCAACAAGTATGACGTGGCCAGAAAGTTCCTTCGAAAGTTCTGTCGGTTCTTGCACTTTTGTACGTTGGAAGACACGTAAGAATGGGCTTAAGATGCGGTAAAGTCGTTCTGCGTGTGCAAACATGTAAGCTGAAAGTGCAATCGTTACAACGCCAATGGCGGTAACGAGCGCGACCATATCATCTGAAACGTGTCCAAGTCGTGCACCGATTGCCATGAGAATGAGTGAGAATTCAGAGATCTGTGCCACCGTGATTCCCGTGAAAAAGGCAGTGCGTCGGTGGTAGCCCAAGAGGCCCATGATAATCATAATGATAAGCGGGTTGCCGATCAGCACGAAGAATGAGAGTGCAACAAAAAGACCAAAGTGCGTGGAGAGTGCGGCAACAGTGAGGTGTGTTCCGAGTGAGACAAAAAACATCGTAATAAAAAAGTCGCGCAGATTTTTGACGCGGCCGGCAATTTCTAAGTGATACGGAACGCTTGCAAGTGCAATGCCCGCAAGGAAGGCACCAATTTCAACAGAGAAGCCAATAGCGGCGGCAAAGATAGAAAAGATGAATGCCCAGCTGATTGAAGCGAGGAAAAGAAGCTCATCACTCCGCGCGAGATACGAAAAAATTGGCGGGAGAATATAGCGACTGAGCAACGCAGTAAAAACAAAAAGCATGGCACCCTTTGCGAGTGTAAAGATCATGGCTGCGCCGAAAAGGCCACCCTCTGCATCGCCAACGCCCGCGAGGATAATAAGAATAAGAATTGCAACAAAATCTTGCACCAACAGGATGCCGATGCTGATGCGGCCATAGAGTGACGTGAGTGCGCGTTTTTCTGAAAGCAGCTTCACAACAATAATCGTGGAAGAGAGCGTCAGTGCTATTGACGCATAGAGTGCCGGAATAGCATCAATGCCGAGCAGTATAAGGACACCAAAGGCAATAGCGGCAGTGAAGAGAATTTGCCCGGCGCCTATAATGGCGCTGGTTTTGCCGATTTCCTTAAGGCGACGAACATCAAGCTCGAGTCCAATTAAGAAAAGGAGGAAGGCAACACCAAGCGCAGAAAGACTATTGAGGATGTCTGGCAGTGAAATAAGGTTGAGCACCAGCGGACCAAGAAAAACGCCAGCGAGAATATATGCCAAAATAAGCGGTTGGCGGAGTACGCGGGCAACCACAGCAAAAATCGTCGCAACGATGATACTCAGTGTTATTTCGAGGAAAATAGTTTCCATACAAAAACAGAGGGATGTCGACAACCCGTCCGTGTTCCTTTTTCTGGTTGTCGTTTTATTTTACTCAGTGTAGTATAACACATTTTTTTGTTTTATTCAAGTGTGCGACACAAGAATGTCGGAAAGTCTCATTCGTTTTTTATTCTATACCCTTGGTTCTTCCGCGGGAGAGTGCGGTATTTCTTTGTGGGGTTCTTTACCTATAAAGAGTGTGAGTGCCACAACAACAGAAACAGCACCAACGATCATTTGGATCCATTCTGTGCCACCGGTGAGTTCTGTGAGCCATTCATACAGTGCGGGTACAAGGTGAACGAGTCCACCAAGAAGCAAGAGAAGTGCACCAGTTGTTTTCATGCATTATCACCTCCTTTTTCGTTTTTCCATTTAATACTGCATCCAACAGAGGGCTGTTGCTCTTCACCTGGTTTTTCACCGTTGAGCAAATCATCAAGAGCATCACGAAGATCTTCTTGCGTGACTTTTTCAATATCTTTCCAGTTATCATCAACACGCCCGTGATACGCCAGGCGTCGCGCGTTATCATAGACAAAGATATCCGGAGTGCAGGCCGCGCCAAAGTCTCGCGCGACATCCTGCGTCTCATCTCGCAAATATGGGAAGGAATAATTATATTTTTCCTCCATCATATGTTTCATGGAATCTTTAGGGTATGCATGCTCGTCATTTGAATTGATTGCAATGAACTGCACACCAAGCTCATCATAGAAATCGTGCAGTGCAATAATGCGCGGACGGATAGCCTGCGCATAGGGACAATGATTGCACGTAAAAATCACAACAAGTACCTGTGCCTCATCGAAGTCTTTGAGGCAGTAGGTTTGGCCGTCTGTGCCGGGGAGGCAGAATGACGGTGCCGGCAGGCCCAAGTCCTTTGGTTGTGAGTATGCCAGGGCCATGGGATGCGCGTTATTCGTGCGCTTCAAGCATACCAAAAAAGACCGGTTTCGTCAGCCTAGCCGTGGTGCCGCATCAAGCGGTTTATTGCAGCGTCTGGAAGATGCCAGAGAGGAGTGTTACCTCATTTTCTGGCGCTTTTGGGTCTGGGCCTGTAATGAAGACGAACTCGTTGGTGTTGTATCCCGGCTCAGTGATAGACAGAGAGTATGTCAGCGGGCTCTCATGCGTCATGATGCCGAGTTTATAAGCAGATGATCCCTCACTTCCAAGATAGACCGTGTAGGCTTGGTCATCATCTGTTCCTGGAAGGAAGGCGCTTATGGTGTATGAGGTGGTGGATGCAATGAACGTTCGCGTTGCAACCACATGTGCGTCCCCAGAATTTTCTGCACGGAGATAGGGATGTGGAATAACGCCCATTGCTCGTTTGTAGGCAACAAGAGTGTTATCCATAATTGCTTGTGCGCGTGCTGGCGAAGGACCAGAATCTGCACCAAGAACTTTTCCAATACGTCCTTCGCGGATTGCGGCAGGAATATCCGGTATCTCTTCTTGAGCGATAGGGATTGCGATTGGTTCGGGCGTTTCCGTTTTTGGAATTTTGCGTATGACAAAATAGATCGTACCGGTAATAAGTAGGAGTACTCCAGTAATAACAAGGATATTGCGAAGTGAACTTGGGAGAATGCCCCGGTTTTCTTCCTGCTCATCAACAAGATTCTGCTCCGTTTGAACAGCTTTTTGATCTAGTGACTCTGCGAGTTTTACCGAGAGATGTTCCTCTGGCATAGAAAATATTGTCCCAACAATAAAGCAGCCTATCTAATCATAGGTTGGGGTGTTTGTCAAGGGTTAATTGGAGATGCGTTGCGGAAAGTATTCACTCCCAAGGGGCTCTAGATTTCCACTGCCATTTGGGTTAAAACCATTCGATATTTCAATATAATCATCAAACCCATCACCGTCAGTGTCTGTATTGTTTTTGTCGGTGCCATATTGGTATTCAATCGCGTCATGAAGTTTGTCGCCATCCGCATCAAAAATATCAACGGTTTCCTCAACGCCACCAGCACTTGCACCTCCCTCAAGCGAGAGAAAGCGATCCGTCGCCGTATTCAATCCTGCGATAAATCCAAAATTCCCAACGATAACGGTGCCGGTTTCTCCTTGGAGCTGATAGAGAAGTTTATAGTGCGTTCCTTCGGCCGTTGGGCTATAGTTGAAGTTTTCTCCGGTGACAATATCTATTAATGAAGGTGGTGCTTCGTTCCAAGCATCTGCCGTTGCAAGAAGATCATTTAGTGTCTCTGGGTAGATACCATTATCGACATAATAGTATTTGAGAAGATTGTGAAGCGTTGAAATATTTCCCGTTTGACGCTGATTCTCAATCGGCTGAAGTTCTTCTTCGGTTGGTAAGCTCAAAACAGTAGGTGTTCCGCTAAACTGGAAAGCTGTTGCGATATTTGTTTGATTTGGCAAGAGACTTCCTATGTCATAACGATATGGCATGAGAAGACTAATCGGGTTTTGTAAATTTTCTACGGAGGGTGGGCCTTGGAAATCGAGAAGATACCCATTCAAATTATCTGTGTCGAGATGATACGTAAAAGGCTTCTTGGTATATTGATCCAAAGGAATTTCTTCAAGATACTTTGGGGTCAGTTGTTCAAGTGATGTAGGGTACGTATATTCGTTATCATATGAATAGTCCCGAAGAGCATTGCGAACCCGATTTACGCTTCCGAGTTGGTGGTAGGCTACCATATCGGCATCGGTGAGACCGAATGTCTCTTGTGCAATGGTGTCTATGTCAACAGCGTTTGTAGGATTCTGAATGATAATGGGTTGATTGACATCGGTGAGTGTAAGAGAAAAACGCATCACTAATTGTTTATCAGGAAGTATATTCGCACTCGTTGGGATAAGCCTCAGCCAGATTTCTGTTTTTACCGGCATGTCAGTTTGGGCATCAATCCAGACATCAACGTAGCTGTTTTGTTGAAGGGAATCTAAAAATAACAAGAATGCAGGATCATCATAGATTGCAAACACATCATCACTGCCGATGAATGGAATTTCAATTGATTGATTTTTTTCAGAAAGTATTTGTAGTGCAGCAGTGAGAGCCGGGCGAATATTTTTAGGATTGGTTCCGACACGAAGATGGCGCGTGTTGACGTTGTTGATCATTTCCTTCCCAAGATCCTTTCGTATCGTGAACAGTCCTTGCGTGACGAGCGCTGATGAGATTTCTTGTGCGGTTTCAATCGTCGTGTTTTCTTTTGACGATGGTGGGGTTGCGTCCGGCGTTGTGTTGATTGTCCCAAGACCGAGTATTTCTCCAAGCGCAGAATCTTTTTCAAGATGTATCCACGTATTCAGGAGCGGAGTGAGATCTGTATTATTTCCCACAAGATCATTGGCGAGAGAGGGTAATGTGGAAATGAGCGCATAGAGATTATTCTCAATAAGACGCATTTGCATTGCGAATCCTTCATCTATTTCATTGAAAACGAATTGACCCTCCATACCGAATTCTGTATCGCCAAGACCGTTGTTCGCAATGTCTTTTTTAAAAATACCGTTCATCGATAGCGTCATATCCATATTATTTGGTACAAATCCAAATAAGGAATCCAAACCACTGGAAGGCAAGGATGTTGCGATATTTTCGATACCAACATTTGCGGCGCTACTGTCGATTGAGAAGGCACTTTGTGCATGAGCGATATTCGGCTGTAGCCATGAGCTGGCGTTCGACATGTTCGTATTCTTTGTTGAGATGTTTTGCATCGCCTCGTCATAACTTTCCCAATCGATCGGTATGGCATCCGCATCGCGTGGTTGTACGCTCACGTCTAGATCAATATGATATTTGGCAGATTCAATTGAAAAGAGTTGTTCAATTGTCTTTGAAAATACCGCCGTGGCACGATTGTTAAAGAATTGTGTTGGTGTCGGTATCCATCCCTGATACATGCCAAAGGCCGTGCCGCCAAAAAACAGAATCGCAAGGGCAGTAATGATTCCCCATATAAATCTTTTGCGACCGCGTTTTTGTGGTGCTTGAAATCCGTCGCCTTGTTTTTGTGGTGCTTGCGGACGCTCAGGCGTCAGACTTGGTTGTGCTGGAGAAAAAATATCTTGAATGTCAGCCATGCATGCAGTATAAACAGGTTTTTGAGTACACACAATGACTGGAAAAGTGACTCTTTATTTGATACACTTGTGCAGCTATGGCAAATCCATATACGGTGTATCGTTTCATTGCAGAGGAACAACGGAAGCACAAAGATGCGACCGGGGAGTTTTCTAATCTCTTCCGTGACTTGATCGTAGCCGTAAAAGAGATCAACCAGCACGTGCGCAAGGCAGGACTCGGAGAGGCGCTTGGCGAGATGGAAAGTGAGAATGCAAGCGGTGATGCGCAGAAGAAACTTGATGTCATGGCAAATGAGATTTTAAAGGACGCCATGTGTCATGGCGGGCATTTGTGCGCTATTGGATCGGAAGAAGAAGCGGGGTTGGTATCGATTCCGATCGAGCATCCAACAGGTGATTACGTCATGTTGTTCGATCCGCTGGATGGCTCAGGGAATGCGAATATCGGTCTTGATGTGGGAACCATTTTTTCCATACGAGAACGCATGAGCCGAGAGAAGGAATCTCCCGGCGGTCTTGCGGATGTGCTCCGCCCCGGTTCAGAACAAGTTGCCGCCGGTTATGTGCTCTATGGCGCAAGCACGCATCTTGTGTTCACCACCGGCAACGGCGTGCATCATTTTACGTATGATCCGGCAGTGGGAGAATTTTTTCTGACGGAAGCCAATGTCCAATTACAAGAAACGACAAAAGTGTTTTCTGCAAATTTGGCCAATCGCCATCTTTTTGGCGATGCAGAGAATCGATTTCTTGATGAGCTGACCGGCGCAACGGATCCATCCGGCAAGGGATTAAAATATCGCTGGATGAAGTGCATGGTGGCAGAGGTGCATAGCGCATTGATGGAGGGGGGCATGTATTTTTATCCCACAAAGAAGAGCGGGGAAGGAAAGATCCGCTTCTTGTATGAGTGGCAGCCGATGGCAATGCTTTTTGAGCAGGCCGGGGGCGCATCAACTGATGGCACACAGAGTCTCCTCACACGCGTTCCAACGGAACTGCATGAAAAATGCGGTGGACTCATTGGTACCAAGGCCGCTGTTGCCCGCTACGAAGCATTAGTGAAGGAATACCGTTAAGTGGATCGGGAACTGGACGGTGGGAATTACTTTACTGTATCTTCCCAGCGTGAATATCCATGACCGTCGTCAGGAATTCAACTGCGTGTTCTTTGTCGCGCTGAAACGAGTTACGTCCGATGACCGACCCATGCCCACCACCGTCACGGATCGCGCGGATCTCATCGTAGATTTCCGCATCTTCTTTCTTTGAACCTCCAGAGAAGATAATCAGTCGTTTGCCATTGAACGCGCTCTGGACGACATGCGCGACCCGTTCAGCCAGCGTGCCGATAGCTACATTTTCGGATTCATAGACAGCTTTTGCTTTCTCATCTTCAATATGATCCGTTGGCAGTTTGACCTTGATGATGTGCGCACCCATCTGTGCGGCGAGGTGTGCGGCATACGCGATGATATCAATACCAGTCTGTCCCTCCTTACTCATACCCGAGCCGCGCGGATAGCACCACACGATGAGTACGAGTCCATGTTCTCGCGCCTTGGCTGCGACTGACTGTAGTTGTTGGTACATGTCGCGCCATGGTTTAGAACCCGGATAGATGGTGAAACCGACACCGACGCACCCCATACGCGCCGCATCCTCAACTGATGATGTCAGGGCAGGGATGGGATCGTCTTCCTTCACGATCGAGTCGTGATTGTTCAGTTTTAAGATCAGCGGCATTTTTTTTGCGTAGCGGCTGGCAACGTGCTGAATGAAGCCATACGGTGCTGCGTATGCGCTGCAGCCGGCCTCGATTGCGAGGTTCACATGATAGTCTGGATCATACGCTGCAGGATTCATGGCGAAACTGCGTGCGGGACCATGTTCGAATCCTTGGTCGACCGGAAGGATGACCAGTTTGCCGGTCCCCGCGAGACGACCAGTCATTAAGATGCGCTCGAGATTTGCGAGTGTTTCTTTGTTTTCCGAGGAGTAGTGCTCCAGCGTGAGATGGACTGCGTTACTCATGGGGATAGTGTTAATAGTCGGCTTTATTGCTGGGGTAGTATACCATGAGCGCAGGACTTCCGAAATTCCTTTCAATAACCATAAAGTAAACTAAGTGCGTGAAAGAAAATGCTATTCTATAGTGTAATAGAATAAAGGTCGTATGCCTGAGCCCACTGACGAACAACTTGCCGCGGAAGCCCAACGCGGGAGCCAACCGGCCCTTACCGCGCTTTTTAAACGCTATACAGAAAGATTGCTTCGGTATGCAATAAGCATCGTCAAATCCGGAGATGAAGCGCACGATGTGGTTCAGGAAGCCTTTATCAAGGCGTATATGAATCTCAAAAGTTTTGATACAAAGCGGAAGTTTTCATCCTGGATCTATCGTATCGTGCATAACGAGGCAATGAATCATATCCGTCGGGAAAGCCGTCGGCCCTGGATATCGCTCGATGCGGATACCGTTCTTCCGCTGCCGGCCAGCGAGAAGCCGGATCCGCTTGAAGAGCAGATGACGGCGGAGGAGAAGCAAGAAATGCAAGATGCGATTCATTCCTTGCCGGTGAAGTATCGAGAAGTTGTTGAATTGCGCTATCTGCAGGAATTTTCATATGAGGAAATTGCGGATATATTAACGATTCCACAAGCAACCGTCGGCGTGCGTCTCTCACGAGCAAAATCCCTTTTGAAAAAGAAGATTTTATGATTGAGCCAAATAACAAAAAAGATTTCATCGAAGAAACGCTTAAAAAAATTACTGAGCGTAAGATTGCCATGCGTTCAAAATCGTATTTTGTTTTGCGTGCTGCGGCGTTTATTGGTGTGGCACTTCTTATTGCAGCCATCACGCTCTTTCTCGCGAGTCTTTTCCTTTATTATCTGCGCGTATCAGGCGCATCCTCATTACTTCGTATCGGGCCGGAAGGTTTCAGTGATTTTCTTCGCGCGCTTCCGTTGTGGCTCTTGGCGATCGGATTGTTTGGCCTTGGTATTGTGCTTTTCCTTTCTCTTCATTTTCGGCTTACATTCAAGAAACCCCTTGCGCTGACGCTTGGAGGGGTGCTCATTGGCATGGTTGCTGGGAGTTTTGCTCTTTCATATATTCCATTGCATGGTTCTATTTTTAACGCAGCAAAAGAGGGGCGCGCACCCTTTGCCACTCCCCTTCATCGCATGCTCGTGAACCGTGAGATTCCACACGCGATGGTCGGCGAGGTTCTTGAAATACGGGAGAAGGATATGACGCTCTTAACGATTGCTGAGCAAGTTGAGGTTGGTTTTGAGGACGAGACAGTCTTTCTTCCGGAGAGACCCTTTGCGGGTGATACGGTTATCATACACGGAGAAATTGAGGGCAGTAGCATTATCGCAGACGCGGTCGTGAAGGTGGACCATGCAATCGGCGAGTTTCGGGGGCCGTTCTTCAGGCGTGATATGCGCAGTGAAAGAATGTTACCTCCCCCGGCGTATTAAGGGTGAAAGGTCGAAAGAATAATCCCCCTAACACATACCCTTACATGAAAAAAGGTCTCCTCACTCTTACGCTTGCAGTTTCCAGTATCCTCATTGGCGGCGTGATCGCTGTCGCAACCACAAGCGCATTTGCGCAAAACAGCGATACTGCGGTACCTGCAGCTGAGACGAGTACCGCAACAACAGCGCAGGACACAATGCCGCTGTTAAGCGCAGAAGAACGTGATGCCATTCACACGCAAGTACAAGAGCGTACTGCGGAAAAGCTTGGTGTTACGGTAGATGCAATGGATACAGCGCGAACAGAAGCGCGAACAGAAGTCTTTGCCGAACATGGCATTGATCTCGCAGCGCATCAGGCAGAACGCCTTGAGCGCATGACAGCGCATCTACAGGAAATGGTGGATGAAGGTCGCATCACGCAAGAAGAAATGGATGCGCGCATTCAGCAGATCGAAGATGGCGAAGGTTTTGGTCCAGGTATGGGCCAAGGCATGCACGATGGTCTCGGACATGGACATCGCGGCATGGGTTCCATGGACCTCTAACACATTGGTGACTTTGCTTTTCCCGTTCAGGGCGCGTCAAGGGCGGCGCGCCCTGTTTTTTATTTGTAGTGCGTGTTACCGTTTGCATGAAGGAGGTGAATACTATGAAAAAAAAGAAATCCGGCGAAGCTCAAAAAAAGGGTGGCAGTGGTATGTTTGCCTTTGCCGCCGCAGCCGCGCTTGCGGCAGCAACCTTTGTGTATTTGAAAAAGAAAGGCGTTGGCAAAAAGCACGCGCAGGTTGTAAAGAAGCACGGGCAAGGGCTCTCTGCATTGGTGAAGGGTGAAGGAAGGGCCGCGTATCAGGAAGTACGCGCAGTTGTTAAAGAAGAACTTGCAGAAGAAGATGTCCCGCCAACAAGAGCAGTGGTGCAACGCATCGTGAAACGTTCCCTGGCGGAATTGAAAAAGCATGGCCGTCTGACAAAATCAGAGCTTGATGCGCTCTCTGAAGAATTGATCGTTGATTGGAAAGGTATCACCGCTGATGCAAAAAAACCCGCTGCACCAGGAAGGAAGAAAGCGTAAACGATGAAGAAGGGCGCCCCGCATCCGGGGCGCTTTTGGTTATTCTGCCTTATTGAAGCTCCAGAATGACAACGCGAACATCACAAGTCCAAACGCAAGAATCACCAACGCGTCGAGCCCAAGTCCATAGACAAGGAGTTGGTCTTTCACAATTGCGGGTGCGTCAGAGAATATGATATTGCGGAGTCCATCCACTGCGTAGGTAAGTGGATTCATTTTTGAGAGCAGACTCATCCATTGAGGCACGTTTGTGAGTGGGAAGAACGCGCCGGAGAGGAACATCATAGGGAAGAAGAGGAATTGGAAAATAAATTGAAAGCCTTCTGCATTACGCATGCGACTCGCGATAAGGAGTCCTAAAGATGTCACCGCAAAGGAGAGCAGTAGTGAGATGCCGAGTAGTAATGGAAGAGCGGTCCAATCAATTGTAAAACCAAAGATCGGTGAGATGATGATGATAATAATCGCCTGGAACAAGCCAATGATGGTACCCGAAAAAATCTTGCCAAGGATGATGGACCATCGGGAGACCGGTGCCACGAGAATTTCTTTAAGAAAGCCAAATTCACGGTCAGTTACAATAGAGATGGAGGTATTGAGCGCGACACCGAGGACAGTTGTTGCGATAATGCCGGGGAACATGAATTCAACGAAGTTAAAATCAAAACCTTCGCCAAGTTGCAGTGTGGATTCTAGACCCACACCAAACACGCCTAAAAATATGAGGGGCTGTGCGAGCGATCCGATAATGCGAGCCTTGTCTCGGAAAAATCGGAGTAGGTCACGGTATGCTATATTGCGAATAGCGCGAAATTCGAGTTCTAATGTACTCATCGTCGGAATCCTCTTCGCTGCATGAATGCTTTAGTCTTTTCTTTGTTTGATGCTTCGTCTTCTCGGATTTCCCGACCGGTGAACTTCAGAAAGACGTCATCCATCGTCGGTTCGCGGAGCGCAACGCTGGTGACCTTTACAGGAAGATCACGGATCATTTTCGGTAACAACTCCTCGCCATTCTGTGCAACAATGATGAGTTTTCCTTCTTTTGCTTCCGCCTGCAGCTTGAACGTTGCAAGGATCCCTTCCTGCGCCTTTTGGTTGTCTTCCGTTGTCAGTGTGATGATGTCGCCGCCGACTTGCCGTTTGAGGTTCTTTGGAGTATCCAGCGCGATGATCTTTCCGTGGTCGATGATGGCGATGCGGTTGCAATATTCCGCCTCCGCCAGATAGTGCGTCGTGAGGAAGAGGGTGATGTCCTGTTCGTGAGCGACCTTCAAGATATATTGCCAGATGACGGATCGCGTCTGCGGATCCAGTCCTATGGTCGGTTCATCAAGGAAAAGCAACCGCGGATGATGCAGCAGCCCGCGCGCGATCTCCAGCCGGCGCTTCATGCCCCCGGAAAAATTGCGGACATAATCATTTGCGCGGTCTGCAAGTTCAACGATCTTCAGCAATTCTTTGCTTCGCTCTTCATATTCCGGCTTCGTGACGCCGTAAAATTCTGCATGAAAGCGGAGATTCTCATACGCTTTGAGCTCCAGGTCCAGTGTGGAATCCTGGAAGACAAGCCCGATCGCCCTGCGAACGGCAATGCGGTCATTCTTGATGGAATGTCCGTCAATGCGCGCGTCTCCTTCGGTTGCCCGGAGAATGGTAGCGAGCATGTTGATGGTGGTGGTCTTTCCTGCTCCGTTCGGTCCAAGAAAACCAAAGACTTCGCCTTCTCCGACAGAAAAAGAAATGTGATCAACGGCAGTGAAGTCGCCGAATGTACGGGTCAGGCCATCTACTTCAAGGATATTGCTTTCTGTCATACGGGGAAGAAGAATAGCATGGAACCGGTTTCCGGACAACCCCCGCAGGTCGCGCAGATTTGACAGCTTTCATATCCTTCGGTAGAATCGTGAGCACGCATATATCTTTGTTATGGCACAGATTTGTGAAATCACAGGAAAGCAGGCACAAACCGGAAACAGCCGGAGCCATTCAAATATCGCCTCAAAGCGACGTTTTAAGGTGAATCTGCATAAGAAAAAGGTATTGAATCCGGCAACGAGTCGTTTTATGACTGTGAAAATCTCAACGAGCGGCATGAAACTCCTGAATAAGTGGGATCGTGAAGGGAAACAATATGATCTCCGTGATTTTGTAACGAAGATATAGGAGAATAGAGAGAGTAAGAGGAATCCGCGCGCGACGCGGATTTTTTTGTGTATTCTTTGTAAAGAGAAAATTATGTATACTCCCCCTGCATGAAACACGTTGAAGAGCTTCTGAATATTCCGCAGCATCTCAAGAGCCTCCACCGCCGTGAGGTGAATTTGCTGTGGTATGGCCCGAGCCGCCTCTTTGGCATTCGGCAGGCTCAGGATAACAAAAATTCTGGTTTTATCGGTGTCATAAGAATTGCTATGCGCGAGCATGACGCAGTGAAGCATGGGCTCATGACGGATCTCACACTGGAAGATGAAGCTCACGAGGAGCTTGCAAAGGAGCTCATTGCGCACGCAGAGGAGGAATTGAAGAAACACGGCGCAACAAAGATCGATGCCGTGGTGCTTGATGGAGATAAACGCACGCATCCTTTTCAGGAATCTGGCTATTGGCCACAACGCAAGACCGTGGTGATCGAATGGGATTTGGGCAGGCTCCCTGCGTCAGCGCCGCTTGATGGTATAGCGTATGAAGAGACCGATGCCCCGCCAGCTGAAGAAGCGGCAGATTTCATCCTCTCTTCATATCAGCCGTACTGGCGTTGGTGGAAGAATGACTTGTCCGACCGGCCGTGGGAGCGTATTGATTACCCGGCGGCAGAACCAAGCATCGCGGAAAAAGAAAACCTCGCGAAGAATCGAGAGAAGGTGATCGCAATGCTCCGCGCTTTTAACAAAGAAGTTCCGCAGCGTATGATCCTTGCTCGCAAAGGAGGAGAGATTATTGGGCTCTGTGATGCAAAGCTTACCCATGATGAACAATTTGATTGGGGCGTGCTCATGAAGCGTGATCATCCAGGCGCGGGCTTTGGCACATCATTGCTTATCCCTATGTTGCAGTGGTTAAAGGATCATGGACGCAAAACCGCAGAGATAACGACGACGTCCGGCATGGATGACTTTGACCCCACGGTGTATCTTTATGTGCAGTCGTGCGGTGGCGCGATCCGTGGTGAGTTTATTAATTTGGTAAAAAGGAAGTTGTAAAGTTGTCATTCCCGCGAAAGCGGGAATCCATTGTGATAATAAGAGTGGATGCCCGCCTGCGCGGGCATGACATAGAAAAAGCTATGACCCTACAAGAATATCTTCAAGCACAGCTTGAGCAGAGCGCGCGCTATACATTAACCGATGCGGATCGTGTGCTTATTGAACATGACGGTATGGAGGCATTCATCTTTAAAACACTCATGCGCAAGCCATTCAGAAAATGGGCACTACCAGAAGAATTATTACAGCGTATCCATAAGGCGATTCAGTATTCAGTGCAACAGAACGAGCCGATTCACTGTGTCTGGCCATTTGGCGGATATAAGCTTTGGAGACTTCCCTCTAGTCCAGAAGTCGATTGGGCTGAGTTTTTTTCGATTCTTTATTTTAATGAATATTTTTCTCCAATTACTGCGGCGTACTCGCCCGGGGTACGTTTTGTATTCACGTCCGATGATCATCTCTTAACGCAACTCAGTAATATTCCTCAAACTGAGACAGATGCATATTGTGATTCACTGGAACGCCTGATTGCTGTACTGGCAAAGTCATTGCCAAACAACATGCAATTCTTTTTGTTGCGTTTTGCAGCTATTATAGAAAAAAATAAAACGGCGTATGTGGAGCAGCTTGCTAAGGCAGTGCATGAACAGGAAAAGATTTTTAGTCGTGTATCTGAAGAATCACGCGCAGCGGAGTTGCGTAAAGCAGCATTGAATATTCGTTGGGACGGTGCGGAGAATCTTACTGGAATAACCGAAGAAGAGAAGCGGAGGTTTATTGAGAAAGCGCCAGTTCTTCACGATGCTCATTATAGTACGCCACTCGTACGGGAATATTATGCTCAACAAGGTCTTCTTGAAGTGTTTACAACAAAGTTTGGTTCAAATATCGCCATTGGGACAACAAAATCATCTCGTACAAAATTCTGTACCGGTTTCGGTATTTTGGAGAAACATAAAGATTCCTGGCAACCGCGTATTCTTTCTCCTCAACAATTTGAGAAAGCAAAAGACATGCCGCATGACGTCGTGCCAAGCGACCTTATTCCACTGAAGAATTTCACCGAGATCTGGACGTTCCCTGAAGCGTTTTCATTTAGTTAAGGAATCTGGTACGCTACTTTCACTATGGCATTCCAAATAAAAGACCTTCCATTCGGCAAAGATGCGCTCAAGGGCATTTCTGAGAAAACAACGGAGATTCACCATGACAAGCTTTATGCTGGCTATGTCAACAAACGCAATGAGATTGCGGAGGCTTTGGAGAGTGCGGATCGCAGCAAAGCGAACCAGGCATACAGCCCGTTCCGCGCATTGAAGCTAGAAGAAACCTTTGCAGCAGACGGTGCGATTTTACATGAGATCTATTTTGACTCACTTGGCGGCGACGGCAGCCTTCCTGATGGCGCATTCAAGCAGAAGATAGTAGAAGACTTCGGCTCGTGGGAGAAGTTTGTTGAGGATGCGACGGCAACGGCCATGGCCGCGCGCGGCTGGGCAGTGACCGCGTATGATCCCTCGGACGGGAAGATCCGCAATTTTCTCTGCGATATGCATAACCAGGGCGGCGTGTGGGGCAGTGTTCCGCTATGGACCATCGACTGCTACGAACACGCATACTTTATTGATTACGGCGCAGATCGCGGGGCATATATCAAAGCGGTGTTTGAGAATGTGAATTGGGCTGCAGTAGCAAAACGCTACGACGCGGCAAGCGCGTAGGAAATAAAAAAAAGAATAGCATACACTCCTAACGCCAGCGTCTGGAGAGTTTTTCTATATCCGCAATAGTGTTTTACGCCTTCGGTAACTGTGCAATAACTTCGTCAGCCGATGCAAAAAATTGCACGTTTTCCATGTATTGCGCGGGAAGCGCGCGCATGTTCACCATCGTCTGCAGCATTGGTGTCCAGTAATTACTGATGAACACCATTTGCGGAAGCTGTTCCGGGTGATATTGGTGGTCATGCAAATGAACGACCGCGCGAAGAAGTTGCTGCAATGTTCCGATGCCACCCTGGAAGATCACCATGATCGGCGGGCATGTTGCGAGAATTTCAATACGCTGCGAAGGAGAGTTCACCATCGCGTACTCATGCTTCATGCGCTGCTTTTTTTCATCAATTTCAGGGTAGAGCACGCCAATGACATTTTGACCTCCACCCTTTGAACTTGCCTGCATGATTCCTTTTTTTCGACCGCCATTTAACACAATACCGCCGAGTTCCACGATGGTTGCAGCGAGTTTTTTGGCGTCTTCTGCGTGAGGGTGATTCATGGGCATGTCTTCCCCACCGCCATTGATAGAGACAACGAGTCCTTCACTCTCAAACGTACCCAAAAGCTCTTTTGATGATTTGTGAAGATGAGCCCATGCTTTTTCACGTTTAATTTCAGCTTCCTGCATGACCTCGCCAAAAAAACGTCGCTTACGCAGATCGTACAAATTACCCGAGGTTGCCATATGTTTCACATTAATAGGTAAACGTAGTTGTAGCGTAGCATCAAATAGTAATGCGTCAACGGTATGCTGAATGAGTATTGTGGGATTTCAGTAATCGCTGTTCCAATAAAGAGCAGGTCGCCAAAGATCCGCAACATTAAAAAATAAAGACCCAAAAATAATCATGACAGTCTTGAAGGCGACTCCCTCTTATCCCCGCATGGTATCTGCATCTGCCGCCAAACTACTTTTTTTTCTTGGCTCTGGCTTCAAGCATGAGTTTTTTTATTGCAAGCCTTTTTGCAGTTTTGTGGGATCGAGATTTTTGTCTGTCATTCACGCCGTGATATTTTCTTTTCATGTGTTTTTCTTGAATAATGTTCTAAGGCATTCTAACGAAAAATATGGAGATATTCAAGGCTGGCTCCATCAATACTTGCAAACGTGTTTGCTGGGGCGACCAGAGGGTTACGATCCCTCGTCCCCGGGACCACAACCCGGTGTTCTACCATTGAACTATGATCGCCACGTCCAACACGGATTTCGGCCTTCGTCCCGCCGAGCGGGACTCCGCCCTCAATCACGTGTTCTCCTCTTCCCCATAAACGTGTGCTCGACCTCGCTTACGGTACTCACTCGCTACACTCATTCGTACCTACTCGGTCTGCGCACCCCGTTCATGGGGGCCCCAGGGATTAGGGGAGTTAAATGCCAAACGATTCTAGTGCAATTGTAACATGAAGTCAATGCTATACTAGAAATATGAACTTTAATCGTATGTGGTTTATTGTCGGTTATCTCTTGCTTCTGTTGTTTTTTGGTGGACTGGCGGTTTATTCTTTTACACAGTTCAGTCAGGGCATACGCGCATTGCCTGATGATTTTGGCACGTCAGTGCAGGTACGGGATCCAGTACAACCGGCACAAGACGTAAACGGAGCAGAAGTGGAATCCCTATCCCTGACAGAACGCGCACCGATGACTTTGTTGTTTGCCGGGGATGTCATGCTGTCCCGCTATGTGGATACACTTATTCAGCGCGCAGGTACGCCGGACATGCCATGGGAACTCATGGCGGATTCCACGCAACATGCGGATATTTTTTTTGTGAATCTTGAGGCGCCTTTTTCAGATGTCGGGCCGTATGACGACGAAAATATGGTGTTTCATGTGCGGCCGGACTATGTGAGTGGATTGAACTTTGCCGGTGTTGATGTTGTTTCTTTTGCGAACAATCACTGGCGGGATGCGGGCGATAGCGGTGTTAAAAAAACAAAAGAGACGCTTGCGGATAACGACATCGCGTATGCACTACCCGGCGAACCGACGCTCATGGAGCGGCGTGGCTGGCGTATCGGATTCACTGCCGGTGCGTATACCATCGGGTTGAATCAGGATACGCTCAAAGCGGATGTTGCTTCACTTCAGGATCAGGGTGCGGATTTTATCGTGAGCAGCATGCATGCGGGCGTGGAATATCAAAAGACACCGAGCACATCTCAGGAAACCTATGCGCATGCGGCCATTGATGCCGGAGCAGATCTTGTGGTGGGACATCATCCGCATGTGACGCAGACCATTGAAGAGTACAACGGTGGGTACATCGTGTATTCGCTCGGCAACTTCATATTCGATCAGTTCTGGAGCGCAGACACGCTGCGAGGGCAGGTGCTGGATGTGTTCTTAAGCGAAGACAATTCAACGTACGCGTTGAGGGACATCACCATAAACAACAAGACACAGCCAAGCCTGGTTGAGATTCGTTGATATGCTCTGGTACCCCCGGAAGGAATCCCCGCCTTCGTCCCATACCGAGACTTCGGCGGGTCCGCCGTAGCTCTTCCGAGAGCGGAGGCGGAGAAACCTACATCTTGGGTGGCTTACACACCTACGTCCTTACGGGCTATGGTGGGCAGGAAGTTCTCAAACAAATATTCTTGGTGCCCCGTGAGGGAGTCGAACCCCCATTAGCGGCTTAGAAGTCCGCAGTTCTATCCGTTGAACTAACGGGGCTAGCGAAGCGACCATACCAAAAAAAATCATGTATGGTCAATGACGGAGCAATACATTCGTAGAAAGGTGGTGTTTTGTGGCATAATAAAAGATTACAGGGGGCTATGTTTTCATGAGAAAGCCTAAAAAAATAAAGCGAAAGCAAAACGCAACCAGGGGGACGCGATTCTTTTCTCTGGCGCTGGGTATCATTGTGGCGCTGGGTCTTCTTATTGTGCTTTGGCCCCAAACACTTGAGGAGCCTGAACGCCCTTTACGCAAGAGTATTCTCGGGCTCGAACAGCGCTTTCTCATCCCCGGCACGTGCACCGGATGGCATGAATCCGCGCGCGCAAAAGAGACTGATCTTCTTGGTTCTTCTGCTCGTGATGCATTTGATGATTCTAATAGTGCGTTTATCCCTGGCAAAGAGGCAGTGCTTGGTGTTGGGAATATTGAGTTAGAGGATGTGAGCACAGAATTGCGTTGTGACAGCTTTGCTTTTCCAGAAGATATTGAACCGAATGCGTTGCTGGAAAATATATTCCTTCGTCTTTCGCTTGCCGCAGATGGAGTGCCTGATAATGAAGATGTGCTGGCACTGTCATATAGCACAGATGACGGAGCAAGCTGGCATACGCTTGAATCCTTTCCGCTTATTGACGAGCTAAGCAATAATATCAACGACGGTTTTTTTCGTTATGAACTGCCAGAACTGACTGATCCAAAAAATCAACTGGGGCATCTTATATTTCGGGCGGAGTATTACCCTGGATTCATTGAGCAGCACAGCCAAGCACTGATTGATGGCGTGAATATCGCCATGTCCTTTCAGACCGACCCCGAGGAGTTTGATGTAGATGCTACGCCATTAGAAGCAGTACAGATTGCGAAAGGAGATTTTCAGATGTTTGAAGATCCGGTCATACGGGTGGATATTGAAGAGCGTAGCGCGTTGAGTTTTATTGGCATTGGTGCCACAAAACGCGAGGTGACGAACATTAAAGTCACTGATCCGGTTGGTACTATCATCCCTGACGTTGCAGTATCTGAAGTAAAAAAGGGCAAAAAGACCATTGCTGAATATCGGATTGATGAAACGCAGTTTACTCAGCCTGGGCAGTATCAGGTGCAGATTGAAATCACACAGGACGGGGAAACATACCTCATCACCCAGGATTTCACCTGGGGCGTGCTAGCGCTGAACGTGCTGAAGTCCGTTGCGCTCCCGGGCGAGACCGTGAATGCCGGCATGGCGGTGCTCACTCCCGGCGGCAATACGCTCTGCGATGCGGAATTGGAACTGATCGTCACCAGCCCGTCTGGGACGCGCGAGACCTTCCGCACAACGGATGGCACCATAGCGCTTTCATCCGAATGCGGCCCGGAGACCGTGACCAACGTGCCGGATTATGCGGCATCATTCACCGCAATCGAGGTTGGACTACACGGCTTGGCACTCACTGCGCGCACGGAGTATGGCGAGTACACCATCACCGACGCGCTTGACGTCCGCGCGAGCGTGCCGTTTGATGTGACACGGCTCGGCCCGACGCGCATCTATCCGGAGGCGGACTATACGATGTATATGGAAGTGGTCCCCACGCAGGATCTGCTGGGCACGGTGGAAGAATTCGTTCCGGCGGGCTTTGTCTTGAGCAACGTGTCCGATGGCGGCGAAGAGCGCGCCATCAGCGACGCGCAAAAAGCAGTACGCTGGCTGGTGGACTGGAAGGCGGGGCAATCATATACCCTTTCTTACACATTTGATGCGCCGAATGTGAGCCCGGAATTTTATTTGCTCGGCCCTGCAACATTCGGTGCGTCGTTCGTTGAAGCACGGCAATGGCAGATCGCTTCTGATGCAACGGATAACATGCTCGCTTTTTGGGCAGGCGGTGATCCGCCAGCAGGGTGGACGTGCGTGTCTTGCGGCTCCGGTGACTTTTACCAGAAGTTTCCCCGCGGCGCTGCCACTTACGGCGGAACAGGCGGCGCAGCGACCCATAACAATCACTCCATCTCATGGGTATCTACCACTGGCACAATTACTCCTCCATTTTCAAATATTGGTGGTGCTGTAACTGTTGCAGCAAAAGTTCATACCCATCCATGGATAAGTAGTGCCAGCATGGGCAGCGGCACATTGCTGCCGGCCTATCAGAATCTGAAGGTCATTCGGTATGACACCACCGGCACCCCGGCGACCATTCCCTCTGGCGTGATTTTGATGTTTGATGCCGCTCCGACCGGATCTTGGTCGCGCTACACAGCCCAGGACAACGATATGATTTATGGCGAGAATGACGCCACTGGTACTGGCGGGACAGCGACGCATACTCATGGCAGCGTCGGTTATACTGTGGATTCATCTACTGAGACATCTACACCTCAATTTGGTATGGGCGGTGTTTTTGGGGCAGTAAACGGACATCAGCATACTGTTTCTGGTGCAACCACTGCTTCAGGTAATCATACACCTCCTTATTTAGGCGTGCTTCTTTATTCAGCCACTGCTGATAATACCCTGCCAAGTGACGCCATAGCCATGTGGGATGACACCCCGGCTGACACAGATTGGTCTGTGGTTTCAGGCGCTGCCCAATCCTATAATGGTAAATTTTTAATGGGCGTATCCTCATATACTGGGACTCCCGGAGGCAATTCCACCCATAATCATAGCAACCTCGGCAGTACTACCAGTGCGCCAACAGGCGGAACAGTTGAAGCGGAAGGAGGAACTAAAGGAACTGGTGCAGTTAGTACCCACACTCATACAGCCACCGTTTCTTTCGGAAATGTGAATAATCTGCCGCCGTACATTGATGTGATCATGGCAAAGTATACTGCGCCTGTTGGCATAGATATTTCAGGGCGTATTTATACCGATGAAGGATCCACCGGGCTTGATTGCGGCACGCCGCGCACGGTGCATCTCCGCATCAATGGTTCCGGAACAGACACGGTTGAGTGTTCCAATTCGCCGTCCAATGGCTCTTTTTCATTCAGTGGTGTTTTTGTTGACTCGGCGGATATTGTCACCCTCTATCTTGATAACGAGACCGAGGAGGCGACCACGGTTTTTGTTTCCGACGGCACTTCGCAGACCGACGTGGCGCTGTATCAAGATTTCGTCGTCGTGCGCGCGGATACCGGTTCCATCATCAATGCGAATCTTGTCACCGGAGATGATGCAGATGATGACGTGAAGTATAACGTAGCGTCCAGCAACCTCACCGTCGATTCCGGCTTTGCTTTGCACGTCTGGACCGGAGATACCTTTGCGCCCGGAGGCACGGTGACCATGCAAGGAGCTGGCGGCAGTGTGCATATCAACACATCCGCAACGCTCAACATGGCCGGGAGCGCGCTCTCCGTCACCGGAAGTTTTGATAACGACGGAACATACACCCCAGGAGCGAACTTAACGTACTTCGCCGCTCCTTCCGGCACCGTTACCATAAGTTCAGCAAGCGCATTCAACAATATTTCATTCAATGAAGATGGCGGGCCGGTGACCTATACGCATTCTTCAGCCCTCGACGTGAACGGGACCTTCACGCTATTGGACGGGACCTTCCAACAGGGAGCGAATGTGAACCTGAATATCGCCGGCAACATCGAATTAGCGAACGCATCGACGTTCACCAAGGCTTCCGGCACCGGACTTTTGATCCTTGACGGGGATCTGACATTTTTTGATTGGCACGCGTCAAAACAGGATATGGGAAATGTGCACATCGGGACGTCGCCTGACACCACGGATCTTACAAGCGACATGGCCGCAACATCGCTTACGGTGAATGCCGCTGATATTTTCAACACGAACGGTTATGACCTTGATATCGGAACGGGGGGCATCACCGTTTCCGGTACGCTTGATGCAACGGATGACGCTGAGGGGGATGATACGAGCATCAATACCGAAGGGCTGTTCGATTTGAACAGCGGCGCAACATTCACGCAGGATCAGAGTACGGTGACGTTTGACGCAACGTCCGGTACTGATGGCATCACCGATGATGCAACGCTCACATTCTACAACCTTGTGCTTAATGATGCTGGCGGTTCGCTTCAGGTCGACGCGGTGAACAGTTTTGAAGTGAGCAACAACCTCACCATTACCAACGGTACGCTGAATATTGCGAGCGGCCAGACCGTGACGCATAACGGTGCAACGCTCACGCTTTCAGATATCATCAGCGGCGCCGGCCGGCTCACGTACACGAGCGCAACGGCGTTCCCGGCCACCGGTACCATATCTTCCATATTGCGTTTTGACGCGACCGGCGGGAACCAGACCATGAGTGCGCGAACGTATGGGGGCAACGTGGAAGTGTACAACAACAGCGCGAGCACGCGCACAGTGACGGCAGCAGCAGGGACAGAAACGCTGAGCGCGAATCTGGATCTTTCCACAGGCAACGCCGCGGTGACGCTTGATCTGAATGCGAACAACCCGACATTCGATGTGGCCGGGAATGTGACCATCGGCGCGAGCACAACGCTCATTGCGACGACGAGCGCATTCACCGTGGCTGGAAACTGGGACAACAACGGCACCTTCACGCATTCCAGCGGCACGGTCACCATGGATGCTGCGGATACGGACAACACGATCGAGTGCGGAGCATCTTCGTTCAATGCGCTGACGCTGGCCGGAAGCGACAGCAGCGGCACGTGGACCGCGCAAACGGACAATTGCACCGTGGCCGGAACATTGAATGTGGATACCAGTGACGTCCTGACCATCACCACTGTTACCGTGACGCATTCAGGCGCAACGCTCACGCTCAACGGAACGATTTCCGGCACGGGCCGTCTGACGTATTTGAGCGCGACCAACTTTCCTACCTCTGGGACCATCTCGTCCATCCTGCGTTATGATATGACTGCTACAGCCCAGAATGTCACCAACCGGACGTATGGCGGCTTGGTGGAGATCTATGCGAACACCGCGTCAACACGTTCAGCAACGGCACTCGCCGGCACCACTGTGATGACCGGCGGACTGACGCTTTCCACGGGCAATGCCGCAGTCACCTTTGACCAGACGACAAGCGACCCGACGCTCACGGTAACAGGAACCGTGACCATCGGTACAGGAACGACCTTCAGCGCCAGCAACAGCGCCACAACATCTTTTGCCGACAGCTATATCAACAATGGAACATTTACTGCCAACAGCGGAATAATCACCTTCACGGCAACGGATGCAGGCAATACACTTTCTGGCACGCTCAACGGGTCATCCGCTTTTTATAAAGTTAGATTCAACGGCACGGGCGGCGAATGGACCACGCAGGACCCCATGCTCATCTCCGCAGCCAATGACGCTGCTACGCTTCAACTATATGCCGGAACCGTGACGGTCGGAAATGGTAATGGCGATAATTTCGAGGTGGACGGCAGAGTTGTCATTGCCGGGAACGTCGGTGAAACGGCAACACTGCAGACTGCCGCACTTGCTGAAGGCAGCTCACTCATTTTTGACATGAATGCCAACACATCCACACCAACGTGCGCAAACTGTTATGTGCAGGTTGGGGTAGGCGGCGGTGCTGGTACCGGAATATTCAAAGTACAGAAGAATACTATTCTGCGCCTCAACCCGCGCTCCGCAGCAACAGCATCAGATACCGGTGTCCAAGTGCAGACCACCGGAAATTTTCAAGTCGTCGGTTCACTTGATGATTCTGGTACGTCAGATAGCACGACCAACGAAACGACGCTTACCGATACCACGAAGGCCTGGACGACCGACGCGCACATCGGAAAGAAGATGCGCATTTCTAATACGAGTTCCCTTGCCTACGGCCGCGTGTATCCCATTACCGCCAACACTGCGACCGCGCTCACATACACCACCACGGCGTCGGCCAGCTCCACCATCGCGTCCATCACCAACACCGGCGCCAACCCCACGCGCATCATCTGTTCCGCGTCGAACGCCTTGATCACGGCGGACGACGCAGGTATCGGACGATATCTCCACGATACAACCGGTACAGCAGGCTATTTCCAGATCGTTGACTCCACGAACAATAATGCGTCATGTTCTTCCAATGACTCATTTGTCATCGTGGCCATCCCGACTGCCTTCACGGCTTTGGCAGTAAGCGACGCCATTCAGGTATCCGACGGTCTCCAGCAAGGTGACCAGTATGAGATTCTCGATTATGCGTACGTCACTGCGGAGAACGGAACGGCATGCAATGCGGCAGTGAACGAAGCAGGAGAGGCATATATCTATGGGAATGCTGCCTCACAACTTACCATTCAGTACGCTGATGTGTGCAATCTCGGAAGGAATGCCGGTGGATACCGCGGTCTTGAAGCGTCGGGCATTGATGGTTCAGTGGCAAATGCGGGCATTCTCATTGACCGTTCTGAACTTCACGGAAATGCCTGGAATTATTTTGGCGTTAGTCCGAACAATAATAGCACCTACGGATATGGGGTGTATCGCAACCTCATCTATAGCAATGCAACACATGCCATGCGTCCGGGCGGGAATGGCATGGAGATCAATGGCAACCGCATCTATAGCAACACGGGGTATGGCGTGTATGGCGCCAATGCCACGACGTTAGTGATCAGCAATAATCATATCTACCTGAATAGCAGTGATGGTATTGAGATCGAGGGAGCGGGCGCGACTGTTTCCGGGAACACCACCTACAAGAATACCGGGTCAGGCATCTATTTTGTCACCTCTGATAATTGTTCCGGCACATCGAATGCTACATTCAGCAATACGGTCCACGGTATTTATGACAATTCTGCGTCATACAACAACACCTATACGGGGAACAGTGTTTATTATAACGATTCGTATGGGTTGCGTATCAATAGCACAACGAATACGACCGCAACCTCGAACGCGATCTATGCGAATAAAAGTTACGGGCTTGTTACCTCGAACACGGTAAAAAATATTGTCGCTCGCTCAAATACGATTTATTATAATACATTGATTGATGTTCTTGTAGGCAAAACAACATATAGTATTTTTGAAAATAACACGATTTACAACATTGGCTCTCCAACGGCTACGTATGGGATTTACATAAGTAATACGCCGAATTCAAACAATGTTTTCATCGGAAACGCTATTTACAATCAACGTTATGCGATTCAAACAAGCGATAATGCTGCTGTGACGAATACCGTTTTCATCAATGAGCAATATGGCGTTTCCGGGAATAACGCTTTCTGGGATATCAATAGTGGCGGATATGCTGACCAGTTATATTTTTACAATTCAACTTTTGGCTCAACAACAGAAAACAATGCATTGACTCCGGCGAACGCATTCTATATATCGCGGAAGCACGACGGAGTAGCTGGAGCGACAAAGGTCTGGGGCGAGTACGCGGTGCAGGCCGACAACACGGAAACGCCGCAGAACGAGGCGACGGATCAGTTCAACTACGCCAACGACCTCTGGCCGGATTCCTTCACGCCGCACGGGTTTTCAGTTGGGTATGGCGCAGGCAGCGAGGACACCGACCTTGACTATGCAGTAAGCGGAACATTCGGCGGTGATGCGAGCGCATATTCATACCGGGTAGTTTGTACTGCGGCCAATTGTGTTTCAACCGGAAGCTCGTGGGACGTGTACCGCAACGGAACATTGCTTACCGCCAAGGCATCAACCGGCTCTCTCTATACAGATGCGCAGGTTGACGGCAGCACGGCACCCAGCATCCAATTCAAAATTGATGACGCAGGCACGGATTACACTGCTGGCGCTATGTACACGTTCGTTGCGTGGAAAGCGAGCGGAGATACCAGCACGCAGAAGGCCATCACTATGGCGCAGGATGGGGACAAGTTCACCGTTGCTTCCGGCAGAACGCTTGAACTCAAAGGGAATACTGGCGGCGCAAACCCAACGCTCATCACGCGCGGCGCCACCGGCGGATATCAGTTCAGCGTGAGTGGCGCGATCGACGCAGACGGATATTCATTTAACTACCTCGGCGGGGCTAGCCAGGCGAGCGGTTTGGATATCAACTCCGGTGCAACGGTCACCAGTCTTGATAACGGATATTTCGATAATTTTGGCACGAACGTGGGAAGTGCTGATTCATTCATCGATATCGATTCGTCGCTCATCGGCAGCGGCACCCCAACGCGCTCGCTGTATAAGGTATCGTTCGATAACACCACTGGATATGCGAACTGCAACATCAATGCGACCGGCGCAGACGCTGCGGGGTATTGGGAGTTTTTGAACAGCACAGGGGCTTTCACCGGGGAAAGCTATGACTGCAATGACGCTGCGGCAGATGGTACGCCCGGGCAGATAAGCTGGGGTGATCCATCCATCACACTCAGCATCTCAGATACCGCGATCGGCTTCGGGTCGCTTTCCGATGCCGCGGCGCGATATGCGACGGATGATGAAGCCGGTTCAGACAGCGAGGTTGAGGCCCATACCGTCACCGCCAGCACGAACAGTGATAACGGGTATAGCATCACGGTACAAGGAAGTACACTCACCAGCGGCGGCGATACCATCAGCGCGATCGGTCCAGTAAATACGGCATCAGATCCCGGGACAGAGCAATTCGGCCTGCGCATGACGGCATCCGGCGGGTCAGGAGCGGTGAGCGCACCATACGCCGCGTCAGGTTTTGCACTGGACACCGCTGCGTTCCCGGACGAGGTCGTATCAAGCTCCACTGCAGATAGCGGCACCACGTATTCCGCGCGGTATCTTGCGAATATTTCCGGCCCCACGGAAGCGGGGATATACAATGCCATACTCACTTATATTGTGGTTGGTTCTTTCTGATTTCTTGACCCAAAGAGCTTTCCGTGGTATACTGTTTTTGTTGAAGCTCATCAGAGGGGGAATTTTCCGCCTTGAATTTTCAGCAAAAAAAGATAGAATTCATTCGTTAAGAGAAGCAGATATGCAGAAGCGACTTCTCATCAGCGGTCTTATCCTCGCGTTCGTCACAGCGCTTACTTTGCCGTTGCCGCAAACAGCGCATGCGGCCAACCTCACATCACTCTCTGACACGCTCTCCACGCTCACGCAGAATGTTGCGGCGAACCACACCATCCTCTTCGTCACCCCCACCGGCGTCCAAGCGACCGCTGATACCATCACCATCGACCTTAC